>Ga0207868_1000028_pt1 | contig 214894 bp, 190 predicted proteins | sample Passage237B_FD_187370 | JGI IMG/M metagenome (GOLD analysis project Ga0207868, IMG submission 187370) | Cellulose adapted compost microbial communities from Newby Island Compost Facility, Milpitas, CA, USA - Passage2 37B (SPAdes) (version 3) ...
AGTGTCTCTTCTCTTTTCTCAAACATGCCCATGTGTCCGCACTCGGAAAAGAAATGCACCACACTGTGTTTGGGCAGGTAACACTGTTCCAGAGCTTTATCCAATGGTACAGGTCCGTCTTCTTTGCCGACAATAAACAGAACAGGAACATCAACAGATTTTAAAACATCGATGCGCTCTTTTCTGTCCCTCATGGCTTTGGTGGTTTCAATGATGGACTGCATGGATGTCTTTTTGGTGGTCTCAATCATCTTATGAATTTCTTCTTTCAGATGTTTTCTGTTTCTCATAAAAAAGAGTGGTTCTACAAAGCTGTCTGCAAAAGGCTCCACACCATTTTTCTCGATAAACTGAATGGTCTTATTTCTGTTTTCCTGTTTTTCCGGGGTGTCTGCAAATGCAGTTGAATGAAATAAGCCAATACCTTTTAGCAATTCCGGATATTTTTCAGCAAAGGCGAGGGCTACATATCCACCCAGCGAATGGCCTATTATCACACACTCTTTCACGGAAAGATCTCTTAATAAATTTCTGATTTCATCCGCAAAGTATTCCATGCTAACCGGTGTTGTGGTTAATGGACTTTCACCAAACCCTGGCAGGTCGGGAGCTATTACATGATAATCGTTCTGCAGGTAATTTAAGAAGTCTTTCCATAGAGACTTTTCTTCACAAAATCCGTGTATAAAAACAACAGCAGGCCCACGGCCTGCCGACGTATATTTTAAAGATGAATTGGCCATTAATTTTATAAGACTCTATTCTTGATGTACAATACCTGTTAGTGATCTTACTGCTTCAACAATACTTTCGGTGTCATACCCGCATTCTTTATAAAGCTGGGGCTGTTCTCCGTGTTCCACTATTTTATCCGGAATTCCAAGGCGTACAACCTTGGCAGAATAGTTATGATCTGCCATAAATTCCAGAATAGCGCTGCCAAAACCTCCCATCAGACACCCATCTTCAACGGTAATGATCTTTTTAAACTTGTTGAAGATTTTGTGTAAAAGCTCTTCATCCAGGGGCTTAACAAAACGCATATCATAATGTGCAGGCGTCAGCTCTTCAAGAGCAAGAAGCTTGCATGCATCGACGGCATAGTTGCCGATAGGTCCGAATGTCAGAATTGCGACCTCATCGCCCTCGCGTATAACCCGGCCTTTGCCAATCTCGATTTTCTCAAATGGATGTTTCCAGTCGGGCATTACTCCCTGGCCCCTCGGGTAGCGGATCGTAAATGGTCCGTTTCCATCCAGTTGGGCTGTGTACATGAGGTTTCTCAATTCTCTTTCATTCATGGGAGAAGAAACCACCATGTTGGGAATGCATCGCATATAAGCAATGTCGTAGGCGCCGTGATGGGTTGGTCCATCGGCACCTGCAATCCCTGCTCTGTCAAGACAGAACACGACATGTAAATTTTGCAAACATACATCGTGAATAACAGAGTCATAGGCACGTTGCATGAAGGACGAATAGATATTGCAAAATGGAATAAGTCCCTGAGTGGCAAGGCCTCCTGAAAACGTTACGGCATGTTGTTCTGCGATACCCACATCAAAGGCACGATCTGGCATTTTTTCCATCATGATATTTAAGGAAGAGCCTGATGGCATTGCCGGGGTAATTCCCATAATTTTAGGATTTTGTTCTGCCAGTTCTACAATGGTATGGCCGAATACATCCTGATATCTGGGGGGCTGAGGCGTATCATAATGTTTGATGCGAATTTCTCCGGTGAGTTTATCAAACTTTCCGGGTGCGTGCCATTTTACCTGATCCTTTTCAGCAAGAGGGAATCCCTTTCCTTTAGTGGTAACACAGTGAAGGATTTTTGGTCCGGGAATATTTTTAAGATCTTTGAAAATGCTCACCAGGTGATTGATGTCATGACCGTCTACAGGCCCAAAATACCTGATTTTCAGAGACTCAAAAAGGTTGCTGTTCTTAAGAAGTGAAGCTTTTAAGGCCGTTTCAATTTTGGAGGCAATGGTCTGAGCGTTAGGGCCGAATTTGCTTATTTTACCCAGAATGTTCCAGGCTTCGTCTCTGAGTTTGTTGTAAGTCTGAGACGTTGTAATGTCGGTAAGGTAGTCTTTAAGTGCTCCGACGTTTGGATCAATTGCCATGCAGTTGTCGTTGAGCACAATCAAAAGATTGCTGTTTGACACCCCTGCATGATTCATTGCTTCGAAGGCAAGTCCGGCCGTTAAAGCGCCGTCTCCAATAACTGCAATATGTTGTTTGTCAAATTCCTGCTTGTATTTAGAGCCTACAGCCATCCCAAGAGCTGCGGAGATAGAGGTGGAAGAATGGCCTACGCCGAAAGCGTCGTAGGGACTTTCACTTCTTTTGGGGAAGCCGGAAATTCCTTTGTAAAGTCTGTTGGTATGAAAGACATCCCTTCTGCCGGTCAGAATTTTATGGCCATAGGCCTGATGACCCACATCCCACACAAGCTGATCTTGAGGCGTGTTAAACACATAGTGAAGTGCTACGGTAAGTTCAACCACACCAAGGCCTGCCGCAAAATGTCCCCCATAGACGGAAACATTGTCCACTATAAACTGCCTAAGCTCGGTACAAACCTGATAAAGCTGTGTTTCGTCCAGTTTTCTGAGATCTTCAGGAGTGTCGATCTGCCCCAATAATTTTCCCGGTTTTATTAACATGGCATGTCCCAACTAAAACAAAGATAAAAGATAATATGTTTTCTTATATTAAAAAAAGAAAAAAATATGGCCGGACTAATAACGTCAGGCCTTCTAAATTAGTATTCTGAGTGTTTTAGGACATTATTTTTTTTAACGCTGATCTATAGTTGAAACTGCTCCGGTTTTAACTTTTTGCATTGATAGTAAGCTGATTACGTGGGTTGGCAGGAAATGGCCTTATGCAAGATTAATCTACTGCGGATTTTGTTGTTTGAAAGAGTACTGTTAAATTTACTAAGTGAGCTTCGAAATAAAATTACCTCTGTTTACTGGTCCGTTTGACCTTTTGCTCTTTTTCATTGAGAGAGATGAGCTGGATATTTATGATATTCCTATTTCCAAAATAACCAATGATTTCCTCGAGTACATTCACCGGCTGGAAGAGATGAATATTGAGGTGGCCAGTGAGTTTATTCTTGTGGCAGCAACGTTAATGCGTATTAAAGCAAAAATGCTGTTGCCGAGACCGGAGATAGATGAGGAAGGCAATGAGGTTGATCCAAGGGAAGAGCTTGTAGCGCACCTTCTTGAATACAAAAAATACAAGAGCATCATCAACGACCTTGCAACTCTTGAAGAAGAGCGTATGAGTCTTGAGAAGCGGGGAAATATAGTGAAGGAGCTGAAACAATTGTCGGAAGTAAACAACGTAGAGGCAGAACTTCAGAATATTGACCTGTACAAGCTTCTGAAAGTTTACGAGCGGGTTTTAAAGCGTTTTGAAGAGGAAAAAAATAAGCCGATTCATACAGTAGTACAATATCCCTATACGATTGAAAACCAAAAGGAATACATCCTTACAAAACTGAGTGAAGTATCAAGGCTATCTTTTGAAGATGTCATTGCTGAGTACAAAACCAAAATAGCAATGGTTTACAACTTCCTCGCCATTCTTGAGCTGTTAACGCAGGGCTACCTGATGATCTATGTGGGCGAAGGCTTTAACAACTTTTGGGTGGAGAAGAGACAAGCGCAGACAGAAGAAGTTATGAGTAATGAGCTGTAAGGTTTAAGTCCTCCTACTGGCAAGCAATAGAAAAAGGGGCTTAGAGCAGATTAAAACATGTTCTAAGCCCCTTTAACTTAGTACTTATTGCTTACAACTTAGTACTTAAAACTGCTCCAGGGCAGAGAAGAAGAAGTTGCTTTCTATAGCAGCATTTTCATCGGAGTCTGATCCGTGGATTGCGTTTGCTTCAATAGATTTTGCAAACAGCTTGCGGATAGTGCCTGGTTCTGCATTTTCAGGATTGGTGGCGCCAATCAGTTTACGGAAATCAGCAACTGCATTTTCTTTCTCAAGAATCATGGGTATGATAAACCCGCTTGACATATATTTTTTTAAGTCGTTGTAAAAAGGTCTTTCTTTATGAACTTCATAAAACTGACCTGCACGTTCTTCAGAAAGTTTATATTTTTTTAATGCCACTATTCTGAATCCGGCTTCTTCAATCATTTTAAGAATTGCACCGGAATTACCTGCTGCTACCGCATCTGGTTTAATCATTGAAAAAGTTCTGTTACCAGCCATATTTTTCTAGTTAGGGTTACAAATTTCAGTGCGCAAAATTATACAGATTCCTGAAATATTGGTTTTTTTTTAAAAAATTCTCATTTTGCGCAGATTCTCTGATTTTTTATAATCAAAAGGGAGAGAATTTTGTTAAAGCATAATTAAATTCTACAGGGCTATTCGTCCAAGAAATAATGCAGGATCTTGTATCTCTAAGGGAAATCCTAAGGACTCCAAAAAAAATCGTTATCACTACCCACGCAAAACCAGACGCAGATGCTTTAGGGTCTTCGCTTGCTTTGTGGGCGTATTTGAAGAAAAAAGGACATGATCCGAAGGTAATTACTCCAACGGATTATCCTTCGTTTCTAAACTGGATGAACGGAAACGATGAGGTGATTATATATGAGGATAATGTTCAGTTGTCTGAAAAACTCTTTCAGGAGGCTGAAGTTATATTTTGCCTGGACTTTTCTGCTTTAAGCAGAATAAATGAACTTGGCGACCTTGTAAAAAATTCAAGTGCTACGAAGGTACTGATAGATCACCATCTGGAGCCTGAGTATTTTGCTGATTTTGTGTTCTGGGATATCAAAGCCGCGGCTACAGCAGTGCTTATTTATAAGCTGATCATCGGTTTGGGCGACCGGGAATATCTGGACACCTGCATCGGTGAATGCATTTATGCCGGAATCATGACCGATACAGGATCTTTCAGGCATCCTAGCACAAACAAGGAAGTGCACATGATTATTGCAGAGCTTCTGAACCTGGCGGTAGATGTATCCAGGATCCACCGTCTGATCTACGATAACAACTCTGAATCTAAGCTTAGATTTTTAGGTTATGCACTTCTGGAGAAGCTTGTTGTAAAAAGAGATTTGTATGCAGCGTATATCGCCATATCAGAAGGGGATCTAAAACGTTTTGACTCTCAGACTGGAGATACGGAAGGTTTGGTCAACTATGCACTTTCCATTGACGGTGTAGTCATTGCTGCCGTGATCATCGAACGTCCTGATTCGGTAAAGCTTTCGTTCAGGTCCAAAGGAGATTTTTCCGTCAACGAATTTGCAAGAAAACACTTTGAAGGAGGAGGACACTTAAACGCTGCAGGAGGAAAATCAAACCTGAATCTGGAAGATACTATAAAAAAGTTTATAGACCTTCTTCCTGCCTATAAGGAACAATTGTATCAGAATTATAAACTAGAAAAATCATTATGTTAAAAAAAAGTGTTGCGGCCCTCGGCCTGTGTGTTATCGCCGCTTCCGGTATCCTGTCTTCCTGCGACGGGTATAAGAAGACTGAAAATGGTCTGAAATACAAAATTGTAAAAGACTCGACTGGTGGTAAAGATGTTGAAGTGGGTGGTGTTGCGTTGGTGCAGATGAGTTATACAAATGAAAAAGATACCTTCAGTACAGCCAAACACAACTATGGCAATCCAATCGATATTCTTGTTATGGAATCTCCTTTTAAAGGAAGCCTTGAGGAAGGTTTAACCTTACTAAGTGAAGGAGACAGTGCCATATTCCAGGTAAGCAGTGATTCGCTTTATGAAAAAAGATTTAATATCCAGTTGCCAGAGGAAATAAAGCCGGGAAGCTTTACGACGTTTAATGTTAAGGTAGTTAAAGTTTATTCCAAAGCGGAAATCGATGTGGAGAGAGAAAAATATGCCACTCAGCAAAAGGAAATGAACAAGCAACAAATGGCTATGGTGGATGAATATGTTTCTAAAATGCTTGATTCTGCTCAGGTAAAGGCACAAATGTCGAAAGATAATGCGCTAATCGATAAAAAATTAAAAGAAAATAATCAGAAGGCTCAGAAAACCAAATACGGCGTTTCTTATCTGATTACAAAAGACGAAGACTCTCCGCTTATTTCCAAAGGTGATACGGTTACCGTGGAATATACAGGAAAACTTCTTGACGGAACCACATTTGATTCTTCAGTAGGCAGAGATCCATTTACAGTGGTGGTAGGCCTTGGAAGAGTTATCCCGGGTTGGGATGATGCGTTGCAGGTATTAGGTAAAGGAGATAAAGCTACCATTTACATTCCATCTCCACTTGCCTATGGAAAGACTGGAATTGCAGACCCTGCCAACAAAGACAAATATCTGATTCCGCAGAATGCACCTCTGGTATTTGAAATTGAAGTGCTGGATGTTAAAAAGTAATAGTTATTCAGTTATATAGAGAGAAGAGGGTTGTTCGTGAGACAACCCTTTTTCTTTAACCAAATTTTTAAATATTCGTTTCGGGATAAAAAAACAGTTATGAAACATCTGCTCTATTGCTGTCTCTTTCTATTATTGCCTTTTACACAAGTCAAAGCAGAAGGAGATACCATCACAACAAAGTCTGGTCTAAAATACGTTGTAACGAAAAAGGGAACGGGTAAAAAAGCCTATCAGGGCGCTAAGGTTAAAGTCCATTATAAAGGAACATTTACTGATGGCAAGCAATTCGATAGCAGCTTTGACGGTAAGCCCTTTCAGTTTGTCGTTGGAAATAAAGAAGTAATTCCGGGTTGGGATGAAGGCGTTCTGCTAATGTCAGAAGGAGAGGAAGGAGTGTTAATTGTTCCCGGGAATCTTGGATATGGTAAAAAAGGGGTAAAGGATGATGAACATCCGGGACGTTACATTATTCCGCCCAATGCCACACTGATATTTGAAATACAATTGTCAAAGGTTAAGTAATGGCTCGGTTTCAGAGCCATTTTTTCTTTCTGAAGTAAGCCAGCATCCCCACAGTAATCACGACACAAATAACCACAAAAACATAGTATCCGTTTTTGTTTTTCAGTTCCGGCATATTCTCAAAGTTCATTCCGTAAACTCCTGCGAGGAATGAAAGCGGAATGAATATGGTAGATATGATGGTAAGTGTTTTCATGATCGCATTCATTTTGTTGCTGATGCTGGACATGTAAAGATCAAGCATGCCACCGGATAATTCTCTGAACGATTCCAGTGTGTCTATGATTTGAACGATATGATCGTATACATCTTTGAAATAGGTTCGGGTAGTGGAAGATATCTGTTCAAACTCTGCTCTGTCAAACTTTAACAAAACTTCCCGCAATGGCCAGATCGTTTTTCTTAATGCTATCAGGTCCCTTTTTACCTTATATAGATCGTTCAGCGTTCTTTCTGTAGGATTTACAATCAGGGCGTCTTCAATATCTTCAAGTGTTTCCCCTAGCTTTTCAAGTATGATGAAATAGTTGTCTACTATGGTATCAATCAGCGTGTAGAAGAGATAGTCGGATGCATGTTTACGTATCTTGCTTTTGTTCGCTCTGATAAGGTCTCTGTTGGGCTCAAACACATCTCCTCCTGCTTTCTGAAACGATAGTACATAGTCTGGTCCAAGAACGATACTTATCTGGTCCATGGTAATGGTGTTGTTGTGTGGATCATAATGTAAGCTGTTCACTGTGGTAAAAAGCAGATCGCCGTATTCGTCTGTTTTAGGCCTTTGTCCTGCCACAGAGATGTCTTCGAGTAGTAGAGGATGCAGGTTAAAGAGTTCTCCGATTTTTCTGAGGCTTTCGCTATCTTCTGTACCATCAATGTTAATCCAGGTAATTGTATCTTTATAGATGTATTGTTGAAGCGTGTCCGCACCGGTTAAAGCGTGTTCTTCAACAGTTGTTTCATTATAACTTATCAGGGTTATCAGAGCTGGAGTGTTGCTATTGAAGGGCTCTGCCTGGGTGCCTGTAGAAAAGTCTGTTTTCCTTATATGGCGAGGTTCTTCACTTCTCATTCCATGTTTAAATTATACCGGCTGTAGTAGTTATTCCAATGCACAATCCGTTATCTGGAATAATGTTTGAAAAAGGAAAGTAAAGGATGAGGAATGGTAATAAAAAAAGCGGCCAGAAGCCGCTTTTACTACTATTGTTAGAAGATTACTTATCCGTTCATTGAAACCAGGAACTCGTTGTTGTCCTTGGTGTTTTTCATTTTGTCTATCAGGAAATCCATCGCTTCTACAGAAGTCATATCTGCCATGAATTTTCTTAAGATCCATACTCTTGAAAGTTCATCTTTATCCATAAGAAGATCTTCACGTCTTGTGCCGGATGCAGGAACATCAATAGCAGGGTAAATTCTCTTGTTGGCAAGTTTTCTGTCAAGTTGAAGCTCCATGTTACCAGTACCTTTGAATTCTTCAAAGATTACTTCGTCCATCTTGCTACCTGTTTCTATCAGAGCTGTAGCGATGATGGTAAGAGAACCTCCGTTTTCCACGTTTCTTGCAGCACCAAAGAATCTCTTAGGTTTGTGAAGAGCGTTGGCATCCACACCACCTGAAAGTATTTTACCGGAAGAAGGAACTACTGTATTATAAGCTCTTGCAAGTCTTGTGATAGAGTCAAGAAGAATAACCACATCGTGCCCGCACTCCACCATTCTTTTTGCTTTTTCAAGAACAATAGAAGCTATCTTAACATGTCTTTCTGCCTGCTCATCAAAGGTAGAAGATATAACTTCTGCTTTTACGTTTCTTGCCATGTCAGTAACCTCTTCCGGACGTTCGTCTATCAGAAGGATCATCAGGTATACTTCCGGATGGTTGGTGGCAATAGCGTTGGCAATTTCTTTTAGAAGGACTGTTTTACCTGTTTTAGGCTGAGCTACAATCATACCCCTTTGTCCTTTTCCTATAGGAGCAAAAAGGTCAAGAATTCTCGTAGATAACTGGTTGTGTGTAGTGCTAAGGTTAAGTCTTTCCTGAGGGAAGAGAGGGGTAAGGAATTCAAATGGAATCCTGTCTCTGATTTCCTCGGTAGTTTTACCGTTAACGCTTTCAACTCTTAGCAGAGCAAAATATTTTTCACCTTCTTTCGGAGGTCTGATCTGACCTTTTACAGTATCACCTGTTTTAAGGCCGAATAGCTTTATCTGAGAAGGAGAAACGTAGATATCATCAGGGCTTGCCAAATAGTTATAATCTGCAGATCTTAAAAAGCCATATCCATCCTGCATTATTTCCAACACACCGGAATTAAGAATTATTCCGTCAAACTCACGCATGCTTACACCGCCGGTGTTTTGAGTACTTTGTCTTGCTGATTTTACTTTTTCTACAGGCTTTTCTTCTCTGATTTCTTCAAAAGTGGAAACGGCTGGGGCTGCTGTTTCAAATAGAGATTCTGATTCTCTTTGGAAAGGCTCGAAAACAAACTCATTTGAGCTTGAGAAAGAAGGGAAATCGTCGCTTATAGGTTCAGTTTCTTTTACATTCTCCCTTTTTCTGATCCTTTTTCTCGGCTCCTTGTCATCTTTAGAGCTTTCTTCCGTATTGTCAATTGTCATCATTTGTTTGTTTTCGGTGAGTTGCGGCTCTGGCATTACCGCTTGTTGGTCGAGGATTTTATATATGAGTTCTTTTTTTTGCAGCTTTTTAAAATTCTGAATACCTAGTTTTTCGGCAATGTCCTTCAATTCAGATAATAATCTGTCCTCTAATTCTTCAATATTGTACATAGAAATGCTCTGATAGATTAAACACGATCAACTAACCAACCCTGATTATGTTTTTAAAAGGGAACACCATTTAAGGATGAAAACTGGTTATTTATTAAGATGTTAAGTTAAACTAAAAAGAAATGAACTTGTTTAGAAAAAGCTCAAATGCTGTTTTGGTTTTGCAATATTAAATTATCAGGAGATAATTGTCAAGTTTTAGATTTTTTATTTATTTAAAAAATTTAACGTTTAAAATAATTAAAAAGTTTGGACCCAAGGGGTCTTTTTCGGTTTATTTGTGCTCTTTTCAAATTAAGTAACATGTTACAGATTTCTTTTATACGCGAAAATAGAACGGAAGTAATAGCCGGATTAAAAAGAAAATACTTTAAGGATGCTGAATCCATCGTTGATAAAGTAATCGGGATAGACCAGCAAAGAAGGGATACACAAAGACAGCTTGATGACATACTGGCTCAGAGTAATGCAAAAGCGAAAGAGATCGGACAATTGATGAAATCCGGTCAGAAAGAAGCCGCTGAAGAGGCCAAAGCAGTAACAGCCGGGCTTAAGCAAAAAGCCAAAGAACTGGAGGATAAACTTGAGGTGCTTGAAGGAGAACTAAATGATACGCTGGTAAAACTGCCAAACCTTCCTCATGCTTCGGTTCCGGAAGGACGTACTGCTGAAGATAACCTTGTTGTGTTTGAACATGGTACTACACCAGCACTTCACGAAGGGGCGCTTCCACATTGGGAACTTATCAAAAAATTTGACATAATTGATTTTGAGCTTGGCGCCAAACTTACCGGAGCTGGTTTTCCTGTCTACAAAGGAAAAGGTGCAAGGCTTCAAAGAGCGTTGATTAATTTTTTCCTGGATGAGGCACTTAAAGCAGGATATGCCGAAGTGCAGCCTCCCATCCTGGTAAATCCAGAGTCCGGATTTGCCACAGGCCAGCTTCCAGACAAAGAAGGGCAAATGTATTTTGTCTCTGCGGATAATTATTACCTTATCCCTACTGCGGAAGTGCCCATTACCAACATCTACAGAGATGTAATTGTGAAGGAAGAAGATTTGCCAGTGAAAAATGTAGGATATACTCCCTGTTTCAGAAGAGAGGCGGGTTCCTGGGGCGCAGATGTAAGAGGACTAAACAGATTACATCAGTTTGACAAAGTTGAAATTGTACAGATTGTTCATCCGGACTTCTCTTATCAGGCACTGGATAATATGGTCGATCATGTACGTGAATTGTTGTACAAACTCGGTCTTCAGTTCCGTGTTTTACGCCTTTGTGGTGGAGATATGAGCTTTAATTCTGCCCTTACATACGACTTTGAAGTTTATTCTGCGGCACAGAAAAGATGGCTGGAAGTGAGCTCTGTGAGTAATTTCGAAACCTTCCAGGCCAACAGACTTAAACTACGTTTTAAATCAGAAGGAAAAACAAAACTGCTTCATACGTTAAACGGAAGTGCGCTTGCTCTGCCAAGGATCGTTGCGGCGTTACTTGAAAACAATCAGGATAAAGACGGTATAGCGATTCCGGAAGTTCTTGTTCCTTATACTGGTTTTGACAGAATTTAACCTTTAGCATAAAAGGTTAAATTCTAGTTGTCTTTACCGTATTCCATATTCTTATATTTCCTCAAGCAGGGTAGCAAATGGCATCACCTGATTGCGGAATTTTTTTGCTATTGCTTCAAGAAGGACAGGTTCGTAGTTTTCTGCAAACACCCTGAAAATCTCATGGCTCGGAAAGGAAACCTGTAAGGCAAAGGTACTTTCGTTGCCTTCCCCGGATAGGATTTTGAGCGTTTTATAGTCTACTCCATAATTGTTTTTCTTTAGTCCGGGAATGTAATTGGACTGTATTTCAAGGATAACCTCTTTTTGGACTTCCGGAAGGGCTACAAGGGTGAGATTGTAAATAATCATTTTTTAGTAATAATTTTTATTGGTAAAAGTATATTTTGGTAACAAGTTTAGGATTTATCCGTAACGTTTCTTTATCTAAATAAAACAAACGAGGAATAAATCAAACTTGTAAATCACTTTATTATGCCGTTTTTAAATCCCGAGAAAGAATCGCCTAATTATACAATAGTGTTCGCGGTGCTTTCCACATTGTTTTTTATGTGGGGCCTGATAACAGTTACAAATATAATGCTTGCTAACGATTTGCGAACCGTATTTCAGCTAAGCTATGTGGAAGCAATATCCATGAATTTTCTCTTTTTCGCCACGTATTTTCTGATGGCTGTGCCTTCCGGTAAACTGATAGATGCCATTGGTTACCGCAAAGGAATGATGACAGGTTTGGGGATTGCTGCGGTTGGATGTTTTCTGGCGTATCCGGCAACAGGAATGCGCTCTTATTCTTTTTTTATGACATCGTTGTTCATCCAGGCTACTGGTATCACAATTCTTCAGGTTGCAGCCAATCCGTATGTCGCATTGCTTGGCACTCGGGGAAAAGGGGCAAGTAAATTAACGTTGGTGCAGGCTTTTAACTCATTAGGTGCTTTTGTAGCTACATTGTTTGCTTCAGGATTTCTAATGGAGCTTTCCGGTCTTAATGAAAGAAGTTATTTCGAAATGTCTCCCGAAGAAATCAGAAATTCGGTAATAAATTTTGTGCAGCTTCCATTTGTGCTTCTTGGTGTAGTGTTGCTGCTGCTGGGAGTATTTCTTTATTTCTCCAAACTTCCAAGAATTAACACGAAAGATATAGAACCATTAGTGCTGGAATCTAATCCTCCCAGAACTCAGGTATGGCAGTTTTCCCATGCCGGGCTTGGTGCGCTTGCAATATTTGCCTATGTAGGGGCTGAAGTAACCATAGGAACGTATCTGGCTGCTGTAGCAAGCGATCTGGCTGTGTTGTACTGGGGCGGTGCAATGGTAGGAAGATTTGTTGGAGCTGCCCTGCTTTTAAAACTGAGCCCAAGGAAGAGTATAGGGATATTCTCAATTATAGCTTCAGTGCTTGTCATCGGGTTTATGCTTATAGATGCACAAGTTTCCATCTATGCTATCGTTGCAGTAGGCTTGTTTAATTCAGTGCTCTTTCCATGTATCTTTACCATGGGTATTGATGGGCTTGGAAAGTTCTCAGAAGAAGGCTCTGCCATGCTTATCATGGCAATTGTAGGAGGGGCAGTTATACCATTTGTATCGCACGCACTGATAGAAGGTAAGCCTGGATTTATTCTTCCTGTATTGTGCTATCTCTTCATAGCATACTTTGGATTTAAAGGTTCCAGATATCCTAAGCGAACAAATTTCTATTAAAAGTATATCAGGAATAGTTTAAGCTGTTTTATAGTTTGTATTAACGCAGGAAGAGGAAGGGTTACCTTCCTCTTCCCATTTTAAAAAAGCATGAATCAACAGGTTCATGCTTTGTAAAAGAAATTAACTTATTTCTTTTTTGGTTCTGGTTTTTTGGGTGCCTCAGGTTTAGCTGGCTGAGGTTTTGGTGCCCCTTTTTCTTTAGTTGTCATAATTTTTTAGTTAAGTTCTTATTATGGATAACCAGTCTGTTTCAATAATGTTAAGAAAACGCCAGATTCAGTTTTAACAGGGATTAATAATACTTTCAGGTCTTCATAAAGGCCTTTATGAAGAATGCTGTTCTAACCTTTACTTGATCATTTCGGGTTGGTGGACCCTTATGCATTTAAAATACTGAAAGGGATACCGCATTCCTTAATATGGTTTATAACAATCCTTTTTTAATTTGAGTAAAGTGTAGAAGCCTGTTTAAAATGAATAAATTTTTAATGACAATTTTTTTAATGCGCTTTCTGTTTATAAATCAGGGCAATTATGATTAATAGTAGCAGGAAAGTAAACTTCATACACCATAATGACTAAACACTGATCCTCTTATGCTGGTTGTTTGAAAAGAAATCGACTTATCCAAATTATTAATCTATGAAAAAGGTATTTACACTTCAGCTTTTAGGAGGGCTTGCGCTTTTTTTGCTTTTTACAATAAAAGCTTCTGCTCAGCCATCAGGTACGCAATACAGCACCATTCTGTATAGATTGAATGCTGGTGGAACTTCTTATCCAAGTATTGACACGTCTGCTTTGGCCTGGGATAATGACCATCTTATAGAACCTTCGGTTTATATAGATACAAACATTGTCGGAAACAGAACCTTTACAGTGTACGACACCATTATATTTGACGCATCCGTCCCAGTGTCGGTACCAGTAAAGGTGTTTAAAAGCGAAAGGAGTCTTTCCGAATTTAAAGAGTCAAACGAGTTGCATTGGAAGTTTCCTGTACAGGCCTCAACCCTTGTGGAGGTGCGGTTGTACTTTGCGGAAATTTATTATGATGAACCAGGTTTAAGAGTTTTTGATGTCTGGGTGGAGGATGATAAAAAAATTTCCAACTTTGATATTTACAGTGAAGTAGGAAAGTTTACCGGTACTGCTAAAACCTATGTGGTTGAGGTGGGTGATGACAATACCCTGGACATTGTGTTAACCAAGGTCGTTGGCCAGCCTAAGTTGAATGGTATTGAGATTATTGAAATAACACCAACCGTTCAGAGTATTTTTGGTAAGAAAGCCCGGACAACATTAGCCGCATTTCCAAATCCCTGCAAAGACTTCGTTACTTTAAAGATGGATAATGGTTTTGTTAAAGATATACAGTTATTTGACAGTTATGGAAAGCAGGTAGAAAACCCCAATGCTGAAGTCTCAGGAAATGATTTAAGACTGGATCTGTCTTCTCAACCGTCAGGTGTTTATATGTTAAAAGTAACCAACGATAAGGCAACGGAAACGCTTCGCCTGATAAAGCATTAACGTACTAAATAGTGTGGTTTTCTTTTGGCAAAAAGGTTAAAGGTTAGCTTTAACCTTTTTGTTTACCTGTTTTGGGGATAACTGGCTAATCGAGTTTTAGAAGAATCTTTTCAATTATTTCGCTGAAGTAGCTGCCATTATAGGGGCCGTACCAGTTCATTTCCCGTGTTTCGTTTTTAACCAGATGGTAATATTGGTCCGGGGTTATATAGCCAAGATAAGCTCCGTTAAAACTGGTTATCTGTAGGTTTATATTCCTTGTTTTAGCAAGGCTGTCCAGAGGGATCATGAGTTCGCCGGAGAAGTCGCAGGGTGTACCTATCATTACATTATTATCAATTTTGAACACGGAGATACCAGGGGATTGTTTGCCTAATAGCCAGTTAAATACCCAGGGACGTATACGCAACTCTTCGCTTATTCTCAGATGTGCGCTTCGGGAATAGAGTGGAATAAAATCAGAGACCAGTTCTTTTGGTTGCTCCAATTGTATACTATCGTTTAGAATGGCTACTTTTTCTTCCAGGCTGTCGGCGATGGTTACAGCTTTTTCAAAATCGGCCGTACCTGTTTCGCCGGGCTTCATACTGCCTACTGCACCTGCAAAAAACGCAGCGAAGTTGGTTATCCCTCCTTTTTCAAGAGAATCAACAAGGAAACCAGGATAATCGCAGCTGATGTAATTGATTTTTTTTGCCAGGCAGGTAGGATGTGCGGAATACGATATAATCATGGCGTTTTCACCATTGTTTTTTTTCAGTTTTAAAATTCTCAAATACGGATCGGTTTTCCCTCCATCGATCAGCCTGTTGGCTACCTGATTGGCTGCTTTGATTTTTCCAAAGCCTATTTCAAAAGGGGCCGCATTTTTTTCGGCATTTTTTACCGAAGCGACGATGTTATCTGCAATGTAGTGAACGTACTCTTCTTCAAAAGTACCGGCCAGAAAACGACCGGCAACACCTTCTGCCCAGCCTCCTGCAGCATTGTGCGAATGCGTGGCTGAAAAATATACGTCATCCCTTCCAAAACCTTCTTTTTCCAGCAAGGGAAGAGCAATGGCTGCTACTGTGGGTGGAACAATCAGTAAATCCATTGTAATGAGCGCACATTTTTTCTTTTGCGATTTAAAGACAAAACTTCTGACAAACAGGGAATCATGCACTCCGTCAAAATCTCTTCGCAGCCCATAGCTGGCAATTTGTAACGGCTGGAGAGGGGTGATATTGGCTTTGGCCCACCCGGCAGTGAGCGCCAGGGTGTCTTCCATATATTGTAGCGTATCTACCTGATCCATCATCTGTTGGTAATAGGTCGTTTCCTGCAGCGGTGTTTTATCTACCGTGTCAATAAGCATTATGGCCAGCACGGAGATACATCCGGTAAGAATCAGAAGAACTCTGAAGGTTTTTTTTAGCAAAGAAGACTTTTTCAAGGGCAATTATTTATCGTTCATCAATATAACTGAGCTGAAATATAAAAATTTTTATAAGTCTTTGGGATATTTTCTAATGAAACGGAGTTAACAACTATATAAAGAGATAGTCTCGGCAATTATTTGTAAATTCGCCTTTCCACAATATCAGGAATCACAAAAAATTATGATCAGTACATCAAACGTTACGCTCAGATACGGAAAAAGAACCTTATTTGAAGACGTTAACATTAAGTTTACACCGGGTAACTGTTACGGTTTAATCGGAGCAAATGGGGCAGGAAAATCCACTTTTCTAAAAATTCTGTCTGGCGAAATTGAACCTACTTCAGGATCTGTAGCAATTACTCCCGGAGAACGTCTTGCTGTTTTAAAGCAAAATCATTTTGAATTTGACGAAGTTCCTGTTCTGCAGACAGTGTTAATGGGTCATAAGAAGCTATTTGATATCATTCAGGAAAAAGATGCTATTTATGCCAAGCCCGATTTTTCAGAAGCGGATGGTGTGAGAGCATCAGAACTGGAGGCAGAGTTTGCAGACCTTAATGGCTGGAATGCTGAATCAGAAGCAGCAGAGATGCTTAGCGGACTGGGGGTGAAAGAGCATTTGCATTACAGCCTGATGAAGGAACTGGAAGGTAAGGACAAAGTTAGGGTACTTCTTGCCCAGGCACTTTTTGGAAACCCTGATATCCTTTTGCTCGATGAGCCTACCAACCACCTGGACATCGAATCGGTTATGTGGCTGGAAAACTTCCTGGCCGACTTTAAAAATACCGTTATTGTCGTCAGCCACGACAGACACTTCCTGGATCAGGTGTGTACGCATATTGCGGATATTGATTATGCTAAAATTCAGTTGTATGCAGGAAACTATTCTTTCTGGTACCATTCAAGCCAGTTAGCTGCAAAACAGAGAGCAGATCAGAATAAAAAGGTTGAAGAGAAAAGAGCAGAGCTACAGGAGTTCATTGCAAGGTTTAGTGCCAATGCTTCCAAATCCAAGCAGGCTACTTCCAGACAAAAACTTCTTGACAAACTTACTCTGGAAGATATCAAACCATCAAGCAGAAAATATCCTGCAGTTATCTGGAAACCTGAAAGAGAAGTGGGAGATCAGGTATTAACCGTTGAAAACCTTTGCAAAATGGGAGAAGACGGTAAGCCAATGTTCAGCAATATTTCTTTCAGCCTGAATAAAACGGATAAGGTCGCTTTTGTAAGTAAAGATACGCTTGCCATATCAATGTTCTTTGATGTGCTTACGGGAGAGCAAAAAGCGGATAAGGGTGAATTTAAATGGGGAGTGACTACTTCTCAATCCTATTTTCCTAAAGACAACAGTAAGTACTTCAACTCTGATCTGAATCTTGTAGACTGGTTGAGACAATTTTCGAAAGAAAAAGACGAAAGTTTTATTCGCGGATTTCTTGGTAAGATGCTCTTTACCGGCGAGGAGTCTCTAAAACAGTCTAAAGTACTTTCCGGAGGAGAAAAAGTAAGGTGTATGTTATCTAAAATGATGTTGGAAGCTACCAATGTTCTGATTTTTGATGAACCTACCAACCACCTTGATCTTGAATCTATTACTTCTCTGAACAATAGTCTTAAAGACTTTAAAGGAGTTATTTTATTTACCACCCACGACTTTGAGTTTATGCAGACCGTTGCAAACAGAGTGATTGAAATCACTCCTTACGGGTTGATTGATAAACTAATGACCTATGAAGAATACGTGAAGAGTGATAAAGTTAAAGCTCAGCGCGAAGAACTTTATTCTGTGGTGAATTAACCCAGGAACTCATTATAGTAAAAGGAGGTTGCCAAAAGTAGCCTCCTTTTTTTTTGAGGTATATAGCCTTATAGGCCCAACAGGAGTTCCAGTAACAATACACCTGCCAGTCCGGTTATGGATACTATGGTTTCCATGATGGACCAGCTTTTAATGGTTTGCATAATGGACAGGTTAAAGTACTCTTTGAAAATCCAGAATCCGGCATCGTTTACATGAGAGAACATAAGGCTTCCAGCTCCAATGGAAAGTACTGTGAGTTCCGGGCTTACCTGTGTGTTTTGTATAAGAGGTAAAACAATACCAGCAGAAGTAAGTGCCGCGACGGTAGCAGAGCCTAATGCCAGGCGAATGATGGCTGCCATTGTCCAGGCTAAAACAAGAGGAGAGAAGTTTACTCCGCGAAAGAGTTCCACAAGATAGTTGGAAGAATTACTGTCTATTAATACCTGTTTAAAAGCACCTCCGGCTCCGATAATCAATAAGATCAAAGCTACTTCAGAGACTGAAGCAGTGTATAAATCCATCACTTCTTTTACGGACTGACCTCTGGAAACCCCGAGTGTATAAGTCGCTGCCATTACCGCCAGAAGCATGGCGATCAGAGGGTTGCTCCAAAAGCTAATGAATGTATGGATAAGAGTGTCTTTCGGTAAAATTGGAAGAAGGCAGGCTCCGATAGATATGAGGATTACGGGGAATAAAGCAGTAAACAAACTTATTTTGAAAGAAGGAAGGTTTATTGGGGTAACAGATGTGCCACCTGTCGTTGAAGTACTTTTCATATTTTTAACGAATTGACCGAAGAGGGGTCCGGCGAGTATGATGGCGGGAACAGCAATTATGCTCCCATAAATCAGTGTAAGGCCAAGGTCTGCTTTAAAAATAGAGGCAAGAGCTACCGGCCCCGGATGTGGCGGTAAAAAACCATGGGTAACGGAAAGTGCAGCCGCCATGGGAATTCCCACATAAACAGGTGAAAAATTTCCGACAGCAGCTATCGTGAAGACTAAAGGAATAAGCAATACAAAACCTGCGGTATAAAACAGTGGAATTCCAATGATAAATCCGGTAACAACTATTGCCCATACCACATTTTTGGGGCCGAATAAACGATTGAGACTGTTGCTGATTTGCAGGGCTGCTCCACTATCTCCTACTATTTTTCCCAGCATCGCTCCAAATACTACTATAAACGTGAGGCTTCCCAGTGTATCTCCGAAACCTTTCTGAATGGACGTAATAAGCACCTCTGGTGCCATCCCAAAGGAGATTCCCAGAAATAAAGACACCAGGGTAAGAGAAATAAAGGCATTTAATTTCAAAAACAGCATCAGGATAAGCAGAAGCACAATGCTGCCAGTGATCAGAAGTACAGGCATTTCAGATATGTTTTTAACGCAATTTATCGATTTTGATCAAGATGTTCATTGTGAGCAGGATAAAATCTGTTATATGGGTGATTCTATTTTTAGAAGGATCCTTCATGGAAACATTACGAGGGTAAATCGGTTGAGCTAAAGGAATAGTACTAAATTTTTTCCCTGGAAGATTTCCAGGCAGTGAAAGTTAATGCTAAATCACATTAAAATGCTGTTGATCAGAGATACCATGTTGGCAATGTTTATTCGAACGTCAAAGAATAGTTTGTTCTTTACCTGCAGCCATTTAACAGCATATCCATTTTTTATTGTGATCTGATATGAAAAGGTATGTAAGCAGGAAGAACAGGACACCCAGACGAAAGCGAGGGGTAGAAGAATACTTCGGTAAGGAGGGAAGTGAAGGTTTTATCAGAGATGTACTGGATTCTGTGGCCAATGCCATATTTGTGTATGATCTGGAAGAAAAAAAATTTGTTTATGTCAATGAGTTTATCAGGAATTTGCTGGGCTATACTCCTTCAGAAATAAAAGCCTTTGGGGTGGGTTTTTGGGATAAAATAACCGACCCGAGGTACAACCACCTGAAGGTACACTTAAAGGAAGTTCCTCAGTTAAAGGATGGAGAGGTTAAGACAATAATTACAAAGCTTAAACATGCAGACGGCTCTTGGAAATGGTTTATGCTTAGGGATTCGGTTTTTAGTAGAACTGGTGCAGGTAGTGTAAAGGCTATTACAGGTACCATCCTGGATGTAACGGAAAAAGTAACGGAGGTGCGACAAATACAGCACAATCTTACTTTTATTGACAAAGTAATAAATTCCAGTCCCTTTGATGTCTTTGTTTACGATGTGCAGGAGGAAAGAAATATATATGTAAACAGCAATGTTATAACATCTCTCGGGTATAGTGCCAGGGAGGTTCAGGATATTGGAATTGGCTTTCTGCAAAGAATCATTTATCCTGAAGACAAAGAGCTGTTTCAACGAAAAAATGATGAAATAAAGCAGCTGGGGCTGCATGAGGCAATTAAATTTGACTTTAGAGTTATTGCTTCTGATGGTACGGTGAAATGGCTATGCAATGAACTGTCTGTATTCAGCATGGATGAGAAGGGTACTGTTAAAGAGGTGCTCTGTGTTACAATTGATATAACCGAAAAGAGGGAGCGGGAAGAGTATCTGAGAGACAATATTTACTTTATAAATAAAATAGCGGAAACCTTACCCAATTATTTTTTTATTGAGGATCTTGAATCGGATACTATCGTTTTTTCAAACAGGTCAATACTTGAAGATCTCGGCTATGTGGAAGAGTTTAAGGATTTGATGAATGAGTTTTGGAAAATTATTCATCCGGACGATTTGCCCATACTTGTCAGGACCAAAGCCCAACTAAAATACTTAGGCGACAAAACCATACGGGAAGAGTTTCGTCTACGTCATGCCAACGGGTCATGGAGATGGATGTATGTGATTGTATGTGCATTTAAAAAAGATCAGTTAGGTAATGTATTGCAAATTATTGCTTCATGCCTCGATATTACAGAGAGAAAGGAAGCAGAGCTTAGCCTGAAAGAAAGTCAGCATTTTATACAAAGCATTCTGGATACCTCTCCGAACTCGATCTATATCTATGACCTTGAAAAGAAGAGTAATATATATTCTGCAAGGTCTACATCTGGTGATCTTGGATACTCCGATGGGTATATACAAAGTCTTGGGGAGAATTTTATGACCAAATTACTACATCCTGATGATTTCGAACATAATATAAAGCATTGGAAGGAGTTGGAAACAATGAAGGATGGAGAGGTGAAATCGGTTGAGGGGAGGCTTAAACATGCGGACGGGACCTGGAGATGGTTTCATCTCAGGCATGGAGTTTTTAAAAGGGACGAGAAAGGAAAGGTTGTTCAGGTGATTGGGATTGCTACAGATATTACCAATCTTAAGAAAACCGAAAAACAACTTGAAGAAAGTAAGGCCTTTGTTACCAAAATAATGGAGGCAAACCCCAACGTTATCGTGATATATGATCTGATGAAGCAAATGCCTGTATATATTAACAGGTATGTTAGGGAAACCCTTGGATACGCTCCTGAAGAAATTCTTGTAATGGGGCCTGATGCGTTGAACAGAATTATACATCCTGATGACAGGCCTAAATTGTTGTACCATCTCAATCGTGTTGTTTCTGTTGATCATGGAAACTCAAAATCCATTGAATACAGGGCAAAAGACAAGCAGGGCAATTATCACTGGCTGTTATCGATGGACTCTGTTTTTGAAAGAGATGAAAAAGGCAGGGTTATTAAAGTAATCGCTGCGATAACCGAAATTACAGATAGGAAAATAATTGAAGAAGAAATAAAGAGGCTTAATGTAAGTCTTGAAGAGGCGGTGAATAAACGTACCAGAGAACTACGGCTAAATCAGGAACAACTGGCTCACAGGGAGCAGCAATTAACGATCATTATCAATTCTGTCCCTGCTTTAATATCTTACCTGGATACAAACCTTCTGTATGTTTTCGCAAACAATCACTATTATAAGGTATTTAATATTGCCGGAACCATAAGTGGTAAGCATATTTCGGAAGTATTGGGTGAAGAAAACTACAGAAGTATTTCTCCCATGATTAATAAAGCCCTGGCCGGAGAAGAGGTAACATTCGAGAGTAGTTTTTATAATAAAAACAATGAAAGACTCTATTATAAATTGAGCTACAAACCTGTCTGGGATAATAGAGGAAAAATTACCGGACTAATTGTGATGGGTGCAGATCTTACTGACAGGTATAATTATGAACGATCGCTTGAAGAGCGAAATACAGAGCTGGTTAAAATTAATTCAGAGCTGGACAATTTTGTTTATACGGCTTCTCATGATCTTAAAAGCCCGATCGTTAATATGGAAGGTCTTCTGAAAAGCCTACTGGAAGAAGCCAGCACGCGATGCGAGGATGATATCAATGAAATGCTGAATTATGTTATGCTAAGCGTTGAAAAACTAAAAAATACTATTGAAGAACTTTCTGAAATTAGCAGAATTCAAAAGGGTATAGAAAGTTATGAAGAGGATGTCAATATAGAAGAAATTCTTACGGATTTTATGGTGGAGTACTCCGAGCAGATAAAAGCTTCCAAGGCAGTTATTTCTTCTGACCTTTCCGTGCCTGTTATTAAGTTTTCACAGAAAAATTTTCGAAGTGTATTGTACAATCTGCTCAGCAATGCAATAAAATTTCGCTCTCCGAAAAGAACACCGGTAATATTGGTAAAATCTGAATATGCTCAGAATAATTATGTAAAGATCACTATTTCGGACAATGGTATGGGCTTTGACATGCGAAAGAAAGATAAAGTTTTTGGAATGTTTAAAAGATTGCATGCTCATGTGGAAGGCACAGGGGTGGGGATGTATATCGTCAAAAGAATAATGGAGAATGCTTCAGGTAAGATAGAAGTAGAAAGCAGAGAAGGAGAGGGGTCAACATTTAAATTGTATTTCCCAATCCGCTAACCAAAGCTCTGAATCCAGTGTTCTCTGCTTTCTAATTCCTTAGTAAAAAAGGATATTAAAACGGTTAATAGTTACCGGTTTTTTATCTTCATTGTGAATATATATTTTATAAATCTCAGCTTTGGGGTGGTAGAGTGATTTAAAGTTGAACAAAAAGTAGCAGTCATTATTTAAGCGTTCTCCAGTGTTGTCATAGGGAAGATAGACCTCCTGATAGTTAAGAATAGAGTCTTTTAATTCTGAAGTTAGAATTAACTTTTTATGATGCAAGTTTTCTCCTTTCATCTTTAAGTGTACAAGAACACTGTCTTTATCCTTTACTTTCACGTATTCCCGGCTGATATTTAATGTGGGCCCCCATTCCTGACCTTCTTTGAGGAATATGGAATTTTCTCTTTTCGTCAGGTTGGTCCAGGTCCAGGTTGTAGTGTCATTTACAGAGGCCTCCATAATGCCATTTTTAGGATTGGTGCCAATAAAGGTAAGATAGGCTATTCCTGAATGGTCGGTTGGGTTTTTCTTATAAAAAGTTACTTTCCCATTACTTCCGATAGGTTTAAAGAAATGAACAATTTCAGGATAGGCATAAAGTAATTGTGAATGAATATCCTTGTTTTGGACGACCATATAGTCGAATGGATACTGAAGGGCCTTTTTAATTTTGTCTGGTTTAAAGTCAAGACAGGTGTATCCTTTCCTTTCCAATAACAACAGAGGTAAATTTGTTGCATAGGAGCCAAGAACGAGTACTTTGGAATCTTTACTAATATTAAGGCTATCCGCAAAAAGGTTGCTGTCAGTAAAGTTTTTCCTTGTAATTTCCGGTTTGTTCCAGACATGATCTGTGTATTTGTAATCCTGAATGCCTTTTGAGTCATATACTGTTGCAATTGCAAAAAGAATTATCAAAATCCACGATGTCTTGGCCATTTGAAAATCAAAAGTTATTCTACATAAAGCATATACAAACAACATAATTACCGGAACAAGAATGCTATCTAGGAAATAATATTCATGATCATCAAATTGAATTTGCATGAGAAAATAATAGATAACTGTCCCGATCATCGAGAATAGGATGAAATAGAAGATATTCGAGTGGATCTTTATTGTTTTGTCTTTTTGGGTAAAATATTGTACTGTAAAATAGATTATTATTAAAAAGTAAATGAGATAATGGTATTTTGTGGCAAGTTCATATTTCCATTTATCGAATATTAACTCTGATGATGCAAAAGCATCTTGTAAACTGTTTGCTGGCATTATAGAGGTTAAAAACGCACTGCCATATACGCTCTCCAGGTAATTATTATACAGGTAGTAGAAAATGATGCATCCAAACGATATTACATATAAAATAATTTTGGAGGAATCCTTTTTCTTATATATAAGATATTCGAAACTAAATTGAAGAAACGCGACAATTAAAAAGATTGTAAAAGGAGTACGCATTAAAGATGCCAGTGTGAGAAAAACAATGGAGATATAGTATGATTTATTATGACCTTCTTGGTAGTATTTAATATAGAAGTAAAAGGCTATAAATACATTGGCAAGAGAGGTCATGGTTGGTATGAATCCTGCCTGGTAATAGGTAAATATTGGTATCGTGAAGACAAAGATAAATACCACGAATGCTTTTTTAATAGAGTTCCCATATTTGTATACAAGGAGAAATAGGAAGTACAACCCAATGAATGAATAGATTAATGTATAGGTTCTGAAGATTGCAGGAGATTTGCTACCTGTAATTTTCATAATAATTGCCACAATGTATTCATTGATTGGAAAATCTACTCTGGTTATACCTCCTACTGTTTCAAGATTGTATAGCTGAGGTTTAAAAAAGTTAAAGTTGTTTTCTAGAAATCCATATGCAATGGCTAGTCTGTCTGACTGAGTCCAGGCATGGATATGGGAGGGAAATAGAAATAGTATTGTCTGGTAAAAAAGAAAACAAAGGCTGATCCAGCAAGCAAAAAGAATTATGCTTGAAATGATTAATGGACGGTCTTTTAAAATGGAGTTCATCTATTCGGTACTTAAAAAAGTTAATTTTTTTGAAAGAACGTTTGTCAAATTTTATTAATATGAGGCTGTCATAAGGACAGCCTCTGTATTTAACATGTCTAAAATAATTGTAGTTGTTTTTTGTTCAGTTCCCTTGCTGGTCAAAAGACATTACTCAATCTTTTTCACCAAAGGAATTAGTTCTACTTTATAAGGGGCTTTCTCCTTTTCTGAGGTGACATTTAGGATAAAAATTCCCTTAGGACCTCTGATTACGACTGGCTCCCCTTTTTCCGCTGCGTAAACTTGTTCGTAATATTCCTTATCTGTCTGATGTTCCCAGATCCAGCCCAGATCTTTTCTTCTTAGTGCCAGCTTCTCTTCATCTTTCAGAGCTATTTTATATACTTCTTTGTCGTCTTTTTTAATAAGGGCGACGTATTTGTCGATGTATTTTTTAAGTTCCGCTTCATCTTTAAACGACTTGGGAATAAACTGAATAAGCTCGGCTTTTACGCGTATCATTGGTTCGCTGAACTTTTTCACTTTAAAGGAATAGCAAAAGGAATCACCTCTGAATGGTCCGACAATTTCTCCCACTTTGGCAGAAAAGATTTCTCTGTCAATGTCTTCTTTCTGATCTCCCGGGCTGAATTTGACGGTATAATAAGGTTTTTCACTGTTGTTGACAATGAACAGACTGTCGTTTTTTGATGCCTTAAATGCTTTGGTTTTGGTCTGAAGCCAGTCCATTGCCTGCTTCTCTGCAGCAGTTAGGCTCATTTGCGCAAAGGATGTTTGGCAGATGAGTAGAAAAATTAGTGCAAAAACTACTTTTTTCATAGGTGTTTATGGTTCTGTTGATAGATATAAAGTAATGGTTAGGTCTGTAATTATTAAATTATTGCCCTAACCACTTCTATGCCTTGAAAGTTTACGCTGGCTATGCCAGTGCTTCAAATAATATCTCTACCGGATGTTTGGCAGATCTGCCTGTTCCGTCTTTAATCTGATGTCTGCAACTTGTTCCGGGTGCGGCAATGATAGTATCTTCCGATGCTTTTCGAACCGCAGGGAAGAGTACAAGCTCTCCCACTTTCATAGATACATCGTAATGTTCTTGTTCATATCCGAATGAGCCTGCCATTCCGCAACATCCTGACGGTATAATGTCTACTTTGTAGTTTGCAGGAAGCGTAAGTATTTTCTGGGTATATGACACAGAAGAAAGTGCCTTCTGATGACAATGTCCGTGGAGCTTAATCTGTTTGGTGTCTTTTTTAAAGGCATTGGCATCAATGCGTCCTGCTTCTGCTTCTTTTGCCAGGAATTCATCTATGAGCAGACTGTTCTTAGCAAGGCTGGCTGCCGCCTCTTTTTGATCGGGCCTTGCCAATGCAGGATATTCATCTCTAAAAGAAAGTATGGCAGAGGGCTCAATGCCAAGCATTGGGTGTTCTGCGCTGATTTTGTCTTTTAAAAGGTCGATGTTCTTTCTTGCAATTTTTTGTGCTACACGGATTAATCCTTTGGACATGTAAGTCCTTGCACTTTCAAGGTGCTCAGGAAGCTCTACTTCGTAGCCCAGTCTGGTAAGCAGACCTATTGCCTTAATTCCTATTTCAGATTCGTTGTAGTTGGTGTACTCGTCACAGAATAAAAATACTTTTCCTTTTTGAGTTCCTTTCGCCTTGAGTGCTTCTTTATTTTGAGCTGACCACTTTCTCAGTGTAACAGGAGAGAGCAGAGGCAATGGACGTTTCATTGACATGCCCAGAATCTTTTTGAGTATTCCTCCTGTCAGGCTGTTTTTCATCACAAAGTTCGACAAGCCGGAGAAGTTGCTCACAATACTGTTCGCCTTTGCAAAATTGGCGATCATCATAGACCTGAAAGGAACGCCTTTTTCATCATAGTACTGCTGAAGGAATTCGGCTTTCAGTTTCGCCACATCTACGTTGGACGGACACTCGGATTTGCAGCCTTTGCAGGACAAACACAAGTCCATCACTTCATAGATTTCGTCATGAGCGAATTTGTTTTTCTTTGGAGAGCGGGTAAGAAACTCTCTGAGGATATTGGCTCTGGCCCTAGTTGTTTCTTTCTCGCTTCTTGTCGCCATAAAGCTTGGACACATGGTTCCTCCTATAACTGCCGACTTACGGCAATCCCCGGAACCATTGCATTGTTCTGCAAGTCGCAATATGCCCTGACTTTCTGAAAAGTCGAAAACTGTGTCAAACTCATTGGTAACCTGGTTGGACTCGTAGCGAAGGGATTCATTCATTTTAGGAGTATGAACAATTTTCCCAGGGTTGAAGATGTTGTTAGGATCCCAGACGTGCTTCAGTTCTACAATCATGTTGTAGTTCTTTTCGCCTATCATCTTTTTAACGAACTCTCCTCTAACTCTTCCATCTCCATGCTCACCGCTGAGTGAGCCTCTGTATTTCTTTACAAGATCCGCTACTTCGTCTGTAATGGTGAAGAACAATTGGCGGTCTTCTTCTTTTTTCAGGTCAAGTATCGGGCGAAGGTGTATCTCTCCGTCTCCTATATGTGCATAGAATACACAGGATTTGTTGTGTTTATCAAGTATTTGCTGGAACTCCCTGATAAATTCCGGCTGATCTTCCACAGCTACGGCAGTGTCTTCTATACAGGCTACGGCTTTGGGATCTCCCGGTACGTTTGCCAGCAGGCCAAGTCCTGCCTTTCTCAGGTTCCAGACTTTGTTTACATCAGCACCATGCAGAATCGGGAAGTAGTAACCGTATCCGTTGGCCCTCATTTCTGCTTCCATTTCACGCGCCAGCCTTTCGATCTCTTCTTTACTGTCTCTCGCAAATTCCACTACCAGAAGAGCTCCCGGATCGCCTTGAACAAAGAAGCGGTTTTTCGCCTGCTCAATATTATGTTTGGTACATTGAAGGATAATGTCATCGATAAGTTCAACAGCTCCTGGGTTGTATTTTAGTGCGATCAGGTTGGCTCTTGTACTTTCGTCTATGGTGTTCATGTGCACTGCTACTACAGCTTTATGCTTGGGTGGCACATCCACCAGGTTAAGCTTTATTTCTGTTGTAAAGGCTAGTGTACCTTCAGAGCCTGCAAGCAGTTTACACATGTTGAAGGCAGGTTTGCCAGGTGTAAAAGGCTGAGATTCCAGCAGTTCATCAATGGCATAGCCGGTATTTCTTCTTCTGATAGAAGGCTTTGGAAATTCTTTTCTGATTTCTTCTGCATTGGCAGGATCAGAAAGAATCGTTTTTATATGTTTGTAAATTTTGCTTTCGAGGGAAGTGCCTTGCGTTTTGGCCTCGAACTCTTCCAGTGTAACAGCTTTAAAAACAGCATCGGATCCGTCGCTCAGGATTGTTTTGAGTTCCAGGGTATGATCTCTGGTCGTTCCGTAGATTACTGAGTGTGACCCGCAGGAGTTGTTTCCAACCATTCCACCGATCATACATCTGTTAGCAGTAGAAGTCTCAGGGGCAAAGAAAAGTCCGTGGGGTTCAAGGATTTTGTTTAGCTCATCAAGGTTTACACCTGGCTGAACTCTTACCCATTTTTCCTCTTTGTTGATTTCCAGAACGTTGGTCCAGTAATACGAAACATCAACCACAATTCCTTTTCCAACTACCTGTCCTGCCAAAGAGGTACCTGCAGTACGCGGAATGATCGAGGTTTTATGTTGATTGGCGAATGTTATAAGCTTTTTAATATCCGACTCGGTTTTGGGCCTTGCCACGGCCAGTGGCAATTCGCGGTAAACAGATGCGTCGGTAGCGTACAGGGTACGCATGGTAAGGTCGGTAAAAAAGTCGCCTTCAAGTGAATTCTTAAGTTCTTCTAATTTCGCCAGCATTAACTTTCTATATTCTTAGGAAACTACAAATTTAACGATTTGCGGGATACATTATGACAGAATACCATAATTCTGCTTTTTTATCTTAAAAATCGCTAATTTTAAATTCAAAGTTCTAATACCTATGAAAAAAATAATCGTTCCGGCCGTATTTTTTATCATTTTGGGCCTTTCTCTTGTGAGTCTAACCTCTAAACCACTTTTCCCGGATTATTGCCCGGATGCAAAAAAATACACTTCCCTTCAGGAAGCATTAGCTGAGCCGGAGAAAGTGGTAAAATTGGATATCAGCATGTTAAAGCTTACCTCTATTCCTCCGGAAATAGGAAAACTCACAAACCTGGAATGTCTGGATGTTTCTTTCAACAGAATCACTACGTTGCCTCCAGAGTTGGCCAACCTTAAAAAATTGCGCTATATCGATCTGACAGGTACCAATTATATGGCGAAACTTCCTGCTGTTCTTACGCAGCTTCCTAATCTGGAGGCAGTAAACATATCGGACCATGCCTACTGGAAACCTTCTCAGTTTGAAGAGGCAAAGAAACTTTTGCCCAATGTGAAGCTGATCCTCACGAATGATTAATTTTAATTATATATAATATAAATTATATATAATATAATATGTGAAGGCCGGACAGAGAATTAAACCTGTCCGGCTTTTTAATTTCCAACTGCTTTAGAGGAATCTTTAAGCTCTTTGGCCATGTCGCGGGCAGAATCGGCCTGTTTGCGAAGGTGTTTGGCGGCAAGATCCAGGGAGTCCGCTTTGGCTTTTTGAATGTCTGCTGCGTTTTTAAGTTTTTCTTCCAGCATCTTTGCTTCCTTTGCTTCGGGCGACTGATCACAGGATAAAAGAAATGTAACAATCAGAGAACCAAAAATTAATCTTATCATAGTTTTCCTTATTTTTACCTAAAACTCACCTGAAAAGGCATTGTTCTGCGTTCTTAAGGAAATCCAAAGCAGGTTTACCCCGTACATAACCATTAGTTTTAAATAAACAGAATTATGGACTCTATCCTTCATTTCTTTTCGACTCATTTCTGGTGGATTGTTCCACTGGCAGTGATAGTTTTGATAGCGATTAAAGACATTTTCTTCAACCGGGCACATACTATTAAGCACAATTTCCCTGTAGTAGGACATTTGCGCTACCTACTTGAAAAGATAGGGCCTGAGATGAGACAATACATTGTTGCCAACAACAGGGAGGAGCTTCCTTTTAATCGTAGTCAGCGTTCATGGATTTACGCTAGTTCAAAAAGAGAAAATAATTACCAGGGATTTGGTACGGACCAGGATCAGAATGCGGCCGGGCATATCTTTATTAACCCTGCAATGTTTCCATTTAGCCTGAAACCAGGACATCCCAATATTGAAGACCCTTCCTTTGTTCCCTGTGCAAAAGTGATAGGTCTTGCCAATAAAAGGAAAAAGCCCTTCAGGCCGTATTCCATTGTAAATATTTCTGCCATGAGTTACGGGTCGCTTTCTTCCAAAGCAGTGGAGTCCATGAATAAAGGTGCCCTGAAGGCCGGGTGTTACCACAACACTGGGGAAGGAGGACTGGCTCCTTACCATTCTTTTGGTGCAGATGTTGTTTTTCAGATTGGTACAGGATATTTCGGAGTCAGAGATGAGGTGGGTAATTTTTCCATGGAAAAAATGGAAGCACTGGTTAAAAAGAATCCATTTGTAAAAGCGATAGAAATTAAGCTTTCTCAGGGGGCGAAACCTGGAAAAGGCGGGGTGCTGCCGGCAGCAAAGATTACACCTGAAGTGGCTGAAATTCGTCAGATTCCAATGGGAAAAGATGTTATTTCTCCTGCCTGTCATACTGCTTTCACAAATGTTCCTGAAATGATCGATTTTATAGAACGTGTGGCCGACAGAACAGGATTGCCGGTGGGCATTAAATCTGCGGTAGGTAAACTTGAAATGTGGGAAGAACTGGCCGATCTGATGGCAGAAAGAGGTACCGGTCCGGACTTTATCACTATTGATGGAGGGGAAGGAGGTACAGGGGCTGCACCTCCTGCATTTGCAGACCACGTTTCATTGCCATTTGCCTATGCGTTTAGTAAAGTTTATAAAGTTTTTGCAGAGCGTGGCTTGTCAGACCGGATTGTTTTCATTGCCTCAGGTAAGCTGGGATTCCCGGCAAAAGCGCTTACGGCCTTTGCCATGGGGGCGGATATTATAAATGTGGCGCGGGAAGCAATGATGTCCATTGGCTGTATTCAGGCGCAGGTGTGTCATACCAACAGATGTCCTGCGGGAGTTGCAACCCAGAACAAATGGCTTGCGGCAGGAATTGACATTACCCTGAAATCGGAAAGATGTTACAATTACATTAAAACGCTCAGAAAGGAATTGCTGGAAATTACGCATGCCTGCGGGTATGAGCATCCTTGCCAGATGACCATGCGGGATGTGGACCTGAGTATGGGTGATAATAACATGACCATGAAACTGAGAGATTCCTATAAATACGACAAGGTGAAAGTGAACTTCGGCGGTATGGATGATTTAAAGAATTGCCCTTACCTTGGAGGTCCGGCCAGGAAAAAGGAGAAAAAAGAGTTGGAAGAAGTATAAGCTTATATAAATAAATTGTAAATATTGAGGCTGTTTCTGAAAAGAGACAGCCTCTTTTCTTTTTAAAGCTTATTCTTCACTCTCCAGCTCTTTCAAAATCTTATTGACATCTTCTTCCGTCGTACTAAGTTTTGTCTTGCAGAATTTGATAAGATGTGCTGCCCTCTTTACTTTATCCGAAAGGTCATCGACGGAAATTTCTCCCTGTTCAATTTCGGAAACAATTTGTTGTAGTTCTTCAAATGCCTCTGTATAGCTTATTTTTTCACTCATCTTTGTCTGACTGGTTAATATTTTGAACAGTACTTTCAATTACTCCACCTGATACCCTTGTCTGAATCGTATCGCCTTTTTTTAATGTGTCGACATTTTTAACAGCCCTGCCATTTAACAGGGTTATGCTGTAGCCTCTTTTCAGGACACTTTCAGGACTCATGTTATGGATGTTTTTTTCTATGTTTTTCAATTCCTGATGCTTGGATTCCAAAATTCCAGGGACGCGCTTGACCATTTCTTTTTGATTCTGTGTTAACAGCATCGAGGTTTGACGAAGGTGTACTTTTGAATCTTTTCTCAAATCTGCTGTAAGTGTCTGGAGGCCGGATTTTTCCCTTCTTAAAATGTAGCTGGAATGGTGTAGAAGGGATTGGCTTTCATGCACAATCGCGTTTTTAAACTGGTTGATACTATTGCCGGAAACGGACTTAAACAGCCTGGAAATATTTAGAAAAAGTGCATTTTCTTCCCGGATTATCCGCAGGCTTTTATCCCTGATGGTCTCTTCGGCTTTTTGAACAGGAATGGAAAAATTATGAAATTTCTGTAATAAAAATTCTGCTAGTTTGGTCGGTGTAATCTGGTTGGAATAGGAAATCATTTCTGCCACTGTTTCATTGGTGGCATGTCCTATTCCCGTCAGGACGGGTATGGGAAATAGCGCAATTTCCCTGCCCAGGGAATAGTGATTATAGCACGACAGTCCGACATCTCCGCCACCGCCACGAATAATGGCAACGGCGTCAAAATGTTCTGTTACTTTTTTAATTCTTCTTAACTGTCTTACTATGTCTTCCACCGCTTTTTCTCCCTGCAGCAATGCTGGAAAGAGCATGGTGAAGAATTTGTACTGCCATGGGTTATCATTGAGCACCTTCATGAAGTCCGCATAACCCTTACTGGTCTCTACGGAAATGATGGCAAGTCGCTGGGGAAGGGCCGGAAGCAACAGGGTTTTGTTTTTTGTGATGATGCCTTCGTCCTGAAGTTTTTGAATCGTTTCTTTCTTTTCCCGTTCAAGGTCTCCCAGCGTATAATGCGGATCAATTTCCAGAATGTTGAGCGCGAGTCCGTACCCCGGGTCAAAGCAGATTTTGGCGAGAAACAGAATTTTGATTCCATCTTTCAGAGGTTCTTTGAGAACCTTAAGAAATTTATCGTTTGCGTTCAGGTAGTCAGTTTTCCATAAAATGGACTTAAGCTGGGCAATGACTTTGCCATCCTGTTTTTCCACCAGTTCAGGATAGCAATGACCGGAATGTTTGTAATGGTTTAGCTTGTTCATCTCCGCCATTACCCAGAAGGCATTTGTATACCTTTCGGAAAGTGTCTTTTGAATGCTTTTGGTTACTTCAAGCAATGAAAATACTTTCTTGTCATGAATTTGCTTGGGCATTTCCGGAGGACTGTTTAATGTAAAAGTGGAACGCTATCAGGCAAATTATTGAAATAATTTCAGATTCAAAAGGAAAGAGAAAAGGGTTTTGTGGGACTTAAAACCAGACCTTAAAGGATATTTGAGTGAGGCGTCATTGAATTTTATTGTTTATTAAAAACTAATTTTAGCGATGTTAGGTTCTTATTGTCAATTAGTTATCCGTAAAATTTTTAACTTGCAAAGCGAATTGATTTTATTCCCTATGAGGCTACTCCGCTTGGTCCAACCAATAGGTGGTTAAAGCCTGGGTTTGAAAAGCATACTATGTAAACCTTGGGACTGTTAGTATAAAAATATTGCCTGTTAGTTTATTCTTAGCAACTAAATGGGAAGCGTTCAAGAATAGAGGTGGTGATCCAAGAATGAGTCATGATTTTGAAGATATAATTTATGTAATTGACAATAACTTAGAGCTTTATGAGGATATCATAAGAGCAGAAAAAGATGTTCAAAGCTTTTTAATAGAGATGAGCAGGAATATTTTAACTCACCCTTCAGGAAATGAAATTATAGAGTGCCATTTAAACCCATATACAGTAGGAGAAAGAAAGGACTGGGTAGTTAAAAAACGGAAGCAAATCGCAGAGTTAAGGTAACCTCACAAGGAAGAGCTTTGTATATGGTTATGAATGAAAAGGATTTGAACTTTTCTCCACAAATGATCAATAACAAATAAGGCTGCCAATTGGCAGCCTTTATCTTTTTATAGCTCTAAGTTTACCTGATTTCTGAGCAAATCTTCCAGTGTTTCTCTTTTCCTGATAAGGTGGGCTTTGCCTTTGTACACAAGTACTTCAGCTGGTCTGAACCTTGAGTTATAGTTGGAACTCATACTGAAACCATACGCACCTGCATTTTTTATTGCCAGAATATCGCCTTCACGAACTTCATTCAGCATCAGTCCTGCTCCGAATGTGTCTGTTTCACAGATGTATCCAACAACGTTGTAAACCTTTTCGATACCCGTTGGATTGGAGATGTTCACAATGCTATGGTAAGCACCATACATCATAGGACGGATCAGGTGGTTGAGTCCGGAGTTGACACCAACAAACGTGAGGTCTGGAGTTTCTTTCACCACATTTGTCTGTACCAGCAAATAACCTGATTCGCTTACCAGAAATTTGCCCGGTTCAAACCATAGCTCCAGTTCTCTACCATATTTTTTACAGAACTCCTGAAATGAAGAAGACATTTTTTTTCCAAGCTCCTCAATGTCAGTAGTATAGTCGCCTTCTTTATAAGCTACTTTAAAGCCGCTTCCAAAGTCGAGGAAACGAAGGTTCTTAAAGTTGTTGGCCAGGTTGTAAAGAATATCTGCCGCTTTCACAAAAGCGTCGGCACTTTTGAAGTCAGAACCACTGTGAATGTGGAGTCCGATGATATTAATGGAATATTTGGAAACGATTTCAAGAATTTGAGGAAATTGCTCTATGGAGATGCCAAATTTAGACTCCTTGTGCCCGGTCATGATTTTAACATTTCCACCAGCATCAATATGTGGGTTGATTCTGACGCAGCATGGTACAGAAGCGCCAAATTCTTTACCAAATCGTTCCAGGAAAGGAAGATTGTCGAGGTTAATGGTCACGCCTTTCTTTACGCCGGCCTGAATTTCCTCATAAGCAACACAGTTGGGCGTAAACATAATGTCTTCTGGTGCGAAACCGGCTAAAAGACCAAGCTCCAGTTCCTGCAAACTCACCACATCTATCCCGGATCCAGCCTTTTTTAACAGTTTAAGAATGGCCTGGTTGGTTAATGCTTTTGCCGCATATTTAATTTTTAGGTTTACACCTGAAAAAGCATTTTGTAACCGTTGAAACTGCGAAAGAATTTTTTCCGCATCGTAAACATAAACAGGCGCACCGAATTCTTTTGCAATGTCGGTTAACTCTAACCCCTGAATCTGATAATTGACCTCTTTGAGCAACATAGTAAAATTTATGAATTACAAAGATAGTAATCCATCGGGATTAGTTAATGCAATATTTTTTGTTTAAATTTTGGACTTTCGGAAAATAATCTATTACTTTGGGTATTCGTCGATAAAAACATGAAGTTAATCGTACATAACGGCTGGTGGTGGAACATTTCAAAAAAAATGTGAACACAAGTTTTATGTATATATAGAATATAAAAAAGAAGCTTGCTGTTCATCCGGCAAGCTTCTTTTGTTTTAAATAAGGGCAAGATTTATCAATGGCAAAATTCAAACTTACAACATCCTACAAAAAATTACTGGCAGATACTATTACACCTGTCAGTATTTATTTAAAGGTCAGAGACAAATTTGCAAACAGTATTCTTCTGGAAAGCTCTGATTATCACAGTAACGAAAACAGTTTTTCATACATCTGCTGTAATCCGATTGCTAAATTTGAAGTCTCCAATGGTGCGGTAATTACTGCGTTCCCGGACAAATCGGGCAACACTGTGCAAATAACAGACAGATCGCAGGTGTTGAGTGCGCTGGAGAACTTTAAAAATAGTTTCGAAACCGAAAAAAGCCCTTTTAACTTTAGTAACAATGGATTGTTCGGTTACATAGCGTATGACTCTGTAAGGTATTTCGAAGATCTTGAAATCAAGACGTTTGAATCAGAAGACAGAAAAATTCCTGAAATACTCTACCATGTGTATCAATATGTAATCGTAATCAACCACTTCAAAAATGAGCTGTTTATTTTTGAGCACTGCTACGATGACCAGTGCAGTGGTCTGGATCAGGTAGAGTCGCTTTTGGTAAATAAAAACTTTGCTACCTACAAATTTATCCCTGGGGAAAATGAAGTCTCCAATTTCACTGACAGTGAATTTCTGGAAGTAATAAAGAAAGGAATCGAACACTGCTACAGAGGTGACGTATTCCAGATTGTGTTGTCAAGAAGATTTTCTCAGAGTTTCTCGGGTGATGAGTTTAATGTCTACAGAGCCCTAAGATCAGTAAATCCTTCTCCTTATCTTTTCTATTTTGACTACGGAAGTTTTAAGATTTTTGGTTCAAGTCCTGAAGCCCAGATTATTATAAAAGACGGAAAAGCCAGTATCCATCCGATTGCCGGAACTTTTAAAAGAACAGGTAACGACGATCACGATGCAGAACTGGCAAGAAAGCTTTTCGATGACCCCAAAGAAAATTCAGAACACGTAATGCTGGTAGATCTTGCCCGTAACGACCTGAGCAGAAGCGGGAAAGAAGTAACGGTAGAAACGTTTAAAGAAATCCAGTATTATTCGCATGTGATTCACCTGGTATCGAAAGTTACCGGTGTATTGGAGGGTGATAAATCTTCGTTAAGTCTTGTGGCGGATACTTTCCCTGCAGGTACTCTTTCAGGTGCGCCCAAACACATGGCGATGACGCTCATCAACAAATTTGAGAACGGAAACAGAGGATACTATGGTGGATGTATCGGCTTACTTTCCTTTAATGGCGATTTCAATCATGCCATTATGATCCGCTCGTTCTTAAGTAAAAACAATCATTTGTATTATCAGGCTGGGGCCGGAGTTGTGGCCAAATCCGATATTCAAAGTGAATTAAATGAGGTAAATAACAAATTGCTGGCTTTACGCACCGCGATTAAATTAGCTAAAGAAATATAGATTACAATGCGCCTTTTAGTATTAGATAATTACGATTCTTTTGTATACAACATTGTTCACATTATAAAAGAGTTAGGTTTTGGTTCATCGATGGAAATCCATCGTAACGATAAAATTTCCATAGACGAGGTTAAAAAATTTGATAAGATTCTTTTATCTCCTGGTCCCGGTATTCCTTCAGAAGCGGGAATTTTACAGGAGATTGTACAAAAATATGGGCCTGAAAAGGACATTTTTGGAGTATGTCTAGGACATCAGGGAATTGGAGAAGTGTATGGTGCAAGTCTTATAAATCTGGATCAGGTCTACCATGGATTAGCCGTCAGAACCAAGGTTCTTATTCCTGACTATATTTTTGATGGTCTTCCTGCAGACTTTATGTGTGGAAGGTATCACTCCTGGGCGGTGGACCCCAAAAGTAATCTGGATCAGCTGGATATTACTGCTGCAGACGAAAAGGGCAACATCATGGCGCTCCGTCACAAGACGTACAAGGTAAGAGGGGTTCAGTTTCACCCGGAATCCGTTCTTACAGAAAATGGCAAACTAATAATGAAAAACTGGTTAAAGGGTTAATCCGATAGTAAAAATGAAAGAGATCATTCTTCAGCTGCTGGAACAAAAGAGCCTTAGTAAGGAAACTGCCAAACAGGCTCTGACGGATATTACAATGGGGCGTGTCAATCATAGTCAGATGGCTTGTTTTATGACCGTCTATATGATGCGCAGTATTACAGTGGAGGAGCTGGAAGGCTTCAGAGATGCCATGCTTGAGCTTTGCCTTGCAACAGATTTATCAGAATATAACCCCATAGATCTTTGCGGAACAGGAGGAGACGGAAAGGACACCTTTAATGTTTCCACACTAGCTTCCTTTGTGGTGGCCGGAGCAGGCGTTCGCGTTGCAAAACACGGGAATTATGGTGTTTCTTCAGGTGTTGGTTCGTCCAACATCATAGAACACTTTGGTTATAAATTTACCAACGACATTAGTACACTAAGAAATCAGATTGAAAAGGCTGGAATATGTATACTGCATGCTCCGCTTTTCCATCCTTCCATGAAAAATGTCGGACCAATAAGAAAAGACCTGGGTGTAAAAACCTTTTTCAATATGCTGGGACCAATGTCCAATCCTGCATTTCCTCAAAATCAGCTGGTAGGGGTATTCAGTCTGGAACTGGCAAGATTGTACGGTTACCTTTACCAGAAAACAGGTAAAAACTTTGCCATTCTTCATTCGCTGGACGGCTACGATGAAGTATCTCTTACCGGGGCATTCAAGCTGATAAGCAACAAAAAAGAAACCATCCTTCAGCCCGAAGATATTGGCTTCAAAAAAGTTAAAGCAGAAGCCTTGTCCTCAGGTAAGTCTCTTGAGTCTTCTGCTAAAATATTTACAAATGTATTGTGCAACGAAGCGACACCGGAGCAGACTTCTGCGGTAATTGTAAATGCTGCAATGGCCATCTGGTGTGCAAGACCGGAACTTAGTCTGGAAGATGCCATTGGGCTTGCAAAAGAATCTCTGGAGTCCGGAAAAGCTTTAAATGCATTCAAAACATTACTATCTCTGAATTAGTGTACCATGAACATACTCGATAAAATCATTGAGCACAAAGTAAAGGAAGTGGAGCAGAGGAAAAGACTTACTCCGGCCAGTGTGCTTGAAAAATCTGCCTATTTCGAATTGCCGAATATTTCATTCAGAAAGTTTTTGACAGATCCGTCAAGAACGGGAATCATTGCGGAGTTTAAAAGAAAGTCTCCGTCTAAAGGTATTATCAATGATAAGGTAACAGTGGAAGAAGTGGTGTCGGCGTACGATCGTTTCGGTGCCAGCGCAGTTTCGGTGTTGACGGATATCGATTTCTTTGGAGGGTCCGATGAAGATCTGCTACATGCAAGAGATGTAATCAAATGCCCTATTCTTAGAAAAGAATTTATCATCGATGAGTATCAGATTCTGGAAGCCAAATCCATGGGGGCCAATGTCATACTTCTGATTGCGGCAGTACTGGAGCCACAAAGACTTAAAGCTCTTGCGGCATTTACCAAAAGTCTTGGAATGGAAGTATTGATGGAGGTTCATGATCTTGAAGAACTGGAAGCCAACCACTGGGATGAAGTGGATGCAATTGGGGTGAACAACAGAAACTTAAAAACCTTTGAAGTAAGCCTTGAAACATCTTATAAACTTTCAGAAGAAATTCCAGACAGATATATAAAAGTTTCGGAAAGTGGGATTCACGATGCAAAAACCATTTTACAGCTTAAAGAATATGGTTTTGAAGGTTTTCTGATCGGAGAAAACTTCATGAAAAACGCTCATCCGGGAGAGGCATTTGAGGCGTTTACGACCGAATTAAAAGAGTTGCAGTTAAAGCAATTCCAAACCAAAAAACCTATCTAAGCAATGATCAGGCTCAAGGTTTGTGGAATGAGGGACGAAGAGAACCTGAAACAACTGATTCAGGTGGGGCCGGATTACATTGGGTTTATTTTTTATAGTAAATCCAAACGATACGTCGGAGAGGATGATGCTGTCTCTTTCATAAAGCCTCTGCCCGTTCAAAAGGTCGGAGTGTTTGTAAATGAGGAGAACAGTGAAGTTCTGAGACGAGCCAAAGCTCTGGATCTCCAGATAATTCAGCTTCATGGCGACGAATCCCCTGATCAGGCGGATGAGCTGAAAAGTCACGGTCTTAAAGTTATAAAGGTCTTCTCTGTCAGTGATACCTTACCGGTAAATGAACTGGCAAGGTTTAAAAAATCGGCAGACTATTTTCTCCTGGATACTAAAACAGAGGGCTATGGAGGAAGTGGTGTGCGGTTTGACTGGTCAGTGTTAAGGGAATACGATAACGAAGTGCCGCTGTTTTTAAGCGGTGGTATTGGAGAAGAACATTTGCCGGAGATTGCAGAGTTGAGCAGAAGCTTAAATATTCATGCCATAGATGTCAACAGCAGGTTTGAAGTGTCACCTGCATTAAAAAATATAGATAGTATATCATTATTTGCTCAAAAGCTAAAAGCATTATGAAATTTACAGTAGACGAAAACGGGTTTTATGGAAGCTTCGGTGGGGCATACATTCCTGAGATGCTTTATCCCAATGTAGAAGAACTAAAAGAGAAGTACCTTCAGATTATGCAGGAGGAATCTTTTATCAAAGAATACAACAATCTTTTAAAAGATTATGTAGGAAGGCCAACGCCTTTGTATTTCGCCAAAAGGCTTTCTGAGCATTTTAACGCATCTATATATCTTAAGAGAGAAGATCTTTGTCATACCGGTGCACATAAAATAAACAACACGCTTGGACAGATACTTCTTGCCAAAAGGTTGGGGAAAAGAAGGATCATAGCGGAAACCGGAGCGGGGCAGCACGGAGTTGCAACTGCCACCGTTTGTGCATTGCTTGGTTTTGACTGCATTGTGTATATGGGAGAAATCGATATGGAGCGTCAGAAGCCGAACGTGGAACGTATGAAAATGCTTGGTGCTCAGGTAGTGCCTGCCACTTCCGGAAGCAAGACATTAAAAGACGCTACCAATGAAGCAATCAGAGACTGGATTAACAATCCTGCCGATACACATTACATCATCGGATCTGTGGTTGGTCCGCACCCGTATCCGGATATGGTAGCCAGATTTCAGTCAGTGATCAGCCAGGAAATCCGTGCACAGCTAAAAGAAAAGACAGGTTCGGAAAATCCTGATTATGTGATTGCCTGTGTAGGTGGTGGAAGTAATGCCGCCGGAGCTTTTTACCACTACCTGAATGAAGAAAAGGTAAAGCTTGTAGCAGTGGAAGCTGCCGGAAAAGGAGTAGATTCAGGTTACTCAGCAGCAACAACGTTTTTAGGAAAACCGGGCGTGTTGCATGGCAGTAAAACCTTGTTGATGCAAACCGAAGATGGACAGATTGTGGAAGCACATTCCATTTCTGCAGGTCTTGATTACCCGGGTATTGGTCCGATTCACAGTCACCTGTTTGAGACAGGAAGAGCTAACTTCCTTGCGATCACGGATAAAGAGGCATTTAACGCTGGCATGCTCTTAGCCAGACTGGAAGGTATAATCCCGGCACTGGAGTCTTCTCATGCCATAGCGTCTCTGGCTAAGCTGAACCTTAAACCTTCTGATACAGTGGTGCTGAATCTTTCCGGAAGGGGAGACAAAGATTTGATGACCTATATTACAAGAAAAGATGAATTTTTAAATGACTAAGTAATGGATACAAAAATTCAGATAAATAACCGATTGACAACGGCTTTCAGTGAAACCCAAAAGCCATTGCTTAATATTTATTTTACAGCAGGTTATCCGGCTTTAAATGATACGATGCCTACCTTAAGAGCCTTGCAGAAGGCAGGAGTGGACATGGTGGAAATCGGGATGCCGTTTTCAGATCCTCTGGCCGATGGTCCTGTAATTCAAAGAAGCAGCGAAATTGCACTCGAAAACGGAATGACCATCAAAGGTCTTTTCGAGCAGATCAAAGACATGCGTAAGGAAATTCATATTCCAGTGCTGTTGATGGGCTATATCAACCCGGTTATGAGGTATGGAATTGAAAAGTTTTGCGAAGATGCAGCTGCTGTAGGAGTTGATGGGGTAATTATTCCAGACCTGCCTGTAAGAGAGTATATGGAAGATTACGAGGAAATTTTCCAGAGAAACAACCTTTCAAACATTTTCCTGGTAACGCCGCATACCTCTCCTGAGCGTCTGAAACTGATTGATGATCATGCTACCGGCTTTATTTATGCAGTTTCTACTGACAGCACCACTGGTAATACCAAAGACATAAGGCAGCAGGAGGAATATTTTGCCCGCCTTAAAGCATCTGGTCTGAAAAATCCTATTATGATCGGATTTAATGTGAAAGACAGGGAAACATTTGCCTTTGCAACGAATTATGCTAATGGGGCAATTATTGGAAGTGCTTTCGTGAAAGCTGTTACAGGAAGTAAAAACCTGGAAAAGGATATTGAAGTTTTCATTAAAAGTATCAGATAGGATGTTTTAAAGCTAATCATGCCATGATCGAGATAATTCCGGCAATATCAATTGTGAAGCTCAGAGTTGCAAGAGTCCAGAATGGAAACCTTGATGCGGTCAAAATGTACGACGAGCGACCACTGGATATGGCTTTAAAGTTTCAGGATCATGGCATCAAAAAAATACATCTGATTGATATTGAGGGCGCCAGGAAAGGTAGAATTCTAAATCAGGAGGTTATTGAAACCATAGCAGGATATACCGACCTGGCAATAGATTTCGGGGGAGGTATAACGGACGACGACGATATCCGGCTGGCTTTCGAATATGGGGCCAGTGCCATTCATGCTTCTACCATTGCCGTCAACAACAGGGATCTGTTTTCTTCCTGGATTATTTCCTACGGCAGAAATAAAATCATCCTCGGAGCGGATGTGAGTAATGGAAAAATAACCACCAGGGGCTGGTCCAAAAGCACGGAGGTGGATGTTCTGGACCTGTTGGACTATTTTCATAATCAGGGTATTTTGTATGTAAAATGTACAGATATTAATTGCGACGAATCATTAGGTGGTCCTCCTTTTGACCTGTATAAAAAAATTTTGAATAAATTTCCGGATATCCGTCTCATAGCCAGTGGAGGGGTGAGATCTATAGAAGATATTGATAGGCTTCAGGATCTGGGTGTACACGGCGTTATATTTGCCAAAGCCTACTATGAAGGAATGATCAAATTGAAGGATCTGGAAAAATACCTGATCTGACAGCTTTCATACCGCTTAAAATTTTTACTAATAATCCGCTTACTTTAGTACTTTTGGAACCAGAATAGGGGAATTTTTATTTTCCTAAAAGCATTCTCATTATTGTTTGCTTCAGGATTAGGTAGTAAATTTGTTTGAAATCAGTCTAAATAAGCATGGGTGAGCCCAAGAAAAGTATAGCAGATCTTAAAATTGGAGAGAAAGGCATCGTTTGTTGTTTCAAAGATGAGGAAATGTCTCTAAAGCTGCTTGAAATGGGGTGCCTTCCCGGTAGTACCGTTGAGTTAAGTAACAAAGCCCCTTTCGGTGATCCTATTTGTATAAAAGTTTCCGGATATAATCTTTCTTTACGATTGGAAGAAGCAGCAACTGTAATGCTGAGATAATTTAAATTTATTCAAGTAACCTCAGAATTTGAGTGCCAGTTAGTCCGGTTCCTGTGCATTAAAATTCCTGGTCTGTGTTGGGATATGTCTATTGAAAAAACAAAGAGGTTAAAAGTTGCCCTTTTGGGTAATCCTAATGCCGGTAAATCATCTCTGTTTAACCATCTTACAGGTTTAAATCAAAAAATCGGGAATTTTCCAGGGGTCACTGTAGATAAGCGTACGGGTACCACCAGGATTAGTGACAATCTCCAGGCTGAAATAATTGACCTTCCAGGTATCTATAGTCTTTATCCGAAATCTCTTGACGAACAGATTGTACTGGATTTATTGCATAACAAGAAGGACGAATCTTCTCCGGATCTTCTCCTTGTTGTAATAGATGCTTCCACATTAAAGAGGAATATGCTCTTGTTTACCCAGATCCGGGACCTTGGTTTCCCTGTTATTCTGGTGCTCAATATGCTCGACCTTGCAGAAAAGCGTGGAATTAAGATCGATCCTCTTAAACTGGAAAAGCAGCTTAATGTACCTATTGTGGCTATAAATGCCAGAACAGGTGCCGGAATCGCTGAACTCAAGGCTGCAATTGCCTGTCCTGTCCATACACCTCCTGAAAGTTATTATAAACCGGAACCTCTGGCTTCCGGAATTATATCCGAAGTAAAAGAGATTTTTTCACTGGACAACGATTACCAGGCCATTTTGCTCGCGCACCAGTACGACAACATTCGCGGGCTTCCTCAAAAGGAAAGGGAGGAACTGGCAAGACTTGTCAATAAATACAGCTTTGATTCAAAAGCATTCCAATCAAAAGAAACCATTGCCAGGTATGATGTAATTACCCGTATCCTGAGAGAAACGGTCGATGAAAAACCGGTGGATGATAAAGAGTTGGGATCTACTAAAATCGACAGAGTGCTTACTCATAAGGTGTTTGGGTATCTCCTGTTCTTTCTTGTGTTGCTTCTTTTGTTTCAGGCGATTTTTGCCTGGGCGTCTTACCCTATGGATCTGATTGATGGGGGAATTGCCTGGATCAATGGAGCATTGAAGCAGAACCTTCCGGAAGGCCCTTTTACTGACCTGCTTACAGACGGACTTATAGCCGGACTCGGCGGGGTGCTTATTTTCATTCCGCAGATTGCTATTCTATTTGCTTTTATATCGATATTAGAAGAGTCGGGCTACATGTCCAGGGTAATGTTCCTCATGGACAAACTCATGCGCCCGTTCGGAATGAGTGGACGAAGCGTAGTGCCGCTTATATCAGGAGTTGCCTGTGCCGTTCCGGCAATCATGTCAACCAGAAGTATTGAAAACTGGAAGGAACGACTGATTACCATTTTTGTAACGCCTTTGATGAGTTGTTCGGCACGTATTCCTGTTTTTACCATTCTGATAGCACTGGTAGTTCCGGAAAAAGATGTTCTGGGCTTTTTCAATTTGCAAGGTATTGTTTTAATGGGGTTATATCTGTTAGGGTTCCTCTCTGCGATACTTTCCGGATGGGTAATGAACAAGATTCTGAAAAATAAACAGAGAAGCTTTTTCATTATGGAACTTCCATCCTACAGAATTCCAAGATGGAAAAATGTTGGTTTTACAATCTATGAAAAAGTAAAAACTTTTGTACTGGAGGCTGGGAAAGTTATTGTGGCTATTTCTATTGTTCTCTGGGTACTTGCAAGTTACGGACCAGGAGATATTGAAACGACAGCAGTCAGTCAGGTAAAGCAGGAGCTGCCTGAGCTGGCCGAAGCGACTCCTGAATTTGAAAATGCTGTTTCGGGTAAAAAACTGGAGTTGTCGTATGCGGGTAAATTTGGACATTTTATTGAGCCTGTTATTCGTCCTTTAGGCTTTGACTGGAAAATTGGTGTGGCGCTCATCACCTCTTTTGCAGCGAGAGAAGTTTTCATCGGTACGATGTCTACCATTTATAGTGTAGGAGATAGCGGTGAAGATGAGGCGACAGTTAAACAGCGCATGAAAGAGGAAATTAACCCCAAAACCGGAGGACCTATGTATACGCCTGCACTGGCGTTTTCTCTGCTGGTTTTTTACCTCTTTGCCATGCAGTGCATGAGTACGCTGGCTGTTGTGTACAGAGAAACCAAAGGCTGGACCTGGCCATTGCTACAACTGGTCTATATGACGGGACTCGCTTACGGGTTGAGTTTTATTACCTTCAATATTTTTAGCTAAGATTTTGATCTGAAACATTCTACGGTTCCTGTTAAAATCATGAATCGTAGAATGTGTTACTTTTATGACAATCGATTGGCCCCAAAATGGGGGTTAATTTCTCTGTAATTTATTACACGTAATAATTTAATTAATTCCTCTAAAACGCTACATCCCCCTATGTTTTAAAGTGTTCATATTTTCATTTGTCCTTATGTTACTATTTCTGAAGTATGAAATTGTATAAGGCGCTGTGTCTGCTATGGAATAGAATTTTAGGTTTGGGGGGAGCTGCTTAAAATTGTGTTTTTGGAAGACTACTGTTTGATGGCCGTATAGTGTTATACTTCTAAAGTGGGTTTTGATTGGAAAAAATCAATAAAATTTTGTATTCATATTACATGATTTTTTGTAATATCCTGAACAATAATTGTTAAATCCTATTTTGTATCTTTAAATTTATAAATTCAGTTAGGAAAAATTATATTAAGCGCTCTCTCTATGAAGAAAAAATTTACGCTATTGCTACTTTGTCTTGTGTCTGGTTTTCAGATACAGGTAATGAAGGCTCAGACTCCAACGTATGCTTATCCCCAGAACAGGACTTACCCTTATGGGTTTCAGCAAAATGTCAAGTCCAAAACGGAAGCATCGGCCATTGCAGATGCCTGGTACAACGACTGGAAGTCCAGATGGGTGGAAACATGTGGAAATACGGCCAGGGTAAAGGACGGAGGTGGTAGTACCTATTCCGAAGGTATTGGTTACGGAATGCTTCTGGCGGCATACCGGGGAGATAAAACCTTGTTTGATGGTTTGTGGGCCTATTATAAAAATAATATGAATAACCATGGGCTAATGAACTGGTGCCGGAATAGTTGTAGCGGAGGTTCCTGTGGAGAAAATGGTGCAACGGATGGTGATCTGGATGCTGCAATGGCTCTGGTTATAGCAAGCTGTCAGTGGCCTTCTGGTTCATATGCTGCTGATGCTAAAACACTTATTGATAATATAAAAACCTGGGAGTTCACAACCTGTAATGGCTTAACAGTTCAAAAAGCAGGAGACTGGTTAGGAGGATGTAACTGTACCAACCCGTCTTATTTTTCACCTGGTTATTACAGAGCGTTTGCCCAGTTTGTTCCGGAACAGTCTTCGTTCTGGTTAAAAGCAGCAGACGACAGCTATACGGTATTGTTAAAATCTGCTCATTCCACTACCGGTTTAATTCCAGCCTGGAGCGATGCTGATGGTGGAATAGGTGGTTCAGGTGATTGCAATAATATTGCAGCTAGTGGTGGTGGATCCCGATCGGACTACCAGTTTGATGCCGCGAGAGCGCCTTGGAGAATTGCAATCGATTACGTATGGTGGGGAACTCCGGATGCGAAGACCTGGCTAACCAAGCTAACCAATTGGGTAAAATCAGGTCCAGGTATCAGCGGAATAAAAGCAGGTTATAAAAGAGATGGTTCGCAAAATGTTGATTACAGAAACTCTGCATTTACAGGGGCATTTGCGCTGGCAGCAATGGCTTCAAGTCAGGACGATGTAAATTCATTTTTCAACTGGTGGACTCAAAACTCTATTACTTCCGGTAATGTAGGCTCAAGACTGGACGATGCTCCTTATTTTCAGAACTCTTTAAGAACTATCTATGTATTGCTTGCCACTGGAAACATGTGGTATCCGTGTGGAAGTGTAACACCTCCTGCCAGTTGTAAAAAACCTGACCTTGGTCCGGATATCAGTATTTGTGGTAGCAATTTCCCTGTAACACTTCAGTCAAAAACCAACGGTGGAGGAAACATACGGTTTACATGGAAAAAAACAAGTCCATCTGCTGTGACTCTTGTAAACAACAGTAGCAATGCAGAAGACGCTAATTATACGGTTACTTCTGCAAACGGTGCCGGAACCTATGTAGTTGTTCGGGACTCTGTAGACAATACTGGAAAAGTTGTCTGCTCTCAAACAGATGAAATTGTAATAACTGCAACACTTCCAACTCCTTCTTTAGGGGCAGACAAAGTGTTGTGCAATCCGGCAAGTTACAACCTTGTTCCATCCAACCTTTCTTCTTTCCCTTCAGGTACCAGCTGGCAGTGGCAGAAAGGGGGGGCAAACATACCCGGAGCAACCAGCAGCACCTTGTCGAATGTAAATGAAGCCGGAACCTATAGACTTGTTGCCAGTGTCTCCGGATGTAATTCTACTTGGGATGAAATTAAATTAACCTCAAATTTGCCAACGCCTGTAAATGCCTGCAGGGCTACAGCAGGACCAGTGACATTAAGTGTTAGTGGAGGAACCGCACCTTATAGCTGGTATAGCAGTGCGACCGGCGGCAGCGCCCTGGGTACAGGAAGCTCTTTTACGACTCCTTCAATTTCGTCTACCACAACGTATTATGTTCAGGACGCTTCGGGTGGTGGGACAAAAGGAAATGTAGGGCCAGACAATAATTCTATTGGAGTTGTTTGGGATGGAAACGATTATGCCTATAAACTGAAGTTTGATGCACTCAGTGCTTTTACGCTTAATTCGGTTACCGTTTATCCCAATGCAGCCGGAACTTTAACGATCAGAGTGCTTAAGAGTGACAAATCCACTGTCTTGGCATCAAAATCATTTACCATTTCGGCCTCTGGCGGTTCTCAGGTTTTGGATCTCGGATTTTCCATACCTCAGGGTACCGATTATTATATGGATGCCACCGTATCTAATGGAGCAAAATTATTTATGAATGGCGGCGGAGCCAGCTATCCTTATACACTTTCCGGTGTGGTATCTATTAAAGGAACCGATCCTGACTGGATTGTGGGGAATGGATGGTACCTCTATTATTATAACTGGGAAGTAAGTGTGGGCAATGGTTGTGCAAGGCTTCCGGTTGTTGCGTCCATCAGTGCTTCCTGCAGTTCTACACCTCCTTCTCAGCCACAGATATCCGGACCTGCTTTCGTGGAGCAGGGATCTACGGTGACGTATTCTGTTACCCAGGTTCAGGGTGTCTCCTATAACTGGAGTGTAAGCGGAGATGCCCAGATTATTTCAGGACAGGGAACGAATACAGTGGTAATCAAATTTGGCAATGACGATGCAAGCATCTCGGTGGTTGCTTCTAATGCCGGAGGAACAACGCCTTCTCCTGCCAAACTGATCGACGTTCGTCCTTCAGGAATAAACGACGGACAGGCAGAGTCTATAAAAATTTATCCCAATCCGTCCAGTCACGAATTCCTGATGGACTTGTCAACACTTAATGGAAAGGCACTTGTTAAAGTATACGACCTCAATTCAAATCTACTGGTAGATCAGAAAGAAGTTATATCCGGTGCCCAGGTAGTGTTAGGATCTGAATATCCTGCAGGATTCTACATTGTAGAGCTCATTACAGATAGAGGGAATTTCAGATGTAAGCTTGTAAAACAATAATACTATAGCTAAAAATGTTAAAAGTGGCCAGGTTGTTCCAGGCCACTTTTTTTTGTGTTCAATCCTAATGGATTAGTAGCGATTTATTTGCCCTGATAATTAAACTGTGAGTTTACCAATTTTATATTTTATGTATTAAGCAGTTGCATACTTTGCACATTCTTCTTCTCGTGCAGTACGCATATTTAGAATCTGCTGTGGCATATAAATTTGAAAAGATTTTACCCAAATATATGAGACGATTATTTATTGTTGCGTGGATTTTGGCTGCTGTATCATTCCAAAAGGTGTTTTCTCAGATGAATACTCCTGCAGGAGCAGCTTATCCTTTCCCTCAAAATGTTACCTACGCGTATGGTGTTCAGCCGACTAATGCAAATAGCAATGATGCAATTGCGGCATACAATACGTGGAGAAATGATTTTGCTGTTTCTTGTCCTAATGCAATTAAACAGCCAACAAGTGTAACCAGGTATAGGATTAAATATGACGATGTTAGCCAGACGGTATCAGAAGGTATTGGCTATGGAATGCTGCTTGCGGCTTATGCGGCAGATAAAGCTTTATTTGACGGGCTTTGGATGTATTACAAAGACAACATGAATTCCCGTAATGTTATGAACTGGAAAATCAGTGGCTGCTCTGGAGTTGCCGGAGAAAATGGTGCTACTGATGCGGAAGAAGATGTGGCAATGGCATTGTATGTTGCCTATCACCAATGGGGAACATCCGGAATAATAAATTATCTGGAAGAGTTGAAAGAACTCATCAATACAATAAAGGTTCACGAGGTTGAAGCCGGAACCTATGTTTTGAAACCTGGAGATGCCTGGGGCGGATCGGATAGAACAAATCCATCCTACCTGGCTCCTGCATATTATAAAATGTTTAAAGAGGTGACGAATGATTTCTTTTGGGACCACGTTACCGAGAAATCCTATCAGATCCTGACTGCCAATGCACATCCTACTACTGCTTTGGTCTCCGACTGGTGCAATGGAGATGGCGTGCCAAGTGGTTCTTATTATTACGATGCAACCCGTAATCCATGGAGAATGGCAATGGATTACTTATGGTATGGCGACACCAGAGCTAATGCATTTATGGTCAAAAATGCGGAGTGGCTTAAAGGGGTTGGCGCTTCAAATGTAAAAGATGGATATAATTTAGATGGTAGCCCAACTGGTACTACTCATCACAGTGTGTTCATTTCAACCTTTGCTTGTGGCGTAATGGCAAGTAATAGTTCTTATCAGTCTCTTGTCAATGACTTTTACACCGAAAACGTAAATGTTAGTACGCCTGGATATTTTAGCCAGATTCTTAGAGTTATAGGGCTTTTCATGCAAACAGGTAACTTTTACCTGCCTCCACTGGGACCTCCACCTCCACAATGTTCTTCTCCAAACCTTGGTGCTGATAGAAGCCTTTGCGGTACTAGTGGTTCTGTAACACTAAATTCCGGCTTATCAGCGCATCCAGACAGAACATTTAAATGGTATAATCTGGCTGTATCGAACACCTCTGTAATTGGTACTTCTCCCAGCTTCAACGTCACTGAAGCAGGTGTTTACTTACTGCAGGTTGACAGCGCATCGTGTACAAGAACGGATACAGTTGTTGTTTCTGCAACACTTCCGGAGCCAGTGCTTGGGGCTGACAGACTTTTATGTAAGCCGGCATCTTTTAATCTTGAGCCGGAAAATGCTTCTTCTTTCCCTTCCGGAACATCATGGCAATGGTATAAAGATGGTGTAGCGATTGACAATGCCACTACTTATGCCTTATCGAATGTCAGAGAAGCAGGGGTGTATAGACTGACAGCTTCTATATCAGGATGCAGCTCAACCTTTGATGAGCTTGCCATTACGTCGAAACTTGCTGCTCCGGTTGATAATTGCAGATCTACTGCAGGAGCTGTTACACTTGGAGTAACCGGAGGAACAGGTCCGTTTACCTGGTATGGAAGTCCTACAGGAGGAGCTGCACTGGGCACAGGAGCCTCATTTACAACTCTTTCAATTTCAGAAACAACGACTTATTATGTACAGGAAGGATCCGGAGGAATAACAGGCCATGTAGGTCCTGCCAGCAATGCCATAGGTGCGGGTTGGTATACAAGTGATTTTTCGTATAAACTTAAATTTGATGCATTGACAGATATTACCCTGAATTCAATAACAGTTTACCCGGGTACTGTAGGGGACATCACAATAAGGGTTTTAAACAGCGATCTGACAACTGTACTTGAAAGTAAAACCTTCAGCAATGTTGGCACAGGGGAGCAGGTATTGGAGTTAAACTTCACGATCCCTCAGGGGGCAGATTATTATATCGATGCCTTGGGCACTGTGGCTCAATTGTTCCTGAATAGTGCAGGTGCCGCTTTTCCTTATACACTTACCGATGCTATTTCAATAAAAGCTCCGGAACCTGGCTGGATTACTGCTCAGGGATGGTATACTTACTTTTATAACTGGAGTGTTACAGTTGGAAATGGATGTGAAAGGTTGCCGGTAATTGCTTCTATTGGTTCAAACTGTACTCCTCCGGCAGAGCTTGAAATTATAGGTCCGGAAACAGCTTCTTTCAACGAAACAGTGACCTATACCGTGGCAGCGGAACCGGGTACAGAGTATATCTGGTCGGTGACTGGAGATGCTCAGATTATTTCAGGTCAGGGAACAAATACCATTGTAGTAAAATTTGGTGTTGGAGATGCCAGCATTTCTGTGGTGGCGACAAATTCGAATGGAAGTACATCTTCAGTGAAAAACGTTACAGTTCAGATTGTAACAGGCGTTTCATCGGAATACTATCAGCCGGTAAAGATTTATCCAAACCCGTTCAATTCGGAGTTTTCAATGGATTTATCTTCTCTCACCGGAAATGTGCTGGTTAAAGTGTACGATATGAAGTCAAATAACCTTGTAGAGCAAAAGCGGGCCGATTCAGGAGCTCAGATTTATTTAGGGGGAGATTATCCTTCGGGACTTTATATTATAGAAGTGATTTCTGATAATGTGAATCATAAATATAAGCTTGTCAAGCAATAAAAGCGGATCAGGCTGTAATTAAATCAGTGAGTTGGGCTTCCGAATCCGGCTCACTGATTTTTTTATATACTTGTACCAGAATAACTAAGAAAAAGCAGTTTTATATTAACCATAGTTTTTATTTTCAAAGGTAGCAACCAACCATTATTCATTAGAAACTGGTGAGCTTTCGGTTATTAATAAAACAAAAGGGAAGTTTGTGACACCCTTCCCTCTTTACTTTAAACTTTCTACTTTAAGCTTTCAACTTATTTAATATATTCCTTCCTTTTTAGAATACTGTCCATAAAACGGATATCGTTGTCGGAGTTAAAGATTTTATATGGAAGATGAATAATTTGAGCTTTGTTGATCACCAAGATATAAGCATCTTTAGATTTTTCAGCCGCAACAACCATGTTCCACTGAATGGGGCTGCCCTGCTTCGGATTTAATTTGATAAGTACTTGTCTGCTGTCTATTTCATAGCTTAGTTTATCAAACATGATCTGGTTTTGAGGCAGCTGTGTTACGCCCGTAAATTGAATAGCCCAGAAAAGAATGTAGCCGACAACAGCAATAATTGCAGTCACGATAAACCACCATTTGTATTCCGGAAGAAAAAATGCGATGGCAGCAAAAGCTATAGGGCCGAAAATATACCACCATTGCTTTTTTAAAAGATTGGTAAGCGCAATTTTAACGTAAGTCTTTTTAGGTAACTGGTACTTTTTAGTTCTGATAATCATAATTCCCTGATTCTTCTGTATATAATTTTTTTTAAAACGCTTTAAGGCTAAGGTCCAGACTTCTGAAAGAATGGGTTAGGGCGCCGCAGGAAATATAATCCACACCTGTGAGAGCATAGGCCCTGATTGTCGATTCGTTAATACCTCCGGAGGCTTCTGTTTCATATCTTCTTCCGATTAACGCAACCGCTTCTTTCATTAGTTCAGGACTCATATTGTCAAGCATGATCCTGTCAATTCCTCCAACGGAAAGAACCTCTTCCACCTCTTTAAGTGATCTGGTTTCCACTTCTATTTTCAGTGATAAAGAATTCTTCTGAAGGTAATTTTGCGTTGACTCAATTGCCTGCTTTATTCCACCTGCAAAATCGATATGGTTGTCTTTAAGAATAATCATATCGTAAAGCCCAAACCTGTGATTGACACCGCCGCCGATAGCAACCGCCCATTTTTCCGGCAGGCGGAAATTGGGGGTCGTTTTTCTGGTATCCAGAAGTTTGCAACCTGTATCCCTGATGAGTTCATTGAAGGTTGTGGTAAGGGTGGCAATTCCGCTCATCCGCTGCATGCAGTTGAGGACCAGACGTTCTCCGGTTAAAATGGATCTGGCGCGGCCGTGAACTTTAAACGCAACATCATTCGGTTTCACCCGGATGCCGTCAGGAATCAATACTTCCACCTGAAGTTCCGGGTCCACTCTGGAAAAGATCATTTCAGCAAGTGCCACACCGGCAAGTACTCCTTCGTCTTTGACGAGGAGCTGAGCTTTATTGATGGCATCTGCTGGAACAGATGCTAAGGTTGAATGATCGCCGGTTCCGACGTCTTCTGCAAGGGCTGAGTCGATGAACTCAAAAATTGCTTGTTCTGAAAGAAAATTCACGGGACAAAAATAAAAAAAGCTCCGAATATCTTCAGAGCCTTCGAGAAATTTGCGTTATTTAATTATTTACTCTTCAAATACAATGGAATCGATGAGGTAGTTCCCCCGGAATTGCTTCACAACGGTAATTACACGGAACGTACCACCATTATACAGATATTTGCCAATGGTATATTTCATTCCTTCCTTGGAGGATCCCTGGTGAACATACTGAAAATCAGTAGGAGGGTATTGCTTAAAGAAGTCTCTAAGGATGAATTCTGCCTGAGTTTTGCTGTAGGTTTTTTTATCCTCTTTATTCAGGCCAATTTCTACCATATCGTTAAAATATTTCGAAATTTCTTTCGAGCTTCCGGCTTTCAGGGCGTTTTTTGCACCTTCAAGTACATCCGACTGGCCTGAACTATCCTTACTAAACATCAACAGAAGTATCGTAAGAATTAAAAAAGAGTGATTCCTCATAAATTAACTCGAATTTTAATATATTTCAATTTAGCTAAAACTATGCCAATAAGTTAAAAGAATTTAACTTTTAAGTTTTTTAAATTTTAAGTAACTAGTGATCGATTTTAACATAATTAATTAAAATGAATAAGAAGGTTATCCTAATCATTATGGATGGATGGGGCCTGGGATCAAATCCTGAGGTTTCTGCAATTGCTAAGGCAAACACCGAATTTATTGATTCTTTATATTCAAAATACCCACACAGCAAGCTGGAAGCTTCGGGTCTTGCAGTAGGACTGCCGGAAGGACAAATGGGAAACAGTGAAGTCGGGCACATGAATCTTGGTGCCGGAAGGGTTGTATATCAGGATCTTGTAAAAATTAATAAAGCGGTGGAAGAAGGCACGCTGGAGCAGGAGCAGGTTCTGATCGATGCATTAGAGTATGCTAAAAAGAACAATAAGAAAGTTCATTTTATCGGCCTGGTTTCTGACGGTGGGGTGCACTCACATATCAACCACCTAAAAGGTCTTTGCACCATTGCTAAGAAAAAAGGGGTTGAAAATGTGTTTATCCATGCCTTTACAGACGGAAGAGATACCGATCCAAAAGGTGGAATCGGATATATTCGTGATCTTCAGCAGCATCTTGATGGTTCTGCTGGTAAAATAGCTTCAGTAATAGGAAGATACTATTCTATGGACAGAGACAACAGATGGGAGCGTGTGAAGCTGGCTTATGACCTTCTGGTGCATGGTGCCGGAACAAAAACAAAGGATGTACAGAAATCTATTTTGGACTCCTACGAAGAAGGTGTAACGGATGAATTTATTAAACCGCTTGTGGTTGTAAACGAGAACGATCAGCCTCTTGCGCTTGTAGAAGATGGGGATGTGGTGCTTTGTTTTAACTTCAGAACAGACAGAGGTAGAGAAATCACCATTGCGCTGACTCAGAAAGATTTTCCTGAGCAGAACATGAAAAAGAAGGATTTGTATTATGTAACCATGACCAACTATGACGACAGCTTTAATGGTGTAAAGGTTATTTTTGATAAAGATAACCTGAATCAGACCCTGGGAGAAGTATTGGCTGCGGCTGGTAAAAAACAAATCAGAATAGCTGAAACCGAGAAGTATCCGCACGTTACATTTTTCTTTTCAGGCGGAAGGGAAAAGGAATTTGCCGGAGAAACGAGAATCCTGTGTCCGTCGCCTAAGGTGGCCACATACGATTTGCAGCCTGAAATGAGCGCTTACGAAATTAAAGACAAGATCATAGCTGAAATTAAGAAGAAAGAAGTTGATTTTGTGTGTCTGAACTTTGCCAACCCGGATATGGTAGGCCATACAGGTGTTTTCAGCGCAGCCGTGAAAGCTGTAGAAACGGTAAACGAATGTGTGGAGGCGATTGTAAAACAGGCTCTGGCAGACGATTATACCTGTCTGATCCTTGCAGACCATGGTAATGCAGACGTGATGATCAACGAGGATGGTACGCCAAATACTGCTCACACTACCAACCTGGTTCCGCTTATTCTGGTGGATAATAACTATACAGGCAAACTGAATAATGGTAAACTAGGAGATGTGGCACCAACTATTCTTGAACTGATTGGTGTTGAAAAACCAAAAGAAATGACCGGAGTATCTTTATTGGGATAAGTTATTCTTCGGTTTTATTTAAAAGATATATAGGGGGCTGGACACTATTAATGTTCTGCCCCTTCCTTTTTTATACATTATATATTGTAAAAGCGTGTCTCTTTCGGCACATTAAACTCCTTTCCAACTTTTTTGGCTTTTCTTATAGAGTTCTTATTTAAGGGCCTTTTGTTGGAAAGGTGTGTTCCTTATTTAAGCACTGGATTTTGTTTCTCTATAGTTTTTTAATTGTTTTTGGCAAATGAATCAATTGCCCGGCCGATCTGGGAAACTTATTTACAGGTATCTGAAGTTAGGTTGCGAACAGTTCCAGGCCCCTGCCTTCTGCAAACCCCTTATATATTAAATTTTAAAAAGGTGATGTCCACTTTCTTTTCCGATTAAGGGCCCCATCGTCCACTTTTTCAAAAAGTGCGCTGTTTTTTACCCCTCAATTTTTAATAGGAGAAGTATTTATCTGTTGAAATGGGGTCTGCATTTCGTCTGTTTTTGAATTTGCACGAGCTGTTTTTCTCCTTTTAGCCCCAATTTCAATCCCCTTTTGTCAGACAGACTATTTGTTTTGGGAAAAGAGGTTCAAAAATTAACCCAGTTTCACAAAAAATATTACTTTTTGGTAAAAATAGGTAAAAAAAAAACCATATGGATTAATAATATAATATTTTTATTATGGCAGTGGTTAAAATTTCAAGCCTTTTCTCGAAAAAACGCGCTTTTTAGCTGGTTTTAGGCCATTTTCTTAGTTTCATCATATTTTTATGCAAATCACATAAATTGTATTATTTTAATATTTTAGATTGCTTCGTGAATTTTGACCTTGACAATTAAATTGTATTATTTCAATTTAATGTGGTGATATAGCCTTATTATTGGCTGATATTTGATGTTTGTTTTGTATTTTTCTATTAGGGCTATTGACAGGGAAACAAAAAATATATAAGTTTACATAAGCTTCATTATAATTATTTCTATGTGAGAGACCAATTAACTTAACCTTTACTAATTAACCTTTATAAATTATTTACTAACTAAACAAACAAGATTTATGCGTAAATTTAACTTACTGCTATCGCTGACTTTTTTACTAAGTGTATTGACAGCAAAAGCACAGGATTCTACTTCCACCGGACCAGGACAATTAACCATCTCAGGTTACTTAGATACCTATTATAACTGGGCATTTAACAAACCTAAATCCGGAAGTTTATTGGGATATACAGGTGCAGGAAGAGCATTTGACAGAACGACCAACACAGTAGCAATTGGTCTGCTTCAAACAAAACTGACCTATACCACCAATAAAATCGAAATCGTTGCGGATCTTGCATTCGGACCCAACGCAGAATTAGGAAACTTTGGTAACGTAAACGCACAGGCTTACACTACAGGTAGTGCGAACTTATACACAAACCCTGCATTCTCAAACATTTATGGTTCTTCAGCATGTATTAAGCAGGCGTACGGAACATTTAAAGCAACAGACAAACTTTCCTTCACCGTTGGTCAGTTTGGTACTCACATCGGATATGAGGTAATTGACGCTCCGGTCAACTATAACTACTCTCTATCTAACCTTTTCAACAATGGTCCTTTCTACCATGTAGGAGCTAAGGCAGACTATGCCTTCAGCGATAAATTTGGTGTGATGCTCGGTTTGGTGAACAACTGGGACAACCTGTTTGATAACAACAAACAAAAGTCAGGTGTGGCTCAGGTGTTCGTAAGTCCTATTGAAAATCTGAGTGTATATGTAAACTGGATAGGTGGATACAACGACGATACTGCTCTGGATACTATTGGGGGCGTTGCTCCATGGAGTGTAAACTACAACAGACACTTATTCGACCTTACTGTAGGATATCAGGTTACAGATAAATTCTATATAGGTTTGAACAGTGCTTATGGTTTCTACAGTGCGGCAGACAATAATACAAAAGAAGCATTTAAAGCGCTGTCTGCCCCATATGGCGAAGACAAATCTACACTTAACTGGGGTGGTATCGCAGGGTATGCACACTATGATTTCACAGACTTCATAAGCCTTGGTGTAAGATATGAGCACTTCAAAGATAAATATGGTGTGAGATATTTAATGAGCACTAACAACTCTTTAACAATCACCGCTCCAATTACACTTGCACAAGGTGCTTTGGTTGTAAAACCAGAATTCAGAATGGATACATCTCCAAGCAAAATCTATGAAGATAAAAACGGTGATGCTGTAAACAGCCAGACTACATTCGGCTTAGCTGCAATCTTTAAATTCTAATTAGGTGAAAAGAAAATAATTGGTAAAAATTTAAAAAAACATGTGTTAGGTTAGATTTTTCAGGTTTATTTTTTTCATCTGGTTAGTTAAAAGCCCCGCGTCCGTATGGCCGGGGTTTTTATTTTTAGTAATTTTGAGGAAAACAGATTTTAATACGACTAGTGGAGTTTTATCAGGATTTTAAATTAGGAATTCTTGGCGGGGGACAGCTGGGAAGGATGCTTATTCAGGCAGCTGTAGATCTTAATCTTTATGTTTGTACGCTGGATCCGGATAAAGAGGCGCCATGTGCAAAAATTGCACATGAATTTGTTGTGGGTGATCCTACGGATTACGATACAGTTTATGCGTTTGGAAAGGATAAAGACCTCATAACGATTGAAATTGAGAACGTGAATGCCGATGCGCTGCAGGCTCTTGCCAATGAAGGCAAAACCATTTATCCCCAGCCTTCGGTGATAAAAACCATTCAGGATAAAAGACTTCAGAAGCAGTTTTACAGGAAACATTCCATTCCAACGGCAGATTTTGAACTTATTAATAATATGGATGAGCTTTCGAGATATCCTCATCTGTATCCTGCCTTTCAAAAGCTCGGAAAATCCGGCTATGACGGCAGAGGTGTTCAACGTCTGGATTCCCTTTCGGATTTGTCGAGGGCCATGGAAGGACCTTCGCTGCTGGAAAAGCAGGTGGATTTTGAAAAGGAGATTTCTGTGATTGTGGCCAGAAACAGCAAGGGCGAAAAAGCACACTTCCCTGTAACGGAAATGGTTTTTCACCCGGAACATAACCTGGTAGAGTATCTGATGGCTCCTGCCCAAATTACGGAAGCACAGGAAAAAGAGGCCGTTGAAATTGCAGAGAAGGTTATCGAATCGCTGGGCATGGTGGGATTGCTGGCAGTGGAAATGTTCCTTACCAAAGATGGAAAAATTCTGGTGAATGAAGCAGCTCCGAGACCTCACAATTCAGGACATCAAACCATAGAAGCAAATTTAACCTCTCAATATGAGCAGCTTTTGCGTGCTATTTTAGGATTGCCACTCGGTTCCACAAGGCAACTGAAACCTGCTGCCATGGTGAATCTTCTTGGGGCTGATGGCTATACAGGACTTGCAAAATACGAAGGGTTGAACGACATTCTGGGGATAGAGGGGATTCATATTCACCTTTATGGTAAAAAAATAACCAAGCCATTCCGGAAAATGGGCCATATAACAATTTTGGACGACGAAATTGGCGGACTTAAGCAAAAAGCAGACATTATTAAGGAAAAGTTTAGGGTGATAGCTTAAGAAGTTTTAAGTATTAAGATTTAAGTTAAAAGTAGAAAGGTAAACATTTAAAGTATTATATTCATTTACCCTGTTCAAAAGTTCTTTGCCTTTAGAAAAAGGATTTAGGATGAGGTAAAAATTCTTAAATAATATGGTTGGAATTATAATGGGAAGCCAGTCGGACTTAAAGGTAATGTCCAAGGCGGCTGAAATACTGGATGAACTAAAGGTGCCTTACGAAGTCACGATTGTTTCCGCTCACAGAACCCCTCTCAGAATGGTTTCATATGCTGAGACGGCAATTGACAGAGGGATAAAAGTAATAATTGCCGGAGCAGGCGGGGCGGCACACCTTCCCGGAATGGTTGCTGCCATTACCACACTTCCTGTGATCGGAGTGCCTGTAAAATCTTCCAACTCCATTGATGGATGGGATTCTGTTCTGTCTATTCTACAGATGCCTGCCGGCGTCCCTGTTGCAACGGTTGCCCTGGATGGTGCAGTAAATGCCGGAATTTTAGCCGCTCAGATCATTGGCACTTCTGACCCGCAAATTGCTGCCAACCTGAAAAAATACAAGGTCTTTTTAAGGGAAAAAGTAGAAGAATCCGTAAAGAAGCTCGAGCATTCAGGCTATAAAAACCTTCTGTAAACTTTACTTTTTGTTTGCATGTTCTCATAAAAAAGGGAAAGGAGAGTGAGAATTATGCAAACAAATTATGTAACTACATTAGTTGTTAATCAGCTGATTGAAACCTGCCATGCCAGGGAGACTGATTATAAGAAAGCTGCCGACAGTATCAGGGATCCTTATCTTGCAGATTTACTGAATAATTTTGCAATAGAAAGCGGTAAATTTTATTTGGAATTGCTGCCGTTTTCCGAAAGCAGGGAAGACGCTGATTTGGAAGATTTTACGATTCTGAATGTCAGATATAAAGGGTGGATGGACGCAGGCTCCGGAAATAACACACTGGTAGATAAAAAGGGGCTGTTTGAAGGTTGTTTAGATCGGGAAAGATCGGCCATAGAGGTATATGAAGCGGCCTTCAATGAAGAATTGCCTGAAAAACTCAGAGCAATAATCGAAAAACATAAAAAAGCATTTTTTAAAGCATGTACCGATCTCAGCACTTTGATAAAAGAGCTATAATTATTTTGTAATAGTCACTTTTTAAAGGTTATTTGCGTAAAGGATCGTATTAAAATTTAATTAAAAAATGCTTGAACCATTCCTGACGGCAGAAGGCATCATCAGCTTTCTTACGCTTTCACTTATGGAGGTTGTCCTGGGAATTGATAACATTATCTTTATTTCCATCCTTTCAGACAGGCTCCCGGTAGAAGTTCAAAAAAAAGGAAGACATCTTGGTCTTACCCTTGCACTCGTTATAAGAATCTTTCTGCTGATGATTATTTCCATTATAGTCGGTTTTACCAAACCGCTAATGGAAATCAATGAAGTAGAAATCAGTCTGCGGGATATTATTCTGTTGGCCGGTGGCCTCTTCCTTGTTTACAAAAGTACCATAGAAATCCATGAAAAGATTGAAGGTGAAGAAGTTCATACAACCAAAACCAAAAGTCTTTCGCTTGTTTCCGCTGTAACCCAGATTGTATTACTGGATATCGTTTTTTCTTTCGACTCTATCTTAACCGCGATTGGTCTTGTAAATGACCCGCAAAAAGATATGCCGATAATGATTGCAGCAATTATCGTTTCCATTATAGTGATGCTGCTGTTTGCAAGAGCCATAAGTGACTTTATCAATGAACATCCGACGATAAAAATGCTGGCCCTTTCGTTCCTGCTTTTAATTGGAATTCTGCTGGTCGCAGAGGCATTTCATTATCATGTTCCGAAAGGATATATTTATTTTGCAATCGGATTTTCACTTGGAGTGGAAATGCTGAACATGAGGGCAAAGGCAAAGGCGGAGGCAGTCAGGCGTAAAAGTAGACTTGCTGCCGAACAGGAAGAGAAGCTGGATAAAGAACACTGATATTTAATAAAAATAATTTTAATTTGTAGTTCCTGCAAAATACCTTATTCTGGTATTTTGCAGGAACTTACTTTTGTATCGATATAGTACGAATTTAATAACCTTAACCGATCCATACGGATCCGAAAATAAAAAGAAATGGTAGCAATTCTCATTAATGAGTGCCTCAAGGTGAGCGTGAAGAGCTCAGGGGCTGAACTGATAAGTCTGAAAAAAACAATGACCAACAAGGAACTTCTCTGGCAGGGGGATCCCGCATATTGGGGAAGAAGAGCTCCTGTGTTGTTTCCAATCGTTGGAAAGCTTGCCGGGAATAAATACCATTCTGAAAATAACGTGTACGAATTGCCTCAGCATGGATTTGCAAGAGACATGCATTTTGATCTTGTAGATCAGCAGGACCAGTCTCTGACTTATAAACTATCAAGTTCAGAAGAAACCTTAAAACTGTATCCTTATAAATTTGAACTGACTATTGAATACAGACTTCATAAGAGCAAACTGCTTGTTTCTTATGAGGTAAGGAATACCGATGATAAGACTATATATTTTTCCATAGGCGCCCACCCGGCCTTCCGTTGCCCTATCGAACAGGGAGAAGAATTTACTGATTACTACCTGGAGTTTGAAAAGAAAGAAACAGTGAACAGATATCTGTTGACAGAAGGATTGCTCAATGGAAAGACAGAGCCTGTTTTGAATAATGAGAATGTTCTTCCTCTGTCTCAGGACCTGTTTATAGGAAAAGATGCCATCATTTTCAAAGACCTGAAATCAAGCGTTGTGAGCCTGAAGAGCAAAAAGTCTCCTCACTCCATCACTATGGATTTTGCAGGATTCCCATATCTTGGCGTGTGGACCAAGCCAGGTCCGTTTATCTGTCTGGAACCGTGGTTTGGTGTGGCAGATAAAGCCGGCTACGATGGAGAATTTAAGGATAAAGAAGCTATGAGATCGCTGGTAAAAGGAAAAACCTTCAGATGTGAATACTCGATCGATGTGCAGTAGAAACTGAAAACAAAAAGCTGCAAAGCTAAAAGCTAAAAGTACAGGCCCCTGCAATGAGTGAAGCTCAAAAGCAGGGGCCTGTTTTTTTACAAATCCGAAAGACTGAGTTTGATGATTTTATAAACTATATTAATTTCTTCCAAATCCATAATCGGTCTCATCTGTATCAGGATCATTACCAAGATTAAACATGGTACTCATTAGATCCTTGAACTGAATACCGTCATCCAGTTTTTGTTTGCTGATCTGACTGGTTTCGGCAAGACCGTGCAGGACCAGCTCCATTTGCAATATCAGATCCTCTCTGTTTAATCCAGGCTGAAATTGCAAAACGGTCTCTTTAAGTCCGGGGATGCTTTCGAGTGATTTTTCATATTCGAGGTTTGACATGCTTTGAAACAGGTCAATGTAATTTCCGTCGCTGAACCAGTCGGTAATCTTTTTATAAGGATTTTCTTTTTTCGATTTTTTAATTTTTTCCGGAGAGGGATAAATTTTTTCAAATGCTTTTCTAACCGTCTTACCTACAAGAAAATAGGCCACGTTAGAAATACCTTCGAGTTCACCTTCATAAACCAGCTCTACTTTTCCTGTAATGGAAGGAATGGTCCCGAAAAGGTCGCTGATCCGTCCCGATGTTTTGTTTTCCCCATTGATCAGCATGCGTCGTTCAGCAGTGCTGTAAAGATTTTCCAGTGCAGAAATGGTCAGACGGGCCGAAACGCCACTTTTCTGATCGATGTATTCGCTTGCCCGCGCTTCAAAGGAAACATTTTCTAAAAGGTCTATGAGAAGATCGGGCATTTTGATGGATTCTTTCTGCAGAGGAGTGATCCTGGCTTCCTGCATGGTAATCTGTTTTGAAATTTCAGGAGATTTTGGATAGTGTGTCAGAATCTGACTGTCTATCCTGTCCTTCAGCGGAGTAACAATGCTACCTCTGTTGGTATAGTCTTCCGGGTTTGCAGTGAATACAAACTGAATATCCAGGGGTAGGCGAAGTTTAAATCCCCGGATCTGAATATCACCTTCCTGAAGGATGTTAAATAATGCTACCTGAATCCTTGCCTGTAAGTCTGGTAATTCGTTGATAACAAAGATACTTCTGTGCGATCTTGGGATGAGACCGAAATGGATTACCCTCTCATCGGCATAAGTAAGTTTTAATGCCGCAGCCTTTATCGGGTCAAGGTCGCCGATGAGGTCGGATACGGAAACATCTGGTGTGGCAAGCTTTTCGGTATACCTTTCTGAGCGGTGTACCCATGAGATAGGCGTATCGTCACCTTTTTCTTCAATTACATCTTTCGCAAACCGGGTTAAGGGATTGAAGGGATCGTCATTGGCTTCACTGAATGCCACAATAGGCATGTACTCGTCCAGCAGATTGGTCATCAGCCGGGCAATTTTGGTTTTAGCCTGCCCTCTTAGTCCCAGAAGTATAATATTATGCCTTGAGAGAATAGCGGTTTGGAGCTGAGGAATAACTGTTTCTTCGTATCCTTTAATTTCTCCGAAGAGGTTTTTCTTTTCCCGTAGTGCCTTGATCAGGTTTTCCCGCATCTCTTCTTTTATGCTTCTGGAAGTATACCCGGAAGCTTTCAGCTGTCCAAGTGTTTTTATATGGCTGTTTGGATTCATGGTTTAAGAGGTGATTATCTCACGGTTTTTTTTCTGTTTCTGATAAAATCTTCAAAGATATATTCCCCAAGACCATTGAGAGAGCTGTAAAAGGCCCGTCCGTTATTTGTTTTGGTAAACTCCTGTACAAATTGCTGAAGATAAGGATCTTTGGCAATCATAAAGGTGGTTATGGGAATATTCAACTTTCTGCACTGACCAGCCATCTCTAAGGTTTTGTTTACAACCTTCCTGTCAAGACCGAAACTGTTTTTATAGTATTTTGTTCCTATTTTCAGGCAGGTGGGCTTCCCGTCCGTAATCATAAAGATTTGTTTATTGTTGGTTTTCCTCCTTCTGAGGATGTCCATCGCAAGCTCCAGGCCTGCGTAGGTGTTGGTATGATAAGGGCCTACCTCCAGATAAGGAAGATCTTTGATTTCCACAGGCCAGGCATCATTGCCAAATACTATAATGTCAAGCGTGTCTTTGGGATATTTTACTTTTATAAGCTCAGCCAGGGCCATGGCTACTTTTTTGGCAGGTGTGATACGGTCTTCGCCATAAAGTATCATGGAGTGGGAAATGTCGATCATCAGCACCGTGCTGGTCTGAGATTTATGTTCTTTCTCCTGAACATGGAGGTCGTCCTGGGTAAGCTTAAATTCTTCTATTCCGTGATTAATCTGGGCGGTGTGGAGGGAATCTGTGATACTGATGGAATCCAGGGAGTCTCCGAACTGATAGGGCCGGATGTCTGCACTCGGCTCGTCACCCATCCCGGTTTTCGAAGTATTGTGATTCCCTTTCTGATTTTTCTTTAATTTTCCGAAGATCTCATCCAGCGCATTTCGCCTGATGACCTGCTCGGATTTACCGGTAAGCTTAAACGTTCCTTTTTGTGAGGAGTCTTCTTTGATATACCCCTTGTCGTTCAGATCCCGGATAAAATCTCCCATACCGTAATTATCATCCGTAAGTCCATGCTGATGGTCCAGGTCGTTCATCCAGCTAAGTGTTTCGGAAACATCTCCAGAGGTGTGGTTCAGCAGTTGAAAAAAAACCTTTGACAGTTTATCAAACCCTGATTCTCCCTTTTGTGGAGGCGTATATTTTGAAAATCGTAATCCCTTCATTTGGAGTTTTTCTAGTTAACCTTTAAACAAGGGTGGAAAAGTAAAAGTTTGTAAGCGAGTGTTCCCTTTAAGATAGGACAAATTCAATCCAATTCAAAATTTATCCGGGAGCTGTCAATCCGTCTCTTTGGTGTCGATTTTCATGAGATTTTAATGTCTGATGAATTTTTGAAATTGTAATTTGTACAATGGAAATCTACTAGTATAATATTACAAGTCAGATCATTAAATATTTTTAAGTGAATGTCAAATTTGGCTTGAGACCGTATATATATGCTTTTTTTATCTTAAAAAAATAATAGAGCAGATGATATTTTATAAATTTGTATTTATTATCGCGTAAAATTGTGGAATTGTGGCGTACTAGAAAGTGTTATTAGAGCGAAAATGTTTAAGTTGTTCACAAAAAAATATCAAACCCTTCTGCTTCTTCTGAGAATTAAAGTTTCAGTTGGGTAAGGCATTTAAAGGAATAATAAAGGCCATTCTCAACTACTGAGGATGGCTTTTTCATTAAAAATACACGTCTGTATAGAAAACAAAAAGTTATGGCTAAAAGAGTTTTTATTTTTGACACAACACTTCGTGATGGAGAGCAAGTGCCAGGCTGTCAGTTGAATACTGATGAAAAGATCAGAGTGGCCAAAGCATTGGAAGAACTTGGTGTTGATGTTATTGAAGCAGGGTTTCCGATTTCAAGCCCTGGAGATTTCAACTCTGTTGTTGAAATCAGTAAGGCAGTAAAAGAACCGATTGTCTGTGCGCTCACCAGAGCAAAAGAAATCGATATCGATAGTGCGGCGGAAGCTCTGAAATTTGCCAAAAGAAAACGTATTCATACAGGTATCGGGAGCTCAGATGTGCACATTCAGTACAAACTGAGATCGACCAGAGAAAAAGTAATTGAGCAGGGCGTGGCTGCTGTAAAATATGCCCGCAAGTTTGTGGACGATGTAGAGTTTTTCTGTGAAGATGCCGGACGTGCAGACATTGTTTTTCTAGCTCAGATGGTGGAGGCAGTTATCGCTGCCGGCGCTACTGTTGTTAATATTCCTGATACTACAGGCTATACACTGCCATGGCAATTTGGCGAACGTATCAAGTACCTGATGGACAATGTTAAAAACGTAGACAAAGCAATCATCTCTGCGCATTGCCATAATGACCTTGGGCTTGCCACTGCCAATGCAATCGCAGCTCTGGCAAACGGAGCAAGACAGGTAGAATGTACAATCAACGGAATCGGGGAAAGAGCCGGAAATACTTCTCTTGAAGAAGTGGCGATGATTATTAAGAGCCATCCTTCTCTGGGACTTGAAACCGGAATCAATACCAAGAAACTAGTACCTACCAGTGACCTTGTGTCTACTTTAATGAGAATGCCTGTTCAGGCAAACAAAGCTATCGTTGGCAAAAACGCATTCGCACACTCTTCCGGTATTCACCAGGATGGCTTCCTGAAGCATAGAGAGAACTATGAAATCATCGATCCTTCTGACGTAGGAGCGGATGCTTCATCTATCGTGCTTACTGCAAGAAGCGGAAGAGCGGCATTAAGTCACCGTCTTTCTTCCATTGGTTTCAACCTTTCTAAAGAGCAGCTGGATGAGGTTTACAGAAAATTCCTCGATATGGCTGACCAGAGAAAGCAGATTGAAGATGCTGATCTTAAAGAGTTGATGGAGCATTACTGCTAATGCCCTTATAGCTCATCATTATAGTGAAGAAATCATTAAAAGTTTAGTGTATAAATTTTAAAACCGTATTGCCTTGGCTGCTAAAACGTTATTTGACAAAGTCTGGGATGCACACGTGGTTACTGAAATAAAAGGCGGACCCAGTGTATTGTATATTGATAAACATCTTGTTCACGAAGTAACAAGTCCTCAGGCTTTTGCTGGTCTGGAGAAAAGAGGCATATCTCTTTTCAGATTACAAAATACCCTTGCAACTGCCGATCACAACGTTCCTACTAAAGATCAGCACTTACCGATAAGAGAAGCGTTATCCAGACAGCAGGTTGAAAAGCTGACGGAGAACTGCAATAAGTTTGGTGTTACACTTTATGGCTTAGGCCATCCTTATCAGGGGATTGTTCACGTAATTGGTCCCGAATTAGGAGTAACACTACCTGGTATGACCATGGTGTGCGGAGACAGCCATACCTCCACACATGGTGCGTTCGGATCCATTGCGTTTGGTATCGGTACCAGCGAAGTGGAACAGGTAATGGCTACACAATGCCTGTTGCAGAGCAAACCCAAAACCATGAAGATTGAAATCAATGGTAAACTGGGCAAAGGCGTCGTTTCAAAAGACATTATTCTTTACATCATCTCTAAAATCAGTGCTGCCGGTGGTACCGGGTACTTTGTGGAATTTGCAGGATCTGCCATCAGATCGCTTTCCATGGAAGCCAGAATGACCATCTGCAATATGAGTATCGAGATGGGAGCAAGAGGAGGAATGATTGCACCTGATGACATAACCTTCGAATACATTAAAGGCCGTGAGTTTGCGCCAAAAGGAGAAAAGTTTGATGAGGCGGTAGCTTACTGGAGAACACTGTATTCTGATGAGGATGCTAAATTTGATAAAGTATTGACCTTCGATGCGGAAGATATTGAGCCAATGATTACCTATGGAACAAACCCTGGAATGGGAATCAAGGTGAGTGGCCATATCCCTGCTGAAACAGAAATTGATGCAGCAAGCAGACTGTCTTTTCAGAAGTCCCTTGAATACATGGATTTCAAACCAGGTAGCAGCCTGTTGGGAAAACCGGTAAACTATGTGTTTATAGGAAGCTGTACCAACTCAAGAATAGAAGATTTGAGAATGGTTGCAGACTTTGTAAAAGGAAAGAAAAAGGCAGAAAACATTAATGCCTATATAATACCTGGTTCAAAGCAGGTTGAAAAACAAGCTAAGGCAGAAGGTCTTGATAAAATACTGGCAGAAGCTGGTTTCGAACTTAGAGAGCCCGGATGTTCTGCCTGTCTTGGAATGAATGAAGATAAAGTGCCGAAAGGTGAATACTGTGTGTCTACTTCAAACAGAAACTTTGAAGGACGTCAGGGACCTGGCGCACGTACATTGCTTGCAAGCCCTTTAACTGCAGCAGCAGTAGCAATCAGCGGTAAAATTGTTGATGTTCGTGACTTTAATCTGAATTAATTCCATGGAAAAATTTATAACAATCACTTCGAATATAGTTCCTCTTCCTATTGAGGATGTTGATACGGACCAGATTATTCCTGCAAGATTTCTTAAAGCCACAACGAGAGAAGGGTTTGGCGACAATCTTTTCAGAGACTGGAGATACGATGAAAATAATAATCCGAAAAAAGATTTTGTATTAAACAATCCGGATTATGCTGGTGCAAAAATTCTGGTGGCAGGCAAAAACTTTGGCTGCGGATCAAGCCGCGAGCATGCTGCATGGGCTATTACCGATGCAGGGTTTAAGGTCGTCGTATCAAGTTTTTTTGCTGACATATTCAAAAACAATGCGCTGAACAATGGTTTGCTGCCAGTGCAGGTTTCTCAGGAGTTTTTAAATACTGTATTTGAAAAGGTAAAGGCCGATAAGAACCTTAACCTTAAAGTAGATCTTGAAAATCAGAAAATCGAAATCGTTGGTCACAACGTTTCCGAATCATTTGAAATAAATGAATACAAAAAGACTTGTCTGATCAACGGATACGACGATATCGATTACCTTTTAAGCATTAAAGACAAGATTGAAGCTTACGAAAAAGGAAGTAAGTATTTGAGTTTAGTCTCTAAGTAATTAAACCCTCATAAATTTCCATTAACGGTTAATAAATTTTTAAATGAAAAAGAACATTGCAGTCCTTAAGGGAGATGGTATCGGTCCGGAAGTAACGGATCAGGCTCTTAAAGCGCTTAAAGCCATCGAAGAAGTCTATGGTCATGAGTTTACATATACTGAAGCTTTAATTGGTGCTATTGCAATTGATGTTACAGGAAATCCTTTCCCTGAAGAAACATTCAAAGTGTGCCAGGCTTCTGATGCAATTCTTTTCGGAGCAATTGGTCATCCTAAGTACGACAATGATCCAAATGCTCCCGTTAGACCAGAACAGGGACTTCTTGCAATGAGAAAAAGCCTTGGCTTGTTCGCAAACATAAGACCAATCAATACATACAAAATTCTGGCAAACGCTTCTCCTCTTAGAGCTGACCTGGTGGATGGTGTTGATTTTGTAGTGTTCAGAGAACTTACTGGAGGTATCTATTTCGGACAAAAAGGAAGAAGCGAAGACAAAAACATCGCTTTCGATAACTGCTCTTATTCAAAAGAAGAAATTTTAAGAATAAGCAAACTTGCGTTTGAAGCTGCTCAGAAAAGAAATAAACGAGTAACGCTTGTAGATAAAGCGAACGTGCTTGCTACATCAAGACTCTGGAGAGAGGTGGTAAAAGAGTTTGCTAAAAACTATCCCGATGTAACCCTTGACTTCATGTTTGTAGACAATGCAGCCATGAAGATCATTCAAAATCCTAAGTACTTCGATGTGGTGTTAACGGAGAATATGTTTGGTGATATTCTTACCGACGAGGCTTCTGTGATCACCGGATCGCTGGGAATGTTGCCTTCTGCTTCTGTAGGAAGCAAAACCGCACTTTATGAGCCTATCCACGGATCATATCCTGAGGCAGCTGGTAAAAATATTGCGAATCCGAACGGTGCAATCCTTTCTGCTGCGATGTTACTGGAAACTTCTTTTGGCCTAAGCGAAGAAGCCTCTCTTATCAGAAAAGCAGTTGTTGAATGCATGAATCAGGGTATTGTAACTTCCGATATCCAGAAAGACTCTAAGTATACAACTACTGAAATCGGAGATAAAGTAGCAGAACTGATCAAGACCAAAAAGAAAGAGTTGCTGGCTGTTTAATGTAAGGTTACAAACGCATTAAGAATTTCAATGGAGAATATAAATAAAACGAGCTCAAGACTAACTCAGGATATCACGCAGCCAGCATCTCAGGCGATGATGTATGGCGCAGGATTTACAGAAGAAGACATGAGTAAAGCTCAGGTGGGTATTGCAAGTACAGGATATGAAGGGAATACCTGTAATATGCACCTGAACACCTTAGCGGGATGGGTTAAAGAAGGGGTTACCAAAGCTGGTTTAAAGCCGCTTCAATTCAATACAATCGGAGTGAGTGACGGCATGTCCATGGGGACTCCGGGAATGAGATACTCTCTTATTTCAAGAGATGTAATCGCAGACAGTATAGAGGCAATCGCTGGCGCACACTATTACGATTCACTGGTGACCATCATGGGGTGTGATAAGAATATGCCAGGGGCGCTTATTGCAATGGCCCGCTTAAACAGACCTTCCCTGATGGTGTACGGTGGTACTATTAAAGCCGGAAACTGGAAAGGTGAGAAATTAAATATCGTTTCAGCGTTTGAAGCGCTGGGTAAAAAGTTTGCAGGAACTATTTCTGAAGAAGATTTTAAAGGTGTTATCCAAAATGCTTGTCCGGGAGCCGGTGCGTGTGGTGGTATGTACACTGCCAACACAATGGCATCTGCTATTGAAGCTTTGGGAATGACATTACCTTACAGCTCGTCTGCCCCTGCACTTAGCGATAAGAAGAAACAAGAGTGCTTTAGTGTTGGAGAGGCGATCAAAAATCTTCTGATAAAAGATATTAAACCTAAAGATATCATTACCTATGAATCTATTACCAATGCGGTAAGATTGGCAATGGTACTTGGCGGTTCAACCAACCTGATCCTGCACTTCCTTGCTATTGCAAAAGCTGCGGATGTGAAATTTACCCTGAAAGACTTCCAAGCATTGTCTGATAAGACTCCTATGCTTGCAGACTTCAAGCCAAGCGGTAAATATATGATGGAAGACATGGACAACATCGGAGGGGTTCCGTCTGTCATGAAAATGATGTTGAGAGAAGGACTTCTTCATGGCGATTGTCTGACGATTACCGGAAAAACACTGAAGGAAAACCTTGAAGCTTTCCCGGATCTTCCAAAAGATCAGGATATCATTTATCCGTTAAGCAATCCGATTAAGGCTACTGGACACCTTCAAATCCTTTATGGAAACATCGCACCTGAAGGATCTGTGGCTAAAATTACCGGTAAAGAAGGTGAGCGTTTTGAAGGAACTGCCAAGGTTTATGATTCTGAAGAGGAAATGAACATTGGAATTGAAAAAGGTGAAGTAACTGCCGGTACGGTGGTGGTGATCCGTTACGTTGGTCCTAAAGGAGCACCAGGAATGCCTGAGATGCTTAAAGGTACTTCTCTGATTATAGGTCGTGGTCTTGGAAATTCTGTTGCATTAATCACCGATGGAAGATTTTCCGGTGGTACACACGGATTTGTGGTAGGACATATTACTCCTGAAGCTCAGGAAGGCGGACCTATTGGTCTTGTCAGAGATGGAGATAAAATTGTTATTGATTCCGTCAATAATACCATAGATGTTTTAGTTTCTGCTGAGGAACTGGAAGAAAGAAGAAAAGCCTGGGTAAAACCGGCATATAAAGCAACCAAAGGTCTGTTGTACAAATACCTCAGAACAGTGTCATCTGCTTCAGAGGGCTGTGTAACAGATGAAATTAAATAGAGACAGTCAACCCGCAATTTATGAAGACCAGAATTAAATTAAGAGGTGCCGAATACATTGTAAAACTTATCGAGCTTCTAGGAGCGGAAGATTTGTTTGCATATCCTGGTGGAGCAATACTACCTATATATGATGCATTAGCATTTAGCAAATTAAACAGTGTACTTGTTCGTCACGAGCAGGGTGCGTCTTTTGCTGCTAACGGATACGCAAGAGTGGCTGGCAAACCTGGTTTTTGCCTTGCAACTTCAGGTCCGGGTGCAACAAACCTTGTTACAGGTATTGCAGACGCATACGCAGATTCAGTTCCCATGATTGCAATCACAGGGCAAGTTGCACTTCACCTAGTTGGGTCTGATGCTTTTCAGGAAACGGATATCACGGGAATTTGTATTCCTATTACGAAAAAAACCTACCTGGTAACAAAGCTGGAAGATGCCGCTGCGATTTTCCAGGAGGCATATAAAGTAAGTATAGAGGGGCGTCCTGGTCCTGTTCTTATAGACATCCCAAGAAGCGTACAGGGTAACTACATCGACCTTGACGAAGATTGGGAGCAGCACTTTGAAAAGCCACAGCCTCCTAAGAAATGTCTGGTGACCAATGACGATATTCATAAGGCGGCTACTTTAATTAAAAATGCTAAAAAACCTCTTGTAATAGCTGGTCATGGTATATTGCTGGCAAAGGCCTGGGAAGAGTTAAGAGAGTTTGTTCACAGAGAAAATATTCCTGTTATCTCAACAATCCTTGGTACCGGTGCCATGGAATACAATGATCCTCTGTATTTCCAGTGGCTTGGAATGCATGGAATGAAATATGCAAACCTTGCTGTGCAGGAATCCGATTTGATCATTGCTTTGGGAATTCGTTTTGATGACAGGATTACCGGAACACTCAATACCTTTGCTCCTAAGGCAAAAATTATTCACTGTGATGTAGATAAAAGTGAGCACGGAAAAAATGTAAGAACAGATGTGTTCCTGCATGGTGATTTAAAACTTGTTTTACCTCAACTTCCTGCTACCAGGGATTCGGATAATAGCAAAGCACGTGCAGAGTGGCTGATGCACCTTAACGAGTCCAGAGAAGAGTTTCCGATTCTTCTTCCTGATTATACAGAGTTCAACGAGGTAACTGCCATTAAAGTACTGGAAGAAATGCTGGCTCCTGATGCCATTGTAACAACAGACGTGGGACAGCATCAGATGTGGGCGGCTCAGTATATTGTACGTATGCAGCCTAATCACTTCTTAACTTCAGGTGGCCTGGGATCTATGGGTTTTGGATTGCCGGCAGCCATGGGAGCACAGGCAGCAGCACCGGATAAAGATGTGTGGTGTATCACGGGCGACGGTTCTTTCCAAATGAACATTCAGGAATTAATGACCTGCGTGCAGGAAAAATGGCCGATTAAGATCCTTTTGCTTGATAATTCCTATCTTGGAATGGTACGTCAGTGGCAGGAGCAGTTCTATGCCAAGAATTATTCTGGTGTGGAACTTCAAAACCCTGACTTTGTATTGCTTGCCAAAGCTTTTGGTCTGGATGCTGTAAGTGTTGAAACAGTGGATGAGCTTAAAGCTGCCATCAATAAAGCGCATAACCAGGATAGACCGTTCCTGATCCATGCAAAGGTGAAGAAAGAAGAAAACGTTCTGCCAATGGTGGCTCCGGGCACAAGCTTGTCGGATACGATTTATTATCCGGTTCATCCTGTGAAAGAGAAAGTTTCCAAATAAAGATTTATCATCAACAAACCGGAGTTCGCTCCGGTTTGTTATTGGTAAAGCTCCGAAACGCTTGTATTGTATGAGAACTAGATTAGTGTTTCTTTGCGCAGTAATTAGTATTCTGCTTGTTGTCGGGTTTGTTTCCATTGCCGGGGAATCCACCATTTCCGGCAATTTCAGTAAAGCACACCAACAGCGTTTTCTGGAAGGAGACATTATCTTTCAAGGCACAGATTCTGAACAATGCCGTGCTATTAAAAAGGCGACACACTCCAAATTCACTCATGTCGGCATTATTATCATGGAACACGGAGCTTTGTATGTGTTGGAAGCTGTGGAGCCTGTGCAAATTACCCCTTTAAAAAACTGGATTGAGCGGGGTGACAAGGGGTATTATACCCTTATGAGGATGAAAGACCGGGAAACGTATCTTGTGCCGGAAAAAATTGCCAAAGCCAGACAGCTGGGAGAGGAAATGAAGGGTAAGCAGTACGACCTGTATTTTAACTGGTCAGACGATCAGTTGTATTGTTCGGAGCTGGTCTGGAAACTTTATAAAAAAGCCTTTGATCTGGAACTTTGTCCGTTAAAGAAGTTAAAAGATTTTGACTTAAGTTCTCCCGAGGTCAGGGCAATTATGGAAAAGCGCTATGGCAAGAATCCTCCTTTGGAAGAGCAGGTGGTAGCCCCTTCTGACATTGCTGCCTCCCGATTGCTATATGTGGTAGAGAAGAACAACCTCAGATAAACATTCGCAGATTTGCGGATGTTCTTATAGTAATAAAGACTGACTGAAAGTATGCAGACAGATTCAGAGTGAGGGAGCGATTTTTATTTTCAGTCAGTCTTTTCAATTGTATTTTGGGGACGGCTATCTTATTTTAACCTGTACTAAATCCTTAACTGGTCCCGGCAGTTCAGCAGCAATGTCTTCGAATTCTCCTTCCGATACATATTTGCCCAGCGCATCAAATACTGTTCTTACAATCTCTTCCGTAGAAATATGCCAGTCAAATCGTGTTTCTCCATATGCTCTTTGTTCTTCCTCAACAGCGCGTGTAAAATCTTCGATGGTTCTGTGGCGTTTGGGCTTTTCTCGGTATTTCCAGTTTTCTACATAAACAGCTTTAAGGAACATGGGCAACTGTGCCAGTACATCCAGCGATTCCTGAATGGTAATACTGTCTCTTAAAGTATGTAAAACAGCTTTAATTATAATACTGGCCTGTTTTCTTCTGTCCGGATAGTTGAACCGCATGCACAGGTCTTTTATAAAAGCATTTCCGTCAGATGCGAATTTATCAAAATGTATAGACATAATACCTCCACTTTATTGAAGAACATCAGGTATATTTATTCGTTCCCTTTGGGCGGGATGAAGTTATAATAACCTATTGGTTCAAAACCCGTTGAAAAAATACTTTTAAAGTGATTTTATAAAGCAGCAACAAACAATTAACACCCTATGATTAGTTTCAGCAATACAAACAGAAGGAAGTTCAGGGAACATCTGGAACATGAGCGGTACGACCTCCTGATTATCGGAGGTGGCATTACAGGCGCAGGAATCCTTCTGGATGCACAGACGCGCGGGTTAAAAGCAGCTTTGATCGAGATGCAGGATTTTGCCCAGGGTACATCGAGTCGCTCTACCAAACTTATCCATGGGGGCTTACGATACCTTAAACAGCTGGAACTTGCACTGGTTGCGGAAGTGGGCAGGGAAAGAGCAATCGTTCACAAGAATGCTCCTCATCTGACCATTGCTGAAAAAATGTTGTTGCCTCTGACGAAAAATGGAAGTATAGGTAAGTTGGGGGCTTGGTTTGGTCTCTGGTTGTACGACTACCTTGCAGGGGTAAAGAAAGAGGAGCGGCGTATTATGTTGTCGGCGGATGAAGTGCTAAAACGGGAACCGTTGCTGGATAAATCCAAAACTATAGGCGGTGTTTTGTATTACGAATACAGAACGGATGATGCCCGTCTTACTTTTGAAATCATTAAGGAAGCCGTAGAAAGAGGTGGACTTGCCCTTAACTATGTAAAAGCGGAGAAAATGGTTGTTAACCAGGCAGGAAAAGTGACTGGCGTGCAAGCACAGGATATGCTTTCCGGCGAATCGTTTCCTATTCATGCAGAATACATCATTAATGCTACAGGGCCATGGGTCGACGAAACCGATGCGCTGGATCAGACTTCCAGGAAATCCAAAATCATTCATACGAAAGGTGTTCACATTGTCATAGATCACAAAAAGCTACCGATCCGGCAGTCGGTATATTTTGATGTTCCGGACGGAAGAATGGTCTTTGCCATACCAAGGGAAGGTAAGACGTACATTGGTACCACTGATACGTTTTACAGCGGGGATATAAAGAATCCTGAAATCACCGGTGAAGATTGTCAGTACCTTGTGAATGCTGTCAATGAAGTTTTTTCAGATGCGGCTATTCAGGTTGGTGATATTGAGTCTGGCTGGGCTGGTTTGAGGCCGCTGGTGCGGGAGGAAGGCAAGGCCCCTTCTGCTATAAGCAGAAAGGATGAGGTCTTTGAATACGAAAGTGGTTTAATCACCATTGCGGGAGGAAAACTGACAGGATACAGAAAGATGGCGGAGAAGGTAGTCGACATTGTTCGGAAAAGAATTAAGGCCCGAAATGGAAAGGATATTGGCCCGTGTCAGACAGCAATGGTAAAACTGGCAGGGGGTAAATTTTCTTCCAGCCTTGAAAAAGACCTCGCCGGTTATGTAAAAGAAGGTAATTCATTAGGACTTTCTGAAAATGAAACTGAAAGGATTTTTTACCGCTTCGGCTCCAATACAAAGAAGGTGTTAGATTTCGCCCGAAAACCACCGGTAAACGATTTGCCTTTATATTGGAGTATACAACTTCAGTATTGTCTTGAAGAAGAGCTTATTGCCAATGCAGATGATTTTTTTGTAAGGAGAACAGGGGCTCTATATTTCGATATCGGGCAGGTTAAAAAACATAAGGAAGCTGTTGTTGCCTATATGGCAGCGTATTTTCAGTGGCCGGAAAATTTTAAACTTGAGCAATTGAAATCGGTTGATACTCTACTGGTCCATTGTTGATGCGGTTAATTCGCCTAATTAGGTGAAAAAAGTATTCCTTTTGTTTACTTTCTGCAACCCCGGTAATCCATTAATTTTGCCCCGATAAAAATTCTGTATGAAAAGCTCTAAGCACCTCGAAGTAGTAAGTTTTGCGGGTTTGTTGATTACGTTTGGGATTATTTATGGGGATATCGGGACCTCTCCTCTCTACGTAATGAAAGCAGTAATCGGGAAAAGCAGTATAAATGAGGATCTGGTATTGGGTGGCTTGTCCTGTGTTGTATGGACCCTGACGCTTCAGACAACCATCAAATATGTAATTCTTACGCTTAGAGCGGATAACAACGGAGAAGGAGGAGTGTTTTCGCTTTTTGCACTAATCCGCAGAAGAAGTCCTTATCTGGTTTTTCCGGCAATGCTTGGCGGCAGTATGTTGCTTGCCGATGGTATTATTACGCCTCCTATTTCTGTTGCCTCTGCTGTAGAGGGGCTAAGGATTTTCAACCCGGAAATCAATACCATACCCATCGTCATCTGTATTCTTGTCCTGCTATTTGTCATTCAAGGGCTTGGTACCAAATTTATGGGGAGCACTTTTGGTCCCATTATGATTCTCTGGTTCTGCATGCTTGCGGTGCTTGGATTAAAAGAAATCGTAGACTACCCGCACGTGTTACGATGCATCAATCCTTATTATGCTTATAACCTTTTGATAAATTATCCTGGTGGCCTGTGGCTGCTGGGTGCGGTGTTTCTTTGTACTACAGGGGCAGAATCATTGTACTCCGATCTCGGTCATTGCGGAAGACCCAATATCAGGGTAACATGGGTTTTTGTAAAAATAAGTTTATTGTTGAACTATATTGGTCAGGGCGCCTGGGCATTGCATAGTTCTGGAGGTTTTCTAAACGATAGAAATCCTTTTTATGCTGTGATGCCTCAGTGGTTTCTGCCAATCGGGATAGTGATTGCCACCATGGCAGCGGTAATCGCTTCGCAGGCATTAATAACCGGGTCTTTTACACTTATCTCTGAAGCCATCCGGTTAAACCTTTGGCCAAAGGTTAAATTGTCTTTTCCTACACTGATGAAAGGGCAGATTTATGTACCCAGCATGAACTGGCTGTTGTTGGCAGGGTGTATTGGTATTGTATTGTATTTCAGGGAGTCTTCCCAAATGGAAGCAGCCTATGGTCTTGCAATCAATATTACCATGATTGTGACCACCATACTGCTTTGCTCGTATCTGCATTTTGTACGGAAAGTAGCCTTTTTCTGGGTAGCACTGGTATTTGTGGTGTACATGGCTATCGAACTTACTTTTCTGGTGGGTAACCTTACCAAATTTACACATGGGGGGTATGTTACAGTGCTGATCAGCAGCGTATTGATTTATGTAATGTACACCTGGTTTGCTGCTACCAAAATTAAAAACAGGCTTACCGAGTTTGTCCGGCTGGATGAATATATCCCAATTCTTAAAGAACTTAGCAACGACCTGTCCGTTCCTAAATATGCTACCCATCTGGTTTACCTCACCAGTGCCAACAGTTCTAATGAGATAGAATCCAAAGTCATTTATTCCATTTTTCAGAAACAACCGAAACGGGCGGATATTTATTGGTTTCTACATATCGATGTGCTGGACGAACCTTATACCATGGAATACAAAGTGAAATTCCTGGAGCCCAACGATGTGATCCGGGTAGATTTCAGACTAGGGTTCAGAGTGGAACACAGAATCAATCTTTTCTTCCGAAAGGTGGTGGAGGATCTGGTGGCCAATAAAGAGGTAGATTTTACCAGCAGGTATACTTCGCTTTCCAAAAGAAATGTTATTGGCGATTTCAGGTTTGTGGTGCTGGAAAAACACCTGAGCCATGACAATGACTTATCGGCCAGAGAAAAGCTTATTATGAACAGTTATTTTCTTTTGAAGGAAATTAGCTTGTCAGAAAGAAGTGCTTTTGGATTGGATACCAGTTCTGTGACTGTTGAAAAGGTACCGCTTGTAATAGCCCCGATGGAGCATTTTGAACTAAAAAGAATAGAATAGCTCTAAAAGAGCATAGATATAGGAAACAGAAAGGTTCTGGTGTTGTTTTCTTTGTTTTTAGATGGCTCCTTTGCTTTCGGGGCAGACGCTTTATTTTCCAGGGATTCTTCCTGGGATTTATATTTTACAGCTTCGAAAATGAGAAGAGGTTTTCTGAAACCTTTATTGAGACCTGAAGAATCTGTTGGGTTTTCCATTGTTGTTTACTTTTTTAACACGTCTTATTACCTAAAAGCCTGAAGGAATTTAATTTGTTCGAACAGGATTTGGGTAAGTTTCATAGAATCAGGGGGCTAGGGAATAATTTTTTGGTATTCCCCTGTGATAAACAACAGGAGTCTATCAGCTGGTGTGTCTAAAGATTAATCTCTTGTTTAATGATGAGAGGATTAAAGTTGTTAAATGGTTGTTGTCAGTGGGGTGTCAACGGTTTGATTTCTCCTGGTTCATTGATTTAAGGAAAAAATGCCCGCTAATAGAAATAGATTAGGAGTTTGCTTTTAAAAATGGATGGAATGGAAAGTAGGTAAGGGGCTGAATGAAAAGAAACAGAGTCCTATAATTTTTTCTGAGATAGTTCTTTCTCAATTTTTTCAAAGTCAACGGCACTACAGGAGCAGCCTTTGTTGCATTGGCCTTTTTGACTAAAGTTTCTATACCCCAGTCGTATCAGGTATGCTACAGACAAGATAAATAAAACTCCAATCAAAAAGGTTTGCAAAATCATAATCGTCAGGTATTAATGAAAATGTTACTTCCAGCGTTTTTGAATTACTTCGCTGATTTCGGCATAGGCTTTACCACAGGCCAGGATTTCTCTTCCCGACAGGTAATCATTCCCTCCTTTGAAATCCGTCACAGTGCCTCCGGCTTCTTTTACCAGTAAAACTCCGGCAGCGATGTCCCAGGTTTTTAGGTTAAATTCGAAATAACCATCAAATCTTCCGCAGGCAACATAGGCCAGATCTACGGCTGCGGAGCCCAGTCGCCTTACGCCATGGGTTTGTTTTACGAATTCTTTTATAATTTCGAAATAAACATCGGTTTTGTCAAGCAAACTATAAGGAAAACCTGTTCCGATAAGGGATTCGGATAGTTTGGTATTCTTATTCACCCCGATACGTACTCCGTTTAAATAAGCCCCTCCTTCTTCCCAAGCATAAAAACATTCATTAAGGTTCACTTCGTGTACCACTCCGACAATAATTCTTCCTTCTGTCATTAAACCTACGCTTATGGAGAAGGAAGGAACTTTGTGCAAAAAGTTGGTGGTGCCATCCAAAGGGTCAATGATCCAGGTATAGGTTTTTTCTTCTCTGTTGATGGTCCCTTCTTCGGTAATAAAGCCTGCTTCGGGCAGGATATCTTGCAGCCCTTTTATCAGAAGGGCTTCGGATTCTTTGTCGACATATGAAACCAGGTCGTTTGTTCCCTTATGCTCAATTTTTGACAGGTCGAAGTTCTCAAGTTCATGCTTAATGAAATTGCGTACCTCTCTTGTGAGCGCAACGACTTCAAGGCAAAGGAGTTCCAGATTCATATTGGGTAATAATTTCTTCTTTTGGTGATTTTATAATAAAGGGTAAACGATCTTAAAATAATGAGCAGAAGCAGTGGCACAATGGAAGTATTTATTTCCTGGGGAAGAATGGAAATACATGCCGTAAAGATCAGGACTACAATACCGTTTAAAAGGAAGTAGTATCCGGTAAACACACTTCTTTTCTTTTTGAAAAGAACAATAGCTGCAAAGATGTGTGTCGGAAATGCCCAGGCCAGATTCCAGTTATGAACGGTAACATGGTGGTCTGTGCCGAACCACAGAAATACCAGCAGGAGCCCGAATAATCCAAGGATCAAAAATAAAATTCCGTCGTAGACAAATTTCTGAGGCCTTTTCTTCCAGTTTAAAAAGGTGGCGGCTCCACCGATCAGCAGCAGAGCGGCAAAAACCATTGCCGGTGTTATGAAGGAGCCTTCGTTTTTAGGAGGGTTGGCTTTGTAAAGAACGGTGTTTTTAGTTACAAACGCCGTTTTGCCTGAGTCCGAAAGAACAGTGGCGTTGCCTATGGCATTCATAAGCTGGTCCGGAAGGAACATGTATTGAGAAGGAGTGGCGATTTTGTCGGCAGGTGTTCCCAGTCCAAGATCCATTCCCAGGTCCTGAAACTGTTTATTGACAAGATATGGGTCGATCAGCTGCCGGAAACTCTGATCTTTAAAAACGATGTTTTTGAACTGAAGCGAATCGCCCAGGGCGGCAATAAATGCATCTCTTAGTCTGGAAGAACAATTGTCGTAAAAGAAATCGTATTTGTAATACCTGTTTTCAGGGAGGTAGTTGGTTTCAAGAAAATTGAAAAGCCGCTGTTTTTGAGACGGGGTCATGTTAAGCTGTTGTTCGATCACAGATCGTTCTTCCTGCTGTGCTCCATAAAGCATATAATCTGATCTCGAAACAGAAAGCATATACAATAACTTTCCTCTTATAAACTTCGAATAAAACCCTGGTGTGTCGAAGTCGAACGTACCATAGTTATAAACTCTGTCGATATGGTTGGTGTCATCTTTTATCCAGATGGCACTGTGACCAAAACATGAGTACAATTCCTGACCAGGAGCTACAGTGATCAGGCTCACTTTGGCCTGGGGAGAAAGAGTGGGTATGGAAAAAGACAGGAAAGGAGTAAAAGCAAGTAATAGCAACAGCCAGAATTTTTTCATAATTCGTTCAGCGTTTAAAATATTTTCAAATAGAAAAGGTAAAAATAGGGGATAAGTTCGTAATGAGGCCACTATTCCTAACAATTAAATAGAAATTCATGTTAAAATTTTAGGGCGTGTAGGTTTTTAAAGCTATGAAAAGATCGGGATTTGTTGTTTTAGTCGTTTGGGGGATTTGTTTTTCGTGTGGGCCCAAAGAGCAGGAAAAACCAGTATCTCAGGTTCCGGAAGGTCCGGCACCTCTGACCAGAAACCTCTCTCTTGAACCAGTAGTAATGGTGGAAGAGGTGAAAAGCAGGTTCAGAAAAGGAGCCAGAGGCTGTCAGGAAGGTTTTGGAATTTGTGATGTAATTACCAGCAAAACGGATACCTTGTCTCCTGATACTACTCAGGAGGCCTATAGGGCAAAGTTTGTTCTGAGCGGAGATGAAAATGAAATGGTCATTGAATTTACCGAACATATTCCACATTTTTCGAATGAATTTGTGGTGGATCTTATGTCAGGAGTTCCGGAACTCTTTGGATATGAATATGTTCGTTTAGTTCCGGGAGTGTACCATACAGACGGAGGAATCGGGGATTATGGCGGAGTTGTGGTTAAAGTCGAAAAGGGAAGAAGACTGGAAGAAGATGAGCCGTCAGCAATGTCTAATCAACATGTGCCGGAGAGCGACAGGCTTGCATTGAATAAGAAATAAACGGCTAGTTATAAAATAAAAAAACACGGCAACCATCCGTGTTTTTTCATTAGTTTAGTTTAGAGTTATGAAGATAAATGAAGCGATTTTATATATTCTTTCATTAGCCTGACTCCCTCTCTTCCGAATAATACATGTGCCAGCTTCAGGTTGTCTTTTTCAAACTGATCCAGGTAAATCTGGCAGTTTTTTCCACTATATAGGTTGGTATAGTACTCATAGTTTTTCTTGAATCTTCTAAAGAAAAGCCTGAGATTTACTTTTGTGCGCCTGTCCATGACTTTTAATCGTTGGTGCTGATAATATATACGCGACAGGCTTCAACAAGGGTTAAAAATGTGGATAAATTAAAGAAAAAACAAGTTTTTTTCTTATTTATCCTGTTTTTTTCAATCCTTATAGAAATCAGCAAGCTTTTTAACAGTGTAATCTATTTCTTCGACGGTATTGAACTTACTGAAAGAAAAGCGGATGTGGCCTCTTGCCGGATCGGCTTTAATTGCATTAAGAACATGAGAGCCAGCATCTGTACCGCTTGCACAGGCGCTACCGGCAGAAGCAGAAATTTTATTTATATCAAGGTTAAAAAGCAGCATTTCGTTTAAGTCCGAAGGCGGAAGGCTGACACTTAAAACCGTATACAAACTGTTCGACAAATCAGCGGAGGCACCATTGAAGGAGACACCCGGAATAGCAACTTTTAATGCATGGATCATATGCGCTTTTAAGTTGCTTATATGTGCCTTGTGGTCTTCCATATGTTGATAGGCCAGTTCTAAGGCTTTCGCAAGGCCAATGATCCCATAAATATTTTCGGTCCCTCCACGCATATTGCGTTCCTGCGCTCCTCCATAAATAAACGGATCAATTTTCCGATCGCTGTTTATGTACAGGAATCCAACACCTTTGGGCCCGTGAAATTTATGTGCTGAACCAACGATAAAGTCAACGTTTAACTTTTGAAGGTCGTGACGGTAATGCCCTGCAGTCTGTACCGTATCGGAATGGTAAAGAGCTCCATACTGACGACATAGCTCACCAATCCGTTCGATGTCACTGAGGTTTCCAATTTCATTGTTTCCGTGCATTAAGGAAACAAAGCAATTGGAGTAGCTTTGTAAAAGCTGTTCAAGGTCTTCATAATCCAGTTCACCTTGTTCATTGACCTTCACCAGGTGCAGTTGAATTGTACCTTCTTTTTCCAGGTGTTCCAGGGTATGAAGTACCGCATGATGCTCTATCGGAGAGGTAATGGCGTGTTTAATATTAAAAGCTTTTATACTGCTTGTAATGGCCGTATTATCCGCTTCCGTTCCTCCTGAAGTAAAAAATATTTCCGAAGGAGAGGTATTGAGAAGAGAGGCAACGGTTTTTCTTGCTTTTTCAATAGCAGATTTAGCCTCTCTGCCATGTGTATGTATCGAAGATGGATTGCCAAAATGCTCTTTAAAAAAGGGCATCATGGCATCCAGTACTATCGGGTCTAATTTTGTTGTGGCTGCGTTATCTAAGTAGACATGCATGTCTTGAAAGTAACTCCTTAATGTCCGTAATAATTTTGTTGGCAAGGTGATCCGCTGTTGCCTGTGTCTCGGACTCAGAATAAATTCGGATAATTGGTTCTGTGTTGGATTTTCTTAAATGAACCCACTCTTTGTCAAACTCTATTTTTACTCCGTCAATGTTATTAATCGGTTGTTTGCTGTATTTTTTTCTAATTTCTTCTATTACGCAATCCACATCAATGTCTGGAGTAAGCTCAATTTTGTTCTTGGAGATGTAATAATTCGGATATTGCATTCTTAACATTGAAATGGACTTGCCATATTTGGCAAGATGTGTAAGGAATAATGCAATACCAACCAGGGCATCTCTTCCGTAATGCAGCTCAGGATAGATAATTCCACCGTTGCCTTCTCCACCAATAACAGCATTGTGTTCTTTCATGGCTGCCACTACATTTACTTCTCCGACTGCAGATGCAAAGTAGTTGCCTTTTGCTTTTAGGGTTACATCTTTAAGCGCTCTTGTTGAAGAAAGGTTTGAAACGGTGTTTCCTGGTTTGTTTTTAAGCACATAGTCGGCAACAGCCACCAGGGTATATTCCTCCCCAAACATACTTCCGTCTTCACACACAAAGCAAAGTCTGTCTACATCAGGGTCTACCACAATACCCAGGTCGTACTTTCCTTTTGAAATTTCGTTGGAAATATGTGTCAGATTTTCCGGTAGTGGTTCCGGGTTGTGAGGGAATTGTCCGTTAGGTTCACAATAAAACTGTGTTACCTTTTTTACGCCCAATGCTTCCAACAGCATCGGAACGGCAATCCCTCCGGTGGAATTAACACAGTCTATGGCAATTGAAAAATCTCTTTGTTCAATCAGCTTTTTGTTAACAAGCGGAAGCTTAAGAATTGCCTGTATATGTTTTTTAATGTAGCTATCGTCGCTCGTATATTTCCCAAGCTTTTTGATTTCGGAAAACTCTGTGGCTTCACTTTCAGCAAATTCAAGGATCTGTTTTCCATCTGCATCAGACACAAACTCACCTTTTTCATTCAGCATTTTAAGGGCATTCCACTGAATGGGGTTGTGGCTTGCCGTAATGATGATTCCACCGGCAGCTTTTTCCATTGTAACAGCCATTTCTACTGTTGGTGTAGTAGACAAGCCAAGGTCTATGACATCCAGTCCCATGGCTGTTAATGTAGAAGCAACAATTCCGGAAACCATTTGTCCGGAAGGTCTTGCGTCTCTTCCGATTACAACCGTTTTCCCCTCACCTCTGGACTTAATCCATTGTGCATATCCGGTGGTGAATTTCACAATATCAACTGGAGTTAGACTCTCTCCGCTTTTACCTCCTATAGTACCCCTAATGCCTGAAATTGATTTGATTAGTGTCACTTTCTAATGATTTTGTTTTCTGTTTAAAAGCTATTCCTGCCGTAAAAGTAAAAGGTTTTCCGGTATTTTTTGTTTATTTAAATAACGTGCCAAAAATAAATTTTATGTCAAAATTTCTGCTTTTTCAAAGCGAAATTTTTGACGGTAACCCTTAATATTGTATACAACTAGGAACAGCAAAAAATGATTTACAAGGATTTAAATAAAAGCGAAAGGCGCCAGGAAATGCTTTCTGCATTTGACAGGTTACTCACCATAATGGACGACCTTAGGGAAAAATGCCCCTGGGATAAGAAGCAGACCATTGATTCTCTGAGGTATCTTACCATTGAAGAAACATTTGAGCTTTCCGATGCCATTGTTGAAAAGGATAATGAAGAAATTAAAAAAGAGCTTGGAGACATCCTTTTACACATTGTTTTTTATGCAAAAATAGGCTCTGAGCAAAACAATTTTGACATTGCAGATGTAATTCATTCACTTTGTGAAAAGCTAATAAGAAGACATCCACATATTTATGGAGATGTGAATGCTGAGAATGAGGAAGAAGTAAAGAAAAACTGGGAGCAGATTAAGCTTAAAGAAGCGAATGGGCAAAAAACGGTGCTTTCCGGAGTGCCGAAGTCATTGCCGGCACTGGTAAAGGCAATGAGAATACAGGAAAAGGCCCGTGGAGCCGGATTTGACTGGGAAAAAAGGGAGCAGGTTTGGGAAAAGGTGGAAGAGGAAATGTCGGAGTTTAAAAGGGAGTTTAACGTAGAAGAGAATACGCCAATCGATAAGGAAAAGGCTGAAAATGAGTTTGGCGACCTGATGTTTTCTCTGATCAATTATGCCCGGTTCCTCGATATCAATCCGGAAGATGCCCTGGAAAAAACCAATAAAAAGTTTATCAAACGCTTCAACTACCTGGAAGCAGAGAGTAAGAAAGACGGGAAGGAACTGGGGAAAATGACACTGGAAGAAATGGATAAGTACTGGGAGGCGGCTAAGAAGCTTTAGGTTTTTTCTGAGCAGTCAGACTTTTGTAAATATCCGGACTTCCGGCAATTACCAGAAAAATCATTCCTGTTAGTGTCTGTATATTAAAGGTTTCGTCAAAGGCGAGGTATCCCCATAAAATAGACAACGCCACTCCCAGAAAATAAAAAGGAATAAGGTTAGACGCTTTTTCCTGCTGATAGGCTTTGGTCAGGTAAAACTGGGCGAAATGCGCCAAAATTCCTGTGCCGGCAAGCAGAATAGTATCGGTAAGGCCAGGTGTTTTCCAAAAAAGAATCGCAAATGGTGTTACCAGAGGCAGCGAAACAAGGGGAAGGTATGTCATAACTTTAACAGGAGGGTCACCCTGATTGATGACTTTTATGGTAAAATGCGCTCCTGCTGTCACAAAAGCTGAAAATACTGCAATGGCAATATCCACTGTGCTGACCCTCAGGTCAAAACCTTTAATTAGCAATACTCCTGAAAAAGCCAGAATTAAAAACAACCATTGAATGCTGCTGATTTTCTCTTTTAACAGCAGAGCTGCCAAAATGCCTATAAACAGGGGCGCAAGCTGACTTATCGTAAACGCTGTAGCTAGAGGAATGTGTTGAAGGGTGTAATAAAAGCTAAATATGGAGGCTGTTCCAAGTAATCCTCTAAACCAAAGCATGCTTTGCCTGTTACCTTTAAGACTTTGGCCGGATATAGTGAGCAGGTAAAGGCAAATACCTAAACTTATGATCGCCCTGAAAAATGCAATTTGAAAAATACTGTAATTGCTTAAAAATTTTACAGAAACATGCATAAGCGAAAACAGCACTGTCGAAAGAAGCATGTTCCGTTTTCCCATGAATACCTTGTCTTTTATTGTATGAATATAACTAACCTTAAATTATAACCTTAATTAATATGAAGAAAATTTTATCTGCATGTTTAGTTTTATTAGGTGTGCAAATCGCACATGCCCAAACCATCACACTTACCTCTTCGAATAGTTATGCTATTGGAGATAAGTTTGTAAGCTATGAATATGAAGCGGGCGATATCACTAAAGAAGCGCTGGATGCACCGGCATCTTCCAGAGATTTTTCAGGAAAAACGTTAAAAAGCAGCTATCAGAATGAAGTGATAGCGGTACCATCTGAAGATGCTCTAACGTATCCAAATGCCAATCTGGCTATCCAGGCCAATAAGAGTTCAAAAACGGAATTTCAGTATTATCAGACTACAGAGAATGCATTGATCAACTGGGGTTACAAAAACACAGATATTGGCACTACCGTGAATACGGATGGATATAAATATCTTGAATATCCTCTTTCTCTTAACGGTTCTTTTACAGATGATTTCAGCGGTACAGGAACTGTTTCGGCCATGGGTATGGAGCTTACAGGTACCAGAACAGCATCTGTTTCGGCTAGTGCAGACGAGGAGGTATCACTTGTTCTTAATAATGGAGTTTCGTATGAAAAAGCATTAAGAGTAAAAAGTGTGGCAACAATAACAGATGTTGCTAGTTTTGGACAGGTCCAGCTTACATCTGTATCTGAACTGACAATGTATACATGGTATGTTCCAACTGTTAAATTCCCTGTGCTGTCAGTAGTTTTTACTACTGTTACGGTCAACGGTACAAAAGCAACCGAAAGTGTTCTTCTTCTTCAGAATGATTCTGAAACTCCTACAGGTATTGCGCACCTTGAACTATCTAAAGAAGTGAATCTTTTCCCTAATCCTTCAAACAGCAGAATTAATTTGTCTTATGGTCTGAGAGAGGCGGCAGATTTGAAAGTGACCGTTAACTCAATTGATGGAAAAGTGGTGAAGACTCTTTTCGAAGGAAGACAGACTGCAGGAGAGCAGCAAATTTCAGGAGATGTTTCTGCTCTTCAAAGAGGGATGTACTATGTTGAAATGGTTGCCGGAGAGAGAAGAAAGGTTTCGAAGTTTGTAGTGGAGTAGGGAACCGTATAAAGAAATAAAAAAAGAAGAGGTGGCCAAGAGCGACCTCTTCTTTTTTAGCATTTAGCGTTTTCCATGTTTATGCATATTGTGATTTTAGGTCTTTCAACTCGACACTACAGTAAAACAACTGAACAATCAGCTTTTTTATAGACACTACTCATATTCCACATAACTCTCCCACTTAGCAATCGCATTTTTAAAATCCTGAGGTAGCTCAGAGTCAAATTGCATGAATTTCTTTGTGGTGGGGTGTATGAATCCCAGTGTTTTGGCATGAAGTGCTTGTCTTGGAATAAGACCGAAACAGTTTTCTACAAATTGTTTGTACTTGGAAAAACTTGTCCCTCTTAAAATTTTATCTCCGCCGTACGTTGCATCATTAAAAATAGGATGCCCCAGATGTTTCATGTGAACTCTTATCTGATGCGTTCTTCCTGTTTCCAGATTGCATTGAATCAGGGATACATACCGCATACTTTTCAATACTTTGTAATGGGTGATGGCGTGTTTGCCGGTTTCACTTCCTTCCGGATAAACGGCCATAACTTTGCGATCTTTCAGACTTCTGCCCATGTTGCTCCGGATGGTCCCGGACGCCTCTTTGGGTTCTCCCCATACCATAGCGATATAGGTACGTTCTATGGTGTGATCAAAAAACTGTTTGGCCAGGTACGACATGGCAAACTCTGTCTTGGCAATGACAAGCAGTCCGCTGGTATCTTTATCAATTCTGTGTACTAATCCGGGTCTTATTTCTCCGTTTCGTGAAGTGGGCAGGTTCTGGAAATGGTAGGCCAGGGCATTTACCAGGGTTCCGGTCCAGTTGTTATAGGCCGGGTGAACAACCATCCCCGGGGGCTTGTTGACGATTAACAGCTGGTCGTCTTCATAAACGATGTCCAGGGGAATATTTTCTGGTATTACAACGTCTTCTCTTGGAGGGTGCGGGAGAGAAACCGTCACAATATCCAGTGGTTTTACTTTATAACTGCACTTGGTTGGCTTGTCATTGACCCTGATGGCTTCGGATTCAATTCCATTCTGAATTTTATTTCTGGTCACATTGGGCAGACGGTCCATCAGAAACTTATCAATTCTGATCGGGGCCTGCTTTTTATCTATTTCAATCCTGAAATGCTCGTATAAATCGGCATCTTCGGAAAGCTCTTCATTGTCATTTTCTAATTCCTCAGTCATAAGACCTCGCCACTGTTTCTAAAGGAATAAAAGAAGTTACCCGATAGTAAATTCTCGTATTCTGATTGTTTTACTCTTAAAATTACCGCAATTTAGCATAAACCCGTTTAAAAATTAGTGCACCTGTGTCGCTCAAGCCATTTCTTCAGGAAATAAATCATCCTTTGTGCAGGGAAAAAAAAGTCCGGTTTTCCATCTGGCGTGAAGATCTCAATCATCCTCTTATTTCGGGAAATAAATTCTGGAAGCTTAAATACAATCTTTTAAGGGCCAAAGAGCTTGGAAAATCTTCGCTGCTCACTTTTGGTGGAGCACATTCCAACCATATTTATGCCTTTGCCGCAGCGGGAAAAGAAATGGGGTTTGAAACAATCGGGGTAGTCCGGGGGGATGAGTGCCGGGAATTAAGCCCTACTCTGAAATTTGCCACACAATACGGGATGAAAATTCATCAGGTATCCAGAGCGCTTTACAGGAACAAAAGGGATCCATCATTTCTGTCAGAACTGGCTGAAATGTATGGGAATCCATACATTATTCCGGAAGGAGGGAGTAACGACCTGGCGGTGAGGGGTTGTGCAGAAATGATTAAAGACCTGCCTGTTACTCCGGATTTCATTTGTAGCCCTGTAGGAACCGGAGGTACGCTGGCCGGAATAATAACAGGTATAAATGGTTCTTCTAAAATTCTGGGTTTTTCTGCCTTAAAGGGAGGAAGTTTTTTAGTAAAAGAGATTGAAAACCTTCTGGGAGATAAATCTTTTACAAACTGGGAAATTATTGATCAGTACCACCTGGGCGGTTATGCTAAATGTACGCCCGAACTGGTAACCTTTATAAATGAATTCAAAACGCAGTATGCTGTTGCGCTCGAACCAGTATATACTGGCAAAATGGTGTGGGGAATTCTGGACCTGTTAAGCAGAGATTATTTTCCGGAAAATTCATCGATCGTTGCAGTACATACCGGTGGTCTTCAGGGGCTCAAGGGATTTGAGGAAAAAGGGCTTGCGTTTACATAATGGAAAAGAGGCGGATAAAAGGTAAGTCTGGCTGGTTGGGCTTAGAGAGCACTTTTGCAAATTAAAGTTGGTCAGCAGGGCAGGACTTTCAAAAAATAAGGCTAAATAGTATTTAATTTTTATTATTGCACTTTAAAACATTGCCGGAGCAAAACACTTGCTTAGGTAAAATCTTTGAGCTTGTGTCATTTTATGAATACATACATCGAAAAAAATAAAGACAGATTTCTTTCAGAGCTGTTTGATTTGTTGCGAATTCCTTCGGTAAGTGCAGACAGCAAGTATAAGCAGGATGTTCTCAGGACTGCGGAGTTCATTAAAGAGAAACTATCAGTGGCCGGAGCATCCAATGTAGAAATTTGTCCGACCAAAGGGCATCCGATTGTATATGGGGAAAAATTTGTTGGTCCTGAAGCGCCTACAGTTTTAGTGTACGGCCATTACGATGTACAACCACCGGATCCGTTAAATTTATGGAATAGCCCTCCTTTTGAACCGGTAATAAAAGATGGAAGAATTTATGCCCGCGGTGCCTGTGACGATAAGGGACAGATGTATATGCACATCAAAGCGCTGGAAACCCTGTTGAATAGCAGTGAGTTAACATGTAATATAAAATTCCTTATAGAAGGAGAAGAAGAAATCGGTTCTGATAATCTGGATCTTTTTGTAAAAGAAAATAAGGAGAAGTTAAAAGCCGATGTGGTGTTGATTTCCGATACTTCCATTATTTCAGAGGATTGTCCTTCCATTACGGTGGGACTTAGAGGGCTATCTTATCTGGAGGTAGAAGTTACCGGTCCTAAAAGAGATTTGCATTCAGGTATTTATGGGGGAGCTGTAGCCAATCCGATCAATACCCTGTGTAAAATGATTGCTTCCCTGAAAGATGAAAACAATCATATTACAATCCCGGAATTTTATGACGATGTGTACGAATTAACTCCTGCAGAGCGCGAGGAGCTGAATAAGGTGCCTTTTGATCTTGAAGCCTATAAAAAAGAGCTGGATATAGAAGAAGTGGAAGGCGAAAAAGGGTATACCACCATCGAACGGACAGGTATCCGGCCAACGCTGGATGTGAACGGTATCTGGGGAGGATATACTGGAGAAGGAGCTAAAACCGTTCTTCCTTCAAAGGCTTTTGCGAAAATTTCGATGCGACTGGTGCCGGGACAGAATTTTGAAAAGATTACCAGATTGTTTACCGAACATTTTAAAGCTATAGCTCCTCAATCGGTAAAGGTAGAGGTACATCCTCATCACGGAGGAGATCCTGCCCTGATACCCACAGATTTTCCGGGATATGAAGCAGCGAGTCGGGCGATTGAAGAAGTATGGGGGAAGAAGCCATTGCCGACAAGAGATGGGGGAAGTATTCCTATTGTAAGCTTATTTGAAAAGGAATTGGGCCTGAAGACGGTATTAATGGGATTTGGACTTGATGAAGATGCCATTCATTCACCGAATGAAAGCTATAAGGTAGATCACTATTTTAAAGGTATAGAAACCATTACCTTATTTTATAAGCACTTTGGTTCGATTGTAAGAGGAAAATAGAAGTTATACAAACGGCACGAATTAGTTATGAAGATCAGGGTTTTAGTTTTCTTTTTATTGCTGGGCATGTCTGTGCATTTGAATGCTCAGATAGAAAAGCCTGTAACATGGAGTACATCTGTTTCCAAGAAAGAAGTGAAGGCAGGTGAGATAATAGAATTGATATTCACCGCCCATATAAAATCCGGATGGTATCTGTATGCCAGTGATTTTGATCCGGATCTTGGCCCCAATGTGACAGAAATTGAAATTGAAGCAGATCCTTCATTTGAAGTGGTGGGCAAACTTCTTTCCATAGATTCCAAAAAGAAATATGATTCCTTATGGGAGGGAGAATACAGATACTTTAAAGGTGTAGGTGTGTTCAAACAGAAAATAAAAGTTCTGAAAGATAATCCAGTCATTAAAGTTTCTTTGAATGCACAGGCTTGTACAGACGAGAGTGGTAAATGTGTGCCGGTAAATGCAGACTTTACCTTTGAAGGAATAAAAGTGATTGCAGCTGCAACAAAAGAAACACCAGCTCCTGCAACTCCAAAAGCACCTCAAACCACTACAGGTGCAGTAGACAAAAAATCGTCTGTGGCAGACCTTGAGCTTGAAAAATCAAAATTGATAAAGCGGACTCCGGAAGGAAAAGACGAATCAATTGAAGTACTGAAAACATTTGTGAGAAAATGGGGAAATTAAGGTTTATTAAAGTCATATTTTTTTCACTTCTGATTATTTTTCCTGGAGTTTCCTTTTCACAAGGTACACCATCAAAGGAAGAATTAAAGAAGGTAAGTGAACATATTGATAAGCTTATCAAGAGGGATAGTCTGAATAATCTGATTATTCAGAAGCTGAAGTCGCAACTTGATGGATCAGTCAATAAAGATTCAGTTATATTTGAAAAAAGAACGGTAGTTACTTCTCCCCCTTCAACGGCGCTTGATAAACTTGAGAAAAAGTTTAAAAAGCGCAATAGCGGTCATGGGCATGTCTCTTTGTTAGCATATATAGTTATTTCATTTGGTGCAGGATTCATTGCTTTGTTTACGCCCTGCGTTTTTCCAATGATTCCGATGACGGTTACCTTTTTTACAGGAGGCAAGGAGAAGAGGAAAGAGGGAGTTAAAAAAGCGATTATTTATGGACTCTCCATTGTACTTTTATATTTTGTTATAGGTCTGGTGTTTGGGCCTGCATTGGCCAATCTGCTTAGTACACACTGGTTGCCTAACGTAATCTTCTCTGCTGTATTTGTAGTGTTTGCTTTGTCTTTTCTGGGGATGTTCGAAATAACGTTACCTTCATCAATTGTTACTAAAGCTGATGAACAGGCAGATAAAGGAGGGTATTACGGAGTATTTTTCATGGCGGTAACACTGGTACTAGTATCTTTCTCATGTACAGCCCCAATAGTAGGTAATATTCTTGTGATGGCATGGGCAGAAGGCCAGGTGCTGAGGCCAGCCTTAGGTATGTTGGCATATTCAACTGCATTTGCATTGCCATTTTCCCTATTTGCTTTGTTCCCTTCATGGTTAGACAAACTACCAAAATCAGGCGGATGGTTGAATGTGATTAAAGTAATTCTAGGATTTATAGAGCTGGGCCTTGCGCTTAAATTTTTGAGTATTGCAGATCAGGTTTACCACTGGGGAATTTTAGACAGGGAAATATATATTGCGATCTGGATTGTATTGGCGGTATTACTGGGAATATATCTGTTGGGGAAATACCAGTTGCCTCATGATAGTAAGGTAGACAAAATTGGAGTACCAAGACTACTGTTGGCAATCGTTTCATTCTCTTTTGCAATGTATTTGTTCCCTGGACTTTTTGGGGCTCCATTGAAAGCATTGTCTGGTTATCTTCCTCCCATGTCTACACATGACTTTGATTTGCCTGGAATTATTAGAGAATATAGCAATTCTCATGAGGCATATATTTGTGATGAGCCGAAATATTCCAGTTCAAACAAAAAGCTTCCTCATGGTCTGAACGGTTACTATACCTATGAGCAGGCAAGGGAATGTGCTAAAAAGAAGAATATGCCTCTGATGCTTGATTTTACTGGGCATGGTTGTGTAAGTTGCAGAGAGATGGAAGCAAATGTGTGGTCGGATGCCGAAGTTTTAAAGCTTTTGAGTAATGACTTTATCATCGCATCATTATATGTAGATGACAGGACAAAGCTGGATTCTGCGGATGTCTTTGTATCTGTATTGGATGGTAAGAAAAAAACTACCCTGGGTCAGAAAAATGCAGAATTGCAGATTACGAGATTTAAGAACAATGCTCAGCCATACTATGTGCTTATTGATCCGTTTACTGAGGAATTGCTTGCAGAGCCCACAGCTTATGACCCAAGTGTTACTAATTTCCTTGATTTCCTTAACGAAGGTATCGCCAACTTCAGGGCAGATCATCCAAAAGAGTAACAGGAGCATGCAAACGAAGGTCATTAAAAAAGCAGTCCTTGAAAATATTCCTTCCGCTTCGGGTGTCGAAGTGGTGGATGGGATGATCTATATTATTGGTGACGACAGCAAATATCTTTTCAAGCTGAAGTACAACCTGGAACTGCTTGAAAAAATTGAGCTGTTTAAATCAGATGAAGAGGGCAGAATTCCTAAAAGTGAGAAGCCGGACCTTGAGTGTATGACGCTGCTCACTATAAATAACTACAAACACCTGCTTATTTTTGGTTCCGGCTCTACAGACAAAAGAAATCAGGTGTTTCTTGTAAAGCTTCCTACCAAGTACAATAAAAACCACTTTGTACAACAGTTTGACCTGACGGAGTTTTACAGGCTGCTTCAAAGCAATGAAGAGGTGACAGGGGGAGAAACGCTAAACCTTGAAGCGGCAGCAGCAGACGATCAGCATTTGTATTTGTTCAACAGGGCGAATAAGAAAGGGACGAACTCTGTACTGGTGATAAAGCTGGAAGAATTTATTCCTTATTTGTGTGAAGGCTCCCAGTTAATTCCTTTCCCTTTTGTAAAAACCTACCAGCTGCCTGAGATTGGTGGAGTTCCTTCAGGGTTTTCGGGGGCTTCAGTGTTTGATAAAAAACTTTATTTTACCGCCAGTGCAGAGGATACCGACGATGCCTATCTGGATGGTCCGGTACAGGGTAGCCTTGCAGGTATTATGGAGCTGGGAGAGTTTGATTATTTAAGGGGAGGAATGAATAGTCTTTTGCCTGAGCAGTTCCAAATCGGAGCAATAGACGACAATGGACAACCTTACAAAGGGAAAATAGAATCCATTTCCATATTCGAAGCGGAATCATCCAGCGAAACAATTGCTATTGCGGTAACAGATAACGATAAGGGTGGGTCTGAACTCTTAATGTTATCGGTGTCCTTCTAGAAGATCGAATAACAGCCCTGCCCGATACGTGAAAAAACATTTTTTTTAATGCTCTGTTGTAGTAACAGATAATTTTTGATTTCTATAAAATATCATGAATGGTATCCAGGGATACTGCTTGTCTTATAGTTTGTCTTGATCTTGGTCCTATCGGAACGAAAATGGTTGACGGTTACAAAATTATAAGCATTCATGTTTTATTCGTTTTGATGGCTTCATTTTCGGCGATCGCTCAGAGATTTCAGCTTACAAAAGAATATGACGGAACAGGCATTATCCTTCCCAAAGGTATTCGTTATGACCAGTTGTTCAGAGAGGGAGAAATTGTGGTCAATGGAAAAGGTCATAAAACTCCTTCCAAGGGAAAACATGACTTTAGCTGTTTTATCCCTAAAGGGAGAAATGGCGTTGATGGTTTTTTGTTTGTTTCCCACGAATCGAATGATACCAGCAAAACCTTGGGGGATGGTGGAGGGGCAACGATTTTTGAAATCAATAAAATTGATGGCAGGTGGATTAATAAGGGCTCGTTTAATGCCATTGATTTTTCTGGTGTAGGTGGTACCTTACACAATTGTAGTGGAGTTTTAACACCCTGGGGAACGATCCTTTGCGGAGAGGAATCGCCACCTGCCTCCAATGTAGAGCTATTCAGAGACGGGAGGGGTTTCAGGGATACATCAGATTTTAATGGAATGAAAAGGTATGAGAACATGGGGTGGGTTGTTGAGATTGATCCTGTTTCAAAAACAGCGCTTAGGAAATTGTATGCTATGGGGAGATGTTCTCATGAAGGGATTTTACTAATGCCGGATAGCGTTACGGTATATCTGACGGACAATTTTATCCCATCGGTCTTCTTTAAGTTCGTAGCGGACAAGCCAGGGGATTTGACCAGGGGAAGGTTGTATGCCTACAGGCAAAATGGCACCGGCACTGGTGGGGCATGGATGCAGCTTCCATCGGATACGTTTTCCCTGATACATTCAAGGGAAGTTGCCTTACAGAGAGGGGCCACAAGTTTTGCACGACTTGAGTGGCTTACGCTGGTGGATGGAAGGATTTATATATCCGAGACGGGCGAAGATGCAATGAATCTCGATACTTCTGTTATGAAAAATTCAAGCTGGGCAAAACACATTCAGGCAAAAAAAAATGAAAGAAATATCTATGACTATCCTTTTGGAGCAGTTCTTGAATTTTTTCCTTCTACCAATACCATTAAACCTCTGATTGCCGGAGGAGAAGGTGAAAGACATGTAGACAAGCATTTTTCAAACCCGGATGGTCTTACTTCTGCAAAGTTTAAAGGGAAAACATATCTGGTCATCAGTGAGGATATCATCAGCAATGCCCGGGGAAGAGTGCCTGATCAGTTCCTGAAAAAAGATAAAGTGGTGAACGAGATCTGGTGGCTTGATTTAAGTATTAGAAATCCTAAGGTGGACGATCTGAAGCGATTTATGATTGCTCCTGCGGGGGCTGAAACGGCCGGAGGATGTTTTACCCCGGATTATACCACATACTTTATTAATATACAACATCCTGATGCTGACAACCCTGCACCCTTTAACCGATCTGTGACCATTGCCGTAGGGCCCATCCTGACAAAAAAAAGAAAGAATAAAAAGTAATCTTTTGGGTTTTTGATCAATATTTCAGATTTTATTGAAAAGTTTTTTATTAAGTGAGGCTCATTTCACACCCTGTCCTATGTAATTATTATGTCACCTACAGGTGCAACGCAAGTTGCTCTTTTTGTGATATCTGGGAAAAACCTTCTCCCTATGTAACGCTGGAACAGGCAGAGGCAAACTTCCGTGATCTGAAACGACTGGGAGTGAAAGTGATCGATTTTACCGGAGGTGAGCCCTTATTACACCAGCAACTGGATCAGTTGTTGGTCCTCGCCAAAAGTATGGGCTTTATTACCACGGTTACCACCAACACACTCCTTTATCCCAAATATGCCGAAAGATTGAAAGGGAAGGTGGATATGCTCCATTTTTCTCTGGACTCGGTACATAAAGCTGAACACGATGCTTCACGGGGGGTGGCCTGTTATGATTTCTTTGTGGAGTCTTTACGAATCGCAAAGGAATTGGGAGAACGGCCGGATATATTGTTTACGGTTTTTGAAAAGAACATCGGGCAGATAGAGGAGGTCTATCAAAAATTTGCCCTTCCCAATAACATTATACTGATTCTTAATCCAGTTTTTGACTACAATGGGGTGGAAACAAATGGAGGCTTGTCTCCTCAGGCCCTGGCGCAGCTTGAAAAGCTTGCATCAAAAAAACTCATTTACCTGAATAAGGCTTTTCTTGCGCTGCGAAAAGATGGTGGCAATCATATAAATGACCCTGTTTGTAAGGCAGCGAGTTCTACCATTGTGATTTCACCGGAGAATAAACTGCTGCTGCCTTGTTATCATCTGGGTATTGAAGCCCTGGATATACAGAATAATCTATACGGTCTTTATACTTCGGAAAGTGTACAGAAGCTCATTAAACTTGAAGGTAGATACAAACAATGTGAAGGGTGTGCGATCAACTGTTATATGCAACCCTCTTTTGCAGTAGACATTACGCGCTATTTCTGGATGGCTTTACCCAGTACCCTGAAGTACAACAGAATTAAAGGAACCTGGAAAAATCTTTTGTAGAGACATCGTAAAAAATGTCTCTACTTTAAGCTTGATTCTTTCTCAGTCAGCATGAGCTTAATTTCATTTAGCTTAAGCAATGCTTCAACCGGAGAGATGGTGTTGATGTCTAACTTATTCAGCAATTCTTTTACTTTTTCAATGCCTGGGTCTGAAGGCTCGAATAGCTGTAATTGAAAGTTATTTTTCGGAATGTCTTTAATTTTTTCATCGCTGTTCCTGCTCACCTTTTCTTTTTCCAGGTGATGCATTATTTCATTTGCTCTTAACACTACCGGATTTGGCATTCCCGCCATCTGAGCTACGTGAATACCAAAGCTGTGCTCGCTGCCGCCTTCTTTTAGCTTCCGCATAAACACAACTTTGTTGCCTACTTCTTTTACAGAGACATTAAAGTTCTTGATCCTCGGGAAATCATTGGCAAGCTGGTTCAGCTCATGATAGTGGGTTGCAAACAATGTTTTAGCTCTGTATTTAGGGTGGCTGTGGAGGTATTCGACGATGGACCATGCAATGGAGATGCCATCGTATGTGCTGGTTCCTCTTCCGATCTCGTCCATCAGCACGAGGCTTCTTTCGCTGAGGTTGTTCAGAATACTTGCGGTTTCCGTCATTTCCACCATAAAGGTAGACTCTCCTTTCGAAAGGTTGTCGGAAGCCCCCACACGGGTAAAGATCTTATCGACCAAACCGATTTCGGCAGAAGAAGCAGGTACAAAGCTCCCTATCTGTGCGAGCAACACGATGAGTGCGGTTTGTCTGAGCAGTGCAGATTTACCGGCCATATTGGGTCCTGTAATGATGATGATCTGGCAGGTAGAATCGTCCAGGAAGATGTCATTGGGTACGTACGATTCTCCAGGGGGCAGTTGTTGTTCGATTACCGGATGGCGGCCTTCTTTAATGTCCAATCCTTTTCCTTCCGTGATCGTCGGTTTGACATAATTATTGGATACTGCAGTCTGTGCAAAGGATGCAAGACAATCAATCACGGCTATTGCTTTGGCATTTTGCTGAACCGGCAGTACATAGTCTTCTGCAAATAGTACCAGCTCATTGAACAGTCGTTGTTCTATTTGGAAAATCTTGTCTTCTGCATTAAGGATCTTTTCTTCGTAGTTTTTAAGCTCCTCTGTAATATACCGTTCTGCATTCACAAGTGTCTGCTTCCTGATCCAGTCTGCAGGAACCTTGTCTTTATGTGCGTTGGTAACTTCCAGGTAATAGCCAAATACCTTATTGTAGGCAATTTTGAGTGAATTGATGCCAGTGCGTTCTACTTCTCTTTGCTGAATCTGGATGAGGTAATCCTTTCCGCTGAAGGCAATTTTTCTTAAATCGTCCAGCTCCTGATTAATGCCGTCCTGCATGATGTTTCCCTGATTGGTCACAACAGGAGGGTCGTTTTTAATTTCCTTATTGATCTTTTCTGTAAGCAGCTCACAGTTGTTCAGTTGTTCTGCAAGCTTCTTTAAGGCTTCCACATTGCTTTGTTCGAGAATTGCCTTTACAGGTTTTATGTGTTCGAGAGCCCGTTTCAGCTGAAGCATTTCCCGCGGATTTATTCTGCGAACGGCAACTTTTGAAATGAGTCGTTCAAGATCCCCAATGTGTTTTAGTTCCTGGGTAAGTCCTTTCAGCAGGTCTTCATCCTGAACGATAGCTTCTACGGCATTTAATCGCTCTTCTATAGGCTTTTTTTCTTTCAATGGCAGGAGCATCCATTTCTTGAGCATCCTTCCTCCCATGGGGGTCAGGGTTTTGTCGAGGATTTGGATTAAAGGGATGGCTTCTGAATTTTGTGGATATACAAGCTCCAGATTTCTTACCGTAAAGCGGTCAAGCCACATGTATTTTTCCTCTTCTATTCTGGAAAGGTTTACAATGTGCTTAACTTCTTTGTGTTCTGTCTCTGCCAGGTAATAAAAAACAGCTCCTGCCGCAACAATACCTTCCGGCAGGTTTTCAACACCAAATCCTTTCAGGGAAGAGGTGCCAAAGTGCTTGGTCAGAAGGTCATAACCATAGTCGTACGAATACACCCACTCATCAAGGCAGTAGGTGTTGTATTTGTCTCCGAAATATTGTTCGAATACCTGTTTTTTGGCCTTGGAATAGATGATCTCAGAGGGGTTAAAATTAATCAGCAGCTTTTCGATATAAGAATTATCCCCTTGTGCCGTGAGAAATTCTCCGGTAGAAATGTCCAGAAAGGAAATTCCTGTAGCGTCTTTTCCAAACTGAATGGATGCGAGGTAATTGTTTCTCTTTACTTCCAGTACGTGGTCATTGAAGGAAACTCCTGGTGTGACAAGTTCTGTTACACCTCTTTTTACAATACCTTTGACTGTTTTAGGATCCTCCAGCTGATCACAAATGGCTACACGCTGTCCTGCTCTGACCAGTCGCGGAAGGTAGGTATCAAGAGAGTGGTGAGGAAATCCGGCAAGCGCTACTTCCGAGGCAGTGCCATTACCTCTTTTGGTAAGTGTGATTTCCAGTATCTTACTTGCCTTAATGGCATCTTCTCCAAATGTTTCATAAAAGTCACCTACCCTGAAAAGTAATAATGCTCCCGGGTGTTTGGCCTTAATAGCGTTATACTGCTTCATCAGAGGTGTCTCTGAAAACGATTTGGTTTCACTCATACTTTTGTAATTTTAAAAACAGATGCCGGAGAACAGATGAAGCCCTAAGCAGGGACTGTTCCAATCTTAAATTTACGGTTTTTGCGGTTTCCCTCCTTTTTTCTCTGTTGATTGTGAATAACTTTTTGTATTGAGGAGATTGTTGTTTAGTGGAAATTCCTGTGAATCACCGGACTCTGATGTTGCCGACTAAGTATTGGATAAGCGGAAGAGAAATGCATTTTTTTAATGAGCGTATGAGTTTATTTTTGTCCCTCATAACCGATATCTATGAAAAAACTTAAACTTGACGAGCTGAACCGTCTGAGTGTGGAAGAATATAAAAATGCAGAGAAGCATCCCATTGTTCTGGTACTTGACAATATCCGAAGCATGCACAATGTGGGCGCAGCGTTCAGAACCGGTGATGCCTTTAAAGTTGAAAAAGTTTATCTCTGCGGTGTTACGGCAAGACCTCCTCACAGAGAAATTCATAAAAGTGCTTTGGGTGCAGAAGATTCTGTGGCCTGGGAGTATTTTGCAAAGTCTTCAGATGCAATAGCGAAACTTAAGGAAAAGGGGTATGTCATTGCTTCTGTGGAGCAGGCCCAGGGCAGTCAGATGTTGCAGAATTTTATCCCGGATAAAGATAAAAAATATGCTTTTGTGTTTGGAAATGAAGTATTTGGAGTAGAGGATGAGGTCATTGCGTTGACAGATATCTGCCTTGAAATCCCTCAGTTTGGTACGAAACACAGCTTTAATGTTTCTGTGACGATGGGAATCGTTTTATGGGATTATGCCTCGAAGGTGCTTTTATAAGGTGTGGAAAAGGTCACGTTAAATTTAACTTTTTAACTATTTTTTTATCTGTAGGAAAAAAATAAATAGGACGCTGGTTGGACCGGGTTGGTACTTTGTCTTAAAATAAATTTTAGATTGGCACATCGTTTAAACAAACATCAATATGCTCAATCTTAGACAATTATTCCTGACTCTGGCGCTGTTTGTGTCAGCATCGTTTACAGTAAGTGCGAATTCCGGAGGACCTGTTCTTCAAAAGAAATGGGAAACAGAAGCAGTCCTCAAAACTCCGGAATCTGTAATCTTTGATGAAAGACGAAATGTATTGTATGTCGCCAATATCAACGGAGATGGTTCTGCTCACGATGGAAACGGGTTCATTACCAAACTTGGTACGGATGGTAAGATTATAGATCTTGAATGGGTTAAAGGACTGGACGCTCCCAAAGGGATGGGTATTGTGGGGAATAAACTGTATGTGTCGGACATTGACAAAGTAGTGGTTATTGATATCCCGTCTGGTAAAGTTGAACAATCGCTTACCATTGATGGGGCTGTATTTTTGAACGACATTACCACAGATGCTTCAGGTAATGTATACATTTCCGATTCATCAGGTAAAAAAATTTTTGTGTTAAAAGAAAGCAAAGTAAGCCTGTGGCTTGATGATAATACTTTTGAAAAACCTAATGGTCTGTTAGCTCTTAAAGACGGCTTAAGAGTTATCGATATGAAAGGCGGGAAGTTTTATAATGTTTCCTACGACAAAAAAGATGCAGTAGTGATCGCTGAGAACATCCCTTCAGGAGATGGCATTGTAGAAGTTTCCAAAGGGACCTATTTAATCTCGAACTGGAATGGAGAGGTGAACTACATCAAAGGCAATACGGTGAGTAAGCTGTTGGATACAAAAGAAGCGAAAATCAATGCCGCTGACATCTGGTACATACCTCAACACAAACTGGTATTAGTACCTACATTTTTTGACAATAAGCTGGTGGCGTATACATTTAGTGAAGAATAATAAATTTAAAAGTCAGGGCATACCATCGTTAAGGTTGTGCCCTGACTTAAATTTTATATTGTTTCGTTGCGGATGCCAAGAACGTTTTCCATCAAGTAAACAACAACTGATAACATCAAAATGCGATTTAAATTTTAGCTTTAGGGTGTTGTTGCGGTTGTATGAGCAGGTATTAGCGGATGTTTATTTTTATGTGCATCCATAGAGTGGGCAGATGAATGAGCTTGGTGCTTTAGTGGTTTCATTGGAAACACAAATATTTTTGTTTTTTATTGTGGGCAATTAAAGAAATTTTAAAACTATTGGGTTTGAATGTAAGGAAGAAGTGAAATCATATGGTAAATACCATTATTTATTTTATTTTGTGATCCAGTTTAATGACCGGCATTTTTTAACTGGGAGAGTGAAATTTATGGTTCTGTTGAAAATCATATTTTCGTTTCAATCCTTAAAGAAATTATAGGTTAATTGAATTAACATAGCAAGTTGGAATTTTTAAGATGAAACTTTTAGTTAAGTATTTTGTGATTGTGTTTTTTACAGGTATTTGTGCAGGAACACAGGCTCAAACATTGACAGTTAAAGACTACAACAGTCATATGGCTCTGGAAGGTGTTTTTATAAGCGATACGCCTGGTAAGATGGTGCAAGTCAGCAATGCAAAGGGGCAGGTTGAGCTTTCGGGTTTTAAGGATACAGATACACTGCTATTTCAACATGTAGGTTATAAACCGGAGAGGTTCAGTTTAAATGAGCTTTCCAATTCAGGGTATATAGTTTTATTGAAGGAACAGTTGGGTTTAATGGATGGTATTATCGTTTCAGGAAGTAAATTTGAAGAAAAACAAAAAACTATTCCACGCCAAATAGAGGTAATTACATCTGGTGAAATGCAATTTGCCAGCCAGGAAACGACAGCAGATGTATTGCAGCAAACGGGAAATGTCTTTGTACAGAAGAGTCAAATGGGAGGAGGAAGTCCTGTATTGAGGGGCTTTGAAGCCAATAAGGTATTAATGGTGGTCGATGGAATAAGAATGAATAATGCAATATACCGGGGAGGGCATTTGCAAAATGTGATCACTATTGATAATAGTTTGCTGGAGAGAGCAGAGGTGTTGTATGGTTCCGGTTCGATAATCTATGGCAGTGATGCGCTGGGAGGTGTTGTGAGCTTTTATACCAAACGCCCGGTTTTATCAGGGGTAGAGAATAAAACATTTACGAATGCAAACGCCTATACAAGGTATTCCAGCGCAAACTCGGAAAAAACAGGTCATTTGGATTTTAATATAGGCTTTAAAAAAGTCGCATTGCTCACAAGTTTTACTTATTCTGATTTTGATGATTTAAGACAAGGTAGTAACAGGTCTTCCAACTATAAGGACTTTGGTAAGAGAAATGTTTATGTAAAAAGAATCGACGATAAAGATTCTGTTTTTTATAATGGAAATCCTGATGTTCAAAAGCAATCGGGATACAGGCAATATGATTTTATGCAAAAAATACTCTTTGCCCCGTCTGCCCATGTTACTCATACCGTAAATATTCAATATTCCACAAGCTCTGATATTCCCAGATACGACAGACTTGCTCAGATTAGTAATGGAAAGCCAACTTTTGGAGAATGGTATTATGGTCCTCAGAAACGATTACTGGCATCTTATCATCTGGACCTGAACAAAGCAACTTCTTTCTATGACAGGGCGAGAGTCATTGCTGCCTATCAGGATATTGAAGAAAGTCGTTATGATAGAAGACTTAATAAGGTTATCAGAAATAGCAGAATAGAGAATGTTAGTGTCTATTCCTTGAATGTCGATCTTGAAAAAAGAATAGGGAAGAATGAAGTCCGTTATGGTTTAGAAGTGAATTATAATAATGTCGCCTCTTGTGCATTTGGAGAAGATATTACAACTGGGAAAAAATCTCCGTTAGATACCAGATATCCCAATGGTGGATCTTCAATGAAAACGCTGGCTGGTTATCTGACTCACAGCAGAGCAATCAGTAAGCGTTTGATATTATCGGATGGTATCCGTTACAGCAATGTGGCATTAAAAGCCAAATTTACAGAGAAGGCTTTTTTTCCTTTCCCATTTAATGAAGTCGAGCAAAAGAATAATTCAATTAATGGGAATGTTGGCTTGGTTTATTTGCCCGGAAGAAACTGGAGGTTTAGTCTGTTCGGTTCTACAGGGTTTAGAGCTCCTAATGTTGATGATTTGAGTAAAGTATTCGAATCGGTTCCTGGTAATGTAATTGTTCCTAATCCTAATTTGAAGCCGGAATATACCTATAATGGTGAGGTTAGTATTGGAAAATCTTTGTTCAACTCATTAAGAGTTGAAGGTGTTGCCTATTACACTTGGTATACCAATGCTATTACAACACAATATGGAACATTTGAAGGCAAGGATTCTATTCTTTATGATGGGCAAAAGAGTCGTGTTCAGACAAGTGTGAATGCGGGAAAGGCATTTATATATGGATGGAATCTTGGTCTTCATGTCAGGGTAACCGAAAGTATTGTGCTGTCCAATACAATTAATTATACCTATGGAAGAATAAAAACAGATTCTTCAGATTATCCTCTTGATCATATTCCTCCTCTTTATGGCAAGGGTTCTATAAATATTCGGGTTAAAAGACTAAGAGGTGAATTTTTTGTTCTATATAATGGTTGGAAGAAGTTGAACGATTATAACCTTGTTGGAGAGGATAATATAGCACAGGCAACGCCGGATGGTATGCCATCCTGGTATACCTTAAATATGAGGACATCTATGGAGTTAAACAAATACCTGCAGGTACAAGCCTCTGTTGAAAATATACTTGACAGGAATTACAGAGTGTTTGCTTCAGGGATAAGTGCGCCTGGAAGAAATGTAATACTTACGGTGAGGGTTAGAGTTTAGTCGTAAATTAAGACGGTTCCTAAAGGGCTTACTTTTTACATTGGAGTAAGTTCGTGAATCGATAGATCTATAACGTAGGAGCTATAACGATGGAGCAAAATGGCATACGACTCAATTAGAATAAGTGGCTGAAAAGAAATATTTTTTCAACCTTATAGTAAGTAATAGTTTTAATATTAAATCTCCTCATACCGATCCACATAATCCGAAATCAGTCCATCTACCCCCATCGCTATCAGTTTTTTCATTTCGGCAACTTCATTTACTGTCCATGGAATAACTTTCATGTTATGCTCTTTTGCAAACGTCATTAGGGCTTCATCCACTAGGATGAATTCAGGGCTGTAGATGGCAGGTGTAAAACCAAGTATAGATAAATTTTCCTTAAAGACTAAAGTGTTCTCAACCAGGAAAGACAAGGTCATGTCCGGGTGGGTTTGGTGTAAGTATTGAAGTGGGCGTATATCAAAACTCTGCACTATTGTTCTTTCTAAAATATTTTTCTTTTGAAGTACATCCATTAACAGGTCTGTAAATTCTTTATAAGGAGGATGATAGACATTGTCTCCTTCTATAGTTGATTTGATTTCTATGTTATAATAGAGCTTTGATTTTCCTAAGGATGATGCATGTGCCTCCGCTGCATTAATTACGTCTTCCAGCAGGGGCTTATAAACGGGCATTTTTCTTTGTTTCGGAAATCGTGGATGAATTTTGCTGCCACAATCAAATGTTTTGATTTCCTCATAGGTCATCTCAAATAACGTGAAGTTTCGTTCTTCTTCCTCTTTAATTTCAGAGCCATCCGGATTAAGACAGAATTCGTGTGAGAAAAAAGGATCATGAGATACCACAACCTTTTTATCCTTGCTAATTACAACGTCCATTTCCAGTGTGGTGACACCCAATTCTATTGCGTATAAAAAGCCAGGTATGGAGTTTTCGGGCATCAGTCCCCGACAGCCTCTATGCCCTTGAAGATCTAAAAAATGCGTATTCATGTAGCGTTCTTACAGACCTGATTTTTCAAGCTTTAACACAGGAGATTGATTTACAGAAGCAAGTACTTCCTCACGAAGTCGTGCAGTAAGAGGAGTCGCAATGCCATTTTCTCTAAAGGCCTTGTGAATGTCCATTATGGCATAATGTTTTACAAGGAATACATTTTTGTTCTCAGTAAGGTCAATCCACAGTTTCATGGTTAGATTTATGGCTGTTTCATTCATGGCATCGAAATACACCTCTACGTTTTTATTGGGGTCCCTTCCTTTTACATTTTCAAGAGTTACCTGGGCCAGTTGGGCTACTTTTTCCAGATCTTCTGTATAGGAAATTCCGACGGAAAACTCAATTCTTCTTTCATTGAAGGTATAATAGTTTTTGATGGGGTTCTGAAGAACATCTTTGGACGGAATGATGACTTCCTGTCCGTCAAATGTTTTCAAATGAATCACGCGGACGCCAACGGAAGATACAAATCCAATAAAACCATTGGTTTCAATATGGTCTCCAACCTTGAACGGTTTTTTTATGGCAATCATGACTCCTGAAATAAGGTTGGTAGCCAGGTCCTGAAAGGCAAAGCTGAGTGCAAGGCCTATAATACCGGCACCAGCAAGAAGAGAGGTAACGGTTTTTTCCAGGTGCAGGATGCCCAGGCAGAAAAACAGTCCAACCAGTATGACTACTATGGAGACAATTCTGGTAAGTATAAATGTTATATCTGGTGAAATGCTTGTCCTCTGTAATATGCGGGTCAGGATTTTGCGCGCAATCCTTGAAATCAGAGCAAATGTTATGAGGACAATGATTGCAGTAATAAAATTAGGAATCATCAGTGCAAAAGCCTGAAACCATGATACCAGCTTCCTAAATATCATTTCGTAGGCCTGTGTAAAAAGACTTAATTCCATTTTTATGTTGTTCATTTAGTTCCCGAAAGGTGTTTTTCTTATCGATCAATAAAAATAACGAATAAAAGGCAACTGAGAACATATTTTTTCAGGGACAGGTTCGGTTAAAAATCTTTTTGACTCCCTTAAACCTGTGGAATTCATGCTTTTGGGAAATTGTTTTACTTATATAAAATGGCTAGTAGTATGGAAAGTAATGATAAATCCACTAATAAAACCCTGATTTCCAAATATGGTTCGAGCAAGAGCATCTGGAAGGGGGCAGGAATTACGGCTTTTCTTGGGGTGTTCGGTTTTAGTTCAAAATATTTCCCTTATGTGAAGGAAACAAAAAGAATTAGGGATCTGGCAAAAGAAGAACAGCTATTGTACGATAAAGAACGTGCAGAGCTTGAATCATAATAAGGAACTTATATAGTTTTAGTCAGGTTAAAATGCGAGAACCAAATGTGAAGTTGATGAGATATCTGTTGGGATTGATAATAGTACTGGGTTTTGGGTTAAAATCCATGGCACAGCCACCACAGGAAGAACATGTAGATGATTCGTTTATATGTTACCAGGTGGATGAAAACTCTATTAGTTGTTATTCAGAGTACGACCCGGTATTTGATGAGGCGTTTCAGCAGGGAACGACTCCGGAAAAGGGTAGCTACCTGGAAGTTGAAGAGTTGGACGATATGACAGTGTATCCGAATGACGAAGAAGTTTCAGAAGAATTTTATCTGATTGAACCTCTGGAAATTGAGGGGACTCCTCAGTGTGAGGCAAACAAATGGGAAGAAGCAAAGGCTTATAACAGGCCGGAGAACTATGAAGATAGGTCCAATGAGGATATATCTCAGATAGGTGATCAGGAATACGCTGAAAATACTGTCAATTACGAAACCTGTAATCAATTGCAACGACCGGATAATAAGTCATTTGGCGAACCTTATGACTTCGAGGTGGCTCAGTGCTACTGTCCGGATATGGAAACTACTACGGAACAGGATTTTAAGTTTGGAAATCCAGATGAGGAAATAAATCCCAACGATGTCCATATAGAGTCAAATGTTTCCACCGATGAAGGTGGACTTTACTAAGTTGTTGATTCAAAATGGCATACAAACTTTAATAAGGGGAAAGGCTGGCCTTTTCCCTTTTCTTTTTTTTTAAAATTAAGTAATGGTTTAGATTTGTATATGGCCAGTGAATTTGATAAGACATTTCAGGAAGAACTTTCTAAATTAAACGAAGCACAAAAAAGTGCGGTGGAACATCTGGAAGGACCGGTTCTGGTCATAGCGGGACCGGGAACGGGTAAAACCCAGATACTTTCTGCCAGGATTGGCTATATTTTAAGTTCTCCCGATACGCAGGCACGTCCACACAACATTCTTTGTCTCACCTATACGGATGCCGGGACAATTGCCATGCGTAAAAGGCTTTTAAAATTTATTGGTCCGGAGGCATATAAAGTTCACATTCATACATTTCATTCGTTTTGTAATCAGGTTATCCAGGAAAATCTTGATTATTTTGGTTTTCGGGACCTGCAGCCCATCTCAGATCTTGAGTCCATTTTACTCTTCAAAGAGTTGATTGATGAACTGGGCCCTAAAAATCCGTTGAAGCGTTATTCCGGCGATGTATATTATGAGGTGAAAAGGCTTCAGGTGTTGTTTGGTCTGATGAAAAGGGAAAACTGGACACCGGAACTGATTGAGGAAAAGATTAAAGAATACCTGGATAGTCTTCCTTTCAGAGAAGATTTCATCTATAAAAGGGCTAATGCCAAGCAGGGCATTAAAGCGGGTGATATAAAGGTAGAAAAGATTAAAGAGGAAGAAGCCAAGCTGGAGTTGCTGATGGCTGCAAGCAAAGAGTTTCCCAAGTTCGAGAGCATGATGCGGAAGAAGAGAAGGTATGATTACAACGACATGATTCTTTGGGTACTTGAGGCATTCAAAAAGAATGAGGATATACTCCGACGCTATCAGGAACAATACCTGTATTTCCTGGTAGACGAATATCAGGATACCAATGGGGCGCAAAATGAGATTCTTAATATCCTTACAAGCTATTGGGACAAGCCTAATATTTTTGCCGTAGGTGACGATGATCAGTCTATATACAGATTTCAGGGGGCTAGTGTAAAGAATATAATCGATTTTTATGACCGGTTCAGAGATGATGTTAAAACTATTATTCTTACTGAAAATTACAGATCTTCACAAAACATACTTAATTCTTCTGCAGGTCTTATAAGCTTTAATGAGGAACGACTTGTACGAAAGATAAACGGTCTGAATAAAGATTTATATGCAAAAGGTGCCTTTGCAGCTTCCGAAGCAGAAGTTAATGTGCTTGAATATTACAACGTGGTTCATGAAGAAGCGAGTATTCTGGATCAGTTAGTAAAGCTCTATGAAAATGGTGAAGACCTGAGTGAGGTAGCGGTTATTTACCGTAGCCATAAAATCGTAGACAACCTTGTGCGCATGCTGGAGACCAGGAACATTCCTTTAAATGTTCGCCAGCAGACAAACATTCTTGAGCTTCCTTTTGTGGAAGCTCTTATCTCTTTGCTCACTTATTTGTCAGAGGAATATGAGAAACCCCATTCGGCCGAGTTTCTTCTGTATGAAATCATGCATTACAATTTTTTCTCCATCAGCCCCAGAGATATTGCGCGCATAGCCCGTAAGTGTTATGAAAGCAAAGAGTCCTGGAGGGAGGTGATTAGTAGCAGGGAAAAGCTCTTTTTGCTTAATCTTGAATCTGCCCGTTACATTTCTGCTCTGGAGGAAAATTTATCTTACTGGATCAAGGAAATACCCAATATTACGCTGCAAACACTTTTTGAAAAGATTATTGTCAAAGGAGGTATAATGAATTACATCATGAACAGCCCTGACAAGATCTGGCTAATGCAGGTGGTGAATACTTTCTTTGATTTTATTAAAGATGAAACAGCAAAGGATCCTTCCTTAGACTTGCCGGCTTTTCTTACCCTGATAAGGGAAATGAAAGAAAATGGTATTGCTCTTACGGTGAATAAAGTGATACAGGCAGAAAAGGGAATTAACTTTGTAACTGCCCATTCCTCAAAGGGACTAGAGTTCAGGCATGTTTTTCTTATTTCATGTACCTCATCCAACTGGGAAAAACAAAGGGCAAGAAGCCTGACGTATAAAATTCCTGATACCTTAACCGAAGCAGATACAGACGATAAAACAGAAGAGGAGAGAAGGCTTTTCTATGTGGCGATGACACGTGCGAAGGAGTACCTTCATATTTCCTATGCCGCTCGTGACAATTCAGGAAAAGAGCTGGAAATGTCGCGCTTTGTGGCAGAAGTGTTAAACACTCAGTCGATGCAGGTGAAACGTCCGGAATTAAATGAAAAAAGTGTAACAGATTATCAGTTTGCCCTCCTTTCCAGCGAACGCCCTGCGCTGCTAGGCCATGCAGATGTGGAGTTTATGAAAGACTCGTTGAAGAATTATAAGATGAGTGTTACGCATTTGAATAAGTTCTTGTCCTGTCCGTTGTCGTTTTATTTTGAAAACGTTTTAAGAGTTCCCTCTGCCAGAAGTGAGAGCATGGGATTCGGAAACGCCATGCACTCTGCGCTTTATATGCTGTTTTCAAAGATGAGCCGGTCTGAGGATAAGGAGTTTCCCTCTGCAGATGAGTTCTATGCCTTTTTTACGCATGGGATGAACAATCACCGGTCGCATTTTACCGATAAGGAATACGAACGCAGACTGGAGTTTGGTAAAGAGCTGCTCTATGATTATTATGCGAAATATGTCCACCAGTGGAACAAAATTGTAGTCGTAGAACATAGAATCAATCATGTGGAAGTTTGTGGGGTTCCTATTACTGGTGCGCTGGATAAAATAGAATTTGATGGAAAAAGGGTGAATGTGGTCGATTATAAAACCGGAAATCCGGAAAATGGGAAAAAGAAGTTGAACAGGCCTTCGGAAAAGGATCCAAATGGAGGCGATTACTGGAGGCAGATTGTGTTTTACAAAATCCTTCTGGATAGCGATAAAACCAAAAATTATGAAATGATTTCCGGAGAAATTGATTTTTTACAAAAAGACAGCAAAAAGGAATTTATTAAGGAAAAGGTGTTTGTTCTGCCGGAAGATATTGAATTTGTGAAAGATCAGATTAAAAGTACCTACGACAAGATTATGAATCTTGAATTTACCCAAGGGTGTAATCAGGACGACTGTTACTGGTGTAATTTCGTAAAACACCATTACAAGTCTGATATTCCATCGCCGGAAGGGGACGAATAAACATTTTTCGATAAAAATGGTTATAAAGCTGGACAGGACTGTTACTATAGTCTTTAAATCTGAAATAGTTTATTTTTGTTGATCTTCAGGCGCTTAAAAATAGTTGAGTGACTTTTTTAAAAGTTGTAGTATTAAGGGAAACAGAAGTGTGTATTTCCTCTGGATATTTTATGGATAAGTGAGAATTCGGTGATAGGTGTGTTATGCCATCTATTTAGTATCTTTAAAATTCCGGAATGAACAATTGACTTTTTTTAAGAAGGTATTGTCTGGCTAAGTTAAATACTTATGGTTTTCTAAACCGGAAGTTTTTTTTAGCGTAAAAGAAATTGGTTTAAATACAGGGGTTTTCTATAATTAACTTATAATTAGCAAAATAGGCACTTTAAATGCTCCTATGAGAAAGTATCTCATTGTTACCGTTTTATTATTTTTTGTGTTTACTCAACTCAGTAGTAATGAAACATCCTTTAACAGACTGGAGGATTTAAACGACTTTTTTGCTTTAAAATGGAAAAGGTTTATCGGGGGAACTTCCTATCGGACAAATATTTGTTATCACAACAACACCATTATTGTAGGGTCTAATGGCATGCATTATGCAGACTATTCCGTGACAGATAAGAATAATGGGGTATACTTTTTAAATGCTAAAACGGGCGCTGTTTTAAGGCACGTTGAAAAGGAGGGATTTGGAGATGAGGATGTGAACGGATTGGCAATTCATAATGGAAGAGTTTTTTTCGGAAATGACAATGACGAAATTTTTTGTTATTCCACAGCCGGGAAGCTAATATGGAGTATGCCTGCCTCCGGAGACATTGAGGCTGCACCTGCTTTAATTGACATTAATAATGATAACATCAAAGATCCTGTATTTGCTACTGAGACAGGGGAAATTGCTGCCTATAACGGATTAAATGGAAAAAAACTATGGAGTTTTAAGCAGGAAGGTTTTAACGGGTGGGAGCAAACACAAAGCAGGTTTGTATTCCGGATTGCGGCGCACTTTAAAAATGGTTCCGGTTTTATGTGCAAACCGCTCACCTATGATATTGATAACGATGGCACACTAGATGTTTTGGTTACTTCAAAAGACGGAATTGTGTACGCCATTGATGGGTCAAATGGTGAGGAGTTGTGGAAGTACAACACCTTCTTCTTTGGCACAACTCAGTCTCCCATTGTGATTAAATATAAAGGCAAGCAGTACTTTGGGGTAACTTCAGGTAAGTCCATACTTTTGCTGGACAAGGCAGGTAAAAAACAATTCGAATTTGCCTTCTCCCACTGGATTTCAGATGCTCTTCCTGTAATGCTGCCTGATAATAAACTGATTGTATGCCATGAAAATGGTATAAGTGTATTAAACTTTGAGACTGGAGAGGTAAAATTTTCAGCTATAGAAGGAAAAATTACCGCTACACCGCTCATAGAAGATGTACTGGAGGAAGGTGTCAGCCAGGTGGTCGTTCCTATGGAGTCTGGAAAGCTGGCAATTTTAAGTTTGGATGGAAGCATCATAAAAGTCTTTGCATTCTCAAAAGGTTCAGAATGTTCTCCATTATATGTAGATGTTGATGGAGACAATAAAAAAGAGCTGCTTTTAAGCAGCTATGATGGATATTTGTATTGCTACCACATTAAAAGATGAAAACAGTAGTCAAAAATTGGTATCTATTATTATCGCTGGCTTGTGTAGGCTGGGGGGCAGTATTTTATTACTTGGTAAATAGAGAAACCCCGGTAGTAATAGCACCTTTTGAAAAAGTTAATGTACCCTATGAAACATTTGAGCTGATAGGAGATGAGGGTGGAGAGTTTATTTCACAAAGAGGTACAAGGATAATTATTCCGGCAAAAGCATTTGTTGATAAAAGTGGAAATATTATCAGGGATAAAGTTGTAATTAAATTCAGACAGCTGGATAATGCCGCGGATATATTTCTTAGTGGTCTTCCCATGAATTATGATTCTACAGGCGAAAGAGTGCTGGAAACTGCAGAAGTGCTTGAGATAAAGGCTTTCGTTCGAAATAAACCTGTTGCGCTTGCAGAGGGTAGCAAAATCGATATTAAATATACTGCGCCGATACCATTGACTACAGATTACGGATTTTATCGTTTCGATACGCTGAGTTTGCAATGGAGGTATAGTAGTAATTATTCAAAGGAGAAATTATCGACATTTGAGTTTGAAAATCAGAAATACGTATCCAAAGTACGTTTGCGTAAGGAGGATTTGTTCCTTTTTGATCTGGAAGTGGATCCAAACGATTATCCTGAATTAAAGGAGTTTAAAAATCTGAAATGGGCGTATATTGGTAATGAAGATAAAATAGATCCTAGAAAAAATTCCTGGGCATTTAAGGTCTTATGGACAAAGACTCAGTTAAAACTTATTGATAAAACCAATAAGGTATACCAGCTTGTTTTATCTAATAATGAGGGACGGAGCTTTAAAACACTTATTACTCCTTTCAGGGAAGGTCTGCTGCAAAGCCAGGAGGAGTATATGGTCGCAGAAAGGGAAAAAAGTAATAAAAAAACGGCATCGGAAGAAACTGCTATTAAATACCATCTGACTCTTGATCAGACTGGAGCCTGGAATATTGCCCGTAAAAGGCAAAAAGAAGAGGAGCAGGAGTATCTTTCCACGCTTAAATTTTCAAATTCTTCATGGAGAAACGCGGGCAAAGAGGTATATCTACTGGATATGAAGTATAATACCATCAAGAAAATTTCGGGAAAAGCAGCTCAGAAGGTTTCCATCAAACCCTCTTCTGACCTGATTGTCATATCTGTAGACAGCGACGATAAGATTTCTTTTGATAAAGTTTCTGAGGTGAAAGCTGGTTCGCTTTCCGGAGTGTTGGAGTTTTATCTAATAAAATGTGAGGAGACCATTAAGTCCTACAACCATTTTCATAAGTTGTTAGCCATGTGATGCTCATAAAAATACTTTTAACGAAAAACTGTATTTTTAATTGTAAGTAGTACGTAAAAATTTTTAGTATTTTTTAATATTTCCATTAGTTGAGTTCAGGTATAAGGGTAGTTTACTAAGTCTGTTTGTTACGTCTTGTGCATATTTTTCCACTAAATATCCTATTTAATCTATAGACTAGTGTCTGCTCTTGGGGTGGCGCTATAATCAAAAATAATCTTTGAATAATGCAAAAAATTGCCGCGTAAATCGCTATAATTAAATTTCCCGTCTTTAATAATCCAAAATTGCTGGTTTTTTTAACAGAATTTTTTTATATTTAATCAGTCGTCTTTGAAAAAAACTGCCTTAAAAATGTTTTATCAGGTCGATAAAAGATATCAGAAGCAAGATGTAAGAAATCGAAGGGATTTGTAAATCTTTTCTTGGATAATTTGAGGTAACTTTGATAATAAGACCCAAAATCAGCTTCCATGATGGGCATAAAGAAGAAATTTTAGATTATTCGGAACGAGACCAACACGATTTTGTTGTAAAAATCCCCGCTACATATTAGAAATATCATAATAAGGATTATTGGAAAATAATTTCAGGTTAATGGCAGAACAAAAAACTTCTGGATTGTACGATTCCAGCTTTGAGCATGACTCATGCGGTATCGGATTTGTCGCCAACGTGAAGGGAAGGAAATCCCATGAGATCGTTGATAATGCTCTCAAAATGCTCGCTAGAATGGAGCATAGAGGGGCGTGTGGCTGCGAAAGCAACACAGGTGATGGAGCGGGTATTCTTATCCAGGTTCCGCACGAGTTTTTCGTAGACGAGTGTGTTAAAATCGGAATCAAGCTTCCGCCATTTGGTCAATATGGTGTGGGAACCGTTTTCTTCCCGAAGGATGAAAAACTTCGTGAAGACTGTAGAGCGATTCTCAACAGAAATATTGAAAAGCTTGGTCTGACTCTGCTTGGCTATAGAAAACTTCCTACTGACAATTCAGACATTGGTCCAAGCGCCGTAGCTGTGGAACCAACGATGGAACAGGTATTTATTCAAAAGCCTGAAAGCATCAAAACAAGCGACGATTTTGAAAGAAAGCTGTTTATCCTGAGAAATTATACCACCAGAATCGTTAGAGAAACTTTTCAGCTTCCTAATATAAATGATGCCTTCCATATCGTATCATTGTCTTACAAGACCATCGTATATAAAGGTCAGCTGATGACGGCTCAGGTAAGAACCTTCTTCCCGGACCTTCAGAATAAAAGAGTTGTTTCTGCACTTGCTGTAGTGCACTCAAGATTCTCCACCAATACATTCCCATCCTTCAGACTTGCTCAGCCTTTCAGATACATTGCCCACAATGGTGAAATCAACACTGTAAAAGGTAATGTTAACTGGATGAAAGCTCAGGAAGCTGGTTTTGAGTCGAAGTATTTCACCAGAGAAGAGCTGGACATGATCCTTCCGATCTGCGATCCTACGGCTTCTGACTCTGCTAACCTGGACAATGCTATCGAGCTGCTGGTACTTAGTGGAAGATCTCTGCCTCATGTTATGATGATGCTTGTTCCTGAAGCTTGGGATGGCAACAAAGATATGAGCGAAGAGAAGAGGGCATTCTATGAATACCATGCTGCGCTTATGGAGCCATGGGATGGTCCTGCTTCAATTTCGTTTACCGACGGTAAAATTGTAGGAGCTACCCTGGATAGAAACGGTCTACGACCATCCAGATGGTGTGTAACGGAAGATGACATTGTAATTATGGCATCTGAAGCTGGTGTAGTAGAGGTGGATCCTGCTAAAATCGTTAAAAAAGGAAGACTTCAGCCTGGTAAAATGTTCGTGGTAGACCTCGAGCAGGGAAAAATTATCAGCGACGAAGATCTGAAAAAAGAAATTTGCTCCAGCAAGCCTTATAAAGAATGGCTTAAAAATAAAATCAAAATCAAAGACCTTCCAGAGCCTCTTGGAACATTCCATCAGCCGGATGAAAGCACTTTATTAAAAAGACAGCAGGCATTTGGTTACAGCAAGGAAGATCTAAAAACAATCATTGCAGAAATGGCTGCGTCAGGAAAAGAGCCTATCGGGTCTATGGGTACCGATGCTCCTCTTGCCATCCTTTCTGATCAGAGCCAGCACTTATCTCACTACTTCAAGCAGTTGTTTGCTCAGGTAACCAACCCGCCAATCGACCCTATCCGTGAGAAAATGGTAATGTCGCTGGTATCTTACGTTGGTGGTTCTCTGAACCTGCTGGAGGAGTCTCCTCTGCACTGCAGACAAGTAGAGTTGAGCCAGCCAATACTTACCAACAAAGACCTTGAGAAATTAAGATATCTGGATCAGTCCTACTTCCAGACCAAAACAATCAATATTTTCTTCAAAGCAGAGGATAAACCGGGAACACTTGAAAAAGCTCTAAACAGAATTTGCCAATACGCGGCAGATGCTGTAGAGGATGGTTTCTCTATCATTCTTCTTTCTGACAGAAGTATTGACTCCAGCCACGCACCGATTCCTTCTCTTTTAGCTACAGCTGCTGTGCACCATCATTTGATGCGCAAAGGGCTTAGAGGAAAAGTAGGTATCGTGGTTGAAGCCGGAGATGCATGGGAGGTACATCACTTTGCTACCCTTATCAGCTTCGGAGCTTCAGCGGTTAACCCTTATCTTGCTTTTGAAAGTATTGTAGATCTTAAGAAGAAAAATATTCTGAAAGCGGATCTTCCTGAGGAAAAGCTGTTCTACAACTATATTAAGGCGGTTAACGAAGGTTTATTGAAGGTATTCTCTAAAATGGGTATCTCAACCCTTCAGTCGTATCAGGGAGCTCAGATTTTCGAAGCACTTGGTATTCACAAAGATGTAATCGACAAATATTTTACCAATACCGTTTCAAGAATTGGCGGTCTTACACTTGATGGAATTGCCAAAGAAGCCTTATTGAAGCACAAAACGGCATTCCCGGATACTCCTGTTTACAATCCGAAACTGGAAGTTGGTGGTATTTATCAGTGGAAGCGTAGAGGTGAGTTCCATTTATTCAACCCTCAAACTATCCACTTATTACAACAAGCTGCCAGAACAGGGGATTATCAGATTTACAAGAAATATGCAAAACTGATTAATGATCAGAGTGAAAAAGCTGCAACATTAAGAAGTTTATTTAAATTTAAAACCAACAACGATCCTATTCCATTAAGCGAGGTAGAGCCTATTGAGAGTATTTTTGCCCGCTTTGCTACTGGTGCAATGTCTTTCGGATCTATTTCTCACGAAGCGCATACCACACTTGCCATTGCCATGAACAGAATTGGCGGTAAGAGCAACTGCGGTGAAGGTGGGGAAGATGAAATAAGATTTGAGAGAAAACCAAATGGCGATTGGGAAAGATCGGCGATTAAGCAGGTTGCGTCCGGAAGGTTTGGTGTTACAAGTTACTATCTTGCGAATGCAGACGAATTGCAAATTAAAATGGCTCAGGGTGCAAAACCTGGAGAAGGTGGTCAGCTCCCTGGTCATAAAGTGGACGAATGGATTGGTCGTGTAAGACACTCCACTCCTGGGGTAGGTCTTATTTCTCCTCCTCCACACCACGATATTTATTCTATTGAGGACCTTGCACAGTTGATTTTTGACCTTAAAAATTCAAATCCAAAGGCAAGAATCAATGTGAAGCTTGTTTCCGAAGCAGGGGTAGGTACCATTGCGGCAGGCGTTGCCAAAGCGCACTCAGACGTTGTACTTATCGCAGGTCATGATGGTGGAACCGGAGCTTCTCCGATTAGTTCTATCAAGCATGCCGGTCTTCCTTGGGAGCTTGGTCTTGCGGAAGCACATCAGACGCTTGTTAGAAATAACCTAAGAAGCCGTATTGTTCTTCAGGCCGATGGGCAGATGAAAACAGGAAGAGACCTTGCCATTGCAGCGCTTCTTGGTGCTGAAGAGTGGGGTGTGGCAACTGCAGCACTTGTTTCTACAGGTTGTATCATCATGCGTAAGTGCCACCTGAATACCTGTCCGGTTGGTATTGCAACTCAGAACAAAGAGTTAAGAGCTTTATTTACCGGAAAGCCTGAGCATGTTGTGAACCTGTTCACTTTCATGGCGAGCGAGCTAAGAGAAATCATGGCAGAACTTGGTTTCAGAACGGTTAATGAAATGGTTGGTCAGGTAGACAGACTTGAGGTTCGTGACAACATTACGCACTGGAAACATAAGAACATCGACCTTTCTGCAATCCTTTACAAAGCCCCTGCAGGTCCTGAAGTAGGTATTTACAAGCAAATCGAACAGGATCACGGAATCGATGCCATACTTGATCTTGAACTGATCAAACAGGCGAAACCTGCACTGGATGAGCAGAAACCCGTAACCGGCGAGTTTACTATTACCAACATTGACCGTTCAGCAGGTACTATGCTTTCGTATGAAATCTCTACCAGATACAAAGGTCAGGGATTACCTGCCGGAACGATCCATTATAAGTTTAAAGGTTCCGCTGGTCAGAGCTTTGGAGCATTTGGCGCACCGGGAATTAAGTTTGAGCTTGAAGGAGAGTCAAACGACTACTTTGGAAAAGGATTGTCCGGAGCACGTCTGATTCTTTATCCAGATAAAACATCGAAATTCAATCCAAGCGAAAACATTATAGTTGGTAACGTTTGCTTCTATGGGGCAACTTCCGGAGATGCCTATATCCGCGGGCAGGCAGGTGAGCGTTTCTGTGTAAGAAACTCAGGAGCGAAAGCTGTTGTTGAAGGAGTCGGCGATCATGGTTGTGAATACATGACAGGCGGTATCGCGGTAATTCTTGGTGAAACAGGAAGAAACTTTGCGGCTGGTATGAGCGGTGGTATCGCTTATGTGTACGATCCGCAGAAGAAATTCCCTGCAAGATGCAACATGGAGATGGTCGAATTTGATAAGATCACTGATGAGGATGCAGCTTCGCTTAAAGAATTAATCCAGAACCATTTCACATTCACTGGTAGTGATGTGGCAGAGAAAATATTAAATAACTGGGACAGTGCCCTTGCAGACTTTGTAAAAGTTATGCCAACAGATTACAAAGCTGTCCTATTGAAAAGAAAACAACAATCTAATAAGGGAACTACAGACAAGGAGGTCTTGGTACAACATGGGTAAGCCAACAGGATTCATGGAATTCGGCAGAGAACTGCCAAAGAAAAGAGATCCTAAGGAAAGGATCAATGATTACAAAGAACTGTATTTGGAATTCGGTACTGATAAGGTAGAAACTCAGGCCTCCAGATGTATGAACTGTGGCGTTCCTTTCTGCCACAATGGATGTCCTCTGGGTAATATCATTCCTGAGTTCAACGATGCAGTGTATGAAAAGAACTGGGAAGAAGCGGCTGAAATTCTTCTTTCAACCAATAACTTCCCTGAGTTTACAGGAAGAATCTGCCCTGCTCCTTGTGAAGCAGCATGTGTATTGGGCATTAATAAGCCTCCTGTAACGATCGAAGAGATCGAGAAAAATATCATTGAAGTTGCTTTCTCCAAAGGGTATATTAAAGCAAAGCCACCAAAAGAAAGAACTGGTAAAAAGGTTGCAGTGATCGGTTCAGGACCTGCAGGACTTGCAACAGCAGCGCAGCTTAATAAAGCCGGACACTGGGTAACCGTTTTCGAAAGAGCGGATAAAATTGGTGGTCTTTTACGTTACGGTATTCCAGACTTCAAACTTGAGAAATGGGTAGTAGACAGAAGAGTGAAGTTGATGGAAGAAGAAGGCATTGTTTTTAAAACAAATGCCAATGTCGGAGAAAATGTAAAAGTAAAAGACGTACTAAAGGAGTTTGATGCGATCGTTCTTGCCGGTGGTTCTACTATCCCAAGAGATGTTCCGATTCCTGGAAGAAACCTTAAAGGTGTTCATTTTGCAATGGAGTTCCTTACTCAGCAAAATGGCCGCGTAAGCGGAAAAACATTTAAGCCAGAAGAAGAAATCCTCGCTACAGGTAAAAATGTAGTGGTAATTGGTGGTGGAGATACTGGTTCCGACTGTGTTGGCACATCCAACAGGCACAAGGCCAAATCGATCACTCAGGTTGAATTGTTACCTAAACCTCCTGCAGAAAGAGATGCTACCATGCCATGGCCAAACTGGCCAATGATTCTGAGAACCTCTACTTCACACGAGGAAGGGTGTAACAGAAATTGGGGTATCTATACCAAGGAATTTATCGGTGATAGTGAAGGAAAACTTACCGGAATTAAAGTTTCTGAAATGGGCTGGAGTACTCCTGAAGATGGAAAAATGCCAAAATATCAGGAAATCCCAGGTACTGAGAAGATCATTCCTTGCGAATTGGCACTGCTTGCAATCGGATTCCTTCATCCGCAACATTCTGGTATGCTGAACGAACTGGGGGTAGAATACGATGAAAGAGGAAATGTTAAGTGTAATGAAAAATATCAGACTTCTGTTCCTAAAGTATTCTCTGCAGGTGATATGAGAAGAGGTCAGTCGCTGGTAGTTTGGGCGATCTCAGAAGGTAGAGAAGCTGCAAAACATGTAGATGCTTTCCTAATGGGAGAATCTAAACTGGAATCAAAAGACGTTTCAATGCTTAACGTGAATAGCCTGTAAGTCTATAAATAAGTAATTGGTATTTATATGAAAACCTTCGGTATATGCCGAAGGTTTTTTTATTCTATTTATTCTCTTTGTTCTCTTTATTATATCTTTATCAAAATCAATTTTAGATACTATGCCTATAATAAAAGCTTTGAATGGTGTAACGCCAGAGTTTGGGAAGAATATTTATATTGCTGAAAATGCCACAATTGTGGGTGACGTAAAAATGGGGGATGACTGTACTGTCTGGTTCAATGCAGTTATACGTGGTGACGTGAACTCAATCAGAATTGGAAACAAGGTGAATATACAGGATGGGGCTTGTGTGCATTGCACCTATCAGAAAGCAGCAACAACGATTGGTGACAATGTTTCAATCGGTCATCATGCCATTGTTCATGGTTGTACACTCGAAGATAATGTGCTGGTCGGTATGGGAGCTATTATTATGGATCATGCTTATATTGAAAAGAACTCCATTATTGCGGCAGGATCAGTAGTGCTGGAAAATACCAGAGTTGAATCGGGAAGCATTTACGCTGGTATTCCGGCCAAAAAGGTAAAAGACGCTGGAAGTGCGCACGTGGAAGGAATTATAAACCGGATTGCTAACAATTATGTAAAATATGCAGGCTGGTATAAAGATAATAGCGAGGATATTTCTATATAGAAATGGAGCGGCTGGGTAATTACCTGTTTTTCGGTTTTGTATTACTGATTATCTTCTATCACCTTTTTACTCTGGAAATACAACCCCTGCCATGGTTTGACGAGGTGTATTTCGCAAGTATAGCAGATAATTTTATAACCAATGGCAGTCTGGTCCCGGAAATAGCTTCCTCAGCCAGAAATGGCCGTCCGGCGCTTACGTATGGTCCGGTGTACTTTTTCCTGACTGGCCTGTGCATGAAAGTGTTCGGGTTTGGTATTGCTCAGTTTAGAATTGTAGCTATGATTTCGGGCTTACTTTGTGTCAGGTTGACATACCTTATTTGGAAGATTACAGGTCCTTCAGAACCCTGGAAATTTAAAGTGTTGCTCCTGGCATTGCTCATGGATCCTTTTTTTAGTCTTACGTTTCATCAGGGAAGAATGGACCTCACAGCATTATGCTTTGCTTTAATAGCAATATTCTACTATTTGAAGGGTAAAAAAAGTGGAAAGAGTGCTATACTTGTCAGCGGGCTGGCTGGTGTGCTGGCTTTACTAACCACCCCTAGAATTGCAGTAGTTCTTTGGCCGCTGGTAGTGTTTGTTGTTCTGGACAGTATTACAAGTAAGGAGTACCAAAATGCCGGAATCTGGGTTGCCCCTTTTTTATTTCTTTATCCTGTTTGGATCGTTATGGGGTTTGGAGGTATTGGAAACTTTGTCCATTACTATCAAACCATCAGGGAAGCTACCAATGCTGCCAATAGCGGTTATGTAGGTCCTAATTTTTATATTCCGCCTCATGAATACTGTCTCATTTTTATTGCAATTATCGCATTGGTTTATGGGGCGATAAAGCAGGGAAAGGGATATTTTAACCGGCTTACAATACTGTCTCTTTTAGTCATGGCGTCTTTTTACCTGATTGTGTTTGACTGGGGCCCCTATTCTTCTTTGATTATTCCGTTTTATTATATTTTGATTTTTAATAGCTGGGCGCTTGTTCCGGTGTCGAAGGGGTGGAAAACGCTGTATTCCGTTCCGGTTTTTCTTCTTCTGGTTTTTAACATGGGTTATTCATTTGTGAAGGCCGAACAGGTGTTGAGAAGCAAAAAGATTAGAGATCCGGAAGTCGCCAATACTTTTGTCAGGGAAAATATTCCTCCGGGAAGTAAGGTGGTGGGAGATGGACTGTATTATTATGCTGTGAAAAAAAATGCCTGCGATTTTCAGCTGTTTGATCAGTATGATACGTTGGAATCCAGAGAAAGAAAGCATAGGGTCGACTACGACTACGATTTCCTTATTACAGCGGATGTGATGAAGCCTAAAAATGCCGGGATTTCCAATTACTATATCCAAAAAGGGCAGTTGGAAAAGGTCGCCATCTTCAGGGCTCAGTCGGTCGCAAACGGAATGTCAGATATCTTGTCGGACCTTGAAAAAGCAGGATATAGTGGCTCGATATATAGAAGAAAATGAAAAATAGATCTGTTTGGTTTGTTTTATTATTGGTAAGTGTTTGCTGGTCTTTTCAGCAACCAGGCTGGACCGAAGAGGAGCTGGCAATGGCCAATACGGCAAAAGATGCGAATTTTTTAACTCAGGAAGAGAAAGATGTTTTCCTTTATTTGAACCTGGCACGGCTGTATCCTAAGAAATTTGCGGAGTTTGAGGTAAAAAATTATACTCCTCCTGCAAAGTATGGCGATTATTTAAAAAACTCGCCTTATGTAAAATCGCTGATACAGGAGCTGAAAAAGCAGAAACCCTTGTCAGTGATTTATCCGGACGAAGAAATGTATGAGGAGGCTTTATGCCTTGTAAGGGAACAGGCTAAGTCTGGAAAGATGGGGCATGACAGGAAGAAGTGCCCTAAAACCTATCGTGGTGAATGTTGCTCTTACGGAATGGAAGCCGGACGTGATATCGTCATGCAATTGTTAATTGACCACAATGTTAAATCTCTTGGTCATCGCAACATCTGTCTGGGAGATTATTCCAGAATGGGTACTGCGACAGGTTCCCATCCGAAGACAGGAACCTTTGCAGTACTTGATTTTCACTAAGGTGGTAGTAAAAATGTATTTTTGATATTTTTAATTTATAGAAGGTTTCCCGCGCACTCAACGTCCTTTACAGTTTTAACCGAAAAAGTTAAAAGTAGTTGAGCGGATTCTCCTGCTGGTCAGGTTATTAATAGCAGGATGCAATGCTCAGGAATTGAAGTAAATATACCATTTTTTATATGAAAAAGACAATTTGGTGGTGGGAATATATCCACATAATTGAAAAAAATTATAAGTGTTTGATTTTCATTTGGTAGTGGGTTTAGAGGTATGGAAATGTCAGGGCAACAAAAAACCCTGCAGTAATTATACAGGGTTTAAAGAACAATACTGATTGAAGTTCTTAATCAGAACACTCTGCTTCTTTCTTTTTCTCAAACAGAAGTATGTCCTTCATCGTCGACTTCGGTTTTCTTTTCCTTACTGTTTTGCTGTCTTTGCTTTTGCCCTAATTTGATTTTGAAGGATCTTTTTGGTCTGCATCTTCAGGCTGATCAAAAACTTTTTTGGTAGCTTTGTTGTGTTTTGTTTTATCCCATGCTGTGCTCGCAGCATCTCCGGTTTCGTCAGCTCCTTTTTTTACTGCATCTTTGGTGTCTTTTGCAGCTCCTTCAGCGTCATTCTGGGTTTTCTCTTTTTCCATTTTTTTCTGCTCTTTTTTCATAGCTTTTTGCTTTTCTTTTTCCTGTTTTTCCTGAGCAGTTTCTGGTTGATCGAATACTTTCTTGGTCACTTTATTGTGTTTTGTTTTATCCCAGGTCCAGCTTGCTGCATTACCGATACCTTTACCTGCACCTCTGATGCCTTTAACTGTTCCATGACCTATATTGTCAACGGTTTGGCCGGCACGTGTGCGGTCTTCATGAGACTTATGCTCTTTTTCCTTTTCATTTTTTGCTGTTATTACTTCGTCTTTATTCTTGACAGTGCCATCAGAGTTAACTTCAGTTTTTTCTTTTTTTATCTTATCATCTGAGTCATCCTGTGCATTTGCAACGAAAGTCCCAAAAACAGCAAAAAGAACTAATACAAATAGCTTTTTCATAGTTTTCTTCGCTTTAGGTTCCATTCTATTATAATTAAAACAGCAATAAGAAATAGAGCGTTCCTGGCACGTGGTTTTTCCAGTCAGGTAGTTTTGGGGTATTGATGTGTTTACTCCATTCTGGTTATCAATGTAAAATAATATAACAGTCAGTGTTAAAATGTTTGTTCGATACGCTATATCATCACGAAGAAAGTTCTTATACTGAAAACTAGTAGCAGTTTGGATTTTGTACCATCATTATACACTGCAATTGGGAATAACGGTCTGAATTTTATTTTTCCATTGCAGAACGTAAACCGGGCATTTTTTGTAGTGTATAGGAGGAACAGTCTTTTGTTCTTACATATTAATTTTTTCTTTTAAAATTATTTACACAATTTCAGCCGCCCGATAAATAGGGTGTGTTTTCAAAAACTTAAAAAGCATTATTAGAGAGGGATGGCGTCTATCACATTTTACGGTGGAGCAAAGCAGGTAACCGGCAGTATGTACCTTCTGGAGTTGGAGAATAATTATAAAGTTTTAATTGACTGTGGGAAAGATCTGGAAAATCCCGGTGAGGAAGTTTTTAGCTTTGATCCTTCCGAACTGGATCTGGTAGTGCTAACACATGCCCATTATGATCATTGTGGCAACATTCCTCTTTTGTATAAGAGAGGATATCAGGGGCAAGTCTTATGTTCTGCTCCTACTATCGCATTAACCGAACTGATATTAAAAGATTCTGCAAATATTTTTGATATAAAAGCACAAAAGAAAAATACCTTTGGCCGGTCTGCTTTCAGGCAGCGTAAGCCGGAGTCTAATCAGGAAGGTGGTTATTCTAAAGGCGAGGTGGAAAAAAGCCTGGACCGCTTTATTTCCATAAGTTTCAATACTCCTTTTGCTATCAATGATCATTTATCGGTAATGCTTATACCTGCAGGGCACCTGCTGGGTGCAGCTTCTGCGGTTTTTGAAATCAGGGAATCCGGAACGGTTAAGCGCATTGCTTTTTCCGGGGACCTGGGCAGAAAAAATGCTCCTCTTTTAAAAGACCCTGTACCTTTGCCACAGGTTGATTATCTGGTGTGTGAAAGTACTTATGGGGGCAGAATGCACGAAGGCAAGGATATGCCGGAAGCACTTCTTGAAAAAATTATTTACGAGTGTTGTGTTGAAAAGCGCGGAAGACTGATTGTGCCTGCTTTTAGCATTGGGAGGACACAAACGTTTTTATATTTGCTGAACAAGCTTAGCAAGGAAGGAAAACTTCCGAAACTTAAGGTGTTTGCGGACAGTCCGATGGCCAGACGTAGTACTAAGGTGTACGATGATTATCTGGAACAGCTGAATGATGAAGCGAAAGCCTTTCATAAGGCCAACCAATCTCTTTTTGACTTTGATAATCTTATACAGATTGAGTCGGGAAAAGAAAGCAAGGCTCTGGCAAATTTTTTGGAGCCCTGCATTATCATTGCTTCTTCCGGAATGATTACCGGAGGAAGAATCAAGAGCCATGTGCGCAGCAATCTCAGAAATGCCTATAGTACCATTCTCTTTATCGGCTATTGTGCCGAAGGGACGATCGGTCATAAACTAATTAACGGAGTTAAATCGGTACGATTGAATAAAAAGGAAATACCTGTACATGCCAGAATTGCCAGAACAGATATTTTTAGCGGACATGCTGATGCAGAAGACCTACTGAGCTTTGTTAAGCATCAATCCAAAAGCCAGCTGAAAAAAGTGTTTCTGGTGCACGGAGATCAGGGGAATATGGAAGCCTTTTGCAAGACACTTTGCAACGAAGGATATCCTGCTGAACTTCCGGAAAAGGGCCAGACCTTTAGTCTTTAATGAATAGGATGGTATATTTTGAAAAACCATCCCGAAAAGGATGTTTTGGAAATGGCCTGACTTAACCCAATTATACCTTTCCGTTAGAAATGCTGTCCATCCAGCCTGTTCAGAGCGGCGTTCAGCGACTTATTCATTTCAAGGAATCGAGAGATAACGCTGTCTACGAATTCTTTGTCCTCTAATAGCTTTTTAATTTCATCGTCTCCTGCAACATCCATTTCACTTACCTTATAAGTTTGCTCATAAGATCCCTTTTCAAATTTGATAAGATATTTATTATTCCATCCAAAAATGGTAATTCTGAAATCGTGGTGCGGAACCTCTGCAATTATTCTCATGTGTGATGAATGAAGAGTAAACAGGCACTAAATTATCCATTCGCAACCATTAATAAAATTTTATGAGTACTAAAAAACAGATGATCACGAAAAAACTTGTAAAAGTACTATAATAAATACCTTATGCTTTGTTAGTTGTTATAACACTAAAAAAAGCTGTTAAGGATATTGAGCAGCTCCAGCTGTATCTTTCTGTCCGATTCCTTAATTTCTACGCCTTTCCAGAATGCAATTTTATTTTTTAGCATATAGGAAAATTCTTTAGGCTCAGGATAATACCAGGCAGCATCTTCATTCAGTTTTCCATCTACAAAAATGTGATAGTAGTGTGCTTTGCCTTTATAAGGACAAACACTTGTTTTTTCGCTTTCTAAGAAATAGGACTTCTTTATGGAGTCTACAGGAAAATAGTAGGTTCCATCCAGCTCTTCCACATCGTCCGAGTGGGCAATGATTTTTCCGTTCCAGATAGCTTTCATTTGTATGTATAAATTGATGTCTTCGTAAGAACCGGTTATAAAATTTTTTGTTTTATACGACATCTTTATTCTATTGTTTTATGCCACAGACCTGGAGGAACTATTTCCAGTACATGGCCATCAGGATCTTCAAAATAAAAGGACTTCAGCTGTTTGTTCCATGTTTTCTCATGTAGGATTGGAATACCTTTACCATGGAGCAAATCCTTCCATTGTTCATATTCTCCCTGAGGTACTTCAAATGCAATATGAATTTTGCCATAAGCATAATGAGGAGGCAAGTCCTTTTCATGTTTTGTAATCTCAGGAAGAAATAAAAGCAGTACAGAGCTGCCTGCTCTCAGAAACAGATGCCTGTCAGGATGGTAGCCAATGATGGGTAAGCCTAACAGATCACAGTAAAAAGCTTTCGATACCTCCAGGTCTTTTACATATAGCGAGGTCTCTTTTATCTGATTTAGTTTCATTCCAATGCACCATTTAGAATATAAACTAATTGACAGGAAAGATTGGTTTAAAAGTATATGGAGGAACAATAAAGGAGGGATATATGAATACAGATTCAATCTGGAAAGAAGAAAGTGGTAAATGTCCGGTATTCCCGGCACTTGATAAGGATGTGGAGACAGAAGTGCTGATTATTGGAGGAGGAATTACAGGACTTACACTTGCTACGCTCCTTAATGATGCCGGCATTCATTCAATGCTTGTAGAAGCAACACATATTAGTAATGGCACCACGGGCCTGTCCAGTTGCCACCTTACAACCGAAAGTGATCGTCAGTACAGAAAAATCTATAAAGATTTTGGAGAAGAAACCACTGGGATGGTGGCAAGAAGCAGGGCTCAAAGTATAGAGTTCATAGAGCAGCTTATCAAAAATAAGAAGATAGACTGTGACTTTAAAAGGGTATCAGGATATCTGTATGCCAATACCCCGGAAGAAATTGCAGAACTGGAATCGGAATACAGACATGCCGGATATGTGGGACTTCCTGTAGAACTTACCGATGAGATTGATTTACCCTTTCCTGTGGCTAAAGCACTGAAATTTGAAAACCAGGCGGTCTTTAATGCCCAGTCATTTCTGGGCGGACTGGCAGAGCAGCTGGTCAACAGCAAGTGCCAGATCTTTGAAAACACCAGGGTTACTAACATCAGGGAAGACAGAGGCCTTTTTACCGTATCAGCCAATGGGGTAACGATAAAGGCGTTGAAAGTCGTTATGGCTACGCATATACCTTTGTTCTTTAATGTACTGCAGACTTTGGCATTTCCATACATAAGCTACGTGATTGCTGCAGCTGTAGAGGACGATATCCCTCAACATCTCTATTGGGATATGGACGACCCTTATCATTATATTAGGAGTACGGAATTCAATGGAAAGAACTACCTTATAGTAGGCGGAGCTGATCACAAAGTAGGTCATGAGGAAGAAACATCGGGCAGGTTTAGGGAGCTTGAAGCCTATGCACGTAAGCATTTTAATGTGACATCAATAGACTTTAGATGGTCTGCAGAATTCTTTGAATCTGCAGACGGCTTGCCTTTTATTGGAGAAAGTCCATTTTCTAAAAATCTATATGTTGCTACAGGATTTTCAGGAGACGGGCTGGTGTACGGACCAATGGCAGCACTGATTATTAATGATCTGATACAGGGTAAAACCAATCCATACTATGATGCTTATGATTCCACAAGAATCACCATAGCTGCATCTATGGCCGATTTCTTTAAAGAGAACATTGACAATATGCGTTCGTTTGTCGCGGATAAATTTAAAGGTGCAGCGCAAGAGTCTCCGGAGCATCTTGCGCCGGGCGAGGGGAAAATTTTGAATTTAAACGGAGAGAAAGCAGCTGTGGCCAAAGATGCTCAGGGAGAAGTGCACGCGGTTTCTCCTGTATGTACGCATTTGAAATGTAATGTTCATTACAACAACGCAGAGCAAACCTGGGATTGCCCGTGTCATGGAAGCAGGTTTGCCATTGACGGCTCTGTGGTATACGGGCCGGCAGTAAACCCTTTGGAAAAAAAGGAAATTACTGCGGATACGGAAAACAAAAGATAATAGAATGTGGTACTGTCAGGGAATCGGTGCAATGTCTTGTACGTTTCCCTGATGCTACCAATTATGTTTACCCTTCACAGACATGGCCTGGTTCATAACTATTATATGCCTGATAATTTTTTCCTCGGTTATTATTTATCTGCTCACTATTGAATATAGGAATCGCCCTTACATTGCTCCTGAGCATCATGGATGGAAAAAAAATATGCCACAGGGTGGCAGCTCTCCCTTTTACACATTGTTCCTGATTGGCGATGCAGGTGCACCTTCCATTCTGCATCCCGATCCTACTTTAACGCTGCTGAAACGTAAGCTGGAGGAAGCAGGAGAACATTCAGGAGTATTTTTTCTTGGTGATAATATTTATCCCGCGGGATTACCTGAACCAGATGATAAAGATTTCCCTATTGCAGAAAAAAGACTGCTTGCGCAGTTGCGTGTGGTAGAGCAGCACAAAGGAATAAAGGTATTTATATCTGGAAACCATGACTGGAAAAAGGGAAAGAAAGGCGGATTTCAAACGATGATGAGGCAGCAGGAGTATGTTGAGAACTATCTTAACAGCAAAGAAGTGTTCCTTCCCAGAAATGGCTGTCCCGGTCCCTTCGAACTGTCAATCAGCGACCAGCTGACTATTATAGTGCTGAATACACAATGGTGGGTGCATGGCGGGCATAAGCCCAGAGGAAAACGGGAAGGCTGTGTTGTTGACAACGAACATGAGTTCTTCGTTTTGCTGGAAGAGCTCCTTTTCAGGAATAGGTTTAAAAGAATTGTGGTGGTGGGCCATCATCCCTTGTACAGCTTTGCAATTCACGGTGGCCGGTTTACAATGAAACAGCACCTGTTCCCCCTTACTTCAGCGCATAAGCATTTATATGTGCCGCTTCCGGTTGCAGGTTCTTTGTATCCTATTTATAGAAGATATATTGGTTCGAAGGAAGACATGTCCCATCCGCTGTATAAGAGATTAAGAAGAAGACTGATTGATATTTTTAAAGAATATGATAACCTGATCTATGCTGCCGGCCATGATCATAACCTTCAGTATATCTATAAAAACAATCAACATTATATTGTTAGTGGGGCTGGAAGTAAGGTAGATTATGTGCAGAAAAATTCAAACGCTGTGTTTACGCATGCGCACAAAGGCTTTTTTAAACTTTCTTTCTATGAAAAGGAAACCTGGCTGGAAGTTTTGGAGCCACATACACTAATGGAAAGCGGTGTGGTGGCATTCAGGAAAAGAATGTTTTAGACACTTGTATTCGGATCGGAGTTGGGGAGGATTACTTTGAGGCTTTGAGGCATCACTTCGACTTCAAGCTTTTTACTATTTTCTCTTACGGGTTCGCCATCTATATGAATAAGTTCTTTCCATGAATTGCTGATAGTGGCTTTTCTTAGCCTGAACAGTTTAAAATATCTTGATTTGGATATAGTGTTGGAAATTAGCTGGAGCAGGATAATTGGGGCAAAAATTTTGGGAAAGGGTTTAATAATACTGATTTCGAAAAAGCCGTCATTGATTACCCCAACAGGGTTAATGGTGATGTTTGTTCCGAATTTATTTGCATTGGAAAATACCATCATAAATGCTTTTCCCTTAGTCTTCAGTTCTGGAGAATGGATTTTATAAGCAAAAAATTTATAGGTGAAAAACTCCTTTAAGGCATACCAGAAGTAAGTGATTTTCCCCCTGAAGTTGCTTTCTGCAAATTTGTGAACCACTCTGGCATTAAATCCCAGATCGCTTAAATGAAAGCAGTTTCTGCCGTTTATTTTGAGTGTGTCAATTTTTTTTGTGTGAAAGTTCTGAACAACATCCAGAGCCTTTTCAAAGTCCAGCGGGATGTGGAGGTCCTTGGCCAGGCCATTGGCAGAGCCAGCGGGTATGATGCCCAGTGCCACTTCAGAGTTTAGCAGTAAATTTCCAACAAGGTTTACCGTGCCGTCGCCACCGACAGCAATAATGGCCTGCGGTTGAAGTTGTTGCATTAATTGTTGAATTTCTGTCTCATCGTTTTTTCCAGTTGTTTCGTATACATGTGGATATAAAGACCTTCCTCTACAGCAGCGTTGTATTTCCGAAGTTATTTCAACCTTATTTTTTCCACCCGCATGAGGGTTAATCACAAATAGCAAATTGCTATGTTCCATACACTGTTTTCCTTTCCGGCACGCAGTCTGGCAAAGCAACATTACCACCGAAAGAATGGAAATGTGCTGTGCGAAATAATGGTTTACAGCATTCGCGCCGAATTAAAAAACTAACTTACAGGAGGTTCACTTTGTTGGGGTGTACTTTTCTTACTTCCGCTATAGAGTTCATATTCAAGAAGTCTGGCGTCAATTGTTCCATTGTAAAACTCAATACGGCGCTTGGTTTTCAGCCCGATACATTTGGCCAGATCAAGGTTTCCTGTAAACACATAGCCAAAATAGCCGGCACATTTTTTCTTAAAAAAGTCTCCGATGGCAGTATAAATTTCTTCCAGATTTTTATGAGCACCGAGGCGCTCTCCATATTCTGGGTTGATCATAACCACCCCTCCGCCTTCCGGTACTTCGGTGTCCCTGAAATCACAAACCCTGAATTCAATGAGGTGGTCTACTCCGGCCGTTGCGGCATTGTTTTTAGCGGCATCAATGGCAAGGGGATCGATATCTGTTGCAATAATTCGCGCGGGCAGTTTTCGCAGGATTGCCGATTTAATTTCCTCTTTTGCTTTCTCATAATAAGACGGCTCGAAGTCCCTCAGATGCATAAAACAATAATTGCTTCTGAACAGTCCGGGGTATCGGTTTAAGGCAATAAGGCATGCCTGAATAGCGAGCGTGCCACTTCCGCACATTGGATTGATAAACGTAGACTTTTTATCCCACCTGCTGGCATAAATCAGTGCAGAAGCAAGGCTTTCCTGTACAGGAGCTTTAAACGGCTTTTTCCTGTACCCATGTCGGGCAATTGTTTCTCCGCTGGAGTCTATGTATAAAGAGGCTTCTTCGTTTTTCCAGTGGAGAAAAATGACCACTTTATTTTTTTCAGGTCCTGAGTCAGGACGTTTTTTATACCTGGAAATAAATCTGTCTGCAATCGCATCTTTTACTTTGTAGGCGCTGAAGCGGGAGTCGGTAATGGTCTCATTCTCGACGTTGGCAACAATCGTGAAATAACTGTCGGTGAAAAAATACTTTTCCCAGGGAAAATCCAGGGTTGATTTGTACAACTGGTCGGGATGCGTACAGCGGAATGTTTTTAAATGGAAGAGAACTTTATGAGCAGTTCTTAATACAAGATTCAGTCGGATGCAGTCTGTCAGGGTACCCCTGGTAGAAATACCCGTTGACAGTTCATTTTCAATGGTATATCCGGCTGCGGTAATTTCCTCAGCGAGGTATTTGCTCATTCGTTTTGGGCATGTTACAAGAATGGTAGACTCTTGCTGGAAAATGTTTGTTGTTCGTTCCACTTAAAATTTTTGCTCAAAAATAGAGGGAATAATTATAACTGGAGGTATTTCCGGAAGAAATTTCTAAGATATGGGGGTCGGTAGAGAACATGCCTTTCTTGTTTTGTGTGGATTTTGATATTTTTTTGTATTAAACGATAACTATTAAAGGAGTAATTCAGTTAATACATAATTATTAGGGAAAGACTAGATAGTGGCATCTCTTTTTGTAAAACAAATTAAATTTTTTAAACCATGGATTTACAAGCAGAATTTGAAGAAGCAGTAAAGCAGTCAAGGTCGCTGCCTGCACAGTCTAATGAAAACCTGTTAAAGTTATATAGCTTGTATAAACAGGCTACAGAGGGAGATATTAATATCGAGAAGCCTACCAACTTTTTTGATTTGGCAGGTATTGCCAAGTACAATACCTGGAATGATTTGAAAGGGATGAGCAAGGAGGAAGCAAAGCAGAAATATATTGCAATTGTAAAAGAGCTTTCAGGAAAATAAAAATGACTTCATCAGCGGAATCAAGAGTTAAATTCAAGAACGTACTACTCGTAGACGATGATTATGTCAGCAATTTTATTGCAGATCATCTTCTTACGAAGCTCGATCTTTGTGAAAATCTTACATTTTGCAGGAATGGAGATGAAGCGCTTAAATATCTGAAATCTGTGGGAGACGATTTTCCGGAACTCATTTTTCTGGATATCAATATGCCAGTGATGGATGGGTTTGAATTTATTGAAACATTCCAGCGATTGAACCTTGACAAAAAGAAGACCAGGATAATTATTTATACATCTTCCTTTAGTCCTAAAGATCTTGAGGTGTTAAAAAATATTGGGTTTAATGATTTTATCATCAAGCCTTTAACGGAAGAGAAACTAATGAATGTGTTAAAACTTTTTAGTACGAACTAGGTTAAATTTTTAGAATTTGACCTTGAACTAAGATGCCCTATTTTAACACAATATTGCTTGTTGATGATGATTATGTCAACAACTTCATTACAGAGAGAACTTTAAGACGGTCTAATATAGCCAGGGAAATCAAAACGGTACGGAATGGTGAAGAAGCGCTGACTTTTCTGACCGAGCAAATTAATCCTACTCCGGAGCTTATCATTCTTGATGTTAATATGCCTGAGATGAACGGAATCGATTTTCTTAAAAATTTTAAGAAAATGGTGCTGGAAAAAAACATTAAGGTGGTACTGCTTACCAGTGTCATTAGTCCTGGTCAGGAATCTTCCATAGCTCGTCTGGGTTTTGAAGATATCATGATTAAGCCTTTCACGGAAGAAAAATTGCTGAAAATTTTAAAGAAAGATTTTATAGTCAAATGAAAGAGCTAATCTTGTCGACAGGTGCGACAGGATTAGCTCTTTGTTTTGTATTACGAGATTTCTTCAATTTGGTGTAATATATTTCTTCGATTTTTTAAGGGCCATTTCATTTCATATAATTGCATCAAATTTGGAATGCTATGTCAGTTTTATTATCAATTGTCAAATGTAGGTGCCCAAAGTGCCATAAGGGAACTCTTTTTGTAGATTCCAATCCCTATAATCTCAAAAAAATGACCGAAATGAACAAAAAATGTTCTGTTTGCGGTCAGCCTGCAGAGCCGGAACCAGGGTTTTATTATGGTGCTATGTATATGAGTTATGCATTATGTGTGGCGGTATGTGGGTTTAATTTTGTCCTTACCGAGTTTATACTGAAGCTTCCTCCGTATTCCTTTCTTGTGGTAAATACGGTCATGCTGATCGTTCTGTGGCCTTTAATTTTCAGATATGCCAGAGTTTTATACATCTATTTGTTTATTCGGTACGATCCCAATGCTGCTGAAAACAATAAACAGAATTAAAGTCATTCTGTATTAATCTGCTCTGTAATAGAGGTCAAAACCGGAGAAGGGGAAAGTAAACCTATTTCAAAGGGCCTATGTTCTGAAGGAAATAAAAAATAATCAGAAATAGGGTGTTCAATGGAAAAGGTGAATTGTGTTTTATTGGTGGACGACGATGAAATATCCAACTATTTGTCCGAAAGAGTTATTAGAAAACTAGAGTTTTCTAATAAGATTCAGAAAACCACCAACGGGGAGGAGGCACTTCTTTACCTGGCCAAACATTGTTGTACTTTTGATGATATTTATTTCCCGGAACTCATTCTGCTGGACAACAACATGCCCGAAATGACCGGCATTGAGTTCCTGGAGTCTTTAAAAGCAATGAATATCAGCACCAATGACCGGCTGAAAGTCGTGGTGCTTACCGCTACCGCTAACCCCAAAGAGGAAGCGCGACTAAAAGAATTAGGAATCAGTGGCTTTTTAACCAAGCCGCTCACCGAGGAAAAACTTTTGGAAGTGGTAGAATCTATATAGCAGTTACGGCCTTATAAGAAGACTATTTCAGATACTGCATCGGATTTTACCGCTTCATTAATCTTTTCTATTATTTTATGCTTAGAAAAGGAAAGTTCGTTTTTTAAAGGAGCGCTGTTTATTTTAATGTAAAGCTTTTTGTCACGGAAATAGATCTCTTCCGTTCTGCTGGCAATTGTTTTGCCCATAATTTTTTCCCAGTTGGCAGTTATTTCTGCTTCACTTAACCGACCACGAAGCTTGTACACATTGATGAGGTCTTCAATGCAATCTTTTAAAGAGGCTACATCAGAATTTCTGGATGTAGGAGTTTTGATTTTTTCAGGCTTCTTATGCATTCTTAACAGAAAGAATTTTCCCTTTGGAAATGTTAAATATACGGATTTCTTTTCTGATGTTTTTAAAGTATTCCCAACTTCTTTCAAGCTTTGCCTCTGTGATCATAATCTGGCCAAAGTTATCCTGATCTATAATTTTAAGGAGACTGGTAATTCGCTCTTCGTCCAGTTTGTCGAAAATGTCGTCCAGCAGAAGGATTGGTCGGGTATGCGAATAGTTGGCTAGAAGCTGATAGGAAGCCAGTTTTAAGGCAAGAACATACGATTTCTGCTGCCCTTGGGAACCGCTTGTTTTTACCGACTGACCTTCAATAAGAAACTGATAATCGTCTTTGTGAATGCCCTTAGTGGTTCGTTCGAGAACAAGGTCTTTCTGGACGGAATTTTTAAACAGCAGTTCAAAATCCGGATCCGACACATCGGACTGATAATTAAAGGAAACCACTTCGTTTTTATGGGTCAGGAGGTCGTACGACTGGTTAAACAAGGGCAGAAACTCTTGAATAAATGCTTTTCTCCAGCGAAAGATTTTAAATCCTTCTTCCAGAATAGGACCATCGTAAGATTCTAACAGATCAAAGTCGGTATATCTTTTTTCTGCAAATTGCTTTAAAAGGCTGTTTCTCTGTTTTAGTACATGGTTGTACCGGATCAGAGCAATAAGGTAATGTTTGTCAATTTGGGAAAACAAACTGTCGAAAAACTTTCTTCGTTCTTCGCTCCCTTCTCTTATAAGGTCTGTGTCATAGGGCGTTACCAGTATTATAGGAAATCGACCGATATGGTCCGTAATTTTTTCATATGCCTTTTTATCGGCCTGAAATACCTTTTTCCCTCCCTGGAAAAGTGTGGAAATGAGGTAATCTTTATCATTTCTGGAAAAAGTGCCTGATATGGAAAAAAAGTTTTCTCCCCTTTTTAAAGACTGGCTGTCAGTGGTATGAAACGCACTTTTAGTCATGCTGAGAAAATGGATGGCATCGAGTAAATTGGTTTTCCCGGAGCCATTATTCCCGGTGAAAATGTTCACCCCTTGTGAAAATTCCAGAGATTCTTCTTCATAATTCTTAAAATTCAGTATGTTTAGGTTTTTAATCCTCATGGAACTTTTGGTATTCGGTAATGGGGCGCAGCAAGTGACTCAATAAAACAACCGTTTAGACCGTTGAAGGTGAGTGTAATTGTAGCGTTTTGAAAATCAGGCTGAAATTTTATTTATTGAAAATTGAATGTTTTTATTAATTTCGCATATCCGAACGTTTAGAATTATAACGATTTATGGCAAGTGTTAAAGAACAGTCAAAAGCAAAAGTAAACGCCTCTTCAAAATTTTCAAAGGAAACGTACCTGTTCTGGTATGAGAAGATGGTTCTTTTAAGGAAATTTGAAGAGAAATCAGGTCAGTTATATGGACAGCAAAAGATAAAAGGTTTTTGCCATTTATATATAGGTCAGGAGGCTTGTGCTCTTGGAGCGGTAACGGCCCTTACCAAAGATGACCACTGGATTACAGCATATCGTGATCACGGTATTCCGTTAGCGCTTGGTACTTCTCCAAATGCGGTGATGGCAGAGTTGTATGGAAAAATCACGGGTTGTTCCAAAGGAAAAGGTGGCTCAATGCACATTTTTGATAAAGAAAGGAACTTTGCTGGTGGACATGGTATTGTAGGAGGACAAATTCCTCTTGGTGCCGGTCTGGCATTTGCAGAAAAATACAAAGGAACAACGAACCTGTGTATCTGTTATATGGGAGACGGAGCGGTAAGGCAAGGTGCGTTCCATGAAACGTTAAACATTGCAATGACTTGGAAACTTCCTGTGATTTTCGTTATCGAAAATAATGGTTATGCAATGGGTACTTCTGTAAAAAGAACCAGTAACGTAACCGAATTGTATAAACTTGGTGAGTCTTATGATATTCCATCTGAGCCGGTAGATGCAATGGTGGTGGAAGAAGTGCACCTGGCTGTAGAGAGAGCTGCGGAGAGAGCAAGAAAAGGAGATGGTCCTACACTGCTTGAATTCAGAACTTACCGTTACAAAGGGCACTCAATGTCTGACCCTGCTAAATACAGAACCAAAGAAGAGCTTGAGGAATATAAGGCAAAAGATCCGATCGAACTTGTAAGAGCTACTATTCTGGAGAATAAATATGCAACACCGGAAGAGCTTGAAGCAATCGATAAAAAGATAAAAGTAGTTGTGGATGAAAGCGTAAAATTTGCAGAAGAATCTCCATTCCCATCTGCGGAAGAGGCTTACAAAGATGTTTACGTGGATCAGAATTATCCATTCATTATCGATTAATTAAAGAAAAGGATTAAAAAACTTCCTCATTACAAATATTTTACAGTAAATTTGCAGCCTAATAGTTAGATAATGGCAAAGTTAAAGGAAAGTAAAGGTGTGCCGGTAGCTGAAAATCCGGAAGTATCAAATGTGTTTGGCCAGACAGAAGATTTTCTGTACAAATACAGAAATATTGTTTTCGGTGCAGTTGGTGCAATAGTCATTGCTGTTGCCGGTTACTTCTTTTATAATTATCAGAAAAGTAATCAGAATAAAGAGGCACAGAGTGCAATGTTCCCTGCAGTGCTTGCGTTTGAAGAAGATTCTTTGGACATAGCACTTAAAGGAGATGGAAGACATCCAGGTTTATTAGACATTGCTGACGAATACAGCGGAACCAATGCCGGAGACCTTGCTAATTTTTATGTTGGCGTTGCTTATCTGAAAAAAGGCAAGTTTGAGGATGCTATCACCTATCTTAAAAAGTTTGATGCCGATGATTTCCTTCTTCAGGCAAGAGCTTATAGTCTGATTGGCGATGCGTACATGGAGCTTAAAGATTTTGATAATGCGATTTCGTATTACAAAAAATCAGTAAACTATAAGTCAAATGAGCAATATACTCCTACTTACCTTATGAAGCTTGCTCTTGCTTATGAGCTTACCAATAAGTTCGACGAGGCAGCCAAGCAATACGAAAGAATCATTAAGGAGTATCCAAGGGCATCTGAAGCGATGGAGGCAAAGAAATATTTTGCGCAGGATTCAGAGCGTACAAACTAGTTTATTCAGAATTAGATCTATTAAGGGGATAGGGCTTTGCCTTATCCCTTTTTAATTTAAAGTTTATTACTACTTACTTATGGCAACCGCATTAAAAAATCTTAGCAGTCATACAGGAAAAAACATAACAGACATTTCATCGAAAAAATTTGGAGTGGTCGTAGCAGAGTGGAATTCAGAAATTACAGAGTCTCTTTATGCCGGAGCGTTGGATACTTTATTAAAGTATGGGGCTAAAAAGGAGAATATTATAAAAAAGCTTGTACCCGGATCGTTTGAGCTGAGTTTGGGGGCTCAGTGGTTGGCACAGTACGATGAGATAGATGCTGTAATTGTGCTGGGATGTGTGATACAGGGGGATACCAGGCATTTTGACTTTATATGTGATGCCGTAGCCTATGGCGTAACGGAAGTAAGTCTGAAATACAACAAACCGGTTGTGTTTGGGGTGCTTACGACCAATAATCAGCAGCAGGCCTTAGACAGGGCAGGTGGAAAACATGGCAATAAAGGCGATGAAGCAGCTGTAACTGCTATAAAAATGCTGGGATTTTAATGTTGCTTTCCTGAGTCTTAAGCTTTGTTAAGGCTCAGGAAATCATTTGTTTTCTGAAGCGATTTCACGTACCATTTCCCAAACCAGTTCGGGTTCGTATCCTTTGGAAATACCGTATCGAACGATCTTCTGCTGTTTAATGTAAGGCTCAGCATCTTTTAGTGATGCGTATTTCTTTTCGAGAAGTTTTTTAAGCGTAGTTCGGTAGACTTCAGGGTCTATATCTTCCAGGGCCTTTTCAATTTCTGTTTCGGAAATGCCTTTTCCGGTTAGCGCAAATTTTATTTTATTTTTCCCCCAGTTCTTTAGTCGGAATTTGCCTCCGGCGTAACTCCTTGTAAATCTTTCCTCATTCAGGAAGTTTTCATCGATAAGTTGAGTAAGTACATCGTTTGCTAAATCCGGAGAAACCCCTAATTCGTATAACTTTTTGAGTACTTCCTGCTGGGATCTTTCACGATAGGCACAAAAAGAGGAAACTTTATGAAATATTTCGATAAGACCTGGCTGTTTTTCTTTTTTTGTGCTACCCATTTTTCTAATTTTACGAATTAAGTTAAAAAATTGAAAAATAAGAAAGTTTTAACCCTACTGTTTATTGCGAATGGAATCTCAGGGTTCGCACAGGGGATCTCTATGCTCTCCATTCCCTGGTATTTCACACAGCAAAATCAATCATCTTTATTTATAGCATTTTTTGGTGCTGTAACATTAGGATCATTGTTTTGGGGATTATACGCCGGAGCTCTGGTAGACGGATTTAATCGGAAAGATGTATTCCTGGGTACCAACTTCATAGAAGGGTTAATCATTCTGTCGGTTGCTTCTTTGGGATTTAAGGAAGGTGTTCTGCCCGGAGCACTTATTATGCTCGTTTTTACCATTACTTTTTTCGGTTATCATATTCATTATCCCAATTTGTACGCATTTGCCCAGGAGATTACAGATCCAAAGGATTATACCAAAGTAACTTCCTTAATTGAGATTGTCGGACAATCGACTTCTATTGGTGCTGCTGCATTGGGAGCTTTGTTGCTGGAAGGAATGGATACTGTACAGACAATCCCTTTTATTAATGTGGATATACCGATACACATTGCAAAGTGGGAGATTCATGAAATTTTCCTCATGGACGGGCTCAGCTATATTATTTCTTTTATTATGATTCTCTTTATTTCTCATAAACCTTCCAGAGATATTACACATCTGGAAGAAGGAGCTCTGAAAGAGAAACTGAAATCCGGATACGATTATCTTTTAAGTAACAAGTTGGTTTTAATGTTTGGAATTTGTTCCTACTCCATATTTATCGTTACGCTGGTTGAGATTTTCAGTCTCCGGCCTTTGTATATCAGCCATCATTTGCAGGAAGGAGGGGATATTCTGGGGCTCTCGGAGCTTTTATATGCCTCGGGTTCTCTTGTTTCGGGGGTGATTATTAATACTCTGCTGAGCAGGATGCCTATTCCCCGCTCTATTGTGATTTTAACCTTCCTTACGGCAGTAGCATTTTTTGTGTGCTTTTTTAGTCAGAATGTTATTGTCTTCCTGGCCATTTCAATGGTTACAGGATTTACTAATGCTGGATCAAGGATATTCAGGGTGTCGTATTTGTTCAGTCTGATTCCAAATGAGTTGACTGGAAGGGTAAACAGTATGTTTAACGTGATCAGTACGATCTTCAGGATGGTATTTATTATTGCGTTTATATTTCCTTTCTTCTCAAAAGGTTCTAACGTTGTTTATGCCTACCTGATTTTGGGACTGTTTACGCTGGTAGCCGGTATTGTTTTGATTTTCCTTTATAAAAGAATTTTGAGATTGACGGAACGAATTTCTGAAGTTGAGACTTTGTCTCATTAAGATATGCTCGAAATCAAAGAAATTTTAGAGGTAGTTTCCGGATCTTCTCTTTGCTACGCCGAAAATACTACTATTGAATACCTCCTCTTGGACAGCAGGAAGATCAGTTTCCCTTCCTCCTCTTTGTTTTTTGCCATTCAGGGTGTGCATCATGATGGACATGCGTTCATTGATGAATTATATACCAAAGGAATCAGAAACTTCATTGTTGAAAAAGTCCCTCATAAGTTAAGCGACTATAAGGGGTGTACGATTATTCTGGTAGAGGATGCTGTGTTAGCACTGCAGCAAATCGTAGCCCATCACAGAAATCATTTTGAGCTGCCAGTGGTGGGGATAACCGGTAGCAATGGTAAAACTATTGTTAAAGAGTGGCTTACCCAGTTATTGGGAAAAGATTTTAATATCGTCAAAAGTCCTAAAAGTTATAATTCGCAAATCGGGGTTCCTTTATCGGTCTGGGAAATTAATGCCCAACATACGATGGGAGTTTTTGAAGCGGGAATTTCCAAGCCTTTGGAGATGGACCGTCTTCAGCCTGTCATTAATCCGGACTGGGGAATATTTACGAACATTGGAACGGCGCATGATGAGGGATTTAGCTCTAGGGAACACAAGATCAAAGAAAAGCTGAAGCTGTTCAGGAATGCCAAAGTGATTTTTTCCTGTGCTGATCACATGGAGGTCACCGCTCTTATCAAAGCAGAACTTCCCCACGTACAGAATATTACCTGGTCTGCTAAAAATACCGGGGATCTTATAATCAGGAGCCAGGTAGTTGAAAAAAATAGAACGAGACGGATTGAGGCAGTCTATTCGAATCAGGTTGTAACGTTTACGTTTCCGTTTTCCGATGAGGCTTCATTGGAAAATATTATGCATTGTGTTCTGGTTTTGTTGTATCTGAAGGTTAGTCCGGAAGAACTACAGGTACGGTTAAACATGCTTCAGAAGGTTGAAATGCGTCTGGAGCTGAAAGAGGGAATCAACGGCTGTTATGTGATCGACGATACCTATAATAATGATCTTGCCGGACTGGGTATTGCATTAAACTTTCTTGATCAGCAAAAGCAAAAAGAAACGAAGACAGTAATTCTTTCCGACCTTCTTGAGTCGGGCAGGGATGAGCGCACCCTCTATGCAGCTATTGGAGATTTGCTGGTGAATAAAGGTGTCTCGAAGGTGATTGGAATAGGTCCTACGGTTTCCAGGAATGCGGATCTTATAAATGTGAACGCAGCTTTTTATCCCAATACTGCCTCCTTCCTTTCTGAGATGAAATCAGACGATTTCAGGGACGAAATAGTGTTGGTAAAAGGGGCAAGGATCTTTAAGTTTGAAGAAATTGTCAAAAGACTTCAGCAAAAAGTTCACGGAACGGTGTTTGAAGTCAACCTGGACAGTCTGAGTTCAAATTTGAACTTTTACAGATCACGGCTAAATCCGGGAACCAGGATAATGGTGATGGTGAAAGCATTTGCCTATGGCAATGGAAGCTATGAAGTGGCAAATTTACTTCAGTTTCACAGAGTGGATTACCTGGCGGTAGCGTATGCAGATGAAGGTGTTGCGTTGAGAGAACATGGTATTCGTCTGCCGATCATGGTGATGAATCCTGCTGTGAGCACTTTTGAGAAATTACTTCAATACAATCTGGAGCCGGAGATTTATAGCTTTAAAATTCTTCGTGAATTTTTAGAGTTTGTGAAAGGAAGGGAAACTAAATTCAAGATGCACCTGAAACTGGATACCGGTATGCGCCGACTTGGTTTTGAGCAAAAGGATATTCAGGGCCTTGTTGAATTGCTGAATGGCACTTCCAATCTGAGCGTTGCAAGTGTTTTTACGCACCTGGCCGGAGCGGACGAAATGGGGCATGATGATTTCACAAGGGGGCAGATAGAGAAATTTAAAGCATTTACCTGTCAGTTGCAGGATGCCTTAGGGTATAATTTTATACGGCATGCCCTGAACAGTGCAGGAATTATTCGATTTCCAGAGGCCCAGATGGATATGGTAAGGCTTGGTATAGGGCTTTATGGGGTGGAAGCAGGAGGAGTTTTGCAGCACGAATTGCAGCCTGTAGGAACCCTGAAAACAATTATTTCCCAGATTAAGGAAATTAAAAAAGGGGAAACAGTAGGATATGGCCGCAGAGGTGTGGCAGAAAGAGACATGCGTATCGGTACGATTGCTATAGGTTATGCCGACGGGTACGATCGAAGATTTGGTAATGGTAAAGGCAAAGTGCTTATTCAGGGCAGGCTTTGTCCGATTATAGGCAATGTCTGCATGGATATGTGTATGGTGGATGTTACCGATACCACTGCCAGTGAAGGGGATGAGGTGGTTGTTTTTGGGAAAAAACCTTCTTTGACAGACCTGTCTCAGGCTATTGGTACGATTCCTTATGAAATTTTAACCAGTGTAGGGCAGCGTGTGAAGCGCATTTTTTATTCAGAATAAGGAGGAAGTTTTGGGGGAATCAGTCGGTTTGTTTGTCTCCTGAAGGGTATTTAAAAATTGAAATAGAATTATAAACGTTTAGAAGTGCTGGAAAAATGTCTATAATTCTATTTCAATAAACTAAAAACGATGGAAAAATAGATTTTTACTACTCAGTAAGCAGATTACACTCTTACTGGCTCTGCAATTTCTATCTCTTTTATCTCATCAATTCTGAAATGACAATAAACAGGAGTTCTCTTTTCTTTTAATGAAGAGTATTGCTCCTGCATTGTGATCCCTTTAAGTAAATTTCGGATTTCATCGACCTCCACAATGTGGAAGTTTCTTAAGAGAATGTTGCCGTTCTTTAGGACTAAATCAATTGAAGCCTTGCTTCGGGTTGCGTCCACCAATTCTTTAAGGGTAGCTTTTAATTCCATAAAGAGCTTAAATTTCCTTAAAAATATAAGAAATTAATCTAGAAAAAGCTTGAATGTTGTTGGTTCTTGTTACATATAAGGGGGGGCATGTTTTCCACTTTTTTGTCAACATTCCTTGTTTTTCTGGTATTTTACTTGAAAATAATCCACAGATTTGTTTAAAAAATGGTTAAAACTGACATGATGCAGGGTTCTCTATCAAAAAAAGTATAAAAAATAAGCCGGGAAGATCCCTAAAACTTCCCGGCAAAACTTGAAACTGTAAATAAATGATTAAAAGCAGATACCTCTAGAACTTTTGGCTCGCCTTTTTGTTCCGAACCCGTGAATTAAGCGTCTTCCTTAGGGCGCTTTTTTATGTAATATTCATGTGTTTTTGGTAGTTCATTTTTGAGGTAAAGTCTAAAAAGGGCCACCTTGTCAAGGTATTTATAAGTAAATTACATGTAATAAAAGAAATGAAAATGAACTATAATATACCTTGTCCAGTTTCATTTAAAGATAGAGACAAAAGATAGAAATGATGAAAAGATTGTTGTTGGTTGGTGCAGTTTCCTTAGGTTTTTTGTCAATTTCCTTCGCTCAGGAATGCCCTAAAGGGATGGTAAAACGGGCCGATATTGTGGGTGCCTTGAGTTCTGAAAATCAAAAAAGAGGAGAACCGGATTACCCGGAAGATGACCATGCTTATTCACGGGCAATTGAGCAGGTGAGAACGGAAAGTGATATCGATCCATATGCGGAAACCTATGCATATATATATGGAGGAGATACGATGGTTGTCTCGTCCCTTAATGAGTGCGTTTATGTAGACTCATTGAAAAACAAGGAGTATCTGGAGAAGGAATCTTCGCAGGCCACACCTGATAATTTTGCAGGAGAAAATATGGCCTACAGCTTTAAAGAAGCTGAGGACGATTCCGTTCAGTGGAGTGGGGGAAAGCTTGAATATGAGTCGGAAAAGGATAAAAGCGGAAAAAAGGTTAAGTACAGGGACAAAAACCTAAGATTTAAATCTGAAGAGTCAGATAAAGGTGATAAGAAAAAAGTCAACTATGCTGATGATTTGGAAGGGTATAGTTACGAGCGAAAGAATGATAACAGCAAGTTTGATTATTTCTACGAATCGGAAACGGAGGCCATGGAGGTGAAGAAGAAAAAGAACGGAGAGGCCAAAGTTTATTATGAGGGGGAGTTTGACAATTTAGATGAGGTAAATAATTCTGAACTAATAGAGATGAAGGATATAGAATGAAGGACGTACCTGTTCATCATAGTAAGGAGTTATTGGCCGAAAACAAAAACAGAGGCTAAAAGCCTCTGTTTTTGTTTTATAAGTTTCTGAAATAGTGTAGATTATTTTACAGCTACCTGCTTGGAAACTTCACTGAATCTCTTCGCAACTTCGTCCCAGTTTACCACGTTCCAGAAAGCCGCAATGTAATCTGGTCTTCTGTTTTGATAGTTCAGGTAATAAGCATGTTCCCAAACATCAAGACCTAATAAAGGAAATCCTTTAACGTCTGCAACATCCATAAGAGGGTTGTCCTGGTTAGGAGTAGACGTTACTTTTAGTTCTCCGTCTTCGGTAACTACCAGCCAAGCCCATCCTGAACCAAATCTGGTCGCAGCAGCATTGTTAAATTCTTCTTTAAACTTATCAAAAGACCCGAATTTTTTGTCGATAGCAGCAGCCAGCTCACCAGAAGGTTTTCCTGCGCTTTTCGGAGTAAGAAGTTTCCAGAACAGAGAGTGGTTGTAGTGTCCGCCACCATTGTTTCTTACTGCTGGGGATGCTTTGCTGACAGATTTCAGAATTTCTTCCAAAGATTTACCTGCAAGCTCTGTACCTTCAATAGCTTTATTGAGGTTGGTAACATAAGCCTGATGATGCTTTCCATGGTGGATTTCCATAGTCGCTTTGTCAATATGTGGCTCCAATGCGTCTGGTGCATATGGTAAAGCCGGAAGTTCAAATGCCATAGTATATTTAAATTAAGGTTATTGTTATTGTATTTAGATAATTCAAATTTAACTTAATTTCTGAGTTTATTGAAAAATTCAATAAGCAGATTGCCACATTCCTTTTCCATTACTCCTTTTACCAGTTCACTTTTAGGGTGTAAAAGGTTTACCCCTGTTTTTGAAAAGCCCTGTTTTGGATCTGAAGCGCCTATCACAACCTTTTTGATCTGGCTCCAGTAGAGTGCTCCCGCACACATGACACAGGGTTCCAGTGTTACGTATAGCGCGCATTCATTTAGATATTTGCTTCCGAGATAATTTTGGGCAGATGTTATTGCAATCATTTCTGCATGTGCTGTAACATCGTTCAGCCGCTCTGTCTGATTGTGCGCCCGGGCTATAATTTTGTTTTTGCATACCACAACAGCCCCGACCGGTACTTCATTTTCTTCAAAAGCAAGTAAAGCCTCTTTGTAGGCTTCTTTCATAAAATGTGCGTCACTGTAAACCGAAAGTTCCACTATTTTGTTTTTTTCTTTCGTTCGTTTTGCTCTTTCAATATTCCTCTTGCATCCTTTCCTCTCAGTTCAGGCTCCTTAGGGTTGGCTGGGGCCACATCATAAAGTTTTCTGGGGTCTATGCGAATGGTGTTCATGGAAGCCTTTACGGTTGGCTGCCATTGATCTTTTAAGGTTTCGGGTAGGGTATAATTGAAAATATAGATAAATCCATTCACCAGAGCATATTGGAAAAACGAATATTTTTTTATCCCGTCAGAGGTAGACACAAATTCAAATGCAATTAATCGCTTTCCGTTTACTGTATGAATGGTGTCCTGAATGAACGAGACTTTGTCATACGTCTCAAGTATGGTCGCTTTATAAAAATCCTTCAGCACAGACAGGTCTGTTCCTGGAATCTTTGATTTGGTTACGTTCAGGCCGAAATCAACTACCCGGTCTATGTTGGTGTACATAGCAAGAGGTTTTTTGGTGGAAGGGTACTTTATGGCAATGTCATCGTCAGACATTACATAAAACTCCTTCGGAAGCCCGATGGAAATACCATCTACCAGTTTGGTCTGAGTTAGTTTAGGGTCATCTCCGGTAAATCCGGCAACGAATACAAGCAATAGAAATGAGAAGATTTTCATAGAGACATACAAAACTTAGTGCAAGTTAAAAATTAACGGTAATTTTTGCCCTATTAGTTTATTTTTCTCAGGCATTTGATTGGGAAAGGTAGGCTTGGCAGGAGCGACTATCGGGCAAACGGATGAGTGCAAGACTATTTTAGCTGCATTATAGAAAATAATGACAGACTCCTTAAAAAAGGAACGAACTAATTTTTAAATTCGCACCTTAATAAAAATAAAATTTTCTTATGCTAAGAACTCATACTTGTGGCGAGTTAAGAATATCGGATGTGGGCAAAGAAGTCACCCTTACCGGTTGGGTGGCCAAAATCAGAGACAAGGGCGGAATGATCTGGATTGACCTTCGGGACCGTTATGGAATAACACAGCTAATACTTGAAGATGGAAAATCTGATAAGGCTGTGGTAGAAGCAGCGAGAAGTCTGGGTAGGGAGTATGTTCTGGAGGCTAAAGGTAAAGTGGTAGAGCGTGTAGCTAAAAATGATAAGATTCCGACAGGGGATATTGAAATAAAAGTTACCAGTCTGACAGTACTTAACCCGGCCAAATTACCTCCGTTTCTCATTGAAGACGAAACAGACGGTGGCGAGGATCTGAGAATGAGATACCGCTACCTGGATCTAAGAAGATCCATCGTTAGAAAAAACCTTGAACTGAGACACAGAATTGCCATTGAGACGAGAAAATATCTGGACGGGCTAAACTTCCTGGAAGTTGAAACCCCGGTGCTTATCAAGTCAACTCCGGAGGGAGCCAGAGATTTTGTTGTGCCTTCCAGAGTACATCCGGGAGAGTTCTATGCACTTCCACAGTCTCCTCAGACATTTAAGCAATTGCTGATGGTGTCTGGTTTCGACAGATATTATCAGATTGTAAAATGTTTCAGGGATGAAGATTTAAGAGCGGATCGTCAGCCTGAATTTACACAGATCGACTGTGAAATGTCCTTCATTACTCAGGAAGATATCCTGAACACGTTTGAAGGAATGATCCGTCATTTGTTTAAGACTGTAAAAGGTATTGACCTGCCTGCATTCCCAAGAATGACATATGCCGATGCCATGAAGTACTACGGGAATGATAAGCCTGATACGCGCTTCGACATGAAGTTTGGTGAGCTTACAGATGTGGCAAAAGGTAAAGGGTTTAATGTATTTGATCAGGCAGAACTGGTTATAGGAATTGCCGCTAAAGGATGTTCGGAATATACCAGAAAAGAACTGGATGAACTTACCGAGTTTGTGAAGAAACCCCAGATCGGTTCCAAAGGTCTAGTATACGTTAAGATCAATCAGGACGGAACAATTAAATCTTCTGTAGATAAATTCTATAGCCAGGATGATTTGAAGTTGTGGGCCGACCGCTTAAATGCAGAAAAAGGTGACCTCCTGCTGATCTTGTCAGGAGAAGCGAAACAAACCAGGGCTGCCTTAAGCGAACTTAGACTTGAAATGGGTAAAAGACTGGGGCTAAGAGATAAAAACACGTTTTCATGCCTTTGGGTGGTGGATTTCCCATTGCTGGAGTATGGTGAAGAAGAAAAGAGATGGTTTGCGATGCACCATCCATTTACATCACCAAAACCAGAAGATGTTGCCCTGCTGGATTCTGATCTGGGTAAAGTCAGAGCCAATGCCTACGACATGGTAATCAACGGAGTAGAAGTGGGAGGTGGCTCGATAAGAATTTACAACAGAGAACTTCAGGCAAAAATGTTTGAGATCCTTGGCTTTACTCCTGAAGAAGCAAAAGCTCAGTTTGGATTCCTTATGGATGCATTTGAATACGGTGCGCCTCCGCATGGAGGTATTGCGTTTGGGTTTGACAGACTTTGTTCTCTTTTTGGAGGAGCTGATTCTATCCGTGATTTCATTGCATTCCCTAAAAATAATGCAGGAAAAGACGTTATGATTGATTCTCCTGCACCTATTAGTGATGCTCAGCTAAATGAATTGCACATTGGCGTAAAGGCAGAAGATTTGAAGAAATAGTTATTCGTACTATTATATGTGATCAGTCAAAAAACTCCGGCTTGCCGGAGTTTTTTGTTTTTGTGCCATTGGTTTTTGGTTAAGATAATAGCTTAATCGTTGAAAATGACCGGACAGGGTTTGTATATTGAAATATATTTTTAATTTTGTATTATAATTTTTTACAAAGCTATGGAACGGAAAATTTTTGATTTAGAAAGTCTGATTTTGTTTTTAATAAAAGCAGATTTAAGAGCCAATAAATTAATTGCCGGTTTACAGGATGCGGGCTTTACATCAGGTTTTTTCTATACAGACCTAAGTATAGCAATAGTTGAGTTGATGAACCTGGATGAAAAGAAGCGGGAGGTTGTTACATCGACTTATGTACAGTATGTAGAGGCTTTTTGTAAACTTGAAATATCGGAGTTTTATTCCCGACAAGGCGAGCTGGCGCATCAGCTATATGAAGCACTTTTAAAGGTTAAATAACAGCTTTTTAAAGGCTTCTTGCTGTGTAAGATTATTGCTCATGTTGAATGAGCTTTTGAGTTCTCATATGAAACTTCAAAATCTGTATGCCGTTTAAATTTATGCTGCGAGGCAGAGTTTAATCAGCGTTGGCTTATGTAAATCAGTATCTAGCAAAGAATAATGAAAGAACCATAGGCCATTTTTAGTATGGGTTTTGTTAAGGAGTAATTATGAAGTCGATTTTTACAAGGTGTTTTATAGTTCTTGTTTCCCTTTGCGGATGTTCCTTTCAAAATGATAAAATTACCAAGTTAAAAAGGCCTGATACAAACATTTTGCAGGCATTTAACATTACAGGACAGTACAATATTGTTTATCAGTTCTATCAGGAGTATAAGACGACTGAGAAGGTTCGGCATATGATTGCTATTGTAAAAATGCATGGCAAGACCTACGAATTTCAGGATAAGCTGCCCATTTGCAGGAAAAAGCTTAAGCAGCTTACTAAAATTGAAAAAAGTAAATTTCTTGATGGAAGACCCATTATGTATACTCCCGAGCGCATATTAAACGAAGACATTCGTACAACAGCGTTGGAATATGGTCCTGATAAAAAATATAAGGTGTTCCATTCCAATGGTTACTATCAGATCATATCCGATAACGATATGGAAGCCATATTGATTTGCGACACGAAAAATGATTTAATGTATATCGAAGCAGTGAGATAGGTCTGAAAGACAGTTGTTTAGTATAAGTAAATAGGGCACGAAGTTATTCGTGCTTTTTTTGTGCCTTGCTGTACATCCCGGCAGGAATTTTGATTATCCCGCATGCTCCGCTCTCCGGATTGCCCAACCACTGAGGTCCTTACAAAAGAAGCTTTTGAAGATTGACTATTCTGATCAGAAAGAGTAGTTCAAAGGTGTTGAGAGGGGGCTGATTGAAATCTGGGCTGAAAAAACATGAGAAGTAGGATTTTTATTCTGTAATTGTTTTGGGCCACCCTGATTTTTATATGAAATTTGGACTTTCATCCATCAAAAGAAATATTGTCCGTCCGTTGGAGGTGCCTGAAGGTGCTTTACGGCAATAGAATTAAAACAAAACAGTTTACAAGGAGCGGCGGGTATGGTCCTTGTATCAGGACGTTTTTTCCAGAACAACTCAAACAGATAAATTTAGATGAACAAATCCAACAGAATATTCTTCCTGATCCCCGTGGTGCTTATAGGGGATATGTTACTGATTTCTCCGGTAAAAAATTTATTGTTAAGTTCCTCAACCCTTTCGGCAGTTGCTGGTTTTGTACTTGCATTGGCTTTATTTTGGGCCAATATGTTTTATATACGGAAACTGATTGCCAAAATGCAATAGCCTGACAGGCGCCCGAATGTCCAGGGGTATGTAAGTTTTTGATCAGAACTGTCTTTAATTTGTTCTCAGTATTGAGTTGACCCTTAGTGATTTATTAATGGTTAATCCTGACGGAATTTAACACTTTGCACACCTCAGAATACTGTTTTAAATACTAAAAGAATGTATCAGGCCATTTATATCATCGGATGTTTACTGGGTATTCCTTTCCTTCCTGTATTGTTCATTCAGGGACGAAGCTTAAAGCGCAAACTTCCTGTGCTCCCGGAAGCGGTGCATAACAGGACCGGTTGTATCGGTGATGGAGATGCCTTACACCTTGTAACGTTGGGCGAATCCACTATGGCCGGGGTCGGAGTGGAAGACCATCGTCACGGACTTACAGGGGCAGTTGCGGCAACATTGCATGCATTAACAGGAAGAAAGATTTGTTGGGATGTCTTCGCCAACTCCGGGTATTCTGCCGAGGTCGTTACTAAAGAGCTTATTCCGGCAATACCATCCAGGCCTGTAGACCTTGTTGTTATTGCACTCGGGGCCAATGATGCATTTGAATTAAAAAGTCCTAAACAATGGTAAAATGGAATTACGAGTATTATTAAGTCGTTGAGAAATAAGAATATTACCTGTCCTGTTGTCATAGCTGCGATGCCCCCGCTGCGCTACTGTCCGGCATTTCCCATTTTATTCAAAGCGATTTTCGGAGGATTGATACTTCTTTATTCCAAAACGATGAAAACGGTATGCAGGAATAATCCTCGTGTTTACTTTATGAATGAAGAAATCAATTATAAGAACTGGCGTCCCAGGATTCATCAGGACATTACCGCGAACGACCTGTTCTGTGATGGCGTTCACCCCTCAGAGCTTGCTTATAAGCTGTGGGGAAAGGACATAGGAGAATTTATAGTAGCACATCAATTGATAAAAGAGGTAAGAGCCGGTGTATTGGGCGGATCCGATTCAGTGCAATAGGTATAATGCCTATTAGGTTTTGGTGTAATACTGTGGCTCCTTTCTTCAAAAAGAATAGGAGTTAAAATCCCTAATAGGAGGTAAGGTATTATTTTTTAGTGTTTTATGAGGATGGTTGAGGAAGTTTTTTAATCAGCAGAATTATAATAAGCCGGTAAAAAGTTTTATATTTAAGGTCTTTAGTTAAATAAATTATAAAAAACATACATTCATTCCAATGGCAATAAGTGCACCGTCGGGGAAGATCTCTTCCGCCAGTCTTGACAGCAACCAAAAATATGGTACTGCTCTTAGCTCCCTTATGGTTCTATTTTTCATGATGGGGTTCATTACCTGTTTTAATGATATTCTGATTCCCTATTTGAAAGTAATATTTAAACTCAACTATACTCAGGTAAACCTTATTAACCTGTGTTTCTTCGGGGCTTATTTTGTAATGTCTATTCCCGGAGGGAAACTGGTTCAGAAGTACGGATATAAGGCGATAATGATTACAGGGTTTGTTATCGCTGCAATTGGCTGTATTTTGTTTTATCCGGCTGCTGAAATGAAAGTATATGGCTTGTTTCTGGGTGCCTTATTTATCCTGGCTACAGGAATTACCTTGTTGCAGGTGGCGGGTAACCCTTATGTGGCAGTTTTAGGTTCTCCTGAAACTTCTTCCGCTCGCCTTACCCTTACACAGGCTTTAAATTCACTTGGAACTACCATTGCCCCTCTGGTTGGTACGTATATTATCCTTTCCAACCTTCCTGAAATGCCACTGGAATTAAAAGGCCTGAAATCGTATTCTGATCTTCCTGAAAATTTAAATGCAATGCTTAATAATCTCCTTGAGCAGACAAAACTTATCTACTTACAGGGGACCTATCTAAGTATTGCTGCTGTACTCCTGATTATAGGAGGAGTATTGTTTATAATGAAGTTGCCAGCGATTGGGCATGGTGAAGGAGAGATCAGTACAGAGGGAGTTGCAGAGAAAAGCAGTGTATGGCAGTATCGTCATCTGATTCTTGGAATGGTAGGAATCTTTTCTTATGTAGGTGCAGAAGTGGCTATAGGAAGCCACATCATCAATTATCTTGAGATGAAAGATGTTATGGCGATGTCTGCAAAAGAAGCTGGAAATTATGTTTCGTATTACTGGGGAGGAGCAATGGTTGGACGTTTCCTTGGAACAGTGATCCTTGCTAAGTTTAACCCCGGCAAAGTATTGGGTACTTATGCGTTGCTTGCAATAACACTGATCGTAGTATCAATAGTTTCTCAGGGGGAATTGTCTATGTGGACACTATTGCTTGTTGGGTTCTTCAACTCTTTAATGTTCCCTACAATTTTCACACTAGCTATTAAAGGTCTTGGGAAATTCACAGATCAGGCTTCGGGCTTACTATGTACTGCAATTGTAGGAGGTGCTGTACTTCCATTGCTGTTTGCTACAGTTGCCGATGAAACAGGCGGTAATCTTAAAATCGCTCTGATTATCCCGATCATATGTTATGCATACATTTCATTTTTCGGATTTAAAGGTCATAAACCTGCTGAAAACTGATTTATAGTTTATTGAAGAGAAAAAGGGGGTAAGCTATAATGCTTATCCCCTTTTTTGTACAATAGTATTGGGATACAATTATCCTAAGGTTATATTTTTATCTATGGCTGATTTACTTAAAAATATCTACAACAGGGAATTCTTTGATCAGTTCTGCACAATCACAGGCACAGTACTAAAGGGTTTTGACAAAAAGGCTTTTCTTGAAAGGATTTATGACAAGGAATGGGAACAAAGAGAATTGAAGCAACGGATGAAGCATATTGCATCTGTGCTAAAAGATTTCCTTCCTTCAAGATACGATGCCTGTATATCGTCTGCATGTAAATTAATAGCAACATTAAAGAAGAACGGCATTAAACAGACCAGTATTGAACTGATGTTCTTTCCTGAAATTATTGAGCAGTATGGTATTGAGCATCTTGAGGTTTCAGTAAAAGGCATGGAATTTATCACGCAGATTATAAGTTGTGAGTTTGCGATCCGTCCATTTATTCTCAGATATCCCGAAGAGATGATGCAAACAATGCTTGAATGGTCAACACATGAAAGTCATCACGTACGAAGACTGGCCAGTGAAGGGTGCAGACCCAGACTGCCATGGGCTATGGCCATTCCAGCCTTAAAGAAAGATCCCTCTCCGATCTTCCCTATTCTCGAAAACCTGAAAAATGATCCTTCAGATTTTGTGCGAAGAAGTGTTGCCAATAACCTGAACGATATTGCAAAGGATCATCCGGATAAAGTATTGGCACTTGCCAGGCAGTGGAAGGATCAATGTGCCGAAACAGACTGGATCGTGAAGCATGCATGTCGTACCCTGTTGAAGCAGGCACACTCGGATGCGTTGGCGCTTTTTGGTCTGGCTTCTGCCAAAAGTATTGAAGTGAAAAACTTTACAGTCGACAATTGTGCGATTGCACTGAACGATGATTTATGTTTCTCTTTCGATTTATATCATAAGGAAAAGGGGCCGCTAAAACTGCGTGTAGAGTATTGTATCTACTATATGAAAGCAAATGGGAAGCAGAATAAAAAAATATTTAAGATAACCGAGAATGTGTATGCTCCGGATACTATTTACTCATTTAGACGTAAACAGTCGTTCCGGGATCTTACTACAAGAAAACATTATGCAGGAGAACATCGGTTGTCTCTTATTATTAATGGAAAAGAAATAGCTATCAAAGAGTTTTATTTAAGCAGGTAAAAATATGAGTGATTTATTTATTGTTGAAGGTGATCAGGACGGGACATTTCTCTCGAAAGAACAGGAGGCGTTTAATAAAAAGATCAGGGAAATAAAGAGCCTTAAGAAGACGCTGGAAGAACTGTCTTCAGCAATTAAAACGGCTCAGGTGGAATTTCAGAAGACAGTAATTCCTTTACAGAACGATTTTATAGGGTTGATGAAGGAGCGTTTGCGTATTCTTTCGGAGTATTACTGGAATGTCAAACTTTCAAAGTCTTTGAAAAGAGATTTGCTTGATGTGTTGATACTGGAATGTGATCAAATTCTTAGAGCTAAAGGGAATGACGATGAGGTGTCGAAATGGCTGGAGGAGTTTGAGAATCAAAAAAATGCCGACGTAAGCGAAGTAGACCGGAACGCAGAAAAAGAGCGGGAAAAGGAAGTAGAGGATGCTTTTCAGGATTTTTTTGATGATTTCTTAGGAGGTGACGAAGGAGAAGGAGCGTGGGAAGATAGAAGTCAACAGGACAAAGGACATAAGAAAAAAGCAGCAAAACAGGCTGCTAAGGAAGAAGCGCGCAAACGGTCCATCAAAGAGATCTATCGGGACTTGATAAAAGTTTTTCATCCGGATAAGGAAATGGATGAAACAGCCAAGAAAAAGAAAGAGGAGATAAGCAAAGAGATTACGGAAGCCTATAAGAAGAACGACCTGCTGACTTTGCTGGAATTTGAATCGAGTCTGGTAGTAGAGGATAAAGGAAGAATCAGGGAAATGGCCGATGATAAGCTGAAAGTATATAATGAGGTTTTGACAGAGCAAAAGAAAGATCTCGAATACAAGTTATATGCCTTAAAGATGAACAATGAAACCATCTATAGAGGTATGTGCATGAAAAACTCTAATGGTAAAAAGTTTTTAAAGAAAGTCAGGGATGAATTGCATGAACGAAATGATGCCCTGGTGAACCAGATGTATATAATACAGAATAATAAAAAGTACCTGAAGTATTTTGTGGATGTGTATTTAAGCAGATATGATCCTTTTGATGACGAGTATTAACTCTGTCTCCGGGTGTAGGATGTTTGAACTGTTAGCTACCGATACAAAATTTTTTCATTTAAATCTCTTCACTGTTTTCAAACCTCAAAAGGCTAAATGGGGCAGAAAATACTGAATAGCTGCCTCATATTTAATCGTCTGTATACATGTTTAGAAATGATTTGCAGGTAACAGGGTCCTTTTCATATATGAGTTTAGCGATAATACCTTTAAAAGGTGCAATAACCTTATGTTGTCTGGCGGGGTTAAATAAGAAAAACGCTAACAGTCATGATAAAAACATCCTTTATTACGAACCTGGGCAACAGCATAAATCAGTTTGAATTTGAGCTTTCCCTGAAAAGTTTTATTTATAATCAGGAAGCTTCTAACGGGAGAAAACTTGATAAGTCCAAAATTAATATTATCAGTGTTTTTCCGATTTCAAACGCTGAAAGTACTTTCTACAAAGTAATGTGGGAACTTGTAGCTTAATTGTAACTCCGTAAGATATACGAATTTTACAAAGGAGATAGTACTTCCTCATTATTCAAAAGTCTTACACTATATTGTTTAAGTGAAAGAATGTTATTGATTGCATTGCTTGTCAGTAGCCCCCTTCCGTAATTGTCCATTTGGGTTCCTTTCGTTAAGATTGCTTCTCTGAGTCTTCTCCGGTTACTTAGTTAATTCTGCTATGTCGCTGTGTAGTACTGTGTGTAATAAATGGTATAAAATTACCCAGTAATAGTCCATAAGATTACTTTCAGTGCCAATACAATATCATGTTGAAGGACATGAGTGGAAAAGTGATTTTTTTAAGGAAAAGTTATTTGGATACTCATGCCTCAACATTGTCTGGGCTAAGAGAGCTGTTTCTCTCTATCTTTTTGGTCATTAAAGAAATTTATTTTTCTCTGTATGAGTCGTATGCGCCAAGGTTGCTTTTTTAACATTCTGACACTTAGTGTATTGTCTTGTGTTTTTGCACTGATGTCTACAAATTTGAAGTAATGAGGCATGGTATTGAGGCTTTCAGAGGTCTGATGTTGAACAGTCACTTTAAGATATGTGGAGCATTGAATGAGCCCGTTGCAGAATTAATTGGTCTTGGCCGATACCAGCATGAATAGCCTGTTGTTTACATAGTGTATTATAATTGGACAATGCAGGACAAATTGTGGCAGGATCGGGCGAATGGCAGAGTCCCTTTTGAATATTCATAATTTTAACATCAATGGATAGGCGAACTTTTATTAAGGAATCGGGAACCTGGGTTGCAGGCTTTACAATGTTATCATCTCTTCCTTCAACATTGCTGGCAGGTGAAAAATTTGACTTTAAAATATCGCTTGCCCAATGGTCCTTGCACAAAGCGATGTTTTCGGGAAAGCTTACAACACTTGATTTTGCTTCTGTTGCAAGAAAGGAGTTTGGGCTGGATGCTGTTGAATACGTCAATCAGTTTTTTGCAGACAAGGCCAAAGATCACGGTTATCTGAAGAGCATAAAACAAAGGGCAGACGACAATGGGGTAAAGAGCCTGCTGATAATGGTCGATAACGAGGGAAATCTTTCTTCTCCGGTCTTCTCTGAGAGGAAATCAGCCGTTGAAAATCACTATAAATGGGTGGATGCTGCAGCCTATACCGGTTGTCACTCCATACGTGTAAACCTGCACGGATCGGGCTCTGAGCAGGATTGGAAGCAGGCGTCTGTTGATGGTTTAGGTATGCTGGCGGAATACGGGGCTTCTCAAAAGGTGAATGTGTTAGTTGAAAACCATGGTCAGTATTCTTCAAATGCAGCACTATTGGCTGAGGTCATAAAGCAAATTCAAAACCCTTTCTGTGGAACCCTGCCAGATTTTGGTAACTTTTGTCTTAAGAGAGAAAAGGGGGACTTGTGGGAGTCCCCTTGTATAGACTGGTACGACAGGTATAAAGGCGTAAGGGAACTATTGCCTTACGCCAAAGGCTTAAGTGCAAAAACTTTTAATTTTGATGCCAATGGAAACGAACCGGATATAGATTATAAAATGATGCTCGAGCTTGTAAAAGCCTCGGGTTATAAAGGCTATATTGGTATTGAATACGAAGGCGGCCAACTTGGTGAATATTCCGGAATTAGGGCTACTATAAAACTACTTGAAAAGGTACGAGAAGAACTGAGATAAGCAGAAAGCAAAAGGATTTAAGCTTCTTAAAGTATAAAGTGGTGGAATGCACTACTTCTAATAATTGTATAATCTATTAATTAAAAAGGATAACAATGGAATACAGAGTATTTGGACGTACCGGATGGAAAATCAGTGAGATTGGCTATGGTATGTGGGGACTGGCTGGCTGGACCGAGAATGATGAAACGGAAACATTACGCGCACTGGATTATGCTGTAGAAGGCGGGTGCAACTTCTTTGACACGGCATGGGGCTATGGGGAAGGCGCAAGCGAAAGAATTCTTGGAGATTTGCTGAGAAGAAATCCTTCCAGAAAGCTTTATGTCGCCACAAAAATTCCCCCTAAAAACTTTAAGTGGCCATCTAAAAGTCATTATAAGCTGGATGAATGTTTTCCTGCGGAACACATCATCAGGTATACAGAGCTTAGCCTTAAAAATCTTGGAGTAGAGCGCATAGACCTTCAGCAGTTTCATGTTTGGGAAGATTCCTGGGTAGAACACGATGAGTGGAAGAAAGCTGTGGAGCAGCTAAAGGCGCAGGGAAAAATTGAAGCTATTGGTATAAGTGTCAACAGATGGGAGCCTGTTAATTGTATGAACACTATTAAAACAGGGTTGATAGATGGTATTCAGGTCATCTATAACATATTTGATCAGAATCCTGAAGAGGTGTTGTTCCCCGTGTGTAAAGAGTATAATGTCGGGGTTATTGCCCGGGTGCCATTTGACGAAGGCACACTGACGGGAATGCTAACAAAAGAAACTACTTTTCCGGAAGGAGACTGGAGAGCAACCTATTTTGTACCTGAAAACCTTATTTCCAGCGTGGAACGTGCAGATAAGCTGAAGCCACTGGTTCCTGTCGGAATGACGATGGCGGAAATGGCTCTCCGGTTTATTCTGAGCAATAAGGATGTTACAACTACGATTCCTGGTATGCGTAAGCTTCACCATGCCAAGAGTAATCTGGCAACCAGCGATGGTAAAGGTCTGCCTAAAGAATTGCTGGAGAAACTGAAGCAGCACCGTTGGGACAGAGTACCAACGTCCTGGTCTCAATAGCCAGAGAGCCATCTTGAAAGTAAATCATCCTTTAAAAGGTTTATTTTTTTGAATGAAATTTTAAAGGTAATGCTTTTGAAATTATTCCACGAAACTTGGCTTTTGTAGGGGCAGATATGAAATGAGGCCTGTACCAGTTTTTTGATGGTTGGCGAATTAACAACAGAGGTTTCTTATAATTAAAAAGTAAGTAAGATTTTGGTTTGATATGTTACCTTGGAAGCCACCCTGCCGCCAGGGGGGCTTTTCATTTAATAAACAATAAAAAAAATGTGCTGTTTTGTAATGTGGTGATTTGTATTTTGTTATAGTTGATAGGGCCGCCTTAAAGCTTCCGCTTAAGCTTAAAGTGTATAACATAAATGACTATCATTCGATTGAGTTGTGGTTGGACCTATATAATTAGTTTGTGGTAAGGACGTTGAGTAATAAGAAGTATATGAGCCTGGGAAGTTTTGTAAATTCGTCCTTATTTTTGAGTTATTGTTTTATGAAGTACTGTACTTTTATTTTTCTAGTGTCAAGTATTTTTGGCTTTCTTTTTAGTTCTTTTTGTCTGGCACAAATAAAAACTATTGAAGTTCCTGATGGAAAATATTTTGTAGACAGATATAATAAAATTATTCTCTGTACGGAAAAAATAGCGGATCTTGGGGGGCCGACCAGAATGACTGAAATTGTAATTAAATTTGATACAATTTATAATCTGCCTGAAGGCGTACAATTCTTTTCTTATTCTGAATCGTATGATTTGCAAAGGGGAGGTGATCCGTTTAAGTTGTTCTTTACAAAACTTCCAGTTTTTTCAATAACCACCAGTTCAGATATTGTTGATGATCCTAAGGTTCCTGCCACGTTAACATATACAGACTCTTCTGGCCTTGTTCTTTCATCCTTTATCGGAATTGAGTATAGAGGAGGCTGGTCTCAGACCTTGCCTAAGAAAAACTATGATATTGAGTTTTGGAAAGATGTAACAGGTCGGGAGACGGTTGATGTGCAGTTTGGAAATATGAGAAGTGATGATGACTGGATACTGGATGCATTGTACAATGAGCCTGTGCGAATAAACAGTTACACCGCTCATAAGCTATGGCTGGATGTTCATACCCTTTATTATGCTAATAAATCCCCCAAAGCCAGGTCCGGAGCAGATGTTGCCTTTGCAGAACTGTTTTTAAATGGGCAATATCAGGGGATATATATGTTGTCTGAACAGGTAGATAGAAAACAATTAGATCTTAAAAAGACTACTACTAAAGTTGAAGGAGAGCTGATTAAAGGAGTAGAGTGGGGAAATGCATCGACTTTCCTTAAAGTTAATCCTTATGATAATTCCAGTGTTCTGTGGGATGGTCTTGAGATGAAGTATCCGGATGAGGTTATAAATTGGGAAAATATATATTCGTTTGTTGATTTTGTTGTCAATAGCAGAAATGTTGAGTTTAAAAGAAGCATACATGAGCGTTTTACAATAGACAATGCGATTGATTATTTTTTGTTTATGAATTTGCTGGGTGCTGCAGACAATACAGGGAAGAATATTTATATGTGTAAATATAAAGCCGGTGAACCTTACTTTTTTGTTCCCTGGGACCTTGATGGTACTTACGGCACAAACTGGGAAGGGAAAAGGCTTTACTCTCATGACTTTATACTTAGCAATCGATTATTTGCCAGATTAATAAAGTTAAATCCTGGTGACTTCCTTCAAAAAGCGGTTTCAAGGTGGTTTGAGCTTCGGGGGGCTACTTTTAGTAATCATTCCATCGCAGAAAACCTGGACAGAAATTATAGTCTTTTAAGAGATAATAATGTATATGCCAGGGAAATGATGGTTTGGGCAAATTATACGTTTTCGGCAGGTGATTTGACATTTATGAAAGAATGGATGGATAGGAGGTTGGAGTATCTGGATGATTATTTTGCCGGAGTGCTTACTTCTGATGATTCTGAGGGAACAGAAGCGGTTCTGATCTTTCCAAATCCGACTTCTGATTTCTTAATAATTGATTGTGATGGAGATCACGATGTGCCCTTTTCTTTAGGAAATCTTCAGGGGGCTGTTCTGAAGAGTGGTACATTCTTTGGCGGAAGAAATTTTTTGAATACTTATGATCTGGAAAGCGGAGTCTACGTTCTGATCGTTGGAGATACTTTTCATAAAGTTTCAGTGGTGAAGTAATGCTCTTGTTTGAAATGATTGTTGTAGGAGCCTTGCTATTATTTAAGTGTACTCTTTTGGTATTTAATTCTATAGAGCATAGGCGACACTCCTGTATATTTTTTGAATAACATTCGGAATGCTTTTAGGTCTGAATAGCCAACGCGATACATTACTTCGTTGATATTCTGAGTTGTTGTTTCAAGCATGCGTTTGGCTGCTTCAATTCGGATGCGTTGTATGTATTCAACAATGGTTGTCGCTGTTGCTTTTTTAAATCTTCGCTCTAGGTTTCTTCTGCCTATTGTAAACAGTTCTGCAAGCCTATCAATGTTGTATTTTTCTCCAGGGTTGCTTTCTATAAGTTCCTGTGTTTTTCTGACAATTATATCAGTGTGATTTTTGAACCCATTATAAAGTATAAATGGAGACTGACTCCTGCGTTCAATGTCTATTTCGTATAGTCTTGCCAGGGATAAGGCAATCGCTCTTCCTGCATATTTCTCTATAAGATAGAGTAGGAGGTTTAAGGAAGAAAAGCCGCCGGCGCTTGTGTAGACCCCATTTTCTTCTGTTAAGATTTTGTCCTCCGTAAGTCGGACATCCGGAAACATGGTTTTAAATTCATTTACAGATTGCCAGTGGGTGGTGCAGGTTTTGTCATTTAAAAGCCCGGTAGATGCCAGTAGAAATGCTCCTACACATAGGCTGGCAACTTCTGCACCTTTGGAGTAGTGGTGCCTAATCCACTGAAGCAATTCTTTGTTGAGTCCTATCATGGATTTCAGATCTGCCTGTAGAGCAGGGATGATTATAAGGTCTGGTGTTTCTACATCGTAAATAAGTTTCTCCGGATATATTCTGTATAAATTATCTGAATGAGGAAGTTCTGGGGTCTGACCAGTAAGTTTTATGTCAAATATGGGATTTCTACCTGAATTTATCAGGCAGTTATTGGCTTCTGCAAAAAGAAGTCTGGAGCTTTCAATACTGTTCAGAACTGCGCCTTTCGGAACAAGAATGGAAATCTTTTTCATAGTATAAAGATAGAGCTCCCGGAAGTCGCAATCTACCCCTTAAATAGTCGTATTTGGAGGTTGATATACGCAGGATCAGGTTATTATTTCGTCTTTGTAAAAGTATTATGCAGAAGCCATTTGCCGTAAGAGCAAACAAAACGCAGGTATTGGCTTTATAGACATAATGAATTGCTGACCTTTAAATAATTCTTATTATGAGTGTAAAGAATAGAATTGTACCCTGTTTGTGGTTTGATGATCAGGCTGAGGAGGCCGCTAAATGGTATACCTCCATTTTTAAAAATTCCAGAATCGTTCGTACTTCTTATTATGGAGGAGAAGGGTATGAGGTCCATAAAAAGAAGCCGGGGACAGTGATGGTTGTCTCCTTTGAAATAGATGGGCAGCTTTATACTGCCCTCAATGACGGACCTATATTTAAATTTTCGGAAGCGGTTTCCCTACAGGTAATGTGTGAAACACAGGACGAAATTGACTATTATTGGGAGAAGCTGACACAAGGGGGAGAAGAAGGTCCATGTGGCTGGTTAAAGGACAAATTTGGCCTGTCATGGCAGGTGGTGCCGGCGATTCTTGATGAAATGCTTACTGATCCCGATGTGGCTAAGCGGGAGCGCGTTACCGCAGCTTACCTTAAAATGCATAAGTTTGACATCGGTTTATTAAAGAAGGCATTTGAAGGAAACTAAGATTTAGCCTCTGTCAGGGTTTCAGGGTAACGATATTTTCCCCCAAAGCTGTTTCTATTTTTAGATAGGATAAAGTCTCGAAAAATTCGTTTCTTTTGCTTCCGATGCTAAATTTGCAGTTTAGAAGAAGGTTGGTTGTTAGGAAATCCTGGTAAACTAAATGAATATGCTGGAAAAATTTGCATTACTGTCCGATACCAAAAGATGGTGGTTGTCGATTGTGTTTACTTTGCTTGTAAACAGCGGATTGTATATATTTCTAATTTTTGTTGGACGTAGCATTGGATTGTTCATTTTTGGGTTAGTGCCACTTTTGACCGGATTCATGGCCGCATGGTTGTATGGATACTCCAGGAGTCTTTCTGTAGTTACTTCAATGGGAGTTTCCTTTACTGCGCTGGTATTTTTAATTTGTTTGCTGATCCTTCTCGGGATGCTTACCACCAGTTATATGTTATTTATGATAGTCGTATCTTTTAATCTTTGCCTGGCTGGGAGTTTTGTGGGAAGGTGGCTGGCTGCCCGGAATTAGGTATTGTTTCGGAAACTTTAAAACATTTTCAAAATTTATAAGTTATTTTGTCTAAACAAAAAAATCAGGTACAACAATGATGAAAAAATTTCGCTTAAACTTACTTTTTATCTTATTTCTTGTCGTGTTTTTTTCATGTGAAACCAAGAAACAAGATTCTGAAACTTCTGAAACAACAACTACAAGTGAGCAGGGCTCTATTGAAGGAGAAGTTGTTTATACAGTAGATACTGCGAAAAGTAGTATTGAATGGGTGGGCAAGAAAGTTACCGGAAAACACAATGGCTCAATCAAAATCCAAAGTGGAGAGTTGAAGGTTGTAAATAATGTTATTACAGGTGGGAATCTTACAATTGACATGCAATCTATTGTCAACGAAGATTTAACTGACAAAGAAAGCAATCAGAAACTGATTGGTCACTTGAAGTCTCCAGACTTCTTTGATGTGGAAAATTTCCCTACTGCAATATTCGAAGTCGTGCGACTGGATGCTGGTAAAGTAGAAGCAGAAGAGGTAATTACCGGAAAACTTACTATAAAAGGGAAAACAGATGAAATAAGCATTCCCGTAAAAGTTTCCATCGATAATAATGAGCTGAAGGCTAAAGGAACAGCTGTAATAGACCGTACCAAATGGGATATCCGTTACGGTTCCGGCAAATTCTTTGATAACCTGGGTGATAAAGTTATATACGATGAGGTTGATATCGATTTTGATCTTGTAGCTACCAAATAATTTCATAAATTTCATAATACACTTAAAATAAAAGTAGCAAGTATTAAAGGAAGCTCCCCTTGTTCATGATAGGGGAGCTTCCTTTTTTTATTCTGAGTATTGGCTACATAACATAAGTGATTCCAGTCGGTTACTTTTTCTTAACTAGTTATCTGTTACTTTATTTATAAAGCTATGAAAATCAACTGTACTCTGTTAAGAAAAGTAATTTTTGCAAGCCTTATTGTAGTATTCCCTGCAGGAGGTTTGTTGGCTCAAACGTATGCCCTGGTTCAGGTAATTCATAATGCTGCAGATCCGGAACTTTCTACAGTCGATATATATGTGAATGATGCCCTTTGGGCCGATGATATTCAGTTTAGGCAGGCAACTGCTTTTAAAGCTGTTCTGTCTGAGGTTCCGGTTAAAATAGACATTGCTCCGGGTTCAAGTGCAAGCTCTTCCGAATCCCTGTATTCTACAACGATTACTTTTGGTGTAGGTACAAAAAATATCTTAATGGCTACGGGTGTATCAGGAACAGGATTTGCGCCTAATCCGGAAGGGAAAGATATTGGATTGGGGCTAAAGCTCTTTAGTGCCGCCAAAGATCTTGCGTCCAACCCTTCTACAGTTGAGGTTAATTTTTGGCAAGGCAGCACCGATACGCCTGTGCTGAATGTAACAACAGGGGAAGGAGATACACTGGTTAAATTAATAGGCTATAACCATTTTGCGAACTATGATGTGCTCACTCCCGCTGTTTATGATATTTATTTCTTAAGTACTTATGGGAACAAAGACACGCTTGGATCTTTTTCTGCAGATCTGAGCGGTTATGCAGGACAGGGAATCCTGTTGTTTTCGAGTGGCTTTCTAAATCCTTCCCAGAATAATGGAGGTCCCGAACTGGGCTTATTCGCAGCATTGCCGAATGGTACCGTTGTGCCATTAAGTAATAATATTGCTGGAATTAAATCGTCTAAAATGCCCTTTAAGAAATTATTGCCCTATCCTGTCCCAGCCTCAGATCGGTTAAGTCTTGAAGTGGAAAACGATACGCCGGGGATGGCGGATATAGAGTTGGTCAATGTGTATGGTAGTATAGTAAGCTCTTTTTCTACCTATCTTGTTTCAGGTAAAAATAGCATTGCGCTGGATTTAAGTCATGTGGTTGCCGGTCAGTATGTGATCAGGGTGACAGGTACGGACAGGTCGGGAATGGCCCGTTTTGTGGTAAATAAGTAATCGCCTGTTTTTCATAAGATAAGGGAGACTGCGAAGGTGGTTTCCCTTTTTATTATTATCAACTGGAAATACTTTTCTCTTCTTTTTATTATGGGGCTAATTGTTAGAAATAGGAGCATTGTTTGAGAAAAATGCTATAAATTGTCCTTCTGAGCTTGAAATAATGGGTATAATGACACAAAATGTTATTTTTTATCTTTTAGGCTATTAAAATTAGACCTATTTTTATGACGTAAGTAGTCTTGTTGTAGTTTTGTGTAGCATATGGTTGTATTTTAAGGCTAATTTTTAATAAAAAATATGTATTTCTTGAAATAGACTCAAAAAAAGTACTAATTATCATTATAAAATGTATAAATATAAATAATTTTAGAATCTTCTAAATCCACTTTGAAATACGTAAGTACTTTTATATAATTGTCTCAGGTACGTAAGTATTTTGGTTCAACAATTAAATAAGGACACAAATGATGAAAACAATTAAACTTTTACCAACAGCTTTTTGTGTGGCTGCTCTTACGCTGGGCTTAACCACGGGGACTTTTTCAAAAGGAAAAGATTTAGAAGAAACAGAAAATTCATCAGGGACAGATGTGGGTTCAGTTTCCGGTCCTTTTAGGAAAAAATCAGGAAATCAGGCGGGCAAAACTTTTCAAAACTCTCCGGCCAATACTTATATAATGAGAGAAATGCCTTCCCATTATTTTAGTGCGGACAAAAAAGCTGCAGCTGCTGACTCTGTACCATTTAAACCATCCATAAGTGTAGGTTCTATCGTCCACATGTTTGCCTCTTCGCAACAGACAGGTTTTGGGTCTAACACGAATTACGGTGATGCGGGAAGCGACTGGAACAAAGGAATAACATTATATAGAGCCAGGGTGCTGGTAGGTGGACAATTGTCTAAAAAAGGAGCTTTCTTCTTAGAAACCGATATTCCATCTCCAATTGGGATAAGATTAGATTCTACTTCAAAAAATGTTAAAGTATCACCAATAATATTGGATGCACAGTACGAACATACATTCAATGAGTATTTAATGCTTATTGCAGGTATGCAGCTTGTTTCGCATAACAGAAATGGTTTACAGGGAGCCGCTTCTCTTATGGCAAATGATTTTACCTATTATCAATATCCATACAACCTGTTCGAAAACGATCCGCTTCAGGGAAACTTTGGTCGTGACCTTGGTCTTAACGCAAGAGGATTTTTCTTAAAGAAAAAACTGGAATATCGTCTGGGTATTTTCTCTGGTAGAAGATTCGATGATAAAGCTCCTTTCAGAACAGTGGGTAGAGTAGTTTACAATTTCTTAGATCCTGAGCAGGACTACTACTATGCAGGAACAAAGCTTGGCGCTGGTAAAACAGTAGCTCTTGGTGCTGGTTTTGATGCTCAGGCAACTTACTACAATGTTGGTGCAGATTTATTTGTAGATGTACCTGTTTCCAGTGCAGGTTCTGTAACGCTTAACTCAGCATTTTCTTACCTTTCAGGAGGTACCAAAACAGATACCAAATACAGTTTTGCTAAAATGATCCCTAAGCAAACCATTTCATTCCTTGAGTTAGGCTATTACTTCAAAGATCTGAAACTTCAGCCATGGATCAGATACGAAAATAAAACCGTGAGTGCAGCAACTGAGCAGGCAGAAGGTAGTACTTCAACCTTCAATAAGCTGCAAGGCGGAACAGTATTTGGAGGAGGAGTAAACTACTTCTTTAACGGATATGGTACCAATGTCAGGCTATCCTATACAACCTTTACCAAAGGTGTTCCAATGGAAACTGGCGACATCACCAACAAGACCTATGGACAGTTGTGGTGTCAGCTTCAGTTCTTCATCTTCTAATAAACTGTACTATTGCAGATAAATTACATAGTGTATAAGGTTAATAGAAACAACAAGTCCTGATAGCTTTTATGATAACACCTTTACTTATAGGTTTAAGCCATTCAATGGAAACAGACCATGTAGTGGCTGTAGGTAATCTGGTTCAGATCAGAAGAAGCTTCTGGGAAGAAGCAGTACTGGGAGCTACATGGGGATTGGGGCACACATGTTCGGTAATGGTTGGAGCATTTTCCCTATCCTTTATCAAAACCTTTGTTGCTCTTCCCTATCAGTTTTCTTTCGAGCTTTTTGTAGGGATTATGATGGTAGTGATAGGTATCTATCGCTTAGTGATGCTTACAAGAACGGAAGAAGAAAAGAATATGTCAGGAAAAAAATCATTGTTCTTTAATGTTGGTGTCGTGCATGGACTGGCAGGTAGCGGCTCTATTGCTGCCATGCTTGCCGGGAATGTCGAGAATCATCATGAGCAGATACTTTTCCTGATGCTGTTCGGACTGGGTACTATCATTGGCATGGGGCTTATCACGGCAGCCATGACAAGACTTAAGTTCCTTAAGCAAAAATATCTGACATGTTTTTCAGGCCTTATTGCAGTGTGTTCTTTTATCTATGGAATCAAAATAATTTTCGAACAACTTTACTAATTATACTAACTCTAACAATAACTCGTATGAAAACACTATTAAAGCAAAGACCTTTTTATACATTACTAATGGTGATGCTTACAGCAGGCCTTCTGTTTTCCTCTTGTTCCGGATCAAAAGATACCAGAACAGATCAGGGCAAAACTGTGGAAGCCGGATCCGATGAAACCATCAAAATCGGAGTGTTGCATTCACTGAGTGGTACAATGGCGATTTCTGAGGTGTCTCTTAAAGATGTAATAGAATTGGCTGTGGAAGAAATCAATGCCTCCGGTGGGGTATTAGGTAAAAAGGTAGAGCCTGTTATTGTAGACCCTGCATCTGACTGGGATTTGTTTGCAGAAAAATCAAAAGAGCTTATCCTGGATAAAAAAGTAGCAGCAGTATTCGGATGCTGGACTTCTGTTTCAAGAAAATCTGTATTACCAGTGTTTGAAGAGCACAATAGCCTTCTGTTCTATCCTGTGCAATATGAAGGTGAAGAGTGCTCTGCAAACGTTATCTATTCAGGTGCAACACCTAATCAACAGCTTATTCCTGCTGCAGAATATCTTATGAGTGAAAAAGGTGGCGGATACAAAAAGTTCTATTTACTTGGAACAGATTATGTATTCCCAAGAACGGCTAATAAAATTCTGAAAGCATTTCTTCTTTCAAAAGGTATTCCAAAAGAAAATATAATTGAAGAGTATACTCCATTCCATCATCAGGATTATCAGACAATTGTTTCCAAAATTAAAAAGTTTGCTGCTGGTGGTAAGGCATGTGTATTGAGTACAGTAAACGGTGACTCCAATGTTCCTTTCTATAAAGAATTCGCTAACCAGGGACTTACTGCCGCAATGTGTCCTATCATGGCATTCTCAGTTGCAGAAGATGAGTTGCGTTCAATGGATACTGAGTTCCTTGTAGGGCACTTGGCTGCATGGAATTACTATCAGTCTGTAGATTCACCTGAAAACAAAAAGTTTGTTGAAAACTTTAAGGCGTTCTGTGAAAGAAAAGGTTTACCTGGTGGTAAAAACCGTGTAACAGATGACCCTATCTGCTGGGCTTATACAGATGTTTATCTATGGAAAAATGCTGTAGAAAAAGCAGGTACTACTGAAGTTGAAAAAATGCGTCCTGCATTGTATGGTCTTGAGTTCAACTCACCTGGTGGTCTTGTAAAGATGAGCGAGAAAAATCATCACCTTGCTAAGCCTGTAATGATCGGAGAGATAAGAAGCGACGGACAGTTTGATATTATCTGGAAAACAGACGGTCTTGTTGAACCTGAGCCATGGTCTAAGCTTACATCACCTGATAAAGACTGCGATCACGTACGTCATGGTGGTACTTATACCTTAAATGATTAATTTTTAGTTCAGTAATAATTGTGAAAGTCTGTTTGACTTTGTAAAGGTAGATCTGCCGGCTGTATGAAGAATGTAAATCAAGTACAGCCGGTTTTTTAAATAACTTCGAATACAATTCTTCTTTTGGTTGTGTTTGATTTAATCATTAACCGGATGAAATATATTTCCTACTTTCTGTTGCTGTTTGCTCTTCCTCTTCGCTTGCTGGCAAACCAGGTGGTCAATGATACCCAAAGGCATGTAAGTATGCTTATTTCCGGAACAGATTCATTGAAAGCTATTGCAATCAATAATCTTATCGGTTCCGAAAAAACAGAGGTGTATCCTTTACTGGCCGCTATAAATGATAAAAAACTTTACCTATATAACGATATCCCGGTGACGATTGGGGAAAAGAAGACCTTGGAGGAGGGCTCTGAACTGTTTAAAGTCTTACAAGTGTACCCGGATGTAAAAGAATTACAATCAAAAGAGGGTGCTACATTATTCCTCCCCTTGTCTGAATTAAATGCAATTGAAATTAGCCGAAGCTCAAGATTATTGCTGACACCAATTGTCCCTTATCTGAACTTATTAAGTCCTGAAGTTGAAAAAAGGAAAATGGCCTATACTCAGTTTCAGGGGTTAAAAAATAATGCAATACTTCCTAAGCTCTATGCGGCACTTGCTCATGAGGAGAACAAAGAAATTCAGAGACTTGGAAAAGAAACAATATTTTCAATACAGCTTTATACAGCCCCATTGGCATCACAACATCTTTGGATAGACAGTCTTACTACCAACTGGGGGCCTAATACCCAATCCATATTGGAACAGTATGCAGCGGAACAAACCAATGCTGATCTAAAGGCAAAGGCTATGGAAAAGGCTGAGCTGTTGCAGTCAAAACACGAAAGACTTCGGATGTTTCAGAATTTGTTCAGTGGCTTGAGTCTTGGAAGCATTCTGATCATGATTGCGCTGGGCCTTTCAATAGTATATGGATTAGCAGGTGTAATCAATATGGCGCATGGTGAATTCCTGATGATCGGTGCCTATACCACTTATTGTATACAGACTATTATGAGTCCCGGATCGGATCTGTTTTTCTGGGTCTCCCTTCCTATGGCTTTTCTGGTTGCAGGTTTCTGGGGCTTTGTGATAGAGCGCTTAATTATAAGACACCTTTATGCCAGACCATTGGAAAGTATGCTGGCAACATGGGGTGTAGGGCTGGTACTGGTTCAGATTGCCAGATCACTGTTCGGAGACCTTACTGCGGTTAGAACACCTTCTGTTCTCTCCGGCGGATGGGAAGTTGTTCAGCATCTTGTGCTTCCTTATAACAGACTATTTATAATATGCCTGAGCGCTTTTATGATTACTGTAACTTATCTTGTATTGTATAAAACAAGACTAGGGTTACAAATAAGAGCGGTTACACAAAACAGAAGAATGAGTTCCTGTCTTGGAATTGAAACCAACAAGCTTGATGCTATGACGTTCTTCCTGGGATCCGGACTTGCGGGGCTCGCCGGTGCAGCAATGACGCTTATTGGCAACGTTGTTCCCGACATGGGGCAGACCTATATCGTTGACTCGTTCCTGGTGGTGGTTACCGGGGGAGTTGGAAACATTGCAGGATCCATTGTTTCCGGTTTTGGAATAGGTTTTCTGTTCAAATTGCTGGAGTCCTTTTTCCAGGCGGTATATGGAAAGGTGCTCATATTAGCACTGATTATAGTTTTCCTTCAATATAGACCTAAAGGCTTGTTTCCTGATAAAGGAAGAATAGGTGAAGATTAGTCACATTATAAATGTACCTGTATGAAGCAATATTTAACAGCTGATAAATTATTCTATATCTTATTAATAGTACTATTTCTCATAGTGCTCCCATTGGGAAACATGTTGGGGTATGTTTCCAATAATACTATTTCCCTTTGGGGGCGTTATTTCTGTTTTGCTATAGCAGCACTCGGCATTGACCTCATCTGGGGATATACAGGAGTACTGTCTATGTGCCAGGCGTTCTTTTTCTGTCTTGGAGGCTATTCCATCGCCATGCATATGTTGCTTAGTGCGAGTGGTAAAGGAGTGTACAGCGCAGCAATACCTGACTTTATGGTTTGGAATCAGGTGGATACATTGCCCTGGTTCTGGGAGCCATTTCATTCGTTTGGTGCAGCGTTATTGCTGGCCTTGCTATTGCCTGCTCTTTTCGCATTTCTGTTTGGCTTTTTTGTGTTCAGAAGCAGAATTAAAGGAGTTTATTTTGCCATCATTACTCAGGCCCTGGCTTTGGCAATGTGGCTGATTTTCCTAAGAAATGAAACAATGCTCGGAGGGACTAACGGACTTACAGATTTTAAAAATCTGCAAGGGTTTGAATTGTCCAGTCCTGACACAAAGCTTGGTTTGTACTTTGTTGCTTTTCTATCGTTATGTGCATGTTATGTGTTCTGCAAGTGGCTTGTTAATTCCAAATTTGGAAAAGTACTGGTTGGAATTCTGGATAGTGAGTCGAGGTTAAGCTTTACTGCATACAATGTTGTGAACTACAAAGTAGCAGTCTTCGTGATTGCTGCTATACTGGCAGCTATTGGAGGGATCCTTTATGTTCCACAGACAGGTATCATAACTCCAGGAAGAATGGATGTAAAAGCTTCTGTTGAAATGGTTATGTGGGTGGCACTTGGTGGAAGAGGAAGGCTGAAAGGCGCAATCATTGGAGCGTTGCTGGTGAACTACCTGTATAGTGTTTGTACCAGCGTATTCCCAGAATCATGGTTATATATTCTCGGTATATTGTTTATCCTGACTGTCCTTTTCTTTGAAAAAGGGTTCTGGGGATTAATTGAAATGATAGAGGCTAAACTGACAGGCTGGTCTCCGTCAAAAGAAAGTGAAAGTTTAAACGCTAACGTATAATACGATGCTTAATGTAAGAAATTTAAATGTTGCCTTTGGTGGAGTAAAGGCGCTTGATCTGCAAGATTTCAGCATAGGTAAAAATGAACTTCGAGTGATCATTGGTCCAAATGGGGCAGGAAAATCAACCTTTCTGGATATTTTATGTGGTAAAACTCGTCCTGATGAAGGTGAAGTGTTGTTTGACGGTCAGCCTATTCTTGGAAAAAAGGAGGTTGATATTGCCCGTTTGGGTATTGCAAGAAAATTTCAGAAACCGTCCATATTCGCTAGTCTTACTGTTTACGACAATATGCTTCTGGCGGCAAGAATGCCGAAGGGTATTTTTAAGTCGATGTTCTTTAAGATGTCATCAGAGATTAAAGACAAGATTTATCAGGTGGCTAAAATGGTACGCCTGGATATCCATTTAAGCAAGCTTGCCGGAAATCTCTCGCATGGACAAAAACAATGGCTCGAGATAGCTATCGTGATGCTTCAGGATCCAAAGCTGTTACTTATTGATGAGCCTGCAGCGGGTATGTCAGATGAAGAAACATACAGAACAGGTGAATTGCTTACAGATCTTGCCAAGCATCATAGCGTCATTGTTATCGAGCATGATATGAGTTTTGTCGAGCAGATTGCCAATCGTCTGGTGAGTGTGCTGGTAAGAGGTAAACTTCTTATGGAAGGAACATTTGCTGAGGTCAGAAATGACCAGAGGGTGATTGACTGCTATCTGGGAAGAACCAATACGCAGTTGGAATAACGTCTTACTACAAAATAAGAGCATTATGGAAATTATTCTTGAGTCTAGTGATTTACAGGCAGCTTATGGACAAAGCACAATCCTTTGGGGCGTAAATTTTAAAGCTGTTAAAGGTAAAATCACAACCATCATGGGAAGGAATGGTGTCGGAAAGACAACCTTGCTGAAAAGCATTATGGGGCTGGTAAAAGTTTCAAGTGGAAGTATAAAATTTCAGAATGAAGAGATACGAGATTTACCTCCCTATAAGAAAGCAAGAATGGGAATAAGCTATGTTCCCCAGGGAAGAGAGATCATCCCGAAACTTACGGTTTATGAAAACCTGAAACTGGGCATGGAGGCATTGGGAGATAAGAAGGGAAAATTGCCTGAAGAGGAGATTTATGCATTATTCCCTATATTGAAAGACTTTAGGAAACGTCTTGGCGGCAATCTGAGTGGTGGTCAGCAGCAACAACTGGCGCTTGCCAGAGCTATGGTAAGTAACCCTTCTCTGATCCTGCTGGATGAGCCGACGGAAGGTATTCAGCCGTCTATAGCAATGGAAATTGCACAGGTGCTTAATAATCTTGCAAAAGAAAAGAATATCTCTGTGTTACTGGTAGAACAGAAAATAGATTTTGCAAAGCAGCTGACAGACTATTATTATTTCATGGACAGAGGTAAGATGGTGATGGAAGGAGGAAAAGAGGAATTACAGCACCAGGAAATAAGAAAACATTTATCTGTATAACATTATGAAGCTATCACCCAAAGATATTGAAAAGCTCATGTTGCATAACGCCGGTTTTCTGGCGCAGAAGCGTTATGCAAGAGGTATTCTTCTAAATTATCCGGAAGCTATTGCATTGATATCCGCTCAGTTATTAGAGTTCATCAGAGAAGGATGTAGTGTGGCAGAACTTATGGATAAAGGGAAACAGCTCCTGGGCATAGATGATGTGATGGAAGGTGTTCCTGAAATGGTGGATGAGGTGCAAATAGAAGGGACTTTTCCGGATGGAACAAAGCTTGTAACAGTGCATCATCCGATATGTAACAAGGGCTTAAATAACGGCCTGGCACTTTACGGATCTGGCCTGGTGGCTTCCGGGAAGAAACTGGCTATTGATAATACTATTAATCCAACTCCGGGATTACTGGACGTTCAGGAAGGGTATATTGAATTGAACAAGGGCAGACGTACCATCATGCTTGATGTGGTTAATAAAGGAGACAGACCCGTACAGGTGGGATCGCATTATATTTTTTCTGAAACCAACAGTGCGCTGGAGTTTGACAGAATGAAAGCCTTGGGCTTCCGACTGGATATTCCTGCCGGAACGGCTGTACGATTCGAACCCGGAGAAAAGAAGACAGTTCCTCTGGTGGAAATAGCAGGACAGAAGCTGATCTATGGAGGAAACAATCTTATTCAGGGTAGTATCAATGAAGGTACTGAATCTCAGATAAAGGAAAGAATGAAGGAAAAAGGTTTTATTTCGTAAATTTTTATGGCGTATAAGTTTTCAAGAAAGAGTTATGCCGATATGTTCGGTATCACAACCGGAGATAAACTGACATTGGGAGATACCAATCTTGTCATCAAAGTAGAGAAGGATTTTACGGTGTATGGTGAGGAATGCAAGTTTGGAGGAGGTAAAGTGCTTCGGGATGGTATGGGGCAGGCATCGGGCTTTAAATCTTCCGAGGTATTGGATCTCATTATTACCAATGCATTAATTATTGACTATACAGGTATCTATAAAGCAGACATTGGAATAAAGAACGGATACATTAAAGCAATAGGAAAAGGTGGTAATCCTCATATTATGGAAGGGGTAGATCCTGACATGATTGTGGGAGCTACTACTGAAGTAATAGCCGGGGAAGGTATGATCATTACAGCTGGTGGTATTGATAACCATATTCACTACATCTGCCCTCAGCAGATGGAAGAGGCTCTGGCCTCCGGTGTTACTACCTTCATAGGGGGGGGAACGGGGCCTGCTACGGGTACCAAAGCTACGACTTGTACGCCCGGGGCATTTTATCTTGAGATGATGTTAAAGGGAACCGACAATTTCCCTATGAACATCGGTTTCCTTGGAAAGGGAAATACTTCACATCCTGAAGAAATAGAAGAGCAGATTAAAGCGGGGGCAATTGGACTTAAACTTCATGAAGACTGGGGTACAACACCTGCTGCTATTGATAATTGCCTTTCCGTGGCAGAGCAATACGATGTTCAGGTCTGTATTCATACGGATACCCTAAACGAAAGTGGTTTTGTCGAGTCCAGTCGCGCTGCTTTTAAAAACCGTACCATCCATACGTATCATACAGAAGGTGCAGGAGGAGGACATGCTCCGGACATCATAGTGTTGTGTGGAGATCCTAATGTGTTGCCTTCTTCTACCAATCCAACCAAACCATTTACGGTAAATACCATCGATGAACATCTGGATATGCTAATGGTGTGTCATCACCTTGATAAAAATATTCCTGAAGATATTGCTTTTGCAGAAAGCAGGATAAGAGGCGAAACCATTGCAGCAGAAGATATTCTTCACGATATGGGTGCTTTGTCCATGCTTTCTTCCGATTCCCAGGCAATGGGAAGAGTAGGAGAAGTAATATGCAGAACCTGGCAGACCGCGCACAAGATGCGTGAGCAAAGAGGTCCGCTAAAAGAGGACTTGGATACAGGTGCAGACAATTTCAGGGTAAAGCGTTATGTAGCCAAGTATACCATAAACCCTGCTATTGCACATGGCTGTGGGCATGTGATCGGTTCTGTAGAGGTGGGAAAACTGGCAGATCTTGTCGTATGGCATCCTAAGTTCTTCGGAAGCAGACCCGAGTTGATTATCAAAGGTGGAGTGATCGTGCAGGCACAAATGGGAGATCCCAATGCATCTATACCAACACCACAGCCTTATTTCTCCAGACCTATGTTTGGAGCAAGAGGTGCTGCTATAGGTAAAACTTCTTTCGCATTTGTATCCCAGGCATCGTTGCCTGTTGTTAAAAACTATGGATTGAATAAAGTAATAATGCCGGTAGCTGGTTGTAGATCGGTGAAGAAAAAAGATATGAAACTAAACGACTATCTTCCGGATATTAAAGTAGATGCTGAAACATATAAAGTTACGGTTGATGGTGAATGGATCACTTGTCTACCTGCAGCTAAGCTGCCTTTGGCTCAGTTGTATAACCTGTTTTAAGTCCAGGTGAGGGGGTAGCGCTTTTGTTTCAGCGCTAGCATAGCGCCTGCTCTTCCGCAGTTGTAAAGATAGTAAGGAAAATCTTTCCGGGAAGAAATACAATCAGTGTTAGCAATCTTTATCATTGTATCATGGACCGTGATCTTTTACTTTTATTTCAACTGGCAGATTCAGCATTTCCCGTAGGAGGTTTTGCATATTCGTATGGTTTGGAGTCTGCGGCGAAGCTTGGCTTTATAAGGAGTGAGGAAGATCTAAGGAAATATCTGATCACGTTTTCACAACAACTGATTTCATTTGACTTTCCTTTTATAAGTGATGCTTTCAGAATAGATCCATATAAAGACTCTTTGGCGACCTTAAAAAAGTTGTTAGGCGATTACGATGCCATGTTAATGAATCCGATGATAAAAAAGTCTGGCTGTGTGATTGGCAGAAACTGGATCAGAATCAGCAAACAGTTTTCAGATTCGTTTAGGCTGGAAGAGTTGGATTCAATTTTAAGTAAGAAACAGCTTTCGTATGATTTTCCGGTGGTATACGGCATGACTATTAAAATTTTAAAAGTATCTTTTCACCGGGCTTTGTATTTGTACTTTTACATGGCATTGAGAGATCAGATAAGTGCCTTGATACGACTAGGTCTGTCCGGGCCATCCAGAGCTCATATAGAATTGCGGTACATCCTTGATTCGTTTGCAGATACGATCAGCTCCTATATTCCGGTTTCTCATGATCAGGCGTATAAATCAGCCTATCTTTTGGAGATTGCCCAGCTTTCTCATGACAGAGTTTACTCAAAGTTATTTCAGAATTAATAAATCCTTATAGCTATGAAATTATTAAACATGTACAAACATATGGGGCATTACGATTCCCCCGGTCATTTTCATCATCGCGAACTTACCAATGAGCGGAGGAACTTTAAAAAACGTGCTTTTACTGTTGGTATAGGCGGGCCTGTCGGAACAGGCAAAACTGCATGGACCCTGCAACTTTGCAAAGCTTTAAGGGATAAAATGAATATCGCAGTTGTAACCAATGATATCTTTACCAAGGAGGATGCGGAGTTTCTTACGAGAAATGAGGCACTTTCTGCTGACAGAATTATTGGAGTGGAAACAGGAGGGTGTCCTCATGCAGCTATACGGGAAGACGTTTCTCAAAACATGTATGCGCTTGAAGAACTCATGACAAGATTTCCTGATCTGGAGCTGTTATTCGTAGAAAGTGGGGGCGATAATCTTGCGGCTCACTTCAGCAAAGAACTGGTAGATTTTTCGGTGTATGTAATTGATGTTTCCGGAGGTGATAAAATTCCAAGGAAAGGAGGGCCTGGTATTACTCAGTCCGATTTGCTGGTTATCAATAAAATTGATCTTGCACCACTGGTAAATGCAGACTTGTCCGTAATGGAAAGAGATGCCAAAAAGATGCGTGGAGAAGGACCTTTCGTTTTTGCAAGAGCAAACGATTGTTATGGAATGGAAACAATTATTGAGCATATACTCAATGCCCGGGCAGAGGCATTGGAGAAATCAACTAAGTTTTCTCTTCGATTGGGGTAATGATTAATTAAATAAAGGTAAAGACCTGCTCTCACAGCAGGTCTTTTTTTGTTTTTAGTGGATTTTTCAGTAAACATTTTCAGGATAAATGGGTTTTAGGGGGATGTTTTTTTAACCTAAACCATGCATCATATGAAAAATTTGAATCCATTCGGACTAATATTTTTGTTAGTCTTTTTTGTTATCAGGAGTTATGGTCAGCCTCTCTTTATTAAAGAAATTCCAGCCAATAGTACCAACTTCATTAGTGCCAATGGGAAGCTTTATTTCACCTCCGGAACAGACCTTTACCGTTCAGACGGAACGACCTCCGGGACAACTTTTGTTAAAGCTATCGGTGAGCCCATTCTGGAATTTACCAGTCTTACAGTAGGTAGTTTTTTTTATTTTACCACTCAGGAACCCGGAGGAAAGGTTGCTTTATGGAAAAGTAATGGCTACGCCAACAATACTTTTAAGATCAAATCTGCTGATTTTATCAAGCCTCTTTTAACGTATAATGTTTCCTTGTATATCGGTATGGATGACGGGGTTCACGGGTATGAACTATGGAGGGTTACTTCTGCTAACGTGTTTAGTCTGGTGAAAGACGTTTACCCGGGGCCGGGTTCCGGGCTGGGAGATGAAATTGTGCAGTTTAATGACCTTTTGTACTTTAAAGGGTATAATCCTGTTTCCGGATCAAATATCTGGAAGACTAATGGTACATCCATTACCAATATTGCGGTAGACCTTCCTTTTACAGAGAACTATGGGTATTTAACAGGAGTTGGATCTACGTTATATTTTTCAAGAAACTATGTCGTGGGGGATTCTTCTTATGCTGAGTTATGGAAAACAAATGGAACGACAGCCGGGACTTCGAGGGTAAAACAGTTTATTGTCGAAGGTTACGAAGCAAAGTCTGGAGTGGTGCAGCTTACTAATTTTAATAATACACTTTACTTTAATTACTTCTATGATTTTGGAGTACGGTTTGACAATCTGTATGTAAGCGATGGTACGGAATCGGGCACGCAATATGTTACGAGTGTAAATGTTGATGGATCGATGTCAGATTTTTTTGAGGTGAACAACAATCTGCTCTATTTTGGATCGAGTCAGGGATGGCCAGGGTCGTTTATGGCAATCAATTTCAGCGGACCATATGCGTATATAGTAAGTTCGCTCACTACCTATTCTGTGAGGTATGCAGTAGTCGGGAACTTGCTTTTCTATGCCAATCATACTGAATTAACATTTGGGGCAGATCCTGGGGATTCCTCTAAAGCTTTTCAGCTTTTTCAACGGGATATAACAACTCCTAATAACGTAACGCTGGAAAGTATTTATGGGACGTCGTTTTCAGGTTCCAATGACCTTACAGAGGTTAATGGAAAGCTGTTTTTTACTAGGCATAACGATGATGTGACTGCTGGAGGTTGTCCTTTCTGCCCGAAAAAATTATACGTGTATAACCCTTTTTCAGGACTTAGAGCTGCTATTGCCGAAGAGTCTCTTGTGGAGTTAACCACATTCCCTAATCCATCTGAGGCATTGTTTAATTTTAGTTTAGTGAGTAGTGAAAATGGAAATGCGACAGCGGAGATTTTCAGAGCCGACGGAACACTGGTGGCAAAAGTATTTGATGGAGCTACGGCAAAGGGTGAAAAGCTAGAGTTTAACTGGAATGCAGAAGGGCTAGCGGGAGGCGTGTATATTTGTAGGTTTACTACAGGTAAAAAAGCAATTGTTAAGAAGTTACTACTGAATAATTAACCGTATCAGGACAAACTTAAGGTACAACAGGCCTCTGCATTTTGTAAGAGGCCTGTTTGTTTATAACGATAAATTTAAAGCCTGATCTTCGTTATTTCCCTTTCAACAAATGAGCCTTATATTCTTCCCTCCAGAGGATTAAAGCCAAGCAGGTCCTGATCGGATAAAAGTTGTGCAAGTTCTTTTACAAGCGGATATAGAAAATGACTGTTTCTGGCAGAGCATCGTACCATGAATACGTGCTCATTTACCTTACAGGTGCTGCCAATAAGGTCGCATTTGCTGATTTCCTGACCTTTTTCATTGAAGAGGTATTTTCTGTAAAGAAAGTGTAAATGATTTTCAAGCAGCTTTATTTTCCTGAGATTCTCATGTCCGGCAAGGAATATATTAAGATAGCTGGAATGGTGAAGAAATGCTCCCGGAGAATTCATATTATTCTGTTCCGGATCCATTCGGAACCGGTCCCAGATGACAGGAGTGCCTGATAAGGTAATTTTGAGATCTGTAGAGAACGATTTGAATGCAAAGCGCTCGCCGTTTAGGATTCTTCCCCCTTCAAACCAGTCCAGAAAAAGCAAAGACGACCCCTCTTCCAGATCCCATTGGATCTTTTGCTCGAATATGCTGTTCTGATGCGGAACAATTGGATCTCCCATAAAGACGGAGAAGCCCTCTCTTTCTATTTTTCCCCGGATTTCCTGCATACTTGCCTTGTCTTGCTCCGACCGGTAAATCCTTGTATTGGCCTGTGTGGAAAAAGCAGAGGAGGTGCCTGCGTTACAATGAATGTCCAGTGCTATCTGATCACCTTCAACAAATCCCCCACCATAACTGGAAAATACCACCTGACAAGCTTTTCCTTTTTGAAGGGAAAAAATTTTCAGAGGACGGAAAATTTTTGATCCCGTTAAAACGGATTTGTTGTCGATGCTGGAAATTTCTATTGCCGATCTGGTCATGTACTTAATGCTGTTGCTGCTAAAAAAGTTGAGATTACTTACGTAATATTACTAAAAATGGATGAATTGTTGCTAGGTTTTAAAATCTTTTATGTATTTTAAATTTTATTAGTTTATTGCCTCTTTTAAATTTTCCATGGGTCTCTTCAATAACAAATTCAGTGCTTTAGGGCAGGAACAGCGGCTGTTTAAGTATTCTGCAGTCATGTATGCCATCGCCCTTTCTTTAATAGCTGTTATTTCTATTTTAAGTCAGGTGTTGATTCAGCAATACTTAAGTAGCCAGATACATGATTCACACATCATTAATATTGCCGCGCGCCAAAGAACCTATAGTCAAACGCTCTGTAAAAATGCCCTGCTGATAGAATCGGGCCGCGATATTGAAACCAATCGTAAAGCTTTTGTTAACACATTGAGGCAGTGGCAGCGATCGCATGAAGCATTGCAGTCAGGCAGCGACTTTTTAAACCTTCCGGCCAATGACAGAGAGGAACTGGGGCAGATGTTCAAAATCATTGAAGCTCCATACGAAGAGATCCTGCGTGCCTCCAACGATATGATAGAAGAATTGTACAGTGCTAAACCTTTGGATTCCCTTAATCTAAAGCCTTATATAACAAGCATTTTTGAGAATGAAAAAGTTTACCTGCTTGGGATGGAGCTGATTGTATTTGATTATGACAGGTTTTCAAGAAACAGCGTCAATAAGTTAAAGGAGATAGAATACATTCTTCTGTTTATAGTGCTTTTGAGCCTTGTTTTGGAGGCTGGTTTTATATTTTATCCCCTCGCCTTGAGAGTTCGGAAGAATATCCGGGATCTTATGGATTCAGAGGCCAAAGCTAAAACTCTTGCCAATCAGCTGAAGGAAACGAATGAGACCCTCGAGCAGTCGCACAAAGAATTGAGGGAAATAAACTTTGCTCTCGAAAAGGCTACTTATCTGGTTAAAACAGACCAGGATGGACGGATCATATATGCCAACGATAAGTATTGCCATGTTACGAAATATACCATGGGTGAATTACTTGGGAAGCCTTTGTTCTACAATAACATGGGAGGAAAAGAAAGTATCATATACGAGCATATACGCAATCCTGCCCGGCGTAAAGAGGTGTGGCAGGGAGAGATTTTTGATCATGCCTCCGATGGTACAGGGTTTTGGCTGGATGTTACACTTATGCCTATTGTAGACTATAAGGGCAGTTTGTATCAGTACCTTGTCATTTGTACCGATATAACCAAACGTAAGAATACTGAACGGGAGTTGATTCTGCTTACGGAAGAAAAATTAAGAAGGCAGGATGTGGAGCAAAAGATCATTTCTTACTCTATATTGAACGGACAGGAAAAAGAGCGGAAACGCATTGCTGCTGAAATTCACGATGGTATCGGCCAGATGATGACCAGTATGCGTATGAAGCTTGAAATGATTGAACAAAAAAATAAAGGACTTTCTGAAGATCTTCCTGAAATCAATAACCTGCTTCAGTCGATTATTAACGAAACCAAGAAAATTTGTTCTGATTTGTTGCCCAGTGTATTGGACGATTTTGGGTTGAGTGCAGCTGTGAGAGAGCTTCAGAAGATGTGCGAAAGTTCTTCCGGTATGGAGTTTGAGGTAGAAGATCAACTGGAGAAAAATAAGTTGCCAAGAGAGGTTGAAATAGGCGTTTTCAGAATCTTACAGGAAGCGTTGAATAATGCGATTAAACACTCCGGAGGGTCCAAAATTTTCGTTCATATAAGCAGCGATGCACATTGCGTGCATCTGATGGTTCAGGATGATGGAAGGGGATTCTATTTTGATGAGAGAAGGATTTTGAGTCGAGAGTTTGTTGCCAAGTCAAATGGCCTTCGTAATATGAAGGAACGGGCGGAATTGCTGGGTGGAAATTTTAATGTAACTTCGGAGCCGGGAAAAGGAACTATCGTTCAATTAGAGATACCACTATAAGTCAGGGTTTTCCTGTGTTATAAAATGAAAAAGAAGATTAAAGTTTTCCTAGTCGACGATCATGAGATTTTTCGTGATGGGGTAAAGCAGCTGATTACCAATGAACCGGATATGGAAGTTGTCGGGACTGCATCCAATGGAGATGAGGCTATTGCTGTAATTCCGGAAATGCAACCGGATGTAGTTATAATGGATATCAGAATGCCTGGGCTGAATGGACTGGAGACCAGTCAGAGCATTCTTAAGTCAGGAAGCAATGTACATATTATTTTCTTTAGCCTGTACGACCGGGATGATTATGTGATTTCAGCCCTTGAGATGGGTGCCCATGGTTATATTCTAAAAGATACAAGCAATAAGATATTCCTGAATGGTATAAGGGCAGTTGCAAACGGGCAGTTCTTTTTTACAGGAGAGGTGTCGGATGTTCTTGTTAAAAAATACAGAGAACTGAAGGAGAAAGGGGGAGGTGAGAGTCCGGTCGTAATGAGTCAGCCAAACCTTTCTAAAAGAGAACTGGAAATTCTTAATATGATTCGAATTGGAAAAACGAATAAAGAGATTGCTGAGGCTTTTGGATTAAGTGTGCGTACCATAGAAACACACAGACTGAATATGTTAAGAAAGTTTAAAACAAGCAATCTGGATGAGATTCTCAAAGCAACAGAGAAATATCAGGAGGAAGATTAAAAAGCCATTTAGAATCGTCAGATAAAAAAAGAGGCTGCCTTTTTAGACAGCCTCTTTTTTATTTTTATGCATTAAGCGTTGTTATTTTGCTTTTTCCAGAAGGAATTCAGTTCTTCTGTTGATTGCGCGCCCAATGGCGTTATCTGTGCCATCTTCGTTTTGGTTGGGAGCAATAGGTTTGGTTTCTCCGTAACCTATTGCAGTGATTCTTGACTTGTCAATTCCTTTTGAAACAAGATATTTTACAACATTGTCTGCTCTCTTTTGAGAGAGAGTAAGGTTGTATTTATGTGGCCCCAGATCGTCAGTGTGAGAGCCAATAATGATCCTGTCTTTTGGGTGTAGTTTTAGGAATGGAATAAGGACAGAATCCAGGGCAGCCTTTGCTTCTTCATTAAGGTTGTATTCGCCTGTATTATAGGTAATATCTTTCAGAACAAAAGGCTTGTCTTCAACGGCTTTTCAGCAATAATTTCAACTTCTACTGGTCTCAGGGATAGTTCTCGTTTAATTATGTCAGAAGAAGCCATCTCTCTGGTCTCAACCACAAGACTGTCCTTCTGGTAACCTTCCTGGTCAATTTTGAAGATATACTGGTGGTTCTTAGCCAGAGGAAATACATATTTGTTGTCGTTAATACGTACAGTATCCTTTTTCTCCTGTTTGGTCTTTAGATCAACTAAGGTAATATTTAGCAGTCTTGATTTATTCGGTGTTGAATCAGGGTCGGAGATTGCAATTTCCAGTGTACAGTTAAACGGTTTGGCATCATTGATACGGAATGTGTAAATGTCGTCGCAGCAGGTTTCGTGAAAGAAAGGAGTGCCTCCTGGTCTGTTCGAAACAACTACACCGTTTTTGCCTGACTTGTCAAGCATAAAATGCAGGTCGTCCTGAGGGGAGTTAATGGGGAACGACAAGTTCTGAGGTTTAACATATCTTCCTTCGTTGTCCTTGAAGGTTTTGTAAACATCAAGGCCTCCTGCAGAGCCATGTCCGTCGGAGCTGAAGTAAAATGTCTGCGTAGGTATATGAAAAAACGGAGTACATTCCTTTTCAGTGGTATTCATGATACCCCCGTTTTTAGGTTCGGCCCATTCTTGTTTTTTGGCATTATAGGAGGTATACCAGATATCTAATCCCCCTTTTCCGCCAGGTCTGTCTGACACAAAATAAAGCAATTCTCTTTTGGTAAGTGTGTCGTATACGATGGTTGGCTGAGTCGAGGTGTAGCCTGCCATGTTTACAGGGTATGTTAGCTCCTGTGCTACTTTCCAGCCACCCTTGGCTTTGTCTTTTTCTTTGATGTAAAGCTTGCAGGTTACTTTGCCTTTATCGTTTCTAAAGCATTTAGAGAAAATGTATTTATCCGTATAAGGAGAATACACGAAGTTTCCCATGTCGGCATTTGGATCATTAAGGATGTCAAATGTCCCTTTTTCTTTCCATTGGCCGTTTACTTTTTCTGCTTTGTAAATCTGACGTGTAGGTAGCTTATCCGGATGTTCGGAATCAAGATCATAATATTTAAGGGAGTCTTCTCTTAATGATCCGAATAGCATGTTCGTGCTGTCGAGTAGAAATGGAGAAAATTCAGTGTGTGGCTGATTGATCGATTTTCCCGCATTCTGAATCGTCGTATTTTTCAGGAAAGTCGCGGTACACCATTCCACTGTCGCACCCTGCAATTGATCCTTATGTCTACAATTTCGAATCTAAAAGTCTAAATGCGAATACACTTACCTGGGATTTTGGGGACAATGAAGGGACGGGATCAGGTATTACAGAAACGTATGATTATAAAAAGTCGGGCGATTTTGTGGTGAGGTTAACAGCGGAGGCGGGTGATGAATGCCCGGCAACTACAGATGAGGTGGTCGTGCATCCACGAAAGGTGGAGGCTAAGATTACATTGAAAGATACACTAATATGTATGAGCGCTGATGTAACGCTGGATGCATCAAATTCTGTTGATGCCTATGGAAACTGCCAAACAGGATATACCTGGGAAGTTCCTACAAAAGCCGATTTCAGACCATTAACCGGAAGTAATAGTGTAAGAAATTATAAAGTAGGGTTCAGTGGAGAGCACCTGTTAAAACTGACGGTTCAGGATATAAATGGATGTAGAAGTTCAGATTCGATAAGAATTAAAATATACGACATGTCTGTGTCAGCGAATCCGAACCGTTCGCAGATATGTCTGCCAACATTGCCAGGAGCACTTAAATTTGCTGATCTGTCCGTTGCTGATACTACCATTACCCAGTGGAAGTGGAGCTTTGGTGATGGTACTACCGAGGAATATAATGCTTTTGTAGACAGTATTGAACACCAGTATGTGAATACAGATTTTACCGGAAACCATTTAAACTATAGTTTAAAACTTACAGATATCCTTGGTTGTGAAGAGACGTTTAATGGAAGTCTGCCCGTTTATAAACCGTATACGAGGATAAGTACAGAAAAAAAGTATTTATGTGTGGGGGATACAATAAAGGTAAGCGCACCTGATTATACTGCCGGAGGATCCTATCTGAACTTTGACTGGGATTTCGGGAATGGCACATCCAGTACTTTAAGGGAAAATGATGTTGTTTACACAACCGAAGGGGATATTAAAATAAAGCTTAATTATGAAGAAGTGGGTTCATTGTGTAAGGGAAGTGATGAGTGGGAAATTAGTGTTCAGGGATATCCGACAGCGAAGTTTGTAACACCAAAGATGAATAGCTATGCTGTTATTTGTGCAGATATTATTCCTGATATCGTAAACTTGTCTTATGCATCCAATGACCAGTATTCCCCTATTGTAAGTACTGTTTGGGAAGGGAAGGCAGAGAAGTATGATCAGGAGACTGCTTATAACAGGGTGCCGCAATGGGCTTTCCCAAGAGGGTTAAATAGCATTACACTCACCGTTTCAACTTCAAATGGGTGTAAATCAGATACAACAGCTTATTTTGAGGTATGGAATGCAGAAGGAAATTTTGTCAAATCCAAAGATACCATTTGTCTGGATGAAGAAGTGACTTTCCATCTGATTGATACGTTAGATGTGAAACGTTGGGAGTGGACATTTGAGGGTGTAATGATTGAAAACAAGGATAATGTAAGTCATAGATTCAGTGCACATCCTATTGGCCAGAATGCAAAAGCAAAACTAAAGCTGGAGAGCCACAGGGGAGGCTGTTACAGATTGTTTGAGCAGGATGTTTATGTTCATCCTGTTATTGCTGATTTCTGGCGTGAATCTGAGCCTTCGGATACAACAATATGTTTTATTGATGGTGCATTCCATCTGTTTGATAAATCAACCAATAGTAACTTCTTTAAATGGAATTTTGGAGATAATTCACCTGAGGATTCTGTTACTTCTGCTCCTGTTCATAAGTACGCAACACCAGGAAAGTACGATGTTACACTTACAATCAAAAATAACCAGTTTGGCTGTGGACACTATTACCAAGGTAGCTGTGGTTTATCCTAACCCTGCCGTTATTGCTGTAGGAGACACCATGTGTTTTGGTTCAAGTAAAAAATTAAACCTGAATGTTCTGAATCCTTCTTCTGGTAGTACATACCTATGGACTCCTGCTGAGGATTTAAACAATGCGGCAATTCCTAATCCAGTTGCAACGCCTTTCGAGACTAGATTGTACAGGGTCATTGAAACCGATACAGCTACAGGATGTACAGGATTTGCGGAAGTTACAGGGCTTGTGGTAAAAAGAATAGGTCTGGAAGACTGGGATACAACAATTGTGATAGGCGACTTTGCCACGCTTCCTGTTTATGGAGATTCGGTCTACAGATTTAAGTGGACACCGGAAACCTATCTGACTTGTGTGGATTGCTTCTATCCTAAGGCACAGCCACTTGAAGATATTACCTATGATCTGGTTGTGACAGATGTTTATGGCTGTTTTGTGGATCCATTTAAATTTGAGATTATTGTCAAACCAGAAACCTTTGTAAAACTTCCTTCTGCCTTTACTCCTAATGGAGATAATAAGAATGATAAAGTCTATGTAAAAGGCTGGGGTATCAAGGAATTGCTTGAGTACAAGGTGTTTAACAGGTGGGGACAGGAAATATTCTCAACGGATGATATTAATGAAGGCTGGGATGGAACTTTTAAAGGCCAGAAGCAGAATAGTGATGTCTATGTTTACAAAGTAAGGGTACTAACCTGGAAGGATGAGGAGAAATATGTTGAAGGATACATCAACCTTCTGTATTAGAGCCTGGCTTCTATAATTTTATAAAATGGGCTGTTCATTTTCCGGACAGGCCCATTTTTTTGTGCCAGGAACTCCTAGTTCGGTCTTACCAAAGTCCATTATTTTATTCATAAATTGATATCAAACAATTATTTTCCTAAATTTGATTTTATAAATTAATAAAAATGGGCTTGAAAAGATCCTCTATTGCACTATTAGTGTTGGCATTCGTTCTGATTTCCTTTTCTTCTGAGGCTCAGCGTAGGAGAACAATTGAATATTCAGGATTTTTTGATTCTTATTATTTCCGCGGACCATTGAATATTAGTATTGGTGCAGGAGCAGCAGGATACAATGGAGATCTCTGTAAAATATTTTCCTGTGGTAAAATAGCACCCACCGTTAGTATTGGCGCCAATTATAAACTTTGGCCGAGAGTGATGTTCGGAGCAGATTTTAGTTACCTGCAGCTAAAAGGGACGGATAAAATTTATCCGGATCGCAATTTGTTGTTTAGTTTTACCGGGTATGAGCTGGATGTATATGGAAGATTATACTTTATCGATGATGTGATAAGGGTAGCCCGTGATAGAACCAGGAAACCTAAAACGTTCAAAGCATTTGTTTCTGCAGGAATGGGAGGTTTAAGCTTTACCTCAAGCGGAGAACAGGTAAGTCCATATGCGGATACAGTTTTTAGACTTAGAAGAATATACCCACAATATACGGTTGTATTTCCTCTGGGTGTTGGGTTGTCTTTTACAATTAGTCCACGTGTTACCATCATTACCGATTTCTCCTACCGGATCGCTTTCACAGATTATATTGACGATTTCAGAATGGATCGAAACGATGGTTTTGGTACGGCTATGATCAAGCTTCAGTATAGCCCGACAATGCCAAGGAAACATAAATCCAAGAAAGGGCTGGCACCTCCGGAACAATACGATGGCCCTAAAGGAACTGAAACCTGGAAGACCAGAAAGCCGGAAAAGAAACAGCGGAACAACGATGATTACGAATTACCGGATGAATATCAGGATCGTAATTCAGATGAGTACCAGGAGGAGAACCAGGACCAGCAACAGAATGACAATGAGGCAGAAGAAGGTTCCGGTTGGTAAAAATATACAGAGGCTGTCTTTAACGACAGCCTTTTTTTGTGGCCACTAGTTCGGGATATGTACTGATCACTGGCAAAAAGGAACTTTCTTAGATGGAAATGTGCCTATAAATCCTGTCTATTTATGAAGAAATTAGATTTTTTTTCGTTGATACAGACAATAAAGGAATAATTTTTGTCGTGCTATGAAACCCATTTGGTACTATAGGGGTATTTGAAATTTCAGAATAATTAATTGAAGAATGATGAAAAGTGATATTAACGAGCAGATTGAGAATGAAAATGTAATTCCTGTTAAAGGTAATCAGATCAATGATCAGAATGAGGAGAAGATATTTTTAGAAGGGCCGCATTCGAGAAAATGGGAGTTCTTTTTTACTTTAAAAATTCTGATGGAGTTTATAAAGGGGTTTCGTACCCTGCATTTTGTTGGACCATGCGTTACGGTGTTTGGATCTGCGCGTTTCAAGGAAGATCACCCTTTTTATGAGCAGGCTCGGGCTATAGGCGGATGCCTTGCCAAAATGGGATTTACTGTTATGACGGGAGGAGGACCCGGTATCATGGAAGCTGCGAACCGCGGTGCAAAAGAAGCAGGTGGAATTTCAGTGGGATGCAATATTATTCTCCCTATGGAACAACACCCTAATCCTTATCTGGATAAATGGGTGAATTTTGACTATTTCTTTGTCCGGAAGGTACTTCTTACCAAATATTCCTATGCGTTTGTAGTAATGCCGGGTGGATTGGGTACAATGGATGAATTCTTTGAGGCTTTGACACTTATTCAAACGCATAAGGTGAAAAAGTTCCCGGTTGTGCTTTTTGGGAAAGAATACCATAAGCATTTAATCGCCCATTTTGAATATATGGCTCAGGCAGGAACCATCCATCCGGATGATTTGAAACTATTTCTTTTTACAGATTCTATTGATGAAGCCATTGCTCATTTGGAAAAATATGCTGTAGAAGGATTTGGATTAAAAAGAAGAAAGAAAATTAAATCCTGGTCCATTTTAGGAGAGTAATAAAAATCCTTTTTATAAAAAGTTTAAAAGACTGTCTTATTGCAAGGCAGTCTTTTTTGTTTCAGTGCTTTATAATAACAACGGGTATTTAAGTATTGTAAAAGAACGTATTGGGGAGGACAGTATGTTTTAAAGAAAACAACGGGTACTTGGATGAACTAAAGGAAGGGGTTTTAATGGGTCTGGAAGAATTGAAATTGTCTCACCTGGCAGATTACGCCCGGTTTCTCTATGAGAACTTCTTAGATGCTTTCACAGAGGCGGATGAACAGGCAGCTGTAGAAAATGAAATGCCTTTGTTAAAATTTTTCGATTCTGTTCCGGAAGAAGAAAGGTTTAAAATAACCCGGAAATACATAGAGGAGTATCTTTTGAATTTCATCAATGGCACGGCTGTACAAGGTATTCTTAAAGGACTGGAAGAATGGAAAAAAGACCGACTGGAAGTGCCAAGGGCAGGAATTACCCCCCTGGATATTGTTTTACTGGCTAAAGGAAGGAAAAGTATATTATTTAAGTTTCTGCCCTGGTATACTAAAGATATTAAAAAGGCTCTCGAAATTGTGAATGAAATCGAAAGCTTTTATTCCTTTCAGTCTGTAAAAGCTATTGAATATTTTTCAAATATTCAGAATGCAGAGATGCGGAAGAAAAATGAAGAATTAACTTATGCTTATGAACAATTACAGGAAAGCAACAGGGAACTTAAGCGAGCCGAAGAATTGCTTAAGAAGACCAATGATACACTCGAAGATACAGTGAGGGCCAGGGCGGCAGAACTTATCAAAAGTGAAGAGCGCTATAAGGCATTCATCAATCAGAGTTCTGAAGGGATTTGGAGGCTTGAGCTGAATGGAATCGATGGAATACCTGTCGATCTGCCTGTTCACAAACAGATTGAGCTATTGTATACTTACGGATATTTTGCCGAATGCAATCTGCTCATGGCTAAAATGCGTGGGTTTAAAGACGTCTCCGAAGTATTGAATAAGAAGTTACAGGATGTCATGTCCTTTGCAAATTTTTCTCCCTACGGCTATCTCAATTCTTTTATAGAATCAGATTATAATCTGAAAGATGCCGAATCGATCGAGATAGATAATGAGGGACGTATTGTATATATTCTCAACAATATTCAGGGGGTGGTGGAAAATGGAAAGCTGGTAAGGGCCTGGGGGACTCAGCGGGATATCACCGATGAGAAAAATGCTGAAGAGCGGCTAAGGTATGTTGTTAACAATGCTCCTATTCTTATATGGTCTTTGGACAGTTCCGGAAATATCGTGCTGGCAAAAGGTAAGTCACTACTTTCGGAGGGTAACGATAGTAATAGTTCAGAAAGTAAAATTTCCCTTAAGGACTTAAGAGATTTGCCAGAGTTGTCTGCTAGCGCCAAGAGGGCTTTGAAAGGTGAAGCATTTGTCAAAATACTCAATATCGGAGATAAATTCTTTGAAGCACATTTCAGCCCTTTAAAAGACTACATGGGTGCAGTAACAGGGGCTGTTAATGTTGCTATTGATATTACAGACCGCGTAAATATTGAGAAAAAGTTACTGGATAGTGAAGACAGGTTGAGATTAGCGGTAGAGGCTGCTGATATTGGTACATGGGATATTACCGATCTTTCCGGAGAGTTTGTTCTGGACAAAAAAAGCAAACGCTTTTTGGGGCTGGATAAAGATGTCAGAGTCATCTATGAAACGTTCCTGGCGAAGATACATCCCGGTGACAGAATAAATGTAAAGAAGTCTATTGATCAAACGCTTACAGGAGATGGAGAAGGTACTATTGAAGTGGAGTTCAGGACGGTTGATCATGAAGGTGGCGTTCAGCGCTGGCTTAGAATACGGGGAAAGGCGTATTTCCGGCTCAAAGGTGAATCGTATAGATTTATAGGCACATTGCAGGATATTACTACGAAAAAAGAACAGGAAAATAAGTTAAAGAAACTAACAGCAAAGCTAAAACAAAGTCGATACCGCTTAAGTCTTATAACCAATGCAGTACCAGTATTTATATCTTATCTGTCGCCTGATAAGAGATTTGTTTTTGCAAACCATTACTATAAAAGGCTATATCCGGAAATTGAAAAAATAATGGGAAAGACAATCTCAGATGTGATTGGCCCTGAAGATGCAGAAAGGTTTAATGAGCACTTTGAAAAAGTTGTAAAGGAAAAACGGCAAATAACGGTGGACTATCTTTTTAGTAAAGAAGATGTAGGTATGGTGAATTCCATCATCAGACTAACCTTTATTCCGGATATTGCTGAAAATGGTTCGGTTCGAGGTGTGGTTACAATGGGAATAGACATTACAGAAAGTGTTTCCTATGAAAAAGACCTTGAGAAAAAGAATAAGGAATTGTCAAGAATAAATAATGATCTGGATAATTTTATCTATACAGCTTCCCACGATTTAAAAGCCCCTGTTACCAACATCGAAGGCTTATTGTCTTCTTTGGTCGATTCACTTGAAGATAGTAACTGTCTGATAAGTGATGATACGCGACTTATTGTATCGCTTATAAAAGATTCCGTGGGAAGATTCCAGGCTACAATAAAAGACCTTTCTGAAATAGGCAGGATTCAGAAGAGTTCTGAAGAAGATGTTTCTTATATAAATGTTGAGGAAATTATAAAAGAAACGGAGTTAAGCATTGGGAATCAAATTAAGGATGCAAAGGCTGTTATAGACGTTGATACCGGAGATTGTCCGGTGATACGTTTTTCCAGGTCTAATTTCAGAAGCATTATATACAATTTGCTGACGAACGCGCTTAAGTATCGGAGCCCTGAGAGGAGAGCGCATATTGCCATTCGATGCAGGTCGGATAAGCACTATAGCATCCTTGAGTTTGAGGATAACGGACTTGGATTTAAAGCACATCTTAAATCAAAAATTTTTCAGATGTTTAAGCGCTTGCACGATCATGTAGAAGGTACTGGTGTGGGCTTGTATCTGGTGAAACGAATGATCGATAATTCGGGAGGAAAAATAGAAGTCGATACTAAAGAAGGCGAAGGTAGTATCTTTAGAATTTTTTTCAGGCATCCTGTTGATATAACCACCGCTCTTTCACAACATCCTATATAAAATAATGTATAGATTGGTTAAACGTATGTTTTAACCGAAATCAAAATATAAGGTGTAACATGTATTATTCAGGGATGATAAAACTGGTGGAGGTCCTGAAAGTATGGCGAGGCGGTTCCGCAATTCTCACAGGTTCCAACCAGTTTAATGCTTAACTATCGGCTGTTGTACTATCTTGATTGGAGAGTGTTAAAGCATGGTAGTAGTTGATGAATACATAGGGAAATTCAGGGAGTGTATATCAATTACTACACTGAGCAGGGCAAGATACTTAATTACTGGCATAAATAAAAACACAGAATGGTTTTATGTGCTTGGTATTATTTTGATTTTAGTATAATTTCTTATCAAGAAAAAGTGCTTTGCCCATAGCCGGATCAAGCTCATAGGATCTAAATCCAAAAGCTTTGTACAACTCCAGGGCTCTTGTATTTCCTTCCAGGACTTCAAGTGTTAGTTTACAATAGCCTTTTTCTTTCGAGTATTGTTCAATTTGTTTAAGCATCGACACAGCGATGCCCATATTCCTGAAGTTCTTTTTTACTACAAAATCATGTATGTTAAGAAGTGGGGCAGCATTAAAGGTTGAGAAGCTTGTAAAGCAATTGGCTAACCCTACAGGTTCTCCGTCAGCATAGGCAATAAGAATATAACTGTCCTTAATCTGTGGTAACTTTAATCGAAGCTGTTCTTTTTTCTCCGGTGTCAATGGCGCGCCTCCCCCCATGATATCACAGGCATATTCATTTAGCAACATCCAAAAGTCTTCAAACTGATCCGGGTCGGTAAGGTTTGCCTGTACAAGTTGTAACGTATTTATCATAAACTCTCCAACGTAATTTAAAAACAAATCTATTGGTTGACTGGGTATATTCAAAGATTAAAGGCAATACCATTTTTGTGTGATATAGTAGAAAAATAAAGTTGAATGGAAATAATAAAGTGCCGGTAAAACAATAGCGCGAAAACCATGTTTTACGAGAGGTTAAAAGAAAACATTAAGGACATTGGCAGGACCTTACCACATCGGCGTTTTACTAAAATTAACCGGATACCTTTCTGGTCCTAATGAATTTAATTCTGATAAAAGGATGGAAAATAATTCAAACTTATTCAATTTAAGCTTTCTCGAAGAGACTTCAGAAGGAGATACAGGTTTTGTTATTCAAATGGTCAGCCTGATTTTAGACGAAGCGCCTGAGCGACTAAAAAGTCTTGGCGAAGCAATTCAGAACAGGGATTTTGCCATAATTAAGACCAGTGCCCACCGGCTTAAAAACCTTGTAATTCCAGTCCAGATGGAAAGGGCTAAGGACCTGGCGACCTCTATTGAGGAGTGTAGTTATAATGCTGAAAATCTGCAGCTGATTGTATCGTACTATGCTGAGCTGAAAGAAATTATAAACGCGGTGTTAGAGCCATTGCGAGAGCGTATTGAGGTACTGAAGCAGAATTAATAATTTTTATTTAGGATGAATTTGAGAATATTTTGGACTTTAATGGTTTTTCCCTATCTTCAGGCTCCTGTCATTAAAGTCTCAGATGTCACAGTTTAAAAGGAAGCTCTATAATTTTGCCGTATTTTCCCTTGCCATTCTTTTTGCAGAGCTCATTCAGACACTTGCTCATATTTATATAGACCGTTGGAAGATGGGTCACGGAAAATATGTTGCGGTACTTCTTTCAATGGTACTTGCAATAGCGGTTTTTTATCCCGTATTTCATTTTCTTGAAAAACATATACAGTCGGCATCCAGAAGTTATGTTAAAAATTTCCGGAAAGCAGGGGGAGGAGGTACTACCGGATTGCTGGTCGGGTATTCACTGGCGATGTTGTTTCTGTTTATAGCGTTTTCCCAATTATGGTATAATAAAGATGTTATTGCTGATGTGGGAAACTGGCTTAAGGGATTAATATAACGTTTGTAAAGTATGGAAATAGAAATTTTTACTCTTTGCGATCATGCACAGGATTTTAATGGGAAGCTGGTGATCGTTGGGACCTTTGATAGTATAAGTTCTGCCAAATATCCGTTTGCCCATGCCGCCTGTTCGCTGGCCGGAAGACTCAGATTCAGTGAAAAAGAAACAGGGGTACATGAATTTAAAATCAGACTGATCGATGAAGAAGGAGTAGAATTATACCCTCCGATTGAAGGCAGCATTGACGTATCCAGAAGTGTAGCCAATTATTCTACGGTCAATTTTGCCATTAATCTTGGAAATCTGGAATTCAAAAAGCCTGGAAGGTATGCCATTGAACTTTACATTGACAATGAATGGCAGAAAGGTCTTCCGATAAATGTGCTAAAGCAATAGTAAAAAATGGAGTATTTCATCATCACACTTGGAAAACAGGTGTGATGATGAATATAAGTCAACGTTGTTTATGGTTTTAAAATGCTTAAAATCTCGTTATGAATGGCCGGGTTGGATACAACAATACTGTCGCCTTTAACGGGATCTCCTCCATAATAATCTGTAATTATTCCACCTGCCCCTTTGATCACGGGAATTAAAGCCATAATATCCCATTTGGACATTTTCGGATCGATCATGATGTCCGCAAATCCAGTAGAAACAAGAAAATAACCATACGCATCCCCCCAGCTTCTGTAAAGTTTACATGCTTTGGCCAGTTGCTCAAAACCTTTAGGCTCCCTGTATTTTTCAGGTCCGAGAGGGTCTGTCGTAAGTAGTGTAGCTTCGCTTAACGCGGCGCACGGTCTCAGGCTCACTCTGTTACCGTTGTGGTAGCTAACAGTGCCATCACCGATTACCAGATCGTCCAGAATAGGATTGTGAATGGCCCCGAAAACAGGTTCATCGTCTTTCATTAAAGCGATTAACGTGCAAAACAAAGGTGTGCCATGAATAAAGCTTTTGGTGCCGTCAATAGGATCGATTACCCAATAATAAGGTGAACTTCCTTTTATTTCGCCAAACTCTTCCCCAAACACGCCGTGACCGGGAAATTTCCTTAAAACTTCATTTCTGAAAAGTTCTTCGATTTCTCGGTCGGCTATTGTTACAGGAGACAAATCTTCCTTGCTTACAACATTTAGAGGTGTACGAAAGTATTTCCTAGCAATCATTCTGCTCTGCCCGGTAAATCTTATTACAAAGTCTCTGAAAGTAGGAAAGTCCATAGTAGTTCAATTTTATTTTTCGTTTAAAGGTACTTACAAATTTATTTTCACCAAAGGAAGAGTAATGAATTAACGAAGACCATTTCAATTTTTTAAAACTTTTCTTCCTGTAAAGAGTTTATTCTAAACAATTTTAATAGGTTTTGCTTTTTAGCGAATAGATTTAAAGAACCATATGGAGACTACATACATTCCTGTACTAAATAAAAATTCTTCACGTATCGGACTTGGCACCTGGGCTATAGGTGGGTGGATGTGGGGTGGAGCAGTGGAAAAAGAATCTATCGATACAATAGTGAAGGCGGTGGACTTAGGGATCAATCTCATAGATACGGCTCCCGTATATGGATTTGGGACTTCGGAAGAAGTGGTGGGGAAAGCTTTGAAAAAGATCAACAGGAGAAATGAAATTGTTCTTTCTACAAAGTGTAGTCTGGAGTGGAAAGATGGGAAAGTTTTCAGAAATGCTTCCAGAGGTCGAATAAATAAGGAAATAGAAGATTCTTTAAGGCGGCTTCAGACCGATTACATTGATATCTATTACGTTCACTGGCCTGATGCACTGGTTTCCCTGGAAGAAACAGGAGAAGCTATGTACGACCTGTTTAAAAGCGGAAAAATACTTTCAATAGGGGTAAGTAATTTTAATATCGATCAGATGCTGGAATTTGGAAGTCATGCCCCGATTCATTTTTTACAACCTCCGTACAACTTATTTGAAAGAGAAATCGAAAAAGAAGAATTACCGTATTGTCTTGAAAATAACATTTTTCTGATGACCTATGGTGCTATTTGCCGGGGCCTTTTATCCGGAAAAATGACCTTAAACTCTACATTTAAGGGAGATGACCTGAGGAAGTCAGATCCTAAGTTTCAGGAACCCAGGTTTCGTCAGTATCTGGAGGCTGTGCAGAAATTGAATGAACTGGCAATGGACAGCTATGGTAAGACCGTTGCAGAGCTGGCTGTAAAATGGATTTTGCAAAATGGGGTTTTGGTGGCATTGCTTGGCGCACGAACGCCGGAGCAACTGGCTATTTGCAATAGCATTTCCGGATGGAAAATTTCCAGTGAAGATTTAAAACGAATAGATAAAATCATCAAAGAAACCATAAAGGATCCTGTAGGTCCCGAATTTATGGCCCCTCCACTCAGAAAAGAGCCAGTGGCAGGGAAATAATGTAATAATTTAGGAGCTTAGTAGTAAAGTAGGAAACAGTAAATTAAATATGCGTAAATAGTTGTTTGTGAGCAGATTTTTTCCAATTTTAGGTTACTAAGCTGCAGGGCTTGGAGAAAGATTTTTTTTATCAGGTCAACAATATATAAATGATACCAGCCTATGTTAGACTTAAAAAAAATAACAGAGGAGCTAGCTGAAAAGGATGTTTTGTTGTGTATCAGAACAAACTCTCCTACGTTCAGAATGTACGGAAAACAAATCCGTGGCAAACTAGAAACCATGTACAATGGAACAAAAGAAGTGCTTACGGTGCTGTCAAACTCTCTTACAAAAGAAGTTCCGATAGATGACATTGACTTCATTTCAGAGGATAAGTATTTGTAGACCAGCATGGACAGGTAAAAATTGGCCTCTGTAAGTAGTTTTTTTTGAAGCCCTGATAAAAAAGTACACTCATTCAAAACCTCTTTTGACTTTGACTAGTAAAAAGGGGAGTAGTAATAACACATGGTATGAAAATTTTGGTTACAAGTGTGTGTCTGTTTATCAGCACGTTTACATATGCATTGCCATTGCCTGAATGGGCCAAAAAAGAGTTTGAGAAAAAAGGCTTGAAAGAGAAGTTTGAACTTGCCGATTTTATTCGTCCTGCTCAGCTGGAAGCTGATTTTAATGGAGATGGACGGATGGATATCGCCTTTCTCGTAGTCGAAAAACAATCCGGAAAGAAGGGGATCATTATTCTCCATCAAAATGACCCTGTCGTTTATCAGTTAGGTGCGGGAAGTGCCTTTGGAGATGGAGGGGAAGACTTTGCTAAAATGCAGGCATGGAGCATTGCGGAGGATGTTGAAGTAAGAAGAAATGAAAGAATCCGAAGAGGTATAGAAGTGTCCTTCCCAGAAACGGGGTCTGCAGTAATTATCTTTGATGGGCAGGATTACAACTGGCAGGTGCAGGAAGGATAAAGTAGGTTAAAAAATTATAATAGAAGTATAGCTTCCTTCAATTTAGAGGGAAGCTTTTTTTATTATTGAAATAATAGCGAATATTGTAGTTGCAGAATTCGATTTTATAATTAAAAAGCAAACTGATGAATACAAACCTGGTTAAATTGTCTTTAGTACTCAATGGTATCCTGATTGTGGCGGTAGCAGTCCTTTTTTACCTTCATTTTACACAACCGGCAAAAGATACTCATGTATCCATAACCAAAACAGAAGATACAGCAAGTATAGCCTCTATTGAAATGCCTCCTGTGCCAAATACAAGAAAGATCGTTTTCTTTAACTATGACTCGCTTACCGAGAACTATGAGTTCTTTAAGAAGATTCAAAAAGATATGGAGGCGAAAGCCAGAAATATTGAGAATGAATTGATGAAGAAAGAGCAAAAGCTTCAGGAGGATTTTGAGTTTTATCAGAGAAATGCAGGTGCCATGACGGAACAGCACAGAGAGAATAAGGAAAGAGAGTTAACCAATGCTCAACAGGAGTTACTGGCTTTGAAAGAGAACAGAACGCAGCAGTTTGCCAAACAACGTGATGAATTGAATCGTCAGTTGATGGATAAACTTTATGGCTATTTTGAGAAAATCTCCAAAGAAAACAATTTTGATTATATCCTGACATATCAGAAAGGTTTGCCAGGGGTAGTGTTTGGATCAGACAGTCTTGATATTACAAAAGAACTGGTCGACGGCTTGAATAGGGAATACAAGAAAAAGTAATTGAAGCCGAAGCTGAAAATAGAGATTACAGGCTGGTAAGTTTAGAATATTGTACAAGAAATATGGAGGCTGTCTCAATAAGGCAGCCTCTTATTTTTCCTCTCAATAAACAGTTCGTATAAACGTAGCATTGATTAATGTGCATCCCTGTTCCTGCAATTCTCTAGTTCAAAAGTGTTAATTGTACAAAAACATAAAAGGCGGCCTTGGGAAGGTCGCCTTTTATATTTGAATTTTTTATTCCTTATTTGTTTGGCTGAGGCGTATATCTCAGGTAAGGCTTAATTCTGGTAACTCCTTTAGGGAATTTGGCAGGAATTTCTTCGTCTTTAACAGCAGGAACGATGATACAGTCCTGGCCGTCTTTCCAGTTAGCAGGAGTTGCAACACTATAATTTGCGGTTAGTTGCAAAGAATCCAGAACACGAATAATCTCATCAAAATTTCTTCCTGTGCTGGCAGGATAGGTAAGGGTTAACTTTATTTTTTTGTCTGGTCCAATAATAAATACGGAACGAACAGTGACATTTTCGCTCGCATTTGGATGGATCATATCATAAAGAACTGCAACCTTTCTGTCTGGGTCTGCAATTAATGGGAAATTAACATTAGTGTTCTGGGTTTCGTTGATGTCGTTGATCCAGCCTCTGTGATCAGATAGCGGATCCACACTTACCGCAATTACTTTAGTGTTTCTCTTGTCGAACTCACTTTTAATCTTGGCAACGGCTCCCAATTCTGTTGTACATACCGGGGTGTAATCTTTGGGGTGAGAAAATAAAATGGCCCAGCTATCTCCAATCCATTCGTGGAAATTGATTGTTCCCTCGGTTGTTTCTGCTGTGAAGTCTGGTGCAATGTCTCCTAAACGTAATGACATATCTTTTGAGGTTTATTTTATGGTTAACTATGACTGAATTTAAAAAAGAAATCTGATCTGACAAACCAAATAACTTTAATCAGGTTACAATTTTGGTTGTATAATTTTCACAATCATTGATAAAGTAAATTTTTAAACCAAAAAGTCCAATTTATGATACGTACTGCCAATGCAGCCTGGAAAGGCAATTTAAAATCCGGAACCGGATCTATTACTACGGAAAGTGGTGTAATAAAAGATGTTACCTACAATTTTGCCCGCCGTTTTGAAAATGAAAAGGGAACTAACCCTGAAGAACTCCTGGGAGCAGCTCATGCTGCCTGTTTTGCCATGGCACTTAGTAATGCCCTCGCTACCGCTGGTTTTAGCCCTGTAAAGGTCAATGTTGAAGACAAGGTAAAACTTGAAAAAGTGGGAGACGGCTTTGGCATTACGACCATTGAAATTAATTGTGAAGCAGAGGTGCCGGGAATTGCGGAAAATGAATTCTTAAAGTTAGCCGAAGAGACGAAAAAAGGATGTCCGGTTTCCAAAGCTCTGACAGGAGTTTCGTTCGTGCTGAATGCTAAGCTGAAAGAAAAAATTTCTGCCTAGCATATGAAAGAAAAGGGGGGCCTTTGTTAATCCTCTCTTTTCCTCTTTAATATACCATAGATTAACGTTACGAATCCAGTTCAAAGTATTCTCCCAGCTCATTACAACCTCTGCATTTCAGCATGTCTTTGAAAATTTCAGGCTTTAATACCGACTTACCTTTGAGCATCCTTACGCATTCCTGTATCCCTTCTATGATAGAAGGATGTGGGTGAATCAGCTCGGCAATTTCTTCAATTCCCTTATCCATGGAGATCAATAATGCCACTGCCTGAATGGCGCTGGATGCATGAACACCAACAGCACGCATGCCCAGAATTTTCATATCTTCGTCATTGGTTACAAGAATTTTAAAGAAACCATTGGTGTTGCGCATGGCAATGGCTCTTGGGATAAGACTATAATCCAGACTTACAACTCTGTAGGGGATTCCCTTGCTTCTTGCTTCCTGTTCATTCATTCCTACTCCGGCGGTTTCAGGGTTCAGAAACATAATAGTGGAAATATTTTTATAGGTGAGTGGTTTGGGGTTAAGACCAAACATCTTTTCTACGGCATGTCTTCCTTCCAGCTCTCCGACATTGGCAAGGGCAAAGTCAGAGGTCAGGTCGCCAACGGCATATATATTAGGGACGGTTGTTCTGGTGTCGTCGTTGACAACAGTACAATTGTCGTTAATGACAACACCGACCTCTTTGGCGCCAAGATTTTCGGTATTCGGAACTCTTCCAACGGATACCAGAGCTTTTTCTACATTGAAGATTTCCGAACGACCGTCTTTGTAGCGAAGTTCATATTCCACCCGTCCGTCTTTTATTTCCATTCTTACCAGCTGAGAGTTTTTATGAATGGTTACACCATTGTCCTCAAGGTTGGTCTGGGTGGTAAGAGAGATGTCTTCATCTTCAAATGGAAGTATTCTGTCTGCTTTATCTATGAGGTTTACTTTTGTCCTTCCGAAATTTGAAAATATGGTTGCCCATTCGCACCCTATTACCCCCGCTCCCAGAATAACCATACTTTCGGGAAAGTCGGTAAAACATTCAATACCGTCACTGGTCACTATTATCTTTTCATCGATTGGTATGTGAGGAAGTTTTCTTGGCCTGCTTCCTGTTGCCAGCACGATGTTTTCTGCATATATAATTTCTTCATCTCCATTACATTTTTTAAGCAGTACATCATGGGTAGAAACAAGTCTTGCTTCTGCTTTAATGTAGCTAAACAAGTCCTTTTTCTTGCGCTGAAGTAGAAGAAGATGTGTTTCGAGTTGTACCTTTCTAAGAAAAATTGCTTCTCTCACATCGTTGAGGATTTCCTTGAAATCAACCTTTATTTCTGTGCAGGCATATTTCTGTAGACGCTTACGGGCAATCGCCACATCTCTTGAAAGCTCCCAAAAAGTTTTCGAGGAAAGAGCACCATTATATAAGCCGGCACCTCCCACTTTATTTTTTTCTACAAGGAGTACTCTCTTGTTGAGGTCTAAAGCTCTCATGGCAGCGGCATAACCGGCAGGGCCTGCCCCGATTACACAAACATCAAATCGATTCATAAAAAATTATTTCTATAGGGACTTATCTGTGTCGGTTCCAGTGACCTTACTTTTAAAATCGTGTCTTCATTAAATTGTTTCTTTTAACGGTTAAAACTTTATTTGGATGTACTGTCTGCCACTGGTTTAAACATAATTACCTTTTACTAATTTTTATTAGAGAAACCTGAATGAAAAGGCGCCAACTCCCTTTTCATAAGTAGGGAACTAAACATTATAAGAATGTCATTGCTAAGAAAATTGGTTATGGAAGTCAGGGGCCACAATGGGAGACAGAACTCTTCGAATGAGCATTCGGCGTTTATAAGGTATCAGGTTTTTGTTGTGTTGGTTGGTGTGGTTTGCTACTTAACCTATTTAAACCTTCAGTTAAAGGGACAAATACAGGTAATTAAGAATCAAAAGGTCAGAATAGAGGAAAGCAGCAGTATTACAACAAAGACCAGGGAGCTGGATGAAATGGCCCTTGCGTATGAGAGAATGCGGATAGAATTGGAGGAACTCGGTGTGGTGAGTGATTCACTCAACAAAAAGATTGATTATTTAAATGAATTTATAGCGGAAGTGCGAAAAGGAAATGGAAAGGCCATCAGTCATATAAAAGATATGATGGAAAAGGTGAGAATGGAGCTGGAGAGGGAAGATTATGCGATAATAGAACTAAGACATAAACAGGCTTCCTTAGCTGGTACCAGGAAGTATTCCATGAAGAAAGTGGCGGCATTAAAAGAACCACAGGATTATATTCGTGTCACACGCAAAGAGCTGGAAGAAAAAATCGCCACCGCATCTTTGCTTAAAGCTGAAAATATCAGAGTTGTGGCCATAAACAGATTCGGCAAGGAAGTTTATGGCGTACAACACAAAGCTTCCGGAGTTAGAACGCTTAGGGTGACGTTTTCGCTTGCAAGAAACATTGTTGCGAGAAAAGATAGGAAGCATCTGGTTATGCGAATGATAGATCCTGCAGGTACGGTACTGTACGATCTTTTCAAAGGAGGAGGCTTTTTTTATGCAGGAGGAAAGGAACTGGCGTATACAGAAAAACAGACACTACTTTTTGATAATACCAACCAAACGGTAACGTTCCTTTTCAGGAAAGGAGGGAACTACAAAAAAGGTACTTATCTAATCGAATTGTATTCCGATGGCCACAAAATAGGAGAGACAGATTTCGAAATCCTTTAGGCTGAAGTCATACATTACTGACAGCTTTGCTTAGGAAAATCATGAGAAGTTTGGGCGCGAGTGCGAATGATTACCGCGATAGGAGCTTGTAGGAAATAACCGGTTGATTTTTAAGAGCACTATAGTGCCCTGATTTTTTGTTGTTTTCCCTGATGATAACTATTTTATGGACTGAAAGGGTTTTATACTTCTTATTATAAATACAACTACAGCCGTATTCATTCTTTATAAAAAAAGTTATGGAGGAAACCGTTAAAACCGGAAGGCCCATAATAGGCCTGGTCAGTGCAATCTGTGTTGTGGTGGCCAGTATGATCGGTACAGGTGTCTTTACAGGCCTTGGATTTCAGGCTGTAGGAATCAAATCGGTCTCTGCCTTGCTATTACTTTGGCTGGTAAGTGGTATTGTTACCATTTGTGGAGCGCTTTCATATGCTGAACTGGCCACCCATATGCCCAGGTCAGGTGGGGAGTATCACTATCTTTCTAAGATTTACCACCCTGTTGTTGGGTTCATGAGCGGATGGATTTCCTTGACGGTAGGTTTTGCCTCTCCCATTGCAGTCTCTGCCATGGCATTTGGTTTTTATGTTTCAAAAATTGTGGACCTGGATAAGACGATGTTGGCAACAGTGCTTATCGTTGTGCTTACGTTTCTGAATTTGTTTGGTCTTAGAACAGGTAGTAAATTCCATAATTCGGCTACCATATTTAATACGCTCTTAATTATTTTATTTATAGTAGCAGGGTATTTTTGGGTTGATTCACAACATTTTCATTGGTCGTTCAACAGACAGGATGTTGAGTTTATTATAGATCCTGCTTTTGCTGTTTCTCTCATCTATGCCTCTTTTTCTTATTCAGGATGGAATTCTGCGGCATATATTGCCGGAGAAGTGGCTGAGCCATCTAAAAACCTTCCCAGGGCTTTGTTTCTGGGAACGCTGATTGTAATGGTATTATACGTTTTGTTGAATTTCGTTTTTCTATACAATGTTCCTGTCGAAGAACTTGCAGGTAAAGTGGAAGTTGGTTTTATCGCCGGAGTAAAGGTGCTGGGATTAACCGGAGGGAAACTGATTGCGCTACTGATTTCATTTGGTTTGATAGCTTCTGTAAATGCATTGATAATCACAGGGCCAAGAGTAACGCAGACGATGGGAGAGGATTATCCTGCATTACAGAAACTTTCTGTTGTCAACAGATATAAAGCTCCCTGGCTGGCAATCCTGCTGCAATCCTTTATAGCATTGCTACTTATATATACTTCTACATTTGAAGCGGTAATTACTTATATAGGTTTTACTATTAATTTATTTACGACACTTACGGTTGCCGGAGTTTTCATTTTCAGGTTGAAGTATGCAAGAACGCCGGAGAGTAAATCGGAATACAGAACCTGGGGTTATCCTCTGGTCCCGCTTATTTTTATCTTGCAGCAATGCTGGATGCTGTATTATCTTGGTAAGGAAAAAAGTGAAGCATCTATGGCGGGGCTCTTGACGGTTATAGTAGGTGTTTTACTTTATTCCGTGATATATAAAACCAAAAAGGAAAGTATAGAAGTGGTCTGAAGCAGTCAGATAAAGTAAGAAGTTATGTTGAACGTATCTAAATTCTTTTATTGTCTTCCTGTTTTTATGTTGCTACTCACAGGGTGTAAGAAAGATCCTCAGACGGAACAACCAGTAAATGACAGTCTGAAACTTAGGGAACAGAAAGATGTGATCAGAATAGATGAGCCAATGCAGGCATATCTTTTGGTAAAATAATTATGTAAGTTAAGCAGCAGAAAGAGTGTAAGATGTGGTGATCACTATTTGTACCAGGAAAACACAGTAAGGTTTAAAACATTTGTAAGCAATTTCTGATTTAGGAATATATTAAAATGTTTATAACCAATGAAAAGTAAAGTGATCATCAGGGGCTTAGTATCATTGTTGCTTTTCTCTTCTGTTACAGTCTTTGCTCAGGAAGAAACGATTACACATCTTCTGCATAAAGATACTAGTGCAGCAATCAGGAGAGTTGTTCAGCACCCATACAAATTCAAGGTTCAGGTTCTGTATACACAGGTGCGAAGAAATTCTGACGGGCAACTTACTTTTATTGATTCTGAGTTCAGAATTAATGAAGACAACTATTTTTATCCGGCAACGCTTGTTAAGCTGCCCATTGCAGCTCTTACACTGGAGAAACTGAATAACATGTCTGGGCAAGGACTTTCCAAAGAGTCTTATTTAAAGGTTCTTTCACCCGCTTTTCCTAAGAAAGAACGGCCTATGACCATACGTGAAAATCTTATCCGTATGCTGGTGATGAATGATAAGAAATCTTTTGATCGCCTGTATGATTTCCTGGGACAGGAGTATATCAATTCCAGACTGGAGCAACTGGGTTATAATAAGACTCGTATAATTCAGAAGTTTAATGCGCGGAATCCAGATGAAAATAAAACTACTGGTCCATATGTTGTCACAGATAGTTTAGGTAAGACCCTGTATAAGGCTGGGAAAGTAACGTGCAGAAAAAAGTACTTAAACCCGGCCAGGGAAACAAAAATAGGTACGGGTTATATGGAAGGAAAGAAGTTTATTAGTGTGGCCAAAGATTTTCAATACAGTAATAACTTTCCTTTGAATGAAGCACATAAGATGCTTATATCTGTGATTTATCCTGAGGGAGTAACTGTAGAAAACAGATTCAACATCAGAGCAGAAGACTATGTGTTTCTTAAGAAGATGTTAGGTAGTTCTCCTGGGGAAGCAGGTATTGAGGAGTGGCTGATGGATGACAGCATTTATGGTACACAGGGGAAATTTATATTCGCAGGTGCGTTAAGAGACAGTCTTCCAGGTGGGCTTCGGATATACAACAAAGGGGGAATGGATTATGGCTTTATTGCAGACTGCGCCTATATTCAGGACACAGAGAAAGACGTAGAGTTTTTCGTTTCTGCAGTTTTATATACCAATAGCAAAGATATTTTAAGTGAAGATGGATATGAATACAAAGAAAATGGATATCCTTTTTTAAAAGAATTAGGTAAATTGATATATTATCACGAAATTCGAGCCAAAGATATAACTGTCAAATAAAGTAACCCTAAACAAAAGCAGAGAGGACCGCCCTAACGGTCCTCTTTCTCTTTAACCAGCTTAGTAAAGAGATACCACCTCTGCTTTGTCAGGCATCTTTACCTCTTCAAACGCTCCCTTAAAGTTTTTCCTTTTAACCTGTTTTATTTCAATGATTATATTGTCGTTAGGGTTTAACTGAACGCCTATATCATTTAAGGAAATTTGTGATGATCGGAATGTTTTAGGAGGGCTGCCTCTTCTTCCCCTTCGTACTGTGAGACTCCACTCTGTGATAGTATAAGTAGCTTCTTGTGGAAGATTTTTTTGGAAGTCTGCATCCGGTATAACCCTTATGCTTATTGTCCGAATAGTCTTTGCTTCCACTCCGATACGAGGATCGACAACTTTGCCGTTAACTTTCACTTCGACAGTCGGTGGCGGAATTAGTTTTATCAGAAACTTTTGCTCACCGATATAGGTGCCATTGCTGCTGACTTTAAGAGAAACAGTGGGCGTGCTTCCTGACGGAACAACCGTAACTTCTCCTTTATGTGCACCTTTGGTAAGGCTTGCTCCCTCTGCCCTGAACTCCGGATTATAGTTGTTGCCCAATGCAGGTACCTGTATATTCAACCGGTTGCCACAGTTTTTATATAAAGTGGGCGGTGTAGCTGTTTGCGCCTGAATTACAGGTTGTGTAACAATATAGTCTTCAGTTATGGTATAGGTGGTATCCTGCCCGTTAGGCTTTCTGATTTTTATGTTTCCCGTCCAGGATTTTTTCAGCTCTCCTCCAACAAAGTTGCCTCCAGTGGCCGTAAAGGATAATTTACCAATACCATTATTGTCCACTAAAAGGTTGTTGCTGCCCACCGTTATAACAGGTTTGGCAGAATTGGTAATAGCAGTGAGAAATATATCCGCTTCATATTTTGTACCGGCAGGTATTACTTTTGTTCCTGTGCGTACCATCGGAACAAGTTCGTCCACTTTATATTCATCCGCATCAAGTTGTTTGCTTTTTTCGTCCAGCACATGTGCTTCTATTCCTACTATTCTTGATTCTATTTCGCTTAATGCAGCTAATGCAGCGACCAACGGTGTTTGCCCGAAATTTAATTCTGCAAAATCCTTATTTCTTTGATCCGGATTATTTTTAAGCAGAGGATCGTCAGAAGCATCCAGTGCTAAAGGACCGAATTTTTTATCCGAGCGTTCATTTACAAATTTTACAAAGTCATTAAGTTTTTGCTTTAGGTCATATGCCTTTCCATCTTTGGCTGCACCGATCATCATAACTTCCACTTCTGTCTCTTCCCTGGCGCCTTTTAAAGTCCCGTCTTCTGCGTGTCCGCCGGTCCTGAGAACAAGTTCTTTTTTCAGGTTATCTATGAATGAGATAAGCTCCTGTGATTTTTGTGAAACAGATTGTGCATCTTCCATTATTTGCACTTCGTCGGCCTTATTTCCCCTGTTCTTTACTGCTATGGCAATAGACTGGAGCTTGTCATTATTCGTTTCTTTGGTTTCACCGGTAGTCTTTTCAAGGCTATCGTTCAGGTACTGAAATTTATATATAAGAGCAGAGCTTACCTGTAATGCAAGCAAAGCGGTTAAGACGAGGTACATCATACCAATCATCTTTTGTCTCGGAGTTTCTTTAGATCCTGCCATAATAGTAGAGTGTTAAGGTTCTGAACATTTATGGCGCGCCGTTTTAAGTCATGACTGAAGAATTTCCATCTTCGGTTACATAATGCAGAAAAGGGGAAAAGATACAGTGGAGAAAATAATTTTTTAAGGAAAAGAAAATCACCTTTTAGTAAGGTCAGATAATTTAAGAGGAAATGTTTTTATCGGAGATTACTTTCTTCGCAATACTTTTCATTATAGTCTGTACTTTAATAGCGTAAAAGGGTTTGATAACCGTGAAGTAAACCTTTCCCCAAAAAATATGAAATCTTACCAGTGCGGTAAGTGTGAAAACATACGAATTACCTACCGGGCTTTTTATAAGGTTAAAAAGTGTTCTGAAATCCAGATGCTTGTTGGTCTCCCCAAGCAAAACTTCATTTTCATTTTTATCAATGACTTTAAAGAGTCCCATCCCCGCGCTCTTTTTCAATGGTAACAGGAGTTTGGAAACGACTTTTGTCGTTGATGTCGGAAACTTTTAGTCCAAAAAGTTTGACAATCCGGTTTCTAAAAGCAAATAACTTTTCCTCCCGTTTATTAAGGGAAGTTCTAAAAAGGCATATATAAAGTCATCTACCTGTATAGGGGGGCGCATTCAAATTCTATTTTATATAAGTCTGAGTAGTGAACAGGTGAAAAATTGTTTGTAAGGAATGGCGTTGGAAGGGAGAATTTTACGATATACATGGTTGTCGGGGGATGAATATGCATTTACATTCTGGTGATACATTGAGGTGTTCATTTTGTTTGTTCGTGAGGAATGTTACTTCCGGGATGTCAACAATTAACATCCCTTCGTAATCAAACAACATATTTAGTTTGTTCTGACCCTTTAGGGAGGAGATTCCTTTTGTCTCCCTGTTTGGTGTGGCCTGAGAGAATGCATTGATGGTGATCGAAATTAGGAAAAGGATACTTAAAAACAGGTTGTTTTAACATAAGCTGAATAATAGCAATGCGTTCGTACGGGAAAATGATAAAATGAGATTTGTGTGATTGATGTATATCGATAGTTTTAAAAGGTCTTTAATCAAAAATCACTGTTTTGTTCCCACTCACAAAAACTCTTTCCTCAAGTACCAGCTTCAGAGCTTTTGCAAGGACTATTTTTTCTACGTCTTTTCCTGCAAGCGCCATATCTGCCGCACTGTGCGAATGGGCTACAGGAAGTATATTTTGCGCGATGATAGGGCCCTGATCCAGCTCCTCATTCACAAAATGTGCTGTTGCCCCGATGATTTTTACTCCCCGTTCATATGCTTGTGCATAAGGATTGGCCCCCACGAAGGCAGGAAGAAACGAATGATGGATGTTAATGATCCTGTTGGGGTACTTTGCTATGAAAGACGGAGAAAGTATGCGCATGTATTTAGCCAGTACGATATAGTGAAAATCCAGCTCTGAAAGTACCTGATGGATGTAATGTTCGTGTTCTTCTCTGGATTTGTTTTCGTGGCTTACATAATAGTAGGGAACGTCAAATTTTGAAGTTAACTTGTCAAGGATCATGTAGTTGCTGATAACAGCTTCCACCGACATGTTCAGATCTTTAAAATAGTTTCTTACCAGGAGGTCGCTTAGGCAGTGGTGCTCTTTAGTAGCCATTAAGACAACCTTTTTTTGTTCTTTTTTGGTAAGTTTAATTGTTGAACCGGTTGGCAGGATGGATCTTAGTTCTTCTAAAAGAGGTTCTTCCGGAAAAAATCCGGTGAACTCCGTGCGCATGAAAAACCAGCCTCTGTTTTTATCTACGAATTCAGAATTTTCAATAATATTTAAATGATTTTTATACAATAACCCTGTTATTTTATAAATCAGTCCTTTTTCATCAGGACAGTCAATCAGCAAGATGGTGTTTTCCATGACCTAAATTTTTACAAAAATAAACGCATTTAAGGGAGAAAAGAATGTTTTCTTAACGGATTTTGTTTAATTGTAAAATGGTATGCATGCATAACATTTTTTGTGATTATCCGTTTCTATCCAAAAACAGAGTTATGAAGCCCTATAAAACGGTTTGTTTCCATATTAAAACTACCTGGCATGCGATTTCCAGGATGTACAATGAGCAGGCTGCAAAATACGGGTATACAGCGTCAATAGGTTATGTCCTTTTATATATAGATACGGTAGAAGGAACTCCGGCCACGAAAATTGGTCCTATGATAGGAATGGAACCGAGAAGTCTGACCCGTATGTTGAAAAGCCTTGAAGAAAATGAACTGATTCGGAGAGTGCAGGATCAGAAAGATAAAAGACTTGTGAAGATATTTCTCACAGAAAAAGGGAAGGAGAAAAAAGAAATGGCGAAAAAAGTTGTCAGAAGGTTTAACCAGGTTGTGCGTGAGGAAATTCCGGAAGAGCAGTTAAAGGTGTTTTTTGAAGTCGCGGAAAAAATTAACAGTATAATCGAACACAAAGAAATTTATAATAACTAAAACCGAAAACACTAACACTTTTTAGTATGACCAGAAAAATAAAGAAAGTTGCTGTATTGGGCTCTGGTGTGATGGGGTCACGAATAGCATGCCATTTCGCAAATATCGGAGTGGAAGTGTTATTGCTGGATATTGCACCAAAAGAGCTTAATGATGCAGAAAAAGCTAAAGGTTTAACTTTAGAAAGTAAAGTGGTAAAAAACAGGATCGTTAACGAGGCCCTGCAATCCGCTATCAAATCTAACCCCGCACCTTTGTACGATGTAGATTTTCAGAAGAGAATTACCACGGGGAACTTCGATGACAACATGAAGGAGATTGGAAGTTATGACTGGATTATTGAAGTTGTCGTAGAAAATCTGAACATCAAAAAGGTTGTTTTTGAGAATGTAGAGAAATATAGAAAACCAGGGACACTTGTTACCTCCAATACCTCAGGTATACCTATTCACCTGATGGCAGAAGGCAGAAGTGAAGATTTTCAGAAAAACTTCTGCGGAGCACACTTCTTCAACCCTCCAAGATATCTTAAACTCCTTGAAATAATCCCAACGCCAAAAACAGATCCTGAAGTCGTAAAATTCCTGTTACACTATGGCGATCTTTTCCTTGGTAAAACCACCGTGTTATGTAAGGATACTCCGGCATTCATTGCCAACAGAGTAGGGATCTATTCTATTATGGAGGTGCTGGATGTAATGGGCGAGCTTGGACTGAACATTGATGAAGTAGATAAGCTTACCGGTCCCGTTATCGGCAGACCTAAGTCTGCAACCTTCAGAACTGCTGACGTAGTTGGCCTGGACACTTTAATTAAAGTTGCGAATAACCTTTACGAGGGACTGCCAAACGATGAAGCCAAAGAGGCCTTTAAATTAAAGGATTATCTGAAGGTGATGGATGAAAAGAAGTGGTATGGAGACAAATCCGGACAAGGGTTTTATAAAAAATCCAAAAATGCAGAAGGGAAAACGGAGATCCTTTCTCTGGACCTGAAAACAATGGAATATGCTCCTCAGCAGAAGGTCAAATTTGCAACCCTTGAGCAAACAAAAACCATCGATGATCTTAAAACGAGAATGAAGGTCCTTCTTGCAGGACAGGATAAAGCAGGGGAGTTTTACAGAAAATCATTTGCTGGAATCTTCAGATATGTTACCAACAGAATTCCTGAAATTTCAGATGAGCTATACAGAATTGACGATGCCATGAAAGCCGGTTTTGGCTGGGAGCTCGGCCCCTTCGAAACCTGGGATGCAGTAGGCCTCGAAAAAGGGCTGAAGGTAATGGAAGAGCTTGGTAAAAAACCAGCTCAGTGGGTGTACGATCTGATAGCCGGTGGGAACAAGTCTTTCTATAAAGTAGAAGACGGAAAGAAAAAATACTACGACATTCCCTCCAAATCTTATAAAGAAATTCCGGGTACAGAAGACTTTATTATTCTTGAAAATCTGAGAGGAAGTAAGATTGTTTGGAAAAATTCAGGAGCCTCTCTGTACGATATTGGAGATGGTGTACTGAACCTGGAGTTCCATACCAAAATGAATACCCTTGGCGGGGAAGTCGTAGAAGGAATCAACAAGGCAATTAGTATTGCTGAAAAAGATTTTGCTGGTCTGGTAATTGCCAACGAAGCAACTAACTTCTCTGCAGGCGCTAACCTTGCCCTGCTTTTAATGTATGCGATCGATCAGGAGTACGATGAAATCGATTTCATGATCCGTACCTTCCAAAATACGATGATGCGCGCCCGCTATTCGGCCATTCCGGTGGTGGTTTGTCCGCATGGACTTACACTTGGAGGAGGTTGCGAGCTTAGCCTTCATGCCGATGCAATCCAGGCGCATGCGGAAACCTATATCGGTCTTGTTGAATTTGGGGTAGGTCTGATTCCTGCAGGTGGCGGAACAAAAGAGATGACGCTCAGAGTGTCCGATGCGTACGAAGAGGGAGATATTCAGCTGAACTCTTTAAAGAATGCTTATATGAATATCGCTACCGCCAAAGTGGCTACTTCTGCACACGAAGCCAGAAAAATGGGCTATCTGAGACCTCAGGATGGAATCACTATCAATGCGAACAGAGTCATTACGGATGCCAAAACGAAAGTATTGGAGCTGGTGAAAGCCGGCTATACGCAGCCAACGCAAAGAAGAGATATAAAAGTTCTTGGAAAGAGTGCCCTGGGTATGTTCGTTGCTGGTGCCCACTCAATGGTTTCCGGAGGTTATATCAGCGAGCACGACAAGCTGATTTCTGAGAAACTGGCTTATATAATGTGTGGCGGAGACCTTTCTGCTCCTACTCTGGTGTCAGAACAATACCTGCTTGATCTGGAAAGAGAGGCATTCCTTTCTCTAACCGGACAAAAGAAAACACTTGAAAGAATCCAAAGCATTCTTACAACAGGCAAACCCCTGAGAAACTAAGAGGTTTATTGAAATTTCTAACTTTTAAATTCGACAACTATGAATACATATATTGTAGCAGGTTATAGATCCGCAGTGGGTAAGGCACCGAGAGGTGTGTTCAGATTTTTTCGCCCCGATGATCTTGCCACAGAAGTTATAAAACATCTGGTTAATTCTGTACCAAGCCTGGATAAAGAGCGAATCGATGATGTAATTGTGGGGAATGCCACTCCGGAGGCCGAGCAGGGATTGAACGTGGGAAGAATGATTTCCCTGATGGGACTGAATACCGTAAAAGTACCTGGTATGACCGTCAACAGGTATTGTGCTTCAGGATTGGAAACGATTGCCATCGCACATGCCAAAATAAGCTCCGGAATGGCCGATTGTATAATCGCCGGAGGAGCAGAGTGTATGAGCCCAATACCGTTCGGTGGCTGGAAAATTGTACCGAACTATGACCTGGTGAAAGAGCATGGAGACTACTATTGGGGCATGGGATTGACAGCAGAAGCAGTAGCAAAGCAGTATAACGTATCAAGGGAAGATCAGGATGCCTTTGCCTTCCAGTCGCACATGAAAGCATTGAATGCCATTAAAAACGGACTGTTTAAGGACGATATCGTTCCGATTACGGTAAAGGAAACCTATCTGGATGAGAACGAGAAGAAAAAGACGAGAGAATATGTAGTGTCTAATGACGAAGGGCCAAGGGCGGATACAAACATCGCAGCACTAAATAAATTAAAGCCAGTTTTTGCTGCCAATGGGACCGTGACAGCCGGTAACTCTTCCCAGACTTCTGATGGTGCAGCATTTGTGCTGCTGATGTCTGAAAAGCTGGTGAAGGAACTTAATTTAAAGCCAATAGCCCGGTTGGTTTCTTATGCCACCGCGGGCGTAGAGCCAAGAATTATGGGAATAGGTCCTATTGAAGCAATTCCAAAAGCTGTGAAAATGGCTGGCCTTAAACTGGACGACATCGATCTGGTAGAGCTTAATGAAGCGTTTGCAAGTCAGTCTCTGGCTGTAATCAGGGAAACAGGACTGGATCCGGACAAGGTGAACGTAAACGGTGGAGCGATCGCACTGGGACACCCACTGGGATGTACAGGAGCAAAACTGTCCGTTCAAATCTTTAATGAGCTGAAGCGAAGAAATAAAAAATACGGCATGGTAACCATGTGTGTTGGAACAGGACAGGGTGCTGCAGGGATCTTCGAAATGCTTTAAAATCTTAACTCCTTCTTATTCGAAAGGGGTGGGAAGAATACCCGTTAAATCTACTATACCTTACTTAATACAACTATAAACTATTAAGACAATGACGACACTAACCAAGAAAATTAAAGGAGGCGAGTTCATCGTAAAAGAAACGGACGCCGATAGCATATTTATCCCTGAAGAGTTTAACGAAGAGCAAAAGATGATTGCCGACATGGCAAAAGACTTCCTGAAAACAGAAGTGCTCCCTGTTCTTGACAAAATTGATGCACAGGAACCAGGGTTAATGGAGTCTTTGCTGGTAAAAGCAGGGGAACTTGGGTTGCTTGGAACTTCCATTCCTGAGAAATACAACGGCTTTGGAAAAGACTTTAATACTTCTCTTTTGCTGACAGAGGTTGTTGGTGGAGGTCATTCATTTGCTGTAGCAGTTGCCGCTCACACCGGAATCGGTACCTTACCTATCCTGTATTTTGGTACAGATGCTCAAAAACAAAAGTACCTTCCGAAGTTGGCGACTGGAGAACTTAAAGCCAGTTACTGTCTCACAGAGCCAGGTTCCGGATCAGATGCACTGGCTGCTAAAACAAAAGCAGTGTTAAGTCCAGATGGTCAGCATTATATCATCAATGGCCAGAAAATGTGGATTACCAACGCAGGATTTGCAGATGTGTTCATCGTGTTTGCCCAAATCGATGGCGATAAGTTTACAGGATTTATTGTGGAAAAAGGTCCGGGAGTAACCCTGGGTAACGAGGAACATAAAATGGGTATTAAGGGGTCAAGTACTCGTCAGGTATTCTTTAACGACTGCAAAGTGCCTGTAGAGAATGTGCTTGGTCAGATCGGAAAAGGTCACCTTATTGCCTTTAACATTCTGAATATAGGTCGTATTAAGCTGGCCGGTGCCGCTATTGGAGCTGCTAAGAGAACCAGCACACTTTCTATTCAGTATGCAAAAGAAAGAGTTCAGTTCAAGCAGCCTATTGCGAATTTTGGAGCCATCCAGCATAAGCTTGCTGAACAGGCTGTGCAGATATTTGCAGTGGAGTCTGCCATGTACAGAGCGGGAGCAGATATCAATGCTGCAGAAGAAAAACTGATGAGCGAAGGTAAATCTCAGGAAGAAGCATTGCTTGGCGCGGCACAGGAATTCGCCATTGAATGTGCAATTCTGAAAGTAGCAGGTTCGGAAGCGTTGGATTATGTGGTAGACGAAGGCGTACAGGTGTATGGGGGGTACGGATTCTCGGCAGATTATCCAATGGATAAGGCATACAGAGACTCCAGAATCAACAGAATCTTTGAAGGTACCAACGAGATCAACAGATTGCTTACCCTTGATATGTTTATGAAGAAAGCGATGAAGGGGGAGATAGATCTTATGGGACCTGCAATGGCTGTACAGAAAGAACTTACAGGAATTCCGGAGTTTGGAGATGAGGATGACAGCTTCCTTGCCGCAGAGAAAAAAGCTATCAAAAACTTCAAAAAAGCTTTATTGATGATAGCCGGCGCTGCAGCACAAAAATATATGGATAAACTTGCTTATGAGCAGGAAATCGTAATGAACCTTGCGGATATTGCGATCCTTATATACGTGGCAGAATCTACCTTACTGAGAGCAGAGAAGTTGAAAAACATAAGAGGTGAAGAAGGTGCAAAATATGCACTGGAAATTGCCAAAATTTATCTGAACGACGCTGCTGACAAGGTAAATATAGCGGGTAAGAATGCTATCAATGCCATGGCCGAAGGTGATATGCAAAGAATGATGCTGATGGGACTGAAGAGATTTACGAAAGTAAACCCTTACAATACCAAAGATGCAAGAAGGAGATTAGCGGCTCATCTGATTGAAGCAAATCAATATCCTTTTTAATATTATATTCTGATTGGTTTAACAGAGGCTGTCCTGTAAAGGGGCAGCCTTTTTTATTTATGGGAAAATAGACGAGGGTAGGAAGAAAGGTGGTTTAAATAAAAACTAGCTAGTGGGTGAAGTGGTAAGTTTTTTGTGGTAGTATAAAGAATTTTGTGTTTTTGTGAAATTTAGGGTGTATCAGAAAAGTAAAATTATTAACTTAACTGATACCCAATGAAAAAGAAAAAAGAAGA
>Ga0207868_1000029_pt1 | contig 213085 bp, 201 predicted proteins | sample Passage237B_FD_187370 | JGI IMG/M metagenome (GOLD analysis project Ga0207868, IMG submission 187370) | Cellulose adapted compost microbial communities from Newby Island Compost Facility, Milpitas, CA, USA - Passage2 37B (SPAdes) (version 3) ...
CGGAGCCGCTGGAGCGCGGCTTCGGCCTGACGCTCGGCAACTCGCTTCGGCGGGTGCTCATTTCCTCGCTTCAGGGCGCCGCGATCACCTCGATCAAGATCGAGGGCGTCCTCCACGAATTCTCCAGCCTCGCGGGCGTCCGCGAGGACGTGACCGATATCGTCCTCAACGTGAAGCAGATCGCGCTGAAGATGGAAGGCGAGGGCCCGAAGCGGCTGTCGCTCTCGGCGACCGGCCCCGGCGAGGTCACCGCCGGCCAGATCGCGGTCTCGGGCGATATCGAGGTGATGAACCCCGATCTCGTCATCTGCCATCTCGACGACGGCGCGACGCTCAACATGGAGCTCACCGCCGAGACCGGGAAGGGCTATGTCGCCGCCGCGTCCAACCGGCCGGCCGACGCGCCGATCGGCCTCATCCCGATCGACGCGCTTTATTCGCCGGTCCGCCAGGTCAGCTACAAGGTCGATCCGACCCGCGTCGGTCAGGATCTCGACTATGACAAGCTGACGCTGACGGTCGAGACCGACGGCACGGTGACTCCGGATGACGCGCTGGCTTATGCGGCGCGCATCCTTCAGGACCAGCTGCAGCTCTTCGTCCATTTCGACGAGGGCCTGACGATGATGTCGGCCCCCGCCGGCATGGTCGGCGCGGCCGCCGGCCCGGCCGATGCCGAGGCCGACGCCAACCAGCTCAACCGCTACCTGCTCAAGAAGGTGGACGAGCTGGAACTGTCGGTCCGCAGCGCCAACTGCCTGAAGAACGACAACATCATCTATATCGGCGATCTCGTTCAGAAGACCGAGGCGGAGATGCTTCGCACCCCGAACTTCGGCCGCAAGTCGCTGAACGAAATCAAGGAGGTCCTCGCCAGCATGGGCCTGCGCCTCGGCATGGACATCCCCGGCTGGCCGCCCGAGAATATCGAGGAAATGGCCAAGAAGCTCGAGCAGGAACTGCTCGGCTGATCCGCGGCCAGATTTGAACAGGAAGGGCCGTCCCGATGGGGCGGCCCTTTTCCGTCTGTATCGCCTGCGATTCCCCGGCCGGGAACGGCCGGGCCGGCCTTTCGTCCGCTCAGCCCGTCAGCCGCTCCGTCAACGCCAGCAGCGGTGGGCTGGACGCGATGGGGCGGATGAGGGCGACGCCGAGGGTGATCGCGCCAAGGCCCCAGAAATAGGCCGGATGGATGCTGCGGCGGGTCGCGATGTCCCAGGCCATGGCGATCGCGAAATAGACCGCGAGGCCCGCCCAGACGCCCCAGTAGATCCAGCCGCCAAGCAATGGCAGCGGAAGCAATCTTGCGAGACCGGGGGCCATCACCACGATTGCGCCAGACAGCATCAGTCGCCGGTGCCAGTCGCTCTTCGCCCTCAATCGCACCGCTGACCAGGTGAGGCCGGCGAAGACGAGGACGTAGGTCCAATCCATCACCATGAAGGCGCTGGGTTCGAAAAAGGGAGGGATCCGGTGGTTCGCCGCGGCCAGCATGGTGGCGCTGATTCCGATCGCGATCATCCAGGCGACATAGACGGCGGCGATCGGCCCGACGCGACGGTGGAGGTTCACCCGGCCGCTCCAGACGAGATAATTCTGGAACACCCAGATCGCCATCCATCCCATGAAGGTGACGCCGTGGAGGTGGACCCACCAGGGCGAGGCGAGGCTGGATCGGCCCATCGCGAACTGGAACGAAAATCCGGCGACGGTCGTCGCCGCGATCGCAAGGGCCATCCAGAAGAAGAAATTGCGCTCGCGCGCGACCGGATGGGGCCGGCCGCTTTCCGCCACAGTCGCCATCTGCCAGGCTCCCCCCGTTTCCGAGGCGGAACGATACCAGATCCGGGCTCTCCTTGCCAGATCGGGCGCCCGGCTTTGACGGCGCCGCGAGCTTTGCTAGACCCGCCGCCTATCCATATGCAGCCGGGGGCTTTTTCATGCGCAGGTCCGCTCTCCTTTTCGTCTTGCCCGCCCTTTTCCTCGCGCCGCTCGCGGCCGCGCAGGGGCCGGCGGTCCATTATCCGGAGACGAAGCGGGGCGATGTGGTGGAGCAGCATTTCGGGGAGAGCATCGCCGATCCCTATCGCTGGCTCGAAAATGACGTGCGCACCGATCCCGAAGTGCGCGAGTGGGTGACAGCGCAGAATGCGGTCACCAACGCCTTCCTCCAGACGCTGCCGGGCCGCGAGGCGATCCGGGCGCGAATGACGCAATTCTACAATTACGAGCGGTTCGGCATCCCGGAGCGGGCCGGCAGCCGCTATTTCTACACGCGCAACGACGGCCTTCAGAACCAGTCGGTGCTCTATGTGCGCGACGGCCTCGGCGGGACGCCGCGCGTGCTGATCGATCCGAACGGCTGGTCGCAGGACGGCGCGACGGCGCTCGCCGAATGGCGCCCCTCGCAGGACGGGCGCCATCTCATCTATTCGATCCAGGACGGCGGCACCGACTGGCGCACGGTGCGCGTGCTCGACGTGGCGACCGGGCAGCCGACGGGCGACGAGGTCCGCTGGGTCAAATTCTCCAATCTCGACTGGGCGAAGGACGGATCGGGCTTCTTCTATTCGCGCTTTCCGGAGCCCGGCGCGCATGCCTTTCAGCAGCTGAACGAGAACCAGTCGGTCTATTTCCATCGGCTCGGCACGGCCCAGGCCGAGGACCGGCTGGTCTTTGCGACCCCCGACCATCCGCGCTGGAACAACAGCGCCGAGGTGTCGGACGACGGGCGCTGGCTGATCGTCACCTCCTCCGAAGGGACGGACGCGCGCTATACGGTGACCCTGGTCGATCTCGCTCATCCCGATGCGCCGCCCCGCCCGCTGGTGACGGGCATGGAAAATGACTGGAACTATCTCGGCAATCGCGGCTCGCTCTTCTACTGGCGGACCAACAAGGATGCGCCGCGCCAGCGGATCGTCGTCACCGACATCGCAAGCCCGACGCCCGCGCCTCGCGAGCTGGTGGCGCAGGATGAAGCGACGCTTGAGGGGGCGTCGATCGTCGGCGATCGGCTGGTGCTCGAATATCTCGTCGACGCAAAGAGCGAGGTTCGCACGTTCGGCCTCGATGGCCGCCCGGCAGGCAATATCGCGCTGCCCGGGATCGGCAGCACCGGCGGCTTTCGCGGGCATCCGGGATCGAACGAGACCTTCTACAGCTTCTCCAGCTACAACCGGCCCGGGACGATCTATCGCTATGACAGCGCGACCGGGCAGAGCACCGTGTTCGCCCAGCCGACGCTTCCTTACGATCCGGACAATTACGAAGTCTCGCAGGTCTTCTACAATTCGAAGGACGGGACGCGGATCCCGATGTTCCTCGTGCGCCGCCGCGATCTCGATCGCAGCCGGCCGCACCCGACCTTGCTCTACGCTTATGGCGGGTTCGACATTTCCTCGACGCCCGCGTTCCAGCCGCGCTGGCTGACCTGGGTCGACATGGGCGGCGTCTTCGCGGTCGCGAACATCCGCGGCGGCGGCGAATATGGCGAGGCCTGGCACGATGCCGGCCGGCGGGCGAACAAGCAGAACGTGTTCGACGATTTCATCTCGGCCGGCGAATATCTGATCGCCCAGCATATCACGCCGGAGCATGGCCTGGCGATCGAGGGGCGCTCGAACGGCGGCCTGCTGATCGGCGCGGTGGTGGATCAGCGGCCCGACCTGTTCGCCGCGGCGCTGCCCGGGGTCGGCGTGATGGACATGCTGCGCTTCGACCGGTTCACCGCCGGGCGCTACTGGGTCGACGATTACGGCTATCCGGACCGGGAGGCGGATTTCCGCGTGCTGAGGGCCTATTCGCCCTATCACAACATCCGGGACGGCGTTCGCTACCCGCCGATCCTGGCCACCACGGCCGATACGGACGACCGCGTCGTGCCGGGGCACAGCTTCAAATATATATCGGCGATGCAGCATGCCGACGCCAACGGCGCGCCGCACCTCATCCGCATCGAAACGCGCGCCGGCCACGGATCCGGCAAGCCGACTGACAAGCAGATCGAGGAGTTCACCGACATGTGGGCCTTCATCGCCCACTTCACCGGGCTTGAAATCCCGACGGCGGGGGCGGCGCACTAGCGATCCGCCGGGCCGAGTCGTTCCCGACCCTGTCCGGCCCGGCAGGCGCGATCGTTACGGATGCGACGAACGTCACCTGTTCGCGATCAACGGCGTCCGGGGTGCGGTAGAGAGCGCAAATCGCGGGCGCTTCGGTGCTAGACAGGTCCCAATCGGCTGCGGCCGAATCGAACGATCATGGGCCTATGAACGCGCATTCGCCGGTCGTGGCCGACCGGGAACGGATTATCGAGGAACGGCGCCGATCGACGCTGAAGCTGATCGGCCTGTTCTGGCTGTTCGCCTTCGCCGTGCTGACGGTGCGCGGCACGCTGGTCGATACGCAGCCTTTCTACCTGCTGGCGCCCCGGCGCCTGCTCACCGCCGGCTTCGGCGCGTTGCTGTGCCTCGGCATGGTCTATCTGCTCGAGCGGTTGAAGGAGCGCTCGTTCCCGGAACGGATCGCCTATGCGATGGCGGGCGCGCTCGCCATGTCGGCGCTGCTCACCATCTTCAGCCTCGGCCTCAACCGGATCATGTTCCCGATCGAGGGCGCGCGGCCGACGAAGATCGTCGAATCGGTGCAGTGGGTGATGGTCTGGATGGGCTATTTCCTCGCCTGGACCGGCACCCAGCTCGCGCTCACCTATCATTGGGAGGCGCAGGATGAAGTCCAGCGCAATGCGGCGATGCGCGATCTGGCGCAGGAAGCGCGGATTGCGGCGCTGCGTTACCAGATCAACCCCCATTTCCTGTTCAACGCGCTCAACGCGATTTCCGGCCTGGTGCTCGAACAGCGCAATTACGAGGCGGAGACGATGCTGCTCAACCTCGCCGAGTTCCTTCGCTCGGCGCTTGCCTCCGGGCAGGGCGGAACGATCGAACTGGACGAGGAGATCGGGCTGCAGCGACTCTATCTGGGGCTCGAGGAAGCCCGCTTCGCCGATCGGATGAAGGTGACCATCGAGGTGCCGAACGCGCTTGCCGAGGCGCGTGTCCCGACCCTGATCCTCCAGCCGCTGATCGAAAATGCGGTGCGGCATGGCGTCGACAGGTCGGAAAAGACGACGACGATCCGGATCGCGGCCCTGCGGCGCGGCGAGAAACTGAGCCTCATCGTCGAGGATGACGGCGATGGCGGTGGTCGCCCGCCGAAGGGCGGCACCGGACTCGGCCTCGCCAATGTGCGCGAGCGGCTCCACGCCCATTTCGGCGAGGGGGCGCGCCTCGTGACCCGGCCGCGCGTCCATGGCGGCTTTCATGTGGAGATCGAAATGCCGCTGTCGGTGGGATCGTGACCGGGGAGGCTGCACCGCTTCGCGCATTGCTCGTCGACGACGAGCCGCTCGCGTTGCGGCGACTGAGCGTCGCCATCGCCGCGATCGGCGGGGTCGACGTCGTCGGAACGACGACCAGCGCGCGCCAGGCGGTCGGCATGATCGGGGAACTGAAGCCCGATGTCGTCTTCCTCGACATCGCCATGCCGGGGCTCGACGGGTTCGAGATCGCCGAGCAGCTCCGCGCCGACGATGCACCGGCGATCGTCTTCGTCACCGCTTATGATCAGCACGCCGTCCGCGCCTTTGACGCCGATGCGGTCGATTATCTGCTGAAGCCCGTCGCGCCGGAGCGGCTTCGTGCCGCCATCGGCCGGGTTCGAAACTGGATCGCCGGCCGGCCCGCGCCCGAAGAGGCCGTTTCCGACGGCGAGCGGCTCGGCGCCGACGACAGCCTGTGGGTCCACCGCCACCAGGAGTTCGTGCGGGTGCGCGTGGACGACATCGAATGGATCGAGGCGGAGGGCGATTATGTCCGCCTTCACGCCGGCGAGGGCGGCGGCCTCGTGCGCGCGACCCTGTCGGGGCTTGAGGCCCGGCTCGATCCGGCCGTCTTCGTCAGGGTCCACCGCTCGGCGATCTGCCGCCTGTCCGCGATCACCGGCCTTCACCGCAAGCCGACGGGGGCGCTCGCGGTGCGGCTCGCCAATGGCGACGAGGCGCCGGTCGGCCGCAGCTACAATAGCGGCCTAAGGGCGCTGCTGCGCCGGATGCAGGCCGCGACGGCCTGAACGGCCGGGGACCTGCGGGTCCTACGGGCAAATCCAGCCTGTCTTGGACGTTCGTCGCGTGTTGGCGACGGCTATCGTTGTGGATTGGCGTGGCGCGGCCGAGGCCCATAGCCCAGCGATGTCCGGCGCGATGACGCGGCCCCCCCGCTCATCGTGCCGGCGCCCCAAGCCATTCCGAGGAGGGATTTCCCATGCGTTTCACCCATGTTCTCGCGATCGCGATGCTGACGGCCGGCGCCGCGGCCGTCGCGCAGACGACGCCGCCCGAGACGGACAATTCGTCCAACACCGCGACCTCCCAGCCGGCGACCACCGACCAAGGCAGCGCCGATCAGGGCGCGCAGTCGAGCAGCGCGTCCTCGTCGTCGGGCAGCGACAATCAGTCGACCACGCCGGAGAGCAATTCGTCCAGCCAGTCGACCGACAACCCCCAGTTCTGAGCGCGTCCCCACGCTCTCGATCGGCAGGCCGTGCCCCCGCACGGCCTGCCTTATTTTTGCCGTGGTTCATCCGCGGCTCAGCCGAAAGAGTGAAAACAGGGGGCGCCGGGCCGCGTTGAAGGCCCGAATCGTGTATCGAGGAGCCCGTATCATGCTCAGCAAGCTTGCCCTTGGCGCCGCCGCGGCCGCGACCGCGCTCGTCGCCATCCCCACCGCCGCCAGCGCGCAACCGCGCCATCGCGGCTATTACGGCCACCATGACGGCCGCTATTATGCGCGCGGCGCGCGCGGCTATCGCTATTATCCGCGCTACCGCGGTTACCGCTATCCGCGCACGACCGTCGTCGTCGCGCCGGGCTATTATGTCGGCTACGACCCCTATTATTACGGCGGATACGCCTATCCGGCCTACCCGGCTTATTATCGCGGCCGGGGCTATTATCGCGACGATTATTGCGGTGACGGCGTCACCGGCGCGGTCATCGGCGGCGGCGCAGGCGCGCTGATCGGCCGCGAGATCGGTCGCGACGGCAATCGCTATCGCCGCTACGGCAACCGCCACAGCGGCACGACCGGCGCCCTGATCGGCGGCGCGATCGGCGCGCTTGTCGGCAGCTCGATCGAACGGTCGGACTGCTACTGATCCGCAAATGTCCCCTCCCTGTGCGCAGGGAGGGGACATTGCTCAGCTTTCAGCGGCGAAGCGCGCGCGCCGCTCCCTCTCATATTCATTCAGCTCCGGGAGCTCGCCGAAAGAGCCGGTCTCGACCGGCCCGGCGGGGCGATAGCGGCTGATCGTGACCCCGCTGGGCGAGGTCGTGCTTTCGACGAGCGCGAGCGTGACCGGCCGCGTGCCCTCGGCGAACAGGCGTTTGCCGGCGCCGAGCAGGACCGGATAGGTCAGCAGCGTAAGCTCGTCGATCAGGCCGTTCGCGAGCAATGTCTGGTTGAGGTTCGCGCTTCCCTGCACGATCAGGTCGGGACCGTCCTGGCGCTTCAGGCGCGCGATCGCCTCCGCCGCCTCGCCCTCGATCCGCACGCTGTTCTCCCAGGGGATGGCCAGGCTGTCGGCGCGGGTCGCGACATATTTGGTGACATTCTGGAAGAGCGCGCCAAACGGCGTGTGCGTCATGAACGGCCAGTAGGACGCGAAAATCTCGTAGGTCCTGCGCCCGAGCAGGAGATCGAACGGCCGGTCGAACAGCGCCCCGATCGCCGCGCCGACCGCTTCGTCGGACAGCGGAAAGGTCCAGCCGCCATGGGCGAATCCTCCGGACCGGTCCTCCTCGGGCGCGCCGGGCGCCTGCATGACGCCGTCCAGGCTAATGAAGGCGGAAACGAGGATGCGCCTCATCTGCCGGCTCCCAGGCTCTTCGCGACCTCGCCGAGTTGGTCGGCGCAGGTGCCCCAGCCCTCGGAGAAGCCCATTTTCGCGTGGGTCTCGCGGTCGGCGCCGTTGCGGTGCATCGCGAGCGCCCGGTAAAGGGTCTTGCCCCCAGGCGCATCCTCGAATGTGACGATCGCGGTGAAGGGGAATCCGCCGCAATCCGCCTCGAACCCGTCATTCGGCCGCCAGCCCGGCCCAAGCGCGCTCGTCCACACGATCCGCCGGCCCTCGTCGACGGCGAGGATGCAGCCGGTCCCGGTCGAATCGAATCCGTCCGGGCCGGTCATGCGGGTGCGGAAAATCCCGCCCGGGACCAGCTCGATCTCGACCTCCGGCGTCTGATAGGGGCGGGGCGCCCACCATTTGCTGATATGTTCGGGGCTGGTCCATGCTCTCCAGACAAGATCGCGTGGCGCATCGAGCGTGCGCTCGACGACAAGGTCAAGTTCGTCAGCCATCATTCGTCTCCGGGTTTGTGAGCGTTGCGAGATAGTCTTCGAAGCGATCGAGCCGCGCCTCCCAGATTGCCCGCTGCTCGGCGATCCAGGTGTAGGCGGCGGCGAAGGCGGCCGGCTCGATGCGGCACGTTCGTATGCGGCCCTGCTTGGTCGAGCGGACGAGGCCGCTCTCCTCAAGCACCTTGAGATGCTGGAGGACGGCAGGAAGGCTCATCGGGAGTGGCCGGCCAAGCTCACTGACGGTGGCGGGGCCCTGGGCCAGCCTCTCCAGCATGTCGCGCCGTGCCGGATCGGCGAGCGCCTGGAAGGCGCGATCGAGCAGAAGCGAATCGTTAAGCATTCGCTTAACTAATCGCCCAATGACATCTGTCGCAAGGAAAAGTTCAGCAGTTACTTAACTATTGGGGACAGGTCGTCCCCGGGCCGGCGTCGAGGTCGAGGCAGCGCCCGTCGACCGAACCGGGGGCGAGAGGCAGGCCGATGAGTCCGGCGAGCGTCGGCATGATGTCCACCGTCTCGACGCTCATCGGCTGCTCGAACGGCGTCATGCCGCGTCGCCAGAACAGGATCGGCACCCGACGGTCATAATCCCAGATGCTGCCATGGGTCGCGACGGCGCTGCTCCGGCTGTTTTCGGAAATCGGGGTCACGCGGGGCTTCAGGACCACATAGAGATCGCCCGACCGCTCCGGATCGTAGGATGCGCGCAGCCGCTGCAGGAGGCTCCAGGTCTCGGGCGGGCCGGCCGGCGCTGGCGCGGCCGCGATCTCGTCGCGCGACAAAGCGAGCGCGACCTGCGGGTGGGCGCGATAGGCGGCGAGCGCGGCGGCGATCGCCCGGGCGCGATCGGCGGGCGGGAGGGCACGATCGACCCACACATCCCCGAAGGTGTCGCCGAACAGGACGGGGCCGGGCAGGCCGAGCTGCTGCGCGATCGCGCGGCCCATCGCGGTCGCGTTGAGCGCCGGATCGGCGCGCTGCGCCTCCGGGATCGCCTCGTCGCGCGCGCGCTCGGGCAGGTCGAGCCCGCCATGGTCGGCGGTCAGCGCCACGGCATAATCGATATGGGCGGCGTCGAGCCGATCGAAGAACTGGCCGAGCGTGCGATCCAGCGCCATCAGCTGCATGCACATCTCGCTGCCCTGGGTGCCGAAGCCGTGGCCGACATAGTCGGTCGCGGAGACGCCGATGGCGAGCAGATCGGTCGCCGGTCCTTCGCCAAGGTGCATCTCGTCGCGGACGCCGGCGGCCAGCGCCACGATCGCGCGGTCGAAATCGGGCGAAGCGCGGAAGGCCGAACGATCCCCCGGGGCGCGGGCGAAGGCCCCGTCGCCGACCGTGCGGCCATTGGCCTGGATGGCGCGCCGGCGCGATTCGCAGATGCCGGTGATCGGGGTCGCGGTACGGCCGCTGGCGATCTCCTCGGCCACCATCCGGTTGACGCTGTCCACCGCCGGCGTCGCGGCCACCCCGGCGCGGGCGACGAAGGTCCGGCCGTCCCACCACCAGCGGGTGTTCGGATCGTGGCCGCCCATCATGATCGCGGCGCGATCCTTGCCGGCGACGGCAACGGAGCGGGAGCGGGGATCGGCGCGCCGCATGAGATCGCCCAGCGTCGGAACGCGCAGGTGCCGGTCGGAGACGGTATAATGATCGGATGTGCTGCCCGGTGCCGTCTCGTCCTCGGCGCAATAGATTTTCTTGTCGTCGCGGGCCGCGCCCTGATCGATCCATTCGTTGGCGACGATCCCGGTGCGCGCCGGCCGGTCGCCGGTCAGGATGGTGGAATGGCCGGGGCAGGTTTCCGTCGCCGCATGGCTCTGGAACCCCATCGGAAAGACCATGCCGCGGCTGAGCCGGCCGAGCCCGCCGGTGAAATATTGCCGATATTCATTGTAGAGATCGGCCGAAAACTGATCGACGGAGATCACGATCAGCAGCTTCGGCGGGCCGGACGGGGCGGGCGCCGATGCCGGCGCGGGGCCGGACTGCACGGCGCCGCCAGGCGCGGCGACAAGGGAGGCAAGGAGGGCGGCGGCAAGGATCGGCGGCTTCATCACATTCCTTCCGGATCGGGATGAATCCGCCAATGCCACGACCGTGTGACGATTCAAACATCGTCGCACGGCCGTGGCCCGCCGGCAGCGGACGGACCGACTCAGTCGCCGCCTGCGGATGCGCTTTCCCCAGAGCGCAACGGGTTGTGGATCTTGCCGATGCCCGCGACGATCAGCGCGATGCCGGCGATTCCGAGCAGCCAGACGCCGAAGCCGACGCCGATCATGTCGCCGGGGCTCGGAACCCCGAAGCTCGAAAGGCCGCTCGTCACCCGATCGAAGGTCGAAACGATCGCGCTCTTGTAGGCGAAGACGATCAGGCCGACGAGGATCGCGACCGCGCCGGTGACGATCATCGGAAGGTTGAGCGGCTTTCCGAGCCAGTCCAGCACGATCAGCGCGACCGCCGCGAGCGGCGCGAGAAAACGAAGCACGAGGAGCCCCGACACGCCCGACACGGAGCCGTTGCCCATGAAGGCGGCGGCGGCGCCGACGGAGCGGCCGATCGTCGAATCGAGCCCGAACAGCGAAACGCTGTGAATCGGCGTGGTCAGCGCCGGGAGGAAGCAGGCGACGATGATGACGAGCGCCAGCGGCGTCGCCAGGCTCTCGGTGAACAATGCCTTGATCTTCGCGGCGGCATCCGGGGGCAGGGTCACGGCCGGCGCCGCCCCCGCGGCGCGTGCGGCGACGGCCGGATAGATGTCCGCCGCGGCATCGCCGTTCGCGTCGAAATCCACTGCGGCGCCGGCGCGCGGTGCACCGCCGCCGCGCCAGTCGGCCTTGGCGAAACGATAGCGGCGGCCGTCCTCGCCCGAAATCATGCCCGTGCCCGCGGCTTCGTCGAAGCCCAAGATCCTGCCCTGCATCGGTCCTTCCTTTCAGCGGTTGATCTGCGGGGAGGATGGCCGATGGGCGCGCCGCGCGTCTTCGCGAAACCCTCACGTTTTTCTGAAGACGACGCTGCTTTACAGGGAAAGGCGCGCTCCCTATCGACCGGCCATGACGGGCCACAGCGATTCCATCCTCATCGTCGATTTCGGCAGCCAGGTGACCCAGCTCATCGCGCGCAGGGTCCGCGAGGCCGGGGTCTATTGCGAGATCGCGCCATTCCAGTCCGCGGACGCGGCCTTCGACCGGCTGTCGCCCAGGGGCCTGATCCTTTCCGGCGGCCCAGCCTCGGTGACCGAGGCGGACGCGCCCTCCGCGCCGACGCGTTTCTACACGGCCGGCATCCCGATCCTCGGCATCTGCTACGGCCAGCAGACGATGTGCAAGCAGCTCGGCGGCGAGGTCGTCGTCTCGGGCGAGGGCGGGGAGTTCGGCCGCGCCTTCGTCGAGGTCAAGGATCGCTCGGCGCTGTTCGACGGCCTGTGGAAGGAGGGTGAGCGCCACCAGGTGTGGATGAGCCACGGCGACAAGGTGACGCGCCTGCCCGACGGCTTCCATCCGATCGCGGTTTCGGAAGGCGCGCCCTTCGCGATCACCGCCGACGAGAACCGCCGCTTCTACGGCGTCCAGTTCCATCCGGAGGTCGTCCACACGCCCGACGGCGGCCGTCTCATCGCCAATTTCGTCCGCCATGTCTGCGGGCTCGCCGGCGACTGGACGATGGCCGGCTTCCGCGCCGCCAAGATCGAGGAGATCCGCGAGCAGGTCGGCAAGGGCAGGGTGATCTGCGGCCTGTCGGGCGGCGTCGATTCATCGGTTGCCGCGGTGCTGATCCATGAGGCGATCGGCGATCAGCTCACCTGCGTCTATGTCGATCACGGGCTGATGCGCGCCGGCGAGAGCGAGCAGGTCGTCTCGCTGTTCCGCAACCATTATAATATCCCGCTCGTCCACGTGAATGCGGAGGCGCTGTTCCTGGACGGGCTGGCGGGGGTCACCGATCCCGAGGCCAAGCGCAAGTTCATCGGCAAGACCTTCATCGAGGTGTTCGAGGAGGAAGCGCGCAAGATCGGCAATGTCGAGTTCCTCGCCCAGGGGACGCTCTATCCCGACGTGATCGAGAGCGTCAGCTTCACCGGCGGCCCGTCGGTCACGATCAAGAGTCACCACAATGTCGGCGGCCTGCCCGAGCGGATGAACATGAAGCTGGTCGAGCCGCTTCGCGAGCTGTTCAAGGACGAGGTCCGCCTGCTCGGCCGGGAACTCGGCCTCACCGACGCGTTCGTCGGCCGTCATCCCTTCCCGGGGCCGGGCCTCGCCATCCGCATCCCGGGCGAGGTGACGAAGGAGCGATGCGACATCCTCCGCAAGGCCGACGCCATCTATCTCGAGGAAATCCGCAACGCCGGGCTTTACGACGCGATCTGGCAGGCTTTCGCCGTGCTGCTCCCCGTCCGCACCGTCGGGGTCATGGGCGATCACCGCACCTATGATTCAGTGTGCGGCCTGCGCGCCGTCACCTCGGTCGACGGCATGACCGCCGACGTCTATCCCTTCGATCCCGCCTTCCTCAGCCGCGTCGCGACCCGGATCGTCAACGAAGTCCAGGGGATCAACCGGGTGGTCTACGACTATACCTCGAAGCCGCCCGGGACGATCGAGTGGGAATGATTTTGGCCTGTCCGGCGATATCCAGAATCACGCCAAAGACGACTTAACCACAGATAAAAATAAATATTCCGGCGACATCTGTCGGGGGGCAGAGATCGGAGCCGTCGATCCCATCGTCCTATAATGGAGACTTCCCGATCGAGGCTCCCCAGCAGCGCCCTGCGTTCTGCGTTTATCGTTTCTTGTATCGCCCCGATCTTCGCGGGGGACGGCGTCGAACGAAGGCGGCCTCTCGTCGAACATCATCGGCGCGGTGACCAATGCCGGCACCGTGGCGCCGGGCCGGAAGGCGGTCGCGCCTGTCAAATCAGAGGAACGCACGCGACTATTTGGCTACAAGCATATCCTTGGCATGGCATTGCTCATGGCATTGCCCAGCCGCATAGCCATAATCGATTGATTCATATAGAAAAATGATGCCCGTTGGAGTGGGCGTGAGGGCCACGAACGGCGGTAATGGCGTCGTTTCGGTCGTGGATTTCGCCCCGTCCGGCGGGCCCGGCATCACCTGTCGTTGCTGAGGGCCTGCCCCCGAACCGCGGCGGATCACCAGTTGAGCCGAACGCCGAAAGAGCCGGCGGTCGCGCTCTGGCGGCTGCGGCCGCCGTCGATCGATCGACGATAGCCGGCCTGGGCGTAGAAGCTCACATTCCGGTTTGCCCGCGCGGTGAATCCGCCCTCGGCCTCCAGCGATGTGTCGCCAAAACGGGTCTCGATGGCCGATGAGGGCGATCCGAAGAATGCGGCGTCGATGCCGGAGAAGGCGTGCCACAGATTGATCCGGGCATAGGGCTGCCAGAGCGTGCCGCGGGCGTCGTGCGCGCTATATTGCAGCCGGGCTCCAAGCCGGCCGGTCCAGGCGTTGCCCGGATCCCAGTCCACGGTTGAATAGCGGTCCTGCGTCCCGTCCACCGACACGCCGCCCTGGTAGACGATCTGCGCCTGAGGCTCGATCAGCCAGGCATGATCCGCTCCCCAGCGGATCGGGTAACCGGCCTCGAGTGACGCTGCATATCCCGTCGCATCGGTCGAAATCTCCTCGCCATAGAGGGAGATCGCCTTCGCGTCGTACCAGCTCTTCTGGATCACCGCGTCGAGATACCAGCCGCTCGGGCCGAAATGCGTCCAATAGGCGCCGACCGACGGGCCGTTCATCCTGAGCCGCCCGACCGGCAGGTCCTGCTCGCCCATCGCGAAGCCACGGATCGAGGAGGAGCGATAGTCCGCGTAAGCGACATAGACACCGGCATGGTCGCGGTGACCGCCGTGCGTCGTCCGCCGCAGGATATCGATGCCCGCCTGAAGCCCGAACAGGCTTCCGTCCGCCCTTGAATCCGCCGTCCCGCTCCAGCGGCTGTTCATGCGCTCCCCGAGCACCCGACCCCAGGCGCCGTTGGCATAAGCGCGCGGTTCCGGGACGCCGCGCAGATTCTCCTCCTCGCCGACGCGCTCGTGCAGCGTGCCAAGCGTCGCAAGCCCCAGCTGCCTCGATAGTACCGGGATCGGCGCATAGAGCGGGACTTCCGGCCGGAAGAGCGGAATATCGGGGCCTCCCGGCGTCGTCGGGCCCGCCGAGGTGTCGATGAGATGGGAGCGCAGGAACCAGTCGTTGGGATCCGTGCTGCCGCCGCGGAAGAGCTCATATTCGTAAGCGCCGGCGGCGACGCGCTGGCCAAGGACGAAGGCGTCGGTCGTGGTGGTGCCGCCGTTGGTCACCTCCACCAGCCGAATGCCGTCTCCGAGTGTCTGCGCGCCAGGGCCGCCGCTGTTGTTGATCAGCACCGATGAGGTGCCGCTGGCCTGGCCCCCGTTGATCACCAGCAGGTTGGTCGGTGAATCGTCGGCACCGAGATAGGTGTTGAATGCGATGCGGCTCCCCGCGCCCCCGGTGTAGTTGCCGACCGTCAACGTGGTGTAGGCGTCGGGCCGCGCCAGGAATTGGACCAGGCCGGCATTGCCGACGATTCCGGCCGCGTTGGAATCCTCGGTGATGTTCCAGGCGCTGCCGGCGTCGATCGTGACATTGGTCGCGTTGCGCGCGAACCCGGTCCAGGAACTGTCCTGCGCCAGCGTCACGTCGGCGCTGTTGCCGCCATCCGCCAGCAGGTCGCCGGTCCATTGCGACCCGTTCAGGTTGATGCTGGCGATATTGTCCGGGCCGATCAGTACCAGATCGCCGGTCCAATCACTGTCGCCGAGGTTGAAGGCGAGGGTCGATGGATCGACGACAATGTCGCCGGTCAGGGCGGCAAGGCCGGTGATGTTCAGGGTCAGGTTGCTTGGCGCCCCGATCTCGTCCTCGGTCACATAGGCCAGAAGCGGCCGGTCGTTCACCGTGGCCGGGACGATTTCGGTGCCGCCGCTGATCGAGACGGTGCCGGTGCCGCCCTCGGCGAGGACGATCGCGCCATTGGCGGCGCCGAGGCTGCCGCCGGTGATCGAGATCGTGCCCGGCGCGCTGCCGGCGAGATAGATCGGCGACGATCCGGCGCCGGTCACCGTCACCGCGGTTTGAGAGGCGGTGAGCGCGCCGCCGTCGATGGCCGCAAGACCATGCGCGCCGTTGCCTGTGGTGGCGATCGAGCCATCGGCGATCTCCACGCCGCCCGCGTTGCTGGCGAGGAGTCCGGCGGCGGCGTCGCCGTCGGTCGTGATCGTGGCGCGCGCCAGGATGATGGCGCTGCCGGCATCCTCAGCCTCGGCGCCGTGGCCATTCCGGCCTTGCGTGGCGATCGTCACATCCGCCGCCGCGATCGCGCCGCCCGCCATCGCATGGACCCCGACGGCGTTGATGTTCGTGGTCGTGATCAAGCTGTCGGAGAGGGCGACGCTGCTGCCGTCATCGGTCGCGCGTACGCCGTCGGCGCCGCCGACGGCGGCCGTATCGGCGCCGTTGGTGAAGATGGCGCTGCCGGTGATCGACGCGGTGGCGCCTTGGCTGACCCTGACGCCGATCGCGCCGTCGCCGTTCGTGGTGATCGTGTCATTCTCGGCCTCCAGCCGGCTGCCGGTTCCGATCACGTCCACGCCCGCGGATTCCAGCCCTGTCTCGGAGTCCGGGAACTGGAGAACCGGCGGGTTGCTGCCGCCGACACTGTATCCGCTGGTGATCTCGCTGCCGGTCACGCTGACCGTTCCCGCGCCGTTGACGAGCACGCCGGCGCTGGCGGGGCCGGAGGTTCGCACGATCGTATCGGTCAGCGTGACCCGGCTTCCCGATCCGCTTGCGATGGCGCCGGCGGAAGCGGGCTGGTAGGTGAAGATGCCGTAGCCAGCGAAGTCGATTGTCGCTCCGGCATCGGCCCACAGGCCAGGGCTGTTCGCGCCATAAGTCGCGGCGGTCGCCCCGCTGCCGACCTGGATGCTGCTGCCGACGCCCCGAGCCACGATCGCCGGTGAGTTGGCGACAACGATGTCCCCGAAATAGTCGCCGGTCGTTACCGCGCCGCCGTTGAGCGTGGCCGTGCCCCCGTCCGTGACGAGCAACCCGGTGCTGTCATTGCCGAACGTGTTGAGGTAGCCGTTATTGAGAATGAGGCTGCTGCCGGCGCCCGAGACCATCGCGCCCAGCGCGCCATCGCCGCTGCTGAAGGTGCTCATCGTGTCGAGGCTGACCGAGGCCCCGGCTTCCGCCACGACCGCGGACGCGCCCACGCCGTAGGTCTGGATATCCGAGCGGGTCAGGGAGATGGTCGCGCCGCTGGCGGCGTGGGCGCCATATGCGCCATCGCCATAGGTGTTGATCCCGCTGTCGGTCAGCGTGATCCCGCTTCCCTCGCCAGTCGCCTCCAGGCCATAGGCGTCGGCATCGTTCGTGTAGACGGACGTGTTGTCGCCGGTGATCTGCCCTCCGTCCTCTGCAACGAGCCCGTGGCTGCCCGCGCCATAGGTCGTGATCTCGGTGAGGCTGTCGCCGCTGCCGGTCAGGACTATCGTCCCGTTATCGGCCGCGCGCGCGCCATAGCCGCTGTCGGTCACGAGAAGGTTGGTGGCTGTGGCGCTGTAGCGTCCATTGCCGGTGACATCGACGACGGTCCCCGGGCTCTCCCGCGTCGTGAACGCCGGATCGTCACAGGAACCCGAGGCAAGGTTCACCGCCGCGGGCGGCGCAGCGCATTGCGCGAGCGCCGGGGCGGGGACCAGCAGTGCCGTCGCCGCGATGGCCAGGAGGCAGCGATGGCTGGCGGCGGAACCGAGGAGGGCCCGCCGCAAATCGGCGTTGAAGCCCGGAACGGCAGCAAGCGTCCTCACCGGGTTGGCGCGCATTTGGCTCACTCCTCTTTTCGTGGATCGTTCAGATCGAGAAGCCTGAGCTATCTTTATGAATAGTTAGCAAAATTCTAATTGTACGACCGCGTGAACCCGCATCGCCGACCCGCTCGTGGTGGCAAGACAAGGAGCATGTGCCGAGGGGTTGGGTCGTCCGGAAACAGCCAGGCCCCTTGGCCTCAGCCTGCCGGAGATATCACCGGAATGGACCAGATCGGGCGAGCGAGCGGGGGATCGTCCCTGCGCCCCTCAAGCCTGTCACCCTTCGAAGGGATCTGTCGCTTCGCGATCGCGTTCGTAGGAGCGTTCGAGCGGAAATGGCGGGAGCCAGGATTCGCGGCGGATCGTCCAACACTCGTAGGTGGGCGTCAGCTGGTCGGGCGCGTCGAGCGATCCGAGGTGGACCTCGATCTCGTCGCCGGAGCGCGCAAAGACGGACGAGCCGCAGCGCGGGCAGAAATTCCGGCCGCGATAGGCGCGCGTCTCTCCGCTGATCTCGACCGCTGCTTCGGGGAAGATGGCGGCCGCGTAGAAGAGCGCGCCATGATGCTTGCGGCAATCGAGACAGTGGCACAGGCCGACGCGGTAAGGTCGCCCCGCCGCCGCGATCCTCACATCGCCGCACAGGCACCCGCCACGATATTGCTCCACCTCGCTTCTCCTCCAAACAACAACCACCTATCACGACGCCCAACGATCCTGCATCGCTGGAGGAGCCATGCCATTGGACAAGCGCCCAGCTCCGGATGCCGCGGAGGTGCGTGCCGCCTCGCGCGGCGGCCGGGGCGCGTCCATGCGGCCCGGCCCGTTGCTGCTTCGCCGTCTGCTGCGCGCGCGCGACCGGATCGACGCCGCCCCGCACGAGGATTGGACGGTGCCCAGGCTGGCGCGGGTCAGCGGGGTGTCCGAGGCCCATTTCGCCCGCTCGTTCCGCGACGCCTTCGGAGTCCCGCCGCATCGCTACCATCTGACGCGGCGGATCGAACGCGCCATGGCCCTGCTTCGCGAGACGGACCTTTCGATCACCGAAATCGCCTTCCAGTCGGGCTGGAACAGCCTCGGCACGTTCGGGCGGACCTTTCGCGACGTCACCGCGGAGAGCCCGCGCGCCTTCCGCGTCCGGGCGAGGGCGGAGGCGCGCCGGCTCGACGCGGTGCCGGCCTGCGTGCTCAGCGCCGCGCATCGGCCCGACCTCAGAATAGCAGTTTCGGAGAAGCGCCGCGCGCGCGCCCCGGCTAGGCCGGCCGCATCCCGACCGAAGGAGGTTCGATGACCCAGGGTGTGCAGGTGGCCGGCATCTATGTCCGCGATCAGGACGAGGCCGTCGATTTCTATGTGAACAAGCTCGGCTTTTCGATCGATGCCGACGTGAGGAACGGCGATTTCCGATGGCTCACCGTCCGCCATCCCGATCAGCCCTTCTTCCAGCTGGGCCTGTTCACGCCGCAGGCGCCGATGCTCGATCCGGCGACCGTGGAACAGGTGCGCGAGCTTGTTGCGAAGGGGGCGATGCCGCCGCTCGTCCTGATCGTCGACGATTGCCGCGCCGCCTATGAGAGGATGAAGGCGGCCGGGGTCGAATTTACACAGCCGCCGGTCGATCGCTATGGCACGGTGGACGCGGGTTTCCGCGATCCGTCAGGCAATGGGTGGAAGATGATCCAGGCCCGGCCGGAGAAAGGATGAACATGGCCGAAGAAAGCGCCTCCGCGCTGATCGATGCGAAGATCGCATCGCTCGGGGACTGGCGTGGCGAGATGCTGGCGCGGCTGCGGCGGATCATCCGCGCGGCCGATCCGGCGATCGTCGAGACGGTGAAGTGGCGCAAGCCCTCCAACCCGGCGGGCGTGCCGATCTGGGAGCATCACGGCATCCTGTGCACGGGTGAAACCTATCGCGACAAGGTGAAGCTCACCTTCATGCGCGGCGCGTCGCTCGACGATCCTGCGGGCCTGTTCAATGCGAGCCTCGACGGCGGCACGCGGCGCGCGATCGACTTTTTCGAAGGCGATGAGGTGGACGAGACGGCGCTCGCGGCGCTGGTGCGCGCGGCCGTCGCCGCGAACCGGTGACGCCGGACGATCGTCATGCCGGCGCGCGCTGCGCCTGGGCCGCCGGCGATCCGCTGATGCGCGCCTATCATGACGCCGAATGGGGCGTGCCCGAGCGCGATTCGCGGGCGCTGTGGGAAAAGCTGATGCTCGACGGGTTCCAGGCGGGGCTCGCCTGGATCACGGTGCTGCGCAAGCGCGAGGCGTTCCGCGCCGCCTTTGACGGCTTCGTCCCGCGGAACGTGGCGCGCTATGACGAAGCCGATGTCGCGCGCCTCCTTGCCGATCCGGGCATCATCCGTTCGCGCGCGAAGATCGAATCGACGATCCACGCGGCGCGGATCTATTGCGAGATGGAGGCGGCGGGCGAGGATTTCGCCGCCTTCTGCTGGGGGTTCACCGATGGCCGCGTGGTGACGGGCGACGGCCGGAGCTTTCCGGCGAAGACGCCCCTGTCAGAGACGATCTCGCGCGAGCTGAAACGGCGCGGGTTCAAGTTCGTGGGGCCGGTGATCGTCTACGCCTGGATGCAGGCGGTCGGCATCGTCAACGACCATGCCGAAACCTGCTTCCGGCGCGACGCCGTGATGGACGGTCGCCCGCTTTAATCCGGGCGCGGCGCGTTCGGCGCGCCCGCTTCTCCCCAGGCGAAGACGTCGTCGAGCGGGACTTCGAACACATCGGCGATGCGGAAGGCGGTTTCCAGCGTCGGCGAATATTTGCCCTGCTCGATCGCCGCGACGGTCTGGCGGGTGACGCCGATCCGATCGCCGAGCTCCGCCTGCGTCATCTCGCCGGCGAGGAAGCGAAGCGTGCGGATCCGGTTGGTGAGGACGCGCCTAGCCATGCCAGCCGCGCCGATAGCTCAAAAGGACGAAGCCGTGATGCACCGCCTCGGCGATCACGATCGCGGCGAGCGCGGCGTTGATGATCTTCCACGGCGCCTCGCTGAACGGCATCACGATCCCGACCAGGATCATGCCGCAGATCAGCACATAATAAGCGAGGGACGCGCCGCGCCGCTCGATCGCCCGGTCGCGCTCGTCCGGGCGCGCATTGGCCTCGCACCGCGCCAAGATCGCAAGCAGGATGCTGCCAAGGATCATCGCGACCGCCTGCGCCGCGGCGACCAGCCCGAACGAGACGATGATGTCCACGAGTTTGTCCCGGCCAAAGCCGAAGGCGGGCCCGACGAGACCGAAATAGGCGCCGTAGGCGATGAGCATGGTGACCAGCGTGAGCCACGCAATCTTTTCCCGGAAGGCCATTCGTTACATCCCTCAATGTCCATGAGTCATAACTTTGGGTAGTCCGAACCGGACATGATGTCAAATATAACGAACATCATGTCGGAGAAATTTTCCTTTCGGATGGGGGAGACCCTGTGCCAGATGGAGGAATGGTCACCATGTACGGCATCCGCAATTGCGACACGGTCAAGAAGGCGCGCGCCTGGCTCGACGCGCGCGGCGTCGCTTATGATTTCCATGATTACAAGACGGCGGGGATCGACCGGGACCGGCTTGCCGGCTGGGCACGTGAACTCGGGTGGGAGAAGCTGCTGAACCGCGCCGGCACCACATTCCGCAAGCTGCCGGACTCCGAGAAGGCTGGGCTGGACGAGGGCAAGGCGATCGCGCTGATGCTGGCGCAGCCCTCGATGATCAAACGGCCGCTGCTCGATCTCGGGGATCGCCGGCTGCTCGGCTTCAGCCCCGCGGCCTATGCGGAGGCGTTCGCCGGGTGACAGGACCGGCGGCGCCGCGGGCGTCGCCGCGATCGGGGAAGAAGGAGGTCTGGATGCGCTGGCTGGTTCTGCTGTTTCTCGCCTGTCTCGCCGCGCCCGCCGTGGCGCAGACGGATTATGCCGGCCAGCTCCAGGGTGGCGACGTGGTGCTGCGCGGGTTCCGCTTCGGATCGGGTGCGGTGCTGCCGCACCTTCGCATCCACTATTGGACGCTCGGCGCGCCGCACCGCGACGGGCAGGGGCGGATCGACAACGCGGTGATGATCCTGCACGGCACGGGCGGCACCGGGCGGCAGTTCCTCGCGCCCCAGTTCGCCGACGAATTGTTCGGGCCGGGCCAACCGCTCGACATCCGCCATTATTACATCATCCTTCCCGACAATATCGGCCACGGCCTCTCGTCCAAGCCGAGCGACGGGATGCGGATGCGTTTCCCGGCCTATGATTATGACGACATGGTCGAGGCGCAGCGGCAGATGCTCGCGGCGCTTCATGTCGGGCAGTTGCGGCTCGCCATGGGCACGTCGATGGGCTGCATGCACATTTTCGTGTGGGCCGAGGCGCATCCCGATTTCGCGCGGGCGGCGATGCCGATGGCGTGCCTTCCGGTGCAGCTTGCCGGGCACAACCGGATGTGGCGCGAGGCGGCAATTCAGGGGATCCGGCACGATCCGGCCTGGCAGGGCGGCAATTACCGCACCGAGCCGCTCGCCGGCCTGCGCACCGCCGCGACCGTCCTTCAGATCGCCGGCATGGCGCCGCTTTGGCTGCAGCGCGAATATCCGACGCGGGACGCCGCCAACGCCTATATCGACCAGCGCATCGACCAGGCCGTGACCCAGCTCGACGCCAACGATCTCATCTATCAGCTCGATGCCTCGCGGAATTACGATCCCTCGCCGCGGCTGGAGGCGATCCGGGTGCCGATGACCTGGGTCAACAGCGCCGACGATTTCATCAACCCGCCCGGCTACGGCATCGCCGAGCGCGCGGCGGGGCGGATGCCGACCGCGCGCTACGTCCTCGTGCCGGCCAGCGCAGACACGCACGGCCACGGCACCCATACCTGGGCGCGATTCTGGAAGGACCAGCTCGTCGATCTGCTGCGCCGGACGGAGCGACCGGGTGATGGCTCGTAGCCGGGATCAGTGGGCCGGCTCGATCGAGCTCACATGATTGAGGGCGATCACCCAGCGCCCGTCCACCTTGCGCATCAGCCGGGTGTTGATGCCCTCCTGGGGGTGATCGCCGCCGTCGAGCCGGTATCGGCTGACGAGCTGGGCGGCATCGTCGCTCAGCATCTCGATGCGGATATCCCAGAAATGAAGCCGGCCGCGCCGGGCGGGATCGCCGCCATAATCGCGGACGTAATGATCGAGCGTGCCCTGCCACCCGTCCTGGATCCGGCCGCGCGAGACGAAGATCACGCCGGGATTTTCGAAGCCTTCCATGTAGCCGCGGAAATCGCCGCGGTTCCACGCCGCCTCCATGTCGGCGATCACATGGCGGATCGCGGCCTCGTCGGCCGAGCGATCGGGCGCGGGCTGGGCAGCGGCGGCCGCCAGGAAGAGCAGCGGCAGGAGGAGGGCGCGCCTCATCGGGTGAGCTTCTCCCCGGCCTCCGCTTTCGAGACGAGCAGGCTGGAGAGCCTGAAGTCCGGCCCGAGCCGGGGCTGCTGGCGCTTCAGGCCCTCGACGATCTTCGCCAGGCCCTCGGTATCCGCCCAGAACATCGGGCCGCCGCGATAGACCGGCCAGCCATAGCCGTAAACCCACACCACATCGATGTCCGACGCGCGCTGGGCGAAGCCGCCTTCCAGGATCAGCGCGCCTTCGTTCACCATCGTGTAGAGCGTGCGCTCGATGATCTCCTGGTCGGTGATCTCGCGCTGCTCCGTGCCCGTCTTCTTGCGCCATTCGTCGATCACCTCTGCGACGACGGGGGAGGGGGTCGGCCGGCGCTTCTCGTCATAATCATAATAGCCGGCGCCCTTCTTCTGGCCCCAGCGGCCCAGGGCGGCGAGCTTGTCGCGGATATTCTCGATCCGGTTGGGATCGCGGTGCCAGCCGATATCGACGCCGGCGAGATCGGCCATCTGGAACGGACCCATCGGCATCCCGAATTCGACATGGACGCGGTCGATCTGCTCCGGGCTCGCGCCTTCCAGAAGGAGCTGGTTGGCCTGGAGCTGCCGCGGCATCAGCATCCGGTTGCCGATGAAGCCATAGGTGACGCCGGCGACGACGGCGACCTTCCTGATCCGCTTGGCGAGCTGCATCGCGGTGACCAGCACGTCCGGCGCGGTCTTCGCGCCGCGCACGACCTCCAGCAGCTTCATCACATTGGCCGGCGAGAAGAAATGGAGGCCGAGCACGTCCTGGGGCCGCTTCGTCGTCGCGGCGATCTCGTCGATCGAGAGATAGGAGGTGTTGGAGGCGAGGATCGCGCCGGCCCTGGCGATGGCGTCGAGCTTCGTGAAGATCTCCTTCTTCACGTCCATATTCTCGAACACCGCCTCGATGATGAGGTCGCAATCGGCGAGCGCATTCAGATCGAGCGTCGGCGTCAGCAGCGCCATCGCCTGGCCCACCTGCTCGGCGGTCATCCGGCCCTTGGCGGCGGTCGCCTCGTAATTCTTCAGCATGATGCCGGTGCCGCGATCGAGCGCCTCCTGCGTCGTCTCGACGATCGTGACCGGGATCCCGGCGGACAGGAAGTTCATGCTGATCCCGCCGCCCATCGTGCCGGCACCGATCACGCCGACCTTGCAAATGTCGCGCGGGCGGGTGTCCTCCGGCAGCCCCTCGATCTTCGCGGCCTTGCGCTCGGCGAAGAAGAAATATTGCTGCGCCTTCGCTTGGGTGCCGCTCATCAGCTCCATGAACAGCTTGCGCTCGTCGAGCACGCCTTCGGCATAGGGTTTGGCCACTGCCGCCTCGATCGACTTTATGACCGCCTCGGGTGCGTCGAAGCCGCGGAACTTCTTCGCGTTCGCCTTGCGGAAATCGTCGAACAGGGCCGGATTGGCCCGCGCCTCGGCGAGCTTGTCGTCGCGCTCGCTCGATTTGGGGAGCGGGCGGATGGCGCGCACCTCCTCGGCGAAGGCGACGGCATGTTGTTCCAGATCGCCCTCGATCAGCCGATCGACGAGGCCGATGTCATGCGCCTCCTTCGCCCCGATCGGATTGCCGCTCGTCGCCATTTCCAGCGCCTTCGCGACGCCGGCGACGCGCGGCAGGCGCTGCGTCCCGCCGGCGCCGGGCAGGATGCCGAGCTTCACCTCCGGGACGCCGAACTTCGCGGAAGGGACGGCGACTCGATAATGACAGGCGAGCGCGACCTCGAGCCCGCCGCCGAGCGCCGTGCCGTGGACCGCGGCGACCACCGGCTTGGTGCAATTTTCGATGATGTCGACGACCTGCGGCAGCACCGGCTGCGCGAAGGCCTTGGGGGTGCCGAATTCGCTGATGTCCGCGCCGGCGAAGAAGGTCTGGCCGAGGCCGATGATGACGACCGCCTTCACCGCCTCGTTGGCATCGGCCGCCTCGATCGCCTTGACCAGCCCCTCGCGCACCGCGTGCCCGAGCGCGTTGACCGGCGGATTGTTCGCCTCGACGATCAGGATGTCGCCATGGATCTTGGTGGAAATCGGGCTCATCGGAGTCTCCCTTCGCCTCCGCGATGCCGCCTCTTTACGTAAACGTCAACCGGGCTCCTTGCCCGGGATCGGGTCAGGCGAGGCTCGCCGCCTCCCGCACCGCGTCGCAGAACGCGCGCGGAGCCTCCTGCGGCAGGTTGTGGCCGATCCCGCCTTCGATCAGGCGATGGCGATATGGACCGCGGAACCTGGCGGCATAGGCGGCCGGATCGGGGTGAGGAGCGCCGTTCGCGTCGCCTTCGAGCGTGATCGTCGGAACATGGATGTCGGGCGTGAGGGCGAGCCTGCGCTCATCTTCGTCATAACGCGCCTCACCCTCGGCCAGGCCGAGCCGCCAGCGATAATTGTGAATGACGATCGCGACATGGTCCGGATTGTCGAACGACTGTGCGGTGCGGGCGAAGGTCGCATCATCGAACGACCAGCGTGGCGAGGCGGTCTGCCAGATGAGCCGGTTGAAATCGTTGCGGTTGCGCTCATAGCCGCGCCGGCCGCGCTCGGTCGCGAAATAATATTGATACCACCAGGCGAGTTCGGCGCGGGGAGGCAGGGGCGTCTCGTTCGCCGCCTGGCTGCCGATCAGGTAGCCGCTGACCGACACCATCGCCCGGCAGCGCTCCGGCCGGAGCGCGGCGATGACATTGGCGGTCCTGGCGCCCCAATCGAAGCCCGCAATGATCGCCCCGGAGATACCGAGCGCATCGAGCAGCGCGATCGCGTCCGCCGCGAGCGCTGCGGGCTGGCCGTTGCGCGGCGAGGCCGGATCACGAAACCTCGTGTCGCCATAGCCGCGCAGATAGGGCACGATCACGCGGTAGCCCGCGGCGGCGAGCATTGGCGCGGCCTCGGCGAAGCTGTGGATGTCGTAAGGCCAGCCGTGGAGGAGGAGCACCGGCGGGCCGCGGGCCGGACCGGTTTCCACATAGGCGACATCCAGCGCGCCCGCCGCGATCCGCCTCGGCGAGCCGAAGGCGGCCGGCTCCGAAGCGGCCTCCGCGGCCAGGCCCGGCGCGGCCTCCGCGGCCAGGCCCGGCGTGGCGACCAGCCCGCCAAGCGCCGCGCCGGCCGCCGCCCGGATCAGGCGGCGGCGGTCCGGATCGATCCGCTCGGCCATCTCAGCGCAGCGACCGGAAGCCGTCGCGAAGCTCTGCGGTGAGCAGGGCCGGCTGTTCCCACGCCGCGAAATGGCCACCCCTCGGCAGGCGGTTGTAGTGGATGAGGTGCGGATAGGCGCGCTCGGTCCAGCTTCTCGGGGCCGTGTAGATTTCGTCGGGAAAGGCGCTGACGGCGGTCGGCAACGGAACGCCCTTGGGTGCGAAGAAGGCGAGCTTGCTTTCCCAGTAGAGGCGCGCGGACGAGACGGCGGTGCCGGTCAGCCAGTAGAGCGTCGCATTGTCGAGGATGTCGTCGCGGGTCAGCCCCTCGGTCTCCCCGGCGAAGACCCGCTCGATCATCCGATAGCTGCGGATATCGTGATCGATCATCCACGCGGCGAGGCCGACCGGCGAATCCTGGAGCGCGTAGAGCGTCTGGGGCCGGTTCCCCATTTCCTGTGCGTAAGCGAGGCCGTGCTTCCAGAAATCGTCGAGCTGATTCCAGGCATATTGTTCGTCGGCGGACAGGCCCGCGGGCGCGGGGCCGCCGGCTGCGAGCGCCTGCGAGACGCTGTCCGGCAGCGTCGCCGGCATGTTGGTGTGGATGCCGACCAGGCCGGCCGGGCGGAGGAGCGCCATCTGCTCGGTGACCGCATTTCCCCAGTCGCCGCCCTGCGCGACATAGCGGGTGTAGCCGAGCCGCTCCATCAGCACCGCCCAGGCACGGGCGATCCGGATCGGATCCCAGCCGAGCTCGGTCGGCGTCCCCGAAAAGCCATGTCCGGGGAGCGAGGGGATGACGACGTGGAACGCGTCGGCCGCAGTGCCGCCATGAGCGGTCGGATCGGTGAGCGGGCCGATGATCTTCATCTGCTCGATGATCGATCCGGGCCAGCCATGGGTGATGATGATCGGGAGCGCATCGTCGTGGCGCGAACGGGCGTGCAGGAAATGGATGTCGACGCCGTCGATTTCGGTCACGAAATTCGGCACGGCGTTCAATCGCGCCTCACAACGGCGCCAATCATAGTCGCTGCCCCAATGCCGGGCGAGTGCCTGGATCGTCGCGAGCCGCACCCCCTGACTGTCGTCGGACACGACTTCGCGCGAAGGCCAGCGGGTCGCCCGCACGCGCCGACGTAGATCGTCGAGCGCTTCATCGGGGAAATGAACCTGGAACGGCCGGATATGATCTAGGTTGACGGTTGCCGGCGCCTGGGCGTCGGCGATCGCGGCTGGAAACAGACTGGCGGCCCCGGCGGCGGCCGAGGTGGCGAGGACGGTACGGCGGCTGATCGTTTCGTTGGACATGACCGGTCTCCTTCGCAAAGGGACTTCGGCCCCGGTCGCGCGCCCACTGGCGCCTACGCCGATCGGAGAATCGCCGCCCCTCTGCGGCGATCCCCGCCTTTGTATCACATCGTGAGCGACAAGCGCATTGCGGATCGATGCCTAGAAGGCCGTGCGGCCATAGTCCTGGCGGTAGAAGGGGTGGGAGCAGGAGAGGCCGCCGTCGACGACGAGGGCGTGGCCGTTGACGTAGGACGAGTCGTCCGAGGCGAGGAAGAGCGCGGCCCTGGCGATCTCGTCCGGCTCCCCGCCGCGCTTCAGCGGGTTGAGATGGCCGATCATGTCTTCCTTCCCCGCCGCGCGGGCATTGTCGTAAATGCCCTTGGTCATGCCGGTCTCGATCAGACCCGGGCAGATGGCGTTGACCCGGATGTTCGCGCCGGCAAGCTGCGTCGCGGCGATCTCTACGAGGCTGATGACGCCGGCCTTGGACGCCGAATAAGCCGGCCCGCCGGCACCGGCGCGAAGGCCGGCGACGCTGGCGGTGCAGACGATGGAACCCTTGCCCCGCGCCTTCATCACCGGCGCGGCATGCTTGATCGCGAGGAACGGGCCGATGAGATTGACGCGCAGGATCTCCTGCCAATCCTGCGGCGTCTGCTCGAAGATCGAGGCGAGCCCGCCCGAGATGCCGGCATTGGCGAAGAAGATGTCGAGCCCGCCATGCGTCGTCGCCGCGCTGTTGACGAGCCGCATCACATCTTCCTCGCGCCCGGCATCAGCGATGACGATATCCTCGCCAGGCGTGACGTCCGCCGCGACCACGGTCGCGCCCTCGGCGCGGAAGAGCGTGGCGGCGGCCTTGCCGATGCCCGAGGCCGCGCCGGTGACGATGGCGATCCTGCCCTGAAGCCGTCCGGTCATCCCTGATCTCCTTTTCCCTTGCCCTCGAGGGAGAGGGCAGGGTGAGGGTGTTCGGCGGTGGAGAACGATCTCGACCGCCCGACACCCTCACCAACTTCGCCTAGGTGGCAAAGCCGCCAAGGCTCCGTATCCTCTCCCCTCAAGGGAGAGGGAAAGAATTACAAGCCAACTCCGATCGTCGAGCCGCCGTCGACGATGATCGACTGGCCGGTCATGAACGCGGAGGCGGGGGCGGCGAGGAAGACGGCGGCGCCGGCGATTTCGTGGGGCTCGCCGATGCGGCGCAGCGGGGTGCCGCGCGTCACCGCCTTGAGGGTGTCGGGATTCTCCCAGAGAGCGCGGGCGAAATCGGTGCGGACGAGCCCCGGCGCGATGCAGTTCACGCGGACGCCCGAGGGGCCGAACTCGGCGGCGAGATTGCGGGCGAGCTGGAAATCGGCGGCCTTGGAGATGTTGTAGGCGCCGATCACGGTCGAGCTGGAAAGGCCGCCGATCGAGCTCACGATGATGACGGAGCCGTCCTTGCGCTCCACCATTTCGGGCGCAACCATCTGGATCAGCCAATGGTTGGCCAGCACATTGTTGTCGAGGATCTTGCGGAACTGATCGTCCGAAATCCCGCTCATCGGCCCGTAATAGGGATTGGAGGCGGCGTTGCAGACGAGGATGTCGATGCGGCCCCATTGCCGGCGGGTCTCGTCGACGAGGGCCTGGAGCGAGTCCTTCGACGAGATGTTCGCGGCAACGACGATGGCGTGGCCGGGATGCTTCGCGTTGATCGCGTCGGCGACGTCCTGGCAGGCGTCCGCCTTGCGGCTCGAGATCACGACCCGCGCGCCATGATCGGCCAGCGCCTCGGCGATCGCCCGGCCGATCCCGCGCGATGAGCCGGTCACGATGGCGACCTTGCCGGTGAGATCGAAGAGATTGGTCACCTGGTCCTCCCTGTTCGCGCAGCCCCTCCACCGCTCTTCGAGCGGTCCCCCTCCCGATGAGCTTCGCTCACAGGCAGGAGTCTTGCATCGTCACACTGCATGTTTCGCATATTCGATCCGGGCGATCGCGCGGGCGTGGACCTCGTCGGGGCCGTCGGCGAGCCTCAAGGTGCGGATCGCGGCATAGGCGTAAGCGAGGCCGAAATCCTGGCTGACGCCGGCGCCGCCATGCGCCTGGATCGCATCGTCGATGATCCGCAGCGCCATGCGCGGCGCCTGGACCTTGATCATCGCGATCTCCGCCTGCGCGGCCTTGTTGCCCGCCTTGTCCATCATGTCGGCGGCCTTGAGGCACAGCAGGCGCGAGGAATCGATGTCGATCCGCGCCTGGGCGATCCGCTGCTCCCAGACGCTATGCTCGGAGATGCGCTTGCCGAAGGCGACGCGGCTCTGGAGCCGGCGGGCCATGGCGGCGAGCGCCTCTTCGGCCGCGCCGATCGTTCGCATGCAATGGTGGATTCGGCCGGGGCCGAGCCGGCCCTGCGCGATCTCGAACCCGCGGCCCTCGCCGAGCAGCATGGCGGAGGCGGGGATGCGGACATCCTTGAGTTCCACCTCCATGTGGCCATGCGGGGCATCGTCATAGCCGAAGACGGTGAGCGCGCGCTCCACGGTGACGCCGGGAGAGTCGAGCGGCATCAGCACCATCGATTGCTGCCGGTGGCGCGGGCCGTGCGGATCGGTCTTGCCCATGACGATGGCGACCTTGCAACGCGGATCGCCGGCACCGGAGGACCACCATTTGCGGCCGTTGATGACGTAATCGTCCCCGTCGCGCTCGATCCGGCATTCGATGTTGGTCGCATCGGAAGAGGCGACCGCGGGCTCGGTCATCAGGAAGGCCGAGCGGATCTCGCCGTTCATCAGCGGGCGGAGCCACTGCTCCTTCTGCTCGCGCGTGCCGTACCGGTGGAGCACCTCCATATTGCCGGTGTCCGGCGCGGAGCAGTTGAACACCTCGCTCGCCCAGAAGATGCGACCCATCTCCTCGGCGCACAGCGCATATTCGAGATTGGTGAGCTGCGTGCCTTCGAACGCGAAACTCTCGTCGACATGGGCGAGGGCATGGCCCGGCGGCATGAAGAGGTTCCACAGGCCGGCCGCCCTGGCCTCGCCCTTCAGCTCCTCGATGACCGCAATCGGCTGCCAGCGATCGCCGGCGTCGCGCCCGGCGTAATAATCCTTGATGCGCGGGCGAATCCGGGATTCGATAAAGTCGCGAACCCGATCCCGGAAGAAAGCCTCGCGTTCCGTAAGGGAAAAATCCATCGCGCCTTTCCCGCCGCTGTCGGTGTCGTTCCTGGCTGCCAGAATTGGCGGATTTGCGCCAGTCCCGCCGATCCGGATTGACGCTGCCCCGGCGCCGGGGCAGCCCATCGCCGGGGGGAAGATTTCTGATCGTCCATACGGATCCGCACCTGCATCTGCTGTTCGATCTTCTCGCCTGGGGATCGGCGGCGGCGCTCGGGCGGCTGCTCTACGGCTGGCGGCTGAAGGCGATGGCGGCGCCGATCGCGGCGCGGATCGGGCCAGCCTATGCCTTCGCGCTCGCCTTCGGGGCGATCGCCGGCGCCTGGGCGGCCGGATCGTTCAACACCGGCCTGATGGCGGTGCCCCATCCGTCGCACAGCATCGCCGGCGCGCTTGCCGGAGCGATCCTGGCGGTCGAGCTCTACAAGTGGCGGCGCGGCATTCGCATCTCGACCGGCGGCATCTGGGTCGGGCCGATCGCGCTCGGCATCGCCGTCGGCCGGATCGGCTGCTTCTTCGCGGGCGTGGCCGACGAGACCTATGGCACGCCGACGACGCGACCCTGGGGTGTCGATCTCGGCGACGGCATCGCCCGCCATCCGGTGCAGCTTTACGAGAGCGCCGCGATGTTCGGCTTCCTTGCCATCTACCTCGTCGCACTCGGCCGCCGCGCCCTGTGGACGCGGACGCGCGCATTCTACCTGTTCGTCATGGTCTACGCGCTCCAGCGCTTCGCCTGGGAGTTCCTGAAACCTTATCCGCGCATCGCCGGGCCGCTCGATCTGTTTCAGCTTCTCTGCATCGCGATGATCTTTTATGCTCTCGCCTTCGATGCACGCGCCCGCCGCCACGCCTGATCTCGTGCGCAAGAGCGTGCCATGGATTTTCTATGGCCAGACGACGAGCCTGTGCGAGACGTGCTGGGAACTCGTGCCGGCCAAGATCATCGGCGAGGAGGGCCGGGTCTTCCTCCAGAAGCGCTGCCCCGATCATGGCGTGACGAAGACGCTGATCGAGGAAGATGCCGATTACTGGCTCGACATCCGCCGCTGGCTGAAACCCGGCGACCGGCCCCTGTTCAACGCCAGCCGGACGGAGCGGGGCTGTCCCTGGGATTGCGGCCTCTGCCCGGACCATGAGCAGCACAGCTGCCTCGCCATCGTCGAGATCAACGATGCCTGCAACCTCACCTGTCCCGTCTGCTTCGCGGACAGCGCGGTCGGGAAGGGCGGGCATCGCAGCCTCGCTGAGGTCGAGGCGATGCTCGACGCGGTGGTGCGGGCGGAGGGCGAGCCGGACCTCGTCCAGCTTTCGGGGGGCGAGCCGACCATCCACCCCCAATTCTGGGAGATCGTCGCGGCGGCGAGGGCGCGGCCGATCCGCCATATCATGGTCAATACCAATGGCGTGCGGATCGCGCAGGAAGACGGGTTCGCCGAGCGCCTGAAGAGCATCGGCCCGGGCTTCGAGGTCTATCTCCAGTTCGATTCGCTCAGCGACGATGCGCTGATGGAGCTGCGCGGCGCGCATCTCGGCCGCATCCGGCGGCAGGCGCTGGAGCGGCTGGAGGCGGCCGGCGTCTCGACCACGCTGGTCTGCGCGGTGCGCCACGGCGTCAACGACAGCGAGGTCGCCGCAATCGTCGATCATGCGCTGCAATGGTCGTGCGTGCGCGGCGTCGTCTTCCAGCCGGTGCAGGACGCCGGGCGCAATCTCGGCTTCGATCCGGCGCAGCACCGCGCGACTCTCTCCGGCCTTCGGCGCGGCATCGCCGCCGGGGGCAGGTTCGACCTTGCCGATCTCGTGCCGCTGCCGTGCAACCCGGACCAGATCTGCATCGGCTATGGCCTGCGCGCGGGCACCGAGATCGTGCCCGTCACCCGGCTGATGCCGCGCGACACCTTGCTCGCGGCGGCGCCCAACACGATCAGCTTCGAGCGCGACCCGGCGCTGAAAGCCCGCATCTTCGACCTGCTCTCCTTGTCGACGGTCGAGGACAATGGCGAGGATCGGCTGGCCAGCCTGTTCTGCTGCCTCCCGGACATCGAGACGCCGGCGAGCCTCGGCTACAAGGACACGTTCAAGGTCGTCATCATCCAGTTCATGGATCGCTACAATTTCGATCTGGGCACGGTGAAGCGAAGCTGCATCCATTTCGCGACGCCGGACGGGCGGATGATCCCGTTCGATACCTTCAACAATTTCTACCGCCCCGGCGCGCCCGGCGCGGCGAAGCTGGCGGAAAAGGGAGGGGTGGGCGCATGAGCGGCGAGAGCAATGCGGGAGCGGTCATCATCGGATGCTTTCTGTTGGTCTGCGGCGCCGGGCTCGGCCTGCTCGGCGGCTGCTGCTCGCTGCTGCTGGTGTGGGACGCGGCTTCCAGGACATCCGGGAATTTCGGCGAGACCTTGCCCTTCTTCATCATTTCGCTGGCGATGCTGCTCGGCGGCGGCGGGCTGGCCTGGCTCGGGGTGAAGATCATGACCGGCGGCGGGGCCGCCCCGCCGCCGGAGGTATAGCCTCAGGCGATCCGTTCCGGCACCTCCGCCGCGGCCGCGACCAAAGTCTCGCGCGGGGCGACGGCTTCCCAGGGGAAGACGAACCAGCTCTTGTCGGTCGCCCGGTCGATCTCCGATCCGCGATATTCGACGGTGGCGCGCGAGCGGATGTTGTGGACGAGGACGGCGACGCGAAGCCCGTCCGTGTCGCCCGTCTTCGCCTCGATCGCGGCGCGCAGATGGGCGATCGTCCCGCCGCTGTCGTTGATGTCGTCGACGATCAGGATGCGCTGCCCGGCATTGATCCGCGCGGCGAGCCGATCGAGCAGCGCCTCGGCGAAATCGGGCTCGCCCGAGCTGTGATCGACCGACAGCATCGCAAAGCCGGTGCGGTGCGAGAGATAGGCGGCCGGGACGAGCCCGCCGCGGCCCACGCCGACGAGGAAATCGGGCTTCCACCTGTCGGCGAGGAGGGCGCGGGCGACCGTCTCCATCTCCTCCAGAAACCGTTCGTAGGAGATGGGGCAGAATTGGGGCTCGTCCGGCATCGTCGCTCCTCGGCTCACGCCCTGCATAACCGTTTTCGCGCGCCGGGCGATAGAGGCGGCGGTTGACTCGGCCGCTGCGGCGCGGCACCTGACGTTTACGTAAAGGAGAGGGAGTCGATGGCCGATCTGGAGGCTTTCCGCGCCGAAACCCGCGACTGGCTCGAGGCGAACTGCCCGGCCGAGATGCGCCAGCCGATGCGCGACGAGAGCGACGCCTGCTGGGGCGGGCGCAATCCGGTCTTCAAGAGCGACGCGCAGAAGGCGTGGATGGAGGCGATGGCGGCGCGCGGCTGGACCGTGCCGGATTGGCCGCGCGACTATGGCGGCGGCGGCCTCTCGCCGGAGGAGACCAAGATCCTGCGCCAGGAAATGGCGCGGATCGGGGCGCGCAACCCGCTCTACAGCTTCGGCATCTCGATGCTCGGCCCGGCGCTGCTGAAATATGGGACGGAGGCGCAGAAGCGGCACTATCTGCCGCAGATCGCGCGCGGCGAAATCCGCTGGTGCCAGGGCTATAGCGAGCCCAATGCCGGCTCCGACCTCGCCTCGCTCCAGACCAGGGCCGAGGACAAGGGCGATCACTGGCTGGTCAACGGCCAGAAGGTGTGGACCAGCTATGCCGACAAGGCGGACTGGATCTTCTGCCTGGTGCGGACCGATCCCAAGGCGCCGAAGCATCAGGGCATCAGCTTCCTCTTGTTCGACATGGCCTCGCCCGGCGTATCGACGAAGCCGATCCTGCTCATCTCGGGCTATTCGCCCTTCTGCGAGACCTTCTTCGACGACGTGCGCGTGCCCAAGGACCAGGTGGTGGGCGAGGTCAACAGGGGGTGGGACGTCGCCAAATATCTGCTCGGCCACGAGCGCGAGATGATCTCGGGCATGGGCCTCGGCTCGCAGCCCGGAAGCCTCGGCGAGTCGCTCGGCGAGGTTCTGGCGGACGATCCGCTGCTTCGCGCCGAGGTCGCCCGCTTCGATGTCGACGCGCTCGCCTTCCGCGCGATGAGCGAGCGGTTCATCGACGAACTGAAGGCCGGCCGCGCCCATCCCGCGCAGCCGTCGATGATGAAATATGCGGGGACCGAGCTCAACAAGGCCCGGCACGAACTGATGATGGCAGCGGGCGGATCGAACGCGCTCGAATGGGAGAGCGAGCGCAGCCGCGCCGGCAAGGCCGCCCGCGAATGGCTGCGAACCAAGGCCAACTCGATCGAGGGCGGAACCAGCGAGATCCAGCTCGGCATCATCGCCAAGCGGATCCTGGAATTGCCGGGCGGGTAGGGCGCGGGAGAAAGGACAGCAATGCCACTCTATCTCACCGACGATCAGGTCATGCTGCGCGATACGGCGCGTGGGTTCATGGCCGATGAGGGCGCGATCGCGACGCAGTTGCGGCACTGGCGCGCGATCAACTGCAAGGACGGGTTCGGGCACGGCCTGTGGCGCAAGTTCGCCGAAATGGGCTTCACCGGCATCCTGATCGACGAGGCCGATGGCGGGCTCGGGCTCGGCCATGTCGAGGCCGGGATCGTGCTCGAGGAGATCGGGCGCAACCTGACGCCGTCGCCCTTCCTGATGACCGCCGTCGCCTTCGTCGAGGCGGTGAAGGGGACGGCCCATGCCGCGCGCTGGTTTCCGGGCATCCTTGCCGGCGAGACGGTGGCGGCGCTTGCGGTGGACGAGGGCGCCAAGCATCGCCCGGACGATATCGCGATGCGCGCCGATCGATCGGGCAACGGCTTCGTCCTGTCGGGTGCCAAGCAGTTCGTGGTCCAGGGCGCCTCCGCCGACGTGATCCTGGTCGCAGCGCAGGCGGAGGAAGGGCTCACCCTGTTCGCGGTCGAAAGGGAGGCGAAGGGTCTTGAGATCGAGGGCGTGCGGATGGTCGATTCGTCGATCGGCGCGCGGCTCGCCTTCGATCGCGTCGAGGTCGATGCCGATGCGGTGGTCGGCGAGGTCGGCGGCGGCGCGATCATGCTGGATCGCGCGCTTGCCGCCGGGCGGACCGGCGCAGCCGCGGAGCTGGTCGGGCTCGGCTCGGCGGCGATGGAGATGACGGTCGACTATCTGAAGCAGCGCCGCCAGTTCGGCCGGGCGATCGGCGAGTTCCAGGCGCTCCAGTTCCGCGCCGCCCATCTCTATTCGGAGCTGGAGATCGCGCGCTCGGCGGTGCTGAAGGCACAGCAATTGCTCGACGAAGGCGCCGAGGCGGCCCCCGCCATGATCGCCGCCGCGAAGGCCAAGGCGGGCCGCACCTCCGCCCTTGCGGTTCGGGAGGGCATCCAGATGCACGGCGGCATCGGCATGACCGACGAACATGACATCGGCCTCTACATGAAGCGCGACCGGCTGCTGAACGAGCTGTTCGGCGATCCGAACTTCCACGCCGATCAACTCGCACGGATGCGCGGCTATTAGGCGGGGCGGCGCGGCTCCCCGCCTCGCCTGATCAGCAGGTTCATCTGCGCCGCGGCGATCGGGCGCGCGCGGTCCTTCTGCCAGGCGTGCGCCTCGACATTGGCGACCCGCGCGCCGAGGCGGGTGACGGTCGCGCTCGCGAAGGTCTCGTGCGGGACGCCGCCGCGCATGAAGCTGGTGGTGACGTTGATCGGCTTGATCGTGATCCCGCTCTCCTTGCCGAGCGCGTCGCGCAGCGTGCCGAAGGCGGCGATTTCGAGCAGGCCGGCGATCGCGCCGCCGTGGAGATAGCCTGGGCGGCCGACCACGGCGTCGCCGAACGGCATGGCGAAGACCAGTGCGCCGTCCGCGCCGCGCGTGACGGTGAGGCCGAGAAATTGCGCATAGGGCGGTAACTTTTCCATCCGCTGCTTCGTAGAAGTGGATGACGCAAGCGTCTATCTTGCGTGGATGAAAGCGTCCGATCCACGGCCGCGGCCGCGATCGGGCGGAAAGGGATCGCCCGATGACGATGATCAGCAAACGTGCGTTTCTCGGCGGCGTCGGCCTTGCGGGGCTCGGCGCTTTCCTGGGCCTCGGCGGCGGCGGGACGGAAAGCCCGGCCGTGGCCTATCCGGTGAGCTTCACGCCGCAGCAATGGCGCGCACGGCTCGGCGCCGCACGCTACCATATCCTTCGCGAGCAGGGGACCGAGCCGCCCTTTTCCAGCCCGCTGCTGAACGAGCATCGCGCCGGCATCTTCTCCTGCGCCGGCTGCGGCGCGCCCGTCTTCCGCTCGGCGGACAAGTTCGACAGCGGCACCGGCTGGCCCAGCTTCACCCGCGCGCTCGCGGACAATGTCGCGCTCAGCCGCGACACCTCCCTCTTCATGGTCCGCACGGAGGTCCATTGCCGGCGCTGCGGCGGCCATCTCGGCCATGTCTTCGACGACGGGCCGGCCCCCACCCACAAGAGATGGTGCATCGACGGCCTCGCGCTCCGCTTCACGCCGCAAAGGGGTTGAACGATGCGTAATGGATTTCTGCTGCTGCCGCTCGCCGCGCTCGCCGCGCTCGCCCTCGTCGGCGCGGCGCCGCGCACCGCGGTCGCCTATTTCGCGGGCGGCTGCTTCTGGTCGAACGAGACCGACATGGATCGGGTGCCGGGCGTGATCTCGACGACGTCCGGCTATGCCGGCGGCCATGTCCGCAACCCGACCTACGAGCAGGTGTCGGCGGGCAATACCGGCCATCTGGAAACGGTGCGCGTGGTCTATGATCCGGCGCGGATCAGCTATGCCCGCCTCGTCGACCGGTTCTTCCACACGATGGACCCGACCGATGCGGGCGGCCAGTTCTGCGACCGTGGACCCGAATATCATACCGCCGTGTTCGTCCGCACGCCCGAGGAGCGGCGGATCGCGCTCGCGGTCCGCGCGCGCGCCGGGCAGGTGCTTCACGCACCGATTGCCACCGAGGTACGGCCGATCAACGGCTTCTATCCGGCGGAGGCGTATCACCAGGATTATGCGCGCAGGAACCCGGTGCGCTACCACCTCTACCGCACCGGCTGCGGCCGCGACGCCCGGGTCGCCCAGCTTTGGGGTCGCCACGCCTGACAGGTCCCCTTGGGACGCGTCTGCTGCGCGCGGCCAGCCTAGGTGAATAAGGCCCGATAGGTCTCGCGCAGCGCGGCCTTCTGGACCTTGCCCATCGCGTTGCGCGGCAGCGTCTCGGCGAAGATGATCCGGCGCGGCTGCTTGAAGCGGGCAAGGCTCGCAATGCCGGCGAGCACCGCCGCCTCGTCGAGCGTCGGATCGCCGCGCACCACCACCGCGACGACGGCTTCGCCAAGATCCGCATGGGGCACGCCGATCACCGCGCTCTCGCCGACGCCCGGCACCGCGTCGATCGCGAGCTCGATCTCCTTGGGATAGATGTTGAGCCCGCCGGCGATGATGAGGTCCTTGGCGCGCCCGACGATGGCGACACGGCCGTCTTCGGCCATCGTCGCGATGTCGCCGGTGATGAAATGGCCGTCGCCGCGCATCTCCTCAGCGGTCTTGTCCGGGTTGCGCCAATAGCCTTTGAACAGGTTCGGCCCCTTGATTTCGAGCACGCCCGGCTCGCCCCGCGGCAGCTCGCGCCCCGTCTCGTCGCAGACCCGCGCCGAAACGCCGGGCAGGGGGAAGCCCACCGTCCCCGGGACGCGATCGCCGTCATAGGGGTTGGAACAGATCATCCCCGCCTCCGTCATCCCATAGCGTTCGAGGATGCGGTGGCCGGTCTTCGCCTCGAAATCGACGAAGGTCGATTCAAGGAGCGGCGCCGATCCGGAGACGAACAGCCGCATGGTCGCCGCCGCCTCGCGGGTGAGGCGCGGGTGGGCGGCAAGGCGGACGTAGAAGGTCGGCACGCCCATCAGGATGGTGGCGCTCGGCAGGTCGTCGATCACCGCGTCGGCGTCGAAGACCTTGTGCCAGATCATGGTCGAACCGTTGAGCAGCGCACCGTGCAGCGCAACGAACAGGCCGTGGACATGATAGATGGGCAAAGCGTGGATCAGCACGTCGCCCGCCTGCCAGCGCCAATAGTCCTTGAGCACCAGGGCATTGGACGAGAGATTGTCGTGCGAGAGCATCGCGCCCTTGGAGCGGCCGGTCGTCCCCGACGTGTAGAGGATCGCGGCAAGATCGTCCGGGCCGCGCGCGACCGTCGCGAATGCGCCCGGCGCGGCTTCGGCGGCCAGCTCCGCGAGGCTCGCATGGCCCGGCGCGACGACCAGGGCCGGTTCGGCGTCGCCGATGAAATAGCCGAGCTCCGCGGCCGTATAGGCCGTGTTGAGTGGCACGTAGATCAGGCCGGCGCGCAGGCTCGCCAGATAGAGCAGCGCATTATCGATCGATTTTTCCGTCTGGACGACGATCCGGTCGCCGGGCCTCGCCCCCCGTTCCGTCAGCGCCCGCGCCCAGCCGCCGACGGCGGCGTCGAGCTGGTCGTAGCGCAGCCGGACTTCGCCGCTTTCGACGAAGGCCGGCCGATCGCCCGCCATTGCCGCGGCCGCTTCGATCAAGGCCCACAGATTCGCGTTGTCCATGGCGGCCCTATAGGGCGCGGCCCGGATCGCGGCCACCCGTCGGCGCGGCGGCGCGCGATGCGCCGCCGGCTCGGCGGATCAGCTCAGACCGCCTGCTTCAGCGCATCGACCAGGTCGGTGCGCTCCCAGCTGAACAGGTCGCCCTCGGGCTTGCGGCCGAAATGGCCATAGGCCGCGGTCGGCTGGTAGATGGGCTTGTTGAGGCCGAGATGGGTGCGGATGCCCTTCGGCGTCAGCCGGACCAGAGTGGGCAGCACCTCCTCCAGCTTCGCGGCGGTGACGCCGTTCGCCTCGGTCCCGTGCAGGTCGACATAGAGCGACAGCGGCTCGGCAACGCCGATCGCGTAGCTCAGCTGGATCGTGCAGCGCCGGGCGAAGCCGGCGGCGACGATGTTCTTGGCGAGATAGCGGCTGACATAGGCGGCCGATCGATCGACCTTGGTCGGATCCTTGCCGCTGAACGCGCCGCCGCCATGCGGGGCCGCCCCGCCATAGGTGTCGACGATGATCTTGCGGCCGGTGAGGCCCGCATCGCCGTCGGGGCCGCCGATCTCGAAGCTGCCGGTCGGGTTGATGTGATAGATGGTCGCGTCGGACAGAAGCTCGGCGGGCAGGACCTCGGCGACGACCTTCTTCACATAAGCGTGAAGCTCCGCCTCCTTGTCTCCCTCGTCATAGCCCTTGGCGTGCTGCGTCGAGACGACGACGGTGGTGGCGGCGACCGGCTTGCCGTTCTCGAACTTCAGCGTCACCTGGCTCTTGGCGTCCGGCTCCAGGAAGGGCGCGGCGCCCGAGTGGCGATCGGCCGCCATCTTCTCGAGGATCTTGTGGCTGTAATAGAGCGTCGCCGGCATGAGGTCGGGCGTCTCGTCGCAGGCGAAACCGAACATGATGCCCTGGTCGCCAGCGCCTTCGTCCTTGTTGCCGCTTTCATCCACGCCCTGGGCGATATGGGCCGATTGGCCGTGCAGGTGATTGGCGAAATCGAACGTGTTCCAGTGGAAGCCGGACTGCTCGTAGCCGATCTTCTTCACGGTCGCGCGGACGGTCGCCTCGATCTCCTCGCGCGCGCCGGGCGCCCAGCCGCCGCTCTCGGGCCAGCGGTCCTCGTCATAGATCGGCTTGCAGCGGATCTCGCCGGCAAGGACAACGCGATTGGTGGTGGTCAGCGTCTCGCAGGCGATCCGGGCCTCGGGGTCCTTCGACAGGAGCAGATCGACGATCGAATCCGAAATCTGGTCGGCGACCTTGTCGGGATGGCCTTCGGAGACCGATTCGGACGTGAAGAAATAGGAGCTGCGCATCGGGCGGGTTCGTTCCTGGTTTCCAAGGATTTGGGGATATAAAGATATGTTTATGTGCGGTGCCGCTCCCTAGCGCGCCTTGCGCCGGACCGCAATCGCCCCCAGCGCGAGGCAAAAGGCGAAGGCGAGCGGGAGGATGTTGCCGAGCCGCGCGAACAAGGTCGCGGCATGCGCCGCGGGCAGCCGCGCATCGATCACTCCGGCAGCGCCGAGCGGCAGGCTCTTCACGATCCGCCCATCCGCGTCGATGACGGCCGAGATGCCGGTCGGCGTCGCGCGGACGATCGGCAGGCCTTCCTCGAGCGCCCTGAGGCGCGCCTGGGCGAGATGCTGCGGCGGTCCCCAGCCGCCGAACCAGGCGTCGTTCGAGGGATTGAAGATCCAGTCCGGCCGGTTCGCGCCATCGACGACATTGCCGGAAAAGATGATCTCGTAGCACAGCTGGAAGCCGACCCTCCCCGCAAGCGGCAGCGTCGCCGTGCGAGGGCCCGGTCCCGGCGTGAAATCGAGATCGCCGGGCGCGAGCCGCGACAGGCCGATCGCCGAAAGGATCGGCCGCATCGGGAGATATTCGCCATAGGGGACGAGGTGCGCCTTGTCGTACCGGGCGAGGATCCGCATGTCCGGCGTCAGGGCGAAGATCGAGTTGGTCGCGCCGGTGGCCAGCAGCCGGTCCGACGACTCGAAGGTGATGCCGCCGGTGAGGAGCAGGTCGCGCGACGTCATCATCCGCCCGACGACCGCCCGGGTCATCGCGAGCTGGCCCTGCGCGGCCGGGCTCAGCAGCCGCTCGTCCTGCAACGGTTCGGTCACGGCCGCTTCCGGCCAGATCAGCAGGCGCGGGGCGTCGCCGTCCGCCGCGGCGCGGGACAGGGCCCCCAGCCGCGCGAGCCCCCGCGCCTCGAACCCCGGGCTCCATTTGTCCTGCTGGCCGATATTCGGCTGGACGATCCGAAGCTGCGGCCCTTCGCGCGCCGGCGTCGGCGAACGGCACGCCCAGCCGAGCGTCCCGGCGCCGATCAGGACAAGGACGAGGATCGCCGCGTGACGCCGGCCCTCCGCCCGCAGCGCCAGCGCCAACGCGCCGGCGAGCAGGGCGGCGATGCCCGACAGGCCGTAGGTCCCGATCCACGGCGCCAGCCAGGACAGGCCGGTCGGCACCAGCACGACGCCGAGCGGGTTCCACGCGAATCCGGTGAACATCGTCGCGCGCAGCCATTCGGTCGCGATCCAGGCGGCGGCGAAGGCGAGGACGAACGAAAGCGGCCGCGTCCGGCCGGTCCGCCACGCCAGGCCGGCCGCCAGCGCCGGATAGATGGCGAGGTAGAGGGAGAGCAGCACCACGGCGACCCAGCCGAGCCAGGCCGGCATCGCCGCCTGATAGGTGAAGGCGGTCGCGATCCAGTTGAGGCCGAGCGTGAAATGGCCCATGCCGAACCACCAGCCGCGCGCCAGGGCGGCCCGCTGGCTTGGCGCGCGTCGCACCAGCTCGATCAGCGCCGCGACGGCAAGGACGGTCAGCGGCCACCAGCCCACCGGCTGGAAGCCGAGCGCGCTCACCAGGCCGGCGAGGAAGGCGAATCCGAGGAATTTCATCCGCCGCCGATATGCGAAGCCTCGCCGGCGGGCGTCAATGCCGCCGTTGACCCGTCCGCCCGCGCCCGGCTAGGGCCGCCGCACTTTTCCCTCAAGGAGCGCCTTCATGCCCGAGACCCGCCTCGACGTGCTTTGCATCGGCAATGCGATCGTCGACATCATCGCCGATTGCGACGACGCCTTCCTGGCGCGCGAGGGGCTGACCAAGGGGATGATGCGCCTGATCGATGCCGAGGAGGCGACGCGGCTCTACGATCATATGGGGCCGGCGCGCGAGGTTTCCGGTGGTTCGGCGGGGAATACGGCGGCGGGTGTCGCGGCGCTGGGGGCGCGCGCGGGCTTCATCGGGCAGGTGGCGCCGGATCAGCTGGGGGAGTTCTACCGCCACGATCTCACCGCGACGGGCGTCGAGTTCGTCACCCCGGCCGCCGATCTCGGCCAGCCGACCGCCCGATCGATGGTGCTGGTGACGCCCGACGCGCACCGCACGATGAACACTTTCCTCGGGGCCGCCCAGCTGCTTCCGCCCGAAGCGCTCGATGCCGCGCAGATCGAAAGCGCGGCGACGCTCTATCTCGAAGGCTATCTGTGGGATCCGGAGGTGCCGCGCGCGGCGATGTCCCGCGCGATCGACATCGCCCGCGCCGCCGGCCGCAAGGTCGCCTTCACGCTGTCCGACACCTTCTGCATCGATCGCCACCGTGACGGCTTCAACGCGCTGATCGACGCCGGCAGGATCGACACGCTCTTCGCCAACGAGGCGGAGATCAGGATGCTCGCCGGGCGCGACGATTGCGACGCGGCGATCGCGGCGGTGCAGGACAAGGTCGAAACCCTGGTCGTCACCCGTTCGGAGCAGGGCGCGATCGCCGTGCAGCGCGGCGAGCGCGCAACGGTCGCGGCCGAGCCGGTGGAGAGAGTGGTCGACACGACCGGCGCGGGGGACCTGTTCGCAGCCGGCTTCCTCGCCGGTCAGGCGCAGGGCCGCAGCCTCGAGGAGAGCCTGCGCGTCGGCGCGATCGCGGCCGCGGAGGTGATCTCCCATTACGGCGCCCGCCCGGAGGCGGACCTCAAGGCGCTGGTCGCGGCCCGGCTGGGGTAGGGCAGCCGCTCAGCCCGTATTGGGCGGCGGATAGGTCTGCGGATCCGGCTTGTCGACGTCGGGCACCGGCGGGCTCACCTCCGGCGGCGGCGCGGCGGGTTCGGCCGGCCGGCTCGGTTGGGCCGGGGGATCCGGTGCGATCGGCGGTTCGCTGGCCATGAGAGCGTCTCCTCGGGATGGAAACGCCCGTTTCGGTTCTGCGGTTGCGAGGGGGCCGGCGACGCGCGCCGCCGGCCCGCCCCTTCATTCGGTGCCCGGAATCGGCGGCTCGATGTCGGCGATCTCGGTCTCCGGCACGTCGACGATGCCGCGGCCGACATGGCTGCGGCTGCGGCTGTAACCGAAATAGATCAGCAGCCCGACGATCCCCCAGACCGGAAGGACGAGGATCGCGATCAACGGCAGCGAGACGTAGAGGTAGAGGCAGCCGGCGATCGCCAGCGGGGCGATGATCATCACCGCCGGGGTGCGGAAGGGCCGCGCCCGGCCCGGGTCCGCCCGCCGGAGCACGAGGACCGCAAGAGCGACCATGGCGAAGGCGAAGAGCGTGCCGGAGTTCGAGTAATCGGCGAGCCGCCCGACCGGAAGGAACGCCGCGGCGAGGGTCACGACGATCCCGGTGAAGGCCGTCACGATGTGCGGCGTCTTGAACTTCGGATGCACGGAGGCAAGCTTTTCCGGGAGCAGGCCGTCGCGCGCCATGACGAAGAAGATGCGGGTCTGGCCGAACATCATCATCAGCACGACGGACGGCAGCGCCAGGAAGGCGGCGAGGCCGATCAGGTTGCCGAGCTTGGTCCACCCGATCGAGCGGAGCACATGGGCCAGCGCCTCGCGCGAGCAGGCGAGCGGCTCATGGCCCATGCCGGCCAGCTCCTGGCAGCGCGCCGTGAGCTCCGACGTGCCGGGTTGGAGGAACGCGCCGGCGGCGTCGCGCACCGGCTGGGCAAAGCTCGAATCGCCGGTCGCACCGATCGCGCCGGCGGCGACGATGAGGTAGAAGATGGTGCAGAACAGCAGCGACCCGATCAGGCCGATCGGCACGTTGCGCTGCGGATTGCGGGTTTCCTCCGCGGCGGTCGACACCGCGTCGAAGCCGACATAGGCGAAGAAGATCGACGCCGCCGCGCCGGCGACGCCGGTGATGCCCGTCGGCATGAACGGCTCGAAATGCTCGCTGTTCATGACCGGGATCGCGACCGCGACGAAGACGGTCAGCGCCGTCACCTTGATGAGGACGAGGATCGCGTTGAATCGCGCGCTTTCCGTGGTGCCGATGATCAAGAGCCCGGTGACGAGCAGGGAGATCACCACCGCTGGAAGGTTGATGACGCCGCCGGCGCTCGGCCCCGCGGCGAGCGCCGCCGGGATGTGGATGCCGAGCGAATTGTCGAGCAGGCCGACGAAATAGCCTGACCAGCCGACGGCGACCGCGCTTGCGCCGACCGCATATTCGAGGATCAGCGCCCAGCCGACCATCCAGGCGAGCAGCTCGCCCATCACGGCATAGGTATAGGTGTAGGCGCTCCCCGCCACCGGCACCATCGAGGCCAGTTCGGAGTAGCACAGCGCCGCGACCGCGCAGACCAGGCCGGCGATCACGAAGGACAGCATCATGCCCGGCCCGGCCTTTTGCGCGGCTTCGGACGTCAGGACGAAGATGCCGGTGCCGATGACCGCGCCGATGCCGAGCAGGGTCAGCTGAAACGCGCCGAGGGAGCGGTGAAGGCCCTTTTTCTCGGCGGTCGCCAGAATGGCGTCCAGTGGTTTGACGCGGTCCAGAAGCATTGGTCTTCCCCCAAAAATCAGGTCGCGGCCGTTTGCGGCCTTCTCATGGGCGCCGGAACGTAAGCCCTAAATCGCGGGCCGCAAGCGCTATTCGGTGGAGCGAAAGACGCTCATCGGGACGCCAGCATCGGCCCCAGCGGCCTCCCGCCGAAGATGTGGACGTGGAGATGCGCCACTTCCTGCCCGGCCGCGGGGCCGACATTGGCGAGCAGGCGATAGCCATCGCCCACCAGCCCCTGATCGCGCGCCACCTTGCCGACGGCGCGCACGAACCCGGCGATCTCCGCCGGCTCCGCCCGGGCCGAAAAATCGTCCCACGAGACATAGGCGCCCCTGGGAATGACGAGGATATGGACGGGGGCCTGCGGGGCGATGTCGTGGAAGGCGAGGGCATATTCGTCCTCATAGACCTTCCGGCACGGAATCTCTCCCTTGAGGATGCGGGCGAAGATGTTGGTGTCGTCATAGGGCAACGTGGCGTCGATCGGCATGGCGGCTCCTCCTCGATCGCGCGATAGGCCGGCCAGCCGGCACGACGCAACGCGCTTGACCCCTCCCCGCGCCGCGTTACGAGTCCCCCAATGAGCGACGAGACGCCCGACAGCCTGATTCCCTATGACGAGATCGTGCAGGAGGCCCTGCGCGCGGTCGTTGGCCGGGTGCTCGGCGAGGTCGAGGCGACCGGGCACCTGCCCGGCGAGCATCATTTCTACATCACCTTCAAGACCCATGCGACCGGCGTCGACATCCCCCGCCACCTCGTCGAGCGGTTTCCGGACGAGATGACGATCGTCATCCAGAACCGCTTCTGGGACCTGAAGGTGCGCGAGGACGGGTTCGAGGTCGGCCTCTCGTTCAACCAGGCGCCGGCCCGGCTCTTCATCCCCTTTTCGGCGATTACCGGCTTTCATGATCCGGCGGTCAATTTCGCGCTTCAGTTCCAGGCGCAGGGCGAGGAAGCGGGCGTCGATGCCCACGATCCGGCCGAAAACGACGCGCCGCTCGCGGAGCCGGCGGAGGAGGGGTCCAATGTCGTCTCCGTGGATTTCAAGCGGAAGAAATAGCCGCGCCCTGCGCGCCGCGCTGGCCGGCGCGCTGTTCCTCTCCGCAGGCGGCGTCACCGCCCAGCCCCGCCCGACATCTCCCGACGATCGCTTCCTTCAGGGCGCCCCCGCGGAGGCGAGCCGCTATCCCTATGTCGCCGCCCTGTCGCGCGGGCCGGCGGGGCGGCGCGTCTATTTCTGCGCGGGAACGCTGATCGCCCCGCAGTGGATCGCAACCGCGGCGCATTGCTTCCACACGCCGGACGGGCGGCGGATCGACGCGCGCGATATGTGGGTCGAGGTCGGACGCGACGCGCTGTCCGATGTTCCAGAGGAGGCGCAGGTCCGCGTCGACAGGATCGTCGTCCATCCCGGTTACGATCCGGGCGGCCAGGGCAATGATATCGCGCTGGTCCATCTGGCGGAGATCGCCGGCCCGCTGGTGGCCGAGATCGCGCGACGCAGCGACGGGGCGGGGCGGGCGACGGCGCTCGGCTTCGGCAGCCTCTACGAAGGCTCGCTGTCTTCGAGCGCGACGACCCGCGCCGGCGATCCGGCCGCGCAGACCTCCGATCGCCTGCGGCAGGCCGCCCAGGAGCTGCGCGATCCTTCCTATTGCGCGATCCTGCCCGGCGACAATCCGATGGCTCCGACGATTGTTTGCGCCGGCGCGGACCCGCACGACGCCTGCGTCGGCGATTCCGGCGGGCCCCTCGTCGAACCGGACGACGAGGGGACCGACCGGCTGATCGGAATCCTCAGTCGCGGCTCCGGCTGCGCGGTGCCGGCGCCCGTCGCGGCCTATACCCGGGTCTCGGCTTATGCAGGGTGGATCGCGGCGACGGTGACCGCGCCTTAAGACTTCACCTCGCGCGGCGTTCGGTCTACCAGCACCGCGCCACGGACCATTGGGGGAAGATCAGATGACCGCCGCCACCCGCACCGAAACCGACAGCTTCGGGCCGATCGAGGTTCCGGCCGATTGCTATTGGGGCGCGCAGACGCAGCGTTCGATCGAGAATTTCCCCTTCGGCTCCAACGAGCGGATGCCGGTCGAGATCGTCCACGCGCTCGGCTTCGTGAAGCAGGCCGCGGCGCGGGTGAACGCGCGCGAGGCCGGGCTCGACGCTCAGCTCGCCGAAGCGATCCAGCAGGCGGCCGGCGAGGTCGCGTCGGGCGGCCATGACGATCAGTTCCCGCTCGTCATCTGGCAGACCGGATCGGGCACCCAATCGAACATGAACGCCAACGAGGTGATCGCCGGGCGCGCGAACGAGATCCTCACCGGCAAGCGCGGCGGCAAGGCCCCGGTCCACCCCAACGATCATGTGAACAAGGGCCAGTCGTCCAACGACAGCTTCCCGACCGCGATGCACATCGCCGCGGCGCGGGCGGTCAACGATCGGCTGCTGCCGGCGCTGGGCACGATCCACCACCGTCTCGCCGCCCAGGCCGATGCGTGGGACCGGATCGTCAAGATCGGCCGCACCCATCTGCAGGACGCGACGCCGCTGACGCTCGGCCAGGAATTTTCGGGCTACGCCGCGCAGATTGCCGCCGGGATCGATCGGGTGAAGGGGGTGCTGCCGCGGCTGCACCAGCTCGCCCAGGGCGGCACCGCGGTCGGCACCGGCCTCAATGCGCCCAAGGGATTCGGGGAGAAGTTCGCGGCGGAGGTCGCGAACCTCACCCGCCTGCCGTTCACCACCGCGCCGAACAAGTTCGAGGCGCTGGCGACGCACGACACGATGGTCGAGCTTTCCGGCGTGCTCAACGTGATCGCGGTGAGCCTCAGCAAGATCGCCAACGACATCCGCCTGCTCGGCTCCGGCCCGCGCTGCGGCCTTGGCGAGCTGAAGCTGCCGGAGAACGAGCCGGGCAGCTCGATCATGCCCGGCAAGGTCAATCCGACCCAGTGCGAGAGCCTGACGATGGTCGCCGCCCAGGTGATGGGCAATCACATGGCGGTCACCGTCGGCGGGCTCCAGGGCCATATGGAGCTGAACGTCTTCAAGCCGCTGATCGGCGCGGCCGTGATCCGCTCGATCAACCTGCTGTCGGACGGGATGGAAAGCTTCACCGCGCGTTGCCTCGATGGGATGGAGCCGGACGAGCGCCGCATCGCGGACCTCATGAACAAGTCGCTGATGCTGGTCACCGCGCTCGCGCCCGAAATCGGCTACGACAATGCCGCCGCCATCGCCAAGCACGCCCACAAGCACGGCCAGACGCTGAAGGAAGCGGGGCTGGAACTGGGCCTGGTCGACGAAGCCACCTTCGACCGCGTGGTGATCCCGGAACATATGCTGGGGCGCTGATCCCCGGCCATTGCCGAAGCCCCCCGCGCCCGCTACGGCCCGCGTCCGATGACTGAGATTGGCACAATTCGCAATTTTTCGATCATTGCGCATATCGACCACGGGAAATCCACGCTTGCCGACCGGCTGATCCAGGCGACGGGCGGGCTGACCGAGCGCGAGATGGAAGCGCAGGTGCTCGACAATATGGAGATCGAGCGCGAGCGCGGGATCACCATCAAGGCGCAGACGGTGCGGCTCGACTACACCGCCAGCGACGGCAAGCCCTATGTTCTCAACCTCATGGACACGCCCGGCCACGTCGACTTCGCCTATGAGGTGAGCCGCAGCCTCGCCGCCTGCGAAGGCGCGCTGCTGGTGGTCGACGCCGCGCAGGGCGTGGAGGCCCAGACGCTCGCCAACGTCTACCAGTCGATCGAGCACGACCATGAGATCGTCCCCGTCATCAACAAGATCGACCTCCCCGCCGCGGACGTCGACAAGGTCCGCCAGGAGATCGAGGACATTGTCGGCCTGCCCGCAGACGACGCGATCCTGACCAGCGCCAAGACCGGCCTCGGCATCAACGAGGTGCTGGAGGCGATCGTCACGCGCATCCCGCCGCCCAAGGGCGACCGCGACGCGCCGCTGAAGGCAATGCTGGTCGACTCATGGTACGACCCCTATCTCGGCGTCGTCATCCTGATCCGCGTCATCGACGGCGCGGTGAGGAAGGGCCAGCAGGTCAAGTTCATGCAGGCCGGCACGACCCACCTCATCGACCGCGTCGGCGTCTTCCGCCCGAAGATCGAGCAGCTCGCCGAGCTTGGCCCCGGCGAGATCGGCTTCATCACTGCCCAGATCAAGGATATCGGCGAGACCCGCGTCGGCGACACGATCACCGATGCGAAGCGGCCCGCCGCGCAGGCGCTCCCCGGGTTCAAGGAGGTCCAGCCGGTCGTCTTCTGCGGCCTCTTCCCGACCGACGCCAACGATTTCGAAAAGCTGCGCGACAGCCTCGCCAAGCTCAGGCTCAACGATGCGAGCTTCAGCTTCGAGATGGAGACGAGCGCGGCATTGGGCTTCGGCTTCCGCTGCGGCTTCCTCGGCCTCCTCCATCTCGAGATCATCCAGGAGCGGCTGACCCGCGAATATGATCTCGATCTCATCACCACCGCGCCGAGCGTCGTCTATGAGGTCCACCTCTCGAAGGGCCGCGACGCGAGCTCGATCGGATCGGCCCGGACGATCGGCACCGACGCCGCCGGCCTCAGCATCGTCGAGATCCACAACCCCGCCGACTGGCCGGACCCGAACCAGATCGTCGAGGTGGAGGAGCCGTGGATCGAGGCGACCATCTATGTCCCCGACGAGCATCTCGGCCCGATCCTGAAGCTGTGCCAGGACCGGCGCGGCATCCAGAAGAACCTGACCTATGTCGCCGGGCGCGCGCAGGTCGTCTACGAACTGCCATTGAACGAGGTGGTGTTCGATTTCTACGATCGCCTCAAATCGATCAGCCGGGGCTATGCGAGCTTCGATTACCACCAGATCGGCCACCGCCCCGGCGATCTCGTGAAGATGAACATCCTGGTCAATGGCGAGGCCGTCGACGCGCTCTCCATGATCGTCCACCGCGGCGCCGCCGAAGCGCGCGGCCGCCAGCTTTGCGAGCGCCTCAAGGACCTCATCCCGCGCCACCTCTTCAAGATCCCGATCCAGGCCGCGATCGGCGGCAAGGTGATCGCCCGCGAAACCATCGCCGCGCTGCGGAAGGACGTGACCGCGAAATGCTATGGCGGCGATATCACGCGCAAGAAGAAGCTGCTGGAGAAGCAGAAAGAGGGGAAGAAGCGGATGCGGGAATATGGGAGCGTGTCCATCCCGCAGGAGGCGTTTATCGCGGCGTTGCGGATGGGGGAGGAGTGAGGGTTAGAGGAGGGGCTTGTTGAGCTGTCGAATACCCTTTCGTTCCGCCTTGAGCGCTTCCCTCATGGGGGGAGTCAAATAAGCTCTGGCCTTTAGCTGAGCATCGCTCAGAAGATCGATATCAGAGAGCAGTCGGTCGATCTGCGTTTTTATCGAATCGTCAATCTCTGGGACATTGGCAAATAAATCTCTATTTATCCAGATAATATGGAGCACACCATTTTTTTTCACTACTTTGATTTCATCTTGATAGGCCGTGAACCATCTGGAGCCGAGCTCCACGCAATACGGGCCATCTTTCTGTCGGATATAGACGAAATCGGTGATTGAGTTCCCATTCGCTTTCAAGCTCTGGCAGTCTAGCAGATAGAAGAACTTATGTAGTCTGAACAATGTTATTATCCCAGACTTAAATATTACGTATCGGACAATGCCCCATTTTTCTTCTAGTTTGATAGAAGATTTACGATTTCTATTCGATTTAGACTTCGCAATTCGTCTGAGGAATTCTCCTACGAAATAATAGTCAGCTGATTGTGCTGCGAAGTTCCGATGGATCATTGCTCGCGCGCCGGGATGATAAAGCGGTATCAAGTTAACACCGTTCCACTTGTGGACGGTGCGCACACAATCCGCGAGCCTTAAATCATGATGCTCAATCACGCGAGTCGCTTCAAGCGCAGCAGCTCCCAAGGTGATAACTGCCATCGGGCGTATGGCTTCGATCTGCTGATGCAGGATTTTTGCACAGTTTGCCAAGACACTGCGACTTGGAGGAGCATTGTTTCCTTTGGGGTCTTTTGGATTGCAGAGGACCGCGTTCGTAATGAACACTTGCCTTCGCGATAGGCCAGCGAGAGCGAGAAGCTTTTCGAAATTGTCGCCAGCGACGTCGCCGTGGAACGGTACAGCGGTTCGATCTGCGCCGAGTCGTCCTGGGGCTTCGCCTATAAACATTGCCTGTGACCCGGGCGTGCCATTCGCCCACGACAAAACGCGCGTGCATCCCCGCATCGTTGGGCAGGCGTCGCACTCCTGAACGCGCGATATCAGACGGTCGAATTGTTCATTGAGGTGCAAAATCGTCAGCCAAATTCAGGAGTCGTCGCTTTTGAGCGGTGTAGGGATGCAATGACATAACTGAGATGCCATTCAACTCCCTTCCGGTGTATCGGGCTACAAATCTCCCCAGGCGATCCAGGCCGACAAGATTCCCCAAGGCTTTGTTCGCATAATCATGTGCGCGATAGAGCCCTATCACATCCAGCAAACGGTCACCGTGTGCTCGAAAGTGAACGTACTGTAAGCAAGGGCCGCCCCGGGTTCTAAAGCCCTCTCCATCCAAGGGGATATGAATGTAACAGGCGGACTCCGCATTCCGGTTCCACAAATTCAATTTGTTGATAACGTCTAGTAATTTGTTGGATCGAAAGCGGTGGTGGTTTCCCCGTCTGTCATGCCATTCGCCAACCAAGCGTTCGAAGTAAGTCTGTGTCCAACTACTAAATCGCAGGCCGCGCCCTCGCGCTCGTCCAAAAAATTCTAACCCGCGATTGATGGCCTGTGCGGCATTTTCGAATGCGCCCTCGCAAGCGCTCGGGATGATCATTTCTGAGACTGAACTCGGTCGCTCAAACGAGCGACCCCGAGCAGCGATATCGAGAATTCTCAGTTCTCCAATGCCTGGTTGCCAACCGGTCCCGCAGCCCACCGCAATTAAGAATCCCGCATCCGTCGCTGTCGCAACATGGCGCGCAGCCATTGCCCATGCGTGGATAAGCGATTGATGGTAGAACGAGTGTGCGGCTGTCATGCCTTCTTGCGCTCAGACCTATTTGGGATTGGGCCGATGTGCAGTTTTCTATTTTTATAGTCGATGGTTACCCGGCCTTCTCGGTGTTCCACAAGATAGCGGAACGCCGCAAACCCTTGAAGAATTGCCTCCTCCCATACCCAAAATGGCACACTTTCGACCTCGTAGCCGCGGACGAACGATTTGACAGTCTTCAGAAGATCGAAGCTAAGTTTCCCGCGTTCTACGTCGGCGAACAGAGAGCCTTCGCGTTTGGCTTCATTATAGATTAATGTTGCGAGACCCTCTTCAATAAGAATGGCCCTAGCCCCGTCCTGATTTCGGTCAACATTATGTACGCTTTTTCGTTTTAGCTTCAGTATTGATCGAAGAACTGGTGACCAGCCGATAACAGCCATGTATGCGTAGTGGAATACATCGTGGAATCTATAGTCGTCCGACGATTCTATATTATCCGTGAGCCGATCTCCGATGTGAATTCCTTTGCAGGATTGGTATACGAAGTAATGATCCTCCTCGATGGTGACTTGTCGGATGTCGATCTTCATCCGGCGTGGGAGTCTCTCATAGGCGGGATATGCCCTATCAAACGGCTCTGGATAACCATTATCTCGATCTAAGGGCCATCGTTCTGCGGTCTTTTTCAAGTTCGCGACGGCTACCTCGCACAAGTCTATACCAACTCTATTGGCGACATCGATCATTCGGCGCAAGACCGTCGTGTATGTCGGGTACAAATCTGATTTTTTCTTATTCTTCAAGAACACCCTTTGGGCTTCAATCAACTTGCCAACGTCCTGCGCAAGCTGCATAAGGACCCATTCCAGATGGCTCGTCGGCCCGACACTGGCGCTAGTCCTGGGACGCTGCAAATCGGAAAATCGCATTTCACCCGACTTTTTAGCCGCTATGCCGGGGAGCCTAAGTGGCTTGGCGATGGCGCCCAATTTTAGTCCAGACCTATTAGCTGCTGTGGCGAGATACCAAAGCAGATCGCCCAATTCTTCAGTGGCTTGCGCGAAATAGTCTTGTGAGCTGCTTCGGTCGCGCAGCTTCTTTTTGATAACCGAGAGTACGCTTCCGGCCTCGCCGAACAGGCCTAAGATCAGATGCCTATGGCTCTCTTCGCTCGAGGAAACGTCGGTCCTTGCTGCGGAGACTTGGTATTCATCCAAGTACAAAGCGACCTCCGAATTAACCTTCCTAGCGGCCCCACTTATCACGAAAAATATTTGTCGTGAATCCCGGTACGGTTGCGGAATGAGCTGCATTGGGCTGGCCCTTGTGAATCGCCACGGGACCATTGTCCCGTGACGTCAGTCCTGCCCCCCGGATCGAGCCCGGGGCAGGCTGGCCGGCCTGGCGCGGCTCTTCGATTAGGATGCGGCGCCGCTATCGCGCCGGCGCTCGTAATCTCGGCGCGCCTGCGCTTCCCACTCAAGCTGGGCTCTGGCGTCCGCGCGGTAGCGTTCGTCGCGGGCGGCCTCCTTCTCCCTGAACGTGCCGGGGGCCCGGCCGTCGATCGATTCGCGCGGCTCGATCATCACCTCTCCGTGCGGGACCAGATAGCGGCGGGGCGGATGTTCGGGACGGGGCGGCTCGCCAAGCTCCGCCCACTTCTCGCGACGCGCGATGCCGAGAATGCGCGAGAAGGGCGTCTCGGCGTTCGATCCATCGACTTCGCCCGGCGGGAAGGGATGGAAAGCGAAACGAGAGGCTTGACGAGCGGCGGGGGAATCAGCACTTTCCGCCGCGATGACGCCGCACGCTTCCTCATCCGGCCTGTCCGCCGCCCGTCCGGGCGACGCGGCCGCGCGTGCCTCCGTCTCGCAGGCCTGGCAGTGGCGCTGGTCCCGTCCAGATGCGGCGGCCCGCGCGTGGCGATGGTGACGGTCTCCTAGGACCGATCTTCCCGACGATACGCAACGAGCCCGCCGCCACCGGCGGGCTTTTTCGTACGCGCGGCCCGCGCCGCTTCGCCCCGATGCACCTTCCAGGACCTTGCCATGACCATGACCGCCGCCGCCCTCGCCATCACACCGCCCGACGCCAGGGGCGGGCCACCCGACCATGAGGCCGCGCTCGAACGATTGTTCGCCGGCGAATCGCTCACCCGGGCGGAGGCCGAGTGCGTCTTCGCCGAGCTGGTGGCGGGGCGGCTCGCCGAGCCGGCGATCGCGGCGCTGCTGATCGCGCTTCGGATCAAGGGCGAGAGCGTCGACGAGCTGATCGGCGCGGCGCGGGCGCTGCGCGCGGCGGACCTCGATTTCGAGCGGCCGGACTATCCCTTCGCCGATTCCTGCGGCACCGGCGGCGACGGATCGGGGACGATCAACCTGTCCACCGCCGTCGCCTTCGTCGCCGCGGCGGCGGGGCTGCCGATGGCGAAGCACGGCAACCGATCGGTCACCTCGCGCTGCGGATCCGCCGACGTGCTGGAGCGGCTGGGCGTCAAGCTGGAGGTGAGCCCGGCGACGGCGCGGCGGGCGCTGGACGAGGCGCGGATCTGCTTCCTCTACGCGCCGCAATATCATCCGGGGCTGAAACATGCCGGGCCGGTGCGCCGCGCGCTCAAGGTCCGCACGGTGATGAACATCCTGGGGCCGTGCGTGAACCCGGCCGAGCCGCCGGTCCAGCTCGTCGGCGTCGCCGATCCGGGGCTGGTCGCGCCGGTCGCGCAGACGCTGGCGGCGCTCGGCGTCGAGCGGGCGATGGTGGTGCATGGCGGCGGGCTCGACGAGGTCGCGCTCCACGCCGAGACGATCGCGGTGCGGCTGATGGACGGCGAGACCGAGCGGATGACGCTGTCGCCGGAGCTGGCCGGCCTCGCGCGCGCGCCGCTTTCGGCGCTCGCCGGCGGCGGGCCGGAGGAGAATGCGGCGCGGCTGCGGGCGCTGCTCGCCGGGCGCGGCGCGGAGGCCGAGAACCATGCGGTCGCGCTCAACGCCGGCGCGCTGCTGCTCGCCGCCGGGCGCGCCGGGACGTTGGAGGAGGGCGCCGACATCGCGCTCCAGATCCTCGCATCGGGCGCGGGCGGCCGCGTCCTCGATCATCTGGTGGAGATCAGCCATGCGTGACCCGGGCGGCACCTTGGGCGCGATCGTCGCGCGCAAGAAGATCGACGTCGCGCAGCGGCTCGGCAGCGCGACCTTCTGCGACATCGGCAGCCAGGCGAAGCGGGCCGAGCGAAGCCTCGCCGCCGCGCTCGCCTCCCCCGGCGCGCGTTTCATCATGGAGGTCAAGAAGGCCTCGCCGTCGGCGGGCGAGATCGCGCAGGTCGATCCGGCCGTCCAGGCCGAAGCCTATGCCGGCGCCGCCTCCGCGGTCAGCGTGCTGACCGACGGGCCGTTCTTCGGCGGCGCGCTCGAGGACCTGGCGGCGGTACGGCGCGTGTTCGACGGGCCGATCCTGGCCAAGGATTTCGTCGTCGATCCCCGGCAGGTGGCGGAAGCGCGGCTGCACGGCGCCGACGCGGTGCTCGTCCTCCTGTCGGTCCTCGACGACGAGGAGGCGGCCGAGGTGATGCGCGCCGCCGAGCGGCTGGGCATGGACGCGCTGGTCGAGACCCACGACGCGACCGAGGTCGCGCGCGCGGTCGCGCTCGGTGCGAAACTGATCGGCGTCAACAATCGCGATCTCAAGACCCTCACCGTCGACCTCGCCACGACCGAGCAGCTCGCCCCGCTGGTGCCGGCCGACCGGATCGTGGTGTCGGAATCGGGGATCGCGCGGCGGCAGGACGTCGAGCGGCTGGCGCCCCATGCCGGCGCCTTCCTGGTCGGCACGTCGCTGATGCGCGCGAAGCGGCCGGCGCAGGCGGCGCGGACGCTCGCCTTCGGCCGGGTGAAGGTGTGCGGCGTCCGCAGCGCCGCCGATGCCGAACGCGCCGCGCGGTCCGGCGCCTGCTTCGTCGGCCTCATCATGGTCCCCGAATCCCAGCGCTACGTGATGCCGGCCGAGGCGGAGCCGATCGCCGGCGCGGCGCGCGACCTTGGCGCCGGAATCGTCGGCGTGTTCCGCGACGCGCCGATCGAGCGGATCGCCGAAGCCGCGCACTGGCTCGGCCTGCGCGCCGTGCAACTCCACGGTTCGGAGGACGGCGATTATGTGAAGGGCCTGCGCGCCGCGCTTCCGGTCGGCGTCGAGATCTGGGGCGCGCTTCCGGTCGCTAGGAGCGTGCCCCGGCCGCGCCCGGGCGTCGATCGGCTGCTGTTCGACACGGCGGTCGGCCGCGCATCGGGCGGCGCCGGCCGCACGTTCGACTGGACGCTGATCGACGGGCGGCGCGAGCTCAGGACGGCGCTGCTCGCCGGCGGGCTCGATCCCGGCAATGCCGCCGCCGCGGCGAAGGTCGGCGCCTGGGCGCTCGACGTCTCCTCGGGCGTCGAACGGGCGCCGGGGCGCAAGGACCCGGAGAAGCTCCAGGCCTTTTTCGAGGCGCTGCGCGTGCCGGCGCGGGGCGATTCGCCATGCTGAGCGACGGACGGTTCGGCGACTATGGCGGCGTCTATGTCCCGGAAATCCTGGTGCCGGCGCTCGAACAGCTCGAAGCGGCATTTCTCGAGGCGCAGGCCGACGCGGAGTTCCAGGCGGAGCTGACCGGCCTGCTGCGAACCTATGCCGGGCGGCCGACGCCGCTCACCCGGTGCCGCAACCTCGGATCGGACAAGGCGCGGCTCTACCTCAAGCGCGAGGATCTGCTCCACGGCGGCGCGCACAAGACCAACCAGGTGCTCGGCCAGGCGCTGCTCGCCCGGCGGATGGGCAAAAGCCGGATCATCGCCGAGACCGGCGCCGGCCAGCACGGCGTCGCGACCGCGCTCGCCGGCGCGCTGTTCGGCCTGGAAACGCGCATCTACATGGGCGCGCACGATGTCGCGCGGCAGGAGCTCAACGTGTTCCGGATGCGGCTGATGGGCGCCGAGGTGGTGCCGGTGACGAGCGGGCAGCAGGGCCTCAAGGACGCGATCAACGAGGCGCTGCGCGACTGGGCGGCGAGCTTCGCCGACACCCATTATCTGCTCGGCACCGTCGCCGGCCCGCACCCCTTCCCGACGATCGTTCGCGATTACCAGCGGGTGATCGGCGAGGAGGCGCGCGCGCAGATCCTCGCGGTCGAGGGACGGCTGCCCGACGCGGTGATCGCCTGCGTCGGCGGCGGATCGAACGCGATGGGCATTTTCGCCGACTTCATCGACGATGCCGGCGTCCGGCTGATCGGCGTCGAGCCGGCGGGCAAGGGGCTGGACGGGCGCGAGCATGGCGCGACCCTGCTGCGCGGCCGCCCCGGCGTGCTGCACGGCGCGGCGACCTATGTGCTGCAGGACGCGGACGGGCAGATCGAGGAAAGCTGGTCGGTCTCGGCGGGCCTCGATTATCCGGCGGTCGGGCCGCAACATGCCTTTCTGAAGGACAGCGGCCGGGCCGATTATGTCGGCGCGACCGACGAGGAGGCGCTGGCCGCCTTCGCGACGCTGGCGCGGCGCGAGGGGATCGTGTGCGCGTTCGAATCGGCGCACGCGCTCGCCCACGCGCTGAAGCTGGCCGAAGAAGCGGACGAAGAGACGGTGCTGGTCGTCAACATTTCGGGGCGGGGCGACAAGGACATGGAGCAGGCGCGCCGCCTGATGGAGCTGGGATGAGCCGTTATGCCGCCATCTTCCGCCGCAACGAAGGCGCGTTCGGCGCCTTCGTGATGCTCGGCGACCCCGATCTCGAGACGAGCGCGCGGATCCTCGACACGCTGGTCGAGGGCGGGGCCGACATGATCGAGGTCGGCATCCCCTTTTCCGATCCGGTCGCCGACGGGCCGGTGATCCAGGCCGCGGCGGTGCGGGCGCTGGAAAAGGGGGTGACGCCGGCCGACTGCTTCGCCTTGCTCGGTGCGTTCCGCGCGCGCCACCCCGACGTGCCGGTCGGCATCCTCACTTATGCCAATCTCGTCGTCGCGCGCGGGCGCGACGCCTTCTATCGCGCGGCGGCCGAGGCTGGCGTCGACAGCGTGCTCGTCGCCGACGTGCCGGAGATCGAGGCGGCACCCTTCGCCCAGGCGGCGCGGGCGGCGGGGATCGATCCGGTGCTGATCGCCGCCGCGAACACGCCCGACGATCGGATCGCGCGGATCGCCGCGCTCGGCGGCGGCTACACCTATTGCGTGACGCGCGCGGGGATCACGGGCGCGGACCAGGCGGTGCGGTTCGATCATGCGGCGCTGATCGACGCGCTCGCCCGCAACGGCGCGCCGCCGCCCGTCTTCGGCTTCGGAATCTCGAAGCCCGATCATGTCGCGGCGGCGCTCGCAGCCGGGGCGGCGGGGGCGATCTCGGGCTCGGCGATCGTGCAGCGGATCGCCGACCATCCCGACGATCCCGCCGGCGCGGTCCGCAGCTTCGTCGCGGCGATGAAGGCGGCGACGCGGATTCGCGAGGCGGTGCAGGGCTAGCCCGGCGCTCAGCCAATTGCCTCCCCTCCCTGCGTGCAGGGAGGGGAGAAGGTTTCATGTGAATCGGCCTGATCCTTTGCCGCAGCGCGGCAATCGTCTAGAAGCCAAGCATGTCCACCTATACGATCGACACCGCGACCAGCCGCGCGACGCCGAGCCCGGCGCCGATGAAGCGGCTCACCGCGCCGGCGCTGCAGGCGCGCAAGGGCAAGGAGCCGATCGTTGCCCTGACCGCCTATACGATGCGGATGGCGCAGCTGCTCGATCCGCATTGCGACCTGCTGCTCGTCGGCGATTCGCTGGGGCAGGTGATCTACGGCCTGCCATCCACCATCCCGGTCAGCCTCGACATGATGTGCGCCCATGGCGCCGCCGTGGTGCGCGGATCGTGGCACGCCATGGTCGCGGTCGACATGCCGTTCGGATCCTATGAGGAAAGCCCCGAACAGGCCTTCCGAAGCGCGGCGCGGGTGATGAAGGAAACCGGCGCCGCCGCGGTCAAGCTGGAAGGCGGGGTGGCGATGGCCGAGACGGTCGCCTTCCTCAGCGCGCGCGGGATTCCGGTGATCGGCCATGTCGGGCTCACGCCGCAGGCGGTCAACGCGCTCGGCGGCTATGGCGCGCGCGGGCGAAGCAATGCCGAACATTCGAAGATCCTCGACGATGCCCGCGCCATCGAACAGGCCGGCGCCTTCTCGATCGTCGTCGAAGGCGTGGTCGAGACGATCGCGCGCGAGGTGACGGCGGCGGTGTCCTGCCCCGTCATCGGCATCGGCGCATCGGCCGAGTGCGACGGCCAGATCCTGGTCGTCGACGACATGCTCGGCATGTTCGAGCGGGTGCCGCGCTTCGTGAAGCGCTACGGCGCGCTGGCGCAGGAGATTGCGGGCGCCGTCGAAACCTATGCCGCCGAGGTGCGATCGCGCGCCTTTCCCACCCAGGACCAGACCTACGCGCCGAAAGCGTGAGGGCTTCCGTTTGCCGATTTGCCCCGGTAAGGAGCCGCTTGGGGGCGCGCCCGCCGGCGCGCCTGGCGGGCGCCAGACAGACGGCTAATGACTTGGGGCGCGCGGCCGGGGGCCGCTCGTTCATGCGGAGAACAGACCTTGGCGATCAAGCCGACCGAAAGCGAGACCTTCCTGCGGGAAGTCGATGAAGAGCTCCGCAAGGAACAACTGAACAATTTCGTCGCCCGCTACGGCTGGGCGCTGATCGCCGCGGCGGTGCTGGTCCTCGCCGGGATCGCCGGGCTGATCTGGTACCAGGGCCACCGCGCCGAGCAGCGCGACCAGCAGGCCGAGGCGCTGACCGACGCGCTCGACAAGATGGAAGCCGGCAACCGCAACGCCGCCTTGCCGAAGCTCGCCGAGCTCGCCGACAGCCGCTCGCCCGGCTATCGCGTCGCCGCTCTCTTCGCGCGGGCCAATGCCCAGATCGAGCAGAACCAGCTTCCGGCCGCGATCGCGACGCTGCGCTCGATCGCCGACAATGACGATTTCGCCGAGCCCTACCGGCAGGCGGCGCTGGTGCGGCAGACCGCGCTCGAATTCGATCGGCTGCCGCCGCAGGTGGTCGTCCAGCGCCTGACCCCGCTGGCGCAGCCGGGCCAGCCCTGGTTCGGTACCGCCGGCGAGATGGTGGCCATCGCCCAGCTCAAGCTGCACCGGCCCGAACTTGCCGGACCGATGTTCGGCCGCATCGCGCGCGACGAGAACGTGCCCGGATCGATCCGCGCCCGCGCCGTCCAGATGGCCGGATCGCTCGGCGTCAACGCGGTCGAATCGCTCGGGTCGCCAGCGGCGGCGGCGCAGGCCGCTCCCGAGGCCCCGGCCCAGGCGGCCGCGGCTCCACCGCCCGCAACCGAGAGGAACAGTCAATGAAGCGTCTGATCGCCGCGCTGGTCGTGGCGGGCCTGCTCACCGGCTGCAGCACCATGCGCGGCCACCGCCGCCCCTCGACGCCGACGGTCGGCGAGCGGATCCCGGTGCTGAGCAACGAGAACCAGATCGAGGTCGATGCGGCGCTCGCCGGCGTGCCGGTCACCGTGCCGAGCGCCTATGTCAACGCCGACTGGCCGACATCGGGCGGCAATGCCGCCAAGTCGATGATCCACGTCGCGCTCGGCGACACGCCGCAGCAGCTGTGGACCGCGAATATCGGCGAAGGATCGAACGTCCGCGCCCGCCTCGCCTCCGAGCCGGTGGTCGGCGACGGGCGGGTCTATACGATCGACATCACCGCGACGGTGCGCGCGTTCGACGCCAATACCGGCCAGCAGCTTTGGTCGCACCAGGTGCGCGGCGAGAATTCCCCGCGCGAGACCCTGTTCGGCGGCGGCGTCACCTACGATTCGGGCCATGTCTATGCGGTCAACGGCGCCGGCGATGCCGCCGCGCTCGACGCCGCGACCGGCAACCAGATCTGGCTGGTGAAGCCGGGCAGCCCGCTGCGCGGCGCGCCGACCGTCGGCGTCGACAATGTCTATGTGCTGAGCCAGGACAACCAGCTCTATGCGCTCGACCGCGACACCGGCGAGACCCACTGGACCGCGACCGGATCGTTCGAGCTTGCCGGCGTGTTCGGTGTCGCCTCGCCCGCCTTCGCGCAGAGCACGGTCGTCGCCGGCTATTCCTCCGGCGAACTCACCGCCTATCGCTACGAGAATGGCGAGACGGTCTGGCAGGACGCGCTCGCCCGCACCGGCATCTCGACCGTCGTCGGCACGCTCTCCGACGTCGATGCCGATCCGGTCGTAGACAATGGCCGCGTCTTCGCGGTCGGCCGCGGCGGCCGCATGGTCGCGATCGAGCTGATCACCGGGCAGCGCGCCTGGGAGGTCAACCTCGCCGGCCTTTCGACCCCCTGGGTCGCGGGCGACTGGGTGTTCGTCGTCACCGATCGCGCCCAGCTCGTCGCGCTCGCCCGCGCGTCCGGCCGGGTGCGCTGGATCTCGCAGCTTCCCGCCTTCGTCCATCCGCCGCGCACCCGCGAGCGCGGCGCGAACGGCGAGAATCGCGACAAGCCGGGCGAAGGCCCGATCTTCTGGCGTGGGCCGGTGCTTGCCGGCGGCCGGCTGATCCTGACCAGCTCGCAGGGGCAGATCGTCTACGTGAACCCGGCCGACGGAAGCGTCCAGGCGACGGTGGAGACCCGCTCCGCCTTCTCGCTGCCGCCGATCGTTGCGAACAACACGCTCTACACGCTCGACGACAGCGGCCGCCTGACCGCCTATCGTTGAGCCTGTCCCCCTCCCGCCACGGGAGGGGGATGAGGTCATTCATGTCGCGACTGCCTGTCCTTGCCATCGTCGGCCGTCCCAATGTCGGCAAGTCCACCCTGTTCAACCGGCTGGTGGGCAAGAAGCTCGCGCTCGTCGACGATCGCCCCGGCGTGACCCGCGACCGGCGCGAGGGCGATGCCAGCCTGCTCGGCCTCGAATTCCGGGTCATCGACACGGCCGGTTATGAGGACGAGGATCCCGACACGCTGCCCGGGCGGATGCGCGCACAGACCGAGGCGGCGGTGCGCGGCGCCGATGCGGCGCTGTTCCTGATCGACGCGCGCGCCGGCCTGACCCCGCTCGACGAGGAGATCGCCCGCTGGCTTCGCACCCAGACCGTGCCGGTGGTCCTGGCCGCCAACAAGGCGGAGGGGCGATCGGGGGAGGCCGGGCTGATCGAAGCGTTTTCGCTCGGGCTGGGCGAGCCGATCGCGATCAGCGCCGAACATGGCGAGGGGATCGCCGACCTGTTCGAGCAATTGCTGCCGCATCTGGAGCGCGAGACAGACGAGGAGGAGGGCGAAGCGGATCGCGCCGCGCCGCTGAAGCTCGCCATCGTCGGGCGGCCCAATGCCGGCAAATCGACGCTGGTCAACGCGATGCTGGGCCAGGACCGGCTCATCACCGGGCCGGAAGCGGGGATCACCCGCGATTCGATCGCGATCGACTGGAGCTGGCGCGATCGCGAAGGCGTCGACCATGCGGTGCGGCTGATCGACACGGCCGGGATGCGCAAGCGCGCCAAGGTGGAGGACAAGCTCGAAAAGCTGTCGGTCGCCGATGCGCGCCGCGCGGTGGACTTCGCCGAGGTCGTCGTGCTGCTGCTCGATGGCACGCGCGGGCTCGAGGCGCAGGACCTCAGGATCGCCGATGCCGTCCTGCAGGAAGGCCGGGCGCTGATCGTCGCGATCAACAAATGGGACGTCGCGGAAAATCCGGGCGGGCTGTTCCAGGGGATACGCGCCGCGCTGGACGAGGGATTGAGCCAGGCCCGCGGCCTGCCGTTGCTCACCGTTTCCGGCAAGACCGGGAAGGGCATCGACGCGCTTGTCGAGGCGGCGCTGGCGCTGCGCGCGACCTGGTCGGCCCGTGTCTCGACCGGCCAGCTCAACCGCTGGTTCGAGGGCGCGATCGAGAAGAATCCGCCGCCCGCGCCGGGCGGCAAGAGGATCAAGCTGCGCTACATCACCCAGGTCGGCACGCGGCCGCCCAGCTTCGTCCTGTTCGGGACCCGGGTCGACCAGCTGCCGGACTCCTACCTTCGCTACCTGGTGAACGGGATCAAGCGCGAGCTCGGCTTCGCGACCGTGCCGGTGCGCCTCGCCGCGCGCGCCCCGCGCAACCCCTATCGGCCGAAATAGAGGCGATTTTCGGCGGCCTCATTTCGTCCCATCGTCAACCCGCTGTTTACTTGGCTCCGCTAGAGGCCGGGCAAAGATACAGGGACATTGGACAGGTGGATACCAGCGCGCTGATCGACTGGACCAAGTTCGCGCAGATGCGCGCCGAGCTCGGCGCCAATTTCGTGCGGATCCTCGGCTATTTCCGCGAGGACGGCGCCAAGGCCGTCGCCCAGATCGAAGAGGCGATGCACAACAAGGACACCGCCGCGCTCGTCATCCCTTCGCACACGATCAAATCCGAAGCGCGCCAGTTCGGCGCCGAGCTGCTCGGCCAGCTTGCCGAGGAGATCGAGTTTGCGGCGCGCAGCGCGCTCGAATCCCAGCTCTTCCCCGATCACATGCTGCCCCACGTCGCGCGGCTCCGCCCGACCTATGACGAGACGATCGCGCGGCTGGAGAAGGAAACCAACCCGCTCGCCACCCGCCGCCCGAGCTTCGGCCGCGCGGCGAGCAACCAGGATTTCGGGCGGCTCTAGGGCAGGCGGTCAGGCGGGCGCGCGCCGCCGCATCGGCTGCGGCTCGCCGCGCGCGAGGCTGCGCCACAGCCATTCGAACGGGCCGTAGGCGAAGCGATCGAGCCACGGCTTCGACCAGAGCAGCATCAGCGCCCAGGCGCCGATCACGAACCACCACAGATCGACGCGGCGGACATGGCCGAACAGGCCAAGCCCGTAGCCGTAGAAGATCGCGGTCATCAGCAGGCTGGTGCCGAGATAGTTGGTGAAGGCGGCGCGGCCGGCGGCGGCGATGCGGCGGGTGAGCCGGCCGTGGCCCCGGGTCGCGAGGATGATGAGCGCCGCCGTCCCGACGATCATCGCCGGGCGGAACGGGACCGAGGCGGCAAGGCTGCCCGCCACCAGCACCGGCACCGCGAAATCGGCCTCGATGCACCAGCGGGCGAGCAGGGCATAAGCGGGCACCCCGATGCCGAAGCCGATCGCCGCGGCGATGGCATAAGCGCGGTTCGACCAGCGGCCGGAGAGGAAACCCGTCTTCAGCGCGGCCATGCCGAGCAGCATGTAGGCGAGCGTTTCGGCGCCGATGAAGAGGACGCTCCGCACCGGCGCCAGGCCGTTCTCGTCGAAATTGTGCCGGACGATCCACCACCAGGAACCGCGATAGACGGCCAGGGTCTCGCGAAGCTCGGCGGGCGAGTAGAGGCCGGAGCCGGCCTGCATCTCCCGCCAGCGGAGCAAGGCGTCGACGTCCGCATGGGGCGCGGCGGCGGCCCGCGCCGCATCGAACACCGTCGCGGCCAAGCTCGCGAACAAGGCGAACTGGAAGAGGAGGAGGCCGATGGCGATGGCAATGAGCAGCCGCGGGCGGGAGGCCCAGAAGGCGTAGGCGATCATGCCGATCGGCGCGTAGAGCGACAGGATGTCGCCCGACCAGACAAGGTAGAAATGGGCGAGGCCGAAGACGAGCAGCCAGGCCATGCGGCGATAATGGACGGCGGCGCCGCTGCGCCCCGCCGCCTCCGCCCGCTCGACGACCAGCAGCATCGAGGCGCCGAACAGGAAGGAGAAGAGGCCGCGCATCTTGCCGTCGACGAACACGAAGGCGACGGCCCAGGAGGCGATGTCCGCCGGGCCCTCATAACCGGCGGCGCGCGGGTTCATATAGGCGTTTTCAGGCAATGCGAAGGCGACGATGTTCATCGCCAATATGCCCATCACCGCGACGCCGCGAACGATATCGAGCGTGGCGATGCGCGCGCCAGCGGGCGCGGCCGTCGTCGCCTCGGTCACGCCAGCCGGCTTAGCGGAAGCCGCGGCGCAGGCGCTCCGCCCGGAACAGCCGGTCGGCGGTCCTCAGCTGGCTGCGGGTGCAGGCGGTGCGGCCGGGGATGCGCGCGCCGGACGCCTGGTAGCGCACGGTGCAGCGGCTGCGCGGATAGACGACCTGCCCCGCGCCGTTCGAGGCGACGAAGGCGCGCGGCGCATTGCCGACCGCGCCGCCCGGCGCCGGCGCGTAATTGGGGCGCACGCGCGCCGCGACCGCGGCGTTGGCGCGCTGGATCTGGCCGGAATTGCAGCCCGGCCGGGCCGACTGGAAGCGCCCGCCGCGATCATAATAAACGGAGCAGTTGCCGCCCGGAAAGCCGACCTGGATGCCGTTCGGCTGGATATCGACATTCTGCGCCCCGGCGGGGACCGCGATCATGGCGCCGGCGACGGCCAGAGCGATGCGAAGGGACCAGGGCGTGAGCATGAAGCGTCTCCTTGTCAGACCTGCGGCCAGCCTAGCCGATCCGCGGCGGGGCCGCCATCGGCGCGCGCTCAATCCTCGGCGGGCTTGCTCTGCAGCTGGATATAATTTTCGAGGCCCATGCGCCTGATCATCTCGAACTGGGTTTCGAGGAAGTCGATATGCTCCTCCTCGCTTTCGAGGATGCGCTCGAAGACCTCGCGGCTCACATAGTCGCGCACCTCCTCGCAATGGGCGATCGCGCCGCGAAGCTGCTCGCGCGCTTCATGTTCGAGATCGAGATCGGCCTTCAGCACCTCCTCGACCGTCTCGCCGATGCGGAGGCGCCCGAGCATCTGGAAATTGGGCAGGCCGTCGAGGAAGAGGATGCGCTCGGCGAGCGTATCGGCATGCTTCATCTCGTCGATCGACTCGTGCCGCTCATATTCGGCGAGCCGCTTCACGCCCCAATTGTCGAGCATGCGATAGTGCAGCCAATATTGGTTGATCGCGGTGAGCTCGTTCCTCAGCGTCTCGTTCAACAGTTCGATGACGCGCGCGTCGCCCTTCATGCCGGCCTCCTCGATAGCTCCGGCCGATCATAAGCCGGCGCGGTTCAAAAGGCACCCGGAAATGGCGGAAAACCGCGAAAAATTCGCGCGAAACTGCTAATCAGTTTCAATAGGGGTTAGCGGCGCGGCAGCCTCGGACCCATCAGGCGGCGCGCTCGGCCGCGATGATCTCACGCGCGAAGGAGAAGCACTGGCCGCAGCGCGGCTTGCGCCCGAAGCAGCGATAGGCGCTGGTCGGGCAGGAGGCCCCGTTGCGCGCGGCCTCGCGCACCTCGGATTCGCGAATCGCGTTACAGACGCAAACGATCATGGGGCTCGGGTTAGCGATAATGCGAACTATTCGCAATACGGATTCGTGCAGGTTGGGTGACGCATGAGGGCCAGGCGGGGCCGCGCGGCGCGGGCGGGCTTTCATCGCCGGGCGGGAGAGGGTAGGCCCGCGCGGCATGATCCGGGTTCGTTTGCTCCTCGCCTTGGCGGCGCTCGTCGCGGCCATGCCGGCCGCAGCGCGCGACGTGGCGGTGGTCGGGGCGCGCCTCTATGCGGCGCCCGACGCCGCGGCGATCGACGACAGCATCGTGCTGATCCACGACGGGCGGATCGCCGCGGTCGGGCGGCACGGCGGCGTCGCGGTGCCGGACGATGCGGACAGGATCGACGCGCGCGGCAAGGTGCTGACCGCCGGCTTCTGGAACAGCCATGTCCACCTGACCACGGACCTGCTGATCGCGCCCGACCGGGCTTCGGACGCGGCGCTCGGCGACGCGCTCGCCGCGATGTTCACGCGCTGGGGCTTCACGACGATTTTCGATCTCGCCTCGACGATGGCGGGCGCGAACGAGATTCGATCGCGCATCGCCGACGGCCGCGTGGCCGGGCCGCAGATCCTGACCGCCGGCGAGCCCTTCTACCCGACGGGCGGGACGCCGGTCTACGCGCGGCCGATCTATGCCCAGCATCGTCTTCCCTCGGCCGAAATCCGTTCGACGGACGAGGCGGTCGCTCGCGTCGACCGGCAGGTGGGCGAAGGGGCCGACGGGATCAAGCTGTTCACCGGCGCGATCGTCGGCGGCGAGACAGGGGTGCTGGTGATGCCGGCGGCGCAGGTCCGGGCGATCGCGGCGGAAGCGCACCGGCACGGCAGGCCCGTCTTCGCCCATCCGACCAACGGAGCCGGCGTCCAGGTCGCGGTGGAGAACGGCGTCGACATCCTTGCCCACAGCGCGCCATTGATGGGGGCCTGGCCGGCGGACTTCGCCCATGATCTCGCGCGGCGGCACGTGGCGCTGATCCCGACGCTGAGCCTGTTCGAACATTATCCGGCCGAAGCGACGCCGGTGGCGATTGCGGTGCAGCAGGTGCGTGCGCTCGCCGAAGCGGGCGGCGACATCCTGTTCGGCACCGACGCTGGGTTCATGGACGTTTACGACACCAGCGCCGAATATCGCCTGCTCGCCGGCGCGATCGACTGGCGGGCTATCCTCGCGGCGCTGACGACGACCCCGGCCCGCCGCTTCGGCCAGAGCGGATCGCGGGGCCGGATCGCGCCGGGCATGGTGGCGGATCTCGTCCTGCTGGACGGCGATCCCGCCCGCGACACGACCGCCTTCGCCCATGTGTGGATGACGTTGAAGGACGGCCGGGCGATCTTTCGCGCCGGCGACTGACCTCAGCGCGCGGCCGGCGCGTCGGGCTCGCGCAATTCCTTGCGGATGACGAGCTTCAGGGCGGACCAGGTCGCGTCGATCGCGCAGACCTTGGTATCGACCAGCCCGAGCGGGATCGCCGCGTCGCGGATCGTCGCCTCGTCGACCTCGCCGGCGACGCCCGATCCGCACTTGGGCCAGCTCACCCAGACAAAGCCGTCCGGCGCGAGCGCGGCGCGCAGGCGCCGGAGGACGTCGAGCTCGGCGCGCGCGGTGACGAAGATGTGCGCGGCGTCGACCGGCGGCTCGGGCCAGATCAGGTGCTGGAGGAAGAGGCCGCTCTTCTCGATCTCGGCGCGCACGGTGGACGGCATCTCATCCCACCAGACGCGCAGGCCGTTCTTCAACGACAGCTTGCGCGCGAGCGGCGTCGCGCTGTGGCCGGCTCTGGGCAGCATGACCTGTCTTTCGTTCCCCCCAGGCGCGAGCGCGCCCGGCGGGTAAGGTTAACCCCATTTCGGACCAACGAGAAGACGAGCTTTTCGTTTCAGGCGAAGGCGGAGCGGCGGGCCATGAAATGGCGCGCGGCGATCAGCGCGATCGGGATGCCGACCAGCACGCAATGCGAGAAGAGCGCGTTGGAGATGCCCCACAGCGTGTGCGGCAGCGGCATTTCGGGCCAGCGCAGCGGGCGGACGATCCAGTACATGATCCCCCACAGGACGATGCCATAGGCGATGCCGGCACGGATCGGCATGTCAAGGAGATGCGGCCGGCGCGGCGCGAGCAGGAAATAGGCGATCACCATGCAGGCCATGATCGCATAATGGACGGCCAGCCCGATCGCGGCCCAGCCGGGCGTGGGGGCGGCGGCGGGGAAGGGGCCGCTCGCGACGAAGGTCAGCACCTGGACGGGCGTCATCCCCGCCATGCCGGCGAAGACGAAGGCCGAGAGGATGTCGAGCGTGCCAGCGACGAGGGTGGCGAGAAGAATGGGCCTGAGCATGAGCGTCTCCAGCAGATGTGCGCGCATCGGCCCAAGCCCCGGCCCTTGCAGGGCCAGACTAGCAGCGGCGCGCGCGAAGGCAATGGAGGCCGGCTTCGCCGCGACGGCGGGGTGGATCAGCTGCCCATCAGCGCCGGGAAGAAGCCTTCATGCGCGCGGCGAAGATCGGCGAGCGGGATCGCCGCGCCGTCGGGCAGGGTGATCGCATCGCCGCCGACCGAGCCGAGGAAGCGGTGGGCGAGGCCGGCCGCGGCGAGGGCGCGGAGCACCGGATCCGAGTTGGCGGTCGCAACGATGTAGCGGCCCTGATCCTCGCCGAAGAGGAAGGCGGCGGTGGCGGGGCAATCCGGGGGAAGCTTCGCGCCAATGCCGCCGGCCAGCGCCATTTCGGCGAGCGCGACGAGCAGCCCGCCATCGGACAGGTCGTGGACGGCGGTGACGAGTTCGCGGCGGATGAGATCGCGGACCGTCTCGCCCGCCTTGCGCTCGGCGGCGAGATCGACCGGCGGCGGCGGCCCCGCCTCGCGCCCGCCGATTTCGCGAAGCCACAGCGACTGGCCGAGATGGGCGGGATCGTTGCCGATCAGCCAGAGGTCGTCGCCGTCATTGGCGAAGGCGATCCGGGCCGACTTCTTCCAGTCGGCGATCAGGCCGACGCCGCCGATCGCTGGCGTGGGAAGGATCGCGGTGCCGGTGCCGTCCTCCGCCTTGGTCTCGTTGTAGAGGCTGACATTGCCGGAGACGATCGGGAAATCGAGTGCCCCGCAGGCCTCGGCCATCCCTTCGATGCAGCCGACGAACTGGCCCATGATCTCGGGCCGCTGCGGGTTGCCGAAATTCATGCAGTCGGTGGCGGCGAGCGGGGTCGCGCCGACCGCGCACAGGTTGCGCCACGCCTCGGCGATCGCCTGTTTTCCCCCCTCGAGCGGATCGGCGAGGCAATAGCGCGGCGTGCAATCGGTGGTGATGGCAAGCGCCTTGTCGGTGCCGTGGACCCGGACGACGGCCGCGTCCCCGCCCGGCGCCTGGACGGTGTCGGCGCCGACCTTCTGGTCATATTGTTCCCACACCCAGCGCCGGCTGGCGAGATCGGGCGAGCCCATGAGCTTCATGAGATCGGCGGCGGCGTCCGCGGTCTCCGGCGCGTCGGCGAGCGGCGCCGGCGGCACCGTCCTGGTCCAGGGGCGATCGTAGCAGGGCGCATCGTCGGCGAGCGGGCCGAGCGGAATGTCGGCGACGACGGAGCCATTCCATTCGAGCACCATCCTGCCGCTATCGGTGACCTCGCCGATCACCGCGAAATCGAGCTCCCACTTGCGGAAGATCGCCTCCGCCTCGGCCTCGCGGCCGGGCTTCAGCACCATCAGCATCCGCTCCTGGCTTTCGGACAGCATCATCTCATAGGGCGTCATGCCGCTCTCGCGCTGCGGCACCTTGTTCATGTCGAGCCGGATGCCGACGCCGCCCTTCGATGCCATCTCGACGCTGGAGGAGGTGAGGCCGGCCGCGCCCATGTCCTGGATCGCGACGATCGCGTCGGAGGCCATCAGCTCGAGACAGGCCTCGATCAGCAGCTTTTCGGTGAAGGGATCGCCGACCTGGACGGTGGGGCGCTTTTCCTCGCTGTCCTCGGAGAAATCGGCGCTCGCCATGGTCGCCCCGTGGATCCCGTCGCGGCCGGTCTTGGAGCCGACATAGACGATCGGATTGCCGACGCCGGAGGCGGCCGAATAGAAGATCTTCGCGGTCTCCGCGACGCCGACCGTCATCGCGTTGACGAGGATGTTGCCGTCATAGGCGGGGTGGAAGTTCACCTCGCCGCCGACGGTCGGCACGCCGACGCAATTGCCATAGCCGCCGATCCCTTCGACCACCCCGGCGATGAGGTGGCGCATCTTCGGATGATCCGGCCGGCCGAAGCGCAGCGCGTTGAGATTGGCCACCGGACGCGCGCCCATGGTGAAGACGTCGCGAAGGATGCCGCCGACGCCGGTCGCCGCGCCCTGATAGGGCTCGATATAGGAGGGGTGGTTGTGGCTCTCCATCTTGAAGATCGCGGCCTGGCCGTCGCCGATGTCGACGACGCCGGCATTCTCCCCCGGACCCTGGATCACCTGCGGGCCCGTCGTCGGCAGCTTCTTCAGGTGGAGGCGCGAGGATTTGTAGGAGCAATGCTCCGACCACATGACCGAGAAGATGCCGAGCTCGGTGAGATTGGGCTCGCGGCCGAGCGCGTGGAGGACGCGCTGATATTCTTCGGGCGAGAAGCCGTGCTCGGCGACGATGGCGGGCGTGATCGCGGATTCGCTCATGGCGCGGCGCATAGCCGCGCGAGACGCGCGCGCCTAGTGTGCGAGCCCACGAAAAAGGCCGGCCCCGCGAGGGACCGGCCCGTTTCCTTCGGCGCCTGGCGCCGGACTAGGTGTGGCAGGACTTGCCGTTGATGGTGACGCGATCGCCGGTGCCGCTGACGCTGTGATTGTCGCCGGTGAAGGGCGGCTGGCCGTCGGTCGAGTTGAGCTGGGTGGGCGTGCCGTTCTGGCTGGTGCGGATCGTCGCCGTGTTGTTCGTGTAGAAATCCACGAAATAAAGGCTGTTGTCCGCGCAGCGATAGGTCTTGCTGGCCTGGATCATCGGCGGCGGCGCGACCGGCGGGGCGTTCTTGAGCGCCTCGGCCTGGGGATCGTACTGATTGACGGTGATCACCTGCGGCTGCGTGTTGCAGGCCGCGAGAGTGGCGAGCGCGGCAATCGCCGCGGCGGCGAGGATCCGTGTCTTGTGCATGACCAGCCCCTTCGCGAGTGCAGCATGGCGCGTCAAGAAAAACTTTGTTACGAAATGTCGCGGCGCGGCCGCATTCGACGAGAGTAAGGCTCTGGTCGACGAACGTCGCATCGCGTTTGTGGCGTCTTGTGGAGTCGGAGGCCTTGGGAGAGGCGCGGGTGATGCAGCGGGTGCGGATCGGGTTGACCGGCCTTGCGTTCGTGTTCCTTGTCGTGCTGCTCGCGGCGGTCTTCACCCGCAATCCGGCCGGCGAGGCGCCGCTGACCCCCAATCTGATCGAGCAGCAGCGCAACGGCGTGAACCCCGCCGCCCAGCCGGCCCAGCCGGCGGGACGCACCGATCCGCTCGCCGAGCTTGGCGTCGCCCCCGGCAATGCCGATTCCAACGGCGCCGCCGCCGCGGCGGCCGCCGCGAGCCGCCCGTCCCAGCCCGCGCCGAGTCGCTGAGCCGCGAGACTTTTCACGGACTTATCCACAGCCGCCGTGCCCGAACATCGCGTGAACTGCACGAAGAACAAAGAGGGAAAATCTTGCCTGTTCCCGCTCTTGAGGCATGAAATCCCTGAAAATGGCATGAAAAACCCTTCCAATCCCATGTCCGTTGGTTTATCCACGGCTGGTTAGTAAGGGGCATTCCTGTTCAAGCCGAAGGCGGCGTGGAGGCGCGATGGCGCGTCCGCGAACGGGGCGCCCGTGTCTCAGGGACGGGCTTAAGGGTGGCGGTCGAGCATCTCTTTCGTGGGAATGCGCTCAACGCGGTGGACGCCAAGGGGCGTCTGTCCGTGCCTGCCTTCATCCGCGCCAAGATCGAGCGACGGTCCGATGAACGGCTGATCGTGCTTGCCCCGCACGAAGCCTATCCGTGCCTCGTCGGCTATGATTCCAATTTCGACGCGGAGATCTACGCCGAGAACGAGCGCCGTCGCCTGGCCGAGGAAGGCACCGACCCGACCGCCCATTTCGAGCGCGCGCACCGTGCCTTCGGCGCCGCCGAGGAAGCGCCCTACGACAGCTCCGGCCGCATCATCCTGCCCCAGCGGATGCGGTCCAAGGGCAAGATCGAGGACCTGGCGCTGTTCGTCGGCGTCGGCGCAACCTTCGAAGTCTGGAACCCCCGCGTCGCCGCGCACGAGGGCGGCGCGAACCTGCGCGAGATCGCGCTCTACTGGCTCGAAGAGCGGGGGATCGCGCCATGACCGCCGCCGCCGCGAGGAGCCCCCATGTCCCCGTCCTGCTCGACGAGGTCGTCGCCGCGCTCGCCCCCGCCCCGGGCGAGACCCATGTCGACGGCACGTTCGGCGCGGGCGGCTATACCGACGCCATCCTGAAGAAGGGAGTGGCGCGCGTCTTCGCCTTCGATCGCGATCCCGAGGCGATCGAGGCGGGCCAGGCGCGCGCCGCTTCGAGCGGGGGGCGCCTGACGCTTGTGCCGGAGCGTTTCTCCCGGATGCGTCAGGCGCTGTCCGACCGCGGCGTCGGCGAGGTCGACGGCGTGACGCTCGATATCGGCGTTTCCTCGATGCAGCTCGACCAGGCGGAGCGCGGCTTTTCGTTCCAGGCGGACGGGCCGCTCGACATGCGGATGGGCCGCGAGGGCCAGAGCGCCGCCGAATTCGTGAACACGGCCGACGAGCGCGAGATCGCCGACGTGCTCTTCCATTATGGCGAGGAGCCGAAGGCGCGGCGGATCGCGCGGGCGATCGTCGCGGCGCGGCCGATCGAGCGGACCGGCGCGCTGGCCGAGATCGTCCGCAAGGCGGCCGGCCATCATCCCGGCATGAAGAAGGACCCGGCGACGCGGACGTTCCAGGCGATCCGCATCCATGTGAACGAGGAGCTCAAGGAGCTCGAGGGCGGGCTGGCGGCCGCAGAACAGGTATTGAAGCCGGGCGGCCGCCTAGCCGTCGTCACCTTCCACAGCCTGGAGGACCGGATCGTCAAGCGCTTCCTGAAGGCGCGCAGCGGCGCCCGGCCCGCCGGATCGCGCCACCTTCCGGCCGCCGACACGGCCGGCCCGGCGCCGACGTTCGAGGCCGTCGCCAAGCCGGTCACTCCCGGCGAAGCGGAACGCGCGGCCAATCCGCGCGCCCGCTCCGCCACCTTGCGCGCGGCGCGCCGCACCGCCGCGCCTGCTCTTCCAGTCGAAGGATCGATGCGATGATCGCCAGAGGATTCCGCTCCGTCGTATGGGTCGCCGCCATCGGCATCGCCGCGCTCGGCTGCTACATGCTGTCGCTGCGCGTCGCCGCCGAGCGCGCCGAGCTTGCCCAGCTCGATCGGCGGATCGCAGCGACCCACCAGCAGATCAGGTCGCTCCAGACCGAGCTCGGCACGCGCGGGCGGCTCCAGCAGCTCGAACAGTGGAACGCGGACGTGCTCGCGCTGTCGGCGCCCGCCGCCAACCAGTTCATCGACAGCCAGGTGACGCTGGCCCGCTTCGACACGCGCACGCCGCAGATCGGCGATGCGATGCCGGTGCGGATGGCTTCGGCCGAGACCGCGCCAGCGCGAGTCCAGCCGCAGGCCCCGGTCCGCCTCGCCTCGGCGGATGTCGCGCCAGCCGGGGCATTGCTCCACCGCGCGAGCCTGACCACCGGCCTTTCCGCGCGGCCCGCCGTCGCCCTCGCCGTCGCCAAGCCGGCCGTGGCCGACGCACCGGTGGGCCAGACGGGCACCCGGCGTCCCGCGAGTACCGCCACGGGCACGACGCCCGCGCGGGCCGCCGCCGATGCCCCGGTCCGCCGCGCGAGCGCGCCGGTCCGCACCGCCGCGGCGACCGCGCCGCGCCAGCAGCCGCCGGCCGCCGCCGCGCGGCGCGCGTCCACCGCCCTCCTCGACGAAGGCACGCTGAGCGCGATTGGCCGCCAGGCCCGCGCCGAGCGCCGCGGAGGCGCCCGCGACTGATGGCGACGATCGCCGCCCGTATCGTTCACGACACCGCACCGGCCAACCAGAGGCAGGGGCTGAGCCTGACCCACCAGCGGCTGATGCTGGTGCTGCTGCTGTTCGTCGGGGTGACGGCGCTGATCGGGCTGAGGCTGGTCTGGCTCGGCGCGTTCAGCGACCGGAACGCCGCGACCACGGTCGCCGACGCCTCGATCCCGCCGCGCGCCGACATCGTCGATCGCAACGGCCTGCCGCTCGCGCAGACGATCGAGGCGTGGTCGATCGGCGTCCATCCGCGCAACGTGATCGCCAACAAGGCGCAGCTTGCCGAGCGGCTCCATGCGCTGATGCCTGGGCGGAGCGCCGCCGATTATCTCGCGATCCTCAATTCGGGCGCGAACTATCACTACCTCGCCCGGCGCGCGGTGCCGGAGCTGGTCCAGCGTGTGAACGCGCTCGGGGAACCCGGCATCGTCTTCAACCGCGAGCCCGAGCGCCTCTACCCGCAGACCGCGCTCGCCGGCCATGTCCTCGGCTGGGTCGACGCGGACGGCCATGGCGTCGCCGGGATCGAGCGGGCGATGGAGCCGAGGCTCACCGATCCGCGGCTGCGCGGCGCCCCGCTGGCGCTGTCGATCGACAGCCGCGTCCAGGCGGCGCTGGAGAGCGAGCTCGACCAGGCTGTGACCGGGATGAGCGCCGAGGGCGGCACCGGCATCATCATGGATGTGCATACCGGCGAGGTCGTGGCGATGGCCTCCGCCCCGACCTTCAACCCCAATGCCGCCGGCCAGTCCGATCCGAGCGCGCTCTACAACCGCGCGACGATGGGCGTTTACGAGCTCGGCTCGACGTTCAAGCCGATCACCGTCGCCTCGGCGCTGGAGGCCGGGGTCGTCACCTCGATGAGTCAGCGCTGGGACGCATCGGCGCCGCTGCCGATCGGCCGGTTCCGGATCCACGACGACGAGCCGATGGGGCGTTCGCTCACCATTCCGGAAATCCTCGTCCATTCCTCCAACATCGCCTCCGCGCGGATCGCCGACGCGATGGGCGCCGAGCGGATGGAACATGCCTTCCGCGCGCTCGGCTTCGACCGGCCGGCCGACATCGAGATCCGCGAGCGCAGCCGGACCTTGTGGCCGCGCGACTGGGGCCGGGCGACGGTGCTGACCAGCGGCTTCGGCCACGGCATCGCGATCACGCCGCTCCACCTCGCCACCGCTTATTGCGCGCTGGTCAACGGCGGCATCTGGCGGCCGGCGACGCTGCTTCGAGTCGATCCCGGCCATGAGGCGGAGGGCCGGCGCGTCTTTTCCGAGGCGACGAGCGCGCGGATGCGCCAGCTGCTGCGCATGATCGTGCTTCGCGGCACCGGCCGCAACGCCAACGTCCCGGGATTCCGCATCGGCGGCAAGACCGGCACGGCCGAGAAGGTCGCGGCGGGCGGCGGATATAATCGTCACGTCAACGTATCTACCTTCGCGGCGGCTTTCCCTATGGATCAGCCACGCTATGTGGTGCTCGTCATGATGGACGCACCCAGAGGCACCGCGGCGAATCACGGCGTGACGACGGCCGCATGGACGTCGGCGCCGGTGGTCGCCCGCGTGGTCCAGCGGATCGGGCCGTTGCTCGGCGTGATCCCGGATGAACGCCGCGATATCGATGTTTCGGAGCTGATGCCGCTGGTCGCCGGCGCCGAGCCTTCGCCGACGGTCCAGTAAATGAAGCTCGGCGCGCTGACCGGCGGTGACGAGGGCGATCTCGTCACCGGCTTTGCCATCGATCATCGCAAGGTCGCCCCCGGCACCGTGTTCGGCGCCTTTCGCGGCGCGCGATTCAATGGCGAGGATTTCATCGCCGACGCCGTCGCCGCCGGCGCGATCGCGGTGGTCGCGCGGCCTGACGTTGCGGTCGAGGGCGCCGCGCGGATCGCGGCCGAGGAGCCGAGGCGGACCTTCGCGCGGCTCGCCGCGACATTCTTCCGGCCGTTCCCCGGGACGGTCGTCGCGGTCACGGGCACGAACGGCAAGACCTCCAATGTCGAGCTCGTCCGCCAGCTGTGGCGGATGGCCGGCCATCCGTCGGCCAGCATCGGCACGCTTGGCGTCACCACGTCGGACGAGCAGGTGACGACCGGGCTCACCACGCCCGACATCGTGACCTTCCTGTCCAACATGGCGGGGCTCGAGCGGATGGGGATCACCCATGCCGCGTTCGAGGCATCGAGCCACGGCCTGTCGCAATATCGCACCGAGGGCCTGCCAGTGAAGGCGGCGGCCTTCACCAATTTCAGCCGCGACCATCTCGACTATCACGAGACGATGGAGGCCTATTTCGAGGCCAAGATGCGGCTCTTCGACGAGGTGGTGGACGCGGACGGCACCGCCGTCATCTGGATGGACGACCCGAAATCGGCCGAAGTGCTGGCGCGCGCGAGGGCGCGGGGGCTGAGGACGATCACGGTCGGCCGCAACGGCGAGACGCTGAAGCTGGTCTCGCGCGAGACGACGCCGCTCGGCCAGAAGCTCGGGATCGAGGCGGAGGGCAGGAGCTACACCGTCACCCTCGCCTTGATCGGCGCCTATCAGGCCGCCAACGCGCTGACCGCCGCCGGTCTCGTCATCGCCACCGGCGGGGCGATCGGCGGGACGCTCGCCAATCTCGCGCGCGTGCATCCGGTGCGCGGGCGGCTGGAGCGGGCGGTGATCACCCGGGCCGGCGCGCCGGTCTATGTCGATTATGCCCACACGCCCGACGCGATCGAGAGCGCGATCGAGGCGCTGCGGCCGCATGTGAAGGGCCGGCTCATCATCGTCTTCGGCGCCGGCGGCGACCGCGATGTCGGCAAAAGGCCGGAAATGGGCGCGATGGCCGCGCGGCTCGCCGACATCGTCATCGTCACCGACGACAATCCGAGGAGCGAAGACCCGGCCGCGATCCGCGCCGCGATCCTGGCGGCCGCGCCGGGCGCGCGCGAAGTGGCCGGCCGCCGCGAGGCGATCCGCGCCGCCATCGCCGAGGCGGGGCCGGACGACCTGGTTCTGCTCGCCGGCAAGGGCCATGAGCAGGGGCAGATCGTGGCCGACAAGGTGCTGCCCTTCGACGACGTCGCCGTGGCGCGGGAGGAAGCGGCGTGAGGGCTATCACTTCCGTCCACCACATCCGTTCGTCCCGAGCGAAGTCGAGGGGCGCATGTGATGAATCCGTGCCAGCGCCCCTCGACTACGCTCGGGACGACCAAGGGGAGGGCCGCTCCATGCAAGGTCGGGGCCGCTCCATCCAAGGTCGGGGCCGCTCGACGCGAGGCGGGGGCCGCTCGACGCGAGGCAGAGGGCAGGCATGAAGGGGCTCTGGACCTCCGCCGAGATTGCGGGCGCGACCGGCGGCGTCGCTTCCGCCGATTTCACCGTGTCCGGCGTCGCCTTCGATTCGCGCGAGATCGGGCCGGGGGACCTGTTCATCGCGATGAAGGGCGAGGCGACGGACGGGCGTCTGTTCCTCGACAAGGCGTTCACGGCGGGGGCGGCCGGCGCGCTGGTCAGCGAGGCGACCGAGCGGCCGAGCATCCGCGTGGACGACACGTTCGCGGCGCTCAACGCGCTTGGCGCGGCCTCGCGGGCGCGGACCCGGGCCAGGGTGATCGGGGTCACCGGATCGGTCGGCAAGACGAGCACCAAGGAGCTGCTCTACGCCGCGCTCGATCGCTGCGCGCCGGGCTTCGCGCACCGTTCGGTCAAGAGCTACAACAATCATACCGGCGTGCCCCTGAGCCTCGCCAGGATGCCGCGCGAGGCGCGCTTCGGCGTGTTCGAGATGGGCATGAACCATGAAGGCGAGCTCGCCGCGCTGACCCGGCTGGTGCGCCCCCATGTCGCCATCGTCACCGCGATCGCGCCGGCGCACCGCGAATATTTCCCGAGCGAGGAAGCGATCGCCGACGCCAAGGGCGAGATCTTCCAGGGGCTCGAGCCGGGCGGGATTGCCGTCATCCCCTTCGACAGCCCGCACCGCGACCGGCTGATCGCCGCGGCGCGGCATTATGCGGCGCGGATCGTCACCTTCGGCATGAGCGAGGGCGCGGATGTGCGCGCGAGCTATGTCGTTCCGGCCGCGCGCGGCGGATCCCTGGTCTCGGCCGCGCTGCCGGATGCTCATCTCAGCTTCACGATCAGCCAGCCGGGGGCGCACTGGGTCTCCAACGCGCTTGCGGTGCTGGCGGCGGTCGATGCGGTCGGCGGCGATCTCGCGGCGGCCGGGCTTGCCTTTGCCGACATGGACGCCCTCAAGGGCCGCGGCGCGCGCCGGCGGATGCGGATCGGCGACGGCGAGGCGCTGCTGATCGACGAAAGCTACAACGCCAACCCCGCCTCGATGGCGGCGACGCTCGCGGTGCTCGGCGCCGAGCCGGTCGAGGGGCGGCGGATCGCGATCCTCGGGACGATGCGCGAGCTCGGGCCCGACAGCGCGGATTTCCATGCCGCGCTCGCCGCGCCGATTGAGGCGGCGAAGGTCGACTATGCGATCCTGGTCGGCGAAGAGATGGATGCGCTGGCCGATGCGCTCGGCGACAGGGTGCCGCATGTGCGCGCGCCCGATGCGGCGAGCGCGATCGGCCTCGCGCGCGATGCGATCGCGCCGGGCGACGCGATCCTGGTCAAGGGATCGAATGCGGTGGGCCTCGCCGCCTTGGTCGAAACGCTCGCGACAGGGGAGAGCTGATGTTCCTTTGGATTGCCGAGCAGCTTGGGTTCCCGGGCATCTTCAACCTTTTCCGCTATTCGACGGTGCGCGCCGGCGCGGCGGTGGCGACCGCGCTCTTCCTCGGCCTCCTGATCGGGCCGAAGTTCATCGGCTGGCTGCGCGTCCGGCAGGGCAAGGGCCAGCCGATCCGCGAGGATGGCCCGCAAAGCCACCTCGCCAAGCGCGGCACGCCGACGATGGGCGGGCTGATGATCCTGACCTCGGTCTCGGTCTCGATGCTTTTGTGGATGGACCTGTTCAACAAATATGTCTGGGCGTGCCTGTTCATCACGGTCGGCTTCGGCCTGATCGGCTTCCTCGACGATTACGACAAGGTGAAGAAGCGCAGCACCAAGGGCGTGTCGGGCAAGGTCAGGCTGCTGTTCGAATTCATCATCGCGGGCGCCGGCTGCGCGGTGATCACCTGGGGGGCGGGGACGCATCTCTACATCCCCTTCTACAACGGGCCATTGGGCGATCTCGGCGTCTTCTACGTCGCCTTCGCCGCCTTCGTCGTGGTGGCGTTCGGCAATGCGGTGAACCTGACGGACGGGCTCGACGGGCTCGCGACCATGCCGGTGATCATCGCCAGCCTCGCCTTCCTCGTCATCGCCTATCTGGTCGGCAATGCGAAGTTCGCCGCCTATCTCGGCATCCCGCACGTGCCCGGGGCGGGCGAGCTCGCCGTGCTCTGCTCGGCGATGATCGGGGCGGGGCTCGCCTTCCTGTGGTTCAACGCGCCGCCGGCGGCGGTCTTCATGGGGGACACCGGCAGCCTCGCGCTCGGCGGCGCGCTTGGCGCGATCGCCGTCTCGACCCGGCACGAAATCGTTCTCGGCATCATCGGCGGTCTGTTCGTGGTCGAGGCGATGAGCGTCATCATCCAGGTCCTGGTCTACAAGCGCACCGGCAAGCGCGTCTTCCGAATGGCGCCGATCCACCACCATTTCGAGCAGCTCGGCTGGAGCGAGCCGACGGTCGTGATCCGATTCTGGATCGTGGCGTTCGTGCTCGCGCTGGCCGGGCTGGCGACGCTGAAATTGAGATGATCACCAGCCCCGCCTTTGCCGGAAAGAAATATGCCGTGCTCGGGCTGGCGCGCTCCGGGCTGGCGACGGTGCGGGCGCTGCTCGCGAGCGGGGCGAAGGTGGTGGCGTGGGACAATCGTGAAACCGCACTTGAAAATCTCCGTTCGTCCCGAGCGAAGTCGAGGGGCGCTGGCACAGAGTCCGAGGTGCGCCCCTCGACTTCGCTCGGGACGAACGAGGTTGTTATTGCCGACCCCTTGAAGATCGACCTTTCCGGTTTCGACGGCGTGGTGGTGTCGCCCGGCGTACCGCTCAATCGGCACCCGATCGCGGCGAAGGCGCGCGCGGCCGGCGTGCCGGTGATCGGCGACATCGAATTGTTCGCGCAGGCGCGGGCGAGCCTGCCGCCGCACAAGGTGGTCGGGATCACCGGGACCAACGGCAAGTCGACGACCACGGCCCTGGTCCACCACATCCTGAAGGCCGCTGGGGTGCCGACCGAGATGGGCGGCAATATCGGCCTCCCCATCCTGGGGCAGGACCCGCTGCCCGAAGGCGGCGTCTATGTGCTGGAGCTGTCGAGCTACCAGATCGACCTCACCTTCAGCCTCGATTGCGACATCGCGGTGCTGCTCAACGTGACGCCGGATCATCTCGATCGGTATGACGGGTTCGAGGGATACGTCGCTTCGAAGACTCGGCTGTTCGAGATGCAATCCCCTGACAATGTCGCGGTGATTGTTGCTGAAGACGATCAGACACGTTCGCTCGCGAAGAAATTGAGTGTTCCTGCGAAGGCAGGAACCCAGTCTGGGCTCCCGCTTTCGCGGGAACACAAGGTGTGTCGGGTGCTTTCTCGCCTCCTCCAAAATCAAGTTCGCGGAGGTCAGCCCGATTGGCCGTCGCTTCAAGGGCCGCATAACCTGCAGAACGTCGGTGCCGCTTTCACAATCTGCCAGTCTCTTGGGCTGCCCAACGAGCAGATCGAAGAAGGTCTCCGCACCTATCCCGGTCTCCCGCATCGTATGGAGCGGGTGCGGGAGAAGGACGGGGTGCTCTTCGTCAACGACAGCAAGGCCACCAACCCGGACTCGACCGCGCCGGCGCTCGCCGCTTTCCCGCATGTCCACTGGATCGTCGGCGGGCTGGCGAAGACGGAGAGCCTGGGGCCGTGCGAGGCGCAGCTCGGCCATGTCCGCGCCGCCTATACGATCGGCGAGGCGGGGCCGATGTTCGCGCGGCTGCTGGAAGGCAGGGTGCCGGTTCGGAAGTGCGAGGTGCTGGAGCGGGCGGTGCGCGAGGCCGCCGGTGCGGCGGTGGCGGGGGAGGTGGTTTTGCTCTCCCCGGCCTCAGCCTCGTTCGACCAGTTCACGGACTATGAGGCGCGCGGCCAAGCCTTCCGCGCGGCTGTGGAGGCGTTATGAGTGGAGCGATGGCGCAGGCGAACGGCAAGGCGGCGCGGCTCGGGCGATCGGACAGGAGCGCGATCGGGCGCTGGTTCTGGGAAATCGACAAGGTGCTGCTGCTGCTCGTCGCGGTCCTGATCTCGATCGGGCTGATCGCGGTCGCCGCCGCCTCGCCGGCCGCGGGCGTGCGCTATTCGGGCGCGGGCGTCAGCTTCCCGCCGCTTTATTATTTCTACCGCCAGCTGGTGTGGATCCTGGTCTCGCTTCCCGTCCTCATCGGCGTTTCGATGCTGCCCAAGCCGACGGCGCGGCGGTTGTCGCTGATCGGCGCCCTGATCTTCACCTTCTGCCTCTTCCTCGTGCCGATCCTCGGCCACGAGGTGAACGGCGCGCGGCGGTGGATCTGGCTCGGCTTCACCCAGTTCCAGCCCTCGGAATTCCTGAAGCCGTTGTTCATCGTCTCGATCGCCTGGCTGCTGTCGCTCAAGGAGAAGGATCAGTCGCTGCCGATCGTGCCGCTGACCGCCGCCTGCACCGGCATCGTCGCGGTGCTTTTGATGATGCAGCCCAATTTCGGCGAGACGATCATCTTCGTCTCCGCCTGGGTGCTGCTGCTCCTCCTTTCGGGCGCGCCGATGCGGTTCCTGCTGATTCTCGGCGCGACGGGTCTGGTCGCGGTCGTCGCCGCCTATTTCCTCTATCCGGTCGCGACCCAGCGGATCGACGGCTTCCTCTTTTCGGAAGGCGACAATTACCAGGTCGTCTCGGCGCTCCGCACGCTGACCGCCGGCGGGCTGTTCGGCGTCGGGCCGGGGGCGGGGACGAGCAAATTCTCGCTGCCCGAGCCGCACACCGACTACATCTTCTCGGTGATCGGCGAGGAATTCGGGATCATCGCCTGCCTCGCCATCGCGATCCTCTACATGACGATCGTCGCCAGGGTGCTGATCCGCCTGCTCAACGAGGAGGACAAGTTCATCGTGCTGGCGACCGCCGGCCTCGTCTGCCAGTTCGGGATGCAGGCGCTGATCAACATGGCGGTCAACGTCCATATCGCCCCGTCCAAGGGGATGACGCTGCCCTTCATCTCCTATGGCGGATCGTCGATGATCGCGCTCGCGATCGGCTTCGGACTATTGCTCGCGTTCAGCCGGCGAAACCCCTATCTCGATCGCTCGCCCTATGTCGTGAAATGGAGCGGGCTCAAGTGAACGGATTTTCGCGGCACTACGTGCTGGCCGCCGGGGGGACCGGCGGGCACATGGTGCCGGCGCATGCGCTTGCCGAAGAGCTGTTGGCGCGCGGCCACCGGGTCGCGCTGATCACCGACGATCGCGGCGCGCGAATCCCGGGCCTGTTCGACAAGGTCCAGGTCCACGTCCTGCCCGCCGGGCGGCTCGCCGGCGGGCCGCTTGGCTGGCTTCGCGCCGCGCGGTCGATCATGACCGGCCGGGCGATGGCGCTCCGGCTCTACGAAACGTTCCGGCCGGCGGCGGTGATCGGCTTCGGCGGCTATCCGGCGCTCCCGGCGCTGCTTGCCGCGCGCAAGGACAAGGTGCCGACGCTCGTCCATGAGCAGAATGCGGTGCTCGGCCGGGTCAACCGCCTCGTCGCCTCGCGCGTCGACGCGATCGCGACCTCCTATCCGGAGGTCCAGCGGCTTCCGGCCAAGGCGCGGCACAAGACCGATTTCGTCGGCAATCCGGTGCGCGACGAGGTGGCGGCGATCCGCGAGCAACCCTTCCCGGCGCTCGACGGCGACGGCGTGTTCCGCCTGCTCGTCACCGGCGGCAGCCAGGGCGCGACGATCCTCGGCAGCGTCGTGCCCGACGGCCTGGCGCTGCTCCCGGAGCATTTCCGCCGCCGGCTCCAGGTGACGCAGCAATGCCGCGCCGAGGATATCGAGCGGGTGCGCGAACGCTATGCCGCGCTGGGCATCCCCGCCGAGCTTGCGACCTATATGGAGGATCTGCCGGCGAGGCTCGCCTGGGCGCATCTCGTGATCGCGCGCGCCGGCGCATCGACCATCGCCGAGCTGACCGCCGCGGGCCGGCCGGCGATCCTGATCCCGCTCCCGAGCGCGACCGACGATCACCAGACCGCCAATGCCCGCGAGATGGCGAAGGCGGGCGGCGCGCGGATGATCGCGCAGTCGAAGTTCACGCCGATCGAGCTCGCCAAGCAGATGCAGAAGCTCGCGCTCGATCCCGAGGCGCTCGCCAATGCGGCGGCGCGGGCACGCGCGCTCGGCAAGCCCGACGCTGCCCGCGCGCTCGCCGATCTCGTCGAGCGGGTCGGCAGCGACGGCGGCGTCGAATATCAGCCGGTTCGCGAGGCCGTGCTCCAGCCGATTCCGAACGGGGCGCTGGCATGAAAGGCGTCGGCACCGACATCGGCACCATCCATTTCGTCGGCATCGGCGGCATCGGCATGTCGGGGATCGCCGAGGTGATGAAGATCCTAGGCTATGAGGTGCAGGGATCGGATGTCGCCGAGGGATATGTGGTCGAGGGGCTGCGGGCGAAGGGGATCCCGGTCGCGATCGGTCATGACGCCGGCAATCTCGGCGACGCCGCGGTGGTCGTGATCTCGACCGCGATCGCCAAGGACAATCCGGAGGTCGTCGCGGCCTATGAGCGGCGCATCCCGGTGGTGCGGCGCGCCGAGATGCTGGCCGAACTGATGCGCTTGAAGTCCACCGTCGCGGTGGCCGGAACGCACGGCAAGACGACGACGACCTCGATGATCGCGGCGATGCTCGATGCCGGCGGGATCGATCCGACCGTGATCAACGGCGGGATCATCAACGCCTACGGCTCCAACGCGCGGCTCGGATCGAGCGACTGGATGGTCGTCGAGGCGGACGAGAGCGACGGCTCGTTCCTGCGGCTCGACGGCACGATCGCGGTCGTGACCAATATCGATCCCGAGCATCTCGATCATTATGGCGGCTTCGACAAGGTGAAGGACGCCTTCGTCGAGTTCGTCGAGAATGTGCCTTTCTATGGCGCCGCTTTGCTGTGCGTCGATCATCCCGAGGTGCAGGCGATCATCCCGCGCCTCCGGGACCGGCGGATCGTGACCTACGGCTTCGCGGCGCAGGCCGACGTGCGCGGCGAGAATGTCCGGCCCTTCCCCGGCGGCAACCGCTTCGACGTCACCTTGCGCGACCGCGCCGGCGAGACGCGCACCATCACCGGGATCGAGCTGCCGATGCCGGGCCGGCACAATGTCTCCAACGCGCTCGCCGCGATCGGCGTGGCGGCGGAGATGGGGATCGCCGACGACGTGATCGCGCGCGGCTTTGCCGGTTTCGGCGGGGTCAAGCGCCGCTTCACCAGGGTCGGCGAGGTCGACGGAATCACGATCATCGACGATTACGGCCACCATCCGGTCGAGATCAGGGCGGTGCTCTCGGCCGCGCGCGAGGGGGCCGAGGGGCGCGTGATCGCGGTCGTCCAGCCGCATCGCTACACGCGGCTGCGTGACCTGATGGACGAGTTCCAGAGCGCCTTCAACGATGCCGATATCGTCATCGCGGTGCCGGTCTATCCCGCCGGCGAGGCGCCGATCGAGGGCGTCAGCCACGAGACCCTGGTCGCCGGGCTGAAGGAGCGCGGGCATCTCGGGGCGCTCGCCGCGTCCGACCCCCACGACGTCGCCCGCCAGCTCGCCGCGCTCGCCGCGCCGGGCGACATGATCATCTTCCTCGGCGCCGGCGACATCACCAAATGGGCCGCCGGCTTCGCGCAGGGCCTCAAGGAAAGGCGCGGCGGATGAGCGCCGTCATCGACATGCCGGCCGTGCGCGGCAGGCTCACCGCCCGGGCGCCGCTGGCGCCGCTCGTCTGGTTCAAGTCGGGCGGGGCGGCCGAATGGCTGTTCGAGCCGAAGGATTCCGACGATCTCGCGGACTTCCTTCGCGATCTCGATCCGGGGGCGCCGGTGATGGCGCTCGGGCTGGGATCCAACATGATCGTGCGCGACGGGGGCGTGCCGGGCGTGGTCGTGCGCCTGGGCAAGGCGTTCGCGCAGGTCGAGCAGCTCGATGCCACGACATTGCGCTGCGGCGGCGGCGCCTCGGGCATCCTCGTTTCCTCGAAGGCGCGCGACGCCGGCATTGCCGGCCTCGAATTCCTGCGCGGAATCCCCGGGACGGTCGGCGGCTTCGTCAGGATGAACGGCGGCGCCTATGGCCGCGAGGTGAAGGACATCCTCGTCCAGTGCGAGGTCGTGCTGCGCTCCGGCGAGCGGCGCACGCTGGCGCCGGCGGACCTCGGCTATCGCTATCGCCATTCCGACTTGCCCGAGGGCGCGGTCGTGGTCTCGGCGACCTTGCGCGGCGTTTCCGGCGACAAAGCGGCGATCGCCGCCGAGATGGACCGCATCGCCGCCGAGCGCGAAGCCTCGCAGCCCCTTCGGAGCCGCACCGGCGGCTCGACATTCAAGAACCCGCCGGGGGACAAGGCCTGGCGGCTCGTCGACGCGGCCGGGCTGCGCGGATTCCGCATCGGCGACGCGCAGGTTTCGGAGAAGCATTGCAATTTCCTGCTCAATCTCGGCAACGCGACGAGCGGGCAGATCGAGGAGCTTGGCGAGGAGGTGCGGCGGCGCGTGAAGGCGGATTCCGGCGTGGAGCTTGAATGGGAAATCCAGCGGGTGGGAACCCCCTCCCCCCTCCAGGGGAGAGGGCCGGAGAGAGGGGGTGTGATGTGAGCAGCCGCTCAACTTCCCCTCTCCCTTCGCCGCTGCGCGGCTCTTCCCTCTCGCCTGAAGGGGAGAGGGAGAAACTCCACATCGCGGTCCTCATGGGCGGATGGTCCGCCGAGCGCGAGGTTTCGCTCGTCACCGGCAACGGCGTCGCCGACGCGCTGGAAAGCCGCGGCCACCGCGTGACCCGGATCGACATGGGCCGCGACGTCGCCCAGCGGCTTGCCGAGGCGGCGCCCGACGTGGTGTTCAACGCGCTGCACGGGACCCCGGGCGAGGACGGATCGGTCCAGGGCCTGATGGACCTGATGGGCCTCAAATATACCCATAGCGGGCTCGAGACCTCGGTGATCGCGATCGACAAGGAGCTCACCAAGATGGTGCTGGTGCCGCACGGCATCCGCATGCCGGCCGGCACGATCGTCGACAGCGAGAGCCTGTTCGCCGCCGATCCGATGGCGCGGCCCTATGTGCTGAAGCCGGTGAACGAAGGCTCGTCGGTCGGCGTCGCGATCGTCACCAGGGACGGCAATTACGGCGATCCGATCGGGCGCGACGTGAAGGGCCCGTGGCAGGAGTTCGACCGGCTGCTGGCCGAGCCCTTCATCCGGGGGCGCGAGCTGACGACGGCGGTGCTCGGCGACGAGGCGCTCGAGGTGACGGAGCTTCGGCCCAAGTCCGGCTTCTACGATTATGACGCCAAATATACGGACGGGCTGACCGAGCATGTCTGCCCCGCCGACATCCCCGCCGAGATCCGCGCCGCCTGTCTCGACATGGCGCTCAAGGCGCACCGGCTGCTCGGCTGCAGGGGCTGCTCGCGCTCCGATTTCCGCTGGGACGACGAGAAGGGTGTCGAGGGGCTCTACCTCCTCGAGGTCAACACCCAGCCCGGGATGACGCCGCTCAGCCTCGTCCCCGAACAGGCGCGGGCGCGCGGCATCGATTATGCCACTTTGGTCGAGCGGATCGTGGAGGCGGCGCTGTGAGCGCGCGAGTCGCGAGGGGCAATGCGGCGCGGCCGCGTACGCGCAGCAATTCGCGCGCGCCGCGCTCGGTCAACACGCGCCGCAAGAAGCAGCCGGAGATGCTGGAATCGCTCGGCTTCGCGCCGGGCACGGGCCGCCGCGTGATCGGCTGGATGCTCGGCATCGGCACGATCGTGGTGGCGCTGGCGCTGATCGTCAGCCTGCGGCTGCCGCAGCTCGCCGGCACCGCGATCGGCGAGGGGATCGGCGCGGCCGGCTTCACGATGCGCCGGGTCGAGATCAACGGGGCCAGCCGCGTGCCCCGGCTCGCGGTCTACAATATCGCCTTCGATCAGCCGTCGATGGCGATGCCGCTGGTCGATCTTTCGGCGACGCGTGAGCGGCTGCTCCATTTCGGCTGGATCAAGGAGGCGCGGGTCTCGCGCCGCCTTCCCGACACGCTCGTCGTCGACATCGTCGAGCGCGTGCCGGCGGCGATCTGGCAGCATGGCGGGCAGCTGAGCCTGGTCGATGCCGAGGGCGTGATCCTGGAGCCGGTCCATGTCGATTCGATGCCGGACCTGCTGCTCGTCGTTGGCCCCGCCGCCAACCGCCACCTCGGGACGCTTCAGGCGCTGCTCGGCGCGGCGCCCCATCTTCGGCCGCAGGTGACCGGCGCGTCGTGGATCGGCGACCGGCGATGGGACATCCGTTTCCAGACCGGCGAGACGCTCAGCCTTCCGGAGGGTGACGATGCGGCGCGCCGCGCGATCCAGCGTTTCGCGGCGATGGATCAGCAGACCCAGCTGCTCGGGCGCGGCCTGGTGCGCTTCGACATGCGCATTCCCGGCCGGGTGATCGTCCGCGTCTCGCGCGAGCCCGGATCGACCGTGCCGGTGCTGACCGATCCCGATCCCGGGCAGATGCCCGAAGACCTTGCGAGGACGATCTGATGCGGCGCCCGACCCCCGCTCCGGCCCGAAGCCTCGTCGCCGCGCTCGACGTCGGCTCGTCCAAGGTCTCGGCGCTGATCGCCGAGCCAGCGGGCGAGGGGCGGCTCAAAATCCTCGGGACCGGCCAGCGCGAGAGCAAGGGCGTGAGGCGCGGCTTCATCGCCGACATGGAGAAAAGCGAGCTCGCGATCCGCGAGGCGGTCGAGCAGGCGGAGCGCATCGCCGGCACCAATATCGACCAGGTCTTCGTCGGCTTTTCGGCGGGCGGCCTCGCCAGCGACGTCGCCAGCGTCGAGCTCGCCATCGGCGGTCGTCGCATCGCCGACGCCGACATCGATTCCCTGCTGGACGCCGGCAAGAATTCGATCGACCCGGCCGGGCGGATGCTGCTCCACGCCATGCCGGCGCTCTACACGATCGACGGCATGAACGGGGTGAGGAAGCCCAACGGCCTTCATGCCGACAAGCTCGCGGTCGACATCCATGTCGTCGCGGCCGATCCGTCGCCGGTCAAGAATCTCGATCTGTGCGTCCGATCCGCGCATCTCGGCGTTGAAGCCATCGTCGCCTCGCCGGTCGCCGCCGGCAAGGCGTGCCTGAGCGAGGAGGAGCGGGAGCTTGGCGTGGCGCTTGTCGAGCTTGGCGCGGGCGTGACCAACGTCTCGGTGTTCGCCGGCGGGATGCTGGCGGGACTGAAATCGCTCGCCACCGGCGCCAGCGACATCACGGACGATATCGCCGCCGCCTTCGGCACCCGGCGCAACGAGGCCGAACGGATCAAATGCTTCTACGGATCGGCGATGATGAGCCCGCGCGACAATCACGACATGATCGAGCTCGCGCCGATCGCCGGCCATCAGGAGGGCATCGAGACCCAGCGCATCACCCGCGCCCAGCTCGTCACCGTGATCCGCCAGCGGCTCGAACATCTGGCGTCGGAGATCGAAGCGGCGCTCAAGGACCTCGGTTTCGCCGGGCCGTTCGGGCGGCAGGTGGTGCTGACCGGCGGCGGCGCGGAGCTCAAGGGCATCGCGGATTATGCCCAGGGCGTGCTCGGCCGCGCCGTCAGGGTCGGCCGCCCGGCCATGCCCGGCCTTCCGGACGCGCATAGCGGCCCGGCCTTTTCGACCCTCGCCGGGCTCGCCCAGTTCGCGGCTTCGGACGAGCTCGATCTTCGCACCGGCTTCGCCGCGCCGCAGGTCGAGAAAGCGGGCGGCAACGTCGTGCAGCGCCTGATCGCGGCCTTTCGGACCCAATATTGATGAAAGTTGGGGAAAACGTGACCGTCCGATTAACTTTTCGCTCGCACCGGCGAATCGCATCGTGCAAGACATTTAGTGGATATCCGGCGCGCGAGGCGCAAGGGATAGGGGAGACGTTGGTATGAGCATCGATTTCATCCGCCCGGAAGTGGACGAGCTTCGGCCCCGGATCAGCGTGATCGGAGTCGGCGGCGCCGGCGGCAACGCCGTCGCCAACATGATTCAGTCGGACGTGCAGGGGGTCGACTTCATCGTCGCCAATACCGACGCCCAGGCGCTCAACCACAGCCAGGCGGACCGCAAGATCCAGCTCGGCCTGAAGATCACCCAGGGGCTCGGCGCCGGATCGCGGCCGGAGATCGGCAAGGCGGCGGCCGAAGAGGCGCTCGCCGAGATCGAGCAGAGCCTTGACGGCGCGCACATGTGCTTCATCGCGGCCGGCATGGGCGGCGGCACCGGCACCGGCGCGGCCCCCGTCATCGCCAAGGCCGCGCGCGACCGCGGCATCCTGACCGTCGGCGTCGTCACCAAGCCGTTCAGCTTCGAAGGCGCGCGGCGCGGCCGCTCCGCCGACGCGGGCATCGCCGAGCTTCAGCAGCATGTCGATACGCTGATCGTCATCCCCAACCAGAACCTGTTCCGCATCGCCAACCCGAACACGACCTTCAGGGAAGCGTTCCAGATGGCCGACGAGGTGCTGCAACAGGGCGTGCGCGGCATCACCGACCTGATGGTCATGCCCGGCCTCATCAATCTCGATTTCGCCGACGTCCGCTCGGTGATGAGCGAGATGGGCAAGGCGATGATGGGCACCGGCGAAAGCTCGGGCGACAACCGCGCGATCGAGGCGGCGGAGAAGGCGATCGCCAACCCTCTTCTCGACGGCGTGTCGATGCGCGGCGCGAAGGGCGTCATCATCTCGATCACCGGCGGCGAGGACATGCGCCTGATGGAGGTCGACGAGGCCGCCAACCATATCAAGGAGCTGGTCGATCCCGACGCCAACATCATCTGGGGATCGGCGTTCAACAACGAGCTCCAGGGCAAGATCCGCGTGTCGGTCGTGGCGACCGGCATCGACGTCGAGGAGGCGACCCAGGCGACGCCGCTGCAGGCGAAGGTCTTCACCTTCCCCGGCGCGCGCGGCGATGCGGCCAGGACCGACGCGGCCGCCCCCGCGGCCCCCGCCCCGGCCCCGGAACAGGCGGCCGAGCCGGTCCCCGAGCCGGCGATCAAGCTGACCCCGCCCGAAGTCGCCGAAGAAGCGGACGAAACGGTGAGCTTCATCGACGAGCAGGTCGCGTCGTCCGAACTGACGCTCGACCAGCCGGCCGGCGAGGATGAGGGCGACGAGCTTCTGCTCGGCGACGAGGCCACGCCGATGGAGCATCCGATCGCGGCCGAGGACCTGCCCGACGATGTCGGCCGGCGCAGCTGGCTCACCGCCGGGGAGCCGGCGGCGGCCCCCGAACCGAAGCCGGCGCGCGAGAGCGGCGGCACCTTGTTCGAGCGCATGTCCAACATCGCGCGCGGCGCCGCCAAGGCGCAGGTCGAGGACGAGGACGGGCCGCGCATGCGCTCCGGCCGCGACCCGCTCGACATTCCGCGCTTCCTCAACCGTCAGAACAACCAGTAAGCGGCGTTGAAGCTTTCCTTCGGGGGGGGCGTCGGGGCCTTTGCCGCCCCGGCCCCTCCTCCGAAGGGAGGGGCTTGAGCCCGTTCGCGCTTCATCGCCTCCGCGCACCGCCTGACCGCAGCGAGCCGATGCAGTCATTGCCGCGACAGCTTCGCCCCTGTCTATCGACCGCATGACTTCATCGTGGAGGCGGGGGGCACGCCTTGCGTGGCGCGGGGGCGCGTTCGCAGTTCTGGCGTGCATGACGATCGCGGCGGCCGCTCCGGCCAACGCCCAGGATGGTGACGGCGACGATCCCGCGCCGCGCGGCCGCGCGCTCTATCCGCCCGGCGCGGTCGTCCAGCCGCTGACCGAAAATGCCGGCGCGGACCTGCGCCGCTACATGACCCAGATCGCCCGCGATCCGCGCGATCTCGATGCGTTGCTCGGCGCCGGGCGCGAAGCGTTGCGGATGGGCGATCCGCAGGCGGCGCTCGGCTTCTACACGCGCGCCGGCGAGGTCGCCCCGCGCGATGGGCGGGTCAAGGCCGGCATGGGATCGGTGATGGTGCTCGCCGAACAGCCGCGCGAGGCGCTCGATTTCTTCGGCCAGGCCGTGTCGCTCGGCGCGGACCAGGGGGAGATCGCGGCCGATCGCGGGCTTGCTTATGACATGATCGGCGATCCGGCGCGCGCGCAGCAGGATTATCGGACGGCGCTCGCCGCGCATGATTCGCCCGAGGTGCGCCGGCGGCTCGCGCTCTCGCTGGCGATCAGCGGGCAGCGCGCTGCGGCGCTCCAGGCGATCGACGCCCAGCTTCGCCAGAACGACCGCGCCGCGTGGCGCACCCAGGCGTTCGTTCTCGCGCTGACCGGCGATGCCGCCGGCGCCGAGGATACCGCGCGGCGCGTGATGCCGCCCGGAACGGCGGGCCAGATGGCGCCATTCCTCGCGCGGCTGGCCGGGTTGACGCCGTCGCAGAAGGCGATGGCGGTCCATTTCGGCGAATTCCCGAGCAACGGATCGGCGATGGCAAGCGCGGCGCCGGCGCGGCCGCCGGCCGGCCCGCCGACGCAGGTCGCTTCGGCTTCGCCCGGCACCGCGCGGCGCGGCCCGGTCGCCCAGCCGGCGACCCCCTACACGCTGTATGAACAGCCGGCCGGGCGGACGCTGACCGATGTGCTGCGCGGCCGTGCCGCCGCCGCCGGACCGGCCGCGCCGGCCCCCAGCGCGACAGGTCCGGGCGCCGCGACCGCCGAGCGACCTTTGCGCCGCTTCGAGCCGGCCCCGTCGGCGGCGTCGCCCGGTTTCTCGCTGACGCCAGGCGCGACGCCGGCGGCTCGCCCGGCGCCGGGCGATTTCGCCGAGGTCGCCGCCGCGGTCGATGCGCTGCCGCCCGAAGTCGAGTTGAATCCGGCGCCGCCGGCCGGGGCGGCCCGTGCGTCCTCGCCACCGCCGGCGCCGGCGCGAAGCGCGCCGCCGACGCAGAGCCGGACCGCCGAGCGCGCCGCGCCGCGCCGGCCCGCGGCCCCGGCCAATCCGAGCCGCCACTGGGTCCAGATCGCGACCGCCGACCGCGCCGGTCTCGCCGCCGAGTTCACCCGCCTGCGCGGCCGCGTGCCGCAGCTCGCGGGCCAGGACGCCTATGCCGCGCCGATGCGCTCGAGCAGCCGCCTCCTCGTCGGCCCGTTCGACAGCGCCGCGGAGGCGCAGGCCTTCGTTCGGCGGCTCGACGGCCGAATCTCCGCTTTCGCCTGGACCAGCCCGGCCGGGCAGGCCGTCGAGCCGATCGGCGGCGGATCGGCCCGTTCGACGCGCGGCGCCGCCGATGCGCGGGCCCGGGACGACCGGCCGGCGGCGCGGACCGGCCGCGCCACCGGCACGTCCACGAGCTCTCCCGCCACGCGCGGGACGCGGGGCCGCGCGAGCGGCGAGGAGGCGCGTTCGACCTCGACCTCGACCACACGGCGCGGCGCGGCGTCCTCGTCGCGCACGACGCGTGCGGGCGGCAGTCGCGCGACCGAGGAGCGCCCCGCCGCCCGGTCGAGCCGATCGACCGCCGATCGGGGATCGACCGCGCGCAGCCGCCGCTCTACACGCGCTGGAGATGATGACGACGACCGGACGACCGCTCGCCGCTCTGGCGGCCGATCCTCAGCGAACGCGCGGACGTCGTCATCCCGAGGGCGAACGCGGCACTAGGGGCCCGCGCGACGCCTTCCAGCGCGACCGCGACCGGATCATCCATTCGGTCCCGTTCCGGCGCCTGAGGCACAAGACCCAGGTCTTCGTCGTTCCGGACGGCGATCATTTCCGGGTGCGGCTGACCCACAGCCTGGAGGTCGCGCAGATCGGCCGCACCATCGCGCGCGTGCTCGGGCTCAACGAGGACCTGACCGAGGCGCTCTGCCTCGCCCACGATATCGGCCATTCGCCCTTCGGCCATGCCGGCGAGGACGTGCTGAGCGCGGCGATGGCGCAGGCTGGGGGCTTCGACCACAACGCCCATACCCTGCGGACGCTGACGCGGCTCGAAAGCCCCTATCCGCGCTTTCGCGGGCTCAATCTCAGCTGGGAGATGCTGGAGGGGCTGGCCAAGCATAATGGTCCGGTCACCGGCCCGCTTCCCTGGGCGCTGGCCGAGGCGGAGGCGGATTTCGGCATGGACCTCGACGCGTGGCCGAGCCTGGAGGCGCAGGTCGCGGCGATTTCGGACGACATCGCCTATGACAATCACGACGTCGACGACGGCCTGCGCTCCGGCCTGTTCACGCTCGACGAACTGATGGACGTGCCGCTCGTTGCGCGGAGCTGGGCGCGGGTGCGCGCGGCCTATCCCGATGTCGCGCCCCGCCAGCTTGTGCCGGAGCTCGTGCGCGAGATGATCGGGGTGATGGTGAACGACGTGATCGAGGAGACGCGCCATCGCACCGCCGGCCTTGGCGCGATCGAGGACGTGCGCCGCGCCGGGCGGCAGCTCGTCGGCTTTTCCGCGCCGCTCCAGGCCGAGGAGCGGCAGCTCAAGGCTTTCCTCTATCGCCGCATGTACGAGGCGGAGCCGGTGATGGCGGTGCGCGCGGCGGCGCAGGACATGCTCGCCGGCCTCTTCGCCGCCTATCGGGACGATCCGCGCCGGCTTCCCGAGGAGTGGCGACCCGAGGGCGACGATCCGGTCACCGTCCTTCGCGCGATCGGCGATTTCATCGCGGGCATGACCGATCGCTACGCGATCCGGCGTTATGAGGAGCTGGTCGGGCCGGCCGATCTGCCCGAAGGCTTCTGAGCCGCGCGGCGGCTGCTTCAAATCGCCGCATTCATCGTCTAGAGCCGCGCCTCGCTCTCTTGTTTTGGAAATCGTCGTGACGCTCTACGCCCGTTTCGCCGCGCATGTGGATGATGCGCTGAACGCCCTTGAAGCCGAAGGCGTGCTGGCGCGCGGGATCGAGCGCGGCGCCGTCGCGGTCGAGCCGCCGCGCGATCCCTCGCATGGCGATCTCGCGACCAATGCCGCGATGGTGCTGGCGAAGCGCGCCGGCATGAACCCGCGCGCGCTGGCCGAGGCGATTGCGGCGAAGCTCGGCGCGGTGAGCGAGGTGGCCAGCGTCGAGATCGCCGGGCCCGGCTTCATCAATTTGAGGCTCGCGCGCGGCGTCTGGGAAGAAGAGCTCGGCGCGATCCTGGCGGCCGGGGGCGATTATGGTCGCTCCAACCTCGGCGGCGGGCAGATGGTCAATGTCGAATATGTCTCGGCCAATCCGACCGGGCCGATGCACATGGGCCATTGCCGCGGCGCGGTGGTCGGCGATGCGCTGGCGAGCCTGCTCGAATATGCCGGCTACAAGGTGCGGCGCGAATATTATGTCAACGATGCCGGCGGCCAGGTCGACGTGCTCGCCCGCTCCGCGCACCTGCGCTATCGCGAGGCGCTCGGCGAGGATATCGGCGAGATTCCCGAAGGGCTCTATCCCGGCGACTATCTGAAGCCGGTCGGCGAGCGGCTGGCGCGCGAACATGGCGATGCCTTCGTCGGCAAGCCGGAAAGCGAGTGGCTGGACTTGTTCCGCCGCGAAGCGGTCGCGGACATGCTGGCGATGATCAAGGCGGATCTCGCCTTGCTCGGCATCCGCCACGAGATTTTCGCATCGGAGGCCGAGCTCCAGGCGGAAGGCAAGCCGGCCGAGGCCGAGGCGTGGCTGCGCGCGCGCGACCTCGTCTATGACGGGGTGCTGGAGGCGCCGAAGGGCGAGACGCCCGAGGATTGGGAGCCGGTTGAGCTGCCGCTGTTCCGCGCGACCCGGTTCGGCGACGACCAGGACCGGCCGATCAGGAAATCCGACGGCAGCTGGACCTATTTCGGCGCCGACCTCGCCTATCATTTCCAGAAAGCGCGGGAGGCGGACCAGCTGATCGACATCTGGGGCGCCGACCATGCCGGGACGGTGAAGCGGATCAAGGCGGCCGTCGCGGCGCTGACGGAGGGGCGCACGCCGTTCGACGTGAAGCTCGTCCAGATGGTGCGGCTGCTGCGCGCCGGCGAGCCGGTGAAGATGTCGAAGCGCGCGGGCAATTTCGTGACGCTGGCGGATGTGGTGCGCGAGGTCGGCAAGGACGTGGTGCGCTTCACCATGCTGACCCGCAAGGCCGACGCGCAGATGGACTTCGATTTCGCCAAGGTGGTCGAAGCCTCGAAGGACAATCCGGTCTTCTACGTCCAATATGCCCATGCCCGGATCCGCTCGCTTCAGCGGCGCGCCAAGGAGGAGGGGCTGGCGCTGCCGGCCGCGGCGGATCTGTCGCTGCTCGATGCGGACGAGCTCGATCTGGTCAAGCTCGCCGCGCAGTTTCCGCGCGTCGTCGAGGGCGCGGCGGCGGCGCATGAGCCGCACCGCATCGCCTTCTATCTCGGCGATCTCGCGGCGGCCTTCCACGCCCAATGGAACAAGGGCAATGACGATCCCGAAAAGCGTTTCCTGGTGGGACAGCGTCCCGATCTGACACGATCGCGGCTGGAATTGGCCGAAGCGATCGGGCAGGTTGTTCGAAATGGCCTCGCCATCATGGGGGTGGAGGCGGCCGAGGAGATGCAGTGATGGTGGGCGACGAGCGGGGGTCGGACGCAGGGTTCGATATCGATGCCGACGACACGTTCGAGGTCGAGGGGCCGGACGAGGATCGCCTGCCCTGGCTGGAAGCGGTCGAGGAAGAGGATGAGCGGGAGGGGCCTTCGGCCCTGAAGCTGATCGCCTCGGTGGTGATCGGGCTCGTCGCCATCGCGCTGATCGTCGGCGGGCTCTTCTGGCTCGGCAATCGCAATCGCGAGGACGGCAATGGCGAGGTGATCGCCGCACCCGAAGGCGATTACAAGGTTAGGCCCGACAATCCCGGCGGGATGAACGTCCAGGGGACCGGCGACACCGCTTATGCGGCGAGCGAGGGCGCACAGCCGCAGGCGCAGCTCAATCCGGGCGCGGTGCCGGAAGCGCCAGTGACGCGGGCCGCAAGCGACGCGGCTGCCGCGAACGGCGCCGCGACCGCCGCGCAACCGCAGCGCCCGGTACCTGCCCCGGCTCCCGCGCCGGCCCCCGCTCCCGCGCAGGCCCAGGCGCCGACAGCCGGCGGCGGCTCGATCCAGCTCGGCGCCTTTTCGAGCCAGGCGAGCGCCAACCGCGCCTGGACCGGCCTTTCCGGCCGCTTCCGCTATCTCGCGCCACTCAGCCACAGCGTGATCCCCGTCCAGTCCGGCGGACGCACGCTCTATCGGCTGCGCGCCAGCGGGCCGGGCGCCGCGGACGTGTGCCGCCGCCTCCAGATCGCCGGCGAGGCCTGCTCGGTCGTCGGCTGACGCGCACGCCCCTCCCGCGATCGGGAGGGGGTTGCTATGGCTCCGGGATGCTTCCCGCGATCCTCGGGCTTTCGGGCCCGTCCCTCACCGATGACGAGCGCGCCTTCATCCGCGCCGCCGATCCTGCCGGCTTCATCCTGTTCGCGCGCAATGTCGCCGACAAGGCGCAGCTTCGCGCGCTGACCGACAGCCTGCGCGATCTCACCGGGCGGGACGACCTGCCGATCCTGATCGATCAGGAAGGCGGCCGGATCGCACGGCTCGGGCCGCCGCACTGGCCGGCCTTCCCGGCCGCCGCGCGCTTTGCGGCGCTCTACGAAAGGGCGCCGATGAGCGCGATCGAGGCAGCGCGGGCCAACGCGCATGCGATTGCCATCATGCTCGCCGAGGTCGGGATCAACGTCGATTGCCTGCCGGTGCTCGACATGCCGGCGCCGGGCGCGGACGCGGTGATCGGCGATCGGGCGCTCGGGCGCGAAGCCATGCAGGTGGCCGCGCTCGGGCGCGCCATGCTGGATGGGCTGGAGGCCGGCGGCTGCATCGGCGTCATCAAGCATGTCCCCGGCCACGGCCGCGCGCCGGCGGACAGCCACAAGGAATTGCCGGTCGTCGCCGCGGGCGCCGAGGCGCTGGGGGCGGACCTCGCGCCGTTCCGCGCCTGCCGGGGGGCGCCAATGGCGATGACGGCGCATGTCCTCTACCCGGCCTGGGACGCCGATCGGCCGGCGACGCTTTCGCCGACGATCATCGAAGAGGTGATCCGCGGCCGGATCGGCTTTGACGGGCTGCTGATGAGCGACGACATCGCGATGGCGGCCCTGGCGGGGCCGCCTGGCCGGCGCGCGCGCGATGCGATCGCGGCCGGATGCGATGTCGTGCTCGCCTGTTCGGGCGACCTTGCCGACAATGAAGCCGTCGCCGAGGCGCTCGGCGAGATGAGCCCGGCCGCCGTCGACCGGCTGGCGCGCGCCATGACGCGTGCCGGGAAGGGGGCTGGCGAATTCGACATGCTCGCGGCCAAGCGCGACGCGCTGCTCGCGCTCGTCTAGCCGGGCAGCCGCCAGATCATCACATAGTCGCCCAGGCTGGACGTCGGCAGGTTGAGCTCGTCGCGGCCCGGGACGAAACGGAACCGTTCGCGGGCGAGCGCGCAGGTCGCCACGTCCAGCGTGGCGTGGCCGCTGCTCCCCGTTACGGTGCAGTCGCTGACGCGCCCGTCGGTCCCGATGACGATGCGGAAGCGCACCAGACCCTGTTCGCGATTGCGCCGGGCATCGGCCGGATAGTCCGCGTTGCTGAGCAGCTCGGTGAGCCCGGACGCGCTCGACTGGAACGCCGCCTGCACCTCGATCTCGCGCATCGGCGTCGCATCGGCCTCGGCCGAAGCGAGGAGGGCGGCCACGAGCGAAGCGGCGAGGATCATGCCTCCGGCTTCGGGCAGCCGCCCCCCTTTGTCAAATGACCTCGGCGTCAGATTCGGCCGAGCAGGACCAGGATGATCAGGATGATGACGATGAGGCCGATCCCGCCCGACGGACCGTATCCCCAGGACCGGCTGTAGCCCCAGGACGGCAGCGCGCCGATCAGGAGCAGGATCAGGACGATGATGAGGATGGTTCCGAGCACGGCAATCTCTCCCTGTTATCCGTTCTGGCCGCCTAACGACCTCAGGGCGATCGGGTTGCAGCGCGCACGCAGATTTCGCGGACGGATGGCGTGCGCCCCCGGATTCCGGCTGTGGAAAAGTCGTTCAATCCTTTCGACATCGGCCGGGCGAGCCCCTAATCTTCGGGCGTGGACGAGGAAGAACCATTCGAGGTTGCCCCGCCGGTCGCCGAGTCGGACCGCCTGACGCTCGACCTGGACGGGTGGGAGGGGCCGCTGGACCTGCTGCTGACGCTCGCGCGGGCGCAGAAGGTCGATTTGGCGAAAATCTCGATCCTGGCGCTGGTCGAGCAATATCTCGCGTTCATCGCCGATGCGAAGCGGCTGAAGCTGGAGATCGCCGCCGACTATCTCGTGATGGCGGCCTGGCTCGCCTATCTCAAATCCTGCCTGCTCCTGCCCAAGGATCCGACGGTCGATCCGAGCCCGGAGGAACTGGCGACGCGGCTGCAGCTCAGGCTCCAGCGGCTGCAGGCGATGCGGGAGGCCGGGGCGCGGCTCGTGGCGCGCGACCGGATCGGCCGCGACGTTTTCCTGCGCGGCGCGCCGGAGGGGCTGACGGTGGTGCGCCGCTCCGCCTGGCAGGCCGATCTCTACGACCTCATCTCGGCTTATGGCATCGTCCGCGCCCGCGGGGAGCCGGCGATCCACGTCGTCGCGCGGCGCCCGGTGATGACGCTCGACGAGGCGATCACGCGGCTCGAACGGCTGATCGGCGCGAAGCTCGACTGGACCGAGCTCGGCGCCTTCCTGCCGGAGACGCAGGATGCGGACTATCGCAAGTCGGCGCTCGCCTCGAGCTTCGTCGCGACGCTCGAACTGGCGCGGCTCGGCCGGGTCGCGATCGCGCAGGAGGCCAATTTCGCGCCGCTCTACGTGAGGGCCGCATGAAGGAGATGGCCGATGGCGTGCGCGCGGTCGAGGCGGCCTTGTTCGCCGCGAAGGAGCCGCTCGGCCTGACCGACATCGCCGCTTATGTCGGCGAGGGCGTCGACGTGAGGGCGGCGCTGGCGGAGCTCTCCGATCATTATGCCGGGCGCGGCATCGAGCTGGTCGAGCGCGGCGCGCGCTGGCATTTCCAGACCGCAGCCGATCTCGCCTCGGTCCTTCGGCGCGAGCGGGAGGAGAGCCGCAAGCTGTCTCGCGCCGCGGTCGAGACCCTGGCGATCATCGCCTATCACGAACCGGTGAGCCGCGCGGAGATCGAGGCGATAAGGGGCGTGCAGATTTCCAAGGGGACGATCGACGTGCTGATGGAGGCGGGCTGGGTCCGCCCCGCCGGTCGGCGCGAGGCGCCGGGGCGACCGCTCACCTATGCGACGACGCAGGAATTCCTCACCCATTTCGGGCTGGCGAGCCGCCGCGACCTGCCCGGCATCGACGATCTCAAGGCCGCGGGGCTGCTCGATCCGGTCGATCTGGCCTTCGATCGGCTCGTCGGCGAGGGCGATGAAGAGGCCGAACTGGAAACCGGCGACGAAGACGCCTAGCTTGGACTTTCCCTCAAGGAGATTCTTTCATGGGATTCGGATCCCCAATTCACTGGATCATCGTTGTCGCGTTGATCGTGCTGCTGTTCGGATCGGGCCGCGTGTCGAACCTGATGGGCGACGTCGCCAAAGGCATCAAGAGCTTCAAGAAGGGGCTGGCCGAGGACGACGAAACGCCGGCGCCGCCGCGGCGCCTGTCGGACGAGCGGGTGATCGACGCCGCGCCGCGGGCCGATGAAGCGCCGGCGGCCGAGCGCGGCTCCGCCAGCGAAGCCGACCGGCACTAGGCGGCGCCCCGGCGCCGGAGGGGCGGATGTTCGGAATCGATTCCGGCGAGCTGATGGTCATCGCCCTGGTCGCGCTCGTCGTGATCGGGCCAAAGGATCTGCCGCGCGTCATGCGCACGGTCGGCCACTGGGTCGGCCAGGCGCGCGGCATGGCGCGCCACTTCCGCTCCGGCTTCGACGCGATGATCCGCGAGTCCGAGCTCGAGGAGATGGAAAAGAAGTGGCGCGAGGACAATGAGCGGATCATGCGGATGCACCCGCCCAAAGCGCCTTCGTCGCCGGAAAGCGACTGGGGAAAGGGAACGCCGGCCGAGCCGGCCCCCGGCAAGGGCGAGGGCGCGGAAGGCGGGGTCGCCGGATCGCCTGCGGAGTCCGGTTCGGCCGGGAAGTCGCCGGCGCCCGCTGACGACGCCCCGGTGACGACGCCGCGATCGCCCGCATCCTCGCCGCGCCGCCGCACCGTGCGCCGCGCCGCGCCGCCGGTGCCTCGTCGCGCGGCCCCGGGCGCGCCGGATCGCAAGCCATGAGCGACATCGATCGCGCCGCCGAGGAGGCCGAGCTCGAAAAGAGCAAGGCGCCGCTGCTCGATCATCTGATCGAGCTTCGCCGGCGATTGCTCTGGGCCGCGGCCGCGCTCGCGGTCGCGTTCGGCGTGTGCCTTTATTTCGCGCGGCCGATCTTCGGCTTCCTGGTGCGGCCGCTCGTCGAGGCGGGGCAGCGCCAGCTCATCTACACCGCGGTGTTCGAAGCCTTCTTCGTCGAGATCAAGGTCGCCTTCTTCGCGGCATTGATGATCGCCTTTCCGATCATCGCGATCCAGATCTGGCTGTTCGTCGCCCCGGGCCTTTATTCGCGGGAGAAAAGGGCCTTCCTGCCCTTCCTGGTGATGACGCCCTTCCTGTTCCTGATGGGCGCATCGCTCGCCTATTTCGTGGCGATGCCGATCGCGCTGCATTTCCTGCTGAGCTACCAGGGCGAGATCGGCGGCGTGCAGCAGACGGCGCTGCCGGCGATCGGCAATTATCTCGATTTCTCGATGCACTTCATCTTCGGTTTCGGCGTCGCCTTCCTGCTGCCGGTGCTGCTGATGCTGCTCGAGCGCGCCGGGCTGGTGACGCGCAGCGCGCTGGCTCGCGGCCGCCGCTATGCCTGGGTGATCGCGACCATCGTCGCGGCGGTGCTCACGCCGCCCGACGTCTTCTCGATGCTGCTGCTCGCCGGGCCGCTGATCGCGCTCTACGAACTCTCGCTGGTCGCGATCTGGTTCACCGAGAAGCGCCGCGCGCGCAACCCGGCGCCGGGCGCCTGACGGGAACGCCGCCGCCGGCGACGTCCCCTGTGCCAGGCCTTAGCGGCCGTGGATCGCGTTGTCGGTGGCGTCCGCCGCCGACTGCACGTCCTGGCCGACGCCGCGCACCGTGTTGCACGCCCCCAGCGTCAGCCCGAAGGTGAGCGCCGCGGCCATCAACAAGGTCCTCATAACTTCCCTCCCTGAAACCAGCCGCGCGACGGATAAGCCCCGTCTCCGGCATCGGCCTGTCTAGCAGGAAGGGCGTCGTCGTCGAACGCTTTTGCTCAGTCGCCGTGCATCGCGTTGTCGGTCGCATTGGCGGCCGACTGGACGTCCTGGCCGGCGCCGCGCACCGTGTTGCACGCAGCGAGCGCGAGACCGCCCGTCAGCGCCACGATCATCACCAATGCCTTCATCGTTCCTCTCCTCGATCGGATCGCACGGGCGGCAGGCGCCGATCCGCGCACGAGGCTATAAAGCACCGGACGTGATTCCGGTTCCGAAACCGTGACTTAGGCGCGGGAAGGAGAGAGGCCCCAAACGAAATCGGACCCGGATGCGCTACCGGGGGGGGGAGGTTCGCGCATCCGGGCCCATGTTCTGGATAGCGAGAGCGGGGGGGCAAAAGGTCACTATCCGAGGCTGACAACGAGCCTCCCCGGCATCGGTTCCCCCCGTTTCCGAAAAAATTTTGGGACCCCGGATCAGCGCGCGAGACGGCGGATCATGTCGATCCAGTGATCGAGATCCTCGTCGAACGCGCGGACCGGAAGACGCTCGTCGCGGCCATGGGCGCGCTCGTCGATCGGGGTGACGATCCACGATCCCTCGACGCCGTAGACCGGCACCCCGCGCACCCGGAAATAGAGGCCGTCGGTCGCGCCGGCGCTCATGTCGGGGACGATCGCGGCGCCGGGATGGCGGGCGTGAACCGCCGCCGTAAAGGCGCCGACCACGTCGGGCCGGAGCGGCGAGGGACCGGAGGGGTGCGCGACCTCGACCGGCTCGACGCTCACATGATCGGGAGCGCCGATCTCACGCAGCGTCGCTAGCACGGTGGCCGGATCGACGCCCGGGAAGATACGGCAATTGACGTTGGCGGTCGCAAGCTGCGGGAGCGCATTGTTGGCATGGCCGCCGGCGAGGCGGGTCGCGACGCAGCGGGTGCGGGTGAGCCCCGTCTCGGTCGGCGACGCCTCGATCGCGTCGGCCGCCGCGCCATCGTCGGGATTGGCGAGCCAGCGGCGGATCAGCGCGGCGAGCGCCGGATCGGCGGTGGTGGCGCGATGGGCGAAATAGGCCCGCGTGGTTTCATTCTGCATCGGCGCGAAGCGATATTGTTCGAGACGGTCGAGCGTGTGGGCAAGCGCATAGATCGCATTGTCCGGGCGCGGCCGCGAACTGTGGCCCCCGGGATTGGTCGCGGTGAGGGTGTAATCCTGGTAGATCTTTTCGGAGGTCTGGATGCCGAAGCCGAGCAGGTGACCCGATTCGTCGAACGCCCCGCCGCCGGCGTCGCCGTTCAGCGCGAAATCGATCTGCGACGTATCGAGCCATTGGTTGGCGGCGAGCTCGGCCCCGCGGCCGCCGGTTTCCTCGTCGCCGGTGAACAGGACGATGATGTCGCGATCGGGCTGGAAGCCTTCGGCCTTGAGCCGCAGGAGGGCGGTGGTGATCGCGATCACGCCCATCTTGTCGTCGCCCGTGCCGCGCCCGTAGAAATAGCCGTCGGCCTCGCCGAGCTCGAACGGATCGCGCGACCAATCCTCGCGCCGCGCCTCGACCACGTCCATATGCGCCATCAGCAGCATCGCCTTGCGCCCCGAAGGATGCGCGGCCGGCCAGCGCACGATCAGCGCGGCGGTATGATCGTCGGGCCGCACCACGTCATAGGGATGGATGGTGACGTCGCTGAAGCCGGCGGCGCGGAAGCGGCGGGCCAGCGCCTCGGCGAGCGCAGGCACCTGTCCGCGGCCCTGCACCGTCGGCGTGTTCACCGCCTCGCGGTAGATCTCGCGCGCCTCCTGATGCCAGCGATCGGGCGCCTGCGCCGGTGGTTGCGCGGGCGCGGCGGTGGCGAGCAGGCTCGAGATGATCGCGGCAAAGCGCATGGCAGATTTCCCCCTTGTCGATGGATGAAGGGGAAGAGTGTGCGGGTTGCCCGGCGGGGTCAACCCGGCCGGTCAGATTGTCGGGATGATGACGGCGTAGAGGCCGCGCGGCTCGTCCTGTTCGAGCTGGGACCTCAGCTGACGCGAGAGGCCGATGACGATCCGCTCGAACCGCTCGACGATCGCGCCAGCGCAGGTAAGGCCGCCTGCCGGCGTTCCGAGCGTGATCGCAAGGCGTGCCTTTCCGGCCTCGACCGGTTCGAGCACGATCGAGGTTTCGGCGGCGCCGCAGAGCATCCCGAACTCGGCGATCTCGGTGACGAGGAAGGCGACCGGAACGGCGACATCCTGGGTCGCGTGGACCGGCGCGATATCGAGCCGGATCTGCATGGCCGCGGCGCTGGCCGGGGCGGTGGCGCGCAGATTGGCGGCCAGCTCGGACAGGAGCGGCTTCAACGCGACGCCGCGATTGGCCTCGAACTCCGCATAATGGTTGCGGTGGACGACGGCGAGCGCGTCGACGCGGCGCTGGATCGACGCATAAGCGGCGGCGACCGCCTCGTCCGACGACCCGCGCGAATGGAGGTTGAGCAGCGACGAGACGACCTGAAGGTTGTTCTTCACCCGATGGTGGACCTCGCGGACCAGCCGCGTCTGGCGTTCGACGGCCGCTTCGAGATCGGCCTCGTGTCGCGCGACCGTGCGGGTGACTTCGGCGAAGGCGGCGCCAAGCGCGCCGATCTCGCGCGCCGGGCTGCGCACGGCGGGAAGCGCGACGGGGCCTTCGCCGGGTCGATAGGTGGAGACCACGCGCTGAAGCCGACGCAGCGGCCGGAGCAGCAGACGCTGGACGAGCAGCCAGACCACGATCGAGGCCCACAGCCAGATCAGCACCGGCGCGATCACCACCAGCACATCGAGCCAGGACAGTGGCGCGACCGCGGTGTGGAGGCGCAGCACGAACTCGCCATTGGTCATCGGTTCGTCGACGATGATCTCGTGGCTGAGAGAGCCGCTGGCGGGGATTTCGCGAAGCGGCATGACGAGGCCGCCCTGGACCAGCTCCAGGCCGAAATCGCCATCGAGCGGCGGGTTGTCGACCGCGCGGGCGATCGCGGCGCGCTGATATTCGGCGACTCCCTCGATCTCGCCGGTGCCGCTGTAGAGGAAGATCCGCAGGCCTGCGCCGCCCGGCAGGATCCGGGCGTGGGCCGGGGCGCCGTCCGCGTCCGGCACGGGCGGCGGCGCGAAGCCTTCGGACGCGCAGCGGGGCCGGTTGCCGGCGCCGTAGAGGACGAATCGCCCGTGCGGCTCGGGCAGGCGAGCCAGGCGATCGAGCGACCGTTTGCACAGGCCGCTTCCCTCGCTCGATTCGGCGATCGCATCGCGGGCCGCGCGGATCGTATAGGCGGTGCGCGACAGGCCGAGGGACAGGCGCTGCGAATGGACCGCGAGAAGCGCGCGCGCCTGGACGATCCCCTGGGCGCGGTTCTCGCGCGCATTGCCGATCGAGGCGAAGATGGCGGCGACGCCGAGCGGGAGCAGGCCTAGCGACAGGATGACGAGCATCTTGACCGCCGTCGGCAGTCGCGCCCATCCGGAGCCTCGGATTTCGCCTTCCTCGGGAGTCAGCACGGGCGTCCGCTCACGGCGACGCCTAACCGAGCTTTCCGAGCAGGTCGATCATTTCGGGCGGAATATCCTCTTCGACGACCTCGCGATAAGCGGATCGAAGGGCGCGGCCGACGTCGCCGGACGGCGGCTTGCGACGGTCGCGCGCGGATGGCTTCCCCTCCGGAATCGTAGCGGGCTTGCGACGGCGCGTGGAATCCTTGTCGTCCTGCAGGCTCAATTCTTTCCTACCCCACGGCCGTGCCGCAATTGCGCAAACATCGCACCCAACCGACCGCAAGAGCAACTTTTTCCAGCCGTCCCCGCCGAACAGGCACCGCACCAGCGGCGGTCGAATTAATCGCCGGGTGCGGCCTTGGAAACAAAAAACTCCGCCGATGGTTCCACCCTTGCACCGAAGCGGGGTCGGGCCTTCGCCCGATTGAACATTGACGATGGGCCGGGGGCGAGGCTTACCTTGCACTGCGCGGTCGTTAATCCCGCCGGGATAGAGAGAAGGAAGCACACACATGTCGCTCGGTGACGACCTCAGGCCTCATCTGCCGTTCCTGCGCCGTTATGCCCGCGCCCTTACCGGCAGCCAGCAACATGGCGACGCCTTCGTTCGCGCGACGCTGGAGGCGATCGTCGCCGCGCCGGACCAGTTTCCAAGGAGCGTCGATCCGCGCCTCGGCCTCTACAAGACGTTCCACGCGATCTGGTCCTCGGCCAATGTCGAGGAGGAGCCGGGCCATGCGGCGGCCGGCGACGCGGAAGGGATCGCGCAGGCGCGGCTGTCGCGGATCACCCCGCTGCCCCGCCAGGCGCTGCTCCTGACCGCGATGGAAGGATTCACGCCCGAGGACGCCGGCTATCTGATCGACGCCTCTCCGGAAGAGGTCGAGTCACTGGTCGCCGAGGCGCTCGCCGAGATCGAGCGGCAGACCCGCGCCGACGTCCTCATCATCGAGGACGAGCCGATCATCGCCATGGACATCGAAACGATCGTTCGCGATCTCGGCCACAACGTCACCGGCGTCGCCGTGACCCGTGACGAGGCGGTTCAGCAGGCGATGGCCCGCCGGCCCGGGCTGGTCCTCGCCGACATCCAGCTTGCCGACGACAGCTCCGGCATCGACGCGGTGAAGGACATTCTCGCGCAGTTCAGCGTGCCGGTGATCTTCATCACCGCCTTCCCCGAACGGCTTCTCACCGGGGAGCGGCCGGAGCCGACCTTCCTCATCACCAAGCCGTTCCAGCGCTCGACCGTGAAGGCGCAGATCGCCCAGGCGCTTTTCTTCGACTCTGCGACGGTTCCGGCCTGATCGGCGGAACCGGCCGTCGGCGGAGGCGTTGCCCCTGTAACGAATGGAACTCGCGGAAAGGTGGCAATGCCGGACGAACCGAAACATATCGGCACCAGCGATGCCCGCGCCGGATCGACCCCCCATGTGACGCGTCACGTGCTCACCTGGGGGACGGCTCTTGTGGTGGTGCTCTTCATCATCATCTATTTTGTGTTTCGCTGACCATCGCGATCGGGCGCCAAGGCCCGGCAGAGCGACACGACCGGCGCACAGCGTAACAGCGTAATCGAGGCATTGCATGACGGGCACGATTCCCGCCGACGACAACAAACGCGAGGGCGGCGAGGAACTCGTCCCGCTCTCCGATCGGGAGTTCAAGGAGCAGCTTGCGCTCGTGATCCCGCATCTGCGCGCCTTCGGCCGCTCGCTGTCCGGCAGCCGCGATCTTGCGGACGATCTGGTGCAGGAAACGCTGCTCAAGGCGTGGGCGGCGCGCAAGCGATTCCAGGCCGGCACCAACATGCGCGCCTGGACCTTCATCATCCTCAGGAACCTGTTCCTCAGCCAGATGCGCCGCGCGCGCTTCAAGGGCGAATGGGACGAGCTGACCGCCTCGCGCCTGCTTGCCGCGCCCGCCAGCCAGGACCGGCATATCGAGCTTGGCGACATGCAGCGCGCGCTGATGCACCTTCCCCAGCCGCAGCGCGAGGCGCTGATCCTGGTCGGCGCCGGCGGCTTCGCCTATGAGGAAGCGGCCGAGATCTGCGGCTGCGCGGTCGGCACGATCAAGAGCCGGGTGGCGCGCGGGCGCGTGGCGCTCGAGGGCCTGCTCGCCGACGGCAAGCTGCCGTCGCGCCGCGACATGCCGTCAAGCGACCGTTCGGCGCTGCAGACGATCATGGGTGAAGTGGACGAATTGTCCCGCGATCGAAGCAGCGACGCCGCCTAATCGATCCGCGACAGCAAATCTTCCAGAGCTTCGAGCGCCGGATCCCGATCGACGGGAAAGGCGCGGCGCAATGCCCGGCCGAGCCCGGCATGGACAGGCGGCGGCGCGGCGCGCACGAAATGCCGGGTCTGGCGATAGGTCATCGTTTCAACACTGGATGCACATTTTTCCACGCTCGCTCAACGTGCGAAGCGGCGCCGGGGTTGCAAATCGGCGGGGAACATGGCGGGTTTCACGCCGGACCTGTTGCATGATCGAGACACGAACAGAGCGCGATTTCGCGGCGGCACTTGCCCGCGCACGGGCCTGTTCGCCCTTCCTGGCCCTTGAGAGCGAGCGCTTTCCGGAGGTGACGGCGCGGATCGAGGCGGGCGATCTCGCCGGCGCGCTCGCGGCCGCGGAGGATTCGAGCGACGATCCGGCCCGGGCGCTTCGCCGGACGCGATCCGCCCATGCGCTCGCGCTCGGCATCGCCGATCTCGCCGGGGCGATGTCGCTGGAAGAGGTGACGGTTGCGCTCTCCGGCCTCGCCGATCGAACGCTGGAGACGGCGATTGCCGCCGCGGTCGCCGAACGGACGCCCGGCGAAGCGGCGCGGGGTTTCGCCATCATCGCGCTCGGCAAGCTCGGCGGCGGCGAGCTCAATTATTCCTCGGACGTCGATCTCATCTTCCTCTTCGATCCCGAGACGCTGCCGCGCAAGCCGCGCGAGGAACCGATCCAGGCGGCGGTGCGCCTGTCGAACCGGATCGTCGAACTCGTCCAGGCGCGGACCGAGGACGGCTACGCCTTCCGCGTCGATCTGCGCCTGCGCCCCTCGCCGGAGGTGACGCCGGTGGCGCTGCCGGTGAACGCGGCGATCAGCCATTACGAATCCTCGGCGCTGCCCTGGGAGCGCGCGGCCTTCATCCGCGCCCGCGCCTGCGCGGGGGATGCGGCGCTGGGGCGCTACTTCCTTGAGGCGATCCACCCCTTCGTGTGGCGCCGGAGCCTGGATTTCGGCGCGATCGGCGAAATCCAGGCAATGAGCCACCTGATCCGCGATCATTATGCGGGGGGGCAGGCCTTCGGCCCCGGCTTCGACCTGAAGCGCGGCCGTGGCGGGATCCGGGAGATCGAGTTCTTCGTCCAGATCCACCAGCTCATCCATGGCGGGCGGGAGCCGGAGCTGCGCTCGCCATCGACGCTGGCGGCGCTGGCGGCGCTGCAGCGCGCGGACCGGATCGCGCCCCATGTCGCCGACAGCCTCGCCGCGGCCTACCGGATCGAGCGGACGATCGAGCACCGGCTTCAGATGGTCGATGACCGGCAGACCCACGCGCTGCCCCGCGCGGGCGACGCGCTCGACAATGTCGCGCGCCTGCACGGCCTGCCGGATGGCGCGGCCCTGCTCGCCCTGCTCCGCCCGCAGGTCGAAGCGGTATCGGCTTTCTACGACCGGCTCGGCGGCGGCGAGGAGGCCCGGCTGCCGCTGGACGGGGAGGCGCTGACGGCGGCGCTGGTGAAGGCGGGCTTCGCCGATCCGGCGGCGGCGCGCACGCGGATCGAGGACTGGCGATCGGGCAAGGCGCGTTCGCTCCGTTCCCCCGCCGCGCGCGATGCGTTCGAGGCGATGCTGCCCGTTCTGGTCGAGGCCTTCGCCGGGGCGAGCGATCCGAACCAGGCGATGAACCGGTTCGGCGACCTCATCGAGCGGCTGCCGAGCGGGATCAACCTGTTCCGTCTGCTCGTCGCGCGGCCGGCGCTGACGCAGCAGCTCGGCGCGATCCTGAGCCACGCGCCGCCATTGGCCGACCAGATCGGGCTGCGGCCCGCGCTTCTCGACGGGCTGATCGACGCCAGCGCCTTCGACCCGCCACCGGACGTGCCCGCGCTCGCGGAGGAATTCGCGCGGCCCGATCGCGACGACGAGGATTACCAGTTGCTGCTCGATCGCGTGCGCCGGCGGGTCAATGAGCGGCGGTTCGCGCTGGGCGCGCAGCTCGTGACCGGGGCCGGCGATCCGATCGAGGTGGCGCGCGGCTATGCCCGGGTGGCCGAGGCGGCGATCCAGGCACTGGCCGACGCCGCGATCGCCGATTTCGAGGCGCGTCACGGCCGCGTCCCGGGATCGGAGCTGCTGATCCTCGGGCTCGGGCGGCTCGGCGGGTCGGCGCTGACCCATGCCTCCGATCTCGACCTCATCTACCTGTTCAGCGGCACGCATGAGGCTGAATCGGACGGGCCGAAGCCGTTGCGCGCGACCGATTATTTCAACCGGCTCGCGCCGCGCGTCACCGCCGCGCTCAGCGTCGCGACCGCGGCCGGCCCCCTGTACGAGGTCGATACCAGGCTGCGGCCGTCCGGCGCCGACGGGATGCTCGCGGTCAGCCTCGACAGCTTCGCCGCCTATCAGGCCGACAGGGCCTGGACGTTCGAACATATGGCCCTGACGCGGGGGCGGCCTGTCTACGGATCGCCGGAGGGGCGCGCCGCGCTCGCGGCGACGGTGGCCGGAGTGCTTCGCGCGCCGCACGATCCTGCGCGGGTCGCCGCCGACGCGGTGGCGATGCGCGCCGAGATGAATACGCACAAGCCGCCCGCCGGGCCGTTCGACATCAAGCTCGGGCCGGGCGGGCTGGTCGACCTCGAATTCGCGGTCCAGGTCCTTCAGTTGACCAGCGGCATCGGCCTGACGCCGCGACTGGGGGAGGCGATCACCGATCTCGCCGCCGCCGGGCTGGCCGGCCCACAGATCGCACCGGCCATGCGGCTGCTGACCCGGATCCTCGTCATGCTGCGGCTGGTGGCGCCGGGCGCAGACATTCCCGCGCCGCCGAGCCGTGCGCTGGTCGCACGCGCCTGCGGGCTTGACGACTGGGACGCGCTCGTCGCCGCGCACGATCGTGCGCGGGCCGACATCGCGGCGCTATGGGCCAGCATAGCCCGGCGCTGATTCGCGCTTGCCCGCGGCGGCCATGCGCGCCACAGCGGGACCGAAGAGGGAGGACGTTCATGGTGAGCCTGGGCGATCGCGTGCCGGATGTGGCGCTGACCGCGGCGGATGGCGACTCGGTCAGCCCCGCCGATTTCAAGGGCAACAAGCTCGTCCTCTATTTCTACCCGAAGGACGATACGAGCGGCTGCACCCGCGAGGCGAAGGACTTCACCGCCCTCGCCGACGCCTTCGAAAAGGCCGGGACCTGGGTGCTCGGCGTGTCGAAGGACAGCCCCCGAAGCCACGCCAAGTTCGCCGCGAAGCACGATCTTCGCGTCAAGCTCGCCTCGGACGAGGAGGGCGGCGCGTGCGAGGCGTTCGGAACATGGGTGGAAAAATCCATGTACGGGCGCAAATATATGGGAATCGAACGCGCCACCTTCCTGATCGATCGGGACGGGACGATCAGCCGGATCTGGCGCAAGGTGAAGGTGCCCGGCCATGCCGAAGAGGTCCTCGCGGCGGCGCAAGAGCTTCCCTGAACGGCTCTGGCGCGCGCTCAGGCGCGCGATTCGGCGGCGGCTCGAGACGCCCTGGTATTTTCCCGCGGTCGGCGCGCTCGCGATCGGCGGAATCCTGATCGGCGTCACGCTCGGCAACAATACGGTGGCGGCGATCGATCCGCTCGCCTTCCACGAAACCGTGGTCCGGCCGCCCCGGCCGCCGGCCGAGGCGCTGCCGATGCCGCCGCGAAGCGTCAGCGCCGATTATGGCTGGCCGGGCGGCGTCGATTGCGGCGCGGACTGCGGCGCCTATGCCGCGGAAGGCACGGCCGGCACGCCGCGCGGCTATGACGATCGGGTTCCCTATTTCGGCAGCCAGGGCGACATGCGCGCCGCCATCGCCCGCGCGCGCGACGAGCTGGGCAGCGCCTTCCCGGAAACCCGCCCGGACGCCGGGATCGCGGGCGGCCCGGCCGAGCGCTACAGCCACTTTCCGATCACGCAGGACGAGGAAGCGGCGCGCGAGGCGGAGCGCGACGCCGAGATTCAGGAATAGACGATCCGCACCCGGCGGGCGGCTTCGCTGGCCAGCGCCCGGGCGGCCTCAACGCTCTCGGCACGGGCGAGCGCGACGCCCATTCGGCGGTTCGGGCGGGTCGCCGGCTTGCCGAAAATCCGCACGTCGACCTGCGGCCCCGTCGCCAGCGCGTCCGCCAGCCCTTCGAACCGGAAGCCGGTCGCGTCCCGGTCCGCGAGGATGACCGCCGATGCGGACGGGCCGCGAAGCGCGATTTCAGGGATCGGCAGGCCAAGGATCGCGCGGGCGTGGAGATCGAATTCCGACAGATCCTGCGAGATCGACGTGACCATGCCGGTATCGTGCGGCCGTGGGCTGAGCTCGGAAAAGATCGCCTCGTCGCCCTTGATGAAGAATTCGACGCCGAAAATGCCGTAACCGCCGAGATCGTCGACGACGGCGCGCGCCATCGCCTGCGCCTCGGCGAGCGCAGCCGGCGACATCGCCATCGGCTGCCAGCTTTCGCGATAATCGCCATGTTCCTGCCGGTGGCCGATCGGCGGGCAGAAGCTGACGCCGCCCCGCGAGCGGACGGTGAGCAGGGTGATCTCATAGTCGAAATCGACGAATTGCTCGACGATCACGCGCGGCCGGTCGCCGCGCATGTTGGCGACCGCGTAGGTCCAGGCCGCCGCCAGCTCGTCCTCACCGCGCACCGTCGATTGGCCCTTGCCGGATGAGGACATGACCGGTTTCACGACGCAGGGCAGGCCGGTGTGGCGGGCCGCCGCGATCACCTCGTCGAGGCTCTCGGCGAACCGATAGCGCGAGGTGCGAAGGCCGAGCTGCTCGGCGGCGAGGCTTCGGATCGCATCGCGGTTCATGGTCATTGCCGCGGCGCGCGCGGTCGGCACGACGTGCCAGCCCTCGCCCTCAAGCTCGACCAGCGCCTCGGTGCGGATCGCCTCGATCTCGGGGACGACGAAATCGGGCCGGTGCTTTTCGACCGCGGCGCGCAGGCGTTCGCCGTCCAGCATCGGGAAGACCTCCGCCGCATCGGCCACCTGCATCGCCGGCGCGCCTTCGTAGGAATCGCAGGCGATCACGCACGCGCCGAGCCGCTTGGCCGAGATCGTGAATTCGCGCCCGAGCTCGCCCGAGCCGAGGAGGAGGATTTTGGCGGTGAAAGTCATGGCCGTCGCCGGTACAGCGCGACGCATGGAGAGGGAAGGGACCATCGCCCGAGCCTGTCGCGCCGTACTGCTGGCGGCCGATCCGCGCGCCAAGGTGAAGGCCGCGCGGGCGGCAGCGCGCGCATGGCGGCGCGGCGAGACGGCCTGGGACTTCGATGTCGCGATGCCCGATGCCCCGGCGCGGCCCGAGCGGCCGGCGCTGCTGCCGCCGAACCGGATGCCCAAGCGCGGCAAGGCGGGATCGGAACGCAGCCGCATCGCGCTGCTCCACGCGCTCGCGCATATCGAATTCGCCGCGATCGACCTCGCCTTCGACATGGCCGGGCGGTTCGGGGCGCGATTCCCACGCGCCTTCATCGACGACTGGATCGGCGTCGGCGCCGACGAGGCGATGCATTTCGCGCTGCTCGACCGGCGGCTCGCGGCGCTCGGGTCCGGCTATGGCGCGCTGCCGGCCCATGCCGGCCTGTGGGAAGCCGCCGAGGCGACGGCGGACGATCCATGCGCCCGGCTGGCGATCGTGCCGATGGTGCTGGAGGCGCGCGGGCTCGACGTCACGCCGGCGACGGTGGCCGCGCTGGAAAAGGCGGGCGACCATCGATCGGCGGCGATCCTCGGCCGCATCTATCGCGACGAAATCCGCCATGTCGGGGCCGGCACCCGCTGGTTCACAATCGCCTGTGAAAGAGAGAGAATCGCCCCTGTCCCGCATTGGCACACACTGGTCCGGCGCCATTTTCGCGGGAGCCTGAAGCCGCCGTTCAACGACTCGGCGCGCGGTGCTGCCGGTTTGTCCCGCGATTATTATGCAGGGCTTGCCGGGGAAGAGGTTGCTTAACATTCTCCGCCGCAACGTTCGGGGCGGGCACTTCCGATCGTCATTTGAGCGGGCGACAGCCCGGATTTCAATCTGGCCGTGTGCGTGGCCGAGCCGGCTGTCGAATGCCGAGCGGGGATGGTGATGACGAATTCGGTTGCGGTTGCGAACGTCGGATGGACGCGTGCGTTCCGCGATATCTTCAAGCCGCGCGATATTTTCCTTCACGACGGCACCAATCTTCGCCGGTTCCGGATCGGCGCCCGGGTCCAGATGGTCGCCGCCGCCCTGGCCTTGCTGCTGGTGCTCTGGTCCGCCTTCGCGACGGTGAGCGCGGTGATGGCGATGAACGGCGATGTCGCCCAGATGCAGCGCCGGGTCGCCCAGATGGAAAACGATCTCCAGGCCGCCCGCGATGCCGCCCAGCGCCGCGCCGCCCTGCTCGAGCGCCGACAGGCCTTCCTCGCCGCGGTGATGTCCGGCGAGGCCGACGCCCGCCAGCTCGCCGCGCTGCTGCCGCCCCAGGCCGAGGAAGCCGATGATGCGCGGACGCAGGCCGCCGCCGCGCCCTTCGCCCAGGTCGAGGACATGCAGGCCGCGATGGCCGCGCGGGCCCGGGATGCGGCTCGCCGCCGCTATGCCGAAACGGCGCAGGCGATCCGCCAGGTCGGGCTGAACCCCGCCCGCTTTCATCGCGCCGTCGCCGGCGGTGTCGGCGGCCCGTTCGAGCCGATGCCGGCCTCGGGCAATGCCGACCCCGATTATCGTGCGCTGTTCATGAGCTGGCGCCGGCTCGACCAGCTGGAGCAAGGGGTCGCCTCGATCCCGTCGGGCCAGCCGGTCGCGGCCTTCAACTTCACCTCGGGCTTCGGCGGGCGCTCCGATCCGTTCCGTCGCGGCGCGGCCTTCCATCCGGGCGTCGATCTCGCCGGCCCGATCGGCACGCCGATCTATGCCACCGCCGACGGCGTCGTCTCGCGGTCCGAATATAATAATGGCGGCTATGGCAACATGGTCGAGATCAATCACGGCCAGGGCATCACCACCCGTTACGGCCATATGTCGCGCCGCATCGCCCAGGTGGGCCAGCGCGTCCACCGCGGCGAGCTGATCGGGCTGATGGGCTCCACCGGCCGCTCGACCGGCAGCCACGTCCATTATGAAGTGCGGATCGACGGCCAGGCGGTCAATCCGGTGCCGTTCCTCGAAACCGGCACCACGCTCGTCGCGCTGCAGCGCCGGCTGGAACACCAGCAGGTGGCGGTCGGCGGCCCGGCCGGGGCCTCGCGCTAAGTTCAGGAGAGGCCGCAAAGGCCATCGGCCCCGCCGCGAGGCGGGGCTTTTTTTATTTCCCGCGCTTCGCCCGGTGCTCTTCGAGGTCGAGCACGGCATTGGCCTCGCCCTCGGGCATCAGGCCGAGCCGGCGCGCGACCTCCTGATAGGCCTCCGCCTCGCCGCCGAGATCGCGGCGGAAGCGATCCTTGTCGAGCTTCTCGTTCGATTTCATGTCCCACAGCCGGCAGCCGTCGGGGCTGATCTCGTCGGCCAGGATGATGCGGGCATAGTCATTTTCCCACAGCCGCCCGAACTCCAGCTTGAAGTCGACGAGACGGATGCCGATGCCGGCGAAGAGGCCGCACAGGAAATCGTTGATGCGGATCGCCATGTCGGCGATGTCGTTCATCTCTTCCTGGCTCGCCCAGCCGAAGCAGGCGATATGCTCGTCGGCGATCAGCGGATCGCCCAGCGCATCGTCCTTGTAATAATATTCGATGATCGTGCGCGGGAGCTGCGTCCCTTCCTCGATCCCGAGCCGCTGCGACAGCGAGCCGGCGGCGACGTTGCGGACGACCACCTCGATCGGGACGATCTCGACCTGCCGGATCAGCTGCTCGCGCATGTTCAGCCGGCGGATGAAGTGGGTCTGGATGCCGATCGTGCCGAGCAGCGTGAAGATGTGCTCGGAAATGCGGTTGTTGAGCACGCCCTTGCCGGAGATCGTGCCCTTCTTCTGCGCATTGAACGCGGTCGCATCGTCCTTGAAATACTGGATCAGCGTGCCCGGCTCCGGGCCCTCGTAGAGGATCTTGGCCTTGCCTTCATAGACAAGTCGGCGGCGGGACATGTGGCTTCGGGCCTCCGGCTGGCGAAAGGGCGTGAAGGAAGGTGCGCCCTATATAGGAGGCATCCCGCGAGGGCAAACAGGCCTCAGGTGACTTTGCCGCGAACCGCGAATTTCGGATCGCGCCAGCGTTCTTCCCCGAGGATGGCGGCAAGGATGTCGATCGCGCGCCACACATCCTCGAACCCGAGATAGAGCGGCGTCAGGCCGAAGCGGATCACGTCGGGCGCGCGGAAATCGCCGATGACGCCTTCGGCGATCAGCGCCTGGCAGATTTCGAAGGCATTGGGGTGGGCGAAGGAGATGTGGCTGCCCCGGACTTCGGGCGCGCGCGGCGTGATGCAGACGAGATCCGGGCAGCGCTGCTCCATCAGTGCGTGGAAGATATCGAACAGCGCGTTGGACTTCGACCAGAGCCGCTCCACCGTCACGTCGTTGAAGGCGGAAAGGCCGCTTTCCAGCGCGATCAGGCTGAGGATCGGCGGGGTTCCGGCGAGGAAACGGGCGATGCCGGGGGCCGGTGCGTAATCGTCGGTGAAGGCGAAGGGCGCGGCGTGGCCCATCCAGCCGCGCAGGGGTGACAGGAGTTCCTCCTGCAGGCGCTCGGCGACATAGAGGAAGGCCGGCGCGCCGGGCCCTCCGTTCAGATATTTGTAGCCGCAGCCGACCGCCAGCTCCGCGCCCGTCGCGTTGAGCTGGACCGGCACCGCGCCGGCGCTGTGGCTCAGATCCCAGACGATCCGCGTGCCGGCGGTGCGGGCGCGGATGTTGAGCGCGGCCATGTCGTAGCGCTCGGCGGTCTTGTAGTGGACGTGGGTGAGCAGCGCGAGATTGGTCTCGGCGCCGATCCGGCTTTCGATCTTCTCGCGCGGCGCGATGTCGAGGCGAAGGCCGAGCAGGTCCGCGACGCCCGAGGCGATGTGGAGATCGGTGTGGAAATTGCCGCTTTCGGAGAGGAGCGTCGGGCGATCGGAGAGCCGCGCCGCGGCGACGAGCAGCTTGAAGAGATTGACCGAGGTGGAATCGGTGACGATCACCTCATTGGGCTTCGCACCGATCAGCGGCGCGATCTTCGCGCCGATCCGCAGCGGCGCATCGATCCAGCCGTGCCAGTTCCAGCTGCGGATCAGCGCCTCGCCCCATTCATGCTCCACCACCTCGCGCTGGCGCGGCGCGGTCGCCCTGGGCAGCGGGCCGAGCGAATTGCCGTCGAGATAGATCACGCCCTCGGGCAGATGGAAGCGATCGCGCATCGGCCGCAGCGGATCGGCGGCATCGGCGGCGCGCGCCTCGGCGAGGGTGAAGCTCATCGGCCGAGCGCCCTTTCGATTTCCCGGGCCGCGGCCGACCAGGCGGCGGTATCCGGCGTGACCAGTTCGACATGGCCGGTTCCGGGGATCATCCGCACCGCCACGCTGTCGCCGGCCGCGCGCATCGGCCGCGCATAGCCTTCGGCATAGGCGGTCGGAATGATGCGGTCCTCGGCGCCGTTGACCAGCACCTGCGGGACGCCGAGCGGAGCGAGCCGAGGCACCGACGTGTCGTCGAAATGGCCGGCGGTGAGCCGCGCGATCACCGCGTTGCCGCAGCCATTCTCGCTGCGCGCGGCCTCCTCTAGATCGGGCAGGCCGCCAAGGCTGACGACGGCGTGGATCGGCAGCGGATCGGCGGTGCGAAGCGGCGAGCCTTGCGGCAGGCGCGGCCGCGCCGCCAGCCAGAGCGCGAGATGGCCGCCCGCGCTGTGGCCGACCGCGACGAGGCGCGAGAGATCGAGATGGTGGCGCGCAGCCTGGTCGCGAAGCGCGTCCGCGGCCGCCGCGACATCGTGGAACGTCCCGGGATAGCCGCCGCCGGGCCGGTCGACGCCGCGATATTCGATATTCCAGACGGCAACGCCGCGCGCCCTCAGATCGGCGGCGATCCAGTTCATGATCGTGCGCTCGGCGATATCGGTCTGCCAGCAGCCGCCATGAACCATCAGCACGGTCGGGTGCGGCCCGTCACCGGCGGGAAGCCAGAGATCGGCGATCTGGAGCGGATCAGGACCGTATGAAATGGTCGCATCGCTCGCCGGGCGTGGGCGCGCGAAGAGATCGGCCCAGACCATCATCCGGCCGGTATCCCCCCCTTGCGCGTCGGTGACCGTCTCGCCCACGAGCGGAGCGGCTAACGCGAGGGCGACGGCGGGGGCAAGCAGAAAGGTGAACGGGCGCATCCGGCCGTGACGTTACCGGATGCGCCCGATGACGCACAGACCCTTGAGGCCCTAATCCCGGCAGGCGGGGGCGCGATCCTGCCAGGGTGCGTCGAACTGGATGTGGCGAAGGGTGCGGAAGGCCCGCTCCGCCTCTGCGAGCAGGCGGCCAAGCGCGCCGGTCCGCTGCGTGACGTGGGAATTGGTGGACATGGCTTCGTCTCCATTCGATCGGTGATCAGGCGACCGAGCCGCCGATCAGGGTGAGCGACACGGTGAGCGCGGCAATCACGGACAGCAGCGTCGCCATGCGAGGGCGATCCGGCCTTGCGCCGGCGCGGCCCAGCGCGCCATCGGCCCAATCCGTGAAGGCCAGGTGATTGTCCGCCCAGATGCGGCCCGCGGTCTCGTCCAGTGTCATCGTCCATCTCCCATAAGCTGAATCGCGTTTCCGAGGCCGCCGATATGCGTCATCCGATCTTCGACGGCCAACGAAAGGCTGGACGCAGTTGATAAGGAGTGCTTATGATCGTGGGATGCGCCGCCTGCCGCCCCTCGCCGCCGTCCGCGCCTTCGAGGCGGCGGCGCGGCACGAGAATTTCACGCAGGCCGCGGCCGAGCTCGGCATGACCCAGGCGGCGATCAGCTATCAGATCCGCCTGCTCGAGGAGCGGCTCGGCGTCCCCCTGTTCCGCCGCGAGCGAAGGCGGGTCGTCCTGACCGATGCGGGCCGGCGGCTGGCTGCGGTCGCCGGCCGCGCCTTCGACGCGCTCGACGGCGCCTTCGCGGCGATCCGCGCCGAGGACGAGGGGATGCTGACGATCACGACGTCCTATACCTTCGCCAACACCTGGTTCGCCTGGCGGCTTGGGGCGTTCCAGCTCGCCAACCCGGAAATGGCGGTTCGCCTGCTCACCGATGACAGCCTGGCCGATTTCGCCGGCGAGGAAGTGGATGTCGGGGTCCGCACGGGGCTGGGCGAATGGCCGGGCCTTGCCGCCGATCTCCTGTTCCGCGTCAATTTCACGCCCATGTGCAGCCCGGCCTTCCTCGCGGAGCATGGCGGCACGCTGCGGCCGGAACAGCTGCTTGAGCTCCCCCGCATCGGGCCGGACGATCCCTGGTGGGAGACCTGGCTCAAGGATGCCGGGGTCGCCGTCCCCGAACAGCAGGCGCCGCGCGGCATCCGGCTTGGATATCAGGCGCATGAGGGCGCGGCGGCGATGGCGGGGCAGGGGATCGCCATGCTGACCCCCTTCTTCTGGCGCAACGACCTCGCCGAAGGACGCCTCGTGCGCCCGTTCGCGCAGCTTTCGACGCGCGGCTGGGGCTATTGGCTCGTCTATGCCGAGCATCGCCGGCTGGTGCCGAAGATCAGGCGCTTCCGCGACTGGCTGCTCGCCGAAGTCGCGCGCGATCTCGCGGCGCTCGGCGCGTCCTAGGCTTAGCTTTTCCAGGGCGAGACATCCCCCTCGACAGCTGGAACCGGCTCTGCGTAATGGCAGTATGCGAAGCCCTGTTCTCGTCGCGGTCGCGGCCGCGCTGACGATGATGATCCCCGCCGTCGCGAGAGCGGACGAAGCCCCCGTCCTGTTCGAACATGTCAACGTCGTCCCGATGGATCGGGACCGGATTCTCGAGGATCGATCGGTGCTCGTCGCCGGCGGCAGGATCGTCGCGATCGGCGGCACGGTGGCGGCGCCGCCCGGCGCGCGGATCGTCGATGGGCAGGGTGGCTACCTGATGCCCGGCCTCGCCGACATGCACGTCCATTCGGCAAACAGTCGTGACATGCAGGTCTTCCTCGCCAACGGCGTCACCACCGTCCTCAACATGGGCGGCGCATCGAGCGACTTCGTCGACCAGGTCGTGCCGGCGATCAACGCCGGGCGCCGGCCCGGGCCGCACATCTACCTCGCGCTACGGGTCGACAGCACGCCGGACTATGGCCAGCTGGTCGTGACGAGCCCCGCGCAGGCGCGGGCCGTTGTCGGGCTCGCACGGACGAACGGCTACGATTTCATCAAGGTCTACAACAATCTCGCCCCCGACGTGTTCGAGGCTTTCGTCGAGGAAGGCCGTCGCGAGGGCGTGCCGGTCGTCGGGCACGGGGTTACCCGCGTCGGGATCGAACGCCAGCTCGCGGCCGGCCAGCTGATGGTCGCGCATCTCGAGGAGTATCTCTACACCGTCTTCTTCCCGCCGGACGCGGACGTCGGCACCCGGGCGCCGGACGATTCGCAGATTGCCGCAGCCGTCGCCTTCACCCGCCGATCCGGCGCTTTCGTCACCGCGGACCTGGGGACGTATGCGACGATCGCTGGTCTTTGGGGCCATCCTGAAGCCACGGCCGGCTATCGTGGCGATCCGGACCTCGCCTATCTCGATCCCGCCATGCGGATCGCCTGGCGCCGAAGCGGTTACGAGGAAAGATCGGGCGATCTCGGCGCGCGCCTGCGTTTTCTCGGACGGTTCGCGCGGGCGCTCCTCGACGCCGGCGTGCCGCTGATCGCCGGGACCGACGCGCCGACGATCACCGGTGATTATCCCGGGTCCTCGCTCCGCACCGATCTTTATGCGCTCCATGATGCCGGCTTCAGCGCCTTCCAGGCGCTTTCGACCGCGACGCGGACGCCCGGGGTGTTCATCGCCCGTGCGAAGCCGGGTGCTGTCTGCTTCGGCGTCGTGGCCATCGGCTGCCGCGCCGATCTGCTCCTCCTGCGCGGCAATCCGCTCGCGGATCTTCACGCGCTGGAGGCGCGCGCCGGCGTGATGGTCGGCGGCGCCTGGCACAGCGAAGCGCAACTGGACGCGATGCTCGCGGCGGTGGCGCGGACCTATCGGGAGGCTTTCGAGGGCCCTCCGGCGGCTGCGCACGGCAATTGATCCGATCAGGAGAGGAGCCGCGCCAGCATCGTCGCGCCGATGGCGATGAACAGCGCGGCGGCGACGGCGTGGACCAGGCGGATCGGCACGCGCTTCAGGATCGCGTCGCCAAGCAGGACCGCCGGGACGTTGGCGATCATCATGCCGATCGTGGTGCCGGCGGCGACGGTCGCCACATCGTGGAACCGCGCGCCGAGCGCGATCGTCGCGACCTGCGTCTTGTCGCCCATTTCGACCAGGAAGAAGCAGACGAGGGTCGTGAGGAAGGCGCCGTGGCGCGCCGGCTTCGCCTGTTCATCGTCGATCTTGTCCGGAACGAGCGTCCAAAGGCCCATCGCGACGAAGCCGAGCGCGACGGCATATTGGAACCAGCGCCCGTTCAGAAGATTGGCCGCCTCCACCCCGACGAAGGCCGCGAGCGCGTGATTGGCGAGCGTCGCGGCAAGGATGCCGAGGATGATCGGCACCGGACGGCGGAAGCGCGCGGCAAGCAGGATGGCAAGCAGCTGCGTCTTGTCGCCCATCTCGGCGAGGGCGACGATCGCGGTGGAGGTAAGGAAGGCGTCCATCGGGCGAATGTCCAGGGCCGGGCGGCGTGATCCAACGACGACGCACCCCCGCCCGGCAAGGCGGAGTGCGGCGTCATTGGTCTCGCCTCGACCGGTGTCCCGGTCGCTCCGCGCCACGGCCTCTCGACCGAGCATGTTGACGCGAAGCTCCGCGCATCGGCGCGGCGGCTACTCCCCAAGTGACCGCGATCCTCTAGGCACGGCGGCCGCCTGGAGCAAGCGGTGATCGCGCGCGGACGCGAAAGCTGTGGACGAGGGCGGCGTCAGGCTCGCATCGCCGAGTCCGCGCTGCTATCGGCGCATCCATGAGTGATGAATTCGATGCCGTGGTCGAACACCCGTTCGACGACGCCCTTTCCCAGCGCTACCTCGTCTATGCCCTGTCGACGATCACCGCGCGGTCGCTGCCGGACCTGCGCGACGGGCTGAAGCCGGTGCAGCGGCGGCTGCTGTGGGCGATGCGCCAGCTGAAGCTGGAGCCGGGATCGGGCTACAAGAAGAGCGCGAGCGTGGTCGGCGAGGTGATCGGCAAATATCACCCGCACGGCGATGCCTCGATCTACGATGCGATGGTGCGGCTCGCGCAGGATTTCTCGCTTCGCTATCCGCTCGTCGACGGGCAGGGCAATTTCGGCAATATCGACGGCGATAATGCCGCCGCCTTCCGCTACACCGAGGCGCGGCTGACGCCGGCGGCGGCCGATCTCATCGCCGGGCTCGACGAAGGCACGGTCGCCTTCCGCAAGACGTTCAGCGGCGAATATGAAGAGCCCGAGCTGATGCCGGGCCTGTTTCCCAACCTGCTCGCCAACGGCGCGAGCGGGATCGCCGTCGGCATGGCGACCGCGATCCCGCCGCACAATGCGGCCGAGCTGATCGACGCGGCGACGCATCTGATCGACGATCCAAGGGCCGAGGATTCGGCGCTGCTCGCCTTCGTGAAGGGCCCGGATTTCCCGACCGGCGGGATCGTCGTCGACAGCCCGGAGATCATCGCCCAGGCCTATGCGACCGGGCGCGGCGCGTTCCGGGTGCGGGCGAAATGGGCGATCGAGGACCAGGGGCGCGGCACCTGGAACATCGTCGTTTCCGAAATCCCCTATCAGGTGCCGAAATCGAAGCTGATCGAGCAGATCGCGGCGCTCATTTCCGAAAAGAAGCTGCCGATCCTCGCCGACGTGCGTGACGAATCCGACGCCGAGATCCGCATCGTGATCGAGCCGAGGAGCCGGACGGTCGAGCCGGCGCTGCTGATGGACAGCCTGTTCCGGCTGACCGATCTCGAGGTGCGCGCGTCGCTCAACCTCAACGTGCTCGACTCCAGCCGCACGCCGCGCGTGATGAGCCTCAAGGAAGTGCTGACCGACTGGGTGGCCTTCCAGATCGAGGTGCTGGTCAACCGCGCCCGCCACCGGATCGGCAAGATCGACGACCGGCTCGAGCTGGTGGAAGGCTATATCGTCGCCTTCCTCAATCTCGATCGGGTGATCGAGATCATCCGCACCGAGGACGAGCCGAAGCCGGTGATGATCGCCGAATTCGCGCTGACCGACCGGCAGGCCGAGGCGATCCTCAACATGCGCCTGCGGTCCCTGCGCAGGCTGGAGGAGATGGAGCTTCGGCGTGAGCGCGACGCGCTGATCGCCGAGCGCGAGGAGCTGCAGAGGCTCGTCGATTCCCCGGCGCGGCAGCGCACGCGGCTGAAGAAGGACCTCGCCGACCTTCGCAAGCGCTACGGACCCGACACCGCGCTCGGGCGGCGCCGCACCCTCATCGAGGAAGCCGCGCCGGCGCGCGAAATCCCGCTCGAGGCGATGATCGAGCGCGAGCCGATCACGGTGATCCTCTCGAAGCGCGGGTGGATCCGCGCGATGAAGGGCCACGTCGAGCTCACCAACGCGGAGGCGCTGAAGTTCAAGGAAGGGGACGGCCCCGCCTTCCTGTTCCACGCCCAGACGACCGACAAGCTGCTGCTCGCCGCCTCCGACGGCCGCTTCTACACGCTGGCCGGCGACAAGCTGCCGGGCGGGCGCGGCTTCGGCGAGCCGGTGAAGCTGATGGTCGATATCGAGGGGGAGGGGAATATCGTCGCGCTCTTCCCGGCGACGCGTGCGGAGAAGCTGCTCCTCGCCTCGACCGACGGGCGCGGCTTCGTCACCGCCGCCGCGGGCGCGATCGCCGAGACCCGCAAGGGCAAGCAGGTGGTCAACCTGAAGCCAGGCCAGAGGCTCGCCGTCGTGCATCCGATCGGGCCGGGCGACGATTATGTCGCCGTGGTGGGCGAGAACCGCAAACTCGTCGTCTATCCGCTCGCCGACCTGCCGGAGATGGGGCGCGGCCAGGGCGTCCAGCTCCAGCGCTATCGCGACGGCGGCCTTTCCGACGCCACCACCTTCACGCTGGCCGACGGCCTGTCATGGGCGATGGGCGGTGAGAGCGGTCGCACCCGCACCGAGACCGAGATCGCGAACTGGCGCACCGCCCGCGGCGCCGCCGGCCGCGCCGCGCCGACCGGCTTTCCACGCGACAACCGCTTCTGAAGAAGACGAATCGACGCCGACCGCGCTTAAGCGGCCAAATCGGCCGCCGTTAATGGGAGCGTGCAACAACACGCTTCTCTCAATCCATCGTTAACCTTATTTGTCTAGCGCGGTCGAACATGCAGGCGGCGGTGAAAAAACAGTTGAAACCGGTTGCGATCAATGCGGCCGGGCAGGTCGCGACCCCGCCCGATCTGGTGCAGCGGGTAACCGCGGTCATCGAAGCCGTGCGCCAGGGATATCTCGACGCGCTGCCGATCGCAGCGGCGATCGTGACGCTCGACTCCGAGCCCTATATCGAATGCGCCAACGACCTGTTCCGCCTGATCGCGGAGTGGGACGAGCGCCTGGGCGAGCGTGCGATCAGCCGCGTGCCGATCCTCAATTCCGGCCCGATCGGGGCGCGCCTCGTCACCTTCATGAATGGCGAGGAAGCGGCGCACCAGTTCGAGACGGCCGATGGCCGCAACGTCGCCGGACGGCATTTCACGGTCCGCTTCGCCCGCCTGAAGACCGTTGAGGGCCAACCCTCGCGCTTCCTGCTTTCCCTCATCGACAAGACCGCGCAGGTCGAAACCGAGAAGAGCCTGCGCTCCGAGATGCTGCGCGACACGCTGACCGGCCTGCCCAATCGCTTCGCGTTCAACGAGCGGGTCGATGCGGTGCTCGCCGATCCCAATTTCCGCGAGGGCGCCTATGCGGTGCTCGCGGTCGACATGACGCGGTTCAGCCGGGTCAACGAATGTATGGGCGCGCTCGCCGGCGACGAATTGCTGATCACCTTCGCCCGCCGCCTCGTTTCGGCGCTGCGGCCCACCGACATGCTCGCGCGCACATCGGGCGACGAATTCGGCATCCTCCTGCGGCTCGATCGCGGCCTTTCGGACGCGATGCGCGCGGCCGAGCGGATCAAGGCGGTGCTCACCCTGCCGTTCCGCCTTTCCGATCTCGAGATCCGCGTCGATTGCGCGATCGGTTGCGCGATCCTGAACCAGGGCGTCTCCAGCGCCGACGAAGTGCTCCGCAACGCCCAGTTCGCGTTGAAGCGGGCCAAGCGCCAGGGCGTGACCGAAGTCTATGAGCCGATCGAGGCGCAGGCGGTACGCCGGCGCTTCAGCCTGGAGACGGAGCTCAGGGTCGCGATCGAATCGGAGGCGCTGAAGCTCGCCTTCCAGCCGCTCGTCGCGCTCGACACCGGCAAGGTCGCCGGATTCGAGGCGCTCGCCCGCTGGGAGCATGACGGCCACCAGATCCCACCGTCCGATTTCATCCCGGTCGCCGAGGAATCGGGCCTGATCGTCCAGCTCGGCCGCTGGGCGCTGTCCACTGCGATGCAGACGCTGGCGGATTGGGACGCGCGTGCCGGCCGCGCGTTGCCGCTCGGCGTCAGCGTGAACCTCTCGCCGATCCAGATCAGCCGCGACGATGTCACCGCGCTCGTTTCCGGCGCGCTCGGCGCGACCGGCGTTTCCGGCAACCGGCTGACGCTCGAAGTCACCGAAAGCGCGATCATCCACGATCCCGATCGGGTCGCCGCCGTGCTCAACGCGATGAAGCGGTTCAACGTCCGCATCGCGATGGACGATTTCGGCACCGGCTTCACGTCGCTCGCCTCGCTTCAGAAGCTGCCGATCGACGTGCTCAAGATCGACCAGGCGTTCGTCTCCGACATGCTTGCCAATGGCGATTCGACCGCGATCGTGCGCGCGGTGCTCAGCCTCGCCCGCGCGCTCGGCATGGAAACGACCGCGGAAGGCATCGATTCGGACGATCTTGCCGAGATGCTGACCGAGCTCGGGTGCACCTACGGCCAAGGCTATCATTATGCCGAGCCGCTCGCCGCCGATCAGGCCTTCGCCTATTTCATGGCGCGCAACGCCTGATCCACCTCGGCCTGCGCGAGCGCGCGGGCGGCCTCCTCTCCGGGAAAGCCGGCGCGGGCCCACGCACGCTCGATCGACTTGAGCGTCCGGGCAACGATCGGGCCCTGCGGCAGTCCCATGGCGATGAGATCGCCGCCGCCGACCGGCAGCTGCGGCCGCGACCAGCCCTCCAGCGCGGCGACGAACGGATCGGTCCGGCCCTGAAGGAGCAGGCGGTCGATCGCCTCCGCGCTGCCGATTTCATAGGCCAGCAGCTCCGGCGAATCGAGATCGGCCGACGCCGCCGATACCAGTCGCCGCGTCTGGACCTTCGACAGCCGGAGGCGGGCGGCGACCGATGCGGCGACCTGCGGATCGGGGGGGAGCAGGGCGGCGAGGCGGCGGATCGCGGCCGGCGCGATTCGCGCCGCGCGCTCGCTCTCGATCAGGGCGACGAGGCGATCGGCCTCCGCAATCTCCGGAAGGACCGGCTTCAGGATGCCGTGCGCGATCATCAGCGCGACCGTCGGTGCCGGATCGGCGAGGCCGAGGAGCTTCAGCAGCTCGTCCGCGATCCGCTCTCGCGACAGGGCCATGAGATCGTTGGCGCGCGCGGCGCAGGCGGCAAGCCCGGCCGCATCGGGATCGCCGCGGCCGAATCGGGCATGGAAGCGGAAGAAGCGAAGGATGCGGAGGTGATCCTCGGCGATGCGGGTGAGGGGATCGCCGATGAAGCGCACGCGGCGCGCTTCGAGATCGTCGAGCCCGCCGAAATAGTCGAATATCTCGCCGCTCGCCGGATCGGCGGACAGCGCATTGATCGTGAAGTCGCGCCGGGCGGCGTCCTCGCGCCAGTCCCCGGTATAGGCGATGGTGGCGCGGCGGCCGTCGGTCGCGACGTCCCGGCGCAGCGTCGTGACCTCGACCGGGCGGCCGGCAAGGACGGCGGTGACGGTGCCATGGGCAAGGCCGGTCGGGATCGCCCTGATGGCGCCCGCCTCCAGCCGGCGCATCACCTCCTCGGGCGCGAGCCGGGTCGCGAGATCGATGTCGCTGACGTCCACCGCCAGCAGCGTGTCGCGGACGCTGCCGCCGACGAAACGGGTCTCCCCCGATCCGGCGCCGAGAAGGTCGAGCAGCCGATCGAGGCCGGGCCGGTGGCGCCAGGGGGCGTCGGGAAGGATCATGCGAAGACCAGCCGGCGGCTGAGGTTGACGATCATCGCCGCGGTCGCGCCCCAGATACGCTGCCCCTCCCAGTCGATCTCGTAATAGGTGCGCTCGCGGCCGCGGAACATCGCCGTGCGGATCTGCTGGCGCTTGGGATCGAGCAGGTAGTGAAGCGGCGCCTCGAACATCGCGGCGACCTCGCCCGGATGGGCGGCAAGCGGCAGATCCGGCGGCAGCACGCCGACCACGGGAGTCACCTCGAAGCCGGTGATGGTGACATAGCGATCGGCGATGCCGACGACGTTCACCTCATAAGGAGGCAGGCCGATTTCCTCTTCGGCCTCGCGCAGCGCCGCCGCGACCGGGCCGCCATCCTCCGGCTCGATCCGGCCGCCGGGGAAGCTGATCTGGCCGGCATGTTTGCGAAGGGTCTCGGGCCGGAGCGTCAGGATCACGGTCGGCTCCGGGCGCTCGACGATCGGCACCAGCACGGCGGCGGGCGTGCCCTCGCTGGTCTCGACGGCATCGCCGGCGAGCAGCTCGGGCGTCCGGGCATGGCCGCGTTCCAACGCGTCGCGCAAGGTGACGGCGAGGCTCATGCGTCGCCTTCGAGCGCGAAGAAGGCGCCGTCGCTCCAGACGCCGGGCGGGACCGAATCGTCGGCCAGCGCGATCTCGGCAAGCTCGTAATAGACCGGCCGCGCGATCAGCGCCTCCAGCCCCGCACGGACCGCGAGATAGGGGCGCGCGCCGAGCCGCAGCGGATGGTCGCGCCCGGCGACCACCATGTCGCCGGTGTTGAGCCGGAAGGCGAGGGTGCGATCGCGCCCCTCGCCGTCGCTTTTCATCTCGACCGCGAGGAAGGGCGCGTCCTCGACATCGATGGTGAGCTTCTCGACCGGGGTGACGAGCACATGGCTGCCGTCCGGCTCGCGCCGCAGGATGGTGGAGAACAGACGGACCATGGCGGGGCGACGGATCGGTCGGCCCTCGTGAAACCAGGTGCCGTCGCGCGCGATCCGCATCCCGCTATGCCCGCAATGCGCCGGATTCCACTGCGCGACCGGCGGCAGCCTGCGCGCCTCGGCGAGCCGCGCGATCTCGGCAAGGTCGAGTCCGGCAAGGTCGTCGGGAGGCGGCGCGGTCTCGGGCATGGACGGGCATCTAGACCGGCCACTGGCCTTGTGCAAAGCGCCGGGCTAAGCGCGCCCCATGACGGCGGAGTTCGAAGGCCCGCGCACGGCGATCGTGACCGGCGGCGCGAAGAGGATCGGCGCCGAGATCGCGCGCGCGCTCGCCGCCGACGGGTGGCACGTCCTGATCCACCATAATCGCTCGACCGACGCGGCGGCGGCCCTCGCGGACGAGATCGGCGGATCGACGGTGCGGGCCGAGCTTGCCGATCCCGGCGCGGCGGAGGCGATCATCGCGGCGCTCGACGGGCTGCCGCCGGCGCGGCTGCTGGTCAACAACGCCTCGCGCTTCGTGCTCGATTCGGCATCGGACTTCACGGTGGCCGGCTGGGACGCGCATCTCGATATCAACCTGCGCGCGCCGGCCCTGCTGTCGCAGGCCTTCGCGGCGCGGGCGGGGCAGGGGCTGATCGTCAACCTGCTCGACGCCAAGCTCGCTTCGCCCAACCCGGATTTCTTCACCTACACGGTTTCGAAAATGGGGCTCGCCGGGCTCACCGAGCTCACCGCCCGCGCGTTCGCGCCGGCGATCCGCGTGTGCGGGATCGCGCCCTCGGTGACGATGGTGTCGGGGCCGCAGAGCCGTGACAATTTCGAGGCCGTCCACGCGCTCAACGCGCTCGGCCGCGGCGTCGACGTCAGCGAGATCGTCGCCGCGCTCCGATTCCTCATCGCGACCCCCACCATCACCGGCCAGACGATCGTGCTGGACGGCGGCCAGCGCTTCCTCGCGCTGCCCCGCGACGTGCAATTCCTGGAGGCCAAATGACCGACCTTGCCATAGACGGCCTCATCCCGGCGGCGCTTCGCCCCAGAACGCGCAAGATCGTGCTCGAGGATTATGAGCTGATGCTCGACATCGGCTTCCACGATTTCGAGGTGGGGCGGCCGCAGCGGCTGGTCGTGACCGTCGAGGTCTGGCTCGACGAGCGCGCCGTCTCCGACAGCGACGATGCCGCCGAGGCCTGGGACTATGATTTCCTGCGGACCGGGATCGCGGAGCTGGTCGCCGGACGGCGCTTCAACCTGCAGGAGACGCTGGCGCGCGAAATCTACGACCTGGTCGCCGCGCGGCAGGGCGTCACCGCGCTTCGAGTCGCCACGCGCAAGCCCGACATCTATCCCGATTGCGCCGGAGTCGGCGTCGAGATCGCGTCCTTCTAGCCTAGCGCCGCGCGCGCATCCGCGCGCAGGGGCCGAGGCCCTGGATGATGACGCGATAATCGGCCCGAATCGCATCGACCTCGTCGGGTTGCGCCTCGCTCAGGCTCTGCGGCGGCAGCTGGGCGGGAAGCGTGCAAGCGAGGCGGTACCAAAGCAGGGTCCGTGGCGCCGGCGGCGCGGCCGCATCGTCGACGATCTCGGAAAGCGCGACCGCCCAGCGCGGCTGCTCGCCGGGCCGCCGCAGAATGTTGAGCGAGATCGGCCGATCGTCCGCGGTCTGGAGGAAAATCTGGGTCTCGCCCTCGCCGGGAAGCGATCCGGCGACGTGGAAGGCGCGGCCGATGCCGGTGATTCGGGGCGGTGCATCCGGCGCGCTCGCCTCGCGCAGGATCGCGCGCAGCTGTTCGGCGGTGGCCGGATCGTAGGGGAGCAGGGAATCGGGAGCGACCAGGCGAAGCTCGCCGGGGCGGCCCGGAGTCGGCGCCGCGAGCAGCAGATATTCCGCGCGCCGGGCGATTCGTGGCGGTCGGCCCCGCGCATCGTTGGGAAGATCGGCGAGCCAGGTGACCTCGACCGGCATCTCCCCGGGGCCCCGAATCAGCGTCATGACGTCAGCGGTGAACAGGAATCTCCGCTTGTCGGGCGGCACGTCGGGCGCTTCGCGACGGGACAGCGCGCTTGCCCGGGAGACCTTGACATGGGCCGCGATCGGCGCGGCGAGCGCAAGATCGGCGAGGTCCGCATAGCCGATCGTCGCTTCGGCTGGCGCTGAAGAGCCTTGGGGAAGCTGTTGAGAATCAAGTGGTTGCGCAAGCGCGAAGGCGAGCGCGGCGGCGACGGCGAGGCGATGCGTGCGCATGGAAGAAAGCTCTACCTGCCCGAATCTGAACGGTCCATAGCTGCATGGAATCCTTGACTCAAAAACGAATCAGGGGAGGATTGCGTCAGCGGAATCGTCACGATAGAGACACCGACCGCAGCCATGGACTGTTGCATGGATGCATCGAAATTCGGCCTCGTCGCGCCTTCGTCGGCGGGTTCCGTGACAAAATGAGAGGGAGCGCGGCTGATTAATGTCGTACGTTGACAATCAGGGCATGTCCCGCGGCCGTCTGTCCGCGATCGTGGGCGTTGCGATCCTGCATGCATTGCTCGGCTACGCGCTGGTCACCGGCCTTGCCTACAGCGTTGCTAAGAAGGCGATGGAGGACCTGAAGACCTTCGACGTCACCGAGCCGCCGCCGCCGCCGGAAGAGCAGCCGCCGCCCCCGCCGCAGCAGCCGCAGCAGGTGCAGCCGCCGCCCGTCGTGGCGCCGCCGCCGCTGGTCCGGGTCAACACGCCGGCCCCGCCGATCCAGACCGTCCAGGTCGCGCCGCCACCGGTGATCACGCCGACCGCGCCGCCGGCTCCGCCAGCGCCGCCGGCCCCCCCGCCTCCGCGGGTCGTACAGCCGGCCCGGGCCCGGGCCAATCTCGGCTCCTATTTCTCGGATGACGATTATCCGCCGAGCGCGATCCGCAACGAGGAGCAGGGCACGACGCGGTTCAGGCTGACGGTCGGCCCCGACGGCCGCGTCGCGAATTGCGAGGTCACGGGATCGAGCGGCTCGACCGCTCTCGACTCGGCGACCTGCCGGATCCTCCGCAGTCGCGCCCGGTTCACGCCGGCGCACGACAGCAACGACAATCCCACGAGCGACACGGTCAGCAGCAGTGTCCGGTGGGTGCTTCCGGCTCAGTGATACTAAGACAACCCGTTATTTTTGTCAGAAGGAATTGAAAATGGCAGCACCAGCAGCTCCGGGCGGCGCGACTCCCCACCCGAATGCCGATTTCGGATTTGTTCAGGCCCTCCAGCAGGGCGGTATCATCGCGTGGGCGACCGTCATCATCCTCGCCGTCATGTCGTTCGGATCTTGGTACATCTTCTTCACCAAGCTGATCGACCAGAACAAGATCATCAAGGAAGGCCGCCGCGCGCGCACGTCCTTCTGGCAGTCGGCCAACCTGCGGGAAGGCGCGAACAAGCTCGACAAGAACGGCGCCTATCGCCAGATCGTCGACGACGGCCTTCTCGCCCAGGAACAGCATTCCAAGCTGACCGACCCGGTCGATCAGCATGACTGGATGCTCGGCAGCCTGAGCCGCACCCAGGGCGCGATCACCGCGAAGCTCGGCACCGGCCTCGCCTTCCTCGCCACCGTCGGTTCGACCGCGCCGTTCGTCGGTCTGTTCGGCACCGTCATCGGCATCTACCGCGCGCTCATCAAGATCGGCGCGGCCGGCCAGGCCTCGATCGACGCCGTCGCCGGCCCGGTCGGTGAGGCGCTGGTGATGACCGCGCTCGGTCTCGCCGTCGCCGTTCCGGCCGTCATGCAGTACAACTGGCTGATGCGCCGCAACAAGGCGATCGTCGAGGAGCTCGGCCGCTTCTCCAACGATCTCCACGGCTACATGATGTCGGGTGGCGCGGTTCGTCCGGCGGTTCCCGCGGCCCGTACCGCGGCCGCCCCGGCGTCCCGCCCGGCCGCTGCCGGCACGGCCGCCGGCGCGACCACCGCACCGAAGAAGGCCTAAGGCCAATCCGGCGGCGGGGCCTCACCGCAGGTCCCGCCGTCCGTTGCCGCCGCTCAAGACGGCGGAAAGTTCAGGATAGGAACGCGAATCATGGCAATGCAGGTCGGCGAATCCGGGGACGGTGAAGAAACACCGATGTCCGACATCAACACGACGCCGCTCGTGGACGTCATGCTGGTGCTGCTGATCATCTTCCTCATCACCGTTCCCGTGGTGCTGCAGACGGTTCCCTTGACGCTGCCCAAGGTCGAGTTCGTGGCGAACCAGAACAAGCCCGAGGACGTGAACCTCTCGGTGCGCGCGGTGGACGGGCGATGCGAAGTTTATTGGGGCCTCCACCCGGAGACCGCTGACAGCCTCCTCCAGCGCGCGACCGACACGCTGGCGGCCTATGTCCGCTCGGTCGGCGGGGCAGGGAACATCAACGAGGAAAATATCCCCGAGGTCCATATTCGCGGCGACATCAATACGCCGTACCGCTGCGTCGGCGGCGCGATCTCCGTCATGCAGCGCGCGGGCTATCCGCGGATCGGGTTCATCTCCGAGCCGCCGCCGCACGGCTCGCTGTAACGGTCCGAATCAGGAGCAATCACAATGAGTGCAGCTACCCTCAATCCTGAATCGGCCGATCCGATGATGGACATCAACACGACGCCGCTCATCGACGTCATGCTGGTGCTCCTCATCATGTTCATCATCACCATCCCGGTGCAGACGCACGCGGTGAAGCTCGATCTGCCGCAGAACACGCCGAGCAATCCGCCGCCGATCGAGCCGGTCCGCAACAAGATCGTGATCATGCCGAACGACGCCGTCCTGTGGAACGGCAACCCGGTGAACCTGGTGCAGCTGCGCCAGTATCTCGACATCACGACGACGATGACCCCGGTGCCGGAGCTTCACCTCCAGCCCGATCCGCAGGCCCGCTACGAGACGGTGGACGAAGTGCTCGCCGTCGCCAAGCGCGCCAACGTGACGGCGATGGGCTTCGTCGGCAACGAGGCCTACGCTCACGAATTCTGAGGCGCCGTTTTATCATGCAAACAAAAGGGCGGTGCCTCGGCGCCGCCCTTTTTCTTTGGAGATTTCCTTGAAGGAGGCGTTTCGATCCACCATCGCCGTCTCACTCAGGTTTTCGAAACGATTTTCATGAGAGAAGAAGGCATGCGGTGGATCGCCCTTCTTCTTGCGGCGGCTCTGGCCGAAACGGCGTCGTCGGCTACGCCTCCGCCGCCAATTCCTCCGCAGCCGGAGAATCTAGCCTTCGCGGTCGCGATGCTGGAGGAGCATCCGTTCGTGAATCTCGAGCTTGCAACCTATGCAGACTGGCATGCGCGGGAGCTAACCAACAACATGCTGCACAACGTAGGAATCCGGCCCGGCAGCCGCCGGTGGTCCAGGCATCACGATATTCTGCAAGGATATTTGCGCGCCGACCTGATGCAGCGCAGCGTTACGAACCAGCGGCGATTCATCGAATGCGTGGCAATGCCCTATGCCTATTTGAGCATGGAGCAGTTGACGCGGATTCGCGATTTCCTCCGGACCGACGCCGGCCTTCGATTGTGGAACATAATGCGGGTGCAGCAGAGCGACGCGCTGCGGTTAGATTGTGCCAGGCGCGCTCTAGGGAATATCGACGCACTTATGGAAGCCGGTTGGCGAGCGATCGGGGTCACACCGCCGGTCGTCCCACAAGCTCCTTTAGTGCCCTAGAGCGTGGCGCTTCCCGGGTGATCGCAGGAGGCTCAAGCCGCCAGCCCCTCGAACTGGAGCCGCGCCAATCTCGCATAGAGCCCCCCCTTCTTCGCGTTGAGCTGGTCGTGCGTGCCTTCCTCGACGATCCGGCCGTGATCCATGACGACAATCCGGTCGGCGGCGCGGACCGTGGCGAGGCGGTGGGCGATGACCATCGTCGTGCGGCTTTCGAACAGGCGTTCGAGCGAGGCCTGGATCAGCCGCTCGCTCTCGGTATCGAGCGCCGAGGTCGCCTCGTCGAGCAGGAGTAAGGGCGCATCGCGGAGCAGCGCGCGGGCGATGGCGATGCGCTGGCGCTGGCCACCGGACAGGCGGGCGCCGCCCTCGCCCAGATAGGTGTCGAGCCCCTGCGGCAGCTTGTGCAGGAATTCGGCGGCATTGGCGGCCTCGGCCGCGCCCCACAGCGCCTCGTCGCTCGCGTCCCAGCGGCCGTAGCGCAGATTGTCGCGCGCGGAGGCGGCGAAGATCACCGTCTCCTGCGGCACATAGGCGATGCGCGCGCGCACCACCGCCGGATCGGCCTCGCGAAGATCGACGCCGTCCATGCGGACCGCGCCGCCGCTCGGATCGTAGAAGCGCTGGGCGAGGTTGAAGAGCGTCGACTTGCCGGCGCCCGACGGGCCGACCACGGCGAGCAGCTCGCCCGGCTTCACCGCGAGGCTGAAATCGTCGAGCGCGCTGACCTCGGGCCGGGTCGGGTAGCGGAAGGTGACCGCCTCGAACGCAAGCGCGCCATGCGCCGGCTCCGGCAGCGCGACCGGTGTCGCGGGAGCGCGGATCTGCGGCTCTTCGGCGAGCAGCTCGCCGAGCCGGCCGGCGGCGCCGGCGGCACGCAGCAGATCGCCATAGACTTCGGTCAAGGCGCCGAGGGCGCCGGCGACGAGCGCGCCCGTGGTGATGAAGGCGGCGACCGTGCCGCCGCTGATCGTCCCGTCCGACACGCCGAAGGCGGCCTGGCGCATCAGCAGGGTGATGCCGCCGAACAGCATCGCGATCACGATGCAGGTGAGCAGGGCGCGAACGAGGATGCGGCGCCGCGCGGTCTCATAAGCCGTCTCGACGGCGTCGCGGAATCGCCGGCTCTCGCGCGATTCCTGGCCGAACGCCTGGACGATCTTCATTGCGCCGAGCGTCTCGGCGACGATCGAGCCGAGATCGGCGATCCGATCCTGGCTCGCCCGAGACAGGTTGCGCACCCGGCGCCCGAGAAGGACGATCGGGACGACGACAACCGGCAGGCCGACGAGCAAGGCGAGCGTCATCTCCGGAGCGAGAGTCAGCAGGTAGATCGTGCCGCCGACGCCGACCACGATGTTGCGAAGCGCAATCGAGACCGTCGATCCGACCACGGTCTCGATCACCGACGTATCGGCGGTGATGCGCGAGGCGATTTCCGATGGCCGGTTTTCCTCGAAGAAGCGCGGCTCCAGCCGGAGCATATTGTCCTGCACGTCGCTGCGCACGTCGGAGACGACGCGCTGGCCCAGGATGGAGACGAAATAGAAACGGCACGCGGTCGCGACCGCGAGCACCGCGACGATCATGAAGAGATAGTTGAAGGTGTGGGCGAGATCGAGCCCGCCGCCCTGGGCGCCGAAGCCGCGATCGATCACGCGCCGCAGGCCGTCCGGTATGGCGAGGGTCGCGAGCGCGGCGACCAGCAGCGACAGGCCGGCGGCAACCAGGATGCCCGGATAATCGACCATCCTGCGCCAGACCATGCGGAGGTTGCCGATCTTGCGGAGCGGCGCGGGTTCGGGACGCGGTGCAGCCATCGAAATCGCCTAGCAGCGCGGCCCCTTGTCCTCAATGGCGGCACGGAGCCGATTGTGCGCATGCAGCATTTTTAATGGACCTGCAGGGGATCGACGCCCATAGAAAGTTCACCGGGGAGAGAATGTGCATGCTTTACGACGCCTATGAGGTCCAGCGCTCGCTGCTCGCCAGCGCGAGCACGCTCGCCAATATCGGCGCCGGCTGGATGCAGAACCCGGTCAATCCGTTCGCTTATTCGCCGATGGGGCCGATCGCAGCCTCCGCGCTCGACGTCTTCGCCCATGCGGCGGCACCGCGCGGCAAACCCGATTTCGGGATCGCGACCACGATCGTCGGGGGCCGCGAGGTCGCGGTCCGCGAGGAGATCGCGCTGCGCAAGCCATTCGGACAGCTCAAGCATTTCCGCCGCGAGGGCGTGGACGGCGGGCCGAAGCTGCTGATCGTCGCGCCGATGTCGGGCCATTACGCGACCTTGCTTCGCGGCACGGTGGAGCGGATGCTGCCGCGCCACGACGTCTACATCACCGACTGGCGCGACGCGAAGCTGGTGCCGATCGACGAAGGCAGCTTCGATCTCGACGATTATGTCGATTATCTGGTCGCCTTCCTCGAGCATATCGGGCCGGGCGCGCATGTGCTCGCCGTGTGCCAGCCGGCGGTGCCCGCCTTTGCCGCGGCCTGCCTGATGAACGCGGACGCCCATCCGTGCCGGCCGAAGACGCTGACCATGATGGGCGGGCCGATCGACACCCGCAAGGCGCCGACCGAGGTCAACACCGTCGCGACCCAGCGCCCCTTCGCCTGGTTCGAGCGCAACGTGATCATGCGCGTGCCCTATTTCTATCCGGGCGCCGGGCGGAAGGTCTATCCGGGCTTCCTGCAGCTCACCGGCTTCATGGCGATGAATTTCGGCAATCACCTGGTCAGCCACTGGGAGATGTTCCGCCACCTCGTCGATGGTGACGAGGAGAGCGCCGATGCGACCAAGGATTTCTACGACGAATATCGATCGGTCTGCGACATGACGGCCGAATTCTATCTCCAGACGATCGATGTCGTGTTCCAGCGCCACCTGCTGCCCAGGGGCAAGATGACCCATCGCGGTCGCCGGGTGGATCCCGCCGCGCTCAAGGACACGGCGCTCCTCGCGATCGAGGGCGAGCGCGACGACATTTCCGGCATCGGCCAGACGAAGGCCGCGCTCACGCTCGCACGGTCGTTGCCGGCGGGGATGAAGCAATATCACCTCGCCGAGCGGGTGGGCCATTACGGCATCTTCAACGGCGGCCGCTGGCGCACCGCGATCGCGCCCGTGGTCGAGCAGTGGATCGCAAGATTCGACTGACCCTGCTCAGTCCATCACCGCATGTCCGCCGCCGCCCTGGCGGCCCTTGCGGAGCAGCAGCAGCAGCGGCATCGCGAACAGGCTGATGATCATCATCAGCTTGAAATCGTCGATATAGGCGATCATCAGCGCCTGCCTGTTGACTTCGGCATCGACCATCGCGACCGCCGTGTCCGTGACGCCGGGCGCGGCGTTGACGACATTCTGCAGGAATTGCGGGATCGAATAAGGCGTGATGTGGGCCGCGAGGTCCGAATGGCTGATCTGGACATTCTGCGCGAGCAGCACCGTCACCACCGAAATCCCGATCGAGCCGCCGACATTGCGCGAAAGATTGAGCAGCGCCGACCCGGTCGTGCGGTAACGCGGATCGAGCGTGCCGAACGCGATCGTGTTCAGGGGCACGAAGATGAAGCCGAGCGCGAAGCCCTGGATGACACCGCTGACGATGATCGGCCGTGAATCCATCTCCAGGCTGAAGCCCGACATCTGCCAAAGCGAAAGCGCCATCAGGCCGATGCCGCCGAGAATGATGAGCCGCGGATCGATCTTACCCACGACACGGCCGACGATCATCATGGACACCAAGGTGCCGACGCCGCGGGGCGCGGTGAGGAACCCCGATTGCAGCACCGAATAGCCGAACAGGCTCTGCAGCAGGGGCGGCAGCAGCGCGAGGCCGGCGAGCAGCATCACGCCCGTCACGCCCATGAAGACCAGGCTGGCCGCGAAATTGCGATCCTTGAACATGATCGGATCGAAGATCGGGGTTCGGCTCGTCGCCATGTGGACGATGAACATCCAGGTGCAGCCGATCGCGACTCCGAGCTCGATCATCGTCTCCCAGCTCGCGAACCAGTCATTCTGCTCGCCGCGGTCGAGCATGAGCTGGAGGCCGGCGAGCGCGAAGGCGATGAGGAGGAATCCGAAAATGTCGAACGGCCGCTTCACCCGCTGCGTATCGGGCAGGCCGCGGAGCATCAGCAGCGCCGCGACGATGCCGACCGGCAGGTTGATGAGGAACACCCAGCGCCAGTTGTAGCTGTCGGTCAGCCAGCCGCCGATCACCGGGCCGAGGATCGGGCCGATCATCACCCCCATGCCGAAGATCGCCATCGCGCGGCCATGCTTTTCGGGCGGGTTGATGTCGAACATCGTGGATTGGGCGAGCGGCACCAGGAAGGCGCCGGCGACCCCCTGGAAGGCGCGGAAGACGACAATTTCAGTGAGCGAGGTGGCGATCGCGCACAGCAGCGACGCCACGGTGAAGGCGAGGACCGACCAGATGAAGAGCGGCTTGCGCCCGACCCGGTCCGACAGCCAGCCGGTGATCGGGATCGCGATCGCGGAGGCGACGATATAGGAGGTCAGCACCCAGCTGATCGTGTCGCGGGTAGCCCCCAGGCTCGCCTGCATGTGGGGCAGGGCGACATTGGCGATCGTCGTGTCGAGGACCTGCATCAGCATGCCCGCGATCACGCCGACCGTGACGAGCAGCTTCTGGGTCGGATCCAGATCGTAACTGTGGTGGGCGGGCCCCGCCATGGGTCAGCGGCCGGCCGGCTGCGGCTGGGATCTCGGCGTGGGCGGTGGCGGGGCCTGGCCGACGACCGTCCCCGGCGGCGGCGCCGCGGGCTGCGGACCGCCGCGATAGGGCTGGCCGATCTGCTGCTGCTGCACCGGCATGATCGGGTGCGCGGGCGGCCGCTCCCTGGTGTCGACGGAAACATCGGCGGAGAGGCCAGCGATCAGCGGCCGCTGGGGATTGCCGTCGATATAGATGCGGACCGGCACGCGCTGCGTGACTTTCACCCAGTTGCCGGTCGCGTTCTGCGGCGGAAGGATCGAGAATTGCGATCCGGTGCCGGCGCCGATGCTCCAGACATGGCCGCGGAACCGCTCGCCCGGATAGGCGTCCAGCGTCACCTCGGCGGGCTGGCCGACATACATGTTGGTGAGATCGGTTTCCTTGAAATTGGCCTCGACATAGGTCGTGCCGCCGCGGACGATCGTGACCATCGGCACGCCGGAAACGGCGGTCGCGCCGACCTGGAGCCGATCGACCTGGGTCGCGACGCCATCGGACGGCGCGCGGACTTCGGTGCGTGCGAGGTTGAGCAGCGCCTGATCGCGCGCCGCGCGCGCCTGCAGGACCGCCGGCTGCTTGTCGGTGCCGCCATTGGCGAGGGCCGACTGGGCGTTCGCCTGCGCGGCGCGCGCATTGGCCAGGCGCTCGCGCGCTTCCTCGACGTCATGGAGCTTGTCGCTATAGGCGGCGCGCGTCGTGAAGCCGCGGCGCAGCAGCTCCGCATAACGCTCGAACTCGCGCTGGGCATAAGCGAGATTGTTCTCGGCGCCCGCAATGTCGGCGACGGTGCCGGCGGTCTGGGTACGCAGCTGGGCCACCTGGACCTGCGCGCTCGCCATCTGCGCCTCCGCCTGCTCGAGCGCGATCCGGAACGGGCGCTGGTCGAGCCGGAAGAGGAGATCGCCGCGATGAACCGGCTGGTTTTCGTGGACGAACACCTCAGCGACGATGCCGGTCACTTCCGGCGCGACCGAGACCATGTCCTGCTGGACATAGGCATTGTCGGTCGAAACGTAGCGCCCCGAGGTCAGCCAGAAATAACCGCCCACCGCGAGCAGCAGGATCGGCACAGACAGCATGATGACGAGCCGCCAGGGGCTGCGACGGCGCCGGGGCTCCGCCGCGACCTCCTCGGTCAGGATGGTCTCGGTCGGCAGTTTCGGATCGGCTTCACTCATGATGCTTGCTCAAGTCCCTGTTCGAATCTGCCGAGCTTCTCGCGGATCGCGGCTAGAACGCGCCTGGCGACGTCCCGGTCCGCTGCCGGGATCCCGGTCAGAATGTCGGCATTGAAGGCAGTGCTAACGGCGTCGAGCTCGGCAACGATCGGCGTCGCCTTGTCGGTCAGATGGATGCGCCAGGCCCGTCGGTCCGCTTCATCGCGCCGCCGCTCCACCAGCCCCGCTTCCTCGAGGCGATCGATCATCCGGCACAGGGAGATCGGCTCGACGTCGAGCGCGTCGGCCAGCTCGATCTGGCGCAAATTCCCGCCCGTATGGGCAAGCCATTTCAGCACGCGCCACTGCGCGCGCGTCGCGCCGAGGAAGGCGACGCGCCGGTTGGCCTCGCGCCGGATCAGGCGCGCGGTATCGGAGATTTCGAACGCGAAGTTTTCCATGCCGCGCTGCAACATAGTAAGCATGCTTATTATATGCAAGGGCGCAAACTTCACCGCCCCGGCATTTTTGCGTGCGCGATGGTCAGGCCGGGTGGGTGATCCCTTCGAGCAGGCCTTCGAACAGACGGCGGCCGGCCTCGCTGCCATGCGCCGGTTCCACCGCCCGTTCGGGGTGAGGCATCATGCCTAGGACATTGCCCGCCTCGTTGAGGATGCCGGCAATGCCGCGCGCCGATCCGTTGACGTCGGCCGCATAGCGAAAGGCGACGCGGCCCTCGCCTTCGAGCCGGTCGAGCGTCGCCGTGTCCGCCTGGAAATTGCCGTCATGGTGGGCGACCGGGACGGAGATCGTCTCCCCGGCGGCGTAGCGCGACGTGAAGGCGGACTGGCTGTTTTCGACGCTGATCGCGACATCGCGGCCGACGAAGGCGATGCCGGCATTGCGCATCAGGGCGCCGGGAAGAAGGCGCGCTTCCGTGAGCACCTGAAACCCGTTGCACACGCCGAGCACGAAGACGCCGCGATCGGCCGCCTCCTTCACCGCGCGCATCACCGGCGATTGCGCGGCCATCGCGCCCGAGCGCAGATAATCGCCGTAGGAAAAGCCGCCGGGGATCGCGATGAGATCGAGCCCGGCGGGGAGGTCGCTCTCGCGGTGCCAGACCATCGTCGGCGCCTCGCCGGTCACGAGCCGCAGCGCCTCGGCCATGTCGCGGTCGCAATTGGAGCCGGGAAAGACGACGACCGCGCTTTTCACGCCGCCGTCTCCGGCCGCACGATGCGGAAATTCTCGATCACCGTATTGGCGAGGAGCTTGCGGCACATGTCCTCGACCGTCTCGTCGGCCACGTCGTCGGCGAGGTCGAGCTCGATCAGCTTGCCGGCGCGCACATCATTGACGCCGGCGAAGCCCAGCCCTTCGAGGGCATGGTGAATCGCCTTGCCCTGGGGATCGAGCACTCCGTTCTTCAGCGTGACGAAGACCTGGATTTTCATGTGGGCTGGCTCCGGCGGCGTCGGTTGGCGGTCCTATGACGCGAGCGGGCGCGGCGCACAAGCACTGGTCAGCGCGCGGTGGCCATCCTATCTTCGTTCGATGAGCGAAGCGGCCGATATCTCACTTTCCCCCAATGCGGCGGCGCGGGTCGCGGCGATCGCGGCGCGCCAGGGCAAGCCGGCGATTCTCCGCCTCTCGGTCGACGGCGGCGGTTGCGCCGGTTTCCAGTATCGATTCGGCCTTGCCGACGCGGTCGACGCGGACGATGTCACCGCCGAACGGGACGGGGTGGTGCTGGCGGTCGATCCGGTCTCGCTCGATCTGGTGCGCGGCTCGACCGTCGATTTCGTCGAAAGCCTCGGCGGGGCGGCCTTCCAGGTCGCCAATCCCAACGCCCAGTCGGGCTGCGGCTGCGGAACGAGCTTCTCCGTCTAGCCGCGCGCCGCGCGCAGGATCGACTCGCGCTCCTCGGGCGTGAGATCGAGCCGCGACAGCCCTTCGTCGAGCAGCAACGGCCAGTCCTTCTCCGCCAGCAGCGCAAGGGCCCATTGCCGTCCCTCCGCGTCCGCCGCCGGCGGCGTGACGAGCAGTGGCCCGCCGCTTGCGAAGGTCGCGGCGCCGTCGGGCCCGCCGCCCGGGCGCGGGAAGAAGAGCTGGAGCCGGTTGGTGCGCGGGTCGCGGGTCGCGCGCAGGATCGGGACGATGCCGGGCCTCGGCGCCGCGGCGGCCTTCCTGAGCTTCCCGTCCCCCGTCGCGAACCAGACGAGCAAGGCGACGAGCGGCAGGACGGTGAAGAGGACGAGCGGAACGGCGAGGTTCATGAAGGGATCGCCGCGATCGACGTCGGCCTTGGTCATCACCCGCGCCGGATCCTGCGGATCGTAGAGCACCGGCGGCGCGAAGACGAGCGGCGCCGCACCGGGCAGGTAGACCTTGGCCGAGCGTTCGGTGTCATCCTCCCGGGTGCGGTAGCGGATGTCGAGATTGCAGCCGCGCGGGGTGTTGCCGCTGATGCTGCGGCGAGAATAGCAATTGCCCTGGGCATCGATCACCTCTGCGGGGACGCCGCGCGCCCTGAGGTCGGCGCGCAGCGCGCGGCTATGGAGGGTCGAGGCGGCGAACCAGATCAGAGGCGCGAAGAGCAGGAGGGCGCCGATCAGCAGCACGAGGCGCCGTCGCGCTCTCGCCGGATCGCGGACGAGCGCGATCGGCCGCCTGGGAAATGCGTGCAATACGGGATGATCGTTCATGGCCCGGGCCCCCTCGGCGAGCTTATCGCTCGCCGCTGCATTGGGCAATGTTTCGGCCCTTTGGCGCAACGCCGGGCAATGCTAGGCAGCTGAGCATGAAGATCGTCTCCTACAATCTCAACGGAATCCGCGCGCGGCTGCCGCGGCTGATCGAATATCTGGACGAGCAGAAGCCGGCGGCGGTCTGCCTGCAGGAGCTCAAATGCCAGGACGATGCCTTCCCGATCGAGGACATCCGCGCCGCCGGCTATGAGGCGGTCTGGCATGGGCAAAAGGGGTTCAACGGGGTCGCGATCCTGACTCCGAAGGCGCCGGCGACGCTTCGGCGCATGGGCCTTCCCGGCGATCCCGACGATACGCACAGCCGCTATATCGAGGCCGAGGTCGGCGATCTCGTCATCGCGTCCATCTACCTGCCGAACGGCAATCCGGTGGGCACCGAGAAATTCGCCTACAAGCTCGCCTGGATGGACCGGCTTCGCGCCCATGCGCTGGAGCTGCTCGCCGAGGAAAAGCCGGTCGTCCTGGCCGGCGACTGGAACGTGATCCCGACCGACGATCCGGATGATGTCTATTCCGCGCGGGCGATGGCGACGGACGCGCTCGCCCAGCCCGAAAGCCGCGCGGCGCTGCGCCGGATCGTCAATCTCGGCTTCACCGATGCGCTTCGCGCCCGCTATCCCAAGGGCGCGCTCTACACCTTCTGGGATTATACGGCCGGCGCCTGGCAGCGCGACGCCGGGTTCCGCATCGATCATTTCCTGCTGTCGCCACAGGCGGCGGACCGGCTGGCCGATGCCGGCGTCGACAAGGAGTATCGCGGTCGGGAGAAGGCCAGCGATCACGCGCCGACATGGATCGATCTGACGGATTGAGGCGGCTTCCGCGTTTCCCGCCCCGGAGGGCAGGAAACGCGGCCGACGATCCAACGGATCGCTGGCCCGCGGTGGGACTTGCATTCCCCACTTAAGCGTTCGGTCGGCCTGGGGGCCGAACCCGTGCTCCGGCAGCAAGATTCACCGTGTCGCGCGTGCCGACCCTGTCCTTAGCATGGATCGGGCGAGTCGCGAAGGTGGCCGGACGCCCGCAGGCCCCGGTCCGGCGCGGCGACTCAGTTCTGGGCCTGCGCCTCGCCGGTCGCCGGAACGCCGCCGTCGCAGCGCTGCGAATGGCCGATGGAGCCGTCATCATTCTCGACCGTCATTCGGTCGCGCTCCAGCTCCACCACGCGCAAGCGGACCTCGCCGCCGGCCCCGGCCATCGTCAGCACGTCGGACTCGACGCTCCAGCGACCCTCGCCGCCGGTATAGGATTGGAAGGTCCCGTCCTCGCGCAGCAGCACGTCCTGCTTGCAGTCCCCATTGTCGCCCCAGCGCCCGGCGAGCAGCGGCGGCGTGCCGTCGGGCAGGAGCCTGCTGGCCGACGGCGCGACCTTGCCGCCCTGCGCCTGCGCGAAGGCGGGCGAGGCGGAGAGCAGGACGAGCGCGGCAACCAGGCCGCGCGCCTTTATCGGCCAAGCGTTCAGCACCGCTGCGACCTCCCAACCGAACCATCAGGATTGACCAGGATGATCTGCGACGGCGTGACCGATTGCAGCCTGAGGTCGATATTGCCGCCCGGGCCGTTCAACCTCAGCGAGTCACCGTTCAGGGTCCAGTTCCCTCGTCCGCCATCGGCGGTCGTGAAACTGCCGTCGGCCCGCATGTCGATCGGCTGGGCGCAGCTGCCGAAATCGCCCCAGCGCCCAACCAGCGCCCGCGGGTCGATGGGATCGGACGAGGATGTCGGGACGATCGCCGCATCGGGGCCCGTCGGCTTGCCCCCTCCGTCGGCCATCGCATCGCCATTGGCGCCGCCGAGCCCGCCCAGCGCGCGGCTGTCGGTGATGCCCGCGTCGCTGACCGGGCCGGCGGTGCCGCCAGCCATGCCCAGCTTGTTCCCGCCGCTCTGGTTGCTTGCGGCGGCGCTGTTGTTTCCCGAGGCGCCGGGCATGATTTTGTCGCAGGCGCCGAGCGCGGGCAGCAGAGCGAGCAACAGGAGCACGGATCCAGACTTCATCGGCCATCCCCAACTGGCACAGGTCGGAGGATCATAGCGGCGAGAAGCGAGGCGCGCCAAGTGCCCTGTGCGGCGAAGCGCGCCTGTGCCCGCTCAAAGCGCCTTTTCGTAGATGCGATAGGTGCGGTTGCGCCTGGAATCGATGGCCTCTGCGATCGAGATCATCGGCCCGTTATCCTCAAGCACCCAGCCGACCTCGCCGCGCGTCGTGCCGTAATGCGCGACGGTGCCCGCACGGATCGTCTCGATCAGCATGAAGGCAAGCTGGCTGGCGAGGCGGCTCGCCTGAAGGCGCTTCACGACGCCCATGAGCGGCACGCGGGCCTGCGCGAACCGCTTGCGATGGAGGCGCCACAGCAATTTGGCCCAGCCGAATGGAAACAACTCGCCGTCCAGGTCCTTCATCAGCAGGTTGAGATCGGGCAGCGTCATCATGAAGGCGACCGGCTCCCACACGCCGTCGCTTTCAAGCTCGGCGATGCGGATCATGTCGCCGAACACGATCGGCTTCAGCTTCTTGCCGGCGAAGGCGATCTCCGCGTCGGTCAGCGGGATGAAGCCCCAGTTGGTCGACCAGGCATCGTTCAGGATCGACAGGATCAGCGCCGCTTCCTCGTCGAAACGGCTCTTGTCGACATCGCGCAGGCGGATTCGCGGGTTCTTCTCGCCAGCGGCGACGATCCGCTGGACGAGCGGTGGGAACTGCTTCGTGACGTCGAGCTCGAACGTGTAGAGATCCTTGGCCTTGGCATAGCCGGCGGCTTCGACCCACGATTCATAGGCCGCCTTGTTGTGACCCATCATCACCATCGGCGGATGATCGTGGCCTTCGATCAGGAGCCCCGGCTCGTCCCAGATGCCGAGGCTGAACGGCCCCATCGACCGGGTCATGCCCTTCTCGCGAAGCCAGCCCTCGGCGGCGGCGATCAGCGCCCTGAACGTCTCCTCGTCCTCGCCCTCGAACATGCCCCATTGGCCGAGGCCGGCGCCCATATGTTCGAGCACGAGCCTGTCCACCTGGGCGGAGATGCGGCCGACGATCCTGCCCGCGCGCTCGGCCAGGAAGAATTGCGCCTCGCCATGTTCGAACCAGGGATTCTTGCCGGGCGTGATGAGGCCGTTCACCTCGTCCTTCAGCGGGGGCACCCAATTGGGATCGTCCGCATTCAGCCGATAGGCGAGGTCGATGAAGGCCTTCTTGTCCGCCTTGCTGCGGACGGGGCGGACGGCGACGGGGGATTGGCTCATGGCGGGCGTTGGTAGCGGCTCGCCGCGGCGCTGTCACCGCCCACCGCGCGGCGCCGGCCGCAGATGGTGAACACCATTTTTACCACATCGAAAGAAGTTCCGGCGACAAACGGCGCGCGCGATCTTGGGGGGCCGGAATGGCACGCATCCTGTTCTATCTGCCGAACGTCACCTGCTGGTGGTTCAACAACATCGTCGGGCCGATCGCCCGCAAGCTCGCAACCGAGCATGAAGTGCATATCATGGTGCCGCCGGAATGGCAGGGAACCGGCCTGTCGGGCGAACAGCTCATGGCCTTTGCCGACGGGCCGGAGATCGGCTGGCACATCCTGGATGGCGAGAATAATCGCGCGCTGCGCAATCACGGCACCGATCATGCCGACGTCCGCGCGCTCGCCGCCGCGATCGATCCCGATTATGTCCTGTGCCGCTGCGCCGATCCGGAGGTGATCCACGCCTTCCCGGGCACCGTCCGCTTCATCATGGAAGGGGCGGCGGCGCCGTTCGCCAACAGCGGCAATCCGGTCATCTTCACGACCCGGGTCTTCGAGTTCGGCAACCTGCCGCCGCTCGGCGACGAACTCGGCGCGATGCTCGACGCGGCGTTCGCCGATATCTGGGCGGATTATGAGGAGGAGTTGAACGGCCCGGCACCCTCGTGGCGCGAGCGGTTCGGCGTCGATCCGGATCGCACGGTGATCGCGGTGCCGCTCGAATATGAACTGGCGGAGAGCTTCACCGTCCCGCATCGCCTGTTCGCCGACAATCAGGTGCTCGTCGACCGCGTCGTCGAGGCGTTCGACGAGGACGTCTTCCTCGCCTTCACCAATCATCCGGTGAACGAACGCCATGCCGACAACAGCGCGATCGAGGCGCGGATCGCGTCGCTCGGCAGCCGCGCCGCGTTGATCCGCTTCGACATTCCCGATGTGAACGCCACCGATATCCTTGCCCGCGATTGCGACGGCGCGGTGCTCGATCTCAGCAAGAGCCACCTCGTCTTCGGCTATTATGGCGTGCCGATGATCCGCCCGCCCGGCCATGCGACCGCGCCCTGGCTCAACATGGAAAGCGACCTCCACGCCTTTGCGGCGGCGGTGCGCGAGCGGCGGGCGACGCCGCCCTGCGCCGCGACGCTGAAGCGCTGGTTCGCCTTTCACATCGCCAACAGCGCCGTCGATCTCACCAACCGCAAGCTCAGCGCGGCGGAGATCATGGATTTCATCCGCCGGCCGCTCAATCCCGATCGCTGGGCGGACAATCTCGATACATTCCGTCGCCGCCGGGCGCGGCAACTGCGGCTCCGCAACGTCCGCTACCAGCGCATGGCCGCATGAGCGACGCCGCCGCCCTGCTTGACGGCGTTCGAGGGCTCGTCGCCGACAGCCTGCCGGAGGTGCTCGCGCGCCGCCGCGCGGTGCGCTGGAAGGCGGACGGAAGCCCGGTGACCGAGGCGGATATCCTGCTTGAATCGCGCATCGCGGATTGGCTCGCGGCGCGGCTCCCCGGCCTTACCCTGATCGGCGAGGAAAGCTATGCGGGCGGCCCGGCGCCCGCCGAGGGCTGGGTCGCGATCCTCGATCCGATCGACGGCACCGAGAATTTCTGCTCCGGCCTCAAATTGTGGGGCACATCGCTGAGCCTGTGGGAAGGGCGCGCCCATCGCGGAAGCCTGCTGATGCTGCCCGAGCTTGGCGACCATCTCGCCAGCGGCGACCGGTTCGAGCCCTTCCAGTCGCGGATCGCCGGTTTTTCGTCCTCCTGGTCGGCGGCGATCGGCACCGGACTCGCGGAGACGCCGGAGGGGCGGATCTTCGGCTGCGCGGTCTTCAATCTCTACAATGTCGTGCGCGGCACGCTCGCGCGGTTCACCAACCCGAAAGGCGCCCGTTCATGGGATCTCGCCGCCGGCCTGATGCTGGCGCTCGAGCATGGCTGCGCCGTCACCGTCGATGGGGAAGAATATGACGGATCATTTCTCGAGCCGGATCGCCGATATCGCATCGATATACAGCACCGACACGATCTTCATCCTCGGCAAAGGGCCGTCGGCTGACGCGATCGCGCCGGAGGTGCTGGCCGGCGCGCTGGTCATCGCCGTCAACGATGCCGAGCGGATCGCCCCGGCCGACATCACCCTGTTCCACGACAAGTGGGTCGAGGATTCGCTCGTCCGCAACGGCCTGCGCTCGCGCCTCTATGTGACCTCGACCGGCTTCCGCCCTGCGCGCGGCGAGGTGCTCGACGCGCCGTTCGCGCCGATGGGCAATGACGGCGGCGACCTGATGATGCAGCGGCTGCTTGGCGAGGATTTCGCGATCGAGGAGGTGCTCTTCCTCTCGGCGCTGCGGATGGCGCGGATGGTCGCGGCGGCGCGCGGGCGGCGGCAGACCGTCTATATGGTCGGTTTCGATTTCCAGGCCGAAGCCGGCCTCGCGCGCGCCGTCGGCCGCGATTATGCGCCGGGCAACAGCGCCGATCGCTATTTCCGCGTCGGATTCCAGGAATTCTTCTTCCTCAACGCACTCTACATGCTGAAGGATTCGGAGATCGACATCGTCCATGTCGGCAACCGTTCCTTCTCGCAGATCGACGGCGAGGCGCTGAACCGGCGCTTCGGCGCGCGCACCGGCGAGGCCGCCGCGCAGCCGAAGGTCGCGGTCACGGCCGAGCTCACCACCAATCATTTCGGCGATCGCGACCGGCTGGAGCGGATGATCCGCGCCGCCCGCGCCGCCGGCGCCGATTATGTGAAGCTCCAGAAACGCGACGTCGCGACCTTCTATTCGGCCGAGCAGCTGGCATCGCCTTATGTCTCGCCGTTCGGCCGGACCTTCGCCGATTACCGCTACCAGCTCGAATTGAGCGCTGACGATTTCGCGTTCGTCGATTCGCTCTGCCGCGATCTCGGCATCGGCTGGTTCGCCTCGATCCTCGACCGGCCATCGTTCGATTTCATCCGCCAGTTCGATCCGGACCTCATCAAGCTGCCCAGCACGATTTCGGAGCATCGCGATTATCTGACCGCGGTGGCGGAGGGCTGGCGCGGCGGCGTCGTGCTGTCCACGGGGATGACCGACCAGGCCTATGAGGATTGGGTGCTCTCGCGCTTCACCAGGTGCGAGACGCTTTATCTGCTCCAGTGCAATTCGGCCTATCCGACGCCGGCGGCGGACTGCAATATCGGCGTCGTGCGCCACTATCATGCGCTGTCCCAGGCCCATCCGCGGCTCATCCCCGGCTATTCGAGCCACGATTTCGGCTGGCTCGCCTCGGCGCTCGCCGTCGCGGCCGGCGCGCGGATGGTGGAAAAGCACGTCAAGCTCGGCAACACCGACTGGGCGCATTTCGATGCCGTCGCGGTCGACCTGTCGACGCCCGATTTCCGCGACTATGTCGCCAGGATCCGCGAGGCGGAGGAGCTGGTCGGCTCCGAGGTGAAGGCGGTCAATCCGAGCGAGCACCACAAATATCTGCGAGCCGCCGCATGATCGGGGCGGAGAGGCGGCCCAGCGTCGCGGCGCTGATGATCGGGCGCGGCGGCAGCTCGTTCAGGGACAAGAACATCCTGCCGGTGCTCGGCGTCCCACTGCTGCTCTGGTCGGCGTCGGCGGCGCGGCGCAGCCGCCATGTCACCCGCTTCTATTGCAGCAGCGATTGCCCGCGAATCCTCGAGACCGCGGCGATCGCCGGCTATGCGCCAATCGCCCGACCGGCCGAGCTCGCCACCGCGACCGCGCAGAGCACCGACGCCGTCCGCCACGCCTTCGCCCGCATGGAGCAGGACGGCCCGATCGACATCCTCGTCGTCCAGCACGCCAATGTCGGCACGATCAGCGAGGCGCAGATCGACGCGTGCATCGACCTCCTGATCGCCAATCCGCAGGCGACCGCAGTCGTCCCCGCCCACCAGCGGCCGGATTATCATCCGATGCGCGCCAAGCGGTTGACGGCGGACGGATCGCTTTCGCCCTTCGTCGAGGAGGCGGGCACGGTCTCGGCCAACCGGCAGGACCTGCCGACCGCCTATTTCTTCGACCACAGTTTCTGGGTGCTGCGCGGCCGCCGCGCGGTGTTCGATCCGCAAGGGCAGGCGCCCTGGCCGTGCATGGGATCGCGCATCCTGCCTTATGAGACCCAGGGGTGCCACGACGTCCACGACGCCGCCGACCTCGAGACGACGGCGAAGTGGCTGATCGACAACCGGATCGAACGGCCGGACTTTTCCGGCCGGAAAGCCGCCTAGTTCCGCGCGCGGCGGCGCGGGTGGCCGGTGGCGACGCCGCCCGACAGCTCCGACACCCAGGGATATTTCGCCGCTTCCTCGCTCGTATAGCCGAGGTTGAAGACGGTCGGGCTCTTCTGCGGCCGCTGGGCGCGCTGGTAATAGGTGCCGAACAGCTTGTCCCAGAAGAAGGTCGTGATCCCGTAATTGCCGTCCTCGTCATGGAAATGATGTTCCATGTGCCGCTGCTTCATCTCGACGAGGAAGCGGTTGCGCGGCTTGTAGGCGAGGTGCTGGATGCAGTGGACGAACTCGTACACGCAGGTCGTGATCAGGCCCGCCGCGAAGGCGATCGCCGCGCCGCCGAGCGGGGCATCCCAGAAGGCGCCGATCGCCGCGCCCAAAGGGATGACGCCGATCGCGATCGTCGGCAGCGTGGTGTGCAGCGCGCCGAAGAGCACTTCGAGATGATTGGGGTCCTGGTGATGATCGTAATGGATGCGCTTCCAGGTCGAGGCGAGGAGAGGCATCTTGTACATCCAGCGGCTGTGCAGCACCCAGCGGTGCAGCACATACCAGATGAGCGGATAGGCGAAGCTCGCCGCCGCGACCGCGATCAGGCTCGGCGCGATCGGCGCCGGACGCCACGCGAACACGCCGATCGCGAGGGCCGCGCAGGCGAGATAGGCGACGATCGCCGGATATTGAAAATACGCGATGACGAGCTCGCGAAAGCTCATCTTGTCGAGATGATGCTCGCGGTTCCAGAAGCCGGAACGAAGGGGCTGGACGGTCTTCACGTGTCTATTCCTCTGGCGCCCGGCGCAAGGCAGGCGGGCCTCAACATGTCGATATGGGATGGCGCAATGGCTTGGCAATAAGGCGGTTTTGCGGCGCCGGCCGGCCGGTGCGCGGGCAGGACGGGCCGGCAGCGGGTCAGACGAGCCGGAGCACGCGCGACAAGCCGCCCAGCGCGAAGCGATCGTCGCGCGTCAGGCCGTAGCGCAGCGCGAAACGGCTGGTGAGCGCCCACAAGGCCACCACCAGCGCGAAGCGGATCGGCCCGTGGGTCAGCTGGACCACGCCCCACATCGCGGCGACCCCCGCGAGCGCGACGGCGAGGCCGCCGAGGAGGCGGGAGCCGAACGGGTTCAGCCCGTCGGAAATCTGGAGCTCCACCGTCGCGGCATAAGTGGAGGCGACGGTCGCGACCGCGACCGCGATCGCCATGCCGATGCCGCCATGAACGGGCACCAGCAGCCAGGCGAGGACGCCCCAGAGGATGAAGGCGATCAGGCTGTTGACCAGCGGCAGGAGGCGGTGCCCCGTCATCTCCACGATCACCGAGGCCGGACCGACGATCGCCTCGATCGCGCGGCCGGCGACGAGGATGTAGAGCAAAGGCAGCGCGGCCATCGCCTCGGGCCGATAGACGCTCAATATGTCGACGCCGCCGAAGGCGAGGAGGCCGCCGAGCGGGACGACCAAAGCGGTCGAGACGCGGCTCGAGAAATGGTAGATCGGGCCGAGCCGGGCGCGGTCGGCATGGGCCTGGGCGCTGGCGAGCGGGCCAAGGACATATTGGAAGGCCTGGCGAACCAGGAAGGTGACGGTCGATAGCTTGCGGGCGATGTCGAACAGGCCGGCGGCGTCGGCCCCGCGCGCGCCGGGGAGCATGAGGTTAAGCGCCACCGTCGGCGCATCGATGAGCACGCGGCGCGCGAAGGCGCTGGGCAGCAGGCCGAGCGCGGTCAGCACCGTCTCCCGAAACAGCGCGGCGCTGATCGGCGCGCGGACGACCAGCTTCAGATCATAATAGCGTCGCAGCAGCGGGATGCACAAAGCCGCGGTGAAGGCGAGCGAGCACAGATGGCCGATCATCAGCCCGATCGAGTGGAAGCCAAGGAAGAAGAAGCCGGTCGCGAAGACGATCCGGGCGATCTGCTCCCAGAAGATGCGGATGCGGATTTCGGGGCCGAAGGCGCGGCGGGCACGGGCCGCCGAGGTGGCCACCTCGATGAAGGTCCACAAGGGGAGTGTCCAGGCGAAGATCGCGACCGCGATCGGCAGCTGGGCGCGATCCTTCGGCGCGGCAGACATGAAGCCGGCGACCCAATCGGCGTTCATCGAGACGAGAAGGGCGATCAGCAGCGCCGGCGCCAGCGCGACGAGAATGGCGATCTTGACCGCGCCATGCGCCTGAGTCTCGTCGCCGCGCGTCGGCACGATCCGTTGCAGCGCCGTCGTCAGCGACAGATCGATGAAATTCTCGGCAAGGTTCACCGCGCTCCACATCGCGGCGTAGAGGCCGTAGGTTGCGAGCCCGAACAGCCAGACGTAGAGCGGCTGCGACAGCGCCTCGATCAGCGCGCCGGCGCGGCTGAGGCCGGCGAGCCCGGCGCCGCGGGCGACATCGCCGCGTGTGACGGCGTCCCTGTTCGGCGGCGCGTCCGCCGGGGCCTCGCTCATTCCTCGGTCCGGATCAGCACCGTCTCGCCGACCAGGAGGAAGAGGAGGAAGGGGCCCCAGGCGGCGAGGAAAGGCGGGTAGGCGCCGAAATTGCCCATCGCCAGCGCGAAATTGTCGGCGACGAAATAGGCGAAGCCGAGCGCCATGCCGATCACGGCGCGGACGAACAGCTGTCCCGAGCGGGCGAGGCCGAAGGCGGCGACCGCGGCGAGCAGCGGCATCAATACGGTCGAGAGCGGTCCCGACAGCTTGTGCCACAGGCCGGCCCGCAGCGAAGCGGTCGGCCGGCCCGCATTTTCGAGCGCGACGATCGACTGGCGCAGCTGGGGGAAATCCTGTTCGTCGGGATCCGCGCTGGCGAGGGTGAATTCGTTGGGGCGGATCGCGCGACCGAGGCTGATCCGGTCGGCGTGTCTCTGCTGGCCGGTATCGACGAGGAATTCGGTGGCGTCGCCGAGCACGAGCTCGCCACCTCTCCACAGGCCGCTGCGGCCGTCGACGATGCGGTGGAGGGTGCCGCCGGTGCGGTCGTAAAGGGTCACGCCGTCCAGACGGACCTGCCCGCCGCCGCCGCTGACCCGCCGCGCGAGGATGAGATCGTCGCCATTCTGGACCCAGACATTGGAATGGACCCGCGTCGCCGGGGGGATCGCGCCATAATCGACCGCCTCCCATGCGGAGAGCGCGGCGCTGGCGCGCGTCGTCACGCGCTCGTTGAAGCCGAAATTGACGATCGCGACCAGCAGGCCGGCGATGATGAGCGGGGCGATGATCTGGTGCGCGGAAATCCCGGCCGCCTTCATCGTGATGATCTCGCTATGCTGGTTGAGTCCGACCAGGGTGATGAGCGTGCCGAGCAGCACCGCGAACGGAAGGAAGCGGGTGATGAGCTGTGGCACCCGAAGGCCGACGTAGCGCCAGAGTTCGGCATCGCCATTGCCGGGATGGGCGAGGATCTGGCTGCTGGTGCCCAGCAGGTCGAGGGTCATCAGGATGACGACGAGCCCGCCGAGCACCGCGAAGCTGCGCGTGAAGAACAGGCGCGCCACATAAAGCGCGATCTGGCGCGACGGAAAGAACTTGAGGTTGATCATGCGGCCGCGAGCCTGGCGTGGCGATCGCGGCGGCGGACCAGGCGCCCCGCCTGGCGCGCGATCCACGAGAAGCCCCGTTCGAGCGCGGCGATCGGTTGGCCGCCCGGCTTGTAGGCGATGGTCCAGTACATCCAGCCGACGATGGCGACATAGAAGATGAATGGCGTCCAGGCAGCGATCAGCGGGTTGAAGCGGCCGATCGCGCCCATCCGTTCGGCATATTGATTCACCTTGTGGAGCGTCACCACGAAGACGATGGCCAGGAAGATGCCGAGGCCCGACGTCGACCTCTTGGGCGGAACGGCGAGCGCGACCGCGAGCAGCGGCAGCAGCATCATCATCACGATCTCCACCACCCGGAAATGGAAATTGGCGCGGGTCGCATTGATCCGTTCGCGCGGCGCCGGGCTGTGCCCGACGCGGACCAGCTCGGGCAGAGTCAGCTCCTCCGTGCCGTTGCCGCGTCCGCGGAAGGTTTCGATCGCCGGCAGGTTGATCGGGAAATCATACTGCGTGAAGCGGAGGACTCGCGGCGCCCGGAAGCCGGGCTGGTCCTGGACGAGCCGGCCGGTGTTGAGGCGGAAAAGGATCACGTCGGGATCGTCGGTGGCGAGAAACTGACCGCGATCGGCGGTGACCGCAAAGGTCTTGCCGTCATTGGTCTGGGTCCGCAGGAACACGCCGTAAAGCTCCGTCCCGTCGCGTTCCGACCGATCGACGCGAAGCGTCGCGCGGCGGCCGATATTGGTGAAATCGCCGACCTTGATCGACGCGCCGAGCGCGCCCGATCGCAATTCGTAGCGGAGGCCCTGATAGGAATATTGTGCGTAGGGCTGGACGAAGCCGATGATGAAAAAATTCAGGATCATCAAGGCGATGGCAAAGACGTAGGGCACCACCAGCAGCCGGGTGTAGCCGAGCCCGACGGCGCGCAGCGCGTCAAGCTCGGAGGACAAGGCGAGCTTGCGAAAGGCGAGCAGCACGCCGAGCATCAGCCCGATCGGGATGCCGAGCCCGAGATATTCGGGGAGCAGATCGGCGAGCATCCGCCACACGACATTGACCGGCCCGCCGGCGGTAACGACGAAATCGAACAGCCGCAGCATCTTCTCGAGCAGCAGCAGCATCGCGGCCAGCACCAGGGTCGCGAACAGCGGCACGAGGATCAGCCTCGCGAGATAGCGGTCGATCTGGGTGCCAAGCCTCAACTTTTAGACGCTCCATGACCACATTTTGGCCGCAACCTTTTCCGATCTCGCACGAGAGGGGCTGTGAAACAACGGCGGTGCCCCGCGCGCCGCGCCGCCTATAGCCTTCAGGAGTGATGTGGTCATGTTGAAAAAGATGGCAAAAGGGGCGTTCTTCCTCGCCATCGCGTTCGCCGCCGCGCCGGGCTTCGCCCAAGTGCTCGGCCCCGATGCCGCGGCCTGCCGGCCGGGCGCCGGCCAGTCGGCCGTGCTGGTCAGCGTGAACGGTTTCAAGGAGCGCACCGGGCGCATCCGCGTCCAGCTCTATCGCGCCAATGACGAATTCCTGGCCCGCGGTCGCTATCTCCAGCGGATCGATCTGCCGGTGAGCGGCGGCGCCGGGCCGATGCGGTTCTGCGTCAATGCGCCGGCGCCGGGCCGCTATGCGATCGCGGTCCGCCACGATGTCGACGGCAACGGCAGCTCGGGCTGGAACGACGGAGCCGGCTTCTCGCGCAACCCGTCCTTGTCGCTGACCCGGCTTCGCCCGAATGTGAACGCCGTCGCGATCGACGTCGGTCGCGGGGTCACGCCGGTCAACGTGGTGCTGAACTATCGCTTCGGCCTCTCCATCCACCCGGTGCGCGGATAGACGATGACGCTGGTCGCGCTCCTCTCCAACCCTCGCTCGACCGGCAACCAGTCGCTGTTGCCGCGGGTGCGGAGCTATTGCGCCGCCAATCCGGACGTTTTCCACTATGAGGTCGAGCATGTCGACCAGATCGGTGCGGCGCTGAGGGCGATCGCGCGGGTCAAGCCGCGGGTGCTCGTCATCAACGGCGGCGACGGCACCGTTCAGGCCGCGCTGACCGAGCTCTATCATGGCGGCCATTTCGGCGAGACGCCGCCGGTCGCGGTGCTGCCCAACGGCAAGACCAACCTCATCGCCCACGATCTCGGCGCGGCGGGCGATCCGATCGCGGCGCTGGAACGCGTGCTGGCGCTGGCGCGGACCGACATGGCGCCGCACATCGTCTCGCGCGAGTTGATCGCCTTGTCGAGCGGCGCGGAGGATGGGCGACCGGTGCTCGGCATGTTCCTCGGCGGCGCCGGGCTTGCCGATGCGATGCTCTATTGCCGCAACAAGATCTACCCGCTGGGCCTGCCCAACGGCCTCGCCCATGCGATCGCGCTGGTCGTCGGCCTGTTCTCGGTGCTCGTCGGCCGGTGGCTGCGCTTCCTGCCGCTCGCGCCGCGCCCGATCGAGGTGTCGGTGCATCGCCAGGGCACGCTCGAGGGCAGCTTCGCCTTCCTGATGGTGACGACGCTCCAGCGCCTGCTGCTGAGCGGCTCGATGCCGGGCGCGGACAAGAATATCGGATCGATGCAGCTCCTCGTGATCGAGCGCAGCCTGCCGGCGCTGCTCGGCGCCCTCGTCGCGGCGATCCGCGGCCGGCTGGGTCGCGGCGTGGTGCGCGGCGTCCACCTGGAACGCGGCGACGAGATCAGGATCGCTGGCTCGCGGTCCAACGTGATCCTGGACGGCGAGCTGTTCGAAGCGAACAACGAGCGCCCGATCGTCCTGCGGCCGACGCCGCCGGTGCCCTTCCTGAGGCTTGCCGCCTAGGCGTTGCGACTTCGCCGCGGCGCCTTATGATGATGGCGCCGAAGGGGGAGGGAACATGGGCTATCTTCCGGGCGATCGCATTCTGGCGCAATGGGAGGGCGGGCCGCTCTGGTTCCCCGGCACCGTCCACAGCCTCAACGGAAACAGCATCGCGATCCAGTATGACGACGGCACCAGCGAGATCCGGCCGGACAACCAGGTCAAGCCGTTCGATTGGCGGCCGGGCAGTGCGATCGACGCGGTCTGGTCAGGCAACGGCCAATGGTTCGCCGCCCACATCCTGGAGATCAGCCGCGACGGGCGGACGATCCTCGTCTGCTATGACGACGACAATAGCGAGGAGGAGCGGCCGAGCGCGCTCTGCCGATCGCACTGAGCGCGGCGCCATGATGGGAGGCGCGGGCCGTGGCTGAGCCGCTGCGCGATCTCGTCGCCGTCGAGCTGGAGAAGCCCATCGATCCGCGCGCCGCAGCGATGGCGGCGGCGATCGCCGCCCTCTATCCGGGCGCGGCCCGCGCCGTCCTGTTCTACGGGTCGTGCCTGCGTGAGAAGAATCTCGACGGGCTGATGCTCGATTTCTACCTGATCGTGTCGGATTATCGGGGCGCCTATGGACGCGGCTGGCTGGGTTTCGCCAACCGGGTGCTGCCACCCAATGTCTTCCCGTTCGCGCATGACGGGCTCACCGCCAAATATGCCGTGCTGAGCGAGGCCGATTTCGCGCGCGAATGCGGGCTTGAGGCGTCGAGCACCTCGGTCTGGGCCCGCTTCGCCCAGCCGTCGCGGCTGGCCTGGGCGGCGGACGAAGCGGCGCGCGCCACCGTGGTCGAGGCGGTGGCCCTGGCCGCGCCGACCCTGTTCGCGCTGACCCGCCCGACGATGGCGGCCGGCCGGGATGATCCGCTCGCCATTTTCCGCGCCGGCTTTGCGCTGACCTATGGCGCGGAGTTGCGCGCCGAACGCGCGGCGCGGCCGGATTCGATCGTCGATGCCGACGAGGATTATTATCTGCGGATCGGGACGGCGGCGCTGGCGACGCTGCCGGTGTCGCGCGAACGGCCGGATGCGGCGCGGCGGCGCTGGCGCCGACGGCAGCGAAAGGGAAAGGCGCTCACCGCGCTGCGCCTCGCCAAGGCGACCACCACCTTCGCCGGGGGGATCGACTATCTCGCCTGGAAGATCAACCGCCACGCGGGCACGAAGATCGAAGTGACGCCGTGGCAGCGGCGGCACCCGATCCTGGCCGGCATCATTCTGCTGCCGCGTCTCTTGCGGGGAGGCGCGGTCCGTTGACGTCGAGCGCGTTCGCGACCGCGGCGGCGAGGCTCGCGACGCTGAAGGGCTTGCGAAGCACCTCGCCACCGGTGAGGCCGTCGCCCGCCTCGCCGACATAGCCGGTGACGAACAGGATCGGCAGGGCCGGATAGAGCGGCCGGACCGCGGCGGCGAGCTCGGTCCCCGTCATCTCCGGCATCATCACGTCGGTGATGAGCAGCGAGATGTCCGTTTCGCTGCCGAGCAGGTCGAGCGCCTCGGCACCGCCGGACGCCGACAGCGTGCGATAGCCGAGCTCTTCGAGCGCGCCGATGGTGGAGCGCGCGACGCGGGGATCGTCCTCCACCACCAGGATACGCGCGCCGCGATGCGCGCCGGCCGCGACCGCCTGCTCATCGCCTTCAACGCGGGCGGGCTTGGGCGCGGCCTTGGCGGCGGCGCCCGCGTCCGAGGCGTCGCGCGGAAGGAAGAGGGTGACGCTGGTTCCCTGGCCGAGCTCCGACTGGACCGCCGCATGGCCCCCCGACTGACGCGCGAAACCGAACATCTGGCTGAGCCCGAGCCCGGTGCCCTTGCCGACCGGCTTGGTGGTGAAGAAGGGTTCGAACACCCGCTCGAGATGTTCGGGCGAGATGCCGGTGCCGGTGTCGGTCACTTCGATGCGGACATAGTCGCCGGCGGGCAAATCGTCGATCTCGTGATCGGCGGCATGGATATTGTCGACGGCGATGGTGAGCCTGCCCCCGTCCGGCATCGCGTCGCGCGCATTGACGGCGAGGTTGAGGATCGCGTTTTCGAGCCGCGTCGGATCGGCGAACACCGTCCAGGGCTCTTCGGCGAAGCGCGTCACGACCTGGATCCGCTCACCGATCGCCCGATCGAGCAGGTCGAGCATTCCTTCGATCAGCTCGGACGGCGAGATGGACTCGGGCAGGAGCGGCTCGGCCCGGGCGAAGGCCAGCAGGCGGCGGGTGAGCGCGGCGGCGCGGGTCGCGCCCTCCATCGCATTGTCGAGGTGGAATTCGACCTCCCGACGCGGCCCATGCAGCTTGCGCCGGGCGAGATCGAGGCCGCCGACGACGACCGCGAGCATGTTGTTGAAATCGTGCGCGATGCCGCCTGTGAGCTGCCCGACCGCCTCCATCTTCTGCACCTGCCGAAGCTGCGCCTCGGCGGCGGCGCGCTCGATCATTTCGGCCTGGAGGCGGTTATTGGCCTCGCGCAGCTCGCTGGTGCGCGCCTCGACCGCCTGTTCGAGCCCGAGCGCGCGCCACGCCTCGCTGTCCGCCTCGCGACGGGCGCGGACACTGTCGAGGAAGGCGCGCCAGGCGAGGATGGCGAGCCCGACCGCGCCGAGCCCGATCAGGATGGCGAGCCAGCCGAGCCATTCGGTATATTTGTCGGCGCGCTCGACGAAGACCTGGGTCTGCTCCATCCGGTCGGAGAGGTTGGACCGCTCGGCGCTGGCGATCGCATCGAGCGTCGCGCGGAGCCGCGGCAGGGTCTGCGACGAGGCGGCCTGGTAGAGCAGGCTGATCCCGCCCGATCCGGTCCTGCGCTCGGCCGCCGAGGCTGCGGGCGAAAGCTCGCGGTTGCGCTGCTCGAACAGGCGCCGCAAGTCGGAGACCCGCCGCGCCTGATCGGGATCGCGCGAGAGCAGCCGCTGGATCTGGTTGATCTGGAAATCGGCGTTGCGCCACTCGTTATAATAATCGGTGCCGGTATGCTGGTTTTCGTCCAGCACATAGCGACCGAGCGCCGCCTCCGCACGGGCGATCGACGTGTCGATCAGCCGCGTCCGCATCATGATGTCATAGGTTCGCCGTTCCCAGCCCAGCGCATCGTCGCGGGCGCGGTTCGACCAGGCGATCATGAAGATGAGCGCGATCAGCGCGAGCGTTGCGAGCAGCGCCCCCGCGCTCACCCACAAGGCGTTCCGGGACGGCCTTGCTCCGTCCTCGGCACGGTCGATCGCTTCCTCCGCCATTGCCTGCGAGCCTAGAGGATGGTGAACCGCTTGGAAAGGTTCGGGCCGACGGAAACGGGCGGATCTCACCCCGGTTCCCGGCGTATATTGACATGAATGTCAATAGATGGCTATACAAACCGCATGCCCACGCGAACACCCGAAAATCTCAGCATCACGCCGCGCGACCGCCGCTTCGGCCGGGGCGCGGGGACGGCGCATTGGTGGATGAATGGCGATCCGGTCGCGACCGCCTTCTACAACGCGCTGTCGGCCACCTTCCCGAAAGGCGAGGCCTATTTCGTGGAGAGCGTGCGTGCGTTCCGCGAGGGTACGCCGCCCCGGCTCGCGGCCGAGATCAAGGCGTTCACCACCCAGGAGGTGATGCACAGCCGCGAGCATGTGCAGTTCAACCGGCGCGCGCTCGATGCCGGATATGATCTCTCGCCGCTGGAGCAGCGGGTCGAGCTGCGGCTCGCCGTGACCCGCGCCCGGCCGCCGATCGTCAATCTCGCGGCCACCATGTGCCTCGAACATTTCACCGCGATCCTCGCGCACCAGCTGCTCAAGGATCCGCGCCACCTTGCCGGTGCCGACCCCGAATGTGCAGCCCTGTGGCGCTGGCACTCGATCGAGGAGATCGAACACAAGGGCGTGGCTTACGACACGTGGCTCCACGCGACACGTGACTGGTCGCGCGGCAAGCGCTGGAAGGTGAAGGCGAAGGTGATGCTGTTCGTCACCCGCAACTTCATCGTCGATCGTACCGGTGGCGTGATCGAGCTGCTTCGCCAGGACGGGATCACCGGGCCGAAGGCCTGGGCGCGCGTGCTCTGGCATGCCTGGGTGCGGCCGGGGATGCTGCGGAAGATCTTCAGCGCCTGGGCCGCTTTCTTCCTTCCGGGCTTCCACCCCTGGAACCATGACGATCGCGCGCTGATCGCGCGGGCAGAGGCCGCGGCCGAGCCGGCGCCCGCCATCTAACGCGAACCCTCCCCGGACGTGGCCGGGGAGGATCGGATCATGCCGCCATCGGACAAGGTTCCCGCGGCACCTGCGCGTCGGCGAGGTCCAGCGCGAATTCGCGGGATGGCGCCTCGGCCTGCCGGCCGGCGCTGTAGCGCGGCCGGGCCACCCCGGTCGGCCGGAAGCCGAGCTTGGCCAGAACCCTTCCCGAGGCGGGATTGTCGAGGAAATGGCTCGCCGTCAGGCGATCGATCCGCAGCGTCTCGCGCGCATTGGCGATGAGCGCGCGGCCGGCCTCGGTCGCGATTCCCTGCCCCCACCACGGACGGGCGATCCAGTAGCCGAACTCGCGGCCCCCTTCCTTCGGGCCGAAGCCGATCCCGCCGACCAGCTGCGGCGCGCCGCCGGTGCGAAGGAAGATGAGACAGTGGGGCGCGTCCGGCGCCGGATCGCGGGCCAGGAAGGCCTCCGCGTCCGCCATCGCATAGGGCCAGGGCGCACGGACGAGATTGCGCACGATGCGCTCGTCGGCGATCGCCTTGTGGAGCGCCGGCGCGTCCTCGCGCCAGCCGGGCCTCAGCAACAGTCTTTCGGTCCTCGCGAACATCGCTCGTTCCTCTCGGCTTTGCCGGCCCTTGGTCCCGAAGGATGTCAGGCCGGCGACAATTGCGTGAGGGAAACGAAAAAGGAGAGGTGTCACCCCTGGCGACCCTCTCCCTCACTTCGGTCCGCTATTTCGAGAACCTTGGGGCCGCCCCTTGCGGGCAGCCCGTCCTCGGCTGCCCTTATTCCGCCGCTTGCGCGATCATGTCCACACACACGAACTTGCGGCCAAGTTTGCCGTCGCGGAACGCGACACGGCCGCCGGCAAGCGCGAAGAGGGTGTGATCCTTGCCCATGCCGACATTGGTGCCCGGATAGTAGCGGGTGCCGCGCTGGCGCACGATGATGTTGCCCGGGACGACCGTCTCGCCGCCGAACTTCTTCACGCCGAGGCGCTTGGACTGCGAATCGCGGCCGTTACGCGACGAGCCGCCTGCTTTCTTATGTGCCATGGGTCTTCTCTATGCCTTGAAAGTCTTTACTCGGCCTTATCAGCCGCCGGCTTCTTTGTCGAAGCCTTCTTCGCCGGGGCCTTCTCGGCCGCCTCCGCCTTCGGCGCGGCAGCCTTCTTCGGCGCCGCCGCCTTGGCGGGCTTCGCCTCCGACGCCTCGGGGGCCGGCGCGGCCTCCGCCTTGGGCGCGGCGGCCTTCTTGGCCTTCTCGCCGCCGATCGCGACGATCTTCAGGATCGTGTGCTGCTGGCGATGGCCCTTCTTGCGGCGATAATTGTGCCGACGGCGCTTCTTGAAGACGATGACCTTCTCGCCCTTCGCCTGGGCGACGATCTCGGCCGAAACGGTCAGCCCGCTCGTCGCCTTCAGCTCGCCGCCGTCGCCGGCCAGCAGGACGTCGTCCAGCGTCACCGTGTCGCCCGCCTCACCAGCGAGCTTCTCGACGACGATCTTGTCTCCGGCGGCGACGCGATACTGCTTGCCGCCCGTGCGCACGATTGCGAACATGGGCCTATCCAGTTTCTTCAAGTTGCTTGGCGCGCGGAATCACGCCGCACGCGGAAAGCCGGGCTGCTACAGAGCGCCGGCGCGACTGTCAACCGGACTTGCCGCTTAGTGGCGGCGTTCGGGCCTCAGCCGATAGCGCCCTGGCTCGAACCGGTCGAACAGGCCCGAAATGGCCGGGTGGTCGATCGGGTCGGCATCGTCGTCGGCGACCAGGTTCTGCTGGCTCACATAGGCGACGTAGGACGAATCCGAATTTTCGGCGAGCAGGTGGTAGAAAGGCTGGTCCTTGGCCGGCCTCACGTCCTCCGGAATGGATTCATACCATTCCTCGCTGTTCGCGAAGACCGGATCGACATCGAAGATCACGCCGCGGAAATCGAACAGCCGGTGGCGGACCACATCGCCGATCGAAAAGCGCGCATGCGCGATCGGCGGCGCCTCCACTGCGGGCACGCCAGGCGAAAAATGATCCGGGACACTCATGGCCCCAATGTAGGACGGGCCGCGGACCGCCGCAAGCGAGGCGCGCGCTGCGACCGGGCAGGGGACGGCGCGCATGGGCGCGCGGCGGGCCCGGCCGAGGAGAGGCTTGGCAATCGGCTTCGCCTGGGCTAATCGCGCCGCTCGCTCGACCGGGCGTCGCCGCGCACAGCGGCCCAGGCCTCATTTGCGGAGAGGTGCCGGAGTGGTCGATCGGGGCGGTCTCGAAAACCGTTGTGCGGGTAACCGTACCGAGGGTTCGAATCCCTCCCTCTCCGCCACAAATAAGTCATTGATATAGAATGATTTTTTCTCGTGACGAAAGGCGCGCGGTTCCGCGCCGTTCGGGGAGGTAACCCGGTCTGCGGAGAGCGAATCTGGAGCAACATTTGGTCGCTCTGGCGGCTTTTTCTCCGTCGCCCATTTCGGCAGTACGGAGTGACCGGAGCGATGGGTGCATCATGCGCGCGATCGTAGGAGGACCCCGATCCACCAGAGATGGCAATCCTGGAGCGGCTGTTGCAGGCTGCAGGAAGTCTCTCGATACGGACTTATTGCCTAGCAGGAGGTCTGTGGTGCAGACCGGACTGAACGATGCAGGTCAATATTATCGCGTGATTTCCGTGGGTTACAAGACCACAGTCTGATGTTTCGAATCTCTTTCCCTCCGCCACATATAAGTCATTGATATAGAATGATTTTCCCTCCGGCCGAAAGGCGCGCGGTTCCGCGCCATTCGGGGAAGCGACCCGGTCTGCGGAGAGCGTAGCTGGAGCAACATTTGGTAGCTCTGGCGGCTTTTTCTCCATCGCCCATTTCGGCAGTACGGAGTGGGCAGCTATTGGCTACCTTTGTTGGTTCGCCAACGAAAAGCGGCGCCGAGGCGCCGCTAGTAGTATAACCTGTTGAGATCGATCACATCCCAAACATGGCGATCTGCTCGTTCCAGCCGATCGGCAGTTTGGCGGTGCGGAGAGATGTAGCGCTGACTGACGCGGGCTGGGTTCCGGCGAGGATGGCTTCGACGATCGCGGGCGCGAGAAAGTTCAGTCGGACGAGGCGCGATACCCATGAGTCGTTGACCTTCTCATTGCGTGCGATGGTGGCGATGTCGACCGTACCGGTCTGAAGCTGTTGCCACCAGCTGTGCCCCTTGCGCAGCAACTCGACGAGCCCGGGATCGGGCCTGCCCTGTGACATCGGTCGGCCATCGCGCTGGACCAGCCGGATGGCCCGCCCGGTGCGGGTGAGGCGAACCGAAGCGGTGAGGGAGATGCTGTCCGGACTATTGCCGAGAGCTATGGTGCAAGCCCCGCACAACGCTGCGACCGATAGGCGGATTGCTATCTCGTGGGGATGGACCACCACCTTGCCTACCAGATCACTGATTACATTACGCTGCTTCCGACGGACAGAGGCCGCAAGCTGTTCGGCCTTTTTGAAGATCATGCGCAGACGATCACTTTCGAGCGTTATGTCGGCTTGAGCCAGCAGAGCCAGAGGATCATCAAGCGCCCCAGCAAGACTGGTGATCACTGCCGCTTCGATTTCCCGTGCTGGGATACGCAGACCATCCGTGGCGTGCCGGTCTGCATCATGCTGGAGTGATCGGCTCACATAGTAACGATAGCGGACTTTCCCTTTGCAGGCATGGACGGCGACCAGCGGCTTGCCGTGCTGATCGAAGATGCGGCCCGCAAGCAGACTGGGTGATTGTGCCCTGCCCCCTGACCTCTCACCTTGGAGATTGGCGGCAAGCATTTGCTGGACCCCGTCCCAGGTTGCACGATCAATGATCGCCTCATGTTTTCCGGCATGCACTTGCCCCTTATGATGGATCTCGCCCATGTAGATGGGATTGGAGAGCAGCTTGTAGATCTGCCCTCGGGTGAACGGACGCCCACCTGTCATCCTCCCGGTGGCGGCGGTGCGCGGCGGGGCGAGGATGCCTTCGCTGGCCAACTCACCGGCAACTAGGCGAACATTTCCGAGATTGAGGTAACGCGCGAAGATATGTCGGACGATCTCGGCATGCTCCTCGACGATCGCCAGCGTCCTGCCATCGGGCTTGTAACCGAGCGGCGGATTGCCGCCCATCCACATGCCACGAGCCTTGGATGCGGCGATCTTGTCGCGGATACGCTCGGCCGTGACCTCGCGTTCGAACTGGGCGAAGGAGAGCAGCATGTTGAGCGTGAGCCGGCCCATGCTGTTGGTGGTGTTGAACGACTGGGTCACCGAGACGAAGGATACGTTCGCCTTGTCGAAGGCCTCGACCAGCTTCGCGAAGTCGAGCAGCGAGCGGCTCAGCCGGTCGACCTTGTAGACGACCACGATGTCGATCCTGCCGGCTTCAATGTCCTTCATCAGCCGCTGGAGCGCCGGCCGCTCCAGCGTCCCACCCGACAGCCCACCGTCATCATATTCGTCCTGCAGCAGCGTCCAGCCTTCGGACGCCTGGCTGAGGATATAGGCGGCGCAGGCCTCGCGTTGGGCATGGAGCGAGTTGAAGTCCTGCTCAAGACCCTCCTCGCTCGATTTCCGCGTGTAGATCGCGCAGCGGACCTTCTTCATGCTGCCGTCCTTCGCTGCGTGAGGCCGAAGAAGGCGGGACCCGACCAGCGCGTGCCGGTGATAGTGCGGGCTACCTCGCTGAGGCTTTTCCAGCATTGCCCGTTCCAATGGATCGTTCCGGCATCATCGACAGTGACGACATGCACTTTGCCCTGCCATTCGCGGACCAGCCGCAGACCGGGCGCGAGGGGCATCGCACGCGGTGGCACATCGCCTGATCCGTCGAGCTGGTGCCGGGCAGCGCGCGACAGGCCGCTCTTTGCTCTGGCCTGTATCTCGTAGCCCAGCGCGAGGCGTAACATAGCAATACTTAGTTTGGGCACCGGACGACCGGTGAGTTTTGCCCACCGGTCCTGTAGCTCGGTGCGGGACATGCTCGCGATTTGGCCCAACGCATGATCGACACCGGCCACGATCATACCTCCACCGTGATGCGGTAGCAGGCCGTATCGCCGCGTTTGTCCTTCGCGATGGCGTGGCCCTTCTTCCGGAGGCCAGTCAGCGCGGCACGGGTAGTGTGCGGCAGCCAGCCCGTGGCCGCAACCATCTCGTCAAGCGTTGCGCCTTCCTCGCGCTGGAGCAGGGACAGCACCGTGCCGATCTTTCTGGCCGGGCGGGATGAAGGTTCAGACTCGGGACGCGACTGCTCCTCGGGATTTTCAGGTGACCGATCCTCTTCTTCGTCCTGACCTGCGCCAATGGCGGCCCGGCCAGCGGCGGTGATCCGCACACCGATCAGCCGGTCCCTGTCTGCCGGGAGAGGATCGCTGACATCCGATGTATCGGGTTCCGCCGCCAGGCCGCGCCGGAGGAGGGATTTGATGGCCTTGTCGACCGCGGGTGTACGTTCGCCGATGCCGTCCGGTGGCGGCAGCAGACTGCCGTCGTCGCGCTGCACCGCAGCCGAAAGAAGGACGAGTTGCAGATCGCTGAGGCGTAGGGTGGTCATGGATGGTGCTCCTGCTTCGGAGCGGCACCGCGCCGCTCCCACCACCCGAAGCCCCGCCGGTCACGCCGGTCAGGGTAGCGGCCGATCTGACCGGCAGCGATTCAGTGACGACAGCAATGCTTGCGTCGCCGGCGAAGTCGAATGGAACATGCGAATGCGCGGGAAAAGCTGGGTCTGGACTTGGTCGAGCCCCCGCGGCTTGATCGGATCATGTCTGAAGGTGCTGAAACCCGCCGCGAAACTATCCGCCGATTATTCTATCTCATCACAATCGCCGCTGAGGACGCGGCAGCATTGGCGGTCGAAGGACAGTCGAGCAGGCTGTTGCCCGACGACGCGAGGGTTTCCGCAGCCAATCTCCTGGAGCTCGGCATAACGATCGAGATTCTCTCGTCGGCAATCACGGAATTGACTAACGGCGTTGCAATCGCCGACGATATCGTCTGATCGCGGCTTCCATCGGCTTTTGGGAAAATGCCGCCGTTCGCATGCAGAACGCCGGCATGCCCATGCCAAAAGCCGACGTTCAGCGCTCGCCCCGACCAGTATCGCAGAGCGAGAGAAATTGGGCGCTAGCAGAAAGCCAGCGTCCAAACTTGAAACTTGAAATGCAGCCACGAGAGATATCGCAGGGCGCTAACCAGCGCTCCGCAAAATACTCGGGCTACTGCGAATGTTCCCGTTACGTCCCAAATTTCATCGACTTCGGCCGTTTGTGGATTAAGATGCCGCACCAACCGCTGAGGCGACCAAACCAGATGGCCTTCCGAAATCATCCCGACCCTCTGCCGTCAGTTGCGCTAAACGCTATAGCACTTGTGACACCAGCCGAGCCGCTCCCCGTCACGATCGTCCCGTATGACCGGGACCAACTGCACGCGCTTCTCGACCGCGACCCGCACGATGTCTACGCGACAAGAATAGACGAGCAGCGAATGGCCGTCGTGCCGCTAACGGAGGCTGCCCAACTTCCGGGGCCTCTAGAATTCATCGATGCCCAAACGCACATCCGCCTGTTCTCGTCGCTCGCACGCGAAGCGGTTTTCCGTCACCTCAAAGCCATTCCGGGAGGCTATCGCGTCACTCGCCGTCGGCCGCCCACGGTAGAATCGATCAAGCAGAAGAACATCGTTCCCGAAGCGGCAGGCCTTCCCGACTGGATGCAGAAGCGTCGCACGCTCGTATTCGAGACACGCACGCTTTCGGCTAATGAACGCCCCGACTATGTGGTCCTCACCTGCGCCGAGCGCTTTCGGCCCGTGATCGATCGTAATTGCGCCGAGCTGGCCGCCGCCAACGTGACGCTGCTCGGGCGCTACGTATCGACCTGGGTCCCTAGCCAGGATCAACAGCTAGCCGACCAGCTCCGGCTGGCCGGCCGGGTCAGATGTATCGATGGCGACCATCTGTTGCTTGACGATCATGGAGACGGGCCCGATCGGGTTCGTTGCGAGGAAGCCTTTCTTGAGCCGAACTTGCGGAATTTTCGCGCGGTGGTGGAGGCGCTGAAGTTCGACAGCGCTGAGCGCAGTCTCAGGCTGATCCAGCAGGTCGAGGGTGCGTTGCGCGAGGGGAAGCGACAGCTCGACGATATTCAGAAGACCTTGACCTGGCTGAGCCGACAAACCCTCTACGTGGCCTATGGGGTGCCGCTGAAATTCGGAGATGTCCTGGCACAGGGATCCGATCGGGCCTTCCCGTTCGTCGAGGTATTCGAAAAGGCCAAGCTCTCCTTCGATCCCAGCGGATCCGGCACGATGAGCTGGCCGCAAGGCGGGCTTGAGCGGCACGGCCCTTACGACAGTTCGAGCTTCGAGAAAAAGCGTCCGCGTATTGCGGTCATTTGCGAAGCACGCGAACGCGGCAATATATCCGCTGCGATCGCCGACTTTCTCAACGGGGTGCCGGACGCACAGAATCGAAATGGCCTGAAACCCCACGGAACGGGCCTGATTGGACGCTACAAGCTTCAGCGTGCGCAGGTAGAATTCTTCGAGGCCGGCTCGGATAGCGCCGTCGACTATACCGCCGCAGCACGCGCGGCGCTCGCTGCGGCCGCCGAAACCGACCAGCCCTGGGACCTCGCCGTCCTGCAAGTGCGCCGCCTGTGGAAGGAACGTCTCCCCGGCGACAGCCCCTATTGGACCGCCAAGGCCGCGTTTCTGAAGCGCGACGTTCCGGTACAGGCGCTCTCGGCCGAAATGCTTGAGATGGGTCGGTTCGAATATGCCTGCGCTCTCGCCAATGCCAGCCTAGCCAGCTACGCCAAGCTGGGCGGCACGCCCTGGCTGCTCCAGTCCCGGCCTTCCACTGACCATGAACTCGTTTTCGGGCTGGGGTCGCATACGCGAAAAGACGGGCGGCGCGGCGCCGGTGAGCGGGTCGTCGGCATCACGACCGTGTTCTCGAGCCAGGGGCACTATCTGCTGGATGCCCGCACCGGCGCCGTTGCGTTCGACGACTATCCCACGGCCCTGCGCACGATGTTGGTTGAAGCGATCGAGCGCGTCAGGCGGGACGAGGCCTGGCGCGCGAGCGATGCGGTACGCCTCGTCTTCCACGCATTTATCCAGATGCGCCGCGAGACCGCCGACGCCGTCATTGACGCGGTGGAGGGGTTGGGGCTTAGCCGCGTATCTCTTGCCTTTCTCCATATTGCCGAGGACCATCCGTTCACGGTCTTCGATCAGGCTATGGAGAAGGGGCGCGGTGCCTATGGCCCGAAACGGGGTCAGGCGGTCGAGCTCAGCGATCATGAATGGCTGGTCTCGATGACTGGCCGTGAGCAGATCAACGCGCAATTCCAGGGTCTGCCCGATCCGGTCCTGCTACGCCTCCATGAGCGGTCCACATTCCGCGACATGCGGACCCTTGCCAAGCAAGTGGCGGATTTTGGCTGCCATTCGTGGAGGACCTTCGGAAGCGCCCGAGTGCCGATCACGCTGCAATATGCCGACGAGATAGCCAAGCAACTTGCCGGGCTGGAAATGACGCCTGGGTGGGACAGTGAGGATGCGGCAGTCAGCCGCATCATGCGGCGGCCATGGTTTCTGTGACCGGTCCTGGCCTCGCTCAGCTACGTGCGGGTCTGGCAACGGCTGCCGCGCTGCCGCAGGACGCCCCGCTTCATCATCGGGCACTGGCGGCCTGGTTGGACAGTGCCTCGGCGGATTCGCTGGAAGATCTCGTTTCAATCGCGACGGGCAATCTGGAAAATGCCGGCGGCCGCTCCGCACGCGATGTTGCGACCCTCGGACTCGCGAGCTTGACCACCGGCTCGACCGAAGCCTTTTGCGAGGGGCTCGATTGGCTCGGACAGCGCGCGTGGTTCCAACCTCAACGGCCAATGACGCTTGAGGCGGACGGCGTTGCGGCGCTGGGTCTTACCCTCGCGATCTCCGGACATTCGCTGGAATGTCCGATATGGCTGTCGAACCTCGTCACGCGGTCGGTATCGTCCCTGCCCCTAGATCCGTTCAACCGATCCCTCTTCATCGTCGCTGCCCATCTGATCGATGCACCGGGAAAACTGGACCAAGGGGAACTCGTCCCCGAAGTGCGGGTGGTATTCGGCGGATCGGCGGGGATCACCGTCTCCGGCGAGGTTTATGCGAAGGCATGGGAAGCGTTGCGGATCGCCACCGCAAATATCGGCGAAGAGATTGAGGCGCTGCTGAGGCTCAAGGCGTTCGATCTTGTAGCCGAGCACAGCATCCCGGCGCGTGCAGGAAAGCTCGAGCCGAACGATGTGTTGCGCGTGCTTGAGGGTGTAGCCAGGTCGCTCCGCCGCTGGACGTGGGAAACCAAACCCAAGACGCCCAATTCCTCGGCGGTCCGCTGGGAAGTCCAAAATGAATATCATGTCCAGAACCTGCTCTACGCGATCTTGGCTCCCCTATTCGCGGACCTGAATGACGAGGAGACAATCCCGCCGGTCGGGCAAAAGAATCCACGGCTGGACCTGACCATCCCCAGCATAAACACCATCGTCGAGGTTAAATTCCTGCGGCCCGGCGTTTCCACGCAGAAGATAATCGATGAGATCGCAACTGACGTTGGGCTCTACAAAACGGATCCCCGTTGGACCTCGCTCGTTCCCTTCGTTTGGGACGATAGCGCCCGAACCGAAGAACATGCAAAGCTCGTATCGGGCCTTTGCCAGATGGATATGGTGATCGGCGCGATCGTGGTGCCACGGCCGGGCAAGATGGTCCAAAAGATCGATATCACCGAGGAATAGATCAGGTGTCGACACATGGCACCGACCTCGAACCGCGATGTCCAGCGTAATCTTCAAATGTTTGATAGGTCGCGACGAACAATTGGGATCTCCCTTCTCATACGGGCTGCAGAATCGCGACCTAAGAGCGAATGTCTGCACACATTGAGTGCGCCGCTCTACAATGGCGATTGGCATGCTGGGAAGGGAGATCTCGTGTCATCGGCTGCGTGTATTTTCGGCAAGCACGTCCCGATCGCGATCCGCCTGAACTTGCCGATGAACCGACATTGCCTGCCTATCTCGGAGTCCCCCCCAAAGAGCTCAAGAAAGTCTGGTATCGCGGACGGATGTACCAGCATTTCTCGATCGCAAAGGGGCCGGAAGAGTACGCTTGATCAGCGCGCCGGATCGGCGACCACTGCCGAGGCGCATGCACCTGGCATCACTCAGATGCGACTGATTATCTTTGTATCGATCAGCGCATGTAGATGGGCGCGTAGCCCCGTCGGAATATGCCCGCCACTGATCACGATGCCGGCCTCCATATTCTTTTCCAATGCGTGCCCAGTCAGGTTAGCGCTGGTCAAGAAGGCTAAATTGCCATCGGCAACGGCCACTTTCGCGTGAACCCGTCCTTCGGCGAACGGTGCCGGCCGGTCGGTCCAGACATACAGCGCTGCCGAGGGAACACAGCGCCGCATCGTAGCAATAGGATCGACGGACAGGCTCCCGCCATGGCTCGTGGAGGTCTCCAACAGAATTCGGATGTCGATGCCGCGACTGCTTGCAGCATTCAATGCATCGACCACCGAGGAGACGTCGTATGCAACGAAGCTAACGAGAAAGAGGTCACTTTGCGCGTGACCGATGAGATCCAAGAGCACCTGCTCCGTGCGGCGGGTGGCGACGAATGGTGTCGTCGGGCCCGTCCAAACAAGCTCGACACTGTTCTCGCGCTGCGTCTGTTGGCGGGCGAAGGCTACGCCGACCAAGATCCCGGCCAGCACATCGCCTGATATTTCCGTCTGTTTCCAAGCGGTGATCAAGCGATCAAGCGCTGCGCGAGCAGCCGGCGTGCTCACGAGCTGATGCAGGCTCCCGTCTCGTTCGACCGTCATCAAGCCGCGGACACGATCAGCGAGTGCTTCGATCCTCGACGGAGACAACATGGCCACGAGGTCTGTGGCCGCGACCAATATCGCTTCCATCAGACGGTCTCGAAGAATGCCGCGTCGGGATTTTCAAGCGTGGGTACCACTAGGGAACGATCGAGATGACGATTTCCCCTCTCACAGGACGTTTCCGAGACGAATGAACAGGCGTGACATGCTGCGCCGTGAAGTGACTGGTCCTTGCTCGGATCGTGTTCTGAACAGAGTGGATCGGAGGCGCAAATATGGGCGCGATCCAGCGCTTGGCGCAGAAGTCGCCCGAGATTTTCAGGCTTTCCTAGCTCTACGAGTCCCCCCAGGGTCCCATCGGAATCTGCTGCAGCCGTGTAGATGAGAAATCCGGCTTGATCCCTCCCGTCCTCGACGTCTGCATATATACGCTCACGAATACTCGCGGCGTTGTAGCCGCACTCCAAAGCCAGTTCCCGTATCAGCATGTGCGCGAGCGTGTGTAGCATGACATAACGAACGCCCGGGTAACCTTGGTTTGGGTCCAGGTTCCTCTTTTGCCGCCATCCGCGATGGCCTTGCCTTAGCCGAGAGTCGAGAGCCTTCACCGGGTCCTTATTCGCCCAAGCCTTCAATGCATCTGCATTGAAGCGAACGAAAATTCCTTCACCGTGAACTTGAGTGGCCGGGACCCAGTTCGGTGCTGCGCGTGCGAGCGGGGCCCGTGGGGCTGCCTCATCTCCCGTTCCTTCGTCGGGAGACTCGACTCGTGTGAATCCAAGGAGGGCGTTCACCTCACGAAGCCGCTCGAGCAGCAGAACGCGTGTGATCGATGCACCGAAGCCCGAGGGCACGCCCACCTTCTTGCTCATGAAATGCGGATAGTCGGTGGGTGGGTTCTCGGCCGTGAGGACATCCCATTCCGGCCCTTTGAGGTCGCTCTGTTCGACGCCCGATCCGCCATTGCGATGGGTTTCGATTGCGGACCAAATCTGCTCGTCAGTGAACTGCTCGATGCCAGGCAGCTGCGCCGTCTTCTTCAGGGTCTTGACGACGAACGCCACTTCGGCCGCCGAAGTGACGTCTTCAAAGAACGTCCAGCCATCCGCGACCAGTTGCGCCAGAGGGCTTCCCACCTGTGGGATCGCGAGAACCGAGAGAGTGACCGGGAACCAGCTATTCGTTGCGCCGAGTAGAATTGCGCGAGGTTCCTCGGTGCATTCGTCTTCGAACCGTTCCACGTGCGGATGTCGCCCTCGGCAGGCTGGAAGGTTGTCTCGACCTGCCTGACCAAAAGCCTGCGCCATGTTCTTCGATGCGCCGCAGCCATCGCATTTGACCCACAGGTTCTCGGTTTGAAGTGATGCGCCGCTCTCGAAGAACCTCAGCGTCGCACGACAGGTGCTAGGTCCACCGTGAACGAACCAGTGCCAGGCAAAGTCGTCCAGGTGGCCAGCCCGACACGCCATGAGAAAGCGTGCCGGGACGGCATCGGCATCCCTGGCCCTTTGATCATTGTTCGATCCACGACAGCCCTCATGGACGAAACGAGTCAGCTCGGGCCGATACCTGTTTTCCTTCAACTTGAACAAGCCGGCGTCATAGGGCGATAGCAAGCCGCATTTCACGCAGCGCAGCCACCGCGGGAAGGGCTTGACGGGCACGCCAACCAGCGCGGCGGCCGAAAATGGGTCTGTGATGTCCCTTTCGCCCACGGGCGGCATACGCAATGATTCGACTTGGGGTCCGAGCACGCCCCGGACGTTGGCGAGCAACCGTGCCTCTTGGATCGGCTGACACCTGTCTTTCTCCCAGCGGTCGATCCCCATCGTGACCACGGACATGTTCGGGAGGTCGATCAAGGCTCCCGGGCCGTAGGTCCAAAGCAACTGGCTCGGTCGAATTTCTCCTACGGGTGTCCTGCTCATTGCTGATCCTCCTGGGGCTGCGTCACCCGCGGTCTCCAAGTCGGATCACTCGTCGAACGGTCGTCCTCCATCACGAGTCTGACACCAGGCTCGACTTCGCGCATGGACATCGGGACCGTCCAATCGGTCCAAGGCTTGATGCCCGGCGCCGAAAGTAGCGGATAGGCGGTGGGTCCTGCGCCGTGCTTCTGGTAGACGAGCGTGCGGCCGCCGACGCCCGCTTCATTGGCCCAATCGTCAGCGCGGCTCTTCATCTCGGCTTCGGTCAGGGTCTTCTTCCCCGAATCTTCTGTGACTTCCCAAGTGCGAGCGGCGACGGCACCTATCGTATCCAACATCTCTTTGCGGCTAGGACTGTTCATGGCGCCAGCGCCGTCGTTTGCGGCGAAGGGATCGTAGGTGTGACGCATGATGGAGAGCATCGCGCCGGTAAGCCCTCGGTCCAACGCCCGTGGCGAGAACGGGGTGACGGATTGAGCTTCGACGTGCTGATAGAAGGTCGCGTGGTAATGCTCGAAGGTCTCGTAATGCGACAAGTCCCGAGGCCGCGCCCACGTCAGCACAGTGGCCACCAGTCCTGGGGGCGTTCGGCCCACACGGCTCGTCGCCTGGATGTACTCGGCCGTTCCCTTGGGTTGGCCGTTTACGACCATCACTCCAAGACGATTCACGTCGACACCGACCGACAGCATGTTCGTCGCGAGAACTGCATCGATCGGCCGGGCCTCCCCTGGCTTCCTATTGGTCACCCATTTGCCTAGTGCTGGGTCGAAGGTGCCATCGAAAGGAACCTCGAGCTGATCGAGGTATCTCGGGATGTCCTGACTGGAGACCCGCGATGTCAGTTCGCTGATTTCCTCGACCCGCCGCTGCGCGAGCCCCGGTCGGTCCACCAGGCTCATATCGACACGGAAGGAACGCGTTTGGACGTCGTCTTCGGCCAGACGCTTCATGCCTCCGAGTTCTCGCAGCGAGTTGAAGTAGCCGACGAGGGTCATATAGGGGTCGGCCACCGGGCCGAACCGATCGAACAGCGCCTGCGCGGCGGTGAGGAACGCCGTATAGGTCCTGATCAGCACCGCAGGGCGAGAGCTTCCGGGTGCGCAGATTCCCATGTACCGTCGGCCGGATTTCTCGCGGATGGGTCTCTGGACCGAGAAGAAATTGTCTTCGACGTCCAGGCCGGAAGGCGGAAACACGGAAATGCGGCGCATGAAAACGTTGCGCACCTGGTCGTCGGCCCGCCGCACGGTCGCGGTGGAAGCCACGACCTTGGGACGAACCTTCTCGTCGCCCAGAACCCAGCTGCTCAGCTCGTCGACGGCCGTTTCGTAAAGACCCACCATGGTGCCCAACGGACCGCTGATGAGGTGGAACTCGTCCTGGATGATCAGGTCTGGTGGTCGGATCGCGCGGACTGGCTTCACACTGGCGGCCGGATATGCCCCTCTCGCTCGGTGCCCGGTGCCACAGTCGTGGCTCGGCCAGAGCAAACCATGGCGTCCGCATTCCTGCTCGACGCGGCCGAAGAGGTTCCGAACCTCGGGGCGCCACGCCATCATCGCGAACTTGTCCACGGTCGCGATCATCATCGTCGGTGGGCGGTGATAGATCTCCTCGTCGACGACTTTGACGGGAAGCCCCGGGTGAGGCTGACCATCGGATTTCGCCTTCGAGAAATCGCAGCTGCCCAGCTTGTCGCCGCAGTAGATCAGCGTTCGGCCGGCGATCCTGTCGACCTCGATGTCGCGACCACCGGAGATCTCCGAACCGCACCAAGGGCAGCTGGTCAGCTGTGCAGGCGATGCAATGCCCGCCTTGTTGCGATCGTTGTTTCGAATGGCCTCGACGGCCTGGTGAGACGCTTCGGTCGTCCCCGGTGTCACGCGATTGCCGACCCAGAGACCGAGCGTGAAAGGTTCCTTGCCCCAGGTCTTGTCGTCTGCACGACGGATGACCTCCATCGCGCAGAGCAGCGTCGTCGCCCTCTGGAACTGCTGAAGAGTCAGCAGTCGCAGCGTGTAGCGCATGATGACGGCGAGGCCGCGGGAAGCGTCGAGGCCGCCCAGATCATTCTTCAAGCGACGCATGGCCATGGCGAAGGCCGCCACGCCGAGATAGGCCTCGGTCTTGCCACCACCCGTCGGGAACCAGAGAAGATCGGCGAACGCTTCGACCGGTTTCGTCCGGTCCGGGTGTGTCGGATCGGCGAGCGACGGGATCGACAGCAGCAGGAACGCCAGCTGGAACGGGCGCCACGATCTGTTCTTCGGCACGTCCAAGGTGGTCACGTCGACGGCCTCGTTCCGTCTGCGCTTCAGAGCGTAGATGCTTCGGACACGCTGCATGGCCATGGACCGGTTGGCGAAGCGGAACGCCTCCAGCGCCTTCTGATCGGCGAAGAGAGTGTCCATGCCCTCTCGGAGGCGGCGCAGGATCTCCTCGCAGCGCTGAATGACGTCCTTGCCCGGATCATCGAAGCCGGTGATCTCCGACCCCAACCGGGTTTTCTGTTCGCCGATCCAAACGGCGTAATCGTCGACGAGGCACGAAAGAGCGTCGCGCAGCGCGTCCGGCGCCATCTCCGCCAGCCGTGTCATGTCGAGCCAGCCCTCGTCGACCATGCGCCGCATGGCAGGGCGGTCCCTGGGATCAAGGCCCGGCGTTTCGGTGACGGCGACTTCGTAGCGCGGGATGATCTCTGTTCTGACGCGATGGGCCTTCGTAGGGTCCTCGGGCGTCGTATCCGCGTGAACGGACACCCCGTGTCCGACCGCGAACTCCAGCCTGTTGCGATAGATGAGCGCGAGACGGTCGCGTTCCGGGTCATCGACGACCACTTCGTTGGAGGGGCGACGCCGAAAGACCGACTTGTCCCCGCGATCTTCGGGGGCCTCGACGGTGATCTCCGGCTGGAACAGCCAGGCGCGGTCCTTGTTGTCGTCGGGTTCCAACTGCCCGTTGACGAGGAACAAAGTGACCAGGCGCTCCCCCTTGTTGTTCGTCCGAACCGTCCCCTGCAGGCGGACATCCGGTTGATCGGGGTCGGGAGTGGACGGCTTGATCGGCCCATCGACGAGCGGAACCGTGACAACGCCACCACACGGGATGCGCTGCCAGACCCTGACCTTCACCTCCTCCTGGTGACCGGTCTGGCGATTCTTTCGCGTCTTGACGATGTCGTGTTCATCGTTCGGAACCCGCTCGTAACGTCCCCACCGTGCATCGACGGCCAGCTTCCCGACATCGGGCGCCACGCAGAAGGTGAGGCCCATGCTGGAGGGAACCAGCGACTGGTTGTTCGTCGTGTCGATCTCGTCGAGCGCGTCGTCTTCGGGCTCCACCCGGCCCGATGCACTGGCGAACTCGGCGCCGGGCTCGTGGAGTGGCGCCGTCCGTTCATCCTCGAGGTCGCCAGCCTCCTCGGCTGCCGAAGCTGGTTCGACTCGTGCCGCCTGGTCGTCATCCGGCCGGCGCGGCGCCAGCTTGCCGACCAGATAGCGGTCGCGGACGCTCATGTCCTTGATCAGCTCATGGGGGCCACCGGCGGGGCCGAACAGATCGTCACGCACGGCGAGTTCCAGGAGATCGCGGGTGTAGGCGACATCGTCGATCAGCGGCACTGCGCCGGGGTCAGGAACGCCGAGCAGCGGTAGGATGCGGAGGAACTCGTCCCATGGGAGCCGCACAACAGGGGCGGTCGGCGCGGTCAAGCCGAGGTCGGCGAGCGGCACGGACGGTTCGACGGTCTGCCAATGGTCGAAATGGATCGTGGCGCCGTCGAGGTCCGAGCGGATGCGAAGGATACGGCCCACCTCGGAGACGTTGCCACCATCGTCCAGTGCGACGACCCAGTGGCCCTCTTCGATTGCGCCGTGAGTGGTCGACCCCACGTCGATACGGACGGAATAGCGGGGTGAGCTTGACGTCCTTTTGACGATCCAGGCGCTTACGGATGGCTCGGTCGTCGTGGTCAGATCGGCCATGGTCAATCGCCCTCCTCAATCATAGTCGGTAGAATGTTGTCGAGGTCGAGCGACGGTTCGGAAGGAGAAGTGGCTCCGGATTTGTGCACGCGCGCTTTATTTGAGTTGGCCGTACCGCCATGTAGGCCTTGTTCGACCTCTTCTTGGTAACGACGCCTGTTAAGAGATGCCAAACGCCCCAGTACTTCGGTACGAGCTGATTCGGAAATCGTGAATCGCATTCTTTCTACAGAAGGAAGGGAGACACGTCGGAAGTCATGATCAAAATCAATATCCTTCCATCCATAAGCTGCCGCGACAGCGTAATCGAGCGCAACCTGCTTCTCTCGAAGTCGTTGAACTTCTGGATCGTCATCGCCCTGATCATGAAGTCTATTGTACAATTTTGTCAGGCCGAGCTGTTTGCTGACCTTGATATCTGTTCTTGCTTGATAGAACGTTTTCCCTGCAACGCTGAGTCCATCAGTGCGGCTTGGGAAGGGGAAAGTCTCAAAGCAGTCAGTCGGCATGTATCTCACATCATTTTTCATGGTGGACGCATAGCGACGTGACCAGAGATCATGGATAGAGCTTTGAATAATGGCGAAATCGCTCCACTGGTCGAGAATAAAAACAACCAGCTGCTCTGAGAAAACAATCCCGGCGTCGAGGAAATCGACCATGTGGTGATCAGATACACGCGCCCTCGCGAGGACCCGTTCCACGCCAGCTATCTTGATGCCCCGATATAGCTGCTGGCGCGAATGCCAAAATTTCCACCATGTATTTACAAGGCGCGGATACTTCTTGGGGTCTTTCTTCAGTCGTTCCGGCTTTACATGTTCTTCGATGTGAGAAAATGGGGTGACGAACTTGGAAGCTTTCTCGAAATCACGCTCAAAGAAATCTATAATCCATCGATCATATTCACCGCTAATTGCATTGTTTAACTCTTGACCACCCATAACCGGGCGCACAACCTCAGCATTTCTTTTGTCCTCGGCAATCATGGCTGCTGCAGCAGCAGGCTCAATGAAGAAGCCAGTGCCAAGAATGCTTGAGCCTGTGAAACACTTTCCTTGGTTACCGATAAGCAGTTTGGGTGACCATTCTTCTCCGGAGCCTGCCTCAAGAAGGTCGCTAATGTACTTTACTGTTTGACCGCCAAGTTCTCGATCACCTTGCCAAACACCTCGGCAGATTACCAGATTGGAGGTAACAACAGATGCTCGCCCCGGCCATCGCATGGAAGGCTCAGCGAAGACGATGCTGCCGCCTTTTGCGATGATTGCGCTGAGACTGCCTTTCCGGGTGGTGCCTTGTGAGATTGTATTGGTCGCGATGAGCCCAACCATTCCGGCATCTCGAACAAGGTCAAAGGCGCGTCTGAAGAAGAAGCCGCTTAGGTCTACTTTCTTTCCAGTGGCGAACAGAGCTGCAAGAAAATCATTGTACGCATCACCAAATATTTCACTGATTCGTGTTCCGCCAAGAAAAGGTGGGTTTCCAATGAAAGCATCGAAGCTTCCGCTTTCACGAAGGAACACCTCGGGGAATTCCAGGGGCCAGTTAAAAGGCGTTCGTGCCGCCCCGTCGGGGGCGTCTTTGGTCAGGTCGATTTTGGCTTCTCGCAAGAGGCGTTGCCTTGCCGCATCATCACCACCAGAGGCGGAATCTGCGAATGCAGCCAGCGCCTCAATCCTAGGAGCGCGTTTGCCTACTCGCTTCTCATCTAGGACAATCCCGACGAACGCATCGGCGACGAGGGTTGGCAGAGCCAACTCTTCGCGCGATTGCAAGTCGAGTGCCGCCATCGCTTCGACGTCTTTCATATCGCGAATCGGGATCTCCCGCAGACGTGCGCGAAGTTCTAGCGCCTTGTCGACTGCTGACCGGATGGTTCGACCGAACAATCGCAGCTGTGCCTTTCCCTTCGGATTCATGTCGAGTTCGACCAGCTGACCGAGATCGTGAATGCCGAGAAGGCTATCGCCGCTGCGGAGATTGTGGTCGAGGAAGCCGAAGGGCCGCCCCTTGGACATGGTGGTCAGCCAGAGTGAGAGCTTTGCCAGTTCCACAGCCAGCGGATTCTTGTCCACGCCGTAGAGGCATCGCTCGGCGATGAGGCGGCGGGCGACGATGGCGCGCTCCTCGGCATCCTGCGGCAGGGGCTCGAATGCTTCGCCACCGCCCTCGCCGAGGATGCGCCCTTCGCTATCGATTTTCTTTCCGGCCGCTTCGGTGGCCGACCAAGCCTCGACCAGCCGATCGGAGAGCCAGCGGCACGCCTGCACCAGAAACGCTCCGGATCCCATTGCTGGGTCACAGATCTTTAGGTCGAGCAACTCCTCGGCGCTCTTCAGTTCCCAGTCCTCGGGCGCCTTGCCCTCGGCCGGGCCGCGATAGGCGACGGGCGTGAGCGTCTCCTCGACGATCTTTTCGGTCAGGCTCTTCGGCGTATAGTGCGTGCCGCTCTCGCGCCGGTCGGCGCCTAGAACGACGACGAAGGCGCCCTTGTGGTGGACGAGCGGATAGCCCCAAGGGTCGGTCCGCAGGAGGGGCGCGTAGGGCAGGATGCGGTCGCGCAGACCGATGTCGCCGCGGCAGACGGTGAGCAGCCGCGCTGCGAGACGATCGTCGGCCGCACGCTCGAGCGCATTTCGGATCGCGGACTCTGAGCGTTCACTCCGCTCCTTGAGCAGTTCGGCAATTTTGGCTGCGCCATCCAGACGCGCAGACTCCATTTCGCCGAGCGTCACGCGCGGGTTTTTGGCCTTCGCGCTGCTGTCGAGTTCCAGCGTCACGTCGTCGACACGCTTCACCGTGCGTTCGAGGAGACCTTCATAGACGTGCCCGATCTGCTCCACGTCGAGAGCGCGGTAGGACAACGTGCGGCCTTCGAAGGTCTGGATCGCTTCCAACAGCAGCAGAACCGTGCGGTCGTCGATCGGCAGCGGCTCGGCCGGATCGCTCCGCCAGCTCGTGCCCTTCTTGCGTCCTTCGAGGAAGGGGTAGCGATCGGGGTCGAACAGCGAACCGCCGAGTGCGGGCAGGCGCAGCGTCGGATGATCGATACCGCCATACACGCCACGAAACAGGGCGAGCAACCGCGACCAGGCAGAGCGGCGACGCTCAAGGATCTCTTCGGAATCCGCGCGCAGCTGCATCCGCAGGCTGGAGATCGCATAGAAGGAGTCATAGCGCGGATCGCCCAGCAGCAGCAGGGCGCGTTCCTCGGCCGATAGCAGGAAGACGAGCCGCATCATGACGGTCAGGCCAGCCTCGTAGAGCTCTCGCGGATCGACGTCACGCAGGAGGTCACGATTGCGGTCCTGGTCGGCGCGGTCGAGAGCCTGAACGAGCACTTCGACGGCGCGCCGGACCTGTTCTCCGAGCGCTTCGGTGACGTCATCCTGATGCTTCAGAGACCGCTCATAAAGCGCCGGCAGCTTGCCCTCGTCGGGCCCGAAGAAACGACGGACGCCCAGAAGGCTGACGAAGGCGCGCAGCGTCTCCGGTTCCTGGCCCCAGAGCCGCGCATACCAGCTCGCGAAGCCTGCAACGGCGCCGACGGGCGCGTGGACGAGCATCCAGCGCTCGCCATTGGTGACGATGCCAGTCGGGCATCCCGTCGACCTGAGCAGAGCGACCATCCGGTCGGCCGGGGTGATTGCGAGGCCATCGAAACGGCGCGTCGCGTCCAGATCGGTGTCGGGCTCGTAGACGTGGATGAGCAGAAGCGGTTCGTCGGAGTTCGTCGGATTCACGACCGCCAGATCGGGCGCGACCGTGACCCCGTGTTCGGGCATCGAGACAGTCAGCTTCTCAGGCAGTCTCGCGCCCCTGCGCAGCACCGTCTCATCCATTTCCAGCGCGGTGACCAGCACGTCGTCGATCCAGGCCGCGTGCAGCGCTGGAAGGTCGAGGTCGTCCATGTCGACGGCATCGCGCCATTCCTCATAGGTCCGACGAAGCCGCTGAGGCCGCCCGGAAGGCAGAGCTTCAAGGCCTTGCGGGAAGACCTCCCGCAGCACGGGCACCGCCAGAAAGGGCCCAGAGACTTCGATGAGGTTCAGCCACTCGTGATCGTTGCTCATCCGCGCTTCTCCGTCGCGAGGGAGTTCGGAACCAGCAGCACCACGGCCACGGGGAAGGTATGCTCGACGGCATTGGAGTGCCGTTCCTCGATCGCGCGTAGCTCTTGCTCGCGCTCCTTCGGGATCCGGGCCAGGCGTGCTTCGAGGGCCGCTCGGTCACGCTTGAGCTGAGTGCGTTCGTCCTCGGAGAAAAGGGAGAGCTGCATGGGTTGCTGTTCCGCCGCGATCTCGGTCTTCAGCGCTCGTTCGAGATCGTCCAGGACTTGGCGGATGTCCTCGGCCTCCTTGCGTTTCCGGGTCTCGATCGTGTTCACGAGGAAGCGTAGCCGGTCTTTCGAGCGTGCCTCGACGGCTGCCAGAACGGAATCACGCTGTTTGTCGAAGCGCGTCCTCAAGGCGTCGAACGTCGCATCCGAAAGGTCCGCAGGGTGCGACTCCTCCAGCCATCGTCGGACCTCCGTGACCCGTTCATCCCGCCGGAAACCGGCATCGCGCAGATAACCGCCAGCCTCCGTGAGCTCCTCGTGCAGACGATGATGGTTCCCACCGGTCACGACGAGCCGCGACATCACCACCACGGCCGGTCCCTCGATCCGCCCATCCGGAAGCGACCGGACGGTCACGCGGTGAAGCTTCTTTACGTCGTCACGGGCCCAGATCTCCGCGCGCAGGAGCCGCAGACTCATCTGGACAAGCCGGTGGTTCAGGTGGACGAGGACCACGTCGTCACGGCCCTTGGCGATCTCGTGGTCGAAGGTGATCGGGCGAACCTTCTGCGTGTAGGGGTGTTCTAGACCCTCGAGGCATCGGGACCAGGAACCCGAGAGCGGCGGCATTCGGAAAACCGTGCCATCTGGTGCACCGGCCAGAGAAACGGGCTCCAAGTCGGGTTTGTCCGCAAGACGCAACGCCGTGCGTACCGCCCGCTCGATGTGGTCAGGCACGAGGCTCTGTTCGTGCCGAGTCTCGTTCAGCCGCTCGTGGAGTTTGGCCACACGTTCGCGAAGGTCGCGCTCCGCCTTCACGAAGCGGCGAGATTTCTCCATCCGGGCTTCGGCTTGTCTCGTGTCGAGATCGCGGCGGCGACCCTCGAGCAGGTCGGGCAGTTGAGGCGCGATGACGGGGTTCACGCTCCCCATGTCGGCGCGCATCGCATCCAATTTGCGAAGCGCGCGCAGGATATCGTCGCCATGGCCTCCTTCAGCATCCACCGGATGCCAGATGACGACCTCGCTCGCGCGTTGACCATGACGGTCGATGCGCCCGTTCCGCTGTTCCATCACGTTCGGGTTGTACGGAATTTCGAGGTGGATCATCAGATGGCAGTGGTTCTGGAGATCGATGCCCTCGGAGGCGGCATCGGTCGCCAGCAGTATCCTCACCGGGGATTCCGAGGGGTTGGCCTGGAACGCGGCTTTCACGCGCTCTCGTTCATTCGGGTCCATGCCGCCATAGATGAGGGCCAATCGCTCGCCCCCGAAGCCGTGCGATGCGAGGATCTCCTGCATCCATTGCTGAGTGGCGCGATACTCGGTGAACAGGATCACCCGCTCGTTCGTCCACCTGTCACCGTCCTTCAGGTGACTGGCCAGCCAATCCAGCACGGCGGTGGCCTTGGCGTCGGTTCGACGAGCCGCCTGCTGAGCCCAGGACCGCAACTGGTCGAGCATCCGGCGTTCCTCGTCGGTCGGTGGCCGGACATGCTTGCCCGCTTCCTCGATCGCTTCAGCCTCGGAGGCATCCCGCTGGGCGTCGTCTGCGTAGTCTTCTTCGGTCTTCGCTATCGCCCGCCGAAGGATGCGGTCATCGAATTTCTTCTGGCTGCGATCGCTAGCCGCCCGACCTTCGATCGTCGCGATATGCCGCTCCAGTGTTGCTGCGAAGGCTGCAGGTGACGATGACAGGCGCTTGCGCAGCAACTGGTGCACGAAGTGATCGACGGCCCGCCCTCCATCAGCACCGCCTTCACGGCTCTTGATGTATGCTTCCAGCTGCCGCCGGGCATCCCTCTCGCCTTCGCTATACTCCACTGGCAGCGCTTCGAGCCGTCGCTCTGGGTAAATTCGCTTGCCACTCGCATCTACCAGATCGCTCTTCAACCGACGGACCATCACCCGGGCGAGTTGGGGATCACTTGGGAGGACGTTTCTCGCGAACCGCTGATCATCAAGGAGTTCGAGGAGCGCGGTGAAGGATTCGGTGTACCCGTCGTGCGGCGTGGCAGTGAGAAACAGCTTGTGCTGGAAGTGCGGCGCGGCCAGACGAACCAGTCGTGTCCTGAGGCTTTCGACAGCATAGCGACCGACGGTCGGGGCAACGTTGTGAGCCTCGTCGATGATCAGCAGGTCGAACTTCCTGGGATGGCTCACATGCGGGGGCAATGCGTCCCGCAGAAGGCGCAAGCCTTCACCCTGCTTGGCCCAGTCCATCGACGTGATGAGACGGGGAAAAGACGTCCACGGATTGGCGTGGAGACCTCGCTCACGGCGCAAACGCTTGACGTAATCCGTGTCGACGATCCGGAACTCGAGTCCGAACTTCTCCTGCATCTCGACGCGCCACTTTTCCTGCAACGAGGCAGGGCAGAGCACGAGGACAGTGCGGGCGCGGTGACGCAGGAGCATCTCTTGAACGACGAGCCCTGCTTCGATGGTTTTCCCGAGGCCGACGTCGTCGGCGATCAGAAGATTTGTGCGCGCCATGTCGATCGCGCGCACGAGCGGATCCAGCTGATAGTCCTCAATGCTGACGCCGCTGCGGAATGGCGCCTGCAGATAGCCGCGATCCGCGTTCGTCGCAGCCCCCCACACCACCGCATCCAAGAAGGCTTGAAGCGTGGTGGGGTCATCCAGCCCGGTCATGCGCGGCAGACCGGCCCGCTCGATCACATGCGCTCCGGGCTCCAGCTCCCAGAGTACTTCGATCTCTTCACCCAGCGCATCCTCATCGATCGAGGCCAGCCGAACGAGATGCCGCTTAGGAAGTCCAGGGGCAACCGAACCACCCTCGACCTCGGAGACGATCCATTGGCGGCGGCGAGCTTCGACCAGCTGGCCTGGCTCAGGGGCAGTGGCGTGAGCGACCTCGGCCACTATTTCATCTGCGGTCATCGGCATAGATGGGCCCCGTTCTTTCTGCGCGCGTCGACGAGTTCGGCGATGCGGTTTGCGGCTTGGGTGGCGTCTTCGTGTTCCCAGATCCGGACCGTCTCCCAACCGAGAGCAGTCAGCCGCTGATCGGTATCGGCATCCCTGGATCGATTGTTTTCGATCTTCTCCCGCCAGAAATCGGCGTTGCTCTTCGGCCAGGAAGCGTGCTCCGGACACCCGTGCCAGAAGCATCCATCGACGAACACTGCCAGCATCGCGCTGGGGAAGACAATATCGGCGACGCGCCGGGGCTTGGCCAGGAGCGGAACGTGGAGGCGATAGCGCAACCCCTTCGCATGCAGAGCCTTGCGGAGGTTCATCTCCGCTTGCGTACCCTTCTGTCGCACGTGACCCATCCGGCGACTGGCGTCATGCGACGAGGGACTTACGCGTACCATCCGCCACAACTCCCCTCTTTTCTCTCTTCGTCATCTCGCCCTCAATCCCGAGATGGGCCACGATACTCCTGCCGATTACCTTGCCCAAAGTGACGGGAACGGCATTCCCGATCATCCGACCCAAGGTCTTAAAATGAACGGAGGCCCCGTCCGGAACGAAGGAGTAGGACTGTGGGAAGCCTTGGAGAATTGCACCTTCTCGCAGAGAGATGGCTCGGTCCTGTTCGGGATGTCCGAACCGACCGTTTCCGAAGCCGTAAAACTGGGTCGTCAAGGTCGGAGCGGGTTCATCCCATACCATTCGACCATAGACGCCCGGGTAGGTTCGACCCGTCTCACGCCGATGGCAGTCAGCGACGAGATGCCTTGGCCAGTCCCGCCATGTTCCACCCGGACGAGAGGCCCGAATCCTCTGAAGATTTAGATCGGAGAGCTTTGATGCAGCATGCAGCGCATCCGTGGGATGGGCTTCACCCTGAGAGATCGGCTCAAGCGTGCCGATTGCATCGCGAACGGTCGTTGGGCGACTGTGCGTCGGAGCGATCAGCTCAATCGGTCCAAGTCGGGAAGCCAGTAGCACCATACGCCGCCGATTTTGCGGCAGTCCATATACGGAGCAATCAACCACCTTATGGTGAACGTGATACCCTAATTTCTGAAGGGTCTCAACGAAGTCTGCGAACACCGTGTGCTTGGCAACAGAAGGCACATTCTCCATGGTGACCAAGTCCGGACGTGTGCGCTTAACAAGCCGCCCAAACTGATAGAGCAGACCCCAGCGAGGGCTCCCAATGACATCATAACGCTGGGCATAGGTCGAGAATGGCTGGCATGGCGCGCACCCGGCAAGCACCCGGATTTCAGCAACGCCGAAGAGCTCTTCGAGACGCTTGGGAGTCAGGCGTCCCACATCCTCATTGATGAATTTCGCCGCATTGTTGGCTTCAAAGGGATAACGGCATGCCTCATCGACGTCTATGCCCGCGACAACCGTGATACCTTCAGAAACCAACCCATGCGTGAGGCCGCCAGCCCCGCAGAAAAGGTCGACGCACGCAATATCAGCCATCCGCTTTTCCTCCTCCCGCATGCTTTTCCTTCTGTGAAGCAGGCCCCGATGTTTCCGCTTCTCTGTAATCGTCCGATGCTTTTCCGTTCCTTACCCAGTCATCAACTTCGCCAGTTTTGAACTTCCAAAGTCGTCCGACCTTATGAGCAGGCATCTCTCTCTTACTTATCCATCCGTAGATCGTGTCTTTGCTGACGCCGAGATGTTCGGCGACTTCTTCTACAGAAACCCAGCGGTCGGACATGTCTAAGCCCTTCGATTGATAGTCTGCCCCAATCTTAGCATGGCAGGCGATTGGCTTGGTGTAAACCGGAAATAGTGCTATTTGCTCGGATTAAACAGGATTAGACCGAATACGACGTCCGGGTGGAGCAAGACCGCCGCATCGTCGAGCAATTGGTCTCGCGTCCTTTTCGCGACCGGGCCTTCGCCGCGGCGGTAAAGGATGCGTATCATGACACCTGTGCCATGACAGGGCTGAAGATCATCAACGGTGGAGGACGGTCCGAGGTTCAGGCAGCCCATATCCGGCCTGTCGAACATCGAGGCCCCGACAGCGTTCGAAACGGTATCGCCCTGTCTGGCACGGTGCACTGGATGTTCGATCGTGGTCTGCTCTCGATCGACGATGATTATGCCATGTTGGTCGCCCGGGATCGCCTACCGGATACGGCAACGCGGTTGCTCAATCCGGACGGCAAGCTCCGGCTACCCCGCCGTGCCGATCTGCTCCCACATCCCAAATTTCTCGAATATCACCGTCGAGAGATCTTCAAGGGCTGAGTGGACGCCGCGAGAAAAGCCAGTCCCGAGCTTTAATCCAACAACTCACCCAGCTTTACGCCCAGTGCCGTCGCCAGCCTGTCCACGACGGTGATGGTGGGATTGCGCGCGCCGCGTTCCAGGTCGCTGACATAGGTGCGATGAATATCCGCGCGGAACGCAAACTCTTCCTGCGACCAACCTTTCTGCTGGCGCAGGCGACGAAGATTACGGGCAAGGCGCTGCGTGACATCCACGGCGGAACGGTGCCGTTCATGTCGACGATCAATCTACAGACGATCAGTGACATTCGTGCTTGACTTCGCTGGGGTGAACAAGCGTCAGTCGCTGTCACTGTTCGTCGACACGAGGTAAATATGGCAGCACATGATGATAGCACGAGCGTTGCATCCCCGGCCGGGGTTCCCCGGACCATTCGCACCGACACAATCGGTAAGCACACCCTCCGGCTGGTCGCCGTCGATAAGACGTTCGCTGGCCTGCTGATAACGGCGGGCAAGCAGAAGGCGCGTATCGATGGCGAGAATCCCGATGCGGTATGGCGAGAGCTGAAAGCACTCGTCAGCAAGAGCAGTGACGCCTATTTCGGGTTTGAGGGCGCGCTGACCCGCTTCCGGAGCTTCTTCCCGGATGGTTTCCAGTCCGCACATTTCGAGAAGAGCGAACGCGATTACAAGCTGGAAGCCAAGCGCAGGCTCGATGAACAGGCGCCGCTGGACGAGGCGTTGACCGGAACCGGCTATGGCGAGGCGGCGCTGGCCGCCTTCCGAGCGACAAACCTCCTGTCTCCCTATGAGAAGACCAGACTGCAGCCGCTGCTGCGTGGGCCCGACGCCGATATATTTGTGCAGGCGGCGGCACGGTTCGCGACAGGTGACATCGCGCAGGCGCTGGCAATGATGACTCCTGCGCTGGCCCGGCATGACTGTGCCAAATGGACTGTGGTGACATATCTGCCGTTTCTGTGGCGCCCGGAAAACCACATGTTCCTGAAACCGATTGTCACCGGTGATTTCGCCGAGCGCGTCGGGCATCCGTTCGCCCATGATTATCAGCCGGCGCTCGATCCTGCCGTCTATTCAAGCCTGCTCGATCTCACGGAGACAACACGCAAGAGCACTCGGGCGCTGAATCCCCGGGACAATATCGATCTGCAGAGCTTCGTCTGGGTCGTCGGCGAGTATCGCGAGGAATGGAGGCAGGCCCAATGATGCCCGGCTCGCTCTATATGGTCGGTGCCGATGGCGAGCTTCAGCGCATGCGGCCCTCCGCGCCGGAAAACGAAGATCATATGCAGATGCTGGTCGCGCGATATCCTGAGCTGATCAGCGATGGCGATGGGGAACTGCTGCTGATCCGCCGCGAACAGGCTATCACGGACAGTGATACGGGATCTGGCCGATGGTCGCTGGACCACCTCTTCGTCACCCGTGACGCGGTGCCGGTTCTGGTTGAGCTCAAGCGCGCGGTCGACACGCGGCTGCGGCGCGAGGTTATAGGCCAGATGCTGGACTATGCCGCCAACGCCACTGCCTATTGGCAAACCGGCAGGATCGCCGACAGCTTCGCGCAAACCGCCTACAGGCGGAGCAGGAGCCGGAAGAACTTTTGCGGGCATTTCTGGGTGACGAGGATCCCGATCGGTTCTGGGAGCAGGTCGATGCCAATTTCAAGGCAGGGCGCATCAAGCTCGTGTTCGTTGCCGACCAGATACCCCGGGAGCTTGCCCGGATCGTCGAGTTCCTGAACGATCAGATGCGTGCCGATGTTCGGGCTGTGGAGTTGCGATGGTTCGCGGGAGGCAACGGGGCCATCACGCTCAGCCCGAGGGTGATTGGCGAAACGGAACGCGCCGCAGCTGCCAAACGCCCTTCGGCAACGCTGGAGCCGGTTTCGCCGCGGGAATGGCTGGAGAGGAATCTGGCGTCGATGGGCGCCGACGTGATCCCGGGCGCGAACGTCTACATGTCCATGATCGAGCGCCTTGGCGGCACAGTGGGCATCCACTCCTCGCAGGGCTCGATTTATGCAAGCTTCGTGGGTGATGACGGCAAGCTTCTCTATCCGTTCCACCTCTGGAAAGACGCCCACCTGTCATTCACCCTGCGCTTCATCCACGCGCGTGAAAGGCTGCAGGATGAGGATGTCCGCATACGCCTGCTGGACGAGCTCGTCGAAATCGTCGGTCCGCTCAAGACGATGAACACGAAAGGCTATCCGGCATTTCCGGTCGCCCTTTTGGCCCAGCCATCCATTGCCGCGGCGGTGGAGCAATGGATGGCGAGGGTGCTGGATCATATCCGATAATGATCCGTCCAGGTGTCAGCGCCGCCGGGCGTGATTGGCCAGCCGGAGCAATTGGCCCGTATCGAGAGCAGCTAAGAACTGGACTACACTATCGACCTGATCGTCGTGCTTGCCATGCGGGAAGTTGGCAAGTTCGTCCTCGAAGGTCTGAAGCCAAGGGGCCTGGTGGGGAACCCAGATCTCCCCACGTTCGAACTTGGGCGATTGCTGGGATGCCCTGTCTTCCTTGGATCCTTCCGGCTTCTTCGCATCGATCCATTTATGCCCCGCCCGACGGATGTTCTGATAAAGGCTGATACCCGATCCCGCTCTTTCAACGATCACGAGGTCAGCCTTCCATTTCTCTCGCTGGGTAAGGACAGCCTGCTCAAGAGCGTAGAATTCCAATCGTTCCCGATAAACGTCCAGGAGATAGCAGTCCTTCCCGGACAGCGCCCATGTCGTGCATACGCTGTAATCATTGCCGTCCTGAATATCATAGGCGGTATCCCAGGACTGAAAGATGCCCTGCACCTTGTGCGTTGGCGGTCGCTCATCATAGCGTGAGAGCCATTGCAGTTTGAACAGGGCGCCGCCCGGTGGCATCGGGCGCTGATTATATTGCGCTTCGAAATCGCGCTCACCCATGAGCGCCCGAAGCTGGGCGATTTCTTCCTCATCAAACCGCTCTTCATGAAGAATCTGTCCGGCAGGGAAGTCCATATAGGCGCTGTGCGACACCGGAATTTCGAGATCCCTGTCAGCGATGAGCGGTAAGCGCAGTTCATGCCAGCCATCGTGAGCAATCAGCTGGCCAGGTAAGTCTTCCATGTGGAGACGCTGGGCGACGACCGCGATCCTGCCCTTTTTCGGATTGTTGAGACGGCTGAGGACCGTGCTCCTGAACCACTTGGTGGCGTTTTCACGCATGGTTTCCGAGTGGGCATCGGCGGCCTTAATGGGATCGTCGATAATGATGAATGCGCCGCCTCGTCCTGTCAGCGTTCCGCCGGTGGAGGTGGCGTAACGGTAACCCCGCGTGTCGTGGTCAACTTATCAAGACTGGCCCGTTTGCGATCGATATGGGTATCTGGAAAGATGCGCCGATACCAATCGGATTCCATCAACTTGCGGGTCTGGCCTCCAAAGTCCTTGGACAAATCATGAGCATAGGACACGCAGATGATCTTTTCGCCGGGATTGCGGCCCAGAAGCCATGCGGGAAAGCACACACTGCTGATGAAGCTCTTCATTGTGCGTGGGGGCATCGTAATGAGGAGGCGCCGGTTGTCGCCTTCAGCCAGCCGCATCAGTTCATGGCATATGGCATCGATGTGCCAGTTGCGAAGAAGTTCTTCGTTATGCAGGATACGGAACGCTTCCTGCACGAACACGCTCAGATCTTCGCGGGCCAGCGCACGAACAGTGGCCGCGATCCGGCGGGGATCGAGTGCTATGAGCGTCTGATCATTCATCGCCAAAACCCCCCTGCATCAACAAATAGTGTTTTATCGTTTCAAGAGCGTAGGCGGCCTCCTCCTCAGGGATGGGGGCATCATCATCAGGCGGACTGTAGCGTTCACCGAGCGTCAGCACCTGAGAGATGGCCTTAAGGTCACCCGCATTGGCCTTCCTGACCAATTGCCGCAGGCCGAGCTCGATGGGTGAGACCTTGCGGGTTTTACCGTTGATTTTCACTGGAATCTTGTCTTCGAGCACATCGCGCACGATGGACTTCATGTTCCGGGATCCGCGCGGCCGTCCTTTCCCCTGCTTGTTGCCCTTCTTGAATTGGCTGTGCTTGGGGGGCCTTTTGTAACCGACGTCGTAGGATACCTCCTGGTCTTCGGCGTCAGACGGAAATTCGTCGTCAGTCATGGCCCGCCTCCGACTGCTGATCGGCGGCTTCCTGTTCCCGGATTTCGTTCATCTGCGCGAATGTCTCACCGGTCTCGGCGAGAACGGCCTCCTGGCCGGTCAGCCGCTCCCAGCGGCGGATAGCGACGTCCACGAAGCGCGGCTCGATCTCTATGCCGCGGCAGGCACGGCCTGTCTTTTCCGCTGCGATCAGGGTCGTGCCGCTGCCGAGGAAGATATCAAGGACAGTGTCCCCGCGCTGGCTGACGTCGAGAATGGCATCGACGCACAATTCCACGGGTTTGGGCGTGGCATGGAACTCCAGCATCTGGTTGGCGGAGGAACCACGCCTGTTGGCGCCTGGCGCAATCCACACATTGTTGCGGTTGCGTCCATGCCGGCCGAGTTCGACATTGTTGGTCCGGGGGATCTTGCCCTTGCAGAAGAGCGCAATCAGTTCGTGCGCCGAACGATAGAGGCCGCCCATGGCGCCGGCTTCCTTGTACCAGACGACCAGATTGACGAGGTTGAGCCCGGCCGCGAAACCAGCCGTGTAGAGGCGGTGGATCGATCGCCAATCCATGAAAGCGAAAATAATGCCGCCCTCGATGAGCGGTGCCGCAAGCAGCATCAGGACCCTGTCAAGGAAGGCCTGCCATTCCGCATCGTTCATCTCGCCCGAAGCCATGGCGAAATCGGCATGCTTCTGCTTACCCAGGCCACTGACATTGCCGGGGATCGAGACGTTATAAGGCGGATCGGTGAGCACCAGGTGGACGGTTCGTCCATCAAGTAACGTGGCGTGAACATCGGAATCCAGCGCGTTGCCGCAGATGATTCGATGATCGCCCAGCAGCCACAGATCACCCGTCCGTGTCACTGGCGGCCCGGCGGCATCAGGAAGCTGATCGTCGGCTTCGCTGTGCTCATCGTTCTCGTCGAGCAGGATGATATCCAGCTCCTGGATACTGAAACCGGTCGAGGACAGGTCTACATCGAGGTCGATCAGATCCGCGATCTCGATGCGCAACTGGTCCAGATCCCATTCGCCCATTTCCGCCGTACGATTGAGGGTGAGCCTCAGCTGACGGATTTCCGCGGACGAAAGATGGCTGACTTCGATGGCGGGGACGCGGTCCAGGCCTAAGCGCGTGGCCGCCTCGACCCGGATGCGACCATCGACAATCTCGGTTTCGCGAACGAGGATCGGTACCGTGAATCCGAGATCGGAGATGGACGCCGTCAGCCGTCCGACGTGCTCCACCGTCGATCGCCGCGAACGATGCGGAGAGGGGCGCAGCTCCGCGAGGGCAATGTACTGCAATCGCAATTCTGGCAGGAGGTCATTCCGGCGATTGCTGCCAACCCGTTCCGAAATCTCGCGCTCGGCCTCGAGCTTGTGCCGCCGCTGCGCCGTCTTCGCAAGCTTTTGACTTTTGAAAGCCTGATCTCGTTCCAGTCGTCTCTTCGTTCCCATATCGACCCATCCAAACAAAAAACCGCCAACGCTTTCGCGAGGCGGCTTCGCTTGAAGGAACGAAAGCTCGACCACGCCAAAGCGCAATCCAAGCCGACCGTTCCCTCCATGGATGAGTCGTGTGCCTGTCTCCAAGCACGAGAGCCTTATATGCTTTCTGGTGCCCCCATTGCAATCCCGGTCCGATTTACGCTTTGCCGTGCGTGAATAGCGCATGTCATGCGCCATAAGAATGCAGAGCACGAAATGGGCGGGTCAAAGCACGCTAGGCTGAAAGGGCTTGCCCAAGTCTTAGTATAAACGTTGATGGCTGTTTTGCGTTGGGAACGAACTGGCCCAGTTGCACCGTTCCCATTGACAATGCCACATCTGTCTCGTGGCAATGGAAAATTATTAACAGGTATTGCTGATACCTTAGTCTGGTTGTCGGTGCTGACTGCTTAGGGTCTGAATGATGCAGGGCAAGAGGGGGCGAATGGGACGTAAGCGTTACTATATGATATTTTTGGGTGAGGTAGGTTCTCGAGCTTTGAAGTTGGCAGCCTGACCTACTTTATGGCGATTACCCGACAGTCCATACAAACTGCTTTGGAAGCAGAACGCCGTATCACTCAGAAGGGCGGCGGCTTAGAGGTCGCCTCGGTGTTCTGGGAGGAGCACTATCTGATCTTGAGCGTTAAGCCGCTCAAAGGCCGTAACCGTGTCGCCATTGACGAGGCCTTGGAAGGCGTTCGTGTCAAATGGGGTGCGGAACTTGAATATGCGGGCTTGATCAAGGTCGTCGATGCGGACCTCGAGCGCATCATTGTGTTGCCTGCGACCGGCGGGCAGCCCAACATTGGCGACACACTTTGGTTGTTCCCCGGAGATTTTCTTGGCCCGCTTATCGATATGTGGGGCGGGGAAATGGGCAAGCTGGCGGCGAAGCGATTGCGCCAGTCCAAAGAAGAAACCGAACCGCTACAGCAAATACGTCCGCTTGGTCCTGAATTCGACGAGCTGCGCGAGCGCCAGAAAACTGCAGTTCAAAATGCCGCATACCGGTGCTCGGTGGTGATTGGTCCGCCCGGAACGGGCAAGACGTTTACGGTTGGCGCGCTGGGCACCTATCTTCTGCGGCGGTTCAGTAAAGCGCGCATATTGGTCATCGGCCCGACCAACGTGGCGGTGGACACGGCTCTTTTGTCTATCGATGACTGGTTGACCAAAACCGGGCGCCCCGACATCGCCGAGCAGATGAAGCGAGTCGGCGCGCATTTCGATCCGCGCAAGTATGTTGACCGTCCCCATCTTCTGGTCGCCGGATTGGACCAGAAAGTTACGGAATTTCTGCTTTTGGAGGCATCCGAACCATCAAAAAGCAAGATTGCCGAATATGTCAGATGGAAGGATCGCCTCGCGGCTGCACGCAAGGAGCTTGGCGCGGATATTGAAAGCGTCGCCCATAGCGCCCGTGTTGTAGGGGTCACTGTCGCCACGGCGGTCAAGTGGCATCATGTCTTGAAGGCCGCAGGGCCATGGCCGTTCGTCATCTGCGACGAAGCCAGTCAGATAATCGGGCCGGCGGCCCTCATGGTTCCGGCACTTGGGCAGCAAACGATTTTTGCCGGTGATCCCAAGCAGCTTTCGCCGATCGTCCAGTCTGACGGTCAGGTCCATCGGAATCTGCTCGCAAAGACTGCCTTTGATCTATTTGCCCACGCGCCGACTACATTTCTGAACGAACAGTCCCGTATGGCCATGGGGATTTGCCATGCAGTGAGCAGAACCTTCTACAATGGCGAGCTGACGGTTTGCCGCAAAGCCCAACGGGACAAGGCCTGGAAGGTGTATCGCAGTCCGTATTACGTGAACGGGCGTGAAGTTCCGCGCGTGTGTTTCGAGCAAGTGTCGGAGCCCTACCAGTACTCGCATAATTACGGTGGCTTCATCCGTTTTCAGTCGGCCAAAATGGTTGAGGCGATTATTGATCATCTCGCTGGCTCTTACATCGATGCGGATGACGTTCTGATCCTTACGCCTTTCCGTGCGCAACGGACCCTGATCAGGAGTTTCCTGAAACGCCGGCACCCGACGATCTCCGTCAGTACAGTCCATCGCGCGCAGGGTAGTGAGCGCAAGGTGATCATCTTTGATCCGGTCGACGCAACGTCCAGTTTTCTCCGTGGGAAGGAAGGTGATCGGCTGATCAATGTGGCGATCTCACGCGCCCAAGCCCACGTGATCATCCCCTATCATGCGTCCGAACTTACCAATCCGACGATCTCTCGCCTCCAGCATATTTCCTCAGGCATCTTCCAGACCAGTGACCGATATATGCGGCCGTTTTCCTTTGCGACGGCTGGATAAGGCTGCGAACGATCTGCCCCACCGATGCCTTGCTGGCTATCAAGGAACGACTGGATAGAAGGGCTTGCCCCAGTCCTTGTCTGGATTGTCCATCATCAGATCGGTGAAGACGGGCATCAGGAAGCCGAGGATCGCCGCACCATCGCGGACCTGGGTGCGGTTGATACCGCTGTTCCAGGTCGAGCCGCCATGGACGAGCTGGTTGCGCAGTACATATAGCCGGTCGAAGACGAAGCTGAGCACGCGCTTGGTGTCGCCGCTCTGGATGGCCTGCGCGAAGGCACGCGTGGAGGCCCTGAAACGATCTTCCCAATCCTCGAAGCCGACAATCCCGTTATGGTGCTGCCAAAACGGATTGAAGACGTAGCGGTTCTCCATCAGGAGCCGCACCGGCCCCGAAAAGCGCTGCCAGATCGCCCCATAGATGCGGCGCTGCTCGTCGAGCGTGATCAACTTTCCAAAGAAGTCGGCAAAGGCGGCGCGCTCGCCCGGCTGGATGGTCTGGAATTCGCCCTCATCGGCATAAGCGGCGTTGAACGCGATCCATAGGAAGATGAATTTGGCGTCGTCGTCGGTCCCGCAGGCCTCGGCGCGGCCGATCCAGCTGATGGCGCGATGGACACGCAGGCCCATCGTCTCCGGAAAGTCCTCACGAATCGCGCGCTGCTTGGTTTTCAGTTCTGCATGGGTGAGGCTCGTCTTTGTGGTCATTCCGCTTCGTTCCTGTTGCCTTATGGCAGGGCGCCAAAATCGCTCCTGCGGTAATTTTCGACCAGGGTGCGCAGCCCCTCGGGCGCGATAACCTCGACCGCATCGCCCCATTGATAGAGATGCCACGCCATCTCGAGCCAGCCCGCCGCGTGAAAGCGCACGATAAGCCCGCCATCCTCTTGCACCTCAACCGTTTGCTTTGGGTGAAAACAGAATTCGGCCGCCCTTGCTGCGGCATGCGGCGCAAAACGCCAGATGACCTCATCATATTGTGCCGGGTCCTGGTAGACGCCGAAGGATTGCGCCGCATAGTTCTCCAGCGAAAAGCCGGGCATCAGGCTGAAGCTCTCATCGAGGGTCTGGGCGCTCAGGATCTGGTCCATCCGGAAGTTCAGCATGTCTTCGCCGCGCGCCGGCTGGCGCGCCACCAGATAACTGCGATGCCCCAGCAGGAGCCCGTACGGCTCGATGATCCGTTCAGGCGCATCCTCGTCCCGGTAGCGCAGCCGCAGACGAAACGGGCCGCGCAGTCCCTCGATCACGGCATCGAGCACCGCCGGCGCCAGATTGACGCGCGGGCCGGGCCGCGTGACCGAGCCCATTGCCAGCAGCACCGCCTCGACATCGGCTTCGGTGCGCAGCGCATCCTTCGGGGTCAGCCGGGCTAACAGTCCGTCACGCAGGTCTTCGAGTGCCGCCGCGTGGCGTAGCCGGCCATCGCCGCGCGCCGTTCGGCTGGCGATCTCCAGCGCTTCGACTGCTGTTTCCTGGCGGGTCTGAAGCCGGTCGAGCATGGGGTCGGCGACACGCCAGCGCCGCCTGCGATCGTCGCCATCGACCGCTTCGACATTGGTGAATACGGTCTCCAGCGCATCGGTCATGCGCTGCGCCGTGCGATGCGAAACGCCGAATTCCTCGCAGATCTCATCGAGGCCAATCCCCGTCCGCCGGGTGGCGGCCAGACGCGCCAGCCTGATCAGGTCCTGAGCCTTGGCGAACGACATGATGCAAATCCTGGTCACAGACTATGTCAGATATTGACACCCACACACGCTATGGCTGAACGTGCAATCTGTCGAGATGCAAGTCTTGTTGCGGGTTGCATTCGACGAGGGGGCAACAATGCGAACTATTGAGGGAGATCGGATACTCTTGTCCGCATCGGATCTGATGCGGTTCATGGGCTGCGCTCACGCGACCGCGCTCGATCTCGCCTATATGCACGGCAAGGGGCCAGTGCCGCGCGAAGATACCGAAGATGCCGCGCTGCTCCAGAAGCAGGGCGACGCCCACGAGGCTGCTCATCTAGCCAAGCTCAAGGCATCGGATGTGTCGGTGATCGAGATCGATCGGTCCGACCTTGCCGAGAATGCGCAGACGACCCGGGCGGCTTTGGCAAGCGGACCACAGATCGTCTTTCAGGGGGCGTTGCTGGGCGACAATTGGGGCGGTTGGTCGGACTTTCTCGAACGCGTAGAGCGTCCGTCGGATCTCGGCCCCTTCAGCTACGAAGTCACCGACACAAAGCTCAAGCGGCGGCCCCATCCCAAACATGTGCTGCAACTGGTGCTCTACTCGGATTTGCTGACCGAGATTCAGGGTGTCGCCCCGGAATTTGCCCATGTTGAACTGGGTGATGGCAGCCGGGCGCAGCTACGGCTCGCAGACTATCAGGCCTATGCGCGCATGGCGCGTCAGCGGCTCGAGGCTTTCCTGGAGAACCCGGCGCCGACCCGGCCGATCCCTTGTGCCGATTGTGGGCTTTGCCGCTGGGGCGATCATTGCGAAAGCCAGTGGCAGGCCGAGGACAGCCTGTTCAACGTCGCCAATATTACCCGGACACAGGTCAAGAAGCTCGAAGCGGCTGGCATCACCACCATGGAGCGGTTGGCCGGGCTCGATCAGCCCATCCGCGGCATGGCCGAGACCACCCGGGCGCGGCTGGTGACGCAGGCGCGCCTGCAGCACGCCCGCAAGACCGGGGCGCCGGCCTTTGAGCTGCGTGAGGCTGAACCCGGCAAGGGCTTCGATCTTTTGCCCGCGCCGCAGCCGGGCGATCTTTTCTACGATATCGAGGGCGATCCGCATTACGATGGTGGCCTCGAATATCTCCACGGTGTCTGGTTCGATGGCCAGCTCAAGGCTTTCTGGGCGCACGACCACGGTGCCGAAGCGCGGGCTTTGGCGGACCTTCTGGAGTTTTTTCGGCAAAGGCTCGCGGCCTATCCCGAAGCGCGCATCTATCACTATGCGCCCTATGAGATCACCGCCTTGCGGCGGCTGACCGCACGATATGGAATTGGCGAAGCCTTTCTCGATCGCCTGCTGCGCGAGCGGCGCTTTGTCGATCTTTTCGCGGTGGTGCGCGGCGCGCTGATCGGCTCGGAAGCCAATTACTCGATCAAGTCGATGGAAGCCTTCTATGGCCGGGTGCGCGAAGGTGAGGTCAAAACCGCCGGCGGTTCGGTCGTTGCCTATGAGCGCTGGCGCGAAACCGGCGAACAAACGATCCTCGACGAGATCGAAGACTATAACCGCATCGACTGTATCTCGACCGAGGAGCTGCGCGACTGGTTGGTGAGCATCCGTCCCGCCGCGCCCTGGCCGGTACTTGCGGTGGATGCCGGCGACAAGGAAGTCGAGGAGGACGCCGATACGCAGGCGTTGCGCGCGAGGCTTGCCGCATCCGGTCTGCCGCAGGAGCGGCAAGACATGTTGTTCAACCTCGGCCTGTTCCACAAGCGCGAGGCCAAGCCGGCGCAATGGGCGGTTTTCGACAGCGCTGGCAAGGACGAGGATGAGCTGATCGACGATCTCGATGCACTGGCCGGTCTGGAAGCCATAGGTCCGGCAGAACCCGTCAAACGCTCGGTGCTGCGCCGCTATCGTTTTCCGCTTCAGGAGACCAAGCTGCGCGCCGGGCGCAAAGCGACGGTTCCGGTCATCGACGGACCGCCGGTGACTGTCAGCATCGAAGAGCTCGACCGCTCCGAGCGGATCATCGCGATCAAGGCCGGGGCGGCCAAGGCGCATCTTTTGACCGATCGCCTGACGCTCCACCCCGACTGGCCGCTCAATACGGACGTCATTGCCGCGGCCCTGCGTGATGTAATCGAGGATCAATGTGGCGTGCGCCGCCTGACCGCGCTCGATGATCTGCTGGCGCGCACGGCCCCACGTCTGGTGACGGGACCGCACGCCGATCTGCTCAATGGCGCCGATCCCCTGACCGGCACGATCGCGGCGATCGCCGCCATGGATGGCACTGTGCTGCCGATCCAGGGGCCGCCGGGAACCGGCAAGACCTATGTCACCGCGCGGGCTATTCTAGCGCTGGTGCGCCAGGGGCACCGCGTTGGCGTGGCCTCGAACAGCCACGAGGCGATCCGCAATGTGCTGATGGGATGCCTTGCCGCGCAAGAAGATGGAGATCCTGTTCCGGGGCTGCGCATCGGGCACAAGGTCAGCAGCGGCGAAGACGGTTATCCGGATGACTGTTTCGGCGTCATCCGCGCGACGGCCAATGACGATTCCCTCTGGAGCCGCGCCCATGTGGTCGGCGGCACCGCCTTCTTTTTTGCCCGGTCGGAGCACGAGCAGGCGCTCGACTGGCTCTTCGTCGACGAAGCCGGGCAAGTGGGGCTGGCCAATATGGTCGCAATGGGACGCTGCGCGCGCAACATCGTCTTAGTCGGCGATCCGCGTCAATTGCCGCAGGTCATCCAGGGCGCTCACCCCGATCCGGCCAACCTTTCTTGTCTCGAGTGGATGCTGGGCGAACACGCCACCATCCCGCCCGATCGCGGCATCTTCCTGCCGGTCTCACGCCGCATGCATCCCGATGTGTGCGGGTTTATTTCGCAGCAGGTCTATGAGGGCCGGCTGGTCAGCGATCCCGACACCACCTTTCAGGCCGTGCGCGGGACGGGCTTTCCTGAAGCTGGCGCTTTCTGGGTGCCGGTCGTTCATGAGGGCAATGCCCAGATCGCAGCCGAGGAAGTCGCGGCCATTCAGGCGGCGATCGACGATCTGCTCTCGGGAAGCTGGACCGACAAGGATGGGACAATGCGCGCCCTTGAGCCCGCCGATATCATCGTCGTTGCGCCCTACAATGCGCAGGTCAATGCCCTGCAGGACGCCTTGCCCGCTGGCATTCGTGTCGGCACGGTCGACAAATTCCAGGGGCAGGAAGCACCCGTCTGCCTGGTGTCCATGACCGCCTCCTCGGTCGAGGAAACACCGCGCGGCATGGATTTCCTGTTCTCGCTCAACCGCATCAACGTCGCTGTCTCGCGCACCAAAGGCCTCGCGCTCGTCTTCGGCGCACCGCGGCTGCGCGAAGCAAAATGCGACACCGTCGAACAGATGCGTCTCGTCAACACGCTGTGCGCATTGCCTGAATTTGGAGAGTTGTGAATGTGGACGGATATTGAGGCAAGCCTCGATAAGAACGAACAGAGTAAACCCTCACCGCTGCGGCGAGCGATTTTCCAGCTCATCCGCAGCTCGGACCTCCGCCCGGGCCATGGCACCCAATACATGGTGTCGTTTGAGTTCGGCGAGGGCGAACGGCTGCTATGGGAAATCCGGCAGCCAGAGAACTTTTACCTCCACACCAAGTTTAAGTCCCGTGTTGAAGCGAAGGGATTTACCGGAACCCCGAAGCCCTATCAGGAAGGCGGAGGCGGCCGGATTTCGGCTTTGGATAACAGATGGGCATTCGATAGAACGGATTGCATTCTCATACAGATCGAGAGCGCCGAGACCCTGCGCCGGCTGATCGCGGTGCTGTTGCAGTCCGGCGATGCGCTGATGCTCAATCCGGCTGCGATCACGCGCTGGATCGAGCGGCTGCGCCATTTCTTTCCCGCCTTCGACCGTTTCGATCCGCCCGATTCGCATTTCGATGAGGCGGAGCGGACCTACAAATTGGCGATTGCCGCCGAGCTCAGGACGGCGATCGAACAGGCCGGTTCCGACCAGGAACTGGCCGATGCCGTCAACACCGCGCTGGCCAAAAGCAATCTGCTGCAATGGCGCGCTTATTGGCCGATGTCGCCCAAAGGCGACGCCGATCGCGAGCAGCTCTGGCCGGCCTTGCGCGCGCTTGTCGACGCCGCGCTTGGCGCAGCCGACGGTCACGCCTCGGCACTGGAGACCTTTGTTGACGCGTGGATTGCGGCTGTTCCGGACGGCAAGCCTGATCCGGCGCGGCAGATCGCCGAATTCCTGTTCCTCCATCTCGCTCCGCACGAAGGCATCTATATCCGCCATTCGGTGCGCCAGGATCTGTGGCTCGAAGCCGTCGGCAGCCGCTTTCCCGATCATGCGTCGATGGCCGACACCTACCGCGACGAATGGCGCTTCATGCAGGCCGTGCGCGCTGCTTTTGCGGACCGGGGTCTGGCGCCGCGCGACATGATCGACGTGCAAAGCGCGCTGTGGATCGTCCACAATTACAAGGAAGAAGATGTGGCGACCTTTTCGCGCGATGCGATCGAGGCGGCGATGGACGCCTATGACAGCTACCGCCAGTCGGGCGAGCACGCCGCCATCTTCGAAGCCTTTGGTGAGCCGCGCGACTATTGGGTGCGCTCGACACGCGCGCGACCGGGTCGGGTCTATCCCTCCAAGCCGATCGTCGGCTTCCTGCGCGGCAAGACGCAGCTCAATGGCGGGTGGGGACAGAAGGCCGATGCCGCCGCCCAGCTCCACAATGCAGGTTACATCATCGTCGATGCCGATGACGCCCCGGTCACCCCGCCCGAGCGCTACGAGCATCTGATCCGCGACGCAGATCGCATCCGGCTCTGTGCGCGAAACTATTATGTCGAACCGGCGCGTGAGAACGGCGCGGCAGACATTGCAATCCGCGCCGGTGACCTTGGCCGCGACATGGGACTGCGCGACGCGTTCCCGGCGATCTGCAGCGCGCTTGGCGGGGAGAAATTTCAGAAGCTCGCCAATGTCCCCGCGCCCTCGCACACGTTGCCAAATCCTAGCAGTTCCACCGTCTTCACCTACCAGCTCGCCTCAGCGGAAGGGCACCAAACCATGACCTTTGAACCGATGACCGCGATGCCGGCGACCACTAATCTCATCCTTTACGGCCCGCCCGGGACCGGCAAGACTTATGCCACGGCCTGGGAGGCCGTGCGGCTTTGCCTGGGCGATGCCGCAGCCGAACCACTGCGCGGTGACCGCGACACCCTGATGGCCGAGTATCGCCGTCTTGCCGGCGAAGGACGGATCGAGTTCGTCACCTTTCACCAGTCCTTCGCCTACGAGGATTTCGTCGAGGGGCTGCGGCCGACGACAGGAGTCGAACAGGAAGGCGACGATGAGGCTGCCAGCACTTCGGGTGGCTTTAGTCTCAAGCCCCATGCCGGCGTGTTCAAGATCATCAGCGAGAGAGCGCGGCTCGACACCGGAGATGCGCCGGCCAAGCGGCTCGATCGCTCGCGCCCGATCTACAAGATCGCGCTCGGTCAGCGCGGCAGCCAGGAAGACCGGATCCGCGAAGGGCTCGATGGCGGGCTGATCCATCTCGGCTGGGGCGGCGATATCGACTGGTCCGACGAGCGCTTTGATGATTTCGAAGAAATCCGGAAAACGTGGAACGAGGAGAAGGATCCCGACGCATCCGGCAAGGACCCCAATATCGAGATGCTTTACGCCTTTCGCTCCGGCCTGCAGGTCGGCGACTATGTCGTCATCTCCGATGGCCGTGACAGCTACCGTGCCTTTGGCCGGGTGAGCGGCGAGTATTATTTCGATGCCGACGCCGATTTCCATCCGCATCGACGCAGCGTCGAATGGATCTGGCGCGATGATAATGGCGCCGAGCGCGCACCGTTCTACGCCCGCAATTTCCGTCGTCAGTCAGCCTACCGGCTTGATCCGGACCGGATCGACTGGGATGCGCTCGAAGCGGTGGTGATCGATCCCAATGCCGAGCGGCCAGTAGCCGGCGCGCGGCCGCATGTCCTGATCATCGACGAGATCAACCGGGCCAACATCTCCAAGGTGTTCGGCGAGCTGATCACGCTGCTCGAAACCGACAAGCGGCTCGGCTGCGAAAACGAGGTCCGGGTGCGGCTTCCCTATTCGGGGACGAGTTTTGGCGTGCCGGCCAACCTGCACATCATCGGCACGATGAATACCGCGGACCGCTCGATCGCGCTGCTCGACACCGCTCTGCGCCGCCGCTTCACCTTCCGCGAGCTGATGCCCGATGTCGAGGACCTGCGGCGGGCGCTGGCGGCCAGGGGGCTCGATGCAGCAAATCTTGAGGGGATCGATCTGTGCAAGCTGCTGCACACGATCAACGAGCGGATCGAATATGTCTTCGATCGCGAACACCAGATTGGCCACGCCTATTTCACTGGCTGCCGTAGCCGCGCCGACGTCGAAGACGTCATGCGCCATAAGGTCATCCCGCTCTTGACCGAGTATTTCTATGAGGATTGGTCAAAGGTCGCTGCGGTGCTCGGCGATGGCGACGGCACCAATGGCTCCCATTTCCTCGAAGCGCGGCGGCTGACGGCGCCGGCCGGTTTTGCCGACGATGAGCTGGGCGGCGACAAGCGGCGCTGGAGCGTCAAGGCGCGCTTCGACTTTTCCGAGTTTGCCGCCTGATGCCCGCCTATACGGTTCGGGAATGGGACAAGCTCGCCTATGGCGAAGGCGCGGGGCAGATTCTCGATGGCCATGCCGAGAGGCTGGCGGCCCTGGCGGCACGCTCGGCCTTTGCCGGACGCGGCGGCAGCGGCGTACTCGAACATGGCCGGCATGCCTTGCGCGCGCGCGGCGTGGTCGGAATTCTGGCAGCGGGCGATGCGAGCCTGGAGATCCTGCCCAAGATCGATGTGGCGCCCGGTGAAACAACCGATCACCAGAACGCGGCGATCCGCAAGCGCCTGGTGCATATGCTGGCCGTCGCGCTGGATTTGAAAATTGACCTCGGCGTCATCACCGATCTCGCCTGGCAGCGCGAGACCCTGCTCGAAATCCTGATCCGCATCTTTTGCGACAAGCTGACCAAAGCGCTGCGCAAGGGCATGCCGCGCCGCTATATCACTTGCGAGGACGATCTGCCGACCTTGCGCGGCCAACTCGATATCACCCGCCAGTTCACCCGCCATGCGGTCACCCCATCGTGCCTTGCCTGCCGCTTCGATCTTCTGTCCGAAGACACGCCGCTCAACCGGATCATGAAAGCGGCCGTGCTGCGCCTGGCGCGTCTCTCGCGGCGGCCCGCCAACCAGCAACGCCTGCGTGAGTTGGCCTTTGTCTATGCCGATATTACCGACGTGCCGGTGTCCGCGCTGCGCTGGGACCAGGTGGTGATCGACCGCACCAACCGGTCTTGGCAGGAGCTCTTCGCTATGGCCCGGCTCTTTTTGCAGGACCACTATCAGACGACCACCGGCGGCGCCGGCCAGGGCACCGCCATGCTGTTTGAGATGAATGCGCTGTTCGAGGAATATGTCGGGCACTTGATCGCCCGCGCCTTGGCAGGAACCGGGTTTACCGTTTCGTTGCAGGGCGGACGGCTGTTCTGTCTGAGCGCGCAGGACAGCGGGCGCGCCCTGTTCCAGACCCGGCCCGATATCCTGATCCGCCAGGGCGGCAGGGTCGTCCATGTCATCGACACCAAGTGGAAGCGGATATCCGCGCGGATCGATGATCCCAAGCAGGGCGTCTCGCAGGCCGATGTCTACCAGATGATGGCCTATGCCCAGCTCTATGACGCGCCGCGCCTGACGCTGCTCTATCCCCACCATCCGGGCCTCGGCGGTGATGACACGGTTCATGGGCGTTATGCGATTACCGGACACGCCACGATCCTGGAAACCGCAAGCATCGACGTCGCCAACAGCACCGATATTCTGGGGCGGCTTCGCCGCCTGATCCTGGGCGAAGAGCCGGTTGCGCGCCAACTGGCGGGATGACCCGCAGGCGCCAGTGATAAAAGGTTGAGCCTCGGACAGTGGCGTTTGTGACCGGTGTGCCGGTTGGCCAAGCCGGCACACCGGCCCAAGACGCGGGAGCGGTAATGCTTCCGCATGCAGCTGGACCTGATAGCGGCCAGCCTAGTGGGCTCCGTGCGGGTTCGCCGCCATCCCCACCGCCATGCTCGATCCGCCCCACTGTGCGGCGTCTCCCATGGTCCCCGCGCTTATCGGGTCCGGGTCCCCATCAACTCGTCAGGCCGGTTCGGATGCTCCAGCGAGGGTGTCGATCTCGGCGACCCGCTGAAACTCAGCGAGATATTCCTGTCGATGATGTGACAGCCAGCGAACGATCGCGGCGTTGCCGAGCAACTTCGCAAGATATCCGCGGGCAAGCGTCAGATGCAGATTGTCGATACCATAGCTGTCCTCGACCGACTTTATGCGTGTTTGCAGAACCGCCAATTCCCGTTCCATGCGGGCTATCTGCTGCCGGTTTGGATTTGGCACTGCGCCGTTCTTTCTCGGAGGTGGCTTGGCTAACTGGTCTTCCGGTGTTGCGGCGAGCAGAGCCCGGGCGAACATGACCGTGAAATTATTCTGTCCGATCATCAGATCGGCGGCCTCGATCTGCCGCAGTGTGGACATGCGCCGCAGAACGTCGAACACCTTCATGGAGCAATTGGTGTCCTTCAGGGTTTCCACGACTTCGCCGCAAATGCCGTCGAGCAGCCGGAACTTTTTGCGAACCGACTGGACCTCGATTCCCAGCGCTTCGGCTATCCTTTCCTGAGGCACGCCGCGCTCCATCGCGCGGGCGATCATCCGATGCTCCTGGACGGGAGGCAGGCGGTTGATCCGCTTGTTGTAGGTATAGGTTTCCTCGTCTCGGCCGATCAGGCATTCGACCGTGGGAACGCCGAGTTCCTTGAGCACCTCGATACGCAAATGGCCGTCGAGAAGAAAATAGCTTCCGGAGTTGTGCGGATCGGGGATGACCACCGGAGCTTCCACCAGGCCGACCGCTTTTATGGAACTGACGATCTGCGCATATTTCCTGCTTTGATGAACCCCTTCGCGGAGCTTTTTGAGCGGCACGATGGCTTCAACAGGAACCGTCACGCATTCCCGGTCGAATGCAAGCGCCACTCGCCCGTTGGCAACGGCGGCACCGTCTCCTTCGGTGCGCGTGGGCCAGTCACTCATCGACATGACCGGCCATCCGTGATTGCAGGGCTCGCGGCATCTTCTCGAGTCTTTCCGCCCGCAACAATGTGCTGAACCCATCATCGGCAAGAAGGTCCTTCATCGCTTCAACGATGAAAAGCAGCTGCGTTTGAGCATAATCCGACTTCTTGACGAGCAGACGCTGCTTCTCTGCCTCGCGCTGATAAATTTCCATCAGGTCGTTGGCGGTCAGGCGCCGATTGCCGCCCTTCTGCCCAAGCCGACCTCGGGGTAGTCCTTTGTTGCGGTTACGGGCTCTCAGGTCGAGAAGCCTGCGCATCGCCGCGAGCTTCTTTCCGCGAAGATTCCCTTTGTCATATGCGTCCAGGAGCACATCCTGCGCATCATCGGCTTCGGAGCGGGCGATCTCCATGGCGAGCGTGATCGGGATCAGGCCTGTCTCCACGGCTGCGAGCAGGCGTTCCTCACCGCGCTCCAGCAACGACAGCACCAGGCTGACCCAGGAGGAACTGACGCCGATCTTTTGGGCGATTTCTGTTTCATTATGCCCTCGTGAACGTAGGGCGCCCACTTCCTTCATGACGTCGATGGGGCGCTGCACCGGGCGAGCAATGTTCTCCACCAGGCTCATGACCAGACAATCGCTCTCCGGCGCTTCGATAACCACAGCCGGGATTGCCGTCTGCCCGAGCATCTGGAAGGCATCGAGGCGACCTTCGCCGCAAACCAGATCATAGCGCGGGCCTCCCGGACCGGTTCGACGGCTGACCGTTATGGGACGTTTGAGTCCGATGGCCTCGATGTTGTTCACGATTTCCCGGTGCTGCCGCTTGTTTCGTGCTCGAGGGTTCAGCACCGTAATTTTGGAAATCGGAATCATTTCGATGTTCTGGGGAAGCGATGTGATCATCAGGCGGCCTCCGCAATGCTGACTGGGGCTGCGATCTCGTAGAGATAGTCGAGGCTTTCGAACCGGTAAGCATCGAGGGACAGGCCGTTCTCTTCGGCAAGCCTCACGCGGTCGGAAGCGATATCGATCCTGGGAAACAGATAATAATCCAGGGGTGCGCGGTTCGCGGAATCCATCCGCACCACGATGGTGATGTCGGTGCCGAGGGACGTGTCAAAACGCAGTTTCCACCGGAGCAAGCCCGTGGGTGTCGAGGCGCAGCGGACGATGACCACGCTGACGCTGAATTCGTCATTGACGATGATGCGATCGGTTTCTTCCTCTTGCTGGATTTCGCTGCCCATGCCCCGAAAGCCGTCCAGGACCTCATCGAGAACGTCGGGATGGAGATCGCGCAGGAAACGGTTGATCTCGACATAGCGGTAATCGCGATCCGGCCTGAATCCCACCAGGCTGTATGCGCGCAGGAGACTGCCGAACCGGGAACTGAAGGCACTGCTCGACGGCATTCCGTCACACTCGTCGATGATGATTCCGGAGAGCAGCCCCTCGCGTTCGTAAAGCCCGCGAAGGGCCGAGAGCATCTCATCATCGGAAAGGCGGAAGGAGCGCGCATTGATGATCGCCCGGGCTGCCTCGAAAATGTCCCTTTCGACGATCGCCTCGAATGCCCCTTGAGCCCGGATCCACATGTCGGTATCGTTGCGGACGCGCTTCTTCTTCAGCTTGAAGGAGCGCCGGTTCCAGACATTGTCGCCGACATATTTCTCATTGATCAGCAGCTGGTGGACCGTTCCTCGCGTCCAGGCACGGCCAAGGTCAGTTGAAATGCCGCGACGGTTGAGGTGATCGGCTATGTCCTGCTCGCCTCGCCTATCGTGAACGAAAGCGCGATATACCTCGCGAACGATTGCGACTTCCTCATCCGGGCCGGGTGTGAGGATCACCCGATCCGTCTGGATGCTTTTGTGTTCGCCGCGAGAAAGAGCGGCTTTGACGTTCCCATGTTCATCGATCAGAGTTCGACGAAGCCCAAAGCCCGCGGGACCTCCCTGCCGATAGCCTTTCTCGATCAGGCGCCCCTGGCCTGCGAACACCTTGGTGGATAGTTCTCGGCTATATTCTCCCGCCATGGCGCGTTTGACGCCTTTGACGATCGTGGAGACGGGGCTTCCGTCATTCTCGAACTGCTCGGCGCAATACTCGACAGCGATCCCGGCCCGTTTGCAGATATATTCGTAATAGGCACTCTCATCGGCATCCTGGAACCGGCCCCACCGGCTGACATCATAGACCAGCACCATGGTGAAATCCGTGGTGCCGGCCTGGACGTCGTCGATCAGCTGCTTGAGTGCATCCCGGCCATCGATCCTGAGGCCGCTCTTCCCCGCGTCGGCATAGGTGCGGATAATCTCTATCCCGCGGGTTGCGGCATAGTGACGGATTGCATCGGCCTGGTTCTCGGTCGAATACTTCTGATGGTCGGTCGACATGCGGACATATTCCGCGGCGCGAATGGGCGGACCTCCTCCTCCTTTCAGGTCAGGCTCAAGATCTCTCCATTTCGGCAACTTTGCCGCCTCCGATCCTTACAGTTCAAACACCTCGAAGTGGTCGCGGATTTCTGGGTGCTGCCGCGATTCGGCGCGCTCGTCCCGCTGGGACTATAGCTATCGAGGAGAGGAAAGATGTTGCCGAAAAAGGGCAAGAAGTTGCACCTCGACGAAGAGGATGTGGCTTTTGCCATGATGATAGCGGAAGCTCTGGATACGGATCTGGGCCGAACTCACCAAGGCGTGAAAACCGCTATGCGCTGGACTGGTGCGAGCGAGCGGAGCGTCAAGCATTGGTTCGCTGGATCGCATGCGCCGCGCGGACGACACCTGGTAGCGCTGATGCGCAATTCCAACCCGGTGCTGACCCGGATCCTGGTCGCGGCGGGGCGGCGCGATGTGTTGCTCGCCCTTGAGGTAGCGACGCTTCGGTCCAGGCTTGAGGCCATGCTCGCGCTCCTCGATCAGTTCTCGATCGACGGCGCGCATGATCCGGCCCGCCGGGAAGCATAATTCCCGGCAGGCTGGAGCAAGCATCCCGGCCAACGCATGAAGAGTGGACATAAATTCCCGTTATTGGATTACGGGAATTCCGTTGGCATATCGGCGCAGATCAGGGCTTTGCGGCCTTCCGTGTCGTGCATCTGTGGCTGAAAACAGCGGATTTCCCGTTAAATTCCCGTCAAAACGGGAAAGGCCCACCAGAGAGCAGTTCGCAGGTGACTGGCTCCACCGCCAGCCGTGTCGATCCCACCGTCCAGCCTCGGATGTCTGGAGGCGGCGCAACGCCCCTGCCTTGATCCGCTGCGGGCCGTATCGGCTCGAGCCTCGAAAATCCCGGCGGGCAGAACTGGCGCCCGCCCGATCCGGGCCTCGGTCACTCCGTCATGTCGAGGTCCCGCGCGAGCGAGCGTGATGCAAGCGCGAAGCATGCGGCCGTCAGCAGATAAAGGGGGCTGATCGCGATGAGCGCGAGGCGCAGGCCCTCGCCGGTATCGCCCGCGATGCTCGCGAATATGTCGCTGACCAGGCCGAGCAGCACCGGGCCCAGGCCCAGTCCGACGAGATTAACCACCAGAGTGCTGAACGCGGCAGAGGTCGCGCGCAGGGAAGTCGGCGCAAGGCTCTGATTCAGCGACATGGTGGGGGCGATGTACATCGCGTTCAGTGCCGTCGGCACCAGAAGGAAGAGAAGCGCCAACAGCCAGGACCCAGCCAGCACCGCGACGATCTGGAACGGGATCGAGAGCAGCATGGCGACCGCCGGCACCAGGAGGACGAATTTCGGATCCCGGGCGCCGAACCGATCCGCGAGCCAGCCTCCGCCATAGGCCCCCAGCAATCCCGCGACGCCCGCGGCAATCCCCCACGTCACACCCACCGCGCCGAGGCTCATCCCGAAGCTTCGCACGAAAAATGACGGGTACCAGCTTTGCAGACCCAGATTGGCGAACGCACCGGTGCTCGCACCGCAGAGCAGAAGCACATAGGATCGCTTCGCGGCCATCACCTTTGCCGCTTCGCGCAGCGAGCTGGCAGTCGGTCGGGCGGCGGGCGCCTCGGCGGCTTCCGAATTCCGTGGGTCCTTCACTGTGAGTTTGAGGATCAGCGCCAGCAACACGCCCGGCAGTCCGACAAGGAGCAGCGCCACCCGCCATCCGAAGGCCTGGCTGACCGCTCCGCCGAGCCCGAGGCCAAGAATGATGCCGGCCGGCGCCGCCAGCGCGAATATGCCCATGGCGCGGCCGCGCTCGGTCGGCACATAATGATCGGCGATCAGCGATTGCGCCGGAGGGCCGAAGCCGGCTTCGCCGATTCCCACGGCGATGCGGCTGGCTACGAGCTGGGCATAATTCTGCACGAACCCGCAGGCCGCGGTCGCCGCGCTCCAGATTATCAGGGAATAAGCAATGATCGAGACCCGGTTGACGCCCCTGTCGGCGGCGCGTGCGACCGGAATGCCCAGGACAACGTACAAGCTGACGAACGCGAAGCCCGACATGAGGCCCAACTGCCAATCGCTGAGGGCAAACTCGCGTTTGATCGGCTCCTGCAGGATCGTGATGATCTTCCGGTCCATCACGCTGATCGCGTAGATGAGCGTCAGCATGCAGAGCGTGTAGGTGCGCCCCCGTGATCTAGGCTCGCTCAGCATCCGCGTCCTTTCCGAGAGAGGCGGCTGATCGTCGTGTCGGCACCTCTGACATCCTGCCCGAGGCTAGGGGAAACCGCACGGGACCGACCATTGCGCAAAGCGCGGCGCTGCGGCGACGAAAGGTTGGCCGCGGATGCTCGACGAAATATCGGACCGACACCGAAGGATGGGGGGTCGCAACTGCGGACCGCGAGCCTATCACTCTCCAATAGGACGGAAAGCTCGCGAACCTTGCGGGGAGCATGAGATGGCGGACGTTGAAATAGCCGAGCGCGGCCCGCTTATCGAAGTTGTTTTCGATCGGCCGCAAAAGCTCAATGCCCTGACCACCGAGATGACGGGCGCGGTCTCGCGCGCAGTCGACGAACTGGCTCGACGCCCCGATCTGCGCGTGATGCTCATCCGGGCGAAAGGCCGCTACTTTTCGGCGGGGTCGGATTTCGTCGGGGGCGGCATCCCGGACTTCGGCGGCAGCACGATGGAAGCGCGACGCTGGTATCGCGGCGGGGTCGATCGGGAATCGCTCCAATCCATCTGTGACAAGATCGAAGTCGTCGAAAAGCCGGTGGTGATCGCGCATCATGCCCCCTGTCTCGGGGGCGCTCTCGAACTGTCGCTTTCCTGCGACTTCAGACTGGCGGCGGCGAGCGCGCGGTATAGCCTGCCCGAAGTCGCGCTCGGCTATCTGCCGGGTTCGGGCGGGGTCAGCCGAGCGACGCGGCTGTGCGGACCGCATTGGGCCAGATGGCTCGTCATGGCCGGCGAAAGCGTCGACTCAAGCGAGGCGCTGGCGATCGGGCTTGTCCAGCGGGTCTTCCCGGACGACCTGTTCGAGGCGGGCGTGTCGGCCTTCTGCGAAAAGCTCGCCAGCTACCCGGCCGAGACGCTCGCGCTCGCCAAGCTGTCGATAGATCTGATTTCCGAGCTGGATCGCACGAACGGCCGAAGCATCGAGCGGGTCGCCAACAGTGTCCTGTTCCATGCGAAAGAGGGGCGCGAACGAATGCAGGCCTTTCGCGACCGTCGCAAGGCCACCCAGCCGGACCTGAAGCCATGACTCCCTATCTCAGCGAGGACGATCGGCAGTTTGCCGAGATGATATCGGCGTGGGTCGCCGAAGCGTTGCCCGACGAGATAAGGCGCAAGGTCTTCGCGCGGGAGGTGCTGAGCCGCGAGGAATATTTCGTGTGGCCGCACATCCTTCGGGAGAAGGGCTGGTCGATGCCGTCCTGGCCGAAGGAATATGGCGGCACCGGCTGGACGCTCATGCAGCAGCATTTGTTCTCGGTCATCACGACAGTCGCAGGCGCTCCCTACATCGAATCGATGCCGGAAAAGCTCGTCGGGCCCCTGCTGATCGGGGCCGGCAGCGAGGCTCAGAAGCGGTTTTACCTGCCACGCATCCTGAATTTCGAAGACAGCTGGTGTCAGGGATGTTCCGAGCCCAATGCCGGTTCGGACCTCACTTCGCTCACCACCCGCGCCGATCTGGTCGGGGACGAATGGGTCATCAACGGCACCAAGATATGGACAAGCAACGCGCATCATTCGCGGTGGATGCTCTGTCTGTTGCGGACCGATCAGTCGCAGAAGGGCAGTCGCGGTCTTTCGCAAATCATCATCCCCATGGATACGCCGGGGATCAGCGTCCGGCCGATCAGGTCGGTCGTGGGCGAGCATCACTTCAACCAGGTGTTTCTCGACGACGTACGTGTCCCTTATGAAAATGTGGTCGGAAAGCCTGGCGACGCATGGCAGGATACCCGCCGGCTGCTCGCCAATGAACGATTCAACTTCGCCCGGCTCGGCCAGTCCAAATGGCACCTCACCCGGCTCAAAGGCCACGCTGCCAGGGAAATGGATGGCCGGCAGCCGATGATCAAGGACCCTGTGTTTCGGGCCCGGATCGTCGAAGCCGAGATCGCGCTCGATGCGCTTGAGATGACCACGTTGCGCTTGCTGGAATCCGAAAGCCGGAACCGCGAGGTGGGAAGCGCGCCGAACATCGTGAAGCTGCAAGGTGCGGAGGTCGAGCAGCAGATCCTCGAACTGATTGTCGACGTCGTCGGTCCCTACGGCACGCCTTTCGACGGCGTCGCTCGCGTCCAGGGCGAAGACCCGGGCGAGGCGGCCCGACGCGCCGGAATGCTGGTCGCCGACTATATCGAGGATCGAAAATTCTCGATCGCGGGCGGATCGAGCGAAATGCAGAAGAACATGATGGCGCGGCATCAGTTGGAACTCAAATGAACTTCGAGATCACCGACGAGCAACGCATGTTGCGTGAAAGCACGGAGCGCCTGGTTCGGGATCATTACACCTTCCAGAAGCGGTCTTCCTTTTTCGCGACGCCGGTGCCGGTCCTGAAGGACGAATGGGCGCCGATCGGGTCATTGGGATTGCCTGGCCTGCTCATTCCCGAAGCCTATGGGGGCATGGGCCTCGGCTTCGATGCGGCGCTTCCTGTCCTTGAGGCGTTCGGGAACGGTGTCGTCATCGAATCCTTCCTTGCGACGGCCGTGCTCGGCGCCGGGCTGCTGGCGGCGGCCGGAAGCGAAGCGCAATGCCGGGCCGTCCTGCCGGCCGTGGCCGCGGGACAGGCCCGGGTCGCGGCCGCCCATTCGGAAGCGCACGGACGGTACTGGCTGAATTCCGTCGCTGCGTCCGCCAAGCCCGCTAAGGACGGCTTCGTGCTTGCGGGGAAAAAGGTGCTCGTCCTGGGCGGAAACGAGGCCGAGCATTTTCTGGTGGCGGCCCGGACGTCGGGCAAGGACGATGACGAAGCGGGAATCTCGCTGTTTCTTCTGGAGCGCGGGATGCCGGGCCTCACCGTCATTCCCTACCGCCACCTCGACCTTTCGGGTGGCGCAGATCTTGTGATGAACGATGTTCACGTCTGCGGTGACGCGCTGGTCGGACCCGTCGGCAGCGGGTTGCCGTTGCTTCAATGGGCGGTCGATCGGGCGACGGCGGCGATTTGCGCCGAAGCCCTCGGATCGCTGGAGATGCTGATCGGATTGACGATCGAGCATCTGCGGACCCGCAGGGCCTTCGGCCAACATCTCGGCGGTTTCCAGGTCTTGCAGCACCGAGCGGTCGATATGGTCGTCGCTGTCGAGCAGGCCAGGTCGATGGTCTTGCTGGCTTCCCGTTATGCCGACGACCCCGCCGACGCCGCACGGACGCAGGCCATCTCGGGCGCCAAGGTTCAGATGAGCAAGGCGGCGCGGCTGGTCGGGAAGCACGCGATGCAGATATTCGGCGCCATGGCGATCACCGAAGAATGTCCGGTCGGCTATTTTCACAAGCGGCTGACGGTGGCGGATCATCTGTTCGGCGACCGCGAATATCATGTCCGCCGATATGCCGAGGCGTCCGGGTACTGATACCGGGCCTTGTCCCAACACGCTCAGAGTTTTTCGGTGAGCTCGGGGACGATCTTGAAGAGGTCGCCGACCAGGCCGATGTCGGCGACCTGGAAGATGGGGGCGTCTTCGTCCTTGTTGAT